>Ga0209173_100009_pt1 | contig 431863 bp, 358 predicted proteins | sample SynthPrep_16_END_FD_187206 | JGI IMG/M metagenome (GOLD analysis project Ga0209173, IMG submission 187206) | Synthetic microbial communities from Ohio, USA - SynthPrep_16_END_DS12_MetaG (SPAdes) (version 2) | ecosystem: Engineered > Bioreactor > Aerobic > Activated sludge | place: USA: Ohio... | reverse complement strand
TGGAACCACCTGATCCCATTCCGAACTCAGAAGTGAAACGATGCATCGCCGATGGTAGTGTGGGGTTTCCCCATGTGAGAGTAGGTCATCGTCAAGCTCCTACACCAAACCCCCGATCCGCGTAAGCAGGTCGGGGGTTTGCTTTTGGGCCCTGGAAAAGCGGCCGCGTAAAACTGAGCCTGAACCGAGGCCGGCTGCTCCGATGCAGCCGGTGGCTGTGAAGGCGCTGCGGCGGGGTGAGGTAAAAGTACGGCTGCTGCACTGATACAGCATTGTCGGTGATAGCTTGGCTCGCTAAGCGGACCTGCTGGATGAAAGCAGGCAAGCTCATCTGGCCAAGCATATTAATGATGTTTGAGCCACGTCGTTGGGAGGCCTGGCTGCCGCACCGGAAAGCCTGGAAGGCTGGTGACGGAGAGTGGGCAGGTAGGGCTTACGGTGGTGCGATAAGGTCACCCTATTTAACGCGGCCTAGCAAACTGCGGTTCCACAGTAACCGTCTAAGTCCAGAGACCGACGAGAGGCAAGGTACTCGTCCTTCCTCGTTCCGATCCTACCCGGCCGGCTGGTCAACAATCCTGTCTGAATGACGATTACCGTTCGTGCCCCTGGCATATTCACTGGCTGGCTGGCTGGCTGGCTGGCTGGCAGAGCGGGGAGATTCCTCATCCCGGTCAACCCAATGAATGAAACGGCTGCGTCCGATGCGCGGGTTTCGTCATGCAAGACATCGAAGGGTACTGTTTGAGGATGTTTCGCGCAGCGTGAGGTGCTCGAGTCGTCGACTTCCGGTAGGTGGACCGCAGTGTGCCTATGCCCGGTCGGTCCTCTACAGCAAGCGTCACGGCTGAGCAGAGCCTACTTCGGAAGGTTTGAAGCTGTTCGTACGTTAGCCAGACCTTGCGCTGTAGGAACGGGACCCGCCGCGATAGGCGGCTCTCACTATCGCTTCTGGTGAAAGTCCACCACAACAGCGCCCTTGCCTGAAGGCCCTATCGATTGCTGAATGGCGTCCAGAAGGGTCTGTTGGGTGAACGGCTTGGCCAGGACTTGAAGCTGACGTGGGCTGTCGGCGAGATCGGCGTAGCCGCTGACCACAAGGACAGGCAGCTCTGGCCGCTCGTTTCGCAGCCGGTCCGCCAGTTGAGCGCCGGTCATGCCAGGCATCATGTGGTCCGTTATCAGAATGTCATAAGCAACACGTTGGGTAAGTAGACCCAATGCCGTTTCCGCACTGTTGACCGCGGTTACCTGGCAGCCGAGATCCTCGAGCATCGAAGCCGTATTGTCCAACACCAGGGGATCGTCATCCACGACCAGGACCGACAACGATAGCTCGGCAGAGGCAGTTAGCTGAGGGCCGGGGCCAGATTCGACACGGTCCGGCGTTTGCTCGGCCTGTCGCTCTGTGGCGATGGGTAGCCAGATTTCCACTGTGGTGCCCTTGCCGGGGCGGCTGTGGATCTGCAGACGACCCCCGGATTGTTCGGCCAGGCCATGGGCCATCGACAAACCCAGCCCCGTGCCATTGCCGGGGCCCTTGGTTGTAAAAAATGGATCGGTAGCGCGGGCAAGAACTTCCGGCTCCATACCGATACCGTCGTCTCGAACGATAAGAATGACGTAGCCGGGCGCATCGATTCTTCCTGCTTCGGCGGCTGTTCGGGACTGTCCCTCGATGCAGATCGATCCGCCGTCCGGCATGGCGTCCCGGGCGTTGACGACCAGGTTGATCAGGACCATCTCCAGCTGGTTCGCATCGACGTACGCCTGTGGCAGATCTAGCGGAAAACGCAGATCGATGCTGATGTTGGTTTCCACCGAGCGCTTCAAGAGCTCTCGCATCCCGATCACCAGATCTGGCAGTGCGACGGCGCTTGGTCGCAGCTCCTGTTTACGCGCGAAGCTCAACAGACGTTGCACAAGCCCCGCACCTCGGCGAGTCGCCTGCAAGCCATTTTCGATCAGTGATTCGGTACGGGGATCTGACGGCGGCAGCCGTTTGCGCAACAGTTCGAAGCTGCCACCGATGACGGCCAAGAGATTGTTGAAGTCATGGGCGATGCCGCCGGTCAGCTTGCCCATCGCCTCCATCTTTTGCGCCTGCCGCAAGGCCGCTTCAGCCTGCCGGCGTTCCGTCACGTTGATGAGCCCGCCGAGGATAAGCGGCCCGGTAGATGTACGTTCCACCCGGCTCGAGGCCAGCACATCGACGAACGTTCCGGCTCGGGCGACCAAGCGGTACTCCGCGTCTCGGCATTCGCTAGTTTCGAGCAGCGACGGCCAGTCATGCTCGAGGAACTGACGAGACGATGCCTCGGTCATGAAGCATACGAGGGGCCTGCCGATCACGTCCTCACGGCGGTAGCCCACCAGTGATAGCCACGCATCGCTTACCGATTCGAGACGCCCATCCTGATCCAGGGAGTGCAATGGCAGAGGCGTCTTGCTGTACAACTCGCGCAATCGCTCTTCACTCAGGCGCAGGGCCGAAGCCTCCTGCCAGCTACGACGCGCCTGACGCCTGTCGTACATCGAGGCCACCAGCCCAAAAAACAGAACGATGAAGGTCGCCGCGGATATCGCAACAGCCAGCGATAACATATCCAGGTCACCGCCATGCGTGGCGCTCATGGCGTCGTCCAATGGCGTGAAATGCGCGCCGATCATGGCCACGTAGTGCATGCCGGAGATCGCGACTCCCATTGCCGCAGCCGACAGCGCCTGCCCTGACAGGCTGGTACCTCGGCCTGATAGCCACAACGCTACCGTCGCGGCGCTGATTGCGATGATGAACGACAGTACCACCCAACCGGTGGCGTAACTGAGCTCGGCATCTACGACCATTGCCGCCATGCCGATGTAGTGCATTGCACCGATGCCCAGTCCCATGAAAAGGCCACCCAAGCCAAGCGTTCGGGGCGTAATGCCGCGCTTGCTTACGGCAAAGAAGCTGATGGCGGTAACTGCGATAGGCACCGCAAAGGATGCGAGCGTCAACGCCAGGTCATAACGGACCTGCATGCCCGGCATGCCGAATGCCAGCATGCCTACGAAGTGCATGGCCCAGATGCTGCCGCCCATGCAGAGGGCAGCGGCGCCGACGAAGGCCTGTCGAGGCCAGCCTTCGGTCTCTCGTGTGCGGCTGGAGAGGTCCAGGGCGGTGTAGGAGCCGGCTATCGCGATGATGACCGACAGTACGACCAGAGAGACGTTGTAAGTGGTATGCATCATGCGGATCAGCTCCCGGTAGCGCAGCGAGAGAAACGTGCACGACGTCGTCTAAGAACTTTGACTCATATAGCGACGATACGTCCCGTCACCGGGCGCCCGATTATCGGTCAAGTCCATGGAGCTTGGAAATCTGCACGGATCTGTAGCTGCGGCTCAACGGCTTTTGAACGATCGGCAAGTCTACGCACCTTGAGGATCGTGCCTCCAACACGGTGGGACAACACAGTCGCGGGACGTCGAGCTGACGCGAGCGGGATTGCGAAGTTCGAAGTAAAGCGGTCATCGGCCCATGCCGTTCCGCCCATATTGCTTATCTGCTGGAACGCCGGCGCGCCTCGAAGCTCCAACAGGACGTTAATGGAGAACACCATCCCGATGCTTTTCGCTTTCGTTAATCCCGCAGACGGCCTTGCCCGCGTCCCTTACCGTTCCGTTTCACGGTTTACTAAGGCCGTGCACGGATGAAAGCCAGCCGATGGATCATCGTGGCCCTGCTGATTGTCGCAGTGGTCTGTTTCTTCGCTTTCGACCTCGGCGAGTACCTCACCCTCGAATCCATCAAGGCCCACAGCGGCGCCCTGAAGGCCAAAGTCCAGGATCATCCATGGTGGGCTGCTGGGGTGTTCTTCGTTGTTTACGCGGCGCTTACGGCGCTGTCGTTTCCCGGTACGGTGGTGCTGACCTTGCTTGCCGGGGCGCTGTTCGGTCTGATAGAGGGGACGTTGCTCGTATCCTTCGCCTCGAATGCGGGGGCACTGGTGGCCATGCTTATCAGTCGTTTCATGCTGCGAGACTGGGTGCAGAAGCGATTCGGCAAGCAGATCGCCGGGATCAACAAGGGGCTGACGCGCGATGGCACCTTCTACCTCGTCTCGTTGCGACTGATCCCCATCGTACCGTTCGTGCTGCTGAACCCAGCGTTGGGTCTGACGCGGATCAAGGTCTGGACCTTCTGGTGGACCACCCAACTCGGCATGCTGCCCGGCAATGCCATATATGTGAACGCGGGCGAGAAGCTGGTCGCTGTGCGCGCGCTGTCCGACATCCTGTCGCCGAGCATCATCAGCACGCTCGTATTGCTGGCGGTGTTCCCCGTCATCGCCACGCGGCTCCTCACCTATTACAAGGCTCGCAAGGTGTACCGCGGCTGGCGAAAGCCGAAGCGCTTCGATTACAACCTTGTGGTAATCGGTGGCGGTGCGGGCGGGCTGGCGACGGCGCGCATAGCGGCGACCTACAAGGCGCGGGTGTGTCTGGTTGAGCGCGAGCGCCTCGGTGGCGTTGCTATGCATGAGGGCGGTGTGCCAACCAAGGCATTTCGACGCCTGGCAAACGAACTTCATACAAGGCACGGCGGCCAGCCCCCCGTCGAAGCGTTTGGCGAATTGATGATGCAGGTCCGCCAGTTGACCGAGTCCGCCCGGCATCACGCATCGGTCGACGATTGCACGCGGCATGGCGTCGAGGTGGTTGAAGGCGAAGCACGGCTGAGCTCGCCCTGGACGGTCGAGGTGGAAGGCCGCACGCTGACCACCCGGGCGGTCGTCATTGCCACTGGAAGCCGGCCGTGGCTACCGCCGATCCCCGGTCTGGACGCAGTCGAGCCCCTGACCTGCGACACGCTGCTGCAATTGCACGAGCGGCCCGACCGCCTGCTCATTCTCGGCGGCGGGGCAGGCGCCTGCGAGTTCGCCCAGCTCTTTCAGCGCATGGGTTCCAGGGTCACCGTAGCCAGCCCCGACGAGCGCCTGCTTGACCAGGAAGATGCTGAAGCTGCCCAGGCGCTGACCGCTGCACTGATTGCCGCCGGCATCGACCTGCGCCTTGGACTGACGGCGCAGCGGGTCGAGTCGACCGGCAGTGAGCACCGGCTGATTTGCCGGGCAGGCGAGGGCGAAGAGCAATCGCTGCCCTTTGATCGGTTGTTGCTGATGCTCGGGCAATACGCCGATGTCGAAGGATTGGGGCTGGACGAGTTGAAGCTGCATTGTGGCGATGACGGTACGCTGGAAGCGGACGAGTATCTGGCCACGCGTTACCCGAATATCTACGCGGTGGGTAGCGTCGCCGGGCCGTACGGTGCTCCGCATGTGGCGGAGCACCAAGCCTGGTACGCAGCGGTCAACGCGCTGTTCGGCGGGCTCAAGCGGTTCGTGGTAAGCGATCGAGTCCTGCCTCGGGCCGTGTATACCTCGCCGGAGATGGCTACGGTGGGCCTGACCGAACACGAAGCCGGGGCGTTGAAGCTCGAGTTCCAGACTACCCGACTGGACCTGGCGACCCTTCCCGGTGCAGTTGCCGAACGCGCCGAGCAGGGGTTCGTCAAGGTGCTCACCGAGCACGACCACGACCGCATTCTGGGAGTCACCATCGTTGGCGAGCAGGCAAGTGAAACGCTAGCCGGGTTCGTTGTGGCGATGAAATACAAGGTGGGCATGCACAAGCTCGGCGACGCAGTCCAGCTGAGTCCGACCCAGGGTGAAGCACTGCGACGTGTCGCCGAAGCCTGGCGGCAACAGCACCGCTCGCCGAGGATGCTCACCTGGGCCGAGCGGCTGAACCGCTGGCGGGTCGAAAGGTAGGCATCAACCTGGCTGTAGTTGCTGTCACTGTTGGTTGCGCCGCATTCACCTAGGTCGAGCGATCATCGAATCGACGGCTGCGGCTGGAGTCCGACGACACTGGCGAGCACCGGCACGGGGGTGGTCCGCGCCTGCCGTGCTCGCCGAACCAGGAAGGATCGCTCAAATGACCGACGTCCGATCATCAGCAGCGTCCGTTACTCCCGTTGCCCCGATTCGAGCATCGTTTCCGGCCGCACCCACTGATCGAACTCTTCGCTGGTCAGGTAGCCAAGCTCCAGCGCTGCTTCTCGCAAGGTGGTGCCTTGCGCATAGGCCTTCTTGGCGATTTCGGCCGCTCGGTCGTAGCCGATATGCGGATTCAGCGCGGTGACCAGCATAAGACCGCGCTCGAGATGTTCTGCCATGCGTGCCGGGTCGGGCTCGAGGCCGGCGATGCAGTGGGTATTGAAGTTGCGACAGCCGTCGGACAGAAGCCGAATCGACTGGAGCAGGTTGTGGATGATCACCGGCTTGAACACGTTGAGCTGCAGATGACCCTGGCTCGCTGCGAAACTGATGGTCATGTCGTTGCCCATCACCTGGCAGGCGAGCATGGACAGCGCTTCGCACTGGGTCGGGTTGACCTTGCCAGGCATGATCGAGCTGCCAGGCTCGTTGGCTGGCAATCGCACTTCGGCGAAGCCTCCGCGAGGTCCTGAGCCGAGCAGACGAAGGTCATTGGCGAGTTTCATCAAGGCGACCGCCAGCGTCTTCAGCGCGCCGGAGAGCGCGACCAGTGGCTCGTGGCCGGCCAAGGCGGCGAACTTGTTCGGTGCCGAGACGAACGGCAGCCCGGACAGGGCGGCCAGCTCGGCTGCGATCGCTTCGGCGAAGCCATGTGGCGAGTTCAAACCGGTACCTACTGCGGTGCCGCCTTGCGCCAGTTCATAAACAGCCGGAAGGCACTGGCGAATCGTCCGCTCGGCGATGTCGAGCTGAGCGACGAATGCCGACATCTCCTGGCCGAAGGTGATCGGCGTGGCGTCCATCATATGGGTGCGCCCGGTCTTGATCAGCTTGTTGTGCCGCGCGGCCAGTTCGGCCAGCCCGCCGGACAGCTCGGCCAAAGCCGGAAGCAGCTCACCGTGGACCGCCTTGGCGGCGGCGATGTGCATCGCTGTGGGGAAGCAGTCGTTGGAGCTTTGCGCGCGATTGACGTGGTCGTTGGGATGCACGGGAGACTTGCCGCCACGCTTGCCACCGGCCAGCTCGTTGGCGCGTCCGGCGATGACCTCGTTGACGTTCATGTTGCTCTGCGTGCCGCTACCGGTCTGCCAGACCACCAGCGGAAACTGGTCGTCGTGCTGGGCATGCAGAATCTCGTCGGCGGCCTGTTCGATCAGTCGCGCGACGTCGGGCGGCAGGTCGCCGATGCGGTTGTTGACCCTGGCTGCCGCCTTCTTGATCAGCGCCAGCGCATGCAGCACCTCGATCGGCATGCGCTCGGCACCGATTGCGAAATTGCTCAGCGAACGTTGCGTCTGGGCACCCCAGTAAGCCTGCTCCGGTACTTCGACCTGCCCCAGGCTGTCGGTTTCTATACGCGTCATGCCATGCTCCTGCTCGATATTGCTGGTTTAGGCCGCCTTGCGGTGCCGGCGGTTCCATAGCCCGCCGGTCGTTGCTTGAGGCATTGGAACTCTCGGCGCAGAATGTGTCCATTGAGGGCTACCTATCGCCTTCCCAAGGGATCTCCAATGCCAACCTTACGTACCCAGGCGTTGCGCTGTGCAATGCTGTTTTTCTGCATCAGCTCTTCGGCATTGGCCGACACCGCCAGCCACGCCAGCAGCGCGGAACGTTTCCTCAAGCTGGCGAACGCCGATCGGCTTGCGGTGCCTGTCTATGCACAAGTACAGCAGATGTTCGCGCAGCGTTTCGCCGAGGCTCAGGCGCCCGAGAGCAAGAAGGCGATGCTCGAGCGCTATCAGGCCCAGGCCAACACCGCGCTGGACAAGGCCATAGGCTGGGACAAGCTGAAGCCCGATCTGGTGTCCCTCTATACCAGTCAGTTTTCCGAAACCGAGTTGAATCAGCTGATCGATTTCTATCAGTCGCCACTGGGCAAGAAGATGCTCGCCAAGTTGCCGGAGCTCAATGCACGGTCTGCCCAGCTAACCCAGGCCAAACTCGAAAGCGCGGTGCCGGAAGTGAACAAGCTGTTGGCCGACATGACGGCCGAACTCGAAAAACAGAAGCCTTGAGAGAGCAGGCAATGCGCAAACTCGATCTGATCCAAAACGCCCTGCAGGTTCTGCAGCCCGAGCACCTGGAAGTGCTCGATGAAAGCCACACTCACAGCCGCGGCCTGGAGACGCACTACAAGGCGGTCGTCGTCAGCGAGCAGTTCGCGGGTCTGAACTCGGTCAAGCGTCACCAGAAAGCCTACGCCGCCATGGGCCCGCTGATGCAGCAGATCCATGCACTCGCCCTGCACACCTACACGCCGGAAGAATGGGCCCAGCAGCGTGTGGCTCCGGCATCACCGGTTTGCGCCGGTGGGCATAAATAGAGGCGACAACGGACGGGAAACATCCCGGATGTTCTTTGCTAGAATCGCGCTCGCGCCGGCCCACGCCGGCGCTTTCGTTTGTATCCGGTCCACCCTTTACGCGGGTGACCACTGGTGGAAAACCCCATGACACGAAAAATCGTTGTGGCAGCGCTTTACAAGTTCGTATCGCTGCCGGACTACGTCGCCTTGCGTGACCCTCTCTTGGCGACGCTTACCGAAAACGGCATCAAGGGCACCCTGTTGCTGGCGGAGGAGGGCATCAACGGTACGGTATCCGGCACCCGCGAGGCGATCGATGCGCTGCTCGACTGGTTTCGCCGCGACCCTCGCCTGGCTGACATCGACCACAAGAAATCCTACTGCGACGAACAGCCGTTCTATCGCACCAAGGTGAAGCTGAAGAAGGAGATCGTCACGCTGGGCGTACCCGGTGTCGATCCCAATCAGCGGGTCGGTACCTACGTCGAGCCGCGGGACTGGAACGCGCTGATCGAGGATCCCGAGGTTCTGCTGATCGACACCCGCAACGACTACGAAGTGGCGATCGGTACCTTCGAGGGCGCGATCGATCCGCAGACCAAGTCGTTCCGCGAATTCCCCGATTACATCAAGGCGCATTACGACCCGGCGAAGCACAAGAAGGTCGCGATGTTCTGCACGGGTGGCATTCGCTGCGAAAAGGCCTCGAGCTACATGCTCGGCGAAGGGTTCGAAGAGGTCTATCACCTCAAGGGCGGCATTCTCAAATACCTGGAAGAGGTACCCGAGGCCCAGTCGCGCTGGAAGGGCGACTGCTTCGTGTTCGACAACCGGGTCACCGTTCGCCACGACCTCAGTGCCGGTGAGTTCGACTTGTGCCATGCCTGTCGCGCCCCGCTGTCCGTGGAAGACCGGCAATCGGAGCACTACGCTGCGGGTATCAGCTGCCCGCATTGCTGGGACACTCTGAGCGAGAAGACGCGAGCCGGCGCGCGCGAACGGCAGAAGCAGATCGAACTGGCCCGGCAGCGCAACCAGCCTCACCCCATCGGCCGTGATCCGCGGGAGCAGGAACGCTGATTCACGCCGGCCCGCGAGCACGCCAAGCATTGAGGGGAGTAACGAAGTGGCCCGACTGATCTATGTGATGGATCCCATGTGCTCGTGGTGCTGGGGCTTCGCTCCCGTGCTGCAGGGGCTTGCCGAGCAGGCCGCGGAGCACGGCGTGCCGCTCGTGCTGAGGGTCGGCGGCCTGCGCCGAGAACAGGTCGCGATGGATGAGGCCGGGCGCTCGCGCACGCTGTCCTACTGGCAGGCCGTGCACGCTGCCACCGGCCAGTCATTCGACTTCGACACGGGGCTGCCGGCCGGATTGATCTACGACACCGAACCCGCCTGCCGAGCCCTGGTCGCCGCGCGCGGGCTCGATGAAAGCCGGGTCTGGCCGCTGTCGCTGCTGATCCAGCGGGCCTTCTACCAGCAGGCGCGTGATGTCACGCAAGCCGCGCTGCTGGTGGAGCTGGCCGAGGCGGCCGGGCTCTCCCGCGAGCGCTTCGCCGAAAGCTATGACGACCCGTCCACCAAGGCCGAAACGTCAGCGGATTTCAGCTGGGTCGAGAATCTTGGTATCGCCGGGTTCCCGACCCTGCTCGCCGAGCACCAGGGCCAGCTGGCCCTGCTCACCAATGGCTATCAGCCTCTGACGGTGCTGGCTCCATTCCTGGGCCGCTGGCTGGAGCACAACGCGCATGCCTGACCAGCTCAGTTGGGCGGAGATTCGCCGCCTTGCGCTGCACCACCGCAAGGCCTTGATTCTGGCCAACCTGGTCGCGGTTCTGGCCACGCTCTGCAGCGTGCCGATCCCCTTGCTGTTGCCGCTGCTGGTAGACGAAGTCCTGCTCGGCACCGGCGATGCGGCACTGCGCGTGATGGATCGCTTTCTGCCCGCCAGCTGGGAAAGTGCGGCCGGCTACATCGGCCTGATGCTCGGTGTAACCCTGCTGCTGCGGGCCTCGGCGCTCGTGTTCAACGTCCTGCAGGCGCGGCTGTTCGCCCGGCTTTCGAAGGACGTCGTCTACCGCATTCGCGTGCGGCTGATCGAGCGCCTCAAGCGCATTGCCCTTGGCGAGTACGAAAGCCTTGGCGGCGGTACGGTCGCGACCCATCTGGTCACCGATCTGGAGACCATCGACAAATTCATCGGTGACACCCTGAGCCGTCTGCTGGTGGCGGTGCTATCGATCATCGGCACAGCGGCGATCCTGGTCTGGATGCACTGGCAGCTGGCGCTGCTGATCCTGCTCTTCAACCCGCTGGTGATCTACGCCACCGTGCAGCTGGGCAAGCGGGTGAAGCACCTGAAGAAGCTGGAGAACGACAGCACCTCGCGCTTCACCCAGGCGCTTACCGAAACCCTCGATGCGATACAGGAAGTGCGTGCCGGCAACCGCCAGGGATTCTTCCTCGGTCGACTGGGGCTACGCGCGCGGGAGGTCCGCGACTACGCCGTCGCTTCGCAATGGAAGACCGACGCCTCCAACCGCGCCAGCGGTCTGCTGTTCCAGTTCGGCATCGACGTGTTCCGTGCCGCGGCGATGCTGACCGTGCTGTTTTCCGACCTATCGATCGGCCAGATGCTCGCGGTATTCAGCTACCTGTGGTTCATGATCGGGCCGGTGGAGCAACTGCTGAGCCTGCAGTACGCGTTCTACGCGGCCGGCGGGGCGCTGGGGCGGATCAATCAGCTGCTGGCGCGCGCCGACGAGCCGCAATATGTCGGCGGTCGCAACCCATTCGCCGATCAGGCGACGGTGGCGATCGATGTGCGCGACCTGCACTTCGCCTACCAGGACGAAGCGGTTCTCGAGGGGTTGAACCTGAGCATCGCGCCGGGGGAAAAGGTCGCGATCGTCGGTGCCAGCGGCGGTGGCAAGAGCACCCTGGTGCAGCTGCTGCTGGGGCTTTACCAGCCGCAATCGGGGCAGATTCGGTTCGGCGGCGTTCCGCTCGAGGAAATCGGTTTGGCCACGGTGCGCGACAATGTGGCGGTCGTGCTGCAGCATCCGGCGCTGTTCAACGACAGCGTGCGTGCCAACCTCACCATGGGGCGCGAGCGGGACGATGAGGCGTGCTGGCGGGCGCTGGAGATCGCCCAACTGGGCGATACCATTCGCCAGCTGCCGAACGGGCTCGACAGCATCGTCGGGCGCTCCGGTGTGCGACTGTCCGGCGGTCAGCGGCAGCGGCTGGCCGTGGCGCGCATGGTGCTCGCCGAACCCAAGGTGGTGATCCTGGATGAAGCGACCTCGGCCCTTGATGCCGCGACCGAGTACGCCTTGCATCAGGGATTGAATCGGTTCCTTCGCGATCGCACCACCTTGATCATCGCCCATCGCCTCTCGGCGGTGAAACAGGCCGATCGAGTGCTGGTGTTCGACGGTGGGCGCATCGCCGAGGATGGTGATCATCAGCAACTGATCGCTGAGGGCGGGCTTTATGCGCGCCTGTATGGGCATCTGCAGCACTGATTGCCCACGCAGCCGGACCATCGCCGTTTCGCCTGCCGATGACTGTATCGCCGCCCCGAGCCAGGCGGCGACCGCCAGTCTTAAGGCGCCAAAAATATCCTGACGCCACACTCAACTATTAGTAATCTCTGCCGACTTCCCGAGCGTGCCCCTTTTTGTGGAACCTTTCTGATGGAACCAGTGCAGAACCTATTCACCAATCTTTCGGTTGCCAAAAAGCTTATCTGCGGCTTCGGTCTGGTACTGCTGCTCACGCTTGGCGTCGCGGCGACCGGCTTCGTTGCGGTCGACGAGATTCTGGGTCGGGCGCAACAGATCGAGCAGCTGTCCAGCGTCAATGCGTCGATTCTCGCGGCGCGCGGCGCAGAGCGTGACTACGCGCTGACACGTCAGCAGTCCTCGGCCGACGCGCTGCACACATCGCTGCAGCGACTCGGTTCCGAACTGACCGGCCTGGCCGCCACTTCGAGCACGCAGGAGCGTGCCTACCTGACGCGAATCCAGCAGGCCGCCGACGAGTACGGCCGACAGTTCGACCGCTACATGCAGCTGATCGAACGCGGCATGGCGCTGCGCACGCGCATGCAGGATGCCGCGCAGGTCAGCCGTGAAGAGTTCGAGTTCATCGAGCTGGACATGTACGACGCCGTGCGCGTGCTGCGCCTGGAGGGGGATCGCCTCAAGGGCAGCGACCCGCTGACGGTGGCCGAGGCGACTTCGGGCCTGACCAAGCAGATTCTCGACATGCGGACCCAGGAAAATCTGTTCGTGGCCAACAGTTCCGATGCGGCCGCCAAGAGCTGGAGTGAGCTGCACGCCAACGTGGTTGCCATCGGCAGCAATCTGAAGATCTGGCTGAACGACGATCAGCAGGCCTCCATGGACAAGGCGCTGGTGGAGCTGGAGCACTATCGCAGCGCATTCGACGAATTCCGCCAGAATCGCGCCGAGCGAATCGCCCTGGAAGGCTCGATGGCGCAACAGTCCGAGGTGGTGATCGCCGCTGCGAACGAGGCGTTGGACAACGCGAGCAATGCCATGCAGCAACAGCGCCGCAGCAGCTACCTGCTGCTCGGCGTGATCGGTACGCTGGCGATCTTCGTCGGCCTGCTGGCTGCCACGATGATCTCGCGGATGATCGTCGGCCCCCTGCGCACCACCGTTCAGCAAGCGCAGCGCGTCGCCAGCGGCGACCTCACGCACTCCCAGCCCAGCTCGCGCCGTGACGAAGTGGGGCAGTTGCGGGACGCCATGCATGGCATGACGCAAAGCCTGCGCAACCTGATCGGTCGCATCGGCGGTGGCGTCAGCCAGATCGCCGCCGCAGCCGACCAGCTTTCCGCCGTGACCGCGCAGACCAGTGCCGGCGTTCAGACCCAGCGGGTGGAAACCGAGCAGGTCGCCACTGCCATGCATGAAATGGCGGCCACGGTGCAGGAAGTCGCACGCAACGCCGAGCAGGCCTCCATCGCCGCGCGTCAGGCGGATCAGCAGGCGCGCCAGGGTGATCGGGTGGTGCAGGACGCCGTGGGGCAGATCGGCAATCTGGCCGGTGAAGTGGATCAGTCCGCTCATGCGATCGAGGCGCTGCACGCCGAAAGCGGGCGGATCGGCAGCGTGCTCGAAGTCATTCGCGCGGTTGCCGAGCAGACCAACCTGCTGGCGCTCAACGCGGCCATCGAGGCGGCCCGTGCCGGCGAGCAGGGCCGCGGTTTCGCCGTGGTGGCCGACGAGGTGCGGGCTCTGGCGCGCCGTACCCATGATTCCACCGAGGAAATCGAAGGGCTGATCGCCAATCTGCAGCGGGTTGCACAGCAGGCCGTCGAGCAGATGCAGAGCAGCCGCAGCCTCACTCAGCGCACCGTCGACCTGGCCAACGAGGCTGGCGTCGCGCTGGGTCGGATCACCGAATCGGTGTCCACCATCGAGCAGATGAACCAGCAGATCGCCGCGGCAGCCGAGCAGCAGAGCGCGGTAGCCGAGAACATTTCCGAAAGCGTGACGGGCGTGCGTGATATCGGTGATCAGAGCGCCAGTGCCACTGAACAGACCGCCGGTGCCAGCGCCGAGCTGGCTCGCCTGGGCGTGGAGCTGCAGGAGCTGGTCCGCCAGTTCCGTACCTGACGGCGCGCGGCAGACGTGGCTCGCGCGCGAGCCGCGTTATCTGATCGCCTTGCCGTTCAGCTCGGCCGCCCAGGCGGCCAGGGGCAGCGCGGGTTCCTGCTGCCAGATGCGCTGCCAGATGCTCTCCAGGCGGCGCATATCGCCCCGATTGGCCGGCAGGCGTTCGGGGCGTTCCACCAGCTGCCAGCCCTCGGCGCTGCGTTCGGCCAGAGGAAAACGAAACGGATGGAAGCCGGTCATGCCCAGCCGCAGATCGGTCACCAGCAATTGGTCGCCGTCCACGTCGTAGCGCAGCACATCGCCGCTGAACCAGCGCAGCCGTTCATGCTGAGGTGAGCCGTCCAGCGCATCGGCCAGGTGGGCATTGCGTGGCAGGCGCACCAGCACCGGTGGCGCGTCGTCCCACCAGCTCACCAGCGTCTCGTAGTAGTGCTCGCCATCTACCAGAATCACCCGCCAGAGCAGGCTGTTGAACGGCGTCGGTGTGCTGAACATCCGCTCGACCTCGATGCCCTGGCGGGTGATGCTGGCCTGCACGCGCTGTTCGGCCATCTGCTTGCCGGCAAGGGTGAAACCCAGGTAGCAAGTGGTCAGCACCAGCGCGTAAGCGGGCCATCGGGCCGTGCGGCCATGCAAGCCGAACAGCGCGCCGGCCAGCACCGCGATCAGCAGCGGCACGCTGTAGAGCGGGTCGATGATGAAGATGCTGGACCAGGCGATCGGTGGGGTGGTCAGCGGCCATAGCAGCTGGGTGCCATAGCTGGTGAAGGCGTCCAGCAACACATGGGTGACCAGCACCAGCCAGACGGTGAGGAACAGTCGGGTGCCGGAGTATCGCTCATCGGGGCGGAAGCGCCTGATCAGCCAGGTCAGCAACACGGCCACTATGCTGAGGACGAACAGCGAATGGCTGAAGCCGCGGTGATAGGTCATGTTGGCGACTGCATCGCCGTAGTCGATGACCACGTCGAGGTCGGGCAGGGTGCCGAGCACGGCGCCGTAGGCGAGCGCCTTGCGGCCTTGCCAGCGTCCGAGCATCGCGCCCTGTACGCTGGCGCCGAGTAAGGCCTGGGTGATCGAGTCCATGTGCAGATCCCTGGGGGCGGGGAAATTACCTTAGCCGAAGCGCCGGCGGCACCTGATCGGCAAATTTCGAAAAAGTATGTCGTGGTTCGGCACGGCGTAGGACAATCGCCGGCTCAATCGTCCATGGCGCACTCCATGCTGGAAATTTCCAATACCGTGCAGCTGCCGGATGCCGAGATCGAATTGACCGCGATACGCGCCCAGGGCGCCGGCGGGCAGAACGTCAACAAGGTGTCCAGCGCGTTGCACCTGCGTTTCGACATCCGGGGCTCGTCGCTGCCGGCGTTCTACAAAGAACGTTTGCTGGCGCTGCGCGACAGCCGCATCACCGCGGAGGGTGTGGTCGTCATCAAGGCGCAGCGCTATCGCACTCAGGAACAGAACCGCCTCGATGCGCTCGAGCGGCTGGCGGAGCTGATTCGCAGCGTCGGCAAGGTGGAGAAAGCCCGCCGCCCGACCAAACCGACCCTCGGCTCGAAGACGCGCCGGCTCGAAGGCAAGAGCCGGCGAGGTGCGATCAAGGCGGGGCGAGGTCGGATCGACTACTGAGGTCAGGTGCCGGTGCGCACGTCGGGCGTTGCCTCGGGGGGCGGCACGTCATCCAGCTCGACTTCGTTGGCCGGCTCGTGCTTGGCGGCGTCTTCCGGCGTGTCGGGCATCAGCTCCATGACGGTGGGGCTGGTGCGCAGGATCGGCGTGAAGTGGCCGTGCGGCTCGGTCACCAGATCGAACACCTTGCGCGGCCGGTAGAAGGCATAGAACGCCAGTACGCCCAGGCCCACCGCGAAGAACAGCGGCAAGGCGATGGGCCCGACCAGATGCATCAGGCCGCCGGCTGCCACCGGGCCCAGCGCGGCGCCGAAGCCGTTGGCCAATAGCAGGCCGCTGGAGCCGGAAAGGATCTCGTCGGGATTGAGCTGATCGACCATCTGCGCAACGGCGATGGAATAGATGGAAAACGCCAGGCCACCCCAGACGAACATCAGCCCCAGCAGCAGCGGGCTGGCCATCAGAGGTGCCACGGCAAGCGCGAGAACGGCCGCCAGCGCCACTACCCAGAGCAGCACGGTGCGCCGCTCGTGCTTGTCGGAAAACAGCCCGATCGGCCACTGCAGCACGGCCCCGCCGAGGATGGTGACACTCATCAGCAGCCCCACGCCTGCCGCATCGAAGCCGATCTCGCTGGCATACACCGGTGCCAGGCCCCAGAAGCCACCCAGCACGAAACCCGAGATGCCGGCCGCCATCAGCGGCAGTGGGGCGATGCGCGCCAGCTGCAGCAGGTCGGTCGGCGGAATGTCGGGCAAGGTCGGCTGCGGCTGGCGGGTCAGGGTGATGGGCATCATCGCGCCGCCGATGAGGATGGTCGCCAGGGCAAACAGGGTGAATTCCATCGGGCTGTCGAGCCCCAGCAGTTGCTGAGCCGCCGCCAGCGCACCCAGGTTGACTGCCATGTACACGGCGAATACCTGGCCGCGCTTCTCGCCGCTCACCTGGGCGTTGAGCCAGCTCTCGATCACCATGTAGAGCGTGACCAGGGCGATACCGTAGACCAGGCGAAGGACCAGCCATACCCACGGATTGACGATCATCACGTGCAGCAGCACGGCGGTGGCGGCCACCGAGGCGTAGAAGGAGAACGTACGAATATGGCCGATGCGGCGAATCAGCGATGGCGCCAGCCAGGTGCCGATCAGGAACCCGGCGAAATAGCCGGACATCAGCAGGCCGACCATCCCCGTCGAGTAGCCTTCGGCCACGCCGCGCAGGGTCAGGAGTGTGTTGAGTAGCCCGTGGCCGAGCAGCAGCAGAGCCACGCCGGCGAGCAGTGAACTGATGGGAGCGATCAAGGATGTCATGCGGTAACCCTAGGCAGCGAAGCCGGCGAAGGCAAGTCCAGGTACGTCGGGCGCTGGCCGATGGCGCCACCTAACTTGCTGATTTCAGAATAAATTCGCAATGGATGGCGAAATGGTGCGAGTCGGCGGCACCCCTGCGTTGTGCATTTGGCAGCGGACGGCATTCAGGATTCCCGCAACGTGGCGCACTGCAGGGGCTCGGCATGACGCACGGCCTGATTCAACGACCGCACGGCCTCGACCATCGCCTGACGGTCGAGCGCGCCGCTCAGACTGATCGCTGCCTGGTCGACCACCGCCTGGGCGTGGCGCAGCAGCACCCGTTCGGTGTCAGCGTCCTTGGCGGCGTAGAGCAGGTTCTTGCAGGCTTGCAGCAGTGCTTGCAAAACCTGCAGGTCGTCCGCGCCGTAGCGGCGTTGAGGGCCGAAGGTCATCTGCAGCAGCTGGTGCAGGTTCAGTTCGCGGATGAATATCCGCGGTCGATCCTGGGCGTGAGCGACCTCATGGTCGGGCATCTCCATGCGCTCGGCCAGCAGCACGCTCAGCATGTCGATCGCCTTGATCGCGGTTCCCGGGTCGTTGATACCCGGGCTCAGCGCGCGCACGGCGATCTCGACGATCTGCTTGAAGCCGAAGAAGAAGTGTCGGTGCGCATACTCCTCGACGTAGAAGTCGAAACAGTCAAGCAGACGGTTCGTGCAGTCATCGTCGAGTTCACGTTCGATGCGCATCAGCGGGTGCCCGGGCATGACGAAGAAGCCGTAATGCACTTGCACGGTCATGCGCGCGTCGTGATCGTCGAGAACGTCGTGGGCGGCTGTGACATTCAGCGCCTTGAAGTACCCCGAGCGCCGCGCCCGCACGACGGACCACTGCGCGTCGTCCGGCCAAGCCGGGCCATGGCTGTCTTGCAGCTGACGACGGCGCGTGCGCAGCTGAGCGAGAGTCTGTTTGTAGACGCGGTTGAGGATGAAATCGACCTGGATGGAGAGCGAAATGGAACGGATGAAGTAGACGAAAAGGCACAGGCAGATGACTGCGAGCCCCAGCGCCAGGAAGATGCCCAGGCTCGGTACGTTAATGTCGTCGCCTTCCTGAATGGTCGAGATCAGCATCAGTGAATTGATGATCGTGCCGAGATAGACGCCCAGCACGACCTGGTGGCTGCGGCTGCTGATCAATGCGGGGATCACCCGTGGCGAGAGTGACGAGGCGGCCGAGTTGAGCACCACCATGACCATCGAGAAGCTGAACACCATCAGCGAAATGATTCCGCCGACCAGGGTGCCGAGAATCAGACGGGCGTTGTCGGCGTTCTTCACCAGCCCCAGATCGAGGTCTTCCTTGTAAGGCTGTAGCCAGGTCATCTCCAGAACGATGGTGACGACGCACAGGCTGGCGAGGCCGACCGCGATCAGAGTCGGGTAGAAGGCGATGCTACCGGTGACGCGGTGATACAGGCGAAACAGCCTGTTGGTGACTGCGGACATTGGGGCTCCCTGCGATGGTCCGCCGAAGCGGGGCTACCCGCCTTTCGGCAGCATCGGGGGCGTAACGTTCGCTCAGTCCTTGTCACCGGGAACCAGGGTCGCGATCAGCGCACGCACGCTGCCGGGCAGGGCGTCCAGCTCACGGACCAGAATGCTGCGTTCTCTCACTGCCCAGGGTTCGTCCAGTGTCACCAGCGCGAGCTGCATGGTGCGGCTGTGTCGGCGCGCTGCCGACTCGGGGATGATGCCGATGCCCACACCGGCCTCGATCATCCGGCAGACCGCCTCGAAGCTGGAGACCTGGATGCGCAGGGAGAGCTGGCCGCCGAGTTTTTCCACCTGATCGCGCAGGAAGGTCAGCAGGGTGCTGCCCTCGTGCAGGCCGATGTGCTGATAGGCCAGGGTCTGGCGCAGCGTGACCTGTGCTTCCCCGGCCAGCGGATGGCCGACCGGTACCGCCAGCAGCAGGCGGTCGGTGCTGAAGTGCAATACCTGCAGCCCTTCGGCCTGCACCGGGCCCGCGATGATGCCCATGTCGGTGCTGCCGTCCAGCACGCCACGCACGATGTCGCGGCTCAGGCGCTCCTGCAGGTCCACCGTGACGCCGGGGCGCTCGGCGAGAAATCCGGCCAGCACCTCCGGGAGGAATTCGGTTACGGCCGTGGTGTTGGCGAAGATGCGGATGTGACCGGCCGAGTCGGTGCCGTATTCGGCGAACTCGCTTTTCAGATAGTCCACCTGGCGCATGATCAGCCGCGCATGCTGCAGCAGCTTGTGGCCGGCCGGCGTCAGCTCCACTCCGCGGCTGTCGCGGTAGAGCAGGCGGCTGTCGAACTGGGCTTCCAGCGCCTTGATGCGTGCACTAGCGGCTGCCGGTGAGAGGTGCGCGCGGCGCGCGCCCTGGGTCAGGCTGGGGGACTCGGCGATATGGATGAACAGGCGCAGATCGGCCAGATCGAAATGCATGAGGCGCCTCGGCTTGGGTCGGGCGTTCAGCTTAGCCGAACGCCGGTGTCGGCAAATACAAATTCTCGGAACGCTGGCTTCGTAGCATCCTGCGGCAAAACAAGACAACAGCGGAACCCGACGATGACCGATACCTCTGCCTGGATTGGCCGCAGCGAAGAAGTCCACGACCAGCTCAGCCGCAACCTGCTGATGCGCATCGCCGCGACCTTCGGTGAAAGCACTCCCGCCCATGGCGAAGCGCTGCCGCCTTTGTGGCAATGGTGCTTCTTCCAAGACCCGATTGCCGAAAACGGGCTGGGCGAGGACGGCCACCCGGCGCGCGGTGGCTTCCTGCCGCCGGCGGACAACCGCAACCGCATGTGGGCCGGTGGCCGCGTCGAATTCTTCCGCCCGCTGGAAGCGGGTGGCGAGGCCCGGCGGGTATCGACCATCAAGCACATCGAGGAGAAGCACGGCCGCACCGGTGCGTTGCTGTTCGTCACCGTGCAGCACGACTACCTGCAGGACGGCCGCCTGGCCATCCGCGAGGAGCAGGACATCGTCTACCGCGAGCCGAGCCCGCCGAAGAGCAGCAGTGGCGAACCCATGGTCGCCGGAGGCTGGCGCGAGGCGGTCACACCGACGCCGACGTTGCTGTTCCGTTATTCGGCGGTCACCTTCAACGGCCATCGCATCCATTACGACTGGCCCTACGTCACCGAGACCGAAGGCTATGCCGGCCTGGTCGTTCACGGCCCGCTGATCGCAACCTTGAACCTGCGCGCCTTCTGCCGCGCCAATCCCGACGCCCGCCTGCGCCGCTTCGCCTACCGCGGCCTGCGCCCGCTGATCGCGCCGCAGCCGTTCGAGGTCGGCGGCCGCATCGTCGCGTCGGGCAAGGCCGAACTCTGGGCCGGCGACCACAACGGCCTGGCGCAGAAAGCCGAAGTGGAATTCGACTGAATCGTAGGGTGGATCACGGCGCAGCCTTATCCACCGTTGAGGCCGCGTGCCGCACAAGCGAGAAACCGAGATGACCCCGAACAAGACCGAAGAACTGAGCTTCATCCGCGAAGGCGTGCGCGCCCTCTGTGCCGAATTTCCCGCCGAATACTGGCGCAGGATCGATGAGGAAAAGGGCTTCCCGGAAGCCTTCGTCACCGCCATGACCGAGGCCGGCTGGCTCTCGGCGATGATCCCGGAACAATACGGCGGCTCCGGCCTGGGTCTGGCCGAGGCTTCGGTGATTCTCGAGGAGGTCAACCGTTGCGGCGGCAACTCCGGGACCATTCATGGGCAGATGTACAACATGTTCACCCTGCTCAGAAACGGCAGCGAGGAGCAGAAGCGCTACTACCTGCCGAAGCTGGCCAGCGGCGAGTTGCGCCTGCAGTCCATGGGTGTCACCGAGCCGACCACCGGCACCGACACCACCAAGATCAAGACCACCGCCGTGCGCCAGGGCGACAAGTACGTCATCAACGGGCAAAAGGTGTGGATCTCGCGCATCCAGCATTCCGACCTGATGATCCTGCTGGCACGCACCACGCCGCTGGCCGAGGTGCAGCGCAAGTCCGAGGGCATGTCGATCTTTCTCGTCGACCTGCGCGAGGCCATCGGCAACGGCCTGACCGTGCAGCCGATCGCCAACATGGTCAACCACGAGACCAACGAGCTGTTCTTCGACAACCTGGAGATTCCCGCCAGCAGCCTGATTGGCGAGGAGGGCAAGGGCTTTCGCTACATCCTTGACGGCCTGAATGCCGAGCGCACGCTGATCGCCGCCGAGTGCATCGGCGATGGCCGCTGGTTCGTCGAGAAGTCCGCGCAGTACGCCCGCGATCGCGTGGTGTTCGGCCGGCCTATCGGCCAGAACCAGGGCGTGCAGTTTCCCATCGCCGAAGCGCATATCGAGATCGAGGCCGCCGACCTGATGCGCTGGCGCGCCTGCGAGGAATACGACGCCGGTCGCAATGCCGGAGCGGCGGCCAACATGGCCAAGTACCTGGCAGCCAAGGCCAGCTGGGAGGCCGCCAACGCCTGTCTGCAGACCCACGGCGGCTTCGGCTTCGCCAACGAATACGACGTCGAGCGCAAGTTCCGCGAGACGCGGCTGTATCAGGTAGCGCCGATCTCGACCAACCTGATCCTGTCGTACGTGGCCGAGCACTTGCTCGAGCTGCCGCGTTCGTTCTGACGGAGCCAGACGTAGGGTGGAAAACGGCGAAGCCTTTTCCACGCATATCGAACAGGCGACACGGGTGGTGGAAATGCTCGCGATTTCCACCCCTACGAAAAAGGGAAGTGCGTCATGAATATCAGCCATCTCGACCACCTGGTGCTGACCGTCGCTGACCTCGAGGCAACGATCGACTTCTACACCCGCGTGCTCGGCATGCAGGCGGTGACCTTCGGCGAAGGGCGCAAGGCGCTGGCCTTCGGCAACCAGAAGATCAACCTGCACCAGGCCGGGCGCGAATTCGAGCCCAAGGCCGAGCGGCCGACCCCGGGTTCGGCGGACCTCTGCTTTATCGTTGCCACACCGCTGGCCGAGGTGATCGCACACCTTCAGGCGCAGCAGGTCGCCATCGTCGAAGGTCCGGTGCAACGCACCGGCGCGACCGGACCGATCCGCTCGGTGTACCTGCGCGACCCCGACCAGAACCTCATCGAACTGTCCAATCCGTTAGAGAATCCGCTGGAGCCCAACGCATGAGCCAGCACACCCGTGCCCTGACCGAATTCCTCGCCGGGCTTGCCTACGAGCAGATCCCCGAACCGGTGCTCGCCCGCACCGAAGACCTCTTTCTCGACTGGCTCGGCTCGGCCCTGGCCAGCGCCGGCTCGCATCCGATTCCGCTGTTCGAGCGTTACGCGCAGAAGATGGGCCCGGCCGAAGGACCGGCGCGCATTCTGGTCAACGGCCAGAGCAGCTCGGCCTATTTCGCTGCGCTGGTGAATGCCGCCAGCTCGCATCTGGTGGAGCAGGACGACCTGCACAACAGCTCCGTGCTGCACCCGGCCACCGTGGTGTTTCCCGCTGCGCTGGCGGCGGCGCAGGATCTCGGCAAGTCCGGCCGCGAGCTGCTGGTGGCCTCGGTGGCCGGCTACGAGGCGGGCATCCGCATCGGCGAGCTCCTCGGCCGCTCGCATTACCGCATCTTCCACACCACCGCGACGGTCGGCACCCTGGCCGCGGCGGTGGCCGTTGGCAAGCTGATGGATTTCGACCAGCAGCAGTTCACCCATCTGCTCGGCAGCGCCGGTACGCAAGCGGCGGGGCTGTGGGAGTTTCTCCGTGACGCGGCGGACTCCAAGCAACTGCACACCGCCAAGGCGGCTGCCGATGGCCTGCTCGCCGCCTACCTGACCGCCGATGGCCTGACCGGCGCGCAGAACATACTCGAAGGCGAGCAAGGCATGGCGGCTGGCATGTCCCGCGATGCCGAGCCGAGCAAGCTGTCCGACCGGCTCGGCAGCCGCTGGGCGCTGGCGGAAACCTCGTTCAAGTTCCACGCCTCTTGCCGGCATACCCACCCGGCGGCCGATGCGCTGCTGGCGCTGATGCAGCGCGAAGGGCTCGGGGCCGATGACATCGCCTCGGTCACCACCCTCGTGCACCAGGGCGCGATTGACGTGCTCGGCCGCGTGACGGTGCCGCAGACGGTGCATCAAGCCAAATTCTCCATGGGTACCGTGCTGGGGCTGATCGCCCTGTACGGCAAGGCCGGCCTGACCGAATTCCACAGCCATGCGCTCAGCGACCCGCGCGTCGGCGAGTTCCGCGAGAAGGTCTCGATGACGCTCGATCCCGAGGTGGACGGCGCCTACCCGGCACGCTGGCTCGGTCGCGTCGAAGTGACCACCGCCGATGGCCGCACGCTGCACGGCGCCATCGACGAACCCAAGGGCGACCCGGGCAACACGCTGAGCCGCGCCGAGCTGGAGGACAAGTTCCGCCGCCTGGTGCAGTTCTCCGCGGCGCGCAGCGATGACGAGGCGGGCGCGCTGATCGAAACGGTCTGGCGCCTGCGCGAGCTGCAGCGGCTGGACGCATTGGCCTGAACTGAATCGTAGGGTGGATGACGGCGAAGCCTTATCCACCAATGTGGCGCCAGAGCCCTAGGGGCTCGAACAAACGCGTGGAAATGGCTTCGGCGATTTCCACCCTACGCCGAATTTGCAGGAACCGAACATGAACGACACCCAAGTCAAACCCCGCCCACTCGATGGCATCACCGTGGTCAGCCTCGAGCACGCCATCGCCGCGCCGTTCTGCACGCGCCAGCTGGCCGACCTCGGCGCACGGGTGATCAAGATCGAGCGGCCCGGTGCCGGCGACTTCGCCCGCGGCTACGACGAGCGGGTCGACGGCCTGGCATCGCATTTCGTCTGGACCAACCGCTCGAAGGAAAGCCTGAGCCTGGACGTGAAACAGGACGCCGCTGCCCAGGTGCTCGACCAGCTCTTGGCCAAGGCCGACGTGCTGGTGCAGAACCTGGCACCGGGCGCCGCCGCGCGCATGGGGCTCTCCTTCGAGGCGCTGCACGAACGCTTTCCGCGGCTGATCGTCTGCGACATTTCCGGCTACGGCGAGGGTGGCCCCTACGAGCAGAAGAAGGCCTATGACCTGCTGATCCAGAGCGAGGGCGGCTTTCTCTCCGTCACCGGGGGGCCGGACGAAACCGAGATGGCCAAGGCCGGCTGCTCCATTGCCGATATCGCCGCGGGCATGTACGCCTACACCGGCGTGCTCTCGGCGCTGATGCTGCGCGACAAGACGGGCGAGGGCAGCCGCGTCGACGTTTCCATGCTCGAAAGCCTGGTGGAGTGGATGGGCTACCCGTTGTATTACGCCTACAAGGGCGCGACGCCGCCGCCGCGTGCCGGCGCCGCCCACGCCACTATCTACCCCTACGGCCCGTTCCCCACTGGTGACGGCGGCACGGTGATGCTCGGCCTGCAGAACGAGCGTGAGTGGCTGGCGTTCTGCGACAAGGTGCTGCTGCAGCCGGAACTGGCGCAGGACGAGCGCTTCTCCAGCAACGCCCGGCGTTCGGAGCATCGCACCGAATTGCGTGCACTTATCGTCGAAGCGTTCAGCCACCTGAGCGCCGAAGAGGTGATCGCCCGGCTGGATGCCGCGCCCATCGCCAACGCCCATGTCAACGACATGGCCGGTGTCTGGGCGCATCCGCAGCTGGAGGCCCGCCAGCGCTGGAGCGAGGTGGACAGCCCGGCCGGTCGCTTGCCTGCGCTGCTGCCGCCGGGGCGCAACAGTGCCTTCGCCCCGCGCATGGACCCGATCCCCGCCTTGGGCCAGCACACCGACAGCCTGCTGGCCGAGCTGGGTTACGCCCCCGGCGACATTCAGCGCTTGCACGAGCAGGGCGCGGTATGAGCGTGCCCAGGAGCCAGCCCATGAACTCATCGATCATCCGTAGCGCGCTGTTCGTCCCGGCGACCCGCCCGGAACGCATTCCCAAGGCGCTGGCGAGCGGCGCCGACGCGGTCATCGTCGACCTCGAGGATGCGGTTGCGGAGAACCTTAAGGCAGAGGCGAGGGGCAACCTCGATGCCTTCCTCGCTGCCAACCCGGCGGCGCGCCTGCTGGTGCGCATCAACGCGCCAACCCATGCCGAGCAGGCCGCGGACCTGGCGCTCTGTGCCCGTCATGCCGGCGTCGCCGGCGTGCTGCTGCCAAAGGTCGAAAGCGCGGTGCAGGTTGCGCTGGCGGCCAGCTGCGGCAAGCCGGTCTGGCCAATCGTCGAAAGTGCCCGCGGGCTCGCCAATCTGGCGGAAATTGCCGACGCCCAGGGTGTCGAGCGGCTGTCCTTCGGCGCGCTGGACCTGGGCCTCGATCTCGGCCTGGCCAATGGCACCGCCGGCGCCGAGCGCATGCTTGACCAGGCACGCTATGCGCTGCTGCTGCAGTCGCGATTGGCCGGGCTGGCAGCACCGCTGGACAGCGTCTTTCCCGACATCAAGAACCTCGATGGCCTGACCCGTGCCGCTGCCGACGCGCGTGACATGGGCTTTGGCGGCCTGCTGTGCATCCACCCGAGCCAGGTGGCCGTGGTGCATGAAACCCTGATGCCCAGTGCCGCGGAACTGGACTGGGCGCAACGCATCCTCGCCGCTGGAGCTTCCGGCAATGGGGTATTCGTGGTGGACGGACAGATGGTCGACGCCCCCGTCATCGGCCGTGCCCGTCGCCTGCTGCAACGTGCCGGGCAAGCGGTGCCCTGACCGCAACGCTTGCCCGCGAAACGTACCAATCGACAAAAACAAGAGGGTACTTCCATGCTGAGTAACAAGCTCAAGGCACTCGCCTGCGCGCTTTCTTTCACCGTCGCCGGGTTGGTGCACGCCGACCCCGTGACCATAAAGTTCGCCCATGTGGTGGCGGACAACACACCGAAGGGGCAGGGCGCCCTGCTGTTCAAGAAACTCGCCGAGGAACGCCTGCCGGGCAAGGTGAAGGTCGAGGTCTACCCGAACTCCTCGCTGTTCGGCGACGGCAAGGAAATGGAGGCCCTGCTGCTCGGTGACGTGCACATGCTGGCGCCCTCGCTGGCCAAGTTCGAGCACTACGCCAAGGCCATCCAGATCTATGACCTGCCGTTCCTGTTCGACGACCTGGCGGCAGCCGATCGTTTCCAGAGCGGCCCGCAGGGCAAGGCGCTGCTGCGCGCGATGGAGGACAAGAACATCACCGGTCTGGCCTACTGGCACAACGGAATGAAGCAGCTTTCGGCGAACAAGCCGCTGCGCGAGCCGAAGGATGCCCGCGGGCTGAAGTTCCGCGTGCAGGCCTCGGCAGTGCTCGACGAGCAGTTCAAGGCGGTGCGCGCCAACCCCCGCAAGATGAGCTTCGCCGAGGTCTACCAGGGCTTGCAGACCGGCGTGGTCAATGGCACCGAGAACACCTGGTCGAACTATGAAAGCCAGAAGGTGCATGAGGTCCAGCCTTACATGACCGCCTCCGACCACGGCCTGATCGACTATATGGTGATCACCAACACCAAGTTCTGGAACGGCCTGCCGGAAGACGTGCGCGGCGAGCTGGAAACGATCATGGAAGAGGTCACCGCCGAGGTGAACCGCCAGGCCGACGACCTCAACCAGCAGGCGCGCCAGGCCATCGCCGCCTCCGGCAAGACCGAAATCATCGAACTGACCCCCGAGCAACGCGCCCAGTGGCGCGAGGCGATGAAACCGGTGTGGAAGAAGTTCGAGAGCGACATCGGCGCCGAGCTGATCGAAGCGGCGCAGGCGGCCAACCGCTCCTGAGCCTCCAGAGGCACCAAGCGGCGGAGAACGAACGGGCCTGTCCGATGTGACCGGCCCGTTTTTTTATGCCTGAAACCAGGCTTATGCTGACCGACCAAAGCGCGCAAGGAGACGCCGGCATGAGTCGTTACGCCACGGTCAGCACACCCGTGCTGGATATCGCTTATCTCGAATGGAACCCCCGCGGCCAGCAGGTGGCCGTGCTCGTGCACGGCTGGCCGGATTGCCCCGAAGGCTGGGAGCCGGTGGCCGAGCGCCTGGCCGCAGCGGGCTACCGCGTGCTCTGCCCGACGCTGCGCGGCTTCGGCCAGACACGCTTTCGCGACGCGCTGACCCCACGCAGCGGTCAGCTCGCCGCGCTGGGGCGCGACCTGCTGGATTTCATCGACGCATTGCGCCTCGACCAGCCGGTGCTGGTCGGCCATGACTGGGGGGCGCGGGCGGTGGCCAATGCCTGCGGGCTGCGCCATCACGCCGCCGCACGGCTGGTAATGCTCGCGGTGGGCTACGGCACCAATGACCCGAACCAGCACATCTCGCTCAGCCAGGCGCGCAACTACTGGTACCACTGGTACATGGCCACCCCGCGCGGCGAGCAGACGGTAGTCGAGGATCGCGCGGCCTTCACGCGGTTGCTGTGGGATACCTGGTCACCGGCCGGCTGGTACGCCGAGGCTGATTTCATCCAGGCGCTGGAGGCGTTCGACAACCCGGATTGGGCTGCCGTGGTACTGCATTCCTATCGCCACCGCTGGGGCTTCGTCGACGGCGATCCTGCCTATGCATCGGACGAGGCGTTGCTGCAACCGGCCCCGGTGCTCGCCGTGCCGACGCTGGTGCTGCACGGCGAGGCCGATACCTGCAACGCACCGGAAACCTCGGCCGGGCGTGAGGCCTTGTTCAGCGGCCCTTACCACCGACAGCTATTGCCAGGCGTCGGCCACTTCCCCCAGCGCGAAGCGCCGCAGGCAGTAACCGAGGCGATCCTACAGTTCTGTCAGGGGGATTGAGCCGTTGCTACATGTTGCAGGCGGCGAGACCTAACCGTTTCTCTGGCCTGCAGTGGTTGGTTTTCCTCGGGTTCTGCTAGGTCTGCCGCTTGTACTAGCCAGCTTTTTTTGCGGCTCTACAGGGCATGAAATCTCGACGCCTTATCGACACTGCGATGGTGGACGGGGGGCGGAAAGTCGTAGGCGAGGCAGTGTTTGATGACATCAATTTCATGCTTCCCGGAGCTGGTGTATAAACAACCAGCGTCGCTGAGAGGCCCGAGCTAGAGGCTCGGAGAGAGTGGCGAACGGAATGTTATACACCAAGCCCGTTCGGCGTCTTATACACCACTTGGTGTCTAATTATAGTTAGGTGCAAAAATGGATTTTCTATCGCTTTCCATTGCTTTTCTATTAGGCGCATTTACAGGTGCGGCAGGAAACTATCTTGCAGATAAATTCACTGACGCACGCCGCGAGAAGAAAGAAGCCGCGGCGCTGAAGAGGCTATGGAGAGACATAGAAGCCAAATTTCCTGAAATAATAAATGAAATGCGGTCAGATATCCTTTCTACTCAGGGTAAAGGTGTTAGGGCTTTCTTTTTAAAAGAAAGCAATACTCACATCGCATTCACCAGCGAGCCATCTTTTGAGTACCACACTGATAAACACCCTGAGCTGAGGGCGGCTGTACTATATCTTGCCCAGCATGGGTTTGTTCAAGATATAACCCCAGGCAAAACGCCTATGTATCGCATCAACGAAAAGCTGGTTGATTTCTTGCGAGCACCTAACTAGTGGTTCAAACCGTTCGCTTCGCTCACTGGGACGGGCTAAAGCCCGCCCCTTAACCAAACGTTAGAGTGCTTTTCTATGCCCTTTGATCTAGCCGAAAATTTCATCTCTGAAACAGAGGAATTGTTAGGGGCAAAGCTTCCAGAGTTTTACCGAAGCTCAATGCTCATGAGTAATGGCGGGGAACTAGAAATCGACGATGATGTTTGGCAGCAGTACCCTATAGCCGATACATCTGATCGCAAGCGCCTCTCTCGCACCGCAAATCACATAATAAAAGAAACAAACCACTTAAAGTGCTGGCCAGGGTTCCCTGAAGAGGCAGTAGCAATCGCCGGCAATGGTAGCGGCGACCAGTTGGTTCTACTAAAAGAAGGCGCATCATTTGGGCAGGAAATTTATATCTGGGCGCACGAAACCGGTAAGCTTCAAAAAATAGCCAACAATTTTTCCGCGTTAACAGCACTCTAACAACTGGTTCAAATCGTTCGCTTCGCTCACTGGGACGGGCTAAAGCCCGCCCGTTAACCAAACGTTATGCATCAGGAGAGTTTTGTGCAGAATACAGATGACAAATTCTATGAACGAGCCGATGCACATATTCAACTCTCGAACGACCAGATTTCTGGGTATGTTGCAAAGGGTAAGGTCAGTGCGTCGATGATGTACGCCACCGCAAGATTTAACTCCTGGGTGAGCGCGTGTGGGTGGAACAGTGCAGAAGAAATGGCAGCCGCAAAAGAAGAAACTATTGAGTACTTCTTGACCGAGTACCGCAAGATGCTAAGTGAAAATATGGATGACTACATCAATAACTTCCAGTCATATAAGCAGGTGGACCAAGATGCATAACCCTGCGCTCAGTCCCGTCCCCTACCGGGTGTGGTGCCACCCAGAGCGTGGTGCGCCAGACGAGTTCGAGGGTGAGGATTACTTTTACGCCTTTGCAACCTATGACGAAGCCTTGACCTTTTCGCACGCGACGGTGGGCACTGAGAAGCCATTGGTTCTAATTCGCCAAAATGAATGGATCAATGAGCCTCAGCCAGGGCAGTTCATTCATGAGAAATGCGAACGAATTGCAGAGTGGCGTGTAGAGTGGCTTCCAGATAGCAAGCGCACTCCTGGTTCCATTGAAGATTTATCGAGAATCGAAAGAATGGCTAACAACCGCGTGAACTCGGACGTCCAAGAGCAGCGCCGCTTCGCTCTGCCGCCCTTGGACGCCGGTTACGCGGGGCGGTATATATCACAGAAAAAATTGAGGTGGCCTTCATGCCAGAAGGAATTTGGCGTCCAGCAATAGTTTTTTTATATACAATGAATCAGATTTCATTGCGAAGCAGCTATGCTTTCCATAGATTGCCTCGCTTCGTACACGCAGCCGCTATATCCAGATGTGCCTGGCCATCCAAGGCAGGTAAAGAAAATTTACACGCCAGTCGGGGGTCTAGAGTTAAAACAACTCTTAAAGCTTTCCGATGAAAGTCTTCTGTGCGATAAGAAACTTAAGAAATAAACTAGAGCATTTTGATGAGGGTTTCAAGATATGTCTAAATACTAGCCGTGCTGGGTATATCATACCTGCATACGTAGGCGGCTCCATCAATAGTCAGGCGTGCCAGTACACCTGTATAGAGCCTGTGTCGACACGTCAATATTCGAAATACTCGGCCACAAATTTGAGGTGCAGCCAATAATCGATGAAATATGTCGCCTGCATCGTCGCTTCCATGCAGGTGCCATATAACCAATGATTCAATTCGTTCGCATCGCTCACTGGGACGGGCTAAAGCCGGTTACTTAACCGAACCTTAGGTTCTTTCAATTGTGCGAAAACTATTAGAGGTTGACAGCTTGGTTCAGGTGAGTCTTATAGCGCGCTACCTGCAAAGCAGCGGCATTACCGGAATTGCGGTGGGTCGAAATGAGCCTGCACCCTGGCTAGTCTGTAGTTCGTGCAGCAGGGGCCAAGCATTCAAACAATCACAGAGATAATCATTGTCTTATCGGCCTTGTTCTGCTGCAGGTCTCGCCTGTTCCGACAGTATTGCTTCACAACAAGAACCATCACCTCATTGTTCAATCCTGCCGTAAGGGGCGGCCTTGCGTTGTGCCAGTTCCGGCTTGAACACCGCTCATGCCGCCACACCGTCCAACAGGCGCTCCACATGCGGTCAAACGCCGGCTTCCTGCATCCACTTCGGTTTCGGATAACGGCGATCGGCCTTGCCGGCCTTGAGTACCGCGCCCGGCACGTCGTGGCCGACTAGTTGGGGCAGGTCGGCGGCGCATTGCAGCAGGCGATCGAGATCGACGGCGGTGTCTAGGCCCATGCGCTGGAACATATGCACCAAGTCCTCGGTGCAGATATTGCCGCTGGCGCCGGGCGCGTAAGGGCAGCCGCCGAGTCCGCCGAGAGAGGCATCGAAGCGGTCGATGCCGGCGTTCAGCGCTGCCAGCGCGTTGGCCAGGCCCATGCCGCGCGTGTTGTGGAAGTGTGCGGTGAATACTGCCTGCGGCCAGCTGTTCAGCACTTCGCGGCAGATGCGCTCGACCTGCGCCGGGTCGGCCATGCCGGTGGTGTCGCAGAGGGTGATGCCCTGCACGCCGATTTCCAGCAGGCGTTGCACCAGCTCATAGATGCGCCGCTCGGGCACGTCGCCCTCGAAGGGGCAGCCGAAGGTGGTCGATAGCGAGGCGTTGATGAACACGCCACTGCCGCGAGTGACTTCGATGATTTCGCGGAACTGCACCAGCGACTGCTCAGGCGTCATGCGCAGGTTGGCCAGGCCGTGGGTGTCGCTGGCCGACATCACCAGGTTGATCTCGTCCACCTCGCAGGCCAGGGCGCGCTCGCAGCCCTTCACGTTGGGCACCAGCACGGTGTACTCGACGCCTTCCGCACGGCGGATGCCGCGCATCACGTCTTCGGCGTCGCGCAGGTTGGGGATGGCCTTGGGCGAGGTGAAGGAGGTGACCTCGATCTTCGCCAGCCCGGTTTGCGAGAGCCGGTCGATCAGGGCGATCTTGGCTTCGGTCGGCACGAAGTCCGCTTCGATCTGGAAGCCGTCGCGGGTGGCGACTTCCTGGATATACAGGCGTTTGCTCATGGGGAGTCCTGGGGTTTCGTAGGGTGGATGACGCTCTACCCATCCACCGTTGTGGCTTGCTGGCTGGTGGACAAGCTTCGCCTTGTCCACCCCTGCGTGGCGTTCAGATGATCCCGCGCTCGCGCAGGCCCTGGCGTTGTTCATCGGTGAGGCCGAGGCCGGCCAGCACATCGTCGGTGTGCTCGCCCAGTTGCGGGCCGCCTTCGCCGATGCGCCCTGGCGTGCGCGACAGCTTGGGCAGCACGCCCGGTACCTTGAGCGGGCCGGCGAAGGTCTGCACCTGCTCGATCATCTGCCGCGCCAGGTAGTGCGGGTCCTTGACGATATCGGCAGCGGTGTAGGGATAGCCGGCCGGCACGCGGGCGCCCTTGAGTGCTTCGATCACCTCGTCGCGGCTGTGCTGGATGGTCCATTCGCCAATGGCGGCATCGATCAGCTCGGCGTGCTGGGCGCGGCCGTCGTTGTGGGCGAAGCGCGGATCATCGGCGAGGTCCTGGCGGCCCATCAGGGTCATCAGGCGCTTGTAGATGCTGTCGCCATTGCCGGCGATCAGCACGTAGGCGCCGTCGTTGCACAAATAGGAATTGGACGGCGTGATGCCGGGCAGGGCACTGCCAGCCGGCTCGCGTACATAGCCGAAGGCGTCGTATTCGGGCACGAGGCTTTCCATCATGGCGAATACGGACTCGTACAGCGCCACGTCGATTTCCTGGCCCTGGCCGCTACGGTTGCGCTCCTGCAGGGCGAGCAATACACCGATCACGCCATACAGCGAGGACAGCGAATCGCCAATGCTGACGCCGACCCGCACCGGCGGCTGGCCCGGATAGCCGGAGAGGTGACGTAGGCCGCCCATGGCTTCGCCGATCACGCCGAAGCCCGGCAGGTCGCGATAGGGGCCGGTCTGGCCGTATCCGGAAATGCGCAGCATGATCAGCCGAGGGTTCAGCTTCGACAGCTCATCCCAGCCCAGGCCCCATTCTTCCAGCGTGCCGGGGCGGAAGTTCTCCACCAGGATGTCGGCTTCGGCCACCAGCTGGCGGACGATTTCCTGGCCTTCCGCGGCCTTGAGATCCAGCGTCACCGAGCGCTTGTTGCGCGACTGCACATGCCACCAGAGCGAGGTGCCGTCCTTGAGCTTGCGCCACTTGCGCAACGGGTCGCCGACCTTGGGCGGCTCGATCTTGATCACATCGGCGCCGAATTCGCCGAGCAGCTTGCTGGCGAAAGGGCCGGCGATCAGTTGGCCCATCTCGATCACCTTGAGGCCCTGCAGCGGCAGGTTCTTGTCTGTCTGTTCGCTCATCACGACACCTGTGCCGGTTGATTCATGGTGCCGAGCATGACCGACCCATCGGCAGCGGACAATTGGTCGTTGGCCAAGCATGGCTTCGCGCTCCACGAAGCCGGGAGACGTGGGGCCGTGGAATAGCGGCGGGAATAGGTGCATGCTTCGTCACCCGCGAATACGGAAGCTTGCCCATGCGCCGCATCGATTTCGTCACCCTTCGGCTGTTCGTCGCCATCGCCGAGACCCGTAGCCTGACCGGCGCCGCCGAGCGCGAGCACCTGGCGCTGGCGGCGGTGAGCAAGCGCGTCAGCGATCTGGAAGGGCAGCTCGGCGTCAGCCTGCTCTATCGCCAGCCCAAGGGCGTCGAGTTGACGCCGGCCGGCCACGCGCTGCTGCACCACGCGCGCAACCTGCTGGACAACCTGCAGCAGCTGGACGCTGACCTCAGCGAGTTCAGCCAGGGCGTGAAGGGCCATGTGCGCATCCACGCCAACACCTCGGCGGTGATCGAGTTCCTGCCCGAAGACCTGAGCGCCTTCGCCCGCCAGCATCCGGAAGTGAAGATCGACCTGGAGGAGCGCGTCAGCAGTGACACCCTGCGCGCCCTGCGCGAGGGGCTGGCCGATATCGGCATCTTCGCCGGGCACATGCCGGCCGAGGACCTGCAGGTGTTTCCCTACCGCGAGGATCGCCTGGTGCTGGTCACGCCACGCGAGCATCCGCTGGCCGGCCGCGAATGCATTGCACTGCGCGAGGCGGCAGGCTTCGACTTCATTGGCCTGCAGCAGGACGCCTCACTGCATGCCCTGCTGCAGCAGTCCGCACAGCAGATGGGCACGCCGCTGCGCCTGCGCATTCAGGTACGCAGCTTTGAGGCGATCTGCCGGATGATCCACACCGGCATGGGCATCGGCGTGCTGCCCGAGCAAGTGGTGCGCAACTACCTGCCGGCGCTGGACGTGGCCATGGTGCCGCTGACCGATGTCTGGGCGCGGCGTGAACTGAAGCTCGGCGTGCGCAATCTGGAAAGCCTGTCGGTGACTGCCCGGCAGATGCTCGAGCACCTCACGCTTCGCGAAGGCCAGGCCTGAGCGAAGCCGTTTGGCGGCGCGATCGCGTCACGGCCTTCGCCAAACGCGAAGTCGCGCTTGGCCAATTAGCAATTCAGCCCGAGGGGGCAGCGGCGTAGAGTCGGACCAGCTGCATGGCTCACACAACTACAAAACGGAGCTCTCCATGGCACGACTCACCCGTGGCATCACCCGTCTGCTCGCCGCTTCGGCGCTGTTTAGCGTCCTCGGCGCCCAGGCCGATCCGATCCTGATCAAGTTCTCCCATATCACCGCCGACAGCACGCCGAAGGGCCAGGGCGCGCTGATGTTCAAGAAGCTCGTGGAAGAGCGCCTGCCCGGCCAGGTGGAGGTGCAGGTGTTCGCCAACTCCTCGCTGTATGGCGACGGCAAGGAGATGGAAGCGCTGCTGATGAACGAGGTACAGCTGCTGGCACCGGCACCGTCGAAGCTCGAGCAGTACACCAAGCAGCTGCAGCTGTTCGACCTGATGTTCCTGTTGGACGACATGGCCGCGGCGCAGCGCTTCCAGCAGTCGGACAAGGGCCGCGCCATGCTCAAATCCATGGAGGACAAGGGCATCACCGGCCTGGCCTACTGGCTCAACGGCATGCGCCACTTCACTGCCAACAAGCCGCTGCGCGAGCCGGCCGACGCCCGCGGGCTGAAGTTCCGCGTGCAGCCCTCCGACCTGCAGGCCGCACAGTACACCGCCCTGCGGGCGGTGCCGCGCAAGATGGCCTTCGCCGAGATCTACCAGGGCCTGCAGACCGGCGTGGTCAATGCCCAGGACAATCCCTGGTCGAACATCTACAGCCAGAAGTACCACGAGGTGCAGAAGTACATCACCGAGTCCGGTCACGGCATCGGCAACTACCTGCTGATCACCAACACCAGGTTCTGGAACGGCCTGCCGGCAGAGGTGCGCGGCGAGCTGGAAGCGATCATCGACGAGGTCACCGTGGAGGTGAACCGCCAGGCCGAGGCGCTGAACGAGAAGGCCAAGCAGGGCGTCATCGACTCGGGCAAGAGCGAGATTCTGGTGCTGACCGACGAGCAGCGTGCCAAGTGGCGCGAGGCGGTACAACCGGCCTGGAAAAAGTTCGAGGGCGAGATCGGCAAGGAGCTCATCGAGGCGGCCCAGGCAGCCAACTCTGCGCCTTGAGGCAAGCCCGCCAATGGTCTGTTAGACCAATGTGCAGTTTCGGCCACGGCGCTGGCTGCACAGAATGGCGGCGTCTATCTGCGTGATCGGACAAGTGTGTATTCCAACCGGATGGTTGACCGAGCGGCCCCTGAGGCCGCTTTTTTTTTGCCTTCAGCTTTTCGCCGGAATCGGCAGTAATGCCAGCGGCGCCAGTTCGTCATGCAGGCGGTTGATGCGCTCCAGCAGATCGTTGACCGCACGGCGGTCACGGTCATTCTGCAGGTCCGTATCCGCGGCGTCGCGCAGTGCCGCCAATTCATCCACGTAGGCCTCCAGCTGGTCGCTGGAGGGCTGCCCGTGCAAGGCAGTCTTCAGGCACTGCATCAGCGCCATGACGATCGCCGGGTCATTGCTGCCATAGGTACGAATCGGGTCGAGGATAAGCGTCAGCCGTCGTTGCGGGCTCAGCTGTGGATAGAACAGCCTGGGCTTGCCATTGTCGATGCAGCCCACGTCCAGCGGCGGGACGCCACCCAGGCGACCGAGCAACACGCCGTGCAGATTGAGCACGCGTATTGCCGTGCCCGGGTCGTTGATCGACGGGCTGATGGCCTTTACCGCGATTTCGGTCATCTGCCGCATGCCATAGAAAACGTTGGCGCCGGCGAACTCTTCATCGTGGAAATCGAAGCAGTCGAGTACCTGTCGGGTTCGCCGGGCATCCAGTTCGGCGCTGACCTTGAGCAACGGATGCCCTTCGACCAGAAAGAAGCCGGGCTCCACCTGTAGCACCGCCTGCAGATCGTCCGGCCCCAAGAGCTCCCGCAGGCGTTGCTCGTTGACCTCGCGCAGATAGCCGGGCGTGACCGCTTCGATGCAGTACCAGTCGCGGTCATCCGGCGCCGCGGTGATCGACCCCAGGCGCTCGCAACGCTGCGCCAGGTTATGGCAGGCGCTGCGGTAGAGCTGGCCGACGATCCAGTCCACCTGGATGGACTGCGAGATGGAACGGATGAATACGACGAACAGGGCCATACAGCCCAGGCCCATCAGTACGGCGAGCAGCACGCCGAACGCAGGCAGGCTATCGGGTTCGTTCTTGTTGATGAAGGCGATCATCAGCAGGAAGAACAGGATGCAGCCCAGGTAGTTGCCGAGGATCAGCTGGTTGCGCCGATCGCTGATCAGCCCGGGCAGCACGCGCGGGGACAGTCGCGAGGCGGCCCCGTTGAGCACGACCATGACCATGGAAAAGCTGAACACGGTCAGCGAAATGATGCTGGTGATGAGCGTGCCGAGGATTTCCCGGGCGTTGTCCGCCTCTGCCAGGCCGGGCGGCAGCATGTTTCGCCAGGCGTGAGCCAGGTCGGTCGTTTCGAAGAGCAGGACGAGACCGCCCAGCATGAAGTAGCCGGCCGGAATCACGGTGGGGTAGAAGACTATGCTCTGGGGGATCCGCTGCAGCTGACGAAACAGGGCATTGCTTGGTGCTGACATGGGGGCTCCCGGCGATGGCTGTTACGAATTGAGACAGCAGCCCTCGGCAAATGGCCGCGAAACAGTGTCTATGCTTGGAGAGTGGCCGCTGGTCGCGGCCGCTGCGGTATTCGGCATCGGCTGAAGCAGACGTCTGACAGGCGCGTGGTTGGCGATCCGCACGGGAAGGGTGGATCGATCGGGTGGTGAGGGTTCGCCTGCGAGACAAGGCTGCGACCGGAAAATAACCAGATAACCCGAGGTGACTGCCATGTGTGCTGCGTCCGTGTATCCCGTGTCCCCTGAGGCTGCAAAGCACTCCCTGACCGACGAGGCCGCTTATCGGGCCATGTATCAGCAGTCGGTGATCAACCCTGAAGGATTCTGGCGTGAACAGGCGGCACGGCTGGACTGGATTCGGCCCTTCAGCGAGGTCAAGCGCACCTCCTTCGACGACCACCACGTCGATATCAAGTGGTTTGCCGACGGCACGCTGAACGTGTCGGCCAATTGCCTGGACCGGCACCTGGCCGAGCGCGGCGATCAGGTGGCGATCATCTGGGAGGGGGACGACCCCTCGGAGCACCGCGAGATCACTTACCGCGAGCTCTACCAGGAGGTCTGCAAGTTCGCCAACGCCCTGCGTGGCCAGGATGTGCACCGCGGTGACGTGGTGACCATCTACATGCCGATGATTCCCGAGGCCGCGGTGGCAATGCTGGCCTGCGCGCGCATCGGTGCGATCCACTCGGTGGTGTTCGGCGGCTTCTCGCCGGAGGCATTGGCCGGGCGCATCATCGATGGCAGCTCGAAGGTGGTGATCACTGCCGATCAAGGCATACGTGGCGGCAAGACCATCGCCCTGAAGGAGAACGTCGACGAGGCGCTGACGAACCCGCAGACCCGTTGCGTGCAGAAGATCATCGTGGTGCGCCGCACTGGAGCGAACATCCGCTGGCACCCGCACCGGGACGTCTCCTACGACGATCTGATGCGCGTGGCCGGCGAGGTCTGCGCGCCGAAGGAAATGGGCGCCGAGGAGCCGCTGTTCATTCTCTACACCTCGGGCTCCACCGGGAAACCCAAGGGCGTGCTGCACACCTGCGGCGGCTACCTGCTGTACGCCGCGCTGACCCACGAGCGGGTCTTCGACTACCGCCCCGGCGAAATCTACTGGTGCACCGCCGACATCGGCTGGATTACCGGTCATAGCTATCTGATCTACGGCCCACTGGCCAACGGTGCGACAACCCTGATGTACGAAGGCGTGCCGAACTATCCGGACGTCACCCGTATCGCCAGGATCATCGACAAGCACCGGGTCAACATCCTCTACACCGCGCCGACGGCAATCCGCGCGATGATGGCCGAGGGGCCGGCGGCGATGGAGGGTGCCGACGGTTCGAGCCTGCGCCTGCTCGGCACGGTGGGTGAACCGATCAATCCGGAAGCCTGGCACTGGTACTACGAGACGGTCGGTCGGTCGCGCTGCCCGATCGTCGATACCTGGTGGCAGACCGAGACCGGCGGCATCCTCATCAGCCCGTTACCCGGTGCCACGGCGCTCAAGCCCGGCTCGGCGACGCGGCCGCTGTTCGGCGTAGTGCCGGGGCTGGTGGACAATCTCGGCAACCTGCTGGAAGGCCCGGCGGAGGGCAATCTGGTGATTCTCGACTCCTGGCCAGGGCAGATGCGCACCATTTACGGTGACCACGACCGTTTCGTCGATACCTACTTCAAGACCTTCCGCGGCATGTACTTCACCGGCGACGGCGCGCGCCGCGACGAGGACGGTTACTACTGGATCACCGGGCGCGTCGACGATGTGCTCAACGTCTCCGGACACCGCATGGGCACCGCCGAAATCGAGAGCGCCCTGGTGGCGCATGCGAAGGTGGCCGAAGCCGCGGCCGTTGGCGTGCCGCATCCGCTCAAGGGCCAGGCCATCTATGTTTACGTGACTCTGGTTGCTGGTACCGAGCCCAGCGACACGCTGCGCCAGGAGCTGCAGCAGTGGGTCCGGCACGAGATAGGCCCGATCGCTGTGCCGGATACCATCCAATGGGCGCCGGGGCTGCCGAAGACACGGTCCGGCAAGATCATGCGCCGCCTGCTGCGCAAGATCGCCACGGACGACTACGACACCCTGGGCGATACCTCGACGCTGGCCGACCCCGGCGTCGTCGACCAGTTGATCGCTGCCCATGAGGCGGTGAAGCAGCGCTGAACTTGCGGGCGCGTGCGAGCGGTCTACGAGGCGGCCGGAATGCCGTTACGGCTCCCCCGTGACCGCTGCGTGCGAGCTTGCTCGCGCGCCGGTCGACTCGCCGGGCTCATGGTCGCCTGGCAGCTTCGTTCGCGGACAAGTCCGTTTGCCACAGGCCCGCAGGGCGATGTTCAGACGCCGGCGGGCGGGCTTTTCAGATCGTCGTTGCCGGTGACCGTGGTGCCGTTGGTGGCAGCTGCGGCGTTGGCCTGCAGTTGCTCCTTGTTCGAGTCATAACGCTCGAACGGCATATGGTGCGAGCGCCCTTCGGCCATGCCCGCCTGTTCGCTGACTTCATTGAACACGCGCTTGGCCTCGCAGTGGCCGGTCACGCCCCGGGCAACGGCCATCCCGCCGATGCCCAGTTGCAGCAGGCCGCCGAGGCCCCCGCGGCGCAGACCCTTGGCGAGGAAGTACAGGCCGCCGGCCAGGGACATGGCGCGCTCCCAGCCGTGGACGTTCTGTTCGAGGTGCTTGGAAGAGTTGTTCATGGGGGGCTCCGACGAAGACATTCTCAATGAATGACTCTTGCCGGAGCCGCCTGTTCGCCACCGCAGGTCGGCAGGCATGAGCCGATCAGGCCATGCCGAACACCTTGAGCACAAAGGCGTACTCCAGCGCCACGTCCTTGAGCGCCTGGTAGCGTCCGCTCATGCCACCGTGACCGGCGCCGAACTCGGTCTTGAGCAGCAGCAGGTTGTCGTCGGTGCGGGTGGCACGCAGCTTGGCGACCCACTTGGCGGCCTCCCAGTACTGCACGCGGCTGTCGTTGTAGCCGGCCACGGCAAGCAGTGGCGGATAGGCCTGGGCCCGGACGTTCTCATAGGGCGCATAGGCGCGGATGCGTTCGTGCACCTCGCGCTGGTTCGGGTCGCCCCATTCGTCGTACTCGGTCACGGTCAGCGGCAGGTCGGCATTGAGCATGGTATTGAGCACGTCGACGAAGGGCACCTCGGCGATCGCCGCGCCGAACAGTTCCGGACGCAGGTTGAGCACGGCACCGATCAGCAGGCCGCCGGCACTGCCGCCGCTGATGGCCAGGCGTGGCGATGTGGTGTAACCGTCGGCCAACAGCTGCTCGGCACAGGCGATGAAGTCGCTGAAGGTGTTCGGCTTGTGCTCCAGCTTGCCGGCGCGGTACCAGGCCTCGCCGAGATCGCCGCCGCCACGCACATGGGCGATGGCGAAGATGAAGCCGCGGTCGAGCAGCGACAGCCGCGCGTGGGAGAACCAGGGGTCGAGGCTGTGGCCGTAGGCGCCGTAACCATAGAGGTAGAGCGGTGCGGGCTTGCCGAAGCTGTCACGCCGGCCGACCAGGCTGATGGGAATCTGCGTACCGTCCTGGGCGGTGGCCCAGATGCGCCGACTTTCATAGGCGTCCGCATCGAAGGGGCCTTCCACCGGGGTTTCCTTGAGCACCTCCTGCGTGCCGTCGGCCAGGGTCAGCTGGCGGATCTGCGCCGGGCGATTCAGCGCCTCGTAGCGCAGGCGGATCACCGTGCTGGTGAATTCCAGCGAGTTCTGCACGTGCAGGCTGTAGGCCGCATCGGGCAATTGCAGGCGATAGGGTTGGACGCCCTGCGGTCGTACCTCGATCACCGGCAGGCCGCTTTCGCGCAGGGTCAGGGTGATCGCCTCGGCGTTCAGGCTGACATCCTCGAGCATCACCGCGTCATCATGCGGGACCAGCTCCTGCCAGTGCTCGCGGCCTGGCTCGGTCTCGCTGGCGTGATAAAGGGCGAAGTTGATACCCGCCTGGTTGCTGCGGATCAGCCAGCGCCACTGGCCTTCGTAAAGGCCATGATCGGGGAAGTACTCGTGATCCTCCTGGCGCGGCGCCAGACAGGTCCAGCTGCCCTCCGGCTGGTCCGCCGACAACACCCAGGCTTCGCTGGTGGTCTTGCCGTGGGAAAGGATGACCAGCTGGCGGTCGGAGCTGGCGCGGTAGCAATGCACGAAGAAGCGCCCGTCCGGGTCGTGATAAACCTCGCTGCTGTCCGTATCGCCAAGGCAGTGGCGGTAAATCTTGTGCGGGCGGTGGGTGTCGTCCAGCTCGCCATAGAACAGGGTCTGGCTGTCGTTGGCCCAGGTCATGCTGCCGTCGCAGTTGTCGAAGGGCAGCTCGGTGACCGCGCCGCTGGCCAGGTCCTTGACGTACAGCCGGTAGATCTCGTCGCCCTCGCGGTCGAGGCTGTAGGCGAGCTTGCTGTGGTCCTGGCTGACGCTGAAGGCACCCAGCGAAAGAAAGCCGCCGCCGGCCAGCTCGTTGGGGTCGAGCAGCAGCTGTTCGGCGCTTTCATCGACGGTCAGCGAACCATCCAGGGGGCGCGGGCAGCGGTAGTGCCGGGGATACTCGTCGCCTGCGGTGGTGCGCTGGTAGTACAGCCACGGCCCCCACGGGGAGGGCAGTGACAGATCGGTTTCGCGGATGCGGCTCTTGATCTCCTGAAACAGGGCTTCACGCAGTTCGGCCTGATCGGCGAGCTGCTCCTCGAGATAGGCATTCTCCGCCTTGAGATAGGCCAGCACGTCCTCGGCGTCGCGATTCTCCAGCCAGCGGTAAGGGTCGGTGCCGGTGTCAGCGCGGGCGATGGGGGCTTGGGACATGCAGTACTCCGGATTCGGTGGTGCGTTGGCCGCACATGGCGTGCAACGAAATGCGGCAGTGTACCTGCTCGACTGCGTCTAGGATTGACCCGGTTGGTACGGCCCGGTTTCAGCCGGGCCGACCGCCGAGCCACGCGGCCATGGATAGGGTGAATGCAGGCGGATCGGCGCTGTCGATGGTGACCGGGTAGTCGCGAAATGTCCGCTTGCAGGTCACTTTCGGTTAGGCAAAGCAGCCGATTGACAATGCTGCGCTTTTACCCGAAGGTGTGCCGACCCAAATCAAACGGGCGTATGAATCGAGCGTTTGCCAGAGCAGATGCCGGTCACCCGGATTATCGTGTCGGTGGGTGTCGTTCGCCGCGAGGCGCGGTCGAGTCAGGGCCGAAGACGTGAGACACGTAACGTTCAGCTTCCATACCTGGAGATCAGTTGATGATTTACGAAGGTAAAGCCATCACGGTTAAGGCTCTTGAGAGCGGCATCGTCGAATTGAATTTCGACCTCAAGGGTGAGTCCGTCAATAAATTCAATCGCCTCACTCTCAACGATCTGCGCCAGGCTGTCGATGCCATCAAGGCCGACGCTTCGGTCAAGGGCGTGATCGTCACCAGCGGCAAGGATGTGTTCATCGTCGGTGCCGACATCACCGAGTTCGTCGACAATTTCAAGTTGCCCGATGAAGAGCTGGTTGCCGGCAACCTCGAAGCGAACAAGATCTTCAGCGATTTCGAAGACCTGGGCGTACCCACCGTGGTCGCCATCAACGGCATCGCCCTGGGTGGCGGTTTCGAGATGTGCATGGCTGCCGACTATCGCGTCATGTCCACCACCGCCAAGGTCGGCCTGCCGGAAGTCAAGCTGGGCATCTACCCGGGCTTCGGCGGTACTGTGCGTCTGCCGCGCCTGATCGGTGTGGACAACGCCGTCGAGTGGATCGCCTCCGGCAAGGAAAACCGTGCCGAAGACGCCCTCAAGGTGCACGCGGTCGATGCCGTCGTCGCTCCGGAGAAACTGCAGGAAGCTGCCCTGGACCTGGTCAAGCGCGCCATCTCCGGCGAGCTGGACTACAAGGCCAAGCGCCAGCCGAAGCTGGACAAGCTCAAGCTCAACGCCATCGAGCAGATGATGGCCTTCGAAACCAGCAAGGCCTTCGTGGCTGGCCAGGCCGGCCCGAACTACCCGGCCCCGGTCGAAGCCATCAAGACCATTCAGAAAGCCGCCAACTTCGGCCGTGACAAGGCGCTGGAAGTCGAGGCTGCTGGCTTCGTCAAGCTGGCCAAGACCTCGGTTGCCGAAAGCCTGGTCGGCCTGTTCCTCAGCGATCAGGAACTGAAGAAGAAGGCCAAGGCCTACGACAAGCAGGCCCGCGACGTGAAACTGGCTGCCGTACTCGGCGCCGGCATCATGGGTGGCGGCATCGCCTACCAGTCGGCCGTCAAGGGCACGCCGATCCTGATGAAGGATATCCGCGAAGAGGGTATCCAGATGGGCCTGGACGAAGCCTCCAAGCTGCTCGGCAAGCGTGTCGAGAAGGGCCGTCTGACGCCGGAGAAGATGGCGCAGGCGCTCAACGCGATTCGTCCGACCATGTCCTACGGCGACTTCGGCAATGTCGACATCGTCGTGGAAGCCGTGGTCGAGAACCCGAAGGTCAAGCACGCCGTGCTGGCCGAGGTGGAAGGGCACGTACGCGAGGACGCGATCATCGCCTCCAACACCTCCACCATCTCCATCAGCTACCTGGCCCAGGCGCTCAAGCGTCCGGAAAACTTCTGCGGCATGCACTTCTTCAACCCGGTGCACATGATGCCGCTGGTTGAGGTGATCCGCGGCGAGAAGACCAGCGAAACCGCCATCGCCACCACCGTCGCCTACGCCAAGAAAATGGGCAAGAGCCCGGTCGTGGTCAACGACTGCCCGGGCTTCCTCGTCAACCGCGTGCTGTTCCCGTACTTCGGTGGCTTCGCTCGCGCCATCGCCCACGGCGTCGACTTCGTTCGTGCCGACAAGGTGATGGAGAAGTTCGGCTGGCCCATGGGCCCGGCCTACCTGATGGACGTCGTCGGCATGGACACCGGCCACCACGGCCGTGACGTGATGGCCGAAGGCTTCCCGGATCGCATGAAGGACGACACCCGCACGGCCGTCGACGTCATGTACGAGGCCAACCGTCTGGGCCAGAAGAACGGCAAGGGCTTCTACGCCTACGAGATGGACAAGAAGGGCAAGCCGAAGAAGGTCGTCGATGCCGAGGCCTACGAGCTGCTCAAGCCGATCGTTGCCGAGACTCGCGAGCTGTCCGACGAGGACATCATCAACTACATGATGATCCCGCTGTGCCTGGAAACCGTGCGCTGCCTGGAAGACGGCATCGTCGAGACCGCTGCCGAAGCCGACATGGGCCTGATCTATGGCATTGGCTTCCCACCCTTCCGTGGTGGCGCGCTGCGCTACATCGATTCGATCGGCGTCGCCGAGTTCGTCGCGATTGCCGACAAGTACGCCGACCTGGGCCCGCTGTACCACCCGACCGCGAAGCTGCGCGAGATGGCTGCCAACGGCCAGCGCTTCTACGGTTAATCGAGGGAGAGAGAATTCATGAGCCTGAATCCAAGAGATGCAGTCATCGTCGACTTCGGTCGCACCCCGATGGGGCGCTCCAAGGGCGGCATGCACCGTAACACCCGCGCCGAGACCATGTCCGCACAGCTGATCGACGGCCTGCTGGCGCGCAACCCGAAGATCGACCCGGCCGAGGTCGAGGACGTGATCTGGGGCTGCGTGAACCAGACCCTCGAGCAGGGCTGGAACATCGCCCGCATGGCGTCGCTGCTGACCCGCATTCCGCACACCAGCGCCGGCCAGACCGTGAGCCGTCTGTGCGGTTCGTCCATGAGCGCGCTGCACACCGCCGTGCAGGCTATCCAGACCAACAATGGCGACGTGTTCGTCATCGGTGGCGTGGAGCACATGGGCCACGTCAGCATGATGCATGGCGTCGACCCGAACCCGCAGCTGTCGCTGCACGCGGCCAAGGCGTCGGGCATGATGGGTCTGACCGCCGAGATGCTCGGCAAGATGCACGGCATCACCCGTGAAGCCCAGGACCAGTTCGGCTACCGCTCGCACCAGCTGGCTTGGAAAGCGACTCAGGAAGGCAAGTTCAAGGACGAGATCATCCCGATGGAAGGTCACGACGAGAACGGCTTCCTCAAGGTCTTCGACTACGACGAGACCATTCGCCCGGAAACCACCCTTGAGGGTCTGGCCGAGCTCAAGCCGGCGTTCAACCCGAAGGGCGGTACCGTGACCGCCGGTACCTCCTCGCAGATCACCGACGGTGCGTCCTGCATGATCGTCATGTCGGCCCAGCGCGCCAAGGACCTCGGCCTGCAGCCGATGGCCGTGGTTCGTGCCATGGCGCTGGCGGGTGTGGATCCGGCGATCATGGGTTACGGCCCGGTTCCGTCGACCCAGAAGGCCCTCAAGCGTGCCGGTCTGACCATGGACGACATCAGCCACGTCGAGCTGAACGAAGCCTTCGCCGCACAGGCCCTGCCGGTGCTCAAGGACCTCAAGCTGCTCGACAAGATGGAAGAGAAGGTCAACCTGCACGGCGGTGCCATCGCCCTGGGTCACCCGTTCGGCTGCTCCGGTGCGCGCATCTCCGGCACCCTGCTGAACGTGATGAAGCAGAACAACGGTACGCTGGGTGTCGCTACCATGTGTATCGGTCTGGGTCAGGGGATCAGCACGGTCTTCGAGCGCCTCTGACAGACAGATGCAGATGACTGCGCTAGGCTGACAACCATTTCTGCAAGGTTTGCGGAAAGAATGTTGTCAGCCGGTGCATGGAAGCCGGGGCCTGGTGCCCCGGTTTTTCTTTTTTGTCGTTGCGTGGAGGTAGGCATGCAGTTGGAGCCGGGGCGTTATCGCCATTACAAGGGGCCGGAATATCGCGTATTCGCCGTGGCCCGGCACTCCGAGACGGAGGAGCTGGTGGTGTTCTACCAGGCGCTGTATGGCGAGCGCGGACTCTGGGTGCGGCCACTGTCGATGTTTACCGAGACCGTCGAGGTCAACGGTGAAACGGTGCCGAGGTTCGCGCTGATCGAAGCCGAGGCCAGCGTCTTTCGGGATTGAGCTGGCACAGGGCTACCAGTGCCGCGCTTGACCTCAGCTCCATCGCCACTATATATAGCGGTGCTTTTTAGACAGAGCGCTAACCCAGGCGTCCGGTTCATGGCCTCGAATCGTCGCTCTGGTCCGCGCCAGGCCGAGCCGAGCAGGAATATCCTGCAGAGCCGCCCCGTTCGCAAAACGCGCACGAACGTTCGCTGATGCCTTGCCGATTACCGACGGCACGGGTATTCAAACTGCCGGAGGCGCCGCCTCTGTTCACCTCTAGATTCAGGAACTCTCCTCTCCATGGGTAAATCGCTGGTCATCGTGGAATCACCGGCCAAGGCCAAGACAATCAACAAGTATTTGGGCAACCAGTACGTGGTGAAGTCGAGTATCGGCCACATCCGCGACCTTCCCACCAGCGGCTCGGCCAACAAGGAGCCGGTCAAGCGCGGCAAGGCTGCGGCGGCCGAAGCGCCCGCGCTGTCGCCCAAGGAGAAGGCCAAGCGTCAACTGATCGCGCGCATGGGCGTCGATCCGGAACATGGCTGGAAGGCCAAGTACGAGATCCTGCCCGGCAAGGAAAAGGTCATCGAGGAGCTGCGCCGCCTGGCCAAGGAAGCCGACACCATCTATCTCGCGACCGACTTGGATAGAGAAGGGGAGGCCATCGCCTGGCACCTACGCGAATCCATCGGTGGCGATGACAGCCGTTACAAGCGCGTGGTGTTCAACGAGATCACCAAGAAGGCGATCCAGGAGGCCTTTTCCCAGCCGGGCGAGCTCGATCTGAATCGCGTCAACGCCCAGCAGGCGCGGCGCTTCCTCGATCGGGTGGTTGGCTACATGGTTTCGCCGCTGCTCTGGGCGAAGATCGCCCGCGGCCTGTCTGCCGGTCGCGTGCAGTCGGTGGCAGTGAAACTGGTGGTCGAGCGCGAGCGCGAGATCCGCGCCTTCGTGCCGGAAGAATACTGGGAAGTTCATGCCGACCTGGCGACTGCCCAGCAGGCCAAGGTGCGCTTCGAAGTCGCCCGCGAGAAGGGCGAGGCGTTCAAGCCGCTGAACGAGGCGCAGGCCAATGCTGCGCTGGAGAAGCTCAAGGGCGCCAGCTACAGCGTGACCAAGCGCGAGGACAAGCCGACCAGCAGCAAGCCTTCGGCGCCCTTCATCACCTCGACCCTGCAGCAGGCGGCGAGCAATCGCCTCGGCTTCGGCGTGAAGAAGACCATGATGATGGCCCAGCGCTTGTACGAAGCCGGTTACATCACCTACATGCGTACCGACTCGACCAACCTGTCGGCCGACGCCATCAGCATGGTGCGCGGTTTCATCGAAAGCGAGTTCGGTGACAAGTACCTGCCCGAAAAGCCGAACCTGTATTCGAGCAAGGAGGGCGCCCAGGAAGCGCACGAGGCGATTCGCCCGTCCGATGTCAACCTGCGGCCGAACCAGCTGTCCGGCATGGAGCGCGATGCCGAGCGCCTGTATGAGCTGATCTGGCGCCAGTTCGTCGCCTGCCAGATGCCGCCGGCGCAGTACCTGTCCACCAGCGTGACGGTCGAGGCCGGTGACTTCGAGCTGCGTGCCAAGGGGCGCATCCTCAAGTTCGACGGCTACACCAAGGTCATGCCGCAGCAGAGCAAGGCTGGCGAGGACGACGTGCTGCCGGAAATGAGCAAGGGCGACGCCATGAAGCTGCTCAAGCTCGACCCGAGCCAGCACTTCACCAAGCCGCCGGCCCGCTATTCCGAAGCCAGCCTGGTCAAGGAGATGGAGAAGCGCGGCATCGGCCGGCCATCCACCTATGCGGCGATCATTTCCACCATCCAGGATCGGGGCTACGTCTCGCTGCACAATCGCCGTTTCTACTCGGAAAAGATGGGCGACATCGTCACCGAACGCCTCTCCGAGAGTTTCAACAACCTGATGGACTATGGCTTCACCGCTGGCATGGAAGAGCATCTGGACGACGTCGCCCAGGGCGAGCGCGACTGGAAGCATGTGCTGGACGAGTTCTACGGTGATTTCCGCAAGAAGCTCGAGGTCGCCGAGTCCAACGAGAATGGCATGCGTGCCAACCAGCCGACCCTTACGGACATACCGTGCAAGGTCTGCGGCCGGCCGATGATGATCCGCACCGCGTCCACCGGGGTGTTCCTCGGTTGTTCCGGCTACAGCCTGCCGCCGAAGGAGCGCTGCAAGTCCACGGTGAACCTCATTCCGGGTGACGAGATCGCCGCGGATGACGAGGGCGAGTCCGAATCCCGCGTGCTCCTGGGCAAGCATCGCTGCCCGATCTGCAGTACCGCGATGGATGCCTACCTGCTCGACGAGACGCACAAGCTGCACATCTGCGGCAACAACCCGGACTGCTCCGGCTACGAGATCGAGGAAGGTCAGTACCGTATCAAGGGGTACGAGGGGCCAAGCCTGGAATGCGACAAGTGCGGCAGCGAGATGCAGCTCAAGACCGGTCGTTTCGGCAAGTTCTTCGGCTGCACCAACGCCGAATGCAAGAACACCCGCAAGCTGCTGAAGAATGGCGAGCCGGCGCCGCCGAAGATGGATGCGGTAAAGATGCCGGAGCTCAAGTGCGAGAAGGTCGACGACACCTACGTACTGCGCGACGGCGCTTCCGGGTTGTTCCTGGCTGCCAGCCAGTTCCCGAAGAATCGCGAGACCCGCGCGCCGCTGGTGCGAGAGCTGATCCCCCACAAGGACGAGATCGATCCCAAGTACCACTTCCTGCTCCAGGCACCGCAGCAGGATCCGGACGGCCGCCCTGCGGTGATCCGCTTCAGCCGCAAGACCAAGGAGCAGTACGTGCAGAGCGAAGTGGATGGCAAGCCCACCGGCTGGAAGGCGTTCTACGACGGCGGCAAGTGGCAGGTCGAAGACAAGCGCTGATCCTGGCTCGACCGACTCGCCGTGCGAGTCGGTCGGATTGATTGCCTCACGGCCACGCTGTCTGTTCGTCGTTCGCTCTGGTGCGGCGTTCGTCGAAGGTCCATTCTCTGCACATTCTCTTCCGGAGAGCATGCCATGGCTCACGAGCTCTACACCCGTACCAACCAGAAGATCTTCTTTGCAGGCCTCTCGCTGGAAAGCTGGCGCAAGGCCGAAGAGACTGCCTCGATGAACTCTCAGGGGCTTATCCAGGCCGAGCGCGAGGCGTGTCTGTTTCACCTGTACGGCGCGTTGCTCGGCCTTTGCCACGAGATCGCCGGGTACTATCGCTCGCCGGGCGCCGATGCGCCGGTGGTGGAGGCGTTCCTGACGCGCAGCGTTCTAGACGCCGCGCCGAGTCCGGAGCTCGCCGAGCTGCTGGAACTGTCGGAACAGCCGAGTACTTGGCTCGGGCAGTTGCTGGCCGCCTATCGTCAGCTGTTCCAGCCGCCGCGCGCCCCGGCCAAGGCCAAGACCGATCCGCGTCAGCCATTGATCGAGGCGGTCACCGTCGAGGACGAGACTCCGCCGCTGACACGCGCCGAGCTGGAAGCCTGGCGGCAGAACCTCAAGGGGCTGGCGCTGCGCTTTCGCGAATCGCTCACTGAGTGGTAACCGGCGACGCCGGGCTAATGGCGATGCCTGATGCGCAGGACCAGGGCGATGCCGCCCAGAATCGCGGTGCCGGCCAACAGTAGCGTTGTGGTCACCGCTTCGCCCAGCAGCACGGCACCGGCAATGGCCGCCAGTAGCGGAACGCTGAGTTGCACGCTGGCGGCCTGGATCGCCGCCAGACCGGGCAGGGCGGCGTACCAGATGGCATAGCCGACCCCGGACGTCAGCGCCCCGGAAAGCAGCGCGTAGGCCACGCCAGGCCAATCCCACGTCTGCTGGCCCAGCGAAAGCAGGCAGAGCACTGCCGCCAATGGAACCGCCCGTAGAAAATTACCCGCAGTGGCTGCAAGCGGTGTGGCTGCACCTCGTCCACGGAGCGAATAGACGCCCCAGGCGATGCCGGACAGGATCATCAGCAAAGCGCCATCCAAGGGCGGGGTGCTGCTCCCCGGGAGCAGCAGGATCACCAATCCACTGACCGCCAGCAGCAGGCCGGCGAGCTGCCCGGCGCTGAAACGCTCGCCTCTCAGCAAGCCCCAGGCAAGCATGCTCAGCTGTACGGCACCGAACAGCAGCAGTGCGCCGGCGCCGGCGTCCAGGTCAATATAGGCAAAGGAAAAGCAGGCCGCGTAGACGAACAGCGCCATGGCACCGACCCAGTCACCCCCTAGGGGCTGGTCGGCCCTGTCGACGCGCAACAGCAGCCATAGAGTGAGCGCTCCGGCGACTATCCGCAGGCCGGTGAAGCTGGCTGGATCGATGGCGGTGTCCCGCAGCGCGATCCGGCAGAGGATCGAGTTGCCGGCGAACGCCAGCATGGCCAGAGCGGTGAGCAGCAAGGTGCGGGTGGTCATGCACGATTCCTTGTCCCGGCGCAGAGATGCGCGCGCTTTTTTCAGCGCATGCTACGTTGCCGATCCGCCTTGGGCACGTCATTTTCGGGGCGCAACGCACGAGGTGTGCGCCCCGCAACGCGCCGGACTGGTGGCCTGAAGCGCCAAAGGCTGCCGCGACGGCGACCGGCTGCTACAATGGCGGCCTTTCACGCGGAGCTGATCCATGCCTACATCTTTTCTGGAAATCGTCGAGCTACCAGACGGGCGCATCGTGCTTCGTCGTGCCGAGGACGAAGAGGTGTTGGTCACGCTCGACTTTTCCGACGACGCCAAGCTCTTCCTGCAGGGGCAGCATGTGGAGATTGCCAAGGCGATGTTCAATGTTGGCGTTCAGATGGCGGGTCGGATGACAGAAGGCGATTTCGACCACGATGCAGACGAGCCGCGCGTTCTGCACTGAGCGCAGCTGCTCCGGGGCTCGGCCTTCACTTCACAACAGGCAGCACGTCCTTGTGCTCGCCGCCACTCAACAACCCAGACGAATATTCAGGCTCTGCGCCCCGCCCAGGCTGGCGGCGTTGCGCAGCTTGCTGCGTGTCGCGTCGTCGATCTGGCCGAGCCAGCTGATGACGGTATGGCTGCAGCCGGACGCCAGCGCCTTGCACGCGAGTTCCAGCGCGCCTTCCGCGTTGCGTGGTTGCAGCAGGATGATGCGCTCGCGGTTCAGGCCGCACTTGCGCAGGAAGCTCTGTGAAAGGAAGGCGGGCGGCGCGATCAGTGTCAGCCAGCGGCTGTCCGTCGCGTCGCCGAGTTCGCGCAGGATCGGCGTGAGCAGCAGATGGCAGTGCTGACTGCTGCCGCTGAGGCTCAACTCGCTCAGGTGATCCTTTTTCTCCTGCTCGGGTTTGCTGCGCGGTGCAAGGCTGCCGAAAGGTGCCAGGCTTTGTGCGATGACACCGTCGAACAGCGATAGTTGGGGCCGGGAAGTGCTGGTCTGGTACTGCATAACCTTCTCCTCAGCGGCGTATGACGCCGACACTCAAGCCTTCGATGACCAATTCCTGATGTTCGAGGTCGACTTCGATGGGGGCGAATTCCGGGTTCTCCGCCAGCAGCCAGACCTTCTTGCCGTCGCGCTTGAAACGCTTGACGGTCACCTCATCGCCGACCCGCGCCACCACGATCTGGCCGTTGCGGGCCTCACGGGTGGTGTGCACGGCCAGCAGGTCACCGTCGTAAATGCCGATGTCCTTCATGCTCATGCCGTGCACACGCAGCAGATAATCGGCGCGCGGATGGAAAAAGGCGGGGCTGATCTGGCAGGATTCCTCGACATGCTGCTGGGCCAGTATCGGTGCGCCAGCAGCGACGCGGCCGATGATGGGCAAGCCGGTTTCGGCAGGTGCGGGCTCGAAGTCGGGAATACGTATCCCGCGGGAGGCGCCGGGCGTCATCTCGATGGCGCCTTTGCGGGCGAGCGCCTTGAGGTGCTCCTCCGCGGCATTGGGCGACTTGAAGCCGAGCTCCTGAGCGATCTCCGCGCGGGTTGGCGGATAACCGTTGTCTTCCAGGCAGCGCTTGATGAAGGCGAGGATTTCCGTCTGGCGAGGCGTCAGCTTGATCATGTCGGTCTCTGTTCTTTTATACAGTGACTGGGATTATATACAGTGATCCGGCCTTGGCAATGAATGTTTCATGTCGGGTCAGCCGGCGCGCTGGGCAGTGCGTCTGCGACAATGACGCTAGTGCCACGCGGCGTTTCGTGGTTGACTTGCCGGTCGGTGAAACGTAAGTTTCAAACAGTTGTTTGTCTTTCGGAGGGGGCATGGCGCAGTCGGAAACAGTTGAGCGCATTCTTGATGCAGCGGAACAGCTGTTCGCGGAAAAAGGCTTCGCCGAGACCTCGCTTCGCCTGATCACCAGCAAGGCTGAGGTCAACCTCGCGGCGGTCAACTATCATTTCGGTTCGAAGAAGGCGCTCATCCAGGCGGTGTTCTCGCGTTTCCTCGGGCCGTTCTGTGCCAGCCTGGAGCGTGAGCTGGATCGCCGCGAGGCGCTCACCGACAAGAAGGACACGCTCGAGGAACTCCTGGAAATCCTTGTGGAGCAGGCATTGGCGGTCAAACCGCGCAGCGGCGACGACCTGTCGATCTTCATGCGCCTGCTGGGCTTGTCCTTCAGTCAGAGCCAGGGCCACCTGCGGCGCTACCTGGAAGACATGTACGGCAAGGTGTTCCGTCGTTACATGCTCAAGGTTCACGACGCCGCGCCAGCCATTCCGCCCATCGAGCTGTTCTGGCGCGTGCACTTCATGCTCGGGGCTGCGGCATTCAGCATGTCCGGTATCAAGGCGCTGCGTGCGATCTCCGAGAACGATTTCGGCGTTCGGACTTCCATCGAGCAGGTGATGCGCATGATGGTGCCGTTCCTGGCAGCCGGCATGCGTGCCGACAGCGGTATCGATGACAATACCCTGGCGGCGGCGCAACCGATCGCGCGACGCAACGCCGTGGCCATCCCGGCGAAGGCTTGAGCTACAAGCCTGCCGGCTGATCGGCTAAGCTAGCCGCCCATGGCCTTTCTCGATCTTCTGCATATCTCCATCGCTGACCAGCAGCTTTACGGCTTTGCCGGCGGGCAGCTGCGTCTGCGCTTTCCGGTGTCCACCGCTCGTAACGGTGTCGGCGAACAGAATGGTTCCGGCTGTACGCCGCGCGGCGTGCATCAGGTGCGTGCGCGTATCGGTGATGGCCTGCCCGAGGGGGGGGTGTTGCGCGGGCGGCGCTGGACCGGTGAGATCTGGACGCCCGAGCTGCATGCGGCGTTTCCCGGGCGCGACTGGATCCTGACCCGCATCCTCTGGCTCAGCGGTTGCGAGCCGGGCGTCAACCGGATGGGGCAGGTCGACACCTTCCGCCGCTACATCTACATCCACGGCACGCCCGATTGCGAACCTATGAGTGTGCCGCTTTCCCACGGTTGCGTGCGTATGCGCAATGCCGATCTGCTGCAACTTTTCCCCAGGGTGCCGCCTCACTGTCAGGTGCGCATCACCGAGGCACCTTGCCCGAACTGGGCTGCCGCTGAACTCGAATAAGGATCTGCGTCTGTATGCACGGTTCATTGATGCTGGACATCGCCGGTACCTGGCTGACTGCCGAGGATCGGCACCTGCTGCGCCAACCCGAAGTGGGTGGGCTCATTCTGTTCGCTCGCAATATCGAGTGTCCGCGACAAGTGGAGGAACTGTGCCGCGCGATCCGCGCCGTGCGCCCCGATCTGCTGCTGGCGGTGGATCAGGAGGGCGGCCGCGTGCAGCGGCTGCGCCAGGGTTTCGTGCGGCTTCCGGCGATGCGCGAACTGGCGCGTTGCACCGACGCTCCCAGGCTGGCCGAAGCCTGTGGCTGGGTCATGGCCAGCGAGGTGCTTGCGGTGGGACTGGATTTCAGCTTCGCGCCGGTTCTCGATCTGGATCATCAGCGCAGCGCGGTGGTAGGTGCGCGCGCCTTCGAGGGTGACCCGCAGGTCGCGGTGACGCTGATCGACGCCTTTATTCGCGGCATGCATGCCGCGGGCATGGCCGCCACTGGCAAGCACTTCCCCGGGCACGGCTGGGCTGAGGCCGATTCGCATGTCGCGATACCGGTGGATGAGCGCAGCCTCGACGAGCTGCGCCGCTGTGATCTGATTCCCTTTATGGCGCTGAGTGGCACGCTCGATGCGATCATGCCGGCGCATGTCATCTATCCTCAGGTCGACGAGCAGCCCGCCGGTTTTTCCCGGCGCTGGTTGCAGGACATCCTGCGCAACGAGCTGGGCTTCAAAGGCGTGATCTTCAGCGACGATCTCTCGATGGCCGGAGCGCATGTCGCAGGCGACGCGGCGCAGCGGATCGAATCCGCTCTGGGCGCTGGTTGCGACATGGGGCTGGTCTGCAACGATCGTGCGGCAGCAGAGCTGGCGCTGACTGCGCTGCAGCGCTTGAAGGTCACGCCGTCGACCGCGCTGGCGGGAATGCGTGGCCGGGCAGGTTGCCCGGCGGACTACAAGCAGAACCCTCGCTGGCTGGACGCCATCGGCGCGCTGAAGGCTGCCGATCTGATTGACTGATCCTTCTCTTTTCAAGGAATCCCCATGACTGTCCATGCCATCATCGGCGGCACCGGCCTGACCCAGTTGACCGGCTTCAAGCTGCACCGCGCACAGTTGATCGATACGCCCTATGGACGTCCCTCTGCGGAAATCCTGCGGGGCGAGTATGGCGGTCGCGAGGTGCTGTTCCTTGCGCGGCACGGCCATCCGCATCGTGTGCCGCCTCACCAGGTGAACTATCGCGCCAACCTCTGGGCATTGAAGCAGGCGGGCGCGGACGCGGTGCTCGCGGTCAATGCAGTGGGTGGCATTCACGCGGCGATGGGGGCCGGACATTTCTGCGTGCCGCACCAGATCATCGATTACACCTATGGCCGTGAGCAGACCTTCTTCGAGGGTGACATCGATCATGTGACGCATATCGATTTCAGCTACCCGTACGACGAAGCGCTGCGCGAACGACTTATCGGCGCGCTGGCGGCAGAGGGTTTCGCCTTCAGCAGTCACGGTGTTTACGGCTGTACCCAGGGCCCGCGCCTGGAAACCGTGGCGGAAATCGTTCGGATGGAGCGCGACGGATGCGACATCGTGGGCATGACCGGCATGCCCGAGGCGGCTCTGGCTCGCGAGCTGGAACTGCCGTACGCCTGCCTGGCGCTGGTGGTTAATCCGGCTGCGGGCAAGGCGAGCGGGGTGATCACCATGGCGCAGATCGAGGCGGCACTCGCCGCGGGCATCGGCAAGGCCCGACTGGTCCTGGCGCGGATGTTGGCCGGTTGACTGCTCTTCAGGCAGGTGCGCGCGGTCCGGGCGGCTGCCTGCCACGACGTTGTCATAATGCGGCCTGAGACTGGTATTTTTGCGGCGGCACCCCATTGCGGTGAAGATGCTGCTTGCTACACTTGGCCGTCCTTTGGAGTACCGGAATGTCTTGCCAGGCACACACAATAAGAATTCTAAGAACGGTCGTGTTGCTGACGCTGCTTGGCGGCATGGCCGGTTGTTCGACCTGGTTCTCGGGTAACTTCAAGGACCCGAAAGTCGAACTCACCAAGGTCGATATCATCAAGGCGCGGCTGCTGGAACAGCAGTTCATGCTGCGTTTTCGCATCGACAACCCCAACGATCGCAGCCTGCCTGTACGCGGCCTCATCTACACCGTCCATCTCAACGACGTGGAGCTGGCCAGCGGCGAGTCCAGCGGTTGGCTGACCGTTCCCGCCAACAGCTTCGAATATTACGAAGTGCCGGTGCATACCAACCTGTGGCGGCACATGAAGTACATCGTGCGGCTGCTGGAAAAGCCGGATCGACCCATCAACTACCGACTGGCCGGCGAGCTCAAGACCGGGCTGATGGCCGGGCGACGCGTGCACATTTCCAGCAATGGCGAGATAATCCCGGGCAACTTTATTCCGGAGTAGTACCCAGATGAGTCACGAGCCCCATGTGCATGGTCCCGACTGCAACCACGATCACGACCATGACCATCACCACGTTCACGGTCCGCATTGCAATCATGGCCACGAGCCGGTGCGTAATCCGCTGAAGGACGTCGGACGCAACGACCCGTGCCCTTGCGGCAGCCAGAAGAAATACAAGAAGTGCCACGGCGCCTGAGCCTGTCATGACACTTTCCATGAGCCTGTTCGCCGCCGCCACGCTGCTGATCGCCGCGCTGGCGGGCTATGCGCTGTATCTCTGGCGCCGTGTCTGGCGCAATGAACGGCAGCAGGCCGAGCTGAAGGAAAAACAGCAGACGGCGCTGGCGGAGGATCTGCGGATTCTCGCCAGCTGTCTGCTGGACGAGCAGCTGCCGCTCATCGAGGGCGCCATCCGCATCAAGGTGCTGCTCGACAATTACGACGCCGAGCTCGGGCAACATCCGCGCTGTCAGGTGTTCCAGCAGTTGTTCGAGGCCACCGAACAGGTGCCGACCCATGCCGCCTGGAAGGCCTTGGACAAGAGCGAGCGCCGTCGCCACGAAGCGCAGTTCAGCGCGCTGGAACTGCGGCACAAGGCCGAGGCGCGCCGCTCGGCCCGTTGGCTGCTCGACGAGGCTCTGCCAAAATCCCGCGACGCGGCCTGACCGACCTTCTTCGCCGTACGCCCTCTAATCTGTTAGCACCATCCTCGCCAAGCCCGCACAGGAGTCTTCGATGTCTCTGCGTCTGCCGTACGCCCTGGTTCGCCTGACGCTGGGGGCCGCACTCGGCCTGGCCGGCCTCGGCGGTTGTCAGGCCTATCTCGATAACCGCTACAGCGCCAGTCTGCCGCCGGCACAAGGCATTCAACCGCTGACCGGACTGGCGGGCAGTGCGAGCATCCGGCGCAATTCCCTGGGCATGCCGCTGATCGAAACCTCGTCGTTTCACGATGCGCTGTTTGCCATGGGATACGTCCACGCCACCGACCGACTGAGCCAGATGGTCAGCCTGCGGTTGATGGCCCAGGGCCGCCTGGCGGAAATGGTCGGCCCGGGCGTGCTGGAGACCGACCGTTTCATGCGGGCGGTCAATCTGCGCCAGAGCGCCGAGCTGCTGTACCGCGAATCCTCGCCGAGGATGAAAAAGTTCTTCGAGGTGTACGCCCGTGGCGTGAACGCCTACCTGTATCGCCATCGCGACAAACTGCCGATGGACCTCGCCGAGTCCGGCTACAAACCGGAGTACTGGAAGCCCGAGGATTCGGTGCTGGTGTTCTGTCTGCTCAATTTCGGCCTTTCGCAGAACCTGCAGGAAGAGGTCGCCGCGTTGCTGATGGCGCAGAAAGTGGGTAGCGACACGCTGGCCTGGCTGTTGCCCATCTACCCGGACGAGGTGTTGCCGTTCGATGAGGTGGACAAGCTCAAGGGCTTGAAGCTGGGTGGCAATGTGCCCGGGCTGGCGGCACTCGAACGTGCCACACAGCCGCTGGCGGCTCTGACGCCGGCCGGCATGGCGGCTTCCAACAACTGGGCCATCGCCGGCAGCAACACGCGCAGCGGCAAGCCGATCCTGGCCAACGACACGCACCTGCCGCTGTCGATGCCCTCGTACTGGAATTTCATGCAGATCCGCGCACCGAAGTTCCAGGCGGCGGGTGTCACCATCGCCGGCGTCCCCGCCGTGGTGGCGGGCTTCAACGGCAAGCTCGGCTGGGGCATGACCATGGTCATGGGCGACAACCAGGACCTCTATCTCGAGCAGGTGCGTCGCGAAGGCTCGCGGCTGATGTACCTGGCCGACGGCAAATGGCTGCCGGCCCGCGAGCGCCACGAGACCTACTTCGTCAAGGGCGAGCGGCCGATCCGCGAGACCATTTTCGAGACCCGTAACGGCCCGCTGCTCAACAGCGTACTCGGCGAGCGCAAGCACCCGCTGCAACCGTTGCAGCTCGGTAGTGGCTACGGCCTGGCACTGAAGACCACGCAGCTGGAAGCCGATCGCACGCTGGACGCCTTCTTCGACCTGTCCCGCGCGCAGTCGGTGGACCAGGCCTTCGAGGCGACCCGGGAGATTCGCGCCGCCGCGCTCAATCTGGTCTTCGCCGACCAGCAGGGCATTGGCTGGCAGGTGACCGGGCGCTTCCCCAACCGTCGCGAGGGGCTGGGGCTGGTGCCGTCGCCGGGCTGGGACGGTCGCTACGACTGGGATGGCTATGCCGACCCGATGCTGCATCCCTACGACCAGGACCCGCTCCAGGGCTGGCTAGGCACCGCCAACCAGCGCAGCGTGCCGCGCGGCTATGGCATGCAGCTGTCCAGCTCCTGGTACGGCCCGGAGCGCTACGAGCGACTGGCGGAGCTGGCCGGGCGGGGCAAGCATGACACCCGCAGCACCATCGCCATGCAGTACGACCAGGTCACGCCGTTCGCCGCCAAGCTCAGGACGATGTTCGAGGCGCCGGGCATGGCCGGGCCGCTGCGCCAGGCGATCGATGCCCTGCCGGCCGCCGAACGCAGCAAGGCGCGCGAGGCGCTGGATCGGTTGCTCGCCTTCGATGGCAAGCTCGCGGCCGATTCGGCCAACGCCGCGCTGTATGGCGCCTTCCTGCACGAGAGTGCGCGGCACATCTTCCTCGACGAACTGGGGCCTGAGGACTCGCCGGCCTGGCGTGCGCTGGTACAGACCGCCAACACTTCCTATTCGGCCCAGGCGGACCATCTGCTCGGTCGCGAAGACAGCCCGTTCTGGAACGACCAGCGCACCGCGCAGAGCGAAGACAAACCGGCGATCCTGGCGCGCAGCCTGGCCGCTGCGGTGAGTTTGCTGGAAACCCGTCTGGGCAACGAGCGCAGCGCCTGGCAATGGGGCAAGCTGCATACCGCTCGCTGGACCTCCGGCGCGACGCAGCTGGCACCGCACATGGCGGCCGGCCAGCGCAGCAGAATCCACGCCATCGGCAACTACCTCGATCGTGGTCCCTATGCCATGGGCGGCGATCACAGCACGCTGAACGCCTCGGCCTATCACCTGGGCACGGACTTCGATACCTGGCTGATCCCGGCAATGCGCATCATCGTCGACTTCGGACTGGACGAACCGATGATCGGGCTGAACAGTTCGGGCCAATCCGGCAACCCGGCCAGCCCGCACTACGCCGACGGCATCGAGGCGTGGCTGAAGGCGCAGTACCTGAGCTTCCCGTTCAAGACGGAAAATCTCGACAAGGTCTATGGCACGCAGCGTTTGTTGCTGACCCCGGCCGGCAAGTGACGTCGCGCCGCGCCGGCGTCAGGTCGGTCGCGGCGTCGCGGGTATCACCTCGAGCACGCGGATCGTGTCCGGCGCAGGGTAGTGCCAGCGCACGTCGACATCCCAGAACTGCGCGCCGTAGCGCCGCTCGGGCTCCGGCTTCTGGTACGCGGGGCGCGGGTCCTGTGCCAGGCATTGCTCGATGAGTTCCAGCAGTGGCTCGCCGAGGCGCAGCGCTTCGCGGTGGGCCTGCAGCAACCCGCTTTCCGTCCACTGCACCTCGATCAGTGTCGGCGCGTCCGCAGCCATGTCGTTGCGCGCATCCGGCAGGGCATCGGCGTAGGGCACATAGGGCTTGATGTCCAGCACCGGCGTGCCATCCAGCAGGTCGATGCCGGAGATGAACAGCCGATCCGCTTCGACGCGGTCCAGCCTGACCACCGATTGACCGATTCCGTTGGGGCGATGCGTCGCGCGGGTGGCGAACACGCCGACCATGCGATTGCCGCCCAGGCGCGGCGGTCGCACCTTGAGACGTGGTGTGCTTTCCAGCGCCTGATGGAAGAGGAACAGCAGCCATACATGGCTGACCTGTTCGAGTCCGGCCACCGCATCGCCCTTGTCGAACGGCGGCAGCAGTTCCAGCATGCCGCGTGCGGCCGGGGCCAGGCTGGGTTGGCGCGGAATGGCGAACTTTTCCTTGAAGCAGGAGCGGACGTAGCCGATCGGCGAGACGCTATGTTGCATGGGGCAGGCCTGGATACGGACGGGCGGCTGCGCATATTACCCGCTATGGCGCCGCGCTGCGCGACGTCGGGCCGCGTCCTCTCGGGAGGTGGCGGCCCGGCGCCAGAGGCTTACAGGCCGAGCAGCTTGGCGACGTAGTCGGCATCCTTGTCGCCGCGGCCGGAGAGGTTGACCAGGATGTGGCTGTCCTTGCCCAGCGTCGGCGCGGTGCGAATCGCCCAGGCCACCGCGTGGGCACTTTCCAGGGCGGGGATGATGCCTTCGACGCGCGACAGGGTCATGAAGGCATCCAGACACTCCTGGTCGGTCGCGGTCTGGTAGTTCACCCGGCCGATGTCCTTGAGGTAGCTGTGCTGAGGGCCGACGCCGGGATAGTCCAGGCCGGAGGCGATGGAGTGCACTGCGGACGGGTTGCCCTCGGCATCTTCCAGCACGTAGCAGGCCATGCCGTGCAGTTCACCGGGTTTGCCCTTGGACAGGGTGGCCGAATGGCGGCCGGGCTTGTCCAGGCTTTCGCCGGCCGGCTCGATGCCCACCAGCTCGACCGCGGCGTCTTCCAGGAAGGCTGTGAAGATGCCCATGGCATTGGAACCGCCGCCGACGCAGGCGACCACCTGGTCCGGCAGGCGACCATGCCTGGCGAGAAACTGGCCGCGCGCCTCTTGACCGATGATCGACTGGAAATCGCTGACCATCTTCGGGAACGGATGCGGGCCTACCACCGAGCCGATGGCGTAGAGGTAGTTCTGCGGATCCTTCAGGTATTCCTCGAAGGCGCTGTCCACCGCTTCCTTGAGCGTCGCCGCGCCTCGGGTGACCGCCACCAGCTTGCAGCCGAGGATCTTCATCTTGGTGACGTTGGGATGTTCCTTCTCGATGTCCACCTGGCCCATGTGGATTTCGCAGGGGATGCCCACCAGCGCGCAGGCGGTGGCCAGGGCGACACCGTGTTGGCCGGCGCCGGTCTCGGCGATCACCTTGGTCTTGCCCATGAACCGGGCAAGCAGTGCCTCGCCCAGACAGTGATTGATCTTGTGTGCCCCGGTGTGATTCAGGTCCTCGCGCTTCAGGTGAATCTGCGCGCCACCGAGCTGCTCGGAGAGGCGCCGAGCATGGAAGATCGGGCTCGGCCGGCCTACGTAGTCGGCGAACAGGGCTGCCAGTTCCTGCTGGAAATCCTCGCGCTGGCGGATCTCTTCGTAGGCCAGGTTGATGTCGTCCATCGCCTGCTTGAGGTGCGGCGGCACCAGCTGGCCACCGTAGGGGCCGAAGTAGCCGTTGGCGTCGGGCATGGCAGTGAAACGAGGATCGGACGACATGGGTTCATCTCTGCAGGTTGAAGGGAGCGCCTGGTTACGCGGGGCCGATCATAAGCCAGCGTCCGTACCGCTGAAAATGCAGCCGCAGCCACGCCGCGATGCTCACCGGTTCGCTGCTGCGCATTGTCGAACGCCGGGGTAGCGAAGGCGCTGGCCGGCACCGAGCAGGCTGTGGGTGGTTCGCGTTGTTCGCGGGATTGGCATTTATCGTGTAGGATGCCTCGCTTATTTCATCTGATCGGAGCAAATCAACGCTTTTGTTTTGTCGGCGCTCTTGTCGCCGAAGGGTATGGCTGTCATCAGCACAGCACGTCTTGCATGCCCGCCCCGCCATCAGGCCCGCGCAATTCCCATGGAATTGCACGCTACCTGCCGCAATACGTCGCACTGCGATGTCGTAAAGCCAGAACAAGTTCAGGAGATAGAACTGATGAACGAGGCTGAGCTCTCGCCCAATGATTCCGAAGCGCCCGCTGATCGAATCAATCCCGTAGTGTTCTACGGTTCCGCCATCGCCATCGTGGTATTCGCCGTATGGACGATGTTCTTTACCGATCGCTCGCTGGCGGTCATCAACACGGTACTCGGCTGGATATCCAACAGCTTCGGCTGGTTCTACTTTCTCGCCGTGCTGCTGTACCTGCTGTTCGTGGTGATCGTCGCCACCAGTCGTTACGGCAAGATCCGCCTCGGGCCGGATCACTCCAAACCCGAATTCAATGTGGTGACCTGGGCGGCGATGCTGTTTTCCGCCGGGATCGGCATCGACCTGCTGTTCTTCTGCATCGCCGAGCCGATCACCCAGTTTCTTGAGCCGCCGGTAGGTGAGGGCGGCACCACCCAGGCGGCACGCCACGCCATGGAGCTGACCTTCCTGCACTGGGGGCTGTCCGGTTGGGGCGTGTACACCCTGGTGGGCATGTCGCTGGCCTATTTCAGCTTTCGCCAGGGGCTGCCGCTGTCGATCCGCTCGGCGCTGTATCCGATCTTCGGCAAGCGCATCCATGGACCGATCGGCCACACCGTGGATGGCGCGGCCGTGCTGGGCACGATCTTCGGCATCGCCACGAGTCTGGGCATCGGCATCATCCAGCTGAACTTCGGCCTCAACTACATCTTCGGCATCCCCGAAGGGACGCTGACCCAGGCCGTGCTGGTGGTGCTGATCGTGGTGTTCTCGGCCATCTCGGCGGCCACCGGCGTGGAGCGCGGCATTCGCCGGCTTTCCGAATTCAACATGCTGCTGGCCGTGTTGTTGCTGTTGTTCGTGCTGGTGGTGGGCGACTCGGTGTTCCTGCTCAATGCCCTGGTGATGAATGTCGGCGACTACTTCTCCAACTTCATCAGCCTGTCGCTGGACACCTACGCCTACCAGCGCCCGACCGACTGGCTGAACGCCTGGACGGTGTTCTTCTGGGCCTGGTGGATCGCCTGGGGGCCTTTCGTCGGGCTGTTCCTGGCGCGCATTTCCCGTGGCCGGACCATTCGTGAGTTCGTCATCGGCACGCTGTTGCTGCCGCTGGCCTTCATGATGGCCTGGATGTCGATCATGGGTAACAGCGCCATCGAGATGGTCATGGGCGGCGCGCTGGAGTTCGGCGAGCAGGCCATGACCAACCCTGGCTCATCGATCTACCTGTTCCTGCAGAGCCTGCCGTGGTCGGGCATCACCACCATCGTGGTGACCATCCTGGCCATCGTCTTCTTCGTCACCTCGGGCGACTCCGGTTCGCTGGTGCTGTCGAACTTCACCTCCATCCTCAAGGATGTGAACAGCGATGCGCCGGTGTGGATGCGCATTCTCTGGGCCGCGATCATCGGCGTGCTCACCCTCGCGCTGCTGATCGCCGGTGGCCTGACGGCGCTGCAGGGCACCGTGGTGATCATGGGGCTGCCGTTCTCCATCGTGCTGCTGTTCATGATGGTGGGGCTGTTCAAGGCCCTGCATGTTGAAGGGGTAATGGCCGACAGCTACCAGAAGAGCCTTGCCGGATATCTGTCCGGGCGAGCCACGCTGGAGCACGCCCACATGAACTGGAGCCAGCGTCTTTCGCGGGCGATGAGCTTCCCCAGCCTGTCGCAGATTCGCCGTTATCTGAAGGAGGTCGGCAGGCCGGCCATGGAAGAGATCAAAAAGGCGCTAGGCGAGAAGGGCGTACCGGTGGAGATTCTCGAGGGCGAGCCGGGCAACGAGCATCTGATCCTCAACGTCAACCTGGGCAGCGAACAGGATTTCACCTATCAGATCTGGCCGGTGCGCAGCACCATGCCGTCGTTCGCCATGCGCACCCAGAGCAGCAAGGCCGATTACTACCGGCTCGAGGTGCACCTGCGTCAGGGCAGCCTGGGTTATGACCTGATGGGCTACTCGCGGCGCCAGCTGATCGAGGACGTCCTCGACCACTACGAACACCACATGCACTTCCTGCATCTGCAGCGCGAGAACGGTGGGGGTGAAAGCGGCATGCCCAACCCGGGCGCGACACCGACGGCCTGACCACACACGTCCGGGCGATCCCCGGGCGTTCCATTCACGTCGCGGCAGCGCTGATCCGCTGTCGCCTCGATCACAGGAGCTAGAACATGGCCCGTTTTCCACGGCAGCAACTCTATATCCATGGCGGCTACGTCGACGCCAGCAGCAACCAGACCTTCCAGAGCATCAACCCGGCCAACGGCGAAGTCCTGGCCGATGTGGCTGAGGCCGGTGCGGCCGACCTGGAGCGCGCGGTCGAAAGCGCCGAGCAGGGCCAGCGCATCTGGGCGGCGCTCACAGGCATCGAGCGGGCGCGCATCATGCGCCGCGCGGTCGATCTGCTGCGCGAGCGCAACGACGAGCTGGCCGTGCTGGAAACCCTGGACACTGGCAAACCGCTGAGCGAAACCCGCAGCGTCGACATCGTCACCGGCGCCGACGTGCTGGAGTACTACGCCGGCCTCGCCCCGGCCATCGAGGGCGAACAGATTCCGCTGCGTGACAGCAGTTTCGTCTATACCCGGCGCGAACCGCTGGGCGTGGTGGCCGGCATCGGCGCCTGGAACTACCCGATCCAGATCGCCCTGTGGAAAGCCGCACCGGCGCTGGCTGCCGGCAACGCGATGATCTTCAAACCCAGCGAGGTGACGCCGCTGAGCGCGCTGAAGCTGGCGGAAATCTTCAGCGAAGGTGGGCTGCCCGATGGCGTGTTCAACGTGCTGACCGGTAGTGGTGCCGGTGTCGGATCGCTGATCACCGAGCACCCGCGCATCGCCAAAGTGTCGTTCACCGGCGGCGTGGCCACCGGCAAGAAGGTCATGGCCAGTGCGGCGGCGTCGTCGCTCAAGGACGTGACCATGGAGCTGGGTGGCAAGTCGCCGCTGATCGTCTGCGAGGATGCCGATCTGGATCGCGCAGCCGATATCGCGGTCATGGCCAACTTCTTCAGCTCCGGCCAGGTGTGCACCAACGGCACCCGGGTGTTCGTCCCGGCGGGCCTGAAAGCGGCGTTCGAGGCCAAGCTGCTGGAGCGTGTGCAGCGCGTTCGCCTGGGTGATCCGCAGCAGGAGGCGACCAACTTCGGGCCGTTGGTCAGCTTTGCGCACATGGACAAGGTGCTCGACTACATCGCCCAAGGCAAGGCCGCCGGCGCGCGCATTCTGTGTGGCGGCGAGCGGGTGACCGAGGGCGAGTACGCCAAGGGCGCCTTCGTCGCCCCGACCATCTTCAGCGACTGCAGCGACGAGATGAGCATCGTGCGCGAAGAGATCTTCGGCCCGGTGCTGAGCCTGCTCGAATACCAGGACGAAGAGGAGGTCATCCGTCGCGCCAACGCCACCGAGTACGGCCTGGCCGCGGGCGTGGTCACCCCTGACCTGGCGCGGGCGCACCGCATCATCCATCGCCTCGAGGCCGGCATCTGCTGGATCAATACCTGGGGCGAATCGCCGGCGCAGATGCCGGTCGGTGGCTACAAGCAGTCAGGCATCGGCCGCGAGAACGGCATCGCCTCGCTGGCGCACTACACGCGGGTCAAATCGGTACAGGTGGAGCTGGGCGAGTTCGCCTCGGTGTTCTGAGGGAAAGGAGGACGCATGGAATACGACTACATCGTCATCGGCGCGGGTTCGGCCGGTAATGTGCTGGCCGCGCGCCTGACCGAGGACGCCGACGTCAGCGTACTGCTGCTGGAAGCCGGCGGCCCGGACTATCGGCTGGATTTCCGCACCCAGATGCCTGCCGCGCTGGCGTATCCGCTGCAAGGCACGCGCTACAACTGGGCCTACAAGACCGATCCCGAACCGCACATGAACAACCGCCGCATGGACTGCGGCCGCGGCAAGGGCCTGGGCGGTTCCTCGCTGATCAACGGCATGTGCTACATCCGCGGCAACGCACTGGACTACGACAACTGGGCCAAGGCACCGGGGCTGGAGGACTGGACCTACCTCGACTGCCTGCCGTACTTCCGCAAGGCCGAGTCGCGCGACATCGGCCCCAACGACTACCACGGCGGCGATGGCCCGGTCAGCGTGACCACACCCAAGGCGGACAACAACGAGCTGTTCCATGCCATGGTCGAAGCCGGTGTGCAGGCTGGCTATCCGCGTACCGATGACCTCAATGGCTACCAGCAGGAAGGCTTCGGCCCGATGGATCGCACCGTCACGCCCCAGGGCCGGCGTGCCAGCACGGCGCGCGGTTATCTGGACCAGGCCAAGGAGCGGCCGAACCTGACCATCCACACCCATGCCGTCACCGACCGCGTGCTGTTCGAGGGCAAGCGTGCCGTCGGCGTTCGTTATCTGCGCGGCCGCCAGCGGCCGCAGGTGGCGCGAGCACGCCGTGAAGTGCTGCTGTGCGGTGGCGCCATCGCCTCGCCGCAGATCCTGCAGCGTTCGGGGGTCGGCCCTGGCGCGTTGCTGAAGAAGCTCGGCGTCACGCTGGTGCAGGAGCTGCCCGGCGTCGGCCAGAACCTGCAGGATCACTTGGAGATGTACCTGCAGTTCGAGTGCCTAAAGCCGGTGTCGTTGTACCCGGCGCTCAAGTGGTGGAACCAGCCGGCCATCGGCGCCGAATGGCTGTTCCTCGGCAGCGGCATCGGTGCCAGCAACCAGTTCGAGGCTGGTGGCTTCATCCGCAGCAGCGACGAGTTCGAATGGCCGAATATCCAGTTCCACTTTCTGCCGGTGGCGGTCAGCTACAACGGCAGCAATGCCCATGACGGCCACAGCTTCCAGGCCCACGTCGGCTCGATGCGTTCACCCAGTCGCGGTCGTATCGAGATCCGCTCCACCGATCCGCGGGTCGATCCGAGCATCCTGTTCAACTACATGGCCCACGAGCAGGACTGGCGCGAGTTCCGTGATGCCATTCGCCTCACCCGCGAGATCATCGCGCAGCCCGCGCTCGATCCCTACCGTGGTCGCGAGCTGAACCCTGGCGTGGAAGCGCAGAGCGATGCCGAGCTGGACGCCTTCGTCCGCGAGCACGCGGAGACGGCCTATCACCCGTCGTGCTCGTGCAAGATGGGCACGGACGATATGGCCGTGGTCGACGGGCAGGGCCGCGTGCATGGGGTGGACGGGTTGCGCGTGGTGGATGCCTCGATCATGCCGCAGATCATCACTGGCAACCTCAACGCCACCACCATCATGCTGGCTGAGAAGATCGCCGACCGGATTCGCGGTCGCGAGCCGCTGCCGCGCAGCACGGCAAGCTACTACGTCGCCAACGACGCACCGGTGCGGCAACCGCCGCAGCGTTGACGGACCTGCAGTCCGTCGATGGAAATGGCTTCGCCGTAGGCTGCCGAGGACTGGTTGCACAGAAATGAAAACGCCCCGCTAGTGCGGGGCGTTTTCGTGTGGCGGAGCAGTTCAGATCACTTCGGCCCAGAGGTCGTACTCGTCGGCGTTGGTGACGCGTACGCGGACCTTGTCGCCCGGCTGCAGCGGCTGTTCGCTGTCGATGTAGACCATGCCGTCGATCTCCGGGGCGTCGGCCCAGGAACGGCCGATGGCGCCGTCCTCGTCCACTTCATCGATCAGCACGTCCAGTTCCTTGCCGACCTTCAGCTGCAGGCGCGCGGCGCTGATGGCCTGCTGGTGCGCCATGAAGCGGTCCCAGCGATCCTGCTTGATCTCGTCCGGTACCGGCTCCAGGCCCATGACCTCGGCCGGTGCGCCGTCCACCGGCGAGTACTGGAAGCAGCCAACGCGGTCGAGCTGGGCTTCGGTCAGCCAGTCCAGCAGGTACTGGAAGTCTTCCTCGGTCTCGCCGGGGAAGCCGACGATGAAAGTCGAGCGAATGGTCAGCTCGGGGCAGATCTCGCGCCATTTCTTGATGCGCGCCAGGGTCTTGTCTTCGAAGGCCGGGCGCTTCATGGCCTTGAGCACCTTCGGGCTGGCGTGCTGGAAGGGGATGTCCAGGTACGGCAGGATCTTGCCGGCGGCCATCAGCGGGATCACGTCGTCGACGTTCGGGTAGGGGTAGACGTAGTGCAGGCGCACCCAGACGCCCATCTTGCCCAGCTCCTCGCACAGCTCGAGCATGCGCGTCTTGACCGGCTGGCCGTTCCAGAAGTCCAGCTTGTACTTGAGGTCGACGCCATAGGCGCTGGTGTCCTGGCTGATCACCAGGACTTCCTTCACGCCGGCCTTGACCAGGCGCTCGGCTTCGCTGAGCACATCGCCCACCGGGCGGCTGACCAGCTTGCCGCGCATGGACGGGATGATGCAGAAGCTGCAGCTGTGGTTGCAGCCTTCGGAAATCTTCAGATAAGCGTAGTGGCGCGGGGTGAGCTTGATGCCCTGCGGCGGCACCAGATCGACGAAGGGATCGTGTTCGATGCTCGGCGGCACCACTTCGTGCACCGCGTTGACCACCTGCTCGTACTGCTGCGGGCCGGTAACCGCCAGCACGCTGGGATGCACGCCGCGGATGTTGTTCTCGTCCACGCCCATGCAGCCGGTGACGATCACCTTGCCGTTCTCGGCGATCGCCTCGCCGATGGCATCCAGCGATTCCGCCTTGGCGCTGTCGATGAAACCGCAGGTATTGACCACCACCACATCGGCATCCTCATAGGACGGCACGATCTGGTAGCCCTCCATGCGCAGCTGAGTGAGGATGCGTTCAGAGTCGACCGTTGCTTTGGGGCAACCCAAGCTCACGAACCCGACTGTTGGCGTTTTGCTCATCGACTTTGAACCTCGAAAACCGCGCATGAAAAAGGCGCGCGAGTATACAGAGCTGAGCATTTTTTAGCCATGCCGAACGTGCCGTTCAGCGGGACGTTGCAGCGACGCCGGCAGTCTGTGGGGGTGGCTGCGGCAGATAGCGCTTGAGCCTGAGCGCCGGCGCTTCGATCAGATGCCAGCACAGCACGGCGGCGGCCAGGCTGGTGATGAAACTCAAGGCCATGAACGGCAGCAGCGGTAGCCGGCCATCGCTCCAGTGCATGATCAGCTGCTGGATCGGAAAGGCGAAGATGTACAGGCCGTAGGAGAAGTCGCCGGCCTTGCCGAACCCGGCCAGGCGCGGGATGCGCAGCTGGGCGAGGTAGAGCGTGAGGTAGGGGAGCGTCAGCACGTGGACGAACTCCCACTGGTCGTTGCGCGCGAAGATCAGGTTGGCGACCACCATCAGCGTGGCGAGCTTCCAGCTCCACAGGATTCGCTGGCGATACAGGTAGAAGGCCACTCCGGCATAGAAGAACGCTCCCAGTCGGGTGGCCTTGTACAGCAGGTCGCTCTGCACCTCGTAGAGTGGGATCAGCCAGAAATGCGTGACGACCATCAGCAGCAGGCTGATCAGCGCCATGTTGCGACCGAATGCCTTGAGCAGGCCAAGCGTTACCACGGTGGCATACATCAGCACCTCGTAGGGCAGCGTCCACAGCGAGCCGTTGACCGTGTCCGGGAAGGGATTGCTGGCGAACACGCCGGGCAGGCGGAACTCGGTGATCAGCGCGGCATTGCTCAGGTAGGCGAAGGTGCCGGGTGCGCTGAAGTACTCGCCCAGCGGCAGGCGCGTGGCCAGCGGCCCGATCACGAGCACGACGAACAGCACCGAAACGATCAGCGCCGGCATGATGCGCAGCGCCCGCTTGGCGGCGAAGTCCAGCACGCTGCGGCTGTTCAGCCAGGAGGCGGCGATCAGGAAGCCGCTCATGACGAAGAACACGTGCACGGCGATGTCCGCCGAGTCGTAGCTGCCACTGAACAGGCGCAACGGCTCCTGGTGCGCCTGCCCGGCGAGGCCGTAGCTGTGACCGAACACCACCATCGCGGCGGCGAAAAAACGCAGGAAATCGAAGTTGTTGTCTCGGTTCGCCGGGGTGGGCGTGGGCATCGGAACCTCCTTGTGTGTGTGGTCAGCGCAGTGGGAATGTCCGGCTCATCCCCAGCGTGCGGCTTTCGCCGTCACGGATCGCCTGTTCGATCAGCCGCAGTCGTTCCGGCACCTGCTGGCGCCGCGCGACATGACGCAGCAGGCCGAGGAAGATCAGACGGTTCAGGCGGTACAGCCACGGCGAGGCCGCCCACACATGGGTGTCGAACCAGGCCTGGTTGCGGGCGGTGTAGTAGGCGCGGAAGTCCGAATCGCCGAGCAGGAAGGCCTCGTAGATGTTGCGGGTGTGCGCCTTGATGTTCCACGACAGCTCCAGTTCGTCGATCAGCGCATCGGTGACCAGCCGCAAGCGGCCACCCATGGCGGTGATGCGGCGGGTGTACTCGGTGTCGTCGGCGTAGAGCACGAGTTCGCGCAACGGCAGACCGATCGCCTGGTACAGGCTGCGATGCGCGAGCATGCCGCCGTAGGGGGCGAACGGCAGGTCGATGGCGCGTGGCGGCGTTCCTTTGGGCCGGCCCCAGGGCAGGCGCCGCCAGAGCTTGTAGGGCAGCTGCGCGACATGGAAGCCGAAATAGCTGGAGCGCGGCTGAATGGCGAAGCGTCGCGGCACGCCGCGAGCGATATCCTCCTGCTGGCTGGGGCGGAAGCCCAGCACTGCGGCATTCTGCAAGCCCACCTCATCGCCCAGCCGCGCCAGTTCCTCGTGCAACAGGCGCACGGCGGACGCGGTGGGCGCGTTATCGTCATCCATCATCCACAGGTATTCGGCGCCTTCTTCGAGTGCGGCCTGCAGGCCTACCGCATAGCCGTTGGCCGAGCCGGTGTTCTGCTCCAGCGGGATGATACGGACCTGGCCGGGCCAGCGGCTGGTGAGCTGTTCGAGCGGTGCGCGGGAGGCGTTGCTGACCACCACCACGCGGGTGATCTGCTCGAAGGCAAAGGCCTGTTCGATCAGGCGACGCAGGTAGATGAGGCGATCGCCATAGGTGACCGTGACGATGGTCGTCTGGCGCCTGATCGGCATGTCGCAGGCCATGTCGGCCACAGCCGGCGTCTGTTGGCGGCACGGTTGAATGCGAGCCTGGTTGTGCATGGTGTCGGTCCTCAGCTCTGTTCCGGTGTGGCGAGCGGCGTGTGGTACGCCTCCACCTCGGGCTCGGGTGTTTCTTCCTGCGGGCTGAAGAAGGCGTGGAAGATACGGATGAAGCCGGACGGGCTGTCCGGCACGGGAATGAGTTCGGTGTAGGAGTAGCCATCGGCCAGAATCAGCGGAGATCTGGCGGTTCCTTCTGTGCTCATGCTGAGGCTCCTGAGTGGCCGGGCGCTGCGACGCCCGTGGTCAGAATGAATAACGTCTGCTGTCCGTCGGGGCATACCAGAACGAGCCGGAGGCTGGCTCGACGACGCGATGGCCCGGATGGCCAGGCGACTGACTGGTGCCCTGGCTGCCACCGGTGGTGGCGCAGGGCAGCGCTGAATCGTTGGATGACTCGCTGTAGGCGATCGGGCTCGGGCTGCCCGCGCTGTCGCAGGACGACGAGGTGCTGCCCTGCACGTCCGGCAGGTCCGCATCGGCCCTCAGCGGCTCGGCGATCACCATGGCACTGGCCGGCTCGACCACCAGCACGAGTGCGAAACCGAGGGCGCGGGTCGCCCTCATCCATTGCTTTACCGTGTTCATCCTTGAAACCTCGTAAATGCGTACATGAATGGCTGGGTAGGTCGTTCAGGCTTGCTTGATCGGTACCACCGCGGCTGGGTAGAGCGGGGTGCTGGGCTGCGCTGCCGAGCCGAGGTCCTGGCCTTCGAAGCGGGCCTCGCGCACGCGGGCCTCGACGAAGGCGCGGATTTCCTGCTCGAAGCGCTCGCCGGAGAAACGTTCCGAGTTGCTGCGGCAGTTGGCAGGGGTGATGCGTGCGCGATTCGCTTCGAATTCCGCGATGGCGGCAATGATCGAGTCGGTCGTCTGCTCCGGGTAAAACACGCCGGTCGGCTCCGGCTGGTCGAGCCCGCGCACGGTTTCCAGCACCCCGCCGCGGCCATAGGCGATCACCGGCGTGCCGCAGGCCTGAGCCTCGATCGGGGCGATACCGAAGTCTTCCTCGGCGGCGAAGACAAAGCCCTTGGCGCGCTGCATGTGGTGCAGCAGTACCTCGAAGCTCTGATAGCCGAGCAAGGTCACGTTGGGCCCTGCGACTTCGCGAGCCTTGTCCATCTCCGGCCCGGTGCCGATGACGATCAGGCGCTTGTCCGGCATCGCCGCGAAGGCCTCGATGATCAGCGGAATCTTCTTGTACGGCACCATGCGCGAGGCGGTCAGATAGAAGTCCTCCTTGGCCTCGTGGAGCGTGAACTGGCGCGTGTCTACCGGTGGGTAGATCACCGTGGACTGGCGCCGGTAGCTCTTGTTGATGCGCCGGCCGATGAAGTGCGAGTTGGCGATGAACTCGTCGACGCCGCTGGCCGTGCGCTGGTCCCACATGCGCATGTAGTGCAGCAGCATGCGCGCGAGCTTGGCCTTGATGCCACGCTCCAGGCTGGCCTCGTGCAGGTACTGGTGCTGCAGGTCCCAGGCATAGCGGATCGGCGAATGCACATAGCTGATATGCAACTGGTTGGGGCCGGTCAGCACGCCCTTGGCCACCGCGTGGCTGCTGGAAATGATCAGGTCATAGGAGGACATGTCCAGCTGCTCGATGGCCAGCGGCATCAGCGGCAGGTATTTCTGGTAGTGCGTTCGTGCCTTAGGCAGCTGCTGGATGAAGGTCGTGGTGGCGCGCTTGCCGCCCAGGTGGGCGCGGTCTTCATCGCAGAGGAAGTCGATGACGGCGAACAGGTCGGCGTCCGGCCAAACGGCGCACAGGCTGGCGAGCACACGCTCGGCACCGGCGTAGGTCACCAGCCAATCGTGAACGATGGCAACTTTCATGGAATGACATCCTTGGTCGAAACGAATGAGCGGCCAGGCCGCAATGGGGAGCGTGGTCAGCGGCTGTGCAGACGGCCCAGGGGTAGTACGTCGCGCTGTCCGGTGAGCCGATTGCCGGCGCGCATCAGTGGGTGCTCGAGCAGGCGGCGGCAGAGCAGGGCGGCTGTGATGGCCAGCGCCAGGCCGAATACCGCGCTGGCACTGGCAGCCAGCGAACCGCTCAGGCCCAGCGTCTGCGTCAGCAGCTGGCCCAGGCGCTGCATCGCCGGCAGCAGCAGGTAGAGCGAGCAACTGAGGCTGCCGAACCAGATGAGCAATGGCGCCCGCAGGCGCAGGCGACCGGTGAACAGCAGGAACAGGGCAACGGCCACGGCGTAGCCGAGCAACTGTCCCGGCCAGGCGGCCTGCTGTGCCGAGCCGTCCCGCGCCCAGCCGGCGACGAAGATCACCGGCAGCACCAGCAGGTAAACCCGCAGCGTGTAGCGCGCATATTCACGGGCGCGCCGGCGGGCGTAGCTGCTGGTCTCGTGCTGCACCTCGTAGCGCAACGAGGCGAAGAACATCAGCGACAGCACCAGCGGCAGGGTGACCGGCAGCGTCCGGTCGATCAGCTGCTGGGTCAGGGCCAGCAGCAGTGCGGCCGCGAGCAGCACCAGGGCGCAGCCGGCCCGCAGGCTCACGCTGTGCAGCAGGCCGAGCGCATGCAACAGCAGGCACAGCCCGTAGAACAGCAGAAGGGGTGGCAGGGCGCCGTAGGCGCTCACGGCCTCGAATGCCATGCCTGGGTAGCGGCTCGTCACGCCGGGCAGCCAGGCCGGCAAGCTTGGTAGCAGCACCGCAGTCAGGAGGACCGCCAGCAGATACACCGGCAGCAGGCGCAGCAGGCGCCGGATGGCGAAGCCGCGTCCGTCATTGCCACCTGCATGCAAGGCGGCCGGTACCAGAAAGCCGCAGCCGAACAGCAGCCACAGCGTGGCCACCAGCCAGAGGTCGATGGCCGGCGAGGAACCGGGCTCTGTCAGCAGCGGCAGCGCTACGACATGAACAATCAGAAGGATGGATGCGCCGCCTCGCAGCGCGTCGATGTGCACCAACCGTTCCATGGTCTGCCTCGTTTGACGGATGGAAATGTACGGGCCGGGCATAGGCTCGGCGCTGCTAGGGGCGGTCCGACGACCAGGCGATGAAGGTCGGCGGCTTGCTTCTGCCCATCAGCGTCTCGTCGATCAGCTGGGAAACCGTCTGCGCGGAGCGCTTCCAGGAGTAGCGCTCGACGTTGGCCAGCCCGAGGGTGCGCAGGTCTTCGCGCAGGCCGGCGTCCTGCAGCACGTGGCGCATGCAGCGGGCGATGTCCTCGATGTTCAGTGGCTCGAAATACAGGACGCTTTCGCCGAGCACTTCGGGAATCGACGCGGCCCGCGCCGCGATCACCGGGCAGCCACAGGCCTGCGCCTCCAGCGGCGGTATGCCGAAGCCTTCGTAGAGCGACGGAAAGACGAACGCGGTGGCGCCCTGGTATTCGCGCACCAGTTGCTCGTCGTCGAGGCGGCCAAGCACGCGTACGCGAGGATTGCCTTCCAGCCGGTAGTCGTTGCCGGAGAACACCGAGTGGGAGTCGCCGACGATATGCAACTCCACCTCGTCGAAGCCTTCCAGGCTGAGGAAGGCGGCCACCATGCGAGCGAAGTTCTTGTGCGCATTGGGCGACGACACGGCCAGCAGATAGGGCCTGCCAGCCGGCGGCTGGCTTCCCGCGGCGGGTGGGCGGAACTTCGCCGATACGGCGTTGGGTACCACACAGATGTTCTCTCTCGGGTAACCGTAGTAGCGGGCGATTTCCTTGCGGGAAAAGTCGCTCACCGTGATTAGCGCCTTGATGCGCTTGAGCAGCAGCGGCGTCAGGCTCTTGTAGGCACCGCGGAAGGTGCGCGAGTAGCTTTCCGGATGGCGCACGTAGGTGATGTCGTGGTGGGTGGCGATCTGGTTGCGGTAGATCAGCGGGGCGGTGTTGCACAGCGATACCAGCGGCGGCCGACCATTGCGCGCCAGCCACAACGGCAGGTCCAGTTGTTCCCACAGGTGCCCGCGGTTGCGTCCGATACGGCGTACCTGCAAGCGTTCGGCGCTGCCGTGCACGGGCGTGTCCTGAGGCGCGACAAAGGTGAGGTCCTTGCGCATGGCGCCTAACTCCAGGCAGACCTGTTCGGCGAAACGTTGCACGCCGCGGGTTTCCTGGGTCAGGAAGCGAGCGTTGATGACGATCATGGGGCTCTCCTTGCAAAGGGCGATCGCGCGGGCCGGCAGCGCTCGCGCGATGACTGTGACGCAGCGGGTGCGTTGCGTTGTGATTGGCAGCGGGCCAGTGGACCTGGCCCGGTTCTATCGGCCGGCGGCCGAGCGCAGGGCCGGCGCGGCGGCCGGTTGTGCGCAAAGCGGCGGGGCGCTAGTCCTGCACGGCGCGCAGGCTGACGATCTTGGGAAAGCCATCGAGCTTGAGCGTTGTGCGGCAACGACCGCCCCTGCCCGTGCATTCCCAGCGGGCGTTGCTGGTGACACGGCCGTGCTGTGGTTGCGCCGTATCGATCAACGCCACCCGGCCGGGTTGCGGGTCGAGCGCTTCGAGCTCCAGGTTGCGCGGCTTGCCGGCGCTCCAGGCCACCAGCAGTTCGTCTTCACCACGGGCGAAACGCAGCGCCACCACTTCACCGTCGCTGTTCTCGTCGCGGCCGATGAAGCGGTAGTTGGCGACGATATCGCTGACGGCGGTGAGCACGCGGTAGGCCGGCTTCGGCGTGAAGTCCTGGCGGACCAGGCCGAAGTTGTGCTCGCGCTCGGTTCTGTCGGTACCGTCGTTGCGGAAGTCGTACCACCACATGCCGCGGATGCTCGGCAACGTCCTGGCGAGGAAGAACGCCCGTGCCAGGTAGGCCGCCTGCAGGTTCTCGTCGATGCCGCAGGCACCCTGATGCGACGGCCAGGCCATCTCGGTGAGGTAGAGCGGCACGGGCCGTCCCGCGGCGCGGGTCAGCTCCTTGTCCACCTCGGCCATCCAGTCGATCCAGGCTTCGGGGGTGTTGCGTCGCCAGCCGCGGCAATGCACGTAGGGATGCAATGACAGGCCGTCCACCGATTGCATCAGCCCGTTCTCCAGCAGACGCAGGGCGAATCCCGACTCGATGCCCTGGGTGGTCACCGCGCCGGCCAGCACCTTGGCGGCGGGGTCGCGCTGGCGAACGATACCGGCCGCGTCGGCGATCAGGCGGGCGTAGTCCTGGGTGAACCTGGGGTCGCGCGGGTCCTCCACGTCCCATTCGTTCCAGATCTCGTAATAGGCCACCTGACCCTTGAACGCCTCGCTGAGGTGATTGACGTAGCGGTTGAACGCCGCCCGGACCGGCTCGGTGCGGGGTTTTTCGCCGCCGCCGTGGTGCTGGTTGCCATAGCCGAGGATGAACTGGGTGCTCAGGCCGTGACGGGCGGTTTCCTTGAGGTAGCGGTGCCAGGACGGCTCGATCTTCAGCTGGTTCGGCTGGCGCTCGACATAGGCCCAGTGGGCATCGGTGCGCACGGAGGTGATGCCGGCATCGCGCATCATGGCGTAGGCGCGGCCGCTGGGATCACCGCGGTGCAGCTCGTGGGCGCAGACACCGACGACGAAGGGTTCCTCGGTGGTCTGTGCGGCGCTCTGTAGGGATGCACCGAGCAGCCCCCCGAGCAGCAAAGCGTGGAGCAGGGTAGAGCGAATCGTCATGTGGATCATCCGTGATGGTTGATGCTCAGGTCAGGTGTCGCAGTTCCGGCAGCCGTTGCGGGGCGAGGCCGCGTGCTGACGCCCGGGCTGGCGTCAGCACGTGGGAAATGGCCAGGCCTAGGAACAGCGTGGCGGTGGTCACCTCCAGTACGTCCGTGGCCCAGGCCACCAGGCACAGGCAGAAGACAATCGACAGCAGTGCGTCGCGCAGCCTTGGCCCGCGCTCGTGCAGGCGCAGCATCAGAGGAAAGCAGAGCAGGTAGAGCAACACGCCGAACACGCCGAGCATCCCCCACAGGTACAGCGCGGTGTTATCGGCGATGACCAGCAGCTCCAGGCCTGGCACCGGATAGGCGTGACCGGCGCTGCCCACAGCACCGAAGCCCGCGCCCCACCAGCCCCAGCCCTCGCGGAGCATGACGCCGATGAAGTTCGGCCAGCTGTTGATCAGCCGGTCGGCGAACGAGGCGAGCAGCGTGCCGTTGTTGGCCGCATTCGGGTCCAGGCTCAGCACCAGGCTGATTGCCGGCAGCATCAGGCCGACCAGCACGGCGATGAGGAACGCCGCGGCGCTGGCGAAGCGATAGGCCGTGAAGATCAGCATCAGCAGCGTCAGTACATAGGCCGCCGCGGTGGACTTGTTGGTGGTCAGCACGATGCCGATAAGGGCCGCGACGTAAAGCAGCAGCCGCAGCAGCCGCGAGCGGATGAATGCGGCGATGAACAGGCTGTAGACCGCGATCATCACCGACAGCGCGGTGGACATGCGGGCGAAGCCGCCGATGCGGTCGATGTCGTCGAATGCCCAGGAGCGGTTGGCGCTCAGTTCCACCTCGCCGACCATGTAGCTGTAGCCCTTCCACGGCACGCTGGTCGTCAGGTCGAGGGCGATGCCGACGAACGAGGCGATCAGGCAGAAGCCGATGACTCGCCGTAACAGCCCGAGCCGCAGCTCCAGATGCCGGCCGCAGATCAGGCCGAACAGCAGCGGAATGTAGATGAACAGGCTGAAACCGATGTTATGCAGCTCCGCCCCATGCATCAGCGCCAGCTGGCTGGATGTCACCAGCCCCAGCATCACCAGCCAGAACAGCGGCCAGCCGCGGTAGCGCAGCAGCTCCAGGCTCAGCGCTGCCAGGCAGGCGACCTTCGGCAGGTACAGCAGCCAGGAGATCCCGGCCATGTCGAAGTAGTAGCGCAGGGCACCGGAGAAGGTTTCAGTCAGCAGCAGCGAGGCGACGACCAGCGTCAACAATGTCGGCTTGTCGAAGGCCAACGGGTTCGAGTCGCGTCGCCGTGGGGTGATCAGCAGGCTCTGGTTCATGGTGAATTCTCGTTCCCTGAAGTGTCTCGTGCAGGATGGACTGGTACTGGTCCAGCATGCGTTCCATATCCAGCAGCGACAGCACGCTGGCTCGTGCCTGGCCGGCGAGGCGCTGGCGCAACCCGCCGTCGATGTAGAGCCAGAGCATGGCGATGCCGAGCGAATCAGGATCGTCGGGCGAGCAGAGCAGGCCGTTGTACTCGTCGCGGATGATCTCCGGCAGGCCGCCCATGTTGCTGGCGATCACCGGCAGGTTGTTGGCGCAGCCTTCGACGGCCACCAGGCCGAACGGCTCGGCCCACAGCGACGGCACCACCAGTACATCGATGCTCTGCATGAACTCGTCGCTGTCGCAGTAGCCGAGGAAGCTGACCTTGCTCGGGTCGGCCATGGCCTTGAGCTTGCTCTCGTAGTCCAGCTTGCCGCGCCCGGCGATATCCAGCCGTGCATCGATCTCCAATCGCTGGAACTGCTCGATCAGCCAGCCCACGCCCTTGTTCTCCGAAAGCGTGCCGATGTAGCCGAAGCGCAGCGGATGGCTGTTGCGCAGTTTGGGCTTGCTGTTCTGCCCGGTAGTGACGGGCGTGCGGTTGTGCACCACGTGCTGGCGCGCGCGGCTGAAGTAGCCCTGGGCGGTGATGCGCTCGAGCACGAAGCGGCTGACTCCGATCACCGTCGCCACCTGCGCCGAGGCGCGGGCATGGCCGAGGCGGAATACCGAGCACAGGCCGCATTGGCGCTGGCAGCTCTTGCCGTGGTTGAACATGGTGTCCTTGGGGCAGAGCAGGTAGAGGTCGTGCAGTACCTGGACGATCGGCAGGCCCGCGGCGGTGATTTCGTCCCAGGCGGAAATCGACCAGCCGGTGAGGTTGTTGCTGACGACGATCTCGGGCTGCTCGCGCTGGATCACTTCGCGTACGTGCTGGCGCATGTCGGCGTTGTAGCGGTCGCGGTAGTGCCAGCCGAGGCGGGCGAGGCGACCGGGGCGTTGCTGGGTGTAGTGCCAGTAGTGATTCGCCAGGCCGGCACGGTAGACCCGTACCCCGTCCTGCAGCTGCGTGCTCAGGCCGGCATCCGGGCCGGTCGCCAGCACGGCTACCTCGCAACCGCGGCGCTGCAGCCCCTCGGCCAGATGGCGGAGGATGACTTCCGCACCTCCGCCGATGTGCGGCGGGTAGAACGCATTGAGAAATAGGATCTTCATCGTTGGCTCGCTGTCTGGGCCTGTCAGGTCTTCGGGCGACGCGCCTTGCCTGGTTCAGGAGTGGCACTGGAGATAGCGGGTCGGCACCCGTACCTTCTGTTCCCGCTGCAGCAGGTTGAGGAGGATGACGGAGCGCTCCTCGCCATCGCTGCTGACGAAGATGGCTTCGATCTCGCTGAAGCTGCCGCCACTGACCTGCACCCTTTCGCCGGGCTTGAAGTTGGCCGCAGGGGCATGTTCGTCCTGGGTCAGGCGCTGGCGCAGCTGTTCGATCAGCTCGTCGCGTACCGGCGTCGGCTGGCCGCCGAAGGACACCACGCGGTTCACGCCGCGGGTGGAGCGAATCGGGTACCAGTTGTCGTGGGTGCTATCGAGGCGAATGAACAGGTAGCCGGGAAACAGCGGCTCGCCAGCCTTGGCGCCCTGTCCGCTGCGCGTCGCCGCCGACGCCTTGAGCGGGCGATAGCACTCGAAGTGCTGGCGCAGCAGGTGCTCCTCGGCGCGGGCCTCCTGGCGCGGTTTGGTCTGGATCAGATACCAGCGTGCGGTCTTGTTCGTTGTCATGAGGATGTCCTTTCCTGATTGACCTGCTCGGTTCCGGATGGCCGGTACCCATCATGCCGTCGCCAGTGCTGCGCGCTTTTCGTGGCCCTCGACCACGCTGAAGCGCAGCAGCAGATCCTTGAGTTGTTCGCGACTGTTGAACATCAGCACGTCGATGATCGACAGCGAGGGCACGAACGGGTGCTTGAACTGCGGATAGGTGAGGTCATCCATGCGCAGGAAGCGAAGCAGCAGCCCGTCGGCCCGGAAGCGAGCGGGGCAGTACAGTTCGATGCCGCCTATCGGGTTCAGGTATAGCTCACCGTCCATGCGATGCACGATCTGGATGACGCGGTCCTGCATGTCCATCTTCGCCGGCAGGCCCAGGCTGGAGCCGCGGTAGATCGGTGTGCGGATGTCCATGTAGGCGCAGATCCTGCGCAGGGCGTTCTCGGTGAACAGCGCCAGGTTGCGCTCCGGATACGCGAGGATGCTGCGGATCAGCGGCAGCACGGTGTCGCGCTGCGGGGCCTTGGCGTAGCAGCGCTCAAGCATTTTCATCAGCGCCTCGGCTTCGCGGTCGAAGTCATCGCAGAGCCAGCGCTCCCTGATCTGCTCGGTCTGGTGACCTTTGCGCAGCGGGAAGGTGATCAGCTTGGGCTGGCCGTTGACCAGCACGCGGTTGCGGTTCATCCACGAGCCCTTCACATACTGCAGGTCATCGCCCAGGACGAACACATCGCTGAGGGCGATCAGCTGGAAATAGCCCAGGTACGGAAAGAGATAGGGCTGCATCATCGAGACGGTTCTGAGCACGGCGCACCTCCTTGTCTGGCGTTCAGGCTTGCTGGGTATAGGTGTAGTAACCGTAGGCGCCGCTGTCATAGGGCGACGTGGACGCCTTGCGTTTCACGGCATTGAGGATCACGCCCTTGAGCAGCACGCCGTTCTGCGCGAGGCGGCGCTTGGAGGCGTCGATCTGCGAGCTGGTGCTGAGGCCGAAGCGGGCCACGAGCAGATTGGTGCCGGCCTGCTGCGCGACCAGCACCGCGTCGGTGACGGCCAGTACCGGGGGCGTATCGATGACGATGAAGTCATACAGCCGCTCGGCCTCCTTCAGCAGGCGCGAGAAGTTTTCATGCATCAGCAGCTCGGACGGGTTCGGCGCGGAGAAACCGGCGGAGATGAAGTGCAGGTTCTTCACCTCGGTGCGGTTGGTGATCTCCGCCAGGCTCAGGCCACTGGCCAGGGCGTCCGACAGACCATTGCGCGGCGCCATGCCGAACAGCGTGTGCAGGTAGCCGCGACGCATGTCCGCGTCGATCAGCAGCACGCGCTGACCGGTCTGCGCGATCACCGCGGCGAGGTTGCTGGAGACGAACGACTTGCCCACCGCAGGCGTCGGGCTGGTGATCATCAGCACCTTGTTGCGTGCTTCGAGCATGGCGAACTTGAGGCTGGTGCGCAGGCTGCGCAGTGATTCGACGGCCAGGTCGGTCGGCTCGGTCAGGCTGAGCAGGCGAGTCTTGCCGTCGCGTGCCTTGCGGCGGCGGTTCAATTGTTCCTGCGACGGGCTGTATGGCAGGCCGGCATAGACCGGTACACCGAGCTTCTCGATCACGTCCGGGCTTTCAACGCCGCGATAGAAGGCCTGGCGCAGCAGGATCACGGCGGCCGAGACCAGCAGCCCGACGAAGATGGCCAGCGCCACCACCAGCGGCCGAACCGGCTTGGATGGCTTCTCGGTCATCGAGTAGGCGTTGTCGATGATGCGAACGTTGCCGATGGTGCCGGCGCGCAGCACATCCTGCTCCTGGGCCTGATTCATCAGCAGGGTGTAGGTCTGGGTGGTGACTTCCATGTCACGCTTGAGGCGCAGCAGCTCCTGCTGCGTCATGGGCAGGGCATCGACCTTCTTCAGCAGCTGTGCCTTCTGCGCCTGCAGCTCGTTCATCTGCGACATCAGGGTGCGGTAGGTCGGGTGCTCGCGGGTATAGAGACGGTCGTAGTCGACCCGCTTGAGCGTCAGCTCCGACAGCTGGGTTTCCAGCTGGACGATCTGGTCCAGCACGCCCTTGGTCTCGATGCTGATGTCTACCGACTTGGAGCTGGTCTGGTAGTCGTGCAGCGCGGCTTCGGCCTTCTCCAGCTCCTTGCGCACCTGCGGCAGTTGCGAACGGAGGAAATCCAGGCGCTGGGCCGCCTCGGCGGAGCTGCGTTGGATGTTCTGGCTGACGTACAGACGGCTGATTTCGTCCAGCACGCGGCTGGCCAGCTGCGGGTCGGGATCTTCCAGCGACATGTAGATGATCCCCGAATCCTTGCCGGCCTCGCCGACCTTCAGGCGATCCTGGTAGTCCAGCGCGGTGGTCTGCGGGCGATTTCTGACCAGCCTGAACTCGGTGCCCGGACGAGCCTCCAGTTCGGCGATCTGCACCTTAAAGCCCTGGGTTTCCACGGCCTGGTTGACCTGGCCGCGGAGGATCAGCTGCTCCTCGTCGTCATACAGGCTGTAGTTACCGGCCGTGCCGGCTACCAGGGTGAGGTCCATGCCCAGATAGGCCTCGGGTACGTCGAGCTGGAAGACGTCGAGCTTCTCGCCGCCCCAGGCAAAGGCGGTCAGCCCGAACAGGGGCTTGGCCAGCGCGCCGTCGGTTGCCGGGTCATGCTGACGGGCCATGTAGCCGCCGATCAGCGGAAACTGGCGTGGCTTGGCGACGATGTAGAGCTTGAGTTCCTCGACAGCCTTGCCGAGCACTGCGCGGGATTTCAGCAGCGAAATTTCGGTGACCGCCTGGGAAACCGAGTCCGGGCGGGGGGATATTTCCGGTATGCCGGTAATGGCGGCCTTCTTCGGCTCGATCTGGATCATCGCGGTGGCCTGGTAGATCGGCGTGGCGATGAGGGCGTAGAGCACGCCGAGCACGGTGAACAACCCGGTGATGGCGATGATCAACGCCTTGTGGTCGTAGGCCGTGCGCATGATGCCGGCCAGGTCGATGCGATTGTCCGCATCGTATTCCAGTGAAGAGCGGGTCAGGGCAGTCATTGGGGGTCCTTCCTCATGGTGCGTGTATGCAAGATGGCGGTTGGGCTGATCAGCTCCTGGCCAGCCGTGGAGTCAGCCTGCGCAGCAGGTTGAGCGAGATGTCCTGGGCGATGGTCGAGAGTGCCTGGAGCTTGCTAAATGGCGAGACCAGCGAGAGGCACTCGCCGAACACCTGGATCAGGAAATACTCGTAGAGCGCGTTGTGGCCGATGCGGTGGTAGTAGCGCGCCAGGCAGTAGTGCGCATGCATGGCCATATGAATGCGCTGCTTGCTCGAGCGCATGGAGAAGATTCCGCCTTCGTGCACGCGATATGCGGCCGGGCTGATCTCGGCCATGAACTTGCCCTTGCCATAGGCGCCGAGCAGCGACCACCAGCAGATATCCAGCACTTCCACGCCGAGCAGCTCAGGCGGCAGTTCCTGGATCAGGTTGCGGAAGCACACCGTGAGCGTGGAGATCGGGCGGCCCTGCATCAGTTCGAGGGCGGTGGCGTCCTTGCGCAGCTTTCCGGTGAGCTGCGGGCTCTGGATGATGCCCTTGCTGTTGAACATGAAGGCATCGTGGTAGGTGATGACATAGTCACGATGCCGTTCGAGGAAATCCACCTGCTGTTGCAGCTTGCTGGGGTCGGTCCAGTAGTCGTCGCCCTCGCAATAGGCGATGTACTTGCCGGCCGCACGGGCGAACAGCCGCGTGCTGAACGGCACGCCGAGGCTGAACTGGTTCTGCGTCTGGTAGATCGGTTTGATGATGCTGGGATAGCGCGCCGCGTAGTCGGCGACGATCGCGGCGGTGGTGTCGGTCGAGGCGTCGTCGTGGACGATCACCTCGAAGGGGAAATCCGTTTCCTGCCGGAGAAAGCTCTCCAGCGTCTTCCGAATGAAGGACGCATGGTTGTAGGTGAGGCAGACGATGCTCAGCAGCGGTTCGGTCTTGCCGCCCCAGCGCTCAATCAAGGCTTGCTCGCTCTTCAATTCCATTTTTGGATGCTCGCTTGGTGATGAGTAGATAAAGCTTGTTGACCAGTGACTTCGAGCTGGCGGCCACCAGCAGCAGACAGATGATGCCGCTTGTGGCCAGCGCCATCAGAATGTCGAAGCGGTTGTCGCTGACGATTGCCTCGAACAGGGGCGCGCCGATGAGCAGCCCGAGAACGGTCATGGCGGTGATACGCAGCATCTCGCCCATCCAGACGCCGTTGAGCCTGGGGGCGAAGCGTCGATGCACCACGGGCGGCCAGATCAGGAACGTCGCCAGCCGCAGGAAGAACCACGCCAGTGCCGCGCCGTAGGCGCCGTGCACCAGCGCTGCGTAAATCACGATCGGCATGCTGATCGCCGTCGAAATGACGCTGTACCAGATATGCAGACGTAGCTGGCCGTAGGCGTACTGCAGGTAGAACTGGAACGCGCCCACCGCCATCAGCGCACTGCCTGGCACGTACCAGAACAGCAGGCGCTCGCTCCACTGGGCGGCGGCCTGGTCGCCGGTCCAGGCGAATATCAGTGCCTGTCCATGCCAGGCGATCACTGTTGCCAGGGGAAACAGCACGCTGCAGACGAAGCGGCTGGCGTTCAGGTAGAGCCGCTCCATGTCGGCGATTCGCCCTTCGGCCACCAGCATGGTCATACGCGGCAGAATGGTCTGCACCAGCGGGTTGGTCAGCGTCATGATTCCGGTGGTAATCAGCGCCACCAGCGAGAAATAGCCGTACTCCTTGAGCAGAAGCACCTTGGAAAGCAGCACCTTGTCCAGCTGGGTCAGGGCGATCCACAGCAACGAGGTGAAGCACATGCCGCCGGCGAACGGCAGCACCGGCCGCACGACCTTCCAGTCGATCCCGGCCAGCAGCCCGGGCCCGGATAGCTGTACATAGGCCTTGCTGGCGAAAGCGAAGGTTTCCACCAGCGCGACCGCGGTCTGGAACAGGAAGAAGTCCAGTGGCTCGTTCGACACGTAGGCGACCAGGAACAGCCCGCCGAAGTAGCGCAGCGTGGCGATCAGCATGTTCGCCGCATTCAGCCAGCCATGCAGTTCCACGCCCTGCAGGCCGCTCTTGTACAGCGTCGCGTAAAGGCGCAGGCCGATCATCAGCCCCATCAGGCTGATGCAGTTCATGATGGTCCCGGTGCTCAGCTCGCGTGCCTGCAACCAGGTCTCGGCGATCCAGCCGCTGGCCAGGTAGATGGTCAGACAGGCGAGCAGGGCGATCGGCAGCAACAGCAGCTCGAACGAGCGCAGCAGGCGACCGGCAGGGCCGCGGCCTGCGGCGAGGTCGCCCTGCCCACGGTAGTGTGCGACCTGCCGCACCAGCGCCGGCGACATCCCTGCATCGAGCAATTGCAGCCAGGCCTGCAGCACGGCGAAAAAGCCGATCAGCCCGTACGCCTCCGCGCCCAGGTGGCCCAGGTAGAACGGCAGAATCAGGATGCCGATCAGCAGGGCATAGGCCTGACCGAGGTAATTCAGGCTGGTGTTGCGGATCACCGATAACCGCTTGGGATCAGACATGAGCTGTGGTCGCCCTCGAACTTCAGGAGATGTGCTTGTACTCGGCAGTAGCCATCTGGTCGGCGCCGAGCAGTCCGAAGGCAGCGGCGAAGGGCTGGAACAGGGTCCGGCTAGATTCGGTGCTGTGGATCGATTCCTGGATCAGCGTCTGCACGACCTTCTCCTGCACCTTGCGCGGCAGGCCGGGATAGATCGGCAGGCACAGCACCTTGCGGCTCAGCGCCCGTGATCGGGTCTGCGGAACCTGCGGCTGCAGGTGCTCCAGCGTGTCCAGGGACGGATAGAAGTAGCGCCGAGGATTGATGCCATTCGCATTGAGCTGGCCGCGGCAGCGCAGCAGCTGGGACTCGTCGGCCAGCGCAACGGGGAAATAGCTGTAGTTGCACCGCGAATCCGGCTGCGGCCGCTGCAGCTCGAAATGCTCGCCCAGGCGCCGTTCGTAGCGCTGGCCGATCTCCGCTCGGCATTCGAGGATCATCTCGATGTCATCGAGCACGCACATGCCCATGGCGGCGGAAAACTCGTTGAGCTTGGCGTTGATGCCGATGCCGTCGATCTGATCGGTATCGACGATGCCGAAGTTGCAGAGCAGGCGAACCCGCGCGGCCAGTTCGTCATCGTTGGTGACGATGGCACCGCCTTCGATAGTGTGGAACAGCTTCGTGGCATGAAAACTCAGGGTGCTGATATCGCCCCAGTTGTAGACCGACCGGCCCCTGTGCAAGACGCCGAAGGCATGGGCGCCGTCATAGACGACCTTCAGGTTGTGCTTGCGCGCGATCTGTTCGATGCGCTCCACATCGCAGGGGTTGCCGAATACATGAGTCGCGACGATGGCCGAGGTGTCCCGCTGGATGTGTCGTTCGATCTGCTCCGGGTCGAGGTTCCAGGTGTTCGTATCGATATCGGCGAAGATCGGCCGGATGCCTTCCCATTGCAGCGAACTGGTGGTGGCGACGAAGCTGAACGGGGTAGTGATGGCACTGCCGGTGATGCCCAGTGCGCGATAGGCGATCTGCAGGGCAATGGTGCCGTTGTTGGTGAGAATGATGTTGCGAACGCCGAGGTAGTCCTTGAGGCGTTGTTCCAGGGCCGTCACCAAGGGTCCGTTGTTGGTGAGCCAGCCGGTGTTGTAGATGCGGTCGACATATGCCTTGAACTTGTTCTTGCTGCCCAGGTAGGACTTGGTCACGTTGATCATGGGGATTTCCTTATCGAATGGCTCGCCAGCCGGAACGGCCCGGCAAGCGAGCGGATGGGCCGAAGGTGCGCTCGCTCAGACGGGCTGTTGCTCACCCACTTCGCTGGCGCGTCTTGCTCTGCGCTGGTTGTTTCGAAGGATCAGGCGGGTCAGCAGACTCCCGGCATGCGGGTCGCCGTAATGGAAGATGGCGGTGGCGCGCAGCTTCGCCGGGTCACAGGGTTCGTTGGCGTGCAGCGAGCGATAGCCCCAGAACAGGTAGAGGTTGCCGGGGACCAATTGCAGCCGCTGCGGCCTGAGCAATCCGATGCCGATCGCACAGGTGATCAGCTTTCGGCTCAGGCGGTTTTGCAACAGCGCCTTTTCCAGCACGTTGAACAGCACGAAGTGGCGGATGGGGCGAAGGTTGGGAAACATCAGCAGATCGCCCCGTTCGTTGCCGTCTTGGGGGATTTCCACGGGCAGCAGGGCGGTGACCAGCGAGGCGTCGAAGTGGTAACAGTTCGACTCCTTGCGCCCCGTCTGCCCTTGCACGCAGCGCATCACCATGTAAATGCGATTGCTGTGTGCGGCTCGCCCGGCGCAGGCCCGGTAGACATCGGCCAGCAACTTCTGGAATTCCGGCGCGGCCCCCAGCACGGATAGCAACGAGTCTGCTACTTCCTCGCCGCCGTGGTAGGCGAAGTACTCGCCTTTATGTCGTCGAGCCTGTTCCTGTACTTGCTCGCGTAGTTGATGCAACTGAATGCTATTCAGGAAGTCGTGCAGGCAGGCAAAGCCTTGTTTGTTTATTTGCGAAGCGATGTAAGCCTGATCCTGATCTTTCAAATTATAAAAGATGGATGACACGGTCGTTCTCCCTGCGCAAAGGCTAGGTGAGGCAATGCTGATTTGAATGGAGCGGCGCTGGGCGTCGTTCAGCTTGGGCTGTAGCGGGACTGCAACTAATACGGACGGCAGGTAAACGAGGGCACGCTTAATGCGGAGGCTTTAAATTAAAGAGACAAAGCTACCGCCATCAGCCTATATAAGCTGTTGAAAATTTTTCTTGTCATATATATGCCTGGCCTGCGGGCTTGAACTGTCTGTCACCCAGATTTCATGGGGCCTGGAGCCATTCGGGCAAAGCTACCGCACCCGGAACAGTCTTCCAGAAGCCATTTGAAAACGAGTGACAACAGAGCCCTCGCGCTTCTACTAAAAAAGAAACGCTTAGTTCAGGCAGGGGATTAAATCTTTCATCACAAAACTTGACCTGTCCTGTTGGTCTTAAACTGCTCTGTGACGTATTGCTCCCTGGTGCGAATAGATATCCGTCATAATGTGAAACAAGTCAAGCGGGCAAGCCAAAAATTTGTTATGGCGGCTGCGTGAGTGGCGCTCAGCGAGTCTAACTTATTGATCGGAAAAGGTTTGCGTCCCGCAAGAGCGAAAAGAAGCGCTATCAGCTAACGTTATATAAAAAAGGGATAATTAGATGCGCGCTGAATAGTCAACCCGGGGTGTATGATGCAGTTGTATAAAGATACAGGGTGTTATTCCGAGTGCATCAAGCAACTATTTGCCTGAAGGTTTAATTCCGTGCGTCGATTCGGAGAAGGAGGTCCGTGGCGAAGAAAGGAGCAGATAGAAATCGAGCTTGATAGGCAAAACGAAAAAGGGGCCACTCTTTCGAGTGGCCCCTTTTTCTGAGGTGGTTGCGGGAGCCGGATTTGAACCGACGACCTTCGGGTTATGAGCCCGACGAGCTACCAGACTGCTCCATCCCGCGTCTGTGGGGGCGCATTCTACAGCCCGGAGAGGCGATGTCAATCACCTGGGCTGAAAAAAGCTTTTTTCTTCAAATGCTTAGCAGTGCCATGGCTTGCGGTGTGCAATCTGGAACAGCGCCATAACAAAAAAGGCCACTCATTTGAGTGGCCTTTCGAATTGGTTGCGGGAGCCGGATTTGAACCGACGACCTTCGGGTTATGAGCCCGACGAGCTACCAGACTGCTCCATCCCGCGAGGCGCATTCTACAGCTTTGAACGCTGCTGTCACGGGTTTATTTCAAATCGCCTGGAAACCAGGCTGGCCTGCCAGGAGCGAAGGGGCAATGGGGCAGGGGAGTCAGGCGAAGCAGCGGGCCGGATGGGGCGGGGCGTCTGCCGTGGCTGGTGCCGCCGGGCGATCCGCAACATGCCCCAGAGCATGGCGAGCGCGACCGAGATCCAGCCCAGTACCATCATCGCAACTATGAGCGCAGGTTCCATCCGGTGCTTCCTCTGTGTAATCGATCATCGTCCTTGAGGTTGTGACCCCGGTGGCGAAAAGCGGTTCCGGAGCGCCATCGGTCGCCAGCCATCGCACTCAAGGCGAGGGCTGCTGCCAAACGTTCAGGCGGACGAATGCGGAGGTACCGGTTATGCGTATTCCAACGACGTTGCTGCTCGCGCTACTCGCTTCCACGGCGGGCGCACAGAGCCTGGAGCTGCCTTTCGCTGGGGTGCCCGTGGCGCAGAACACTGGCGCGCCGGATCGCGGTGCAGCCGGTAATGGTTCGATGGGCATCGGTAGCGGCGTAGAGCATCTCGACGAAGCTGAGCGCACCGATCAGGGCGGTTCCAGGCAGCCATCTGGCGAGCAGCTGGATGATTCGGCCGAGCCCGGTCATGGTGGCAATGAAACCGATATGGAACATCGCCGTCGGCCGAAGCTGGAGAGGCGCAGCGATTAGCGGCTCTCAACCATCAGGAGGTTTCCATGAAATCGATAATTGCCTCAGTGGCTGCACTGGTTCTGCTCAGCTCAGCCGGTGCGTTCGCGGAGTCGTCGGATAAGCAGCACGGCGACGCTCGAGGTTCCGGAGCTGCGGAGGACGCGGTGGATGCCATGCCTGCGTCCCCGGAAGAACGCGGCGGCTCCGATGGCGAAAAGGATTCCAGCGGCCAGCGCGACAGCGATCTGGGCACCATGGGCACCGGCAATACCGGAACGACGGGTGGCATGGGCGCGACTACCGGGACCGATACCATCGGCGGAACGATAGAGGAATAGGTCGGCCAGCTAGCGCTGATTCATAAAGGCGCGACGCATCCGTACAATGCCGGCCTTTTCATCATGTAGTGACCGGTATGCAGATTGCTTTGGCACCCATGGAGGGGCTGGTCGACGAAATCCTCCGGGACGTCCTCACCCGAATGGGCGGCGTCGACTGGTGCGTGACCGAATTCATCCGCGTGTCTGATCGCCTATTGCCGCAGAGCAGCTTCGGCAAGCTCGCCCCGGAGTTGAAGAACGGTGCGCTCACTCGCGCGGGCACACTGGTGCGCGTTCAGTTGCTGGGTTCCGACCCGATCTGCTTGGCGGACAATGCCGCCTTTGCCTGCACGCTCGGGGCACCGGCCATCGACCTCAACTTCGGCTGCCCGGCCAAGACCGTCAACAAATCCCGTGGCGGTGCGGTGCTGCTGAAGGAGCCGGAGCTGCTGCATGCGATTCTCTGTGAAGTACGCAGTGCCGTGCCGGCGCATATCCCGGTAACCGCCAAGATGCGCCTCGGCTTCGACAGCCCGGACGGCGCACTCGATTGCGCCCGCGCGCTGGTGGCCGGCGGGGCAGAGCAGTTGGTGGTGCACGCACGAACGAAGGTCGAAGGCTACAAGCCGCCTGCGCATTGGGAGTGGGTCGCGCGGGTGCAGGAGGTGGTGCCGGTGCCCGTCTATGCCAATGGCGATATCTGGTCGCTGGAGGACTGGCGCCGCTGCCGTGAGGTCAGCGGGGCAGAGGACATCATGCTGGGGCGCGGGCTGGTTTCACGACCGGACCTAGCCCGGCAGATCGCTGCGGCTAAAGCCGGCCAGCAGATCGCGCCGATGAGCTGGGAAGAATTCCGCCCCGTGCTGCTGGATTTCTGGCAGCAAGCGCGAGGAAAGATCGCGCCGCGTTATGCGCCGGGTCGGCTCAAGCAGTGGCTGGCCCTCCTGACTCGCAATTATCCGGAGGCGGTGGCGCTGTTCGCCGAGCTGCGCCGGGAAAACGATTGCGCGCGGATCGATGCGATGCTCGGCGTCGATACGCGCGAATTGCGTGCCGCCGCATTGGCCTGAGCCGAATCAACGCCCACCGGCTACATCCAGTAGCGCTCCGCTGGTATAGCTGGCCTGTTCGCTGGCGAGCCAGAGGATGGCTTCGGCGATTTCCTCGGCTTGCCCGCCGCGCCCCATCGGCACACTTGCCTTGACCCGCTCGACACGATCCGGCTCGCCCCCGGCGGCGTGGATATCGGTATGGATCACGCCCGGGCGCACCGCATTGACCCTGATGCCTTCGCTGGCGACCTCTTTGGCCAGGCCCAGGGTCATGCTGTCGATGGCGCCCTTGGCGGCCGCGTAGTCGATGTATTCGCCTGGTGCGCCGAGGCGGGCGGCCACCGAAGACAGGTTGACGATGGCGCCGCCCCTGCCGCCATGGCGCGTCGACATCCGCTTGATCGCCTCGCGTGCGCACAGGAAGCTGCCGATCACGTTGGCGCCCAGTACGCGGGTCCAGCGCGCCGCATCCATCTGTTCCAGGCGCATCTGCTGCTCGAGCATGCCGGCGTTGTTGACCAGCACGTCCAGCCGGCCGAACTCCCGGTCGATGGCTTCGAACATGTGCAGCACCTGGGTCTCGTCAGCGACGTCGGCCTGTACGGCGATCGCCGTCACGCCCAGGCCGCGGACCTGCTCGAGCACCGCGTTCGCGGCATCCGCGCGCTGGTGATAGTTCAGGCACAAGGCATAGCCCTGTTGCGCCGCCAGTCGTGCAGTGGCGGCGCCGATGCCGCGGCTGGCGCCTGTGATCAGCATGACTCTGGACATGTGCTACCTCTCGTCGCCTGGCTCGTTTGCGGCCTCTTGAAATCCGTTTTGCGGTTCCTATCTAGGGTTCAGCGGGATGCCGAAGTCGGGTCCCGCCCGTTTCAACTCGCTGATTTCAGGAGGTTTATCATGAGTTCATTCCCCATGGCCCCTCTGTTCCGGCAATCCGTGGGCTTCGATCGCTTCAACGACCTGTTCGAGTCGGCCCTGCGTAACGACACCGGCAGCTCGTACCCGCCCTACAACATCGAGAAGCACGGCGACGATCAGTATCGCATCGTGGTGGCTGCCGCCGGTTTCCAGGAATCCGACCTCGATCTGCAGGTAGAGCGTAGCGTACTCACCATCACTGGCGGCCGCCGCGAGAATGAGGCGGAGAACGTCACCTACCTGCACCAGGGCATCGCCCAGCGGGCGTTCAAGCTGTCGTTCCGTCTGGCCGATCACATCGAAGTGAAGGGCGCAGCGCTTAATAGCGGCCTGCTCCACATCGATCTGGTCCGGGTCGTGCCGGAAGAGGCCAAGCCCAAGCGCATCCCGATCAATGCCGACCAGCGACCCGCGCTGGAGGGTTGATCCGCTGACAGGAGAAGGGCGCCGAATGGCGCCCTTTTTCATTCTAGCCAGTCAGTCGCGTTCGGCATCCAGCAGCGCCATAAAGGCCCTGGCCGCGTTGGACAGGGTGCGTTCCCTGTGCAGGATGTAGCCGAGCTGTCGTGTCAGCTGGACACCCGGCAAGGGCAGGCTGACCACCTGTTCGTCCAGCATGCGACGTGGCAGCACGCTCCAGGCAATGCCGATGGAGACCATCATCTTGATCGTCTCCATGTAATTGGTGCTCATGGTGATGTTGGGTGTCAGTCCCTCCCGCTCGAACAGGCGCTGGGCGATGTGGTGGGTAAATGTATTGCCGCCCGGGAATACCGCCGGGTGGCCGGCGACGTCCGCCAGGGTGATATCCGCCTTGCTGGCCAACGGATGCTCGGGCGCGACGACGAAATCCAGTGGATCGTCCCAGACCTTCACCGCCAGCACCGGCTCGGCGGTCAGTGGCGCCAGGGTGATCACCGCCAGCTCGGCACGGCCGTGCAGTACCTCGTCATAGGCCACTTCCGAATCGAGAAAACGGATATCCAGGCTGACCTGCGGGTGCGCGCGGGTAAAGGCGCGCAACAGAGGCGGCAGCCGATGCAGGCCGATGTGATGGCTGGTCGCCAGGCTCAGCCGTCCGCCAATATCGCCGTTGAGGTTGGTCAAGGCACGGCGGGTGTCGTCCAGTACATTCAGGATCTGGTAGGCGCGGGGGAGCAGGGCGCGGCCAGCTTCGGTGAGACTGACGTCGCGGCCCAGCCGATCGAACAGGCGCACATCCAGCTGCGCTTCCAGCGCGGCGATGCGCTTGCTCACCGCCGGCTGGGTCAGGTGGAGGCGTTCGGCGGCCAGGGAAAAGCTGCGGGTTTCCGCGACTGCGATAAAGGCGTTGAGGTTGGCGAGATCCATGGGAGGACTTCCGGATGGCTGTGAATTCCAGTCAGGAATGCATTGGATGAAAAATATGAATTTGAGTAATTCAATGCAAGCCCCTAGCATCGACCCCATAGCGCAAGGGCTATTCGCCCCGCATAGAAAGCAGATGAGGAAAAGTCCGATGGCCGGCAAGACGCTCTACGACAAGCTCTGGGAAATGCACGAGGTGAAACGTCGCGATGATGGTTCGTCGCTGATCTACATCGACCGTCACATCCTCCACGAAGTGACGTCGCCGCAGGCCTTCGAAGGGCTGCGCCTGGCCAATCGCAAGCCGTGGCGCATCGACGCCAACATCGCCACCCCAGACCACAACGTGCCGACCACCAAGGGCGAGCGCCAAGGTGGTCTGGAGGCCATTGCCGACGAGGTTTCGCGCATTCAGGTGCAGACGCTGGACGAGAACTGCGACGATTTCGGCATCCTCGAATTCAAGATGAACGACGTGCGTCAGGGCATCGTCCACGTGATCGGCCCGGAGCAGGGCGCGACATTGCCGGGCATGACCGTGGTTTGCGGTGACTCGCACACCTCCACCCACGGCGCCTTCGGTGCGCTGGCCCACGGCATCGGCACTTCCGAGGTCGAGCACGTGCTCGCCACCCAGTGCCTGGTCGCCAAGAAGATGAAGAACATGCAGGTGCGCGTCGAAGGCAAACTGCCGTTCGGCGTCACCGCCAAGGACATCGTGCTCGCCGTGATCGGCAAGATCGGTACCGCCGGTGGCAATGGCCATGCACTGGAATTTGCCGGCAGCGCGATTCGCGACCTGTCCATGGAGGGCCGCATGACCATCTGCAACATGGCCATCGAGGCGGGCGCCCGCGTGGGCATGGTCGCCGTGGACGAGAAGACCATCGCCTACGTCGAAGGGCGGCCTTACGCCCCGAAGGGTGCCGATTGGGACAAGGCCGTGAAGCTGTGGCAGGACTTGGTTTCCGACGACGACGCGGTGTTCGACACCATCGTTGAACTCAAGGCCGAGGACATCAAGCCGCAGGTCAGCTGGGGCACTTCGCCGGAGATGGTACTGGCTGTCGATCAGAACGTGCCGGACCCGGCCGTAGAGGCCGACCCGGTGAAGAAGGATTCCATCACCCGCGCGCTGAAGTACATGGGCTTGCAGGCCAATCAGGCCATTACCGACATTCGTCTGGATCGCGTGTTCATCGGTTCGTGCACCAACTCGCGGATCGAGGATCTGCGCGCCGCAGCTGAAGTCGCCAAGGGGCGGAAGGTCGCCGCGAACGTCAAGCAGGCGCTGGTGGTGCCGGGCTCGGGCCTGGTCAAGCAGCAGGCCGAGGCCGAGGGGCTGGACAAGATCTTCATCGAGGCCGGCTTCGAATGGCGCGAGCCGGGCTGCTCCATGTGTTTGGCGATGAACCCGGACAAGCTTGGCAGCGGCGAGCATTGCGCCTCGACCTCCAACCGCAACTTCGAAGGCCGCCAGGGTGCGGGCGGGCGTACCCACCTGGTCAGCCCGGCGATGGCTGCTGCCGCAGCGGTTACCGGCCACTTCATCGACGTACGCGAATTGATCCAGGCCTGAGGAGACGAGACATGAAAGCCTTTACCCAACACACCGGCCTGGTCTGCCCACTCGATCGCGCCAATGTCGACACCGACCAGATCATTCCGAAGCAATTCTTGAAGTCGATCAAGCGCACCGGCTTCGGTCCCAACCTGTTCGACGAGTGGCGCTATCTGGATGTCGGTCAGCCGAACCAGGATTGCTCGCAGCGTCCGGTAAACAAGGACTTCGTGCTGAACTTCCCGCGTTATCAGGGCGCCAGCGTATTGCTGGCCCGCGAGAACTTCGGCTGTGGCTCCTCCCGTGAGCATGCGCCGTGGGCGCTGGACGAATACGGCTTCCGCGCCATCATCGCGCCGAGCTTCGCCGACATCTTCTACAACAACAGCTTCAAGAACGGCCTGTTGCCGATCGTGCTGAAAGAAGAGGAGGTGGACGAGCTGTTCCAGCAGGCCGAGGCGACCGAAGGCTACCAGCTGACCGTCGATCTGGCTGCGCAGACCGTTACCCGTCCGGACGGCAAGCAATACGGCTTCGAGGTCGATGCCTTCCGCAAGCACTGCCTGCTCAATGGTCTGGACGATATCGGCCTGACCCTGCAGGACGCCGAGTCCATCAAGGCCTTCGAAGTTCGCCACCAGCAGAGCCAGCCTTGGTTGTTCGGCGCGATCAAGTAGTCTGTACGACAAGCAGGGTGGGGTTCGGTCTCATCCTGCGAAAAGATCCTCGCAATGGCGCCCCGACTGCTCGGCGCCATCTGGCAACGCAAAAAAGCCGAGGCTGGTGCCGAACGAAAAACCAGGTGGGCTCAGCCCATCGGTACGCCCTGCCTCGATGTGACCTCTTATAAGGAATAGGAAATGTCCAAACAGATTCTGGTTCTCCCCGGCGATGGCATCGGCCCGGAAATCATGGCCGAGGCGGTCAAGGTGCTGCAGCTGGCCAGTGACAAGTTCGATCTGGGCTTCGAGCTGAGCTATGACGAGCTGGGTGGTGCGGCCGTAGACAAGTACGGTGTGCCGCTGGCCGACGAGACGCTGGAGCGCGCCCGCGCCGCTGACGCCATTCTGCTGGGCGCGGTCGGCGGGCCCAAGTGGGACACCATCGATCCGGCCATCCGTCCGGAGCGTGGTCTGCTGAAGATTCGTTCCCAGTTGGGCCTGTTCGGCAACCTGCGTCCGGCGCTGCTCTATCCGCAGTTGGCCGATGCCTCGTCGCTCAAGCCCGAAATCGTCGCCGGTCTGGATATCCTGATCGTGCGCGAGCTGACCGGTGGCATCTACTTCGGCCAGCCGCGCGAGAGCAAGGTGCTGGAGAACGGCGAGCGCATGGCGTACGACACGCTGCCGTACAGCGAGAGCGAGATCCGCCGCATCGCCAAGGTCGGTTTCGACATGGCCATGGTGCGCAACAAGAAGCTCTGCTCGGTGGACAAGGCGAACGTGCTGGCTTCCAGTCAGCTGTGGCGCGCGGTCGTCGAGGAAGTCGCCAAGGACTACCCGGAAGTCGAACTCAGCCATATGTATGTCGATAACGCGGCCATGCAGCTGGTGCGCGCGCCGAAGCAGTTCGACGTAATCGTCACCGACAACATGTTCGGCGACATCCTGTCGGACGAGGCCTCCATGCTCACCGGCTCGATCGGCATGCTGCCGTCCGCCTCGCTGGACGCCGGCAACAAAGGCATGTACGAGCCTTGCCATGGCTCGGCACCGGACATCGCGGGCAAAGGTATCGCCAACCCGTTGGCGACCATTCTTTCCGTTTCGATGATGCTGCGTTACAGCTTCAACCAGGTCGCGGCGGCCGATGCCATCGAACAGGCGGTAAGCGATGTGCTCGATCAGGGCCTGCGTACTGGCGACATCTGGTCCGAAGGTTGTAACAAAGTCGGTACTCAGGCGATGGGTGATGCAGTAGTCGCGGCCCTCGCGAAGTTGTAATCTTTCGGCCCGCCTTAATCTGCGCGGGCCACTTTTTCTATAGGTGTAGTTGCGATGAAACGTGTAGGTCTGATCGGTTGGCGCGGTATGGTCGGTTCCGTGCTCATGCAGCGGATGCTGGAAGAGCGGGACTTCGACCTGATCGAGCCTGTGTTCTTCACCACCTCCAACGTCGGCGGCCAGGGCCCCGATATTGGCAAGGAAACCGCTGCGCTGAAGGACGCCTACAGCATCGATGAGCTGAAAGGTCTCGATGTGATCCTGACCTGCCAGGGCGGCGACTACACCAACGAAGTCTTCCCCAAGCTGCGCGAAGCCGGCTGGCAGGGCTACTGGATCGACGCAGCCTCGGCCCTGCGCATGCAGGACGACGCGGTGATCGTGCTCGACCCGGTGAACCGCCGCGTGATCGACCAGCAGCTGGATGCCGGGACCAAGAACTATATCGGCGGCAACTGCACTGTCAGCCTGGCGCTGATGGGGCTGGGTGGCCTGTTCGAGGCCGGCCTGGTGGAGTGGATGAGCGCCATGACTTATCAGGCGGCGTCCGGTGCCGGCGCGCAGAACATGCGCGAGCTGATCAAGCAGATGGGTGCCATCAATGCGGCAGTGGCCGACGACCTGCTCAATCCCGCCAGCGCCATTCTCGACATCGACCGCAAGGTGGCCGAAACCCAGCGAAGCGAGGCCTTCCCGGTCGACAATTTCGGCGTGCCGCTGGCCGGCAGCCTGATCCCCTACATCGACAAGGAGCTGCCGAACGGGCAGAGCCGCGAGGAGTGGAAGGCACAGGCCGAAACCAACAAGATCCTTGGTCGCTTCAAGAACCCGATTCCGGTCGATGGTATCTGCGTACGTGTCGGGGCCATGCGCTGCCACAGTCAGGCGCTGACCATCAAGCTGAACAAGGATGTGCCGATCTCCGACATCGAGGGGCTGATCAGCCAGCACAACCCCTGGGTCAAGCTGGTGCCCAATCATCGCGACGCCAGCATGCAGGAGCTGAGCCCGGCGGCAGTGACCGGCACGCTGAGCGTTCCGGTCGGGCGCCTGCGCAAGCTGAACATGGGCTCGCATTATCTGGGCGCGTTCACCGTCGGCGATCAGCTTCTGTGGGGTGCCGCCGAGCCTTTGCGCCGCATGTTGCGTATCCTGCTGGAACGTTGATGAGCATTGCTTGAAGTGCCGAAACGCCGCGATTCGTCGCGGCGTTTTCGTCTGCGCAGCGCGCCGCTCGGCGGCGCTGCTTGCAGCGATCAGCCATTTCGCTACAGTGCCCGTCCTGATGCATGGAGAAGATGATGCCCTCGCTTGTCGGAGTTGCGGTTGTAGGAGCGGTCAGCCTGGTAGGTGAGGCCCTGGTCGAAGTGCTCGAAGAGCGTGGATTTCCACTTTCCGAGCTGCACTTGCTGGATAGCGGCGAGGGTATCGGCCACAGCGTGCCGTTCAAGGGACGTAACTTGCGCACAGGCGATGCGGATCGGTTCGATTTCACTCGTGTGCAATTGGTGTTTCTCGTCGGAGCGAGCGATATGGCCGCTCGATGCCGAGCCAGCGCGAAGGCCGCTGGATGCAGAGTCATCGATCTGTCCGCTACGGTCGCGGTCGAGCAGCAGCCTTGTCTGGTGCCGGAGGTCAATGGTGGCCGAGTCGAGGCGATCTCCGATTGCCGCTGCTTCAGCAGCCCGCTGCCGGAGTCGGTCGCGCTCGCGATTGCGTTGGCACCTATCCAGCAGCAGTTGGATCTGCAGCGCGTTACGGTTACGGCTTGCCTGCCGGTCTCCAGTCGCGGTAGTGCGGGTGTCAAAGAGCTTGCGCGCCAGACCAGCGAGCTGTTGAACGCGAGGCCGCTCGAACCGCGGGTATTTGGTCGGCAAATGGCTTTCAATATGCTCGCCCAGGTCGAGGAGCTTGACGGCGCCGGGCATGCCGATCAGGAGCGACGTGTGGCAGCAGAGCTTCGGCAGCTGCTGGGTCTTCCGAAATTGCAGGTTGCCGCAACCTTCATCCAGGTGCCGGTTTTCTTTGGCGAGAGTCTGGTGGTTTCTCTGCTGGGTGGCGCCGAAGCCGACATGCAATCGTTGACGGCAGCACTGGACGCGGCGCCCGGCATCGAACTGGTCGAGGCTGGTGACTATCCGACCGCGGTCGAGGATGCCGTGGGGCAGGACGTCATTCATGTCGGCCGGGTCCGCCAAGGCACCAGCGACCCGCGTGAAGTCAATTTGTGGATTGTGTCTGATAACGTGCGAAAAGGCGCGGCACTGAATGCTGTGCAGTCCGGTGAGTTGTTGATAAAAGACTATCTGTAAAAGATACTTACTGGAAATTCAAAGAATATTTCTAGCCGATGCGCTGAACGGCTTATCGCTGAAGGGGAGCCACCGTAAGGTGGCGCGGGCAGTGAAATAAGACCCTCTCGTAGTTCGAGAAAAAGATAAACAAGGGATTAAATAATGGTTCGGGTTCGCAATCTGGTGCTGGCAATCGCGGCTGCTACCGCGCTGACTACAGAAATGGCCCATGCGCTTGGGTTGGGAGAGGTCACGCTTCAGTCGTCTTTGAATCAACCGCTGATCGCCGAAATCGAGCTGCTCGATGCCAAAAACCTGGCACCGGGAGAGGTGATTCCGGTTCTCGCCTCGCTTGAGGAATTCAATCGTGCCGGTATTGATCGCCAGTACTTTCTGACCGACCTGAAGTTCACGCCCGTACTGCGTCCAAACGGAAAAAGTGTCATCCAGGTTTCGTCGAGCAAGCCGGTACGCGAGCCATATCTCAATTTTCTCGTAGAGGTCCTCTGGCCTAACGGTCGCCTGCTGCGCGAGTACACGCTGCTGCTGGACCCTCCGCTTTATTCGCCTGAAACTGCTGCCGCTGCTGCGCCGCAGTTGCCTATTTCTGCCCCTGCTCGCGCCGTCGAGCCCGTTCGCACCGCACCGCCTCGTCCGGCAGCCGCACCTGCGGCGCCTGCTACTGGCGTTTCCGTGGCAGCGCCAGCGCAGTCCGGTAGCGAATACAAGGTATCGGCTCGCGATACGCTGTGGGATATCGCGGAGCGTAATCGTCGTAACGGCACGGTCCATCAGACCATGCTGGCGATCCAGGATCTGAACCCCGATGCCTTCATCGGCGGCAATATCAATCGAATGAAGAGCGGGCAAGTGCTTCGTCTGCCTGATGCAGAGCAGATATCCCGCCGTTCGCAAGCTGAAGCGATCACCCAGGTCGCCGAGCAGAACGCTGCCTGGCGTCAGAGCCGAGGAGGCGCTGTAGCAGGTGCTCGTCAACTGGATGCGACCCGTCGCACCGAGGCCGGTGCTGCGCCCTCCCGTAGCGACTCCGGAGACAACCTCCGTCTTGTGGCTGCTGATGCCGGGAAGTCGACGGCAGGATCCGAAACCGGCTCTGCCGATGGTGGTAAGGCTCTTCGTGACAAGCTTGCGGTAACTCAGGAAAGCCTCGATTCCAGCCGGCGTGAGAATGACGAGCTGAAAGATCGGTTAAATGATCTGCAAGGGCAGCTGGAAAAACTGCAGCGGCTCATGCAGCTCAAAGATGATCAGCTGGCCAAACTGCAGGCGCAGCTCGGTGCGGAAGGGCAGGTTCCGGCCGCGTCCGGTGCCGAGAATGCCGGTCAGGCTGAGCCGTCTGCTGGCGCGCCGTCTGAAGGCGGTGCCGCCAACGAAAGCGCCGCACCTGATGAGCCGTCGGCTGGCTCGGGCACAGGTCAGCAAGACTCTGCGCCAGTCGCCGCGCCTGCCCCCGCTGAGCGTCCTGCGGCGGCGCAGCCGGCCGCCAAGCCCGCCGCGCCGGCCAGACCGGTCGCCCCCGCGGTAGAGCCTGAGCCTCGCGGGCTGATCGACGACCTGCTTTCGAACACCCTGCTGCTCGGCGTGGTCGGCGGTAGCGCACTGTTACTGCTGCTGTTGGGGCTCATGGCCTTGTCACGTCGTAACGCGATGAAGGAAGCCGAACTGCAGGAAAGCCTGTTGGCTGAAGAGGCTGTCGAAGACCTGCGCGTCGGAACGCCTGCTTTCGTCGATATCGGACAGGAGCATCCAGAGCCCGCCCCCTTTTCCGGCTCCGCCAGCACTGCGTCGGACGAGCTGACGTCTACCACTGGGGATGCCTTGGCCGAGGCTGACATCTATATCGCATATGGCCGCTTCAATCAGGCTGCCGAACTCTTGCAGAACGCACTCAATGACGAGCCGCACCGACGCGACCTGCGCCTGAAGCTCATGGAGGTCTACGCAGAGCTTGGCAATCGCGATGGTTTCGCTCGTGAAGAAAGCGAACTGCGCGAAATCGGCGGGGCTGCCGGCGAAGTCGAGCAGCTCAAGCAGAAGTACCCAGCCATGGCCGCTGCGCTGGCAGGTTCGGCAGTTGCGGCTGCGGCTGCTCATAAGAATGTGGATAGCCTCAGTCTTGATGACCTGCAGCTTGACGAGCCTGTTGCGCCGGCCGCAGGGCAGGATCTGGATGATGCCTTCGACCTCAGCCTGGATGATCTGGATATCGATCTGAATAACGAGCGTCCTACGGCGGTACCGGCTGACGACTCGCTGAACTTCGATGACCTGATGCTGGATGAGACTCCTGTCGAGCGGAACGAGTCGCCAGCTACAAGTGACTTCTCTTTCGAACTCGATCAGGGCGAAAGCCTGCAGGAAACTTCGCAGGAGAATATCTCCGACTTCTCCTTCGATCTCGAGGCTGAGAAAAGCACGCCGGCCGATAGCGAGTTTTCGCTGACTCTCGACGACGAGCCGACCGAAGCACCCACGGCTTTCGATGGTGACGATCTCGATTTCGAACTGGCCGAGCCGGTCAACACGAACACGCCTGAGCAGCTGCCAGAAGATTTCGATATCTCCCTGGACGAGCCTGAGGTGGAAGCGCAACCCCAGAGTTTTGCCGAGCAGTTGAATGTGGTCGAAGCTGAGCTGGATGATCTGTCCAATGATCTGAGCGAACCAACCCCAATGCCGGCTGCGACGAGCGCTGCAGGCGGTGCGGACGATGACTTCGACTTCTTCTCCGATACCGATGAGACCACCACCAAGCTGGATCTTGCCCGCGCTTACATCGACATGGGGGATGCCGAAGGTGCTCGCGATATTCTGGACGAAGTGATTTCCGAGGGTAGCGACGTGCAACAGCAAGAGGCGCGCGAGATGCTCGCCAAACTAGCCTGATCATGAACCAAGCAGTACCCGAAACGGCAGCCGAAATGGCTGCCGTCGGCGTTTCCAGAATAGCTCTCGGTGTCGAGTACAAAGGATCCCGTTATCGCGGGTTCCAACGCCAGCGCGCCGGTGTGCCTTCTATTCAGGAGTCGCTGGAGAATGCCTTGACCAGAGTCGCCGGCGGGCATCCCGTTACGCTCAGTTGCGCCGGCAGAACCGATGCGCTGGTGCATGCCAGCGGCCAGGTGGTGCATTTCGACACCCCGGTAGAACGGAGCATGCACGCCTGGGTAATGGGGGCGAACATGAACCTTCCGCCCGACATCAGCGTGACCTGGGCCAAGAAGATGCCCCCGCATTTTGATGCGCGTTTCAGCGCAATGGCCCGTCGTTACCGCTATGTGATCTATAACGATCAGATTCGGCCGGCGCATATGGCGGAAGAGGTCACCTGGAACCATCGCCCGCTGGATATCGAGCGGATGCGTGCCGCCGCGGCAGCGTTGGTTGGCACGCACGATTTCAGTGCGTTTCGTGCGCGGCAATGTCAGGCCAAGTCGCCGATCAAGACCATTCATCATCTCGAGTTGCTCCAGTTCGGACGGCTCATCGTGATCGACGTACGCGCGAACGCGTTCCTTCATCACATGGTGCGTAATTTTGCCGGTGTGCTGATGACCATCGGGGCAGGCGAAAGGCCGGTGGAGTGGGCTGCGCAAGTGCTGGAGTCGCGAGTTCGACGCACAGGCGGCGTAACTGCTCATCCCTACGGCCTTTATCTGGTCGAGGTCGATTATCCGGCAGAGTTCGAACTACCTGAGCGCTACCTCGGTCCGCATTTTCTTTCCGGCTTGCCAGATGTGCGGCGCTGATGGGAGAGGCTCCGCAGCATTCGCTTGCAGCCGGCAGGTCTTTTGTTACCATCCGGTTTCCCTGTAGATAGGTAAGCTCCTTTGCCAGTCGTTCGCAGCAAGATTTGCGGCATAACCCGGGTTGAAGATGCGCTGATCGCGGCCAAAGCCGGCGCCGATGCCATCGGGCTGGTTTTCTATGGCAAAAGCCCGCGTGCGGTCAGCCTGCAGCGTGCGCGCGAGATCGTTGCCGCGTTGCCCCCATTCGTCACGACGGTAGGTCTGTTCGTGAACGCCAGTCGCTGTGAAATCAACGAGATTCTCGACGCCGTTCCGCTGGATATGCTGCAGTTCCATGGCGATGAGTCACCGGCACAGTGCGAAGGGTTCCACCGGCCGTGGTACAAGGCGTTGAGAGTAGGCGGCGGAGAGGATATAGCCGCGCAGGTGGCGCTCTATGCCAACGCCAGTGGCATTCTCCTCGATACCTTTGTCGCCGGTGTTCCTGGGGGCACGGGAGAGTGCTTCGATTGGTCGTTGATCCCGCCGAACTTGTCCAAGCCGCTGATTCTGGCCGGAGGGTTGACGGCGGATAACGTCGAACAGGCCATTGCCCAGGTTCGACCGTACGCGGTGGATGTCAGCGGTGGGGTGGAGGCGAGCAAGGGCATCAAGGATGCCGTCAAGGTTGAAACCTTTGTCAGGCGTGTGCGCTCGGTCATGTGACGCCTGACCAGCCGGGGCCGTCCAGTAACGAGTCGCCGGTGGACCGGCACCGTTTCGCTGATTCATCTCCCCACGGGCGGTAATCAGGTTTTTGCGGCTGCGCCTCCAGGCGCGTCCGATGAGCGATCAGGAGAGCAGCAAGCCTCCGATCGCAAAACGATCAATCTGCCTGCAGCGCGTGTGCGCTCGGGACTGAAGCTTTGGAGAACAAGAGCATGAGCAACTGGCTGGTAGACAAACTGATCCCTTCGATCATGCGCTCGGAGACGCAGAAGAGTTCGGTACCCGAAGGCCTCTGGCACAAATGCCCCTCCTGCGAGGCGGTACTGTACCGCCCCGAGCTGGAGAAGACCCTCGATGTATGCCCCAAGTGCCAGCATCACATGCGCATCGATGCGCGTACCCGACTCGACATCTTCCTCGATGCCGACGGCCGCGAAGAGATCGCTGCGGAGCTTGAGCCGGTCGACCGTCTGAAGTTCCGCGACAGCAAGAAGTACAAGGATCGTCTGTCTGCAGCGCAGAAGCAGACGGGGGAGAAGGACGCCCTGATCGCCATGAGCGGCAAGGTCCTCAACGTTCCGGTAGTGGCTTGCGCGTTCGAGTTTTCCTTTATGGGCGGCTCCATGGGTGCAATCGTGGGCGAGCGCTTCGTGCGCGCCGCTAACGTCGCTCTGGAAAAGCGCTGCCCGCTGGTGTGCTTCTCCGCCTCAGGCGGCGCACGCATGCAGGAGGCGCTGATCTCGCTGATGCAGATGGCCAAGACCTCCGCGGTCCTGGCACGCATGCGCGAGGAAGGCTTGCCGTTCATTTCCGTGCTGACCGATCCGGTCTACGGCGGCGTTTCCGCCAGCCTGGCGATGCTTGGTGACGTGATCGTAGCGGAGCCTAAGGCCCTGATCGGCTTCGCGGGTCCGCGAGTAATCGAGCAGACTGTGCGCGAGAAACTGCCGGAAGGCTTCCAGCGCAGCGAGTTTCTGCTTGAACACGGTGCGATCGATCTGATCATTCCCCGTGCCGAGTTGCGTAGCCGCCTCGCTCGCCTCTTGGCCCAGATGCAGAAGCTGCCGACGCCGGTAGAGACATCTCAGGTAACGGCCAAGGCATGACCAGCCGGAGCCTGGCCGACTGGCTCGCCTACCTGGAACAGTTGCACCCGACCGCCATCGACATGGGTCTCGATAGGGTTCGCGCGGTGGCGGCCAGGATGGCCATGACACGGCCGGCCCCTCTGGTGGCCACGGTCACTGGCACCAACGGCAAGGGCTCCACCTGTGCCTTCATCGCCTCGTTGCTGAATGCTCAGGGGCTGAAAATTGGCAGCTACAGCTCCCCCCACCTGTTGCGCTACAACGAGCGTGTCCTGCTGAGTGGTCGTGAAGCGAGCGACGCAGAGCTTTGCGAAGCGTTTGCCGTGGTCGAAGCGGCTCGTGGCGAGATTTCCCTTACCTATTTCGAAATGGGCACGCTGGCGGCGTTCTGGCTGTTCGAGCGTGCCGGGCTGGATGCCGTAGTGTTGGAGGTCGGGCTCGGCGGGCGGCTGGATGCCGTCAATATCGTCGATGCCGATCTGGCGGTGATCACCAACATCGGCCTGGATCATGCCGACTGGCTGGGCAATAGCCGCGAGAGCGTCGCGTACGAGAAGGCCGGCATCCTCCGCGAGGGCAAGCCCGCGCTCTGTGGTGACCTGGATCCGCCACAGCCATTGCTGGACCACGCCAATTCACTGAGTGCACCCCTGCTGCTGCGTGGGCGAGATTTCGATCTGGCGATGGGGGCAGGGGATTGGCATTGGCGGGGCGTCGACGCCGCTGGAGCGCCGCTGGAACTACACGGCTTGCCGCTGCTCACCTTGCCAATGGAGAACGCGGCGCTAGCGTTGCAGGCCTACGCAATGCTCGGGCTGCCGTGGGACCCGGCAAGGCTGGCCCGCGCGCTTCTGCAGACTCGGGTCGTGGGGCGTCTCGATAGCCGACAGGTCCTCTGGAATGGTCGGCGGATTGCGCTGTTGCTGGACGTTGGCCATAACCCGCATGCAGCAGCCTTTCTCGCGCAACGTCTCGAACAACGGCCTGTCGCTGGGACAAGACTGGCGGTCTTTGGGTTGCTCGCAGACAAAGACCTGTCGGGCGTGCTCGATGCCCTCGTGCCATCGATTTCGGATTGGGCGGTGGCCCCGTTGCCTACGCCGCGGACGCAATCGGCTACACAGTTGGCTCAAGCGCTGCTTGAGCGCGGTGCATTGGTCAGCGAGTATGCAACTATCGAGCAAGCACTCGATGCTCAGTGCGCCAGGGCGGAATCGGTCGACGAGATACTGGTTTTCGGTTCGTTCTACTGCGTGGCCGCGGCACTCGAGTGGCTGGAACAACAGGTAGGGGATGGTGGACATGGCACTGCTGGATAAAGGATTGCTGCAACGCATGGTCGGCGCGCTGGTGCTTATTGCGATCGCGGTCATATTCGTGCCGATGCTGTTCAATCGGCAGGACGACCTGCGGCATGTCACCGTTGATGCGCCCAGCATTCCAGCTGCACCAGTGGTGGCGGAGATCGAAATGGAGCCGGTCGACGTTCCGGAACCGCAGTCCGTACCCGAAGGCTTCGAGATCATCGAAGAAGGCGCCGAGCCGGACGCCGCGCCGCCTGCCGTCGCATCGGCTCCAGCACCCATCGAGCCCGTCGCGCCTGTCGCGCCGACAGCCTCCGCGCCAGCGACGCCCGAGCAGCCAGCATCAGCGAAGACCGAGCCACCGGTTGCGGAGCCGCGGCTCGACAACAATAACCTGCCTGTCAGCTGGTCGATTCAGCTGGCCAGCCTGTCGAATCGGGCCAGCGCGGAGAGTCTGCAGCAGACGTTGCGCTCCCAGGGCTACAACGCCTACATCCGCACGGCGGACGGCATGAATCGTGTGTTTGTCGGGCCGCTCGTGGAGCGCAGCGAAGCGAACAGGCTTCGCGATGTGTTGCAGCGCCAGCAGAAGCTGGACGGTTTCGTGGTGCGCTTCAAACCTGAAGGAAGCTGACTCGCTGAGCGGCTGGTCAGGCAGCGGATGGCCAGCCGCAGTTGTCCTCTCATCGCCGGGTCACTGGCGCGTACCCCTGGCGCTTGCGCTCTGCTAAAATGCGCCGCCTTTTCCTCCTTGCAGAAAACATCGTGGCATTCACCTGGGTCGATTGGGCCATCATCGCCGTCATTGCCGTTTCCAGCCTGATCAGCCTGAAGCGCGGCTTCGTCAAGGAGGCGCTTTCGCTGCTGACCTGGATCATCGCTGGCGTGGTTGCCTGGATGTTTGGTGGTGCGTTGTCCCACCACCTCGCTGAGTACATCAGCACACCGTCGGCCCAGGTGATCGCGGCCTGCGCGCTGTTGTTCGTGGCGACCCTGCTGGTCGGAGCGCTGGTGAATTTTCTGATCGGCGAGCTGATCAGGGTGACCGGTCTGTCGGGGACCGATCGGTTCCTCGGCATGGTATTCGGTGCTGCGCGAGGTGGCCTCTTGATCGTGGTACTCGCCGGCTTGCTGAGCCTCGGACCGGTGGAGCAGGACCTGTGGTGGCGCGAATCGGCATTGTTGCCACACTTTCTCCTGATCGCCGATTGGTCGAAGAACCTGATTCTCGGATTCAGCGGGCAATGGTTCGCTGGTTCGCTCAACCCGCCGGGTTGAGGTCTTTCGTTTACGGATGCTCGGCCTGCCGCGGTATCCGGTCTGCCTGTAATAACTGAGAGGTTCCTTGCATGTGTGGCATTGTCGGCATCGTCGGTAAGTCGAACGTCAATCAGGCGCTGTATGACGCGCTTACCGTACTGCAGCACCGCGGCCAGGACGCAGCCGGTATCGTGACCAGCCACGATGGGCGGCTGTTTCTGCGCAAGGACAACGGCCTGGTGCGCGATGTGTTCCAGCAGCGCCACATGCAGCGCCTGGTCGGCAATATGGGCATCGGTCATATCCGCTATCCCACGGCTGGTAGTTCGAGCTCGGCCGAAGCGCAGCCGTTCTATGTGAACTCGCCGTACGGCATCACGCTTGCGCATAACGGCAACCTGACCAACGTCGACCAGCTGACCAAGGAAATCTACGAGTCGGACCTGCGCCACGTGAACACCAGCTCCGACTCGGAGGTGCTGCTCAACGTGTTCGCCCACGAACTGGCCGTGCGCGGCAAGCTGCAGCCGACCGAAGAGGACGTCTTCGCCGCCGTCAGCAAGGTCCACGAGCGTTGCCGCGGTGGCTACGCCGTGGTGGCGATGGTGACCGGTTATGGCATCGTCGGGTTCCGCGACCCGAATGCAATTCGCCCGATCGTTTTCGGCCAGCGCCACACCGACGAAGGCGTGGAGTACATGATCGCTTCGGAAAGCGTGTCGCTCGATGTGCTCGGCTTCACCCTGATTCGCGACCTGGCGCCTGGCGAGGCGGTGTACATCACAACCGACGGCAAGCTGTTCACCCGCCAGTGCGCCGATGCACCGAAGCTTGCGCCCTGCATCTTCGAGTACGTCTACCTGGCGCGTTCCGACTCCCTGATGGACGGGGTTTCGGTGTACAAGGCTCGTCTGCGCATGGGCGAGAAGCTGGCCGACAAGATTCTGCGCGAGCGTCCGGACCATGACATCGATGTGGTCATCCCGATTCCGGATACCAGCCGCACCGCGGCGCTGGAGCTGGCCAATCGGCTCGGTGTGAAGTTCCGCGAAGGCTTCGTCAAGAATCGCTACATCGGCCGCACCTTCATCATGCCCGGGCAGGCGGCGCGCAAGAAGTCGGTGCGCCAGAAGCTCAATGCCATCGATCTGGAGTTTCGTGGCAAGAACGTCATGCTGGTGGATGATTCCATCGTGCGCGGCACCACCTGCAAGCAGATCATCCAGATGGCTCGCGAAGCCGGCGCGAAGAACGTCTACTTCTGTTCGGCGGCGCCGGCGGTGCGTTACCCCAACGTCTATGGCATCGACATGCCCAGCGCCCACGAGCTGATCGCCCACAACCGCACCACCGAGGAGGTGGCCGAGCTGATCGGGGCCGACTGGTTGGTCTATCAGGATCTCGAGGATCTGATCGATGCGGTGGGTGGCGGCAAGGTGAAGATCGAGAACTTCGATTGCGCGGTGTTCGACGGTAACTACATCACCGGCGACATCGACGAGGCCTATCTGCACAAGATCGAACAGGCGCGCAATGACCTGAGCAAGGCCAAGACCAATGCCGTCAGCGCGATCATCGATCTGTACAACAACTGATTCATGCCGGCACGCCAAGCGCTGCCGGCTGAGGTAAGACTATGACCATCAAATGGGAAGCCGGACGGCTGGATAGCGAGCTCGACGGGGTCGGGCTCGACACCCTGGCCGTGCGCGCTGGTCAACGCCGTACTCCGGAAGCCGAGCATGGCGAGCCGCTGTTCTTCACGTCCAGCTACGTGTTCCGCAGCGCCGCCGATGCGGCCGCGCGTTTTGCCGGTGATGTACCGGGCAATGTCTATTCGCGCTATACCAACCCGACAGTGCGGGCCTTCGAAGAGCGTATCGCTGCGCTGGAAGGTGCCGAACAGGCGGTCGCCACTGCCTCAGGAATGGCAGCGATCCTCGCCACGGTGATGAGCCTGTGTTCGGCGGGCGACCATGTGCTGGTATCGCGCAGCGTGTTCGGGGCCACCGTCTCGCTGTTCGAAAAGTACTTCAAGCGCTTCGGGGTGCAGGTCAATTACGTCCCGCTCACCGACTTCGCCGCATGGGAATCGGCGTTCAAGGAAAACACCAAGCTGGTATTCGTCGAATCGCCGTCCAATCCGCTGGCTGAGCTGGTGGACATCGCCGCGCTGGCGCACCTCTGCCACGGCAAAGGCGCCATGCTGGCAGTGGACAACTGTTTCTGCACGCCGGTGCTGCAGCAGCCGCTGAAACTGGGGGCCGATATCGTCATCCACTCGGCGACCAAGTACATCGACGGCCAGGGCCGTTGCCTTGGCGGTGTGGTTGCCGGGCGCAGCGAGCAGATGAAGGAAATCGTCGGCTTCCTGCGTACCGCCGGGCCGACGCTCAGCCCGTTCAATGCCTGGGTGTTTCTCAAGGGGCTGGAAACCCTGCGCCTGCGCATGCAAGCTCATTGTGCCAGCGCTCAGATACTGGCCGAATGGCTGGAACAGCAGCCAGGCGTCGAGCGGGTGTTCTACGCTGGCCTGCCGAGCCATCCGCAGCACGAGCTGGCCAAGCGGCAGCAGAAGGGCTTCGGCGCGGTGCTGAGTTTCGAGGTGGTCGGAGGGAAGGAGGGCGCCTGGCGTTTCATCGACGCCACCCGGCTGATTTCGATCACCGCCAACCTGGGCGACAGCAAGACCACCATCACCCATCCCGGCTCGACCACCCATGGTCGACTTTCGGCCGAGAATCGCGCGACGGCGGGCATCCGCGATAGCCTGATCCGCGTCGCGGTTGGGCTGGAAGATGTCGACGATCTCAAGGCCGATCTGGCCCGCGGATTGGCCGCGCTCTGAGCCAATGATTTCTCAGCGGCAGCCGTTGGGCTTCCGCTGAGGGTTGTCTCATCTCCCGCAGGAGCGTTCAACCTTACCTGGCATCGTCGTTACTGACGTAGATCGATGGCCGGCGCGGGCTCGCCTCGACCATCGAACAGCTGGGTGGGGTTGGCCGGAAGGATGGTCGGACTGGCCGAATCGGTCTCGATCACCCGGATGTCGCTGTACTTCTTCCCCGAAAGCGCGGCAAGGCCGGCGCGATCGCGAATAACCGTGGGCCGCAGGAACACCATCAGGTTGCGCTTGATGTGCGTTTCCTGGGTCGAGCGGAACAGCCCTCCAAGCAATGGGATGTCCCCGAGCAGCGGTACCTTGGAATTGGTGCGGGTGACATCGTCCTGAATCAGGCCGCCAAGTACGATGACCTGGCCATCCTCGGCGAGGATAGTGCTTTTGATTGCGCGCTTGTTGGTCACCAGGTCGACCGCCTGGGCGGTCAGGCTGGCGCTGGGGGCGATGGAGGAAATCTCCTGCTCGATCTGCAGGCGCAGGGTCGCGCCTTCGTTGATGTGTGGCGTGACCTTCAGCGTGACGCCGATATCCTGGCGCTCGATGGTGGTGAAGGGGTTGTTAGCGCCCGCCGCGTCGGTGGTGTACGAGCCGGTCTGGAACGGGACGTTCTGGCCGACAAGGATTTCCGCTTCCTGGTTGTCCAGGGTCAGCAGGCTCGGCGTCGAGAGCAGGTTGCTCTTGCTGTTGGACGACAGTGCAGTGATCAGCGCGCCGAAACTGCGCGTGCCGACGCCGATGATGGCGCCGTCGGGCAGGTTGTTGGGAATTTCATTTTCGTTGATCGCATTGAGCACGCTGCCGACGGAAATGCCGGTGTTGCCGAAATTGACCCCGCCCGCGCCACCCGTGCTGCCGCGCGCATCGATGGCCCACTGCACGCCCAGGGCATCGGTAATGTCACCGGACACCTCGACGATTGCCGCCTCGACCATGACCTGGGCGCGTGGAATGTCCAGCTGTCGGACGATGCTTTCCATGGTGCCGATCAGCTCCGGGTCGGCGAGCAGTACCAGTGCGTTCAGGCTCTCATCGGCACGGATGAGGATGTTCTGTGGGCGGCTGGTGGTGGCTTCCCCGCCTTCGGGGCTCTTCAGACCTTCCGATATGTCGCCCAGGGTCTCGGCCAGGGACTTGGCGTCGTTGTGGCGCAGCCGGATGACGCGCGTGTTGGCCGAGCGTGTGGTGGGTGTGTCGAGGGTCTGCGCGAGCGCCGCGAGCTTGCTGCGCGCCTCGCTGGGGCCGATGAAGATCAGGCGGTTGGTGCGTGAGTCGGCGATGATCTGCACGCCGGCAGTGGACTTCGCTTCGCCGCGTACCAGTGAGTTGCGCAGGACCTCGGCTATGTCCACCGCCCAGCCGTGCTGCAGGTTCAGCACGCCGTAATCGTTGCTTTCGGCTCGGTCGAGCTGGCGCACCAGATCCTGGATACGAGCGATGTTGGCGCTGCGGTCGCTGATGATCAGTGCGTTTGCCGAAGATACGGCCGCGAGGTGACCGTACTGCGGCACCAGGGGACGGATCAGCGGAATGAGTTCCGCAGCTGAGGTGTGCTGCACCTGGATAACCCGTGTTTCCAGCTGATCGCCACCGCTCGGGCCGCTGCCGGCCTCGGCCTTGGCTTCGGCATTGGGCACTACCCGTGCGACATCACCCTGGGTGAGCACGCTGAATCCATGGGTGGCCATGACGGAGAGGAAGAGCTGATATACCTCGCTCAGCGACAGCGTGGCGTTCGACACCACGCTGACCTGGCCCTTCACGCGCGGATCGACGATGAACGTCTGGCCGCTGAGCTGGCTGATCTGATCGATGAAGGCGCGTATGTCGGCGTCCTTGAGATTGATCGTCCAGCCATCTTGGCGAGTATTGCTGGGCTCGATGCCGGGTTCGGCGGCCAGCAGGGGCAGGGGGGCGGCCAGCAGGCTGGTGGCGATTAGGGCAAGCAGCGGGCGCGAAAAAGGCTTCGACATCGGTCAATCGTCTTCCATGGGCTGGTCGTTGGAGGGTGCGGCATCCGGCTGGTTCACGGCTTCTTCCAGCTGCTGGCGCAGGGCGTCCATCTGTTGCTGCATCTGCTGTGTCTCCTCGTCCTGCGGTTCGGCATAGGGGACCTCATCCTGATAGGACACGTCGGCCGGCTCGTCCGGAATGTAGCTTGGCGAGCGCACCTGTGGGAAATGGAGCACCTCGACGGTACCGTTGCGCAGCAATTCGACGCGATCAGGGAACACCCGATGCAGGCTGACGCCGCTGCTGAGTTCCTCGCCTTGCCAGTACAGCCGCGGTGGCTGGCCATCGACCTGGACGATGGCGCTGGAGCGCTGCGGCTCGGCATGGACGAAACTGCCGCGTAGTGTGAATCCGCTCGCCGCTGCGGTTGGCGTATAGGTTTCGGAGGCGGCGGTGGTGCCAAAGAGGATTTCAAGTCGCTGCATGTCGGGCCTGCCCAGGTTAGCGGCCTGATCTTCATAAAGGTCGGCAGGTGCCGGGGCACGGGTCAACTGGACCCATTGCTCGATCTGGGTCGCCAGATAGAAGGCGAACAGGCAGAGAAGCACGGCGCTGAAAAACAAAGGGACGTAGCGGCGGTAACTGTGAAGTTTTCCCGGCAGTGGCAAGCGAAATACTCCGTGGCGCTTTTGTTGTTCGGTTCCCTGTACGCAGGTTGCCTCTGTCAGGCGTTACAGCATTTCTAGAACACTTTCGGCACTGGCGCAGCGAATTTGCCTGCACGTGCGACGACTCGATGATGGGCCGCCAAGATTACAAAGCGAGGTGGCAGCTCCTGTTGACCACGGTTCAGTAAAAAAAATTCAATGCTGTTGTTGACTTAGCTTAGGGGGGTGAGTAAATTGCGCGCCTCGCAAGGCGATCGGCTGATTAGCTCAGCTGGGAGAGCACCTGCATCACACGCAGGGGGTCGGCGGTTCGATCCCGTCATCAGCCACCAACCTTTGTGAGATTACGGACGAAAGTCCGGCCGACGCGCAGCGGTAGTTCAGTCGGTTAGAATACCGGCCTGTCACGCCGGGGGTCGCGGGTTCGAGTCCCGTCCGCTGCGCCATACATCGCCACCTTTCGACTGAAGGTGGAACAAGGAAAGCTGCCAAGGGCAGCTTTTTTTGTGCCCGCTGCTTGGCCCTTGGAAGTCAACACGAATGCCGCTTCGTAGGAGGCGGCTGCAACGTCGTCGCCCTTCATTCCTGTTCCGGCATTTCATCCGATAGCCACCGCCGCGGTCCCGTACCGCTATCACCAGCCGAGTCGTTCGGATTGGCGAGCTTGCAATGCTGCAGCGAGAGACAACCACAACCGATGCAGTGGTCCAGATCCATGTCGAGTCGTTGCAGTTCATTGATGCGCTGCGCGACCTGCTGCTTCCAGCCGCGAGAAAGCGCCTGCCAATCATCGTTGGTTGGCAGTTTGTCGGTGGGAAGGCGCGCAAGCTGCTTGCCGATCTCATCGAGCGAATAGCCTATCTTCTGCGCGAAGATGATGAAGGCCACTCGGCGTAGCGTCGAGCGTGGGAAGAATCGCCGGCTGCTGCCTTGACGCGAAGAGCTGATCAATCCGAGCGATTCGTAATAGCGAAGTGCAGACGCCGCCACGCCGCTGCGTTTGGTGATTTCACCGATCGGTAGCAAAGGATCCTTCTTGAACGCTTGTCCAGGCATCCGTTGGTCTCCCTGATTCGACAGACGAAGGTACGTTTGGGTTGGGGAAGAGCAGGGCATCGCCAAGATCGAGAGCCCGTGTCGGGCTATTTACGGAAAACTGGCAATGCGTGTCATGGCGGCAAATCATCCAAACAGAAGCGGGTACAGCGACAGCACCAGCATTATCGCCATCGATACGTTGAATACCCGCAGGTGTCGCAGGTCGGTCAACCAACGGCGTAGGGCCGTGCCGAACGTAACCCAGACCGTCACGCTAGGGGCGTTCACCAACGCGAACAGCAGGGCGAGCAACACAACCGCCTGCATGCCGCCCCCGGTGGGCAAATACGCCGTGATGGCCCCGATCGCCATGATCCATGCCTTGGGATTGACCCATTGAAAGCCTGCTGCTTTCCAGAACCCGAACGGCCGGCCATTGGGTGAAGCGTCCTGCATCGGCGCGGCCGTCGCGATCTGCCAGGCCAGGTACAGCAGGTAAGCGCCGCCCACGATGCGCAACGCGGCGTACAGCGAGGGATAGTCTTCGAAAAGACGCCCCAGACCCGCGCCCACTCCCACCACCATCACACCGAAGCCGATACTGATCCCTAGGACATGGGGCAGGCTGCGTACGAACCCGTAGTTCACCCCGGAGGCCAGCAGCATGGTGTTGTTCGGGCCCGGAGTGATGGAGGTCACGAAGGCGTAGGTGAGGAAGGCAAGCAGGGTCTCTGGCGGCATGGGTCCTCCTGGTGCTGTCGACTGGCAGCGGTGTGCTTTCGGCTGGCAGGCATGAGCCAGGAAGTTTCTGCCCTCGGGTAATCGTGATCCATGTACAGCCGTCATCGAATCGACCCGGTCAGTGGTCCCACGGCCCTTGTGATCTCGCCGGTCTTGCGGGTGACGGTGGGGCTCAAGGTTCAAGCTCTCCGTTGCTCCCGGTCGGGGCTGTGCCACTTCATGTCGATATGGGTTTTCCCGCCTCGCGACGTGATGAACCCGAGGCGCTCGTAGAAGCGCCTTGCCGCCACGTTCGTCCTGAAGACGCTGAGCTCGATGGGCATATCACGCGCGGCTGCCTTCGCCTGGAGCTGGATCAGGAGGCGAGTACCGACCCCGCGGCCTTGAAGCACAGGCAGCAGAGCAATGTTGCGCAGGTAGATCCGCTCTGCTTGATCCTGTACCTGCAGGTAGCCCGTGAGCTCGTTGTCCACTTGCAGCACCCAGGTGCTGGCTGTGGCCATCTCTTCGAGGAAGTTGGCGCGTTGCCAGCGCTCGTCCCATCCCCAGATCCGGGCGATGTGGGGCAGGAACACGGCCCGGTGGATCTCGAACAGCTTGAGCAGATCACTGCAGGCGGCTCGACGAAGTCCCACCCGGCTCATTTGTGGCAACGAACAGCTGTGCAATGGGCCATGCGTGTCTGCTTCACTCTGGTCGATCGTGGTGCCCGGCCGTCCTGGGCCCTGCCCAGCACCAGCGGAGTCGGTATGGCGGTGGTCTGTGTAGCCGACCGGCTCGCCTGCATCCAACGAGAGCTCATTGAAAAGGCACATGGGCTTCTGATCCTGTTCTGCGCGGAGTTGAAGGTGTCGTCATGAGCGAGCGACAGACGCAACGAACTCTAGAAGTTCAAGCGAACTTGAGGTCAATAGAGGGAGCGATGTTTTTCGGGTACTGAGTCTATGAGACCGAGTGCCGTCGTTTCGCGGCGGAGGTGGCAATGACTCGCAATGGAATTCCGTCCATGGCTCAATGCAGGCGATGGTGAGCATCGCCCAAGCTCTGATGCGCGGCAGCTGACGGTCAATGCGCTGCGCGCCTGCCGAGAAGGCCGAGGTCATCTCGACGTGAGGTGATCGGCATGCCATCGATCCATGCCCGAGGGCGCGTAAGTTAGTCGGTGCTTTCCGGCACGTAGATCATGCGTCCATCGTTCAGTTGGTATGTGACGCCGGCCTTGGAGCCTTGCCCCTCGCCGATCTCGCCGCTGGACTGGTACTGCTTCAGTTCCTTTCCGTCCTTGATCAGCATGCGCATGTTCGCCTCGCCCGGATTCTCGACGACCACGACCTTGTCCTGGCTGAACGGGTTGAGGGGGTTCTGCACGATGACGATGAGCAGGATCCCGATCACCACCAGAAAGAGGTCGATGAGGTTGACGACCGAAAGCAGTGGGTCGTCTTCATCGTCATGGTCGAGAAAACGCATCAGTTCTGCTCTCCCATGCGCTCGATGGCACGCAGCTCCTGAAGCAGCCAGCGGCGGCGCACGGTGAGCACGAAGAACGCGATGCTCGATGCGATCAATGCCAGGATCACGGCCGAAAAGGCGATCACCAGATTTTCACCGATGCCCTTGGCGTCGCTCTCCGTCAGCGCCAGCAGGGCAGGACCCATGGGGATCATGGTGGCCACGAGCCCCAGCATCGGAGCGCTGCGCGATGTCACCCGCAGCCATTCCAGGCGCTGCATGATCCACAGCTCGAGATCGTCACTGGTGCCGCTATGGACGCGCTGATGTGCGGCCAGCGCCGAGCGGTAGCGACCGGCGCGGCGCTGCCAGGCCTCCATGACAAAACTGCCCAGCGCAAGAAACGCATAGGCCAGTGCCGCCAGGATGAGCAGCAGAACGGGTGCGAGAAATACTCGGGTAAGTTCGTACAGACTGGACTCAAGGATGTTCATCAGATTCTTTTCGTTCGTTTTAGGGAAGGACGGTGATACGGCGATTGGCCCGTTGCTGGTGCCCTGCACCGAGCAGCAGCAGAAGAAGCAAGGCGCTGGCGCCCAGCAGTAGCGGCAAGCGATCGTGTTCGCCGGTCGGCTCGGACAACGGCTGCATCACCTGTCCGCGTACCGTCTCGCCAGCTTCAGGCACGCCGGATGAGGCCGACTCGGTAGGCGATTGCGCCGGTGTCGGTGCCAGACCGAAGCCGGACGCCAGTTGCTGGATGAACTCGCGAGTTACCGGCTCGCCGGCGTCGGCGCCTCGCTCGGTGGTCAAGGCTTGCCAGCGTTCGGCCAGCTCGCGCCGCGTCTGCGCCGGGGCATCCCAGTAGCCTTTGCGGATCGCCTCGACCATGCGCTCGATCAGCTGGGTCTGAGCCGTGGGATTGTGTGTCTCGAACCACTCATTTACGCCAAGCGCTCGCTGGTCCTTCACGAAGGTGTCGTGCAGCGCCTGCCATTGGTCTGCGCGCACCATGCTCCGGTCGGCCGCCTGCCAGCCCCACAGGTTGTTGGCCACGTTCAGGACTTCCAGCGTGCCGGCGTATCCTTCCTGCTGCATGGCGGCGATCCATTGCGGGTTCAGATAACGACTGCGCAGCTCGCTGGCGAGGTAACCTGCCGCCCCTGTGGTGCGCGGTTCGCGCTTGCGCAGATCGGAGATGTAGAGCGACGGGCTCGTGCCATCAAGATGGCGGACGGCCAAGGAAAGCCCCCCGAGGAACTCAAATGGATGATCGGTGGCGAGCACGCCGTTGAGCTCGCTGGAGCGTGCCATGACCGCCGCCTGAACACCTTTCAGCTGTTCGGCGAAGAGATTCTGGCCGTCGACTTTTTCGCCCCAACTGCCGGTGCCGTAGGCGTACTGCAGGCGGGACAGGAACTGCTGCGCCAGCTCCGATTCCTCTTTCCAGCTCGTCGAGTCCAGCGTCAGCTGCGAGACGCCGGTGCCGTAATCACCTGGCTCGTTGCCGAACAGCCGTAGCTCCGAGAGGCGTTCTGCCTCGGCGGCTCCCAAACCCTGATCGCGCAGGCGGGTTGCCAGCGAGCGGCTGTTGCTGGCCAGGACGTTACCTGGCTCGTCCAGGCGGGAAAGCCGTTCAACCACCTCCGCCAGCAGGCGCATGAACCCGTCAAACTGATCGCGGTAGACACTGGTGACCTGCACCACGACGTCGATGCGCGGCCGGCCGAGTTCTGCTGCCGGGATTATCTCCAGCGCCTGCACGCGCCCACCTGCGTCCCAGACGGGACGCACGCCCAGCGCGTGTAGAATCTGGCTTTCGAGGATGCCCAGATGGCGCATCGCCTCGGACGACCACAGGCTGAAGGCGAGCTTTTCTGGCGACTTGCCTTCATGATCCTGGCGGTAGCTTTCGAGCAGCTGCTCGAATGCCTCGGCGCCTGCCTCGTAAGCTGCCCGAGTCGGCAGCTTGTCCGCCTCGAACGCATAGAGGTTGCGACCACTGGGTACGCCCGGGTTGCGTACCGGGTCGCCGCCCGGGCCAGGCGCGACGAAACCGCCGGCAAGTCCTGCGAGCAACGCTTGGAGCTCACCCGTCTCGGCCAGTTGCGCGTCCAGCTCTAGCGCTCGTTCGAGCTGCTCGCGCAGCCGAGCATCGTCAATCGTGTCGAGGCGTTCGCCGTCGCGCAAGAAGCGCTGCAGGGTGCGGTAGGGGAGACTCGCCTGCAGCCCGGCGAAGTCCTCGGCTATTGGCTCGTCTTCGGAGAGGCCCAGCGCAAGAAGAAAGGGCTGCCCCAGTTGCTGCATCACCGTTGCGAGGCGATGTTCGGGCTGCGCGGGCTCTCCGAAGGTATGCAATCCCAAGGGCACGTTCGCTTGCGCCATCTCGTGCAAATGATCATGCAGCGCTTGCATGAACCTCTGAGGCTCGGCGCGCATGCGGGCATCGTCCCAGCCCAGGTCCGCCAGCATCTTCGCGTCCACGGCCTTCTGGCGGATCTGCTCGGCAGTCGCTTGTTGCACCGCGCCCTCATCGAGCTGCTGGTATTCGTGGATCAGCGAGTGGAGATCGCGCAGCTCGTCGTAGAGCCCGGCGGGCGCAAACGGGGGCGTCTGATGGCTGATGATCACGGCACGACCCCGCCGGCGTGCCTGGATGGCCTCGCCGATGTTGTCCTGGATATAGGGGTAGAACACCGGCAGGTCACCGAGTGCGAGGAAGGGGTAGTCGCCGACGGCGAGCCCCCGATCCTTGCCCGGCAGCCATTCCTGAGTCCCATGGGTGCCGAAGTGGATCAGCGCATCGGCTCCGAACTCCTCTCTCAACGCCTGGTAGGTGGCGAGATAGAGGTGATCGGGCGGCACCTTGCTGTCGTGGTATGCCTCGCCTGGACGACCCGCACGTGGCGGTTGCGGCAGCAGCAATATGCTGCCCAGACGGATTGCGGGTATGACGAAGTGGGGCTGTCCTTCGATCTGCCGCAGCGCCCAGTGTGTGGCAGGATCACCCCAGCGTTCGACCAGGGGCCGCCGGCTTGGCTCCGGCAGCTCCGTGAGCCAGCCCAGGTAGTCGGCCAAGGGCAGCGAGATGGCGAGCTTGTCGGCGAGCAGAGTATCGAGCGTCTCCGGGCGGTAGTAGCCGCCCAGCAGGCGTTGGGCGGTTTCGATCAGCTCGGTCTCGCCGCGCTCGGGCACGGCATAACCCGCTTCCCGCAGCGCAGACGTCAGCTTCGCGAGGCTGCGCGGTACGTTGAGGTTGGAGGCGGCAACGTTCCTTTCCCCGTCGGGATGGTTCCAGAACATCAGCGCCAGACGCTTTTCGGGAGCGGGAAGATGACGCAGTCGGGCCAGACGATCGACCTTGTCTAGCAGGGCGTCTAGCTGCTCGGGAAGCGGTGCAGGCTCGCCATTCTCGATGGCGGCGATTACCAGCGGATCGGTCATCCCCCAGCTTTCCGGGACGGTCAGCATGGTCGCTGCGGTTCTCGGCGTGATCCCGCTGGCCGAGGCACGCCAGTGCGCACGGTCACCTTCGCGCCAGGTGAGGGCTGTCAGCACCGGGATGCCCAGCGCCAGAAACTCCGCCTGCCGTGCCGGCCCATTCTGCATGTGCTGCAGGTTGACGAGCACATCGCTGCGGGCGGGGCCCAGTGCATTCGTCAATGCCTCTGGGTCTCTGTCGTCCATCCAGAAGGCCATGGGCGCTTGGCCACGTGCCTCGCTGCGTGCAACCAGTGCGTCGATCAGCCGGAGCTGGTCGTCGACCAGCGCACCGCGATGAATAGCGAAGGCCACACGCGGCGCGCTCGGTGCCCAGCGGTCGGCACCCCAGGCCAGATAATCCTCCACTCGCTCGAAGGGGTTCGGTGCTGTAGGGTGGTAGTAGCCGGTTTCGGCCAACTCGGTTGGAGGCGCGATCGAGTCGGTAGGCTTGCCGTCATGCCAGGCGCGCAGATAAGCGAAGAGGGGCCTGAGATTCTGCTGGCCGCCATTGGCGTAATAGGCGATCAGCCGCCTGGCCACCGGCTCAGGCAGGTTGCCGAACGCGGGCGGACCGCCACCTACGCGAATCCAGGGTGCGCGCGTGTCGGACAGTGTCTCGCCTAGGGCACGCTGCACCGCGGAAAGGTCGGCTGGCCGAGGCGTGTCGAGGATGAGCAGGTCGGGGGGATCGGCCTCCAAGTCCGGCATGCTCAGGGCGGCACGGCTCAGCACGACGTGGGAGTCCGCTGCCAGCTCCTTGAGCTTGTCGATCTTGCCCTGCAATACGAACTCGGTCGCGACGACCCGTACAGCGAGGGGCTCGCGTGGCAACTGGGCGAAGGCAGGCAGGCTCGCGCCCGCCATCAGGATGGTGAGCCCGATGTGGATCAATCCGCGCATTTCAGAAGCTCAAGCTCACACCGACGTGATAGGTCCGCCCGGGCTCGGTAAAGGCGTAGTTGTCCGCGGCGTCGCTGAAATCTCTGTCCGTCAGGTTCTCGATCCCACCACGGATGCTCAGGGTGTCGCTGATGCGCTGGCTGATTTCCAGGTGCCAGAGGCTATAGGCGGGAACTGCATGGGCCGTGTTGCTGGAGTAGGACAGTTGGCTGCCGACATACTCGCCGCGCAGTTGTCCGGTGAAGTCTGCGGTAGGCGTCCATTGCAGCCGGGTGTTGGCCAGGTGACGGGCACGGTCGCCCAGCCGGCGATCGGCGCTACGATCGATGGCGTCGAGGTAGGTGTAGTTCAGCTCCCAGCGGAGATCGGCCGGCAGATCCAGACCGCCACCAAGCTCCAGGCCGCGGATTCGCGCCTTGTCGACGTTGTCGTAGTTGCGGACCTCACGGCCGCGGAGTCCGCAGCTGGCGACGCACACGGTCTGGATGAGCCCGCGAACATTGTTCTGGAACACGCCGCCATTTAGCGTCCAGCCACTGCCCTGGTAGTCCGCGCTGAGCTCGTAGGTGGTGTTGATCTCGGGTTCCAGATCGGGGTTGCCGTAGATGGTGAACATCCCGCCGCCGCCGATGGCCGAGTAGCCAGGGGAGAGCTGCTTGAGCGACGGCGCCTTGAAGCCGCGCCCACCGCCACCCTTGAGCGTCAGCGCATCGCTGACGTGATGCACGAGGTAGGCGCGCGGGCTGTTGTGCCAACCGTATTCCTCATGCCGATCGAAGCGATTTCCAACGACGAGCGACCAGGACGGGGCGAATTCGATTTCGTCCTGCAGGAACAGGGCGCGATGGATGATCCGCGCATCACCGCTGGCAAAACCTCGGTCCTCAAGCTGCTCCTTGCGCCATTCGCCGCCGAGGGTGAACAGGTGGGTGTCGGCCTGGAGGGACGCGCTGCCATCGATCACGTCGTCGGTGAGCTCCTGGCGCGGCGAAGTTGGGATGACCCCGTTGGTGTAGCGATTGTTGCGCTCCAGTGAGTTGCGATAGGCGCGCACGGAGGTTTTGCCCCAGGCCCATTCTCCACTGTGCGCAAGCGACAACCGCTCACGCTCGATGCGATCACGGGATTCGTAGTCGACCGGTGCACGGCCTGCGCTGCGGGTATTGCGCCAACGATCTTCCTCGCCGCTTGCAAATCCGAGGTCGATGCGTTGTGCCGCGTCCGGTGTCCAGCTGAGCGTTGCGCTTGCGCTTTGGGCGTCTCGACCTTCGATCTCGGACAGATGCGTATCCCGGTGCAGGGGTGTTTCCTGACGGCGCCGCGTCTCTCCTGTCAGCGACAGGCCAATCACGCCAGGCACCAGCGGACCGCCGGTATAAACACCTAACTGATGGGTCTGACCTCCTCGGCCATCTTCCCTCACTCCGCCGTTGAGCTGCGCCGCTCCCTGCCAAGTATCAGTGCTGCGGCGGGTGATGACGTTTACCACGCCGCCGAGGGCTTCGGAGCCGTACAGCGAGGACATCGGGCCGCGCACGACCTCGATGCGCTCGATGGCTTCGACCGGCACCCAGCCCAGATCGAAATCCGCGTGCGCCACGGCGCCGCCTGCGTTGCCGATGCGCTGTCCATCGATCAGTACCAGGGTGTGCTCGCTTCCCATTCCACGGATGCTCACGCCCCGGCGCGTCATGCCAACGCCGGTGAACTGCAGCCCGGCAGTACCGCGCAGCGCATCCTCGAGATCCTGAACCGGTCGCAGTGCGAGTTCATCCCGACTGATCACCGACACGCTGGCAGGCGCATCGCCAAGCTGCCGGACGGTCGACGTGGCGGTCACGACGGTTGGTTCCAGATGCAGCGCCTGGTCGGCGAAGGCCGACAGTGGAAGGAGGGCGAAGGCGGGGATCAGGCGAGCGCGGTGGCAGGCATTGCTCAGGCGGTTACGGCGGGACATCGGGTCGTCTTCCTTGAAGGATCGGGCGGACGGGCACAGCGGTGCCGTCCGCTCAAGAGAGCGGGTCGGATCGCTGTGACGCGGGAGATTTATTTCTTCGTGGCGAAACCGGCGAAGCGCTTGTTGAAGCCGGCAATGCGCCCTTCGGTGGTGGTCTTGCGCTGCTTGCCTGTGTAGATGGGATGCGAAGCACTCGAGACATCGAGGGCGATGTACGGGTAAGTATTGCCGTCGGTGTGCTGGAGGGTGCGCGTTGTCTCGGCCGTCGAGCCGATCAGGAAATAGACGTCGGCTGCCGTGTCATGGAACAGCACAGGCCGATAGTCGGGGTGGATGCCTGGTTTCATGTCAGAGTCTCCGAGAAGGAATGCGCTGATGATGTTATATCATAACAATCGGTGCAAGCCTCCGGAGCCGGATATGACTTCAGACGTCGAACTTCTGCAGGATGCTTGAAGAATCCTTGAGCCATTCGCTACGCCGTCCTTGTCGCGATGTGCCTTCGGTCTACACGGCAGGCCAGACCGAAGGTCGAATGACTAACCTGCGAAGCCAGGGCTGCGAGCCAGCCTAGCTGGTCGGTGGGCAATTCCCGTTTGCGCTCGGAGGCGCTGGGCTCTACAAACTAACGTGCTGCCCAGTAACAGTCCGGCAGTGCCACACGACGAGGATTCGATGACCACCGCCAATCAGCAATTTGCCAGCGACAACTATTCCGGCGTATGCCCAGAAGCCTGGGAAGCCATGGCCAGAGCGAATCAGGGGCATGACAGGGCGTACGGCGACGATCAATGGACAGCGCGCGCGGCCGATCACTTTCGGGCGCTGTTCGATACCGACTGCGAGGTGTTTTTCGCTTTCAATGGCACGGCTGCGAATTCCCTGGCGCTGTCGTCGCTCTGCCAGAGTTACCACAGCGTGATCTGCGCCGACATTGCCCACGTCGAGACCGACGAATGCGGCGCCCCCGAGTTCTTCTCCAATGGTTCCAAGCTGCTGCTCGGCCGGTCCGAGCAGGGCAAGCTGACGCCCGCGGCCATTCGTGAAATCGCCCTGAAGCGCAAGGACATCCACTACCCCAAGCCGCGCGTGGTGAGCCTGACCCAGGCCACCGAAGTCGGCACCGTGTACCAGCCCGAGGAGTTGCGCGCGGTCAGCGATACCTGCAAGGAGCTTGGCCTGCATCTGCACATGGATGGTGCCCGCTTTGCCAATGCCTGCGCTCATCTCGGCCTTGCTCCTGCCGAGCTGAGCTGGAAAACCGGGGTCGACGTGCTCTGTTTCGGTGGTACCAAGAACGGCATGGCGGTGGGCGAGGCCATCCTGTTCTTCAATCGGGATCTGGCCATCGATTTCGAGTACCGCTGCAAGCAGGCCGGCCAACTCGCCTCCAAAATGCGATTCCTTTCTGCGCCGTGGGTTGGCCTGCTGGAAAACGGGGCTTGGCTCAAGTACGCCGACCACGCCAACCGCTGCGCTCGGCTGCTGGCCGAGCTCATAGGCGAATTGCCGGGGGTTGAGCTGATGTTTCCGGTACAGGCCAATGGTGTCTTCGTCAGCCTTCCGCCAGCGGCGCTGGAAGCGCTGAAACACCGCGGCTGGCTGTTCTACACCTTCATCGGCGTCGGCGGCGCACGCTTCATGTGCTCCTGGGACACCAGCGAAGCGCGGGTGAGGCAGCTGGCCGATGACATTCGTGCGGTCGTGATCGGCGCTATATAAGCGAGGCCAAACCTCCAAGCTGGCCGCCCCCTGACGCAACATGGCCAGCGACAGCTGATGTGGTCGGTCGACGATCTCGAACACCGGCCGCTTTGTATAACAGCTCGAGGCATTAGGCTGAGGTTTAACTGTGTGAGTGTTCGAGGAGTGCGCGGCGGAATGCCTGGGCAACAGGGCCCAGCGGCTCGTCCAGGCGGTGCGCCAGGTAGGCTTCGGACTGCACCTCGCTGTTGCGCCCGAGGTCGGGAATGGGCACGCGCACCAGGCGGCCCGAATCCAGATCGTTCTGCACCTGCCATGTCGGCAGTCGCCCCCAGCCGAGGCCCTCGCGTATCAGCGCCAGCTTGGCATCCTGAGTGTTGACCCGGCAGGTGAAGGGGGACAGAACGCCGAATGAGCGGCCCTCCGAGAGCGGGGTAGGGTCGGTCAGAACGATCTGCAGATGGTTGGCGAGATCGGCGATTCCGAGCCGCTCGCGCTCTTCCCGTGCAGCGAGGGGATGTGTAGCGCACACCACCGCAACCTGCTGTACCGAGCCGATGGCTTCCAGCGACAGCCGAGGATTACGGAAGTCCTCACCGACGATTATCGCCAGCGCGCAGCGCCTGTCCTCCAGCGCGGCGATCGGCCCTCCCAGCGCTTGCACATCCATGCGAAAGCAGGTCGACGGAAATTCGGCGCTCGCTGCGGCAACCGCCCGCGCCACCGACTCGATCGGGAACAGGGTATCGACTACCAGAGCCAGTTCCAGCTCCACCCCGGCGCCCAGCGCACGGGCGCGCGCCCGCATGGCATCGGCACGCAGCAGGATGTCGCGCGCATGCGCCAGCAGGGCCTCGCCTTCGGGCGTCAGTACCGGCCGATAACCGCTGCGATCGAACAGCTGCAGTTCCAGCTCTGCCTCCAGATTTGCAATCGCATGGCTGACCGCCGATTGCACGCGCAACAGCCGCGCCGCGCCGGAGCGAAAGCTGCCGCTGTCGGCAACCGTGACGAACGTCCGGATCTGATCCAGCGTCATTGCATCGAGCATGATCTGCTCCGTAGATCGTGTTGATCGAAATTTAATCACTCTTGCAGAGCATCGCCAGTGCTTATCGTTGGCTCGGTCCAATGACAACGAGGATTCGAGCGATGACTAGGGTACTGGTGCTGTATTACTCCTCTTATGGGCATATCGAGACGTTGGCCCACGCCGTGGCCGATGGGGTTCGTCAGGCAGGAGCGCTCGCACAGGTCAAAAGGGTGCCGGAACTCGTTCCGGAGCACGTCGCACGCAAGGCGGGCTACCGGTCGTTGCAGCCGGCGGATGTCGCTTCCGTTGCCGAGCTGCCCGAGTACGACGCCATCGTCATCGGCACGCCAACGCGCTTCGGCAACATGGCTGCACAGATGAAGAATTTCCTCGACCAGTGCGGCGGCCTGTGGGCGGACGACCGTCTGGTGGGCAAGGTTGGCAGCGTTTTACCTCGACCGGCAGTCAGCACGGGGGACAGGAGAGCACGATCCTGGCGACCCATACGGTGTTGCTGCACCTGGGCATGGTGATCGTCGGGTTGCCCTACAGCTTCAAGGGTCAGTTACGAATGGACGCCGTCACTGGCGGATCGCCCTACGGTGCCTCCACGCTTGCCGATGACGGCAGCGGCGGCGACCGTCAGCCAAGCGAGAACGAACTGGAGGGCGCCCGTTATCAGGGCCGCCACGTCGCACGTGTGGCGGCCGCGCTCGCAGGTGCTGGCGGTGGTATCGCCGGATGAGCCGCTCGCTACGAGGCGCTCGATCGGCGCTTGCCAATTGGTTGGTGCTGGCCAGCGGCGTCGTCGCGGCACTGCATCTGGGCAAGGCCGCCATCGCCACCCCGATGCTGCAGACGGACATGGGGATGAGTCTCGCTCAGGCCGGCTGGCTGACCAGTGTTTTCGCTGTGCTGGGCTTGCTGGGCGGTGCCCCGGCAGGTGCGCTGGCTGCCGTCATGGGACGGCGCACAGCGCTGTTGCTCGGCCTCGCGATCATGGCGCTGTCCGGTTTCGCCGGCACCCTGGTGCCTTCATTCGGTACGCTGCTGGTTTCCCGGCTGCTGGAAGGGCTCGGGTTTCTACTGGTGATCGTCGCCGGGCCGGCGATACTGGAGCGCCTCGCGACCGGCGCAGCGCGTGATCGTGCGCTGGCGCTTTGGAGCTGCTTCATGCCATGCGGGATGGCCCTGGCCATGACGGCCGGGCCGTTTTTCTCGGCCTGGCAATGGCTGTGGTGGTCCAGTTCGGCTCTGGCGCTGATCGCTGCGCTGGCGGTTTTCTACTGCGTGCCCGAGGACCCGAGGCACCGCGTGGCAGCGCGATTGTTCGACGGTGTTCGGCGGGCATGGACCAGCGCCACGGTCCTGCTGGCGTCCACATTCGCGCTGTACAGCCTGATGTTCTTCGCCCTGTTCGCCTTTCTGCCGGTGCTTCTGATGGAGCGCATGGACGTCACGTACCGCGATGCCGGCTTGCTCAGCGCCTTGGCCAGTGCGGTCAACGTCAGCGGCAACCTCGCCGCCGGCTGGCTGCTGGCGAGAGGGATCGGGCGCGGTGCGCTGATCCTCTTTGCCAGCGCGACCATGGGCGCAGCCGCGCTCGGAATCTTCCTCGGACTGTTCCAGCCACTGACGACCTTCCTGCTGTGCCTGCTTTTCTCGGCCGCTGGCGGCCTGATTCCGGCAACGTTGCTGGCATCGGCGCCGCTGGTGGCCCGGGAATCGACCCTGGTGCCTGTCGTGGTCGGTGTCGTCATGCAGGGAAGCAATCTTGGCCAGCTCTCAGGCCCGGTGCTGGTGGGAGGGGTGACGGCAGCCCTTGGATGGGGGGCCGCCGGATGGATCGTCGCCGCCGCAGCCATGATCACTGGCGCCATCGCGCTCGTGCTTCAGGCTACGCTGGTCCGCAACGGCTGACGCGCAATCACGTGCTATGGCCTGTCTCGGCGATCGAACATCCCGTCGAGCTCTGCACCGGAGGCCGCGTCGGCGAAACCATCGAAACGGCCGTGCTCGGCAAGGGAGCGAGCGGCGCGCAGGAAGCCTGCCCACGCCGTGCGGGCCAATGCACCGCCGACACTGATGCGCCTGACGCCGAGGTCGGCGAGGTCCTGCACGGTGAGATCGGTGTCCCAGCCGATCAGCACGTTGACCGGCTTCGGCGCCACCGCCGCGATCACCGCACTGATCTGCTCTCGCGTCCTGAGCCCCGGTGCATAGAGGCAATCGGCGCCAGCATCGGCGTAGGCTTTCAGGCGCCGGATGGTGTCGTCCAGATCGGGACGGCCGACGAAAAAGTTCTCGGCGCGTCCGGTCAGGATGATTTCGCCGCCCGCCGCATCGATGGCTTGCCGCGCGGCCTGCATGCGTTCCGTTGCCTCGGCGATCTCGCGCAGGGGCGCGCGCGAATCGCCCGTCGAATCCTCGATGGATATCCCCGCCACGCCGGTCTCGATTGCCATGCTCACGTTCTCGGCGACGCCGTCAGGCGTGGCGGCGTAGCCGCTCTCGAAGTCGGCATTGATCGGCAGGTCTGTAGAGCGAGCCATCAGGCGCAGGTGGGCGAGGACATCATCACGCGTCATCTGTCCATCTGCATGCCCGCAGGACCAGGCGTAACCTGAGCTGGTGGTGGCCAGGGCCTTGAAGCCGAGGCTGGCGAGAGCCGCTGCGCTACCGACATCCCAGGGGTTGGGCAATACGAAGCAGCCCGAACGGTGAAGCTCGCGGAAAATGGCTCGTTTCTCGGACTGGCTGCGATCGACCATGGGTACCTCGGCTGGGTGGTGGGCGCGCCGGATTGGCTATGCCGGCGCGGTTAAGCGTAGATGGTGCGCTGCGACTTGGCATTCGTGCCTGATTTCGGTGCGTCGAGACGATCGCTGCGCCTTTCTGGAGCGTACTGCACGTATTTGCAGCCTGCCCAGGCGGGTAGCCTGACGCAAACAGGCTGGAGCGTTTCTTGCTCGGTGGTGGCTTTCTGCCTTTTCGCAGCCGACCGTACGGTCACGCGAAACACCTCAAGCCCGAAACGATGATCGATAAATCCGCCAACCGCCGCAGCAGCCTGCTCACCTGCGAGGTCCTAGACCGCTCTCGCGTACTCGATACCCTGGTCAACAACCTGGAAGGAATGGCCTATCGCTGCCGTAACGATGCGTCGTGGACGATGATTTTCGTCAGCCAGGGCTCGCTGGGGTTGTGCGGCTACAGCGCCGCGGCCTTGGTGGATGACGCGGAGGTATCGTGGGAGCAGATCACCCATCCGGATGATCGCGCGCGGGTGCGCCGCAGTATCGATGGAGCCATCGCAGCCCTTGGCCGCTTCACCGTGCATTACCGGATCCGCACCGCGGCGGGTTTCATCAAATGGGTCATCGAGCGCGGCGTCGCGGTGCCGGACGAGCAGGGCGAAATCGTCGTCGAAGGCTTCATCGAAGACATCACCGCCCAGCGCGCCGTGCTTGAAGCGCTGGAGCAGGCGGAGCTGCGCTATCGCAGCATCTTCGAGAACGCCTCGGAGGGGATCTTCCAGTCGACCCGCGATGGCCGCTACCTCGCTGCCAACCCCGCGCTGGCCCGTATCTATGGCTACGACAGCGCCTCCGAGCTGGTTGCCGACCTGGCGGACATCGAGCGTCGTCTGTACGTCCAGCCGGGGCGGCGCGAGGCGTTCTGCCAGCTGATGGAGCAGCATGGCGAGGTGCTCAACTTCGAGTCAGAGGTCTACCGGCGCGATTGCACGCGCATCTGGATTTCCGAGAACGCCCATGTGGTGCGCGGCCCCAATGGCGAGTTCATCTGCTACGAGGGCACGGTGCAGGACATTTCCGAGCGCAAGCATTACCAGCAGCAGCTGGAGCGGCAGGCCAACCACGACCTGCTGACTGGTCTGCCCAACCGCATACTGCTCAACGATCGGATCGAGCAGGGCTTGGCGCGGGCGGCACGCCTGGGCTACTACCTGACGCTGGTGTTCATCGACCTGGACAACTTCAAGTTCATCAATGACGGCCTCGGCCATGTCGCTGGCGACGAGCTGCTCAAGAGCATCGCGGCGCGCCTGGCCGGCAGCCTGCGCGGCTCCGACACCGTGGCGCGGGTGGGGGGCGACGAGTTCGTGCTGGTGCTAGGAGACCATTACCGCATCAGTACCGTGATCTCCTTGCTCGAGCGCGTGCTGAACGAGATTCGTCGCCCTGTGACCCTTGCCGGTCGCGAATTCCAGGTTGGCGCCAGCCTCGGCGTGGCGATGTTCCCGGATGACGGAGAAGATGCGCAAACCCTGCTCAAGCATGCCGATATAGCCATGTACGCGGCGAAGAAACGGGGCCGCAACAACTTCCAGTTCTTCACCCATGACCTCAACCGCATCGCCGATGAGCGTCTGAATCTCGAGGCCGCGATGCGCACCGCACTGGAGCGCGACGAGTTCGCGGTGCATTACCAGCCGAAGGTGGATGCCCAGCGGCGCATCGTCGGCTTCGAGGCACTGGCCCGCTGGACACACGCCGACCTTGGGGTGATCGGCCCCGATCGCTTCGTGCCGGTGGCCGAGGAAAGCGGCCTGATCATGCCCCTGACGCTGGCCGTGCTGCGTCGCGCGTTCAGCGACGCCCGGCGCTGGAATGCGGGACGCCAAGTACCGCTGCTGGTCGCGGTGAACCTCTCACCGCTGCTGTTTCTCGGCAATGATGTGGTCGAGCGGGTCATGGCGGTGCTCGACGAGGTGGGATTGTCGCCGCTGCTCGTCGAACTGGAGATCACCGAAACGGTGTTTCTCGGCGATGGCAGCCGCGCCGTATCCATTCTTGCCGACTTCAAGGCACGCGGCTTTCGCCTGGCCATGGATGATTTCGGCACCGGTTACTCGGCGCTCGGCTATCTGCGGCGGTTCCCGCTGGACATCATCAAGATCGACCGTTCGCTGGTCACCGGTCTCGAGCAGGAGGACGAGGTGGCGATGATCGCCCGCGCCGCCATCTCGCTGGGCAAGAGCCTGCACAAGACCGTGGTTGCCGAAGGCGTAGAGAACGCCGCGCAATTCGAGTTCCTGCGCCACAACGGCTGCGACGAATTCCAGGGTTACCTGCTGTCGCGGCCGTTGCCGGCGACGGGAATCGACGCGCTGCTCGCTGCAGGGGACGAGCTGCGCTTCTAGCCGTTCGCTCAGCCTGGCGGATCGGGGATCGCGCCGTCCTGCCAGAGCCGCAGCAACTCCTGTGGCGCGCGCTCCTCGGCGATCTGCAGGATCATCTCGGCATCGCTGTCCTCGCGGCGATAGTGCAGTTCGACCTTGAAGAAACGCTGGTCGCCACGACCGACGTCCTTGCTGGCGACCGGCAGGCAGCGCTCCACAACCGAGCAGAGGCCACGGCGCTGCGCCGGGTCGCAGTCGGCGAATTCGATCTGCCGGGGACGGGCGAGCGCCGGCGCGGCAACGAGACCGCCCTGGCGCGAGATCCGCAAGGATGTTTCAGGGCCCAGGGCCGGCATCTTCATGTTGCCTCCTCAGCGCGGTGAAACGCCGACCTGCAGCCATGCCTGCTGCACGGCTTCGGCTTCGCTGGAGCCGCGGCCGAACAGGCGCGTTGCCTGTTGCAGCGTGACGCCTGCAAACGTCGCGAAATCGGCATCGTTGGGTAGTTGCGGGTCGCAGATGGTGGCGTACCAGATGCGCCCGGCCTGTTCCCATGCGTACCCGCCCAACGCTATGGCCGCGAGGTGGAATGCGCGGTTGGGGATGCCGGAATTGAGGTGCACGCCGCCGTTGTCTTCGCGGGTTTCGATGAAATCGCGCATATGCGCCGGCTGCGGGTCGCGGCCGAGCAGCGGGTCGTCGTAGGCGGTGCCGGGGTTGGCCATGGAGCGCAGCGCCACGCCCTGGACCTTGTCGGTCAGGAGTTCGGCACCGACCAGCCAGTCGGCTTCGGCGGCGGTCTGGCCAAGCGCATGTTGCTTGGTCAGCACCCCGAAGACGTCGGAAACCGACTCGTTCAGCGCCCCTGGCTGGTTGTAGTAGACCAGCGCGGCCTCGCTCTCGATCAGCCCGTGGGCCAGCTCGTGAGCGACCACGTCGAGGGAGCGGGTGAAGCGTTGGAAGAGCTCACCGTCGCCATCGCCGAACACCATCTGCTCGCCGTTCCAGAAGGCGTTTTCATAACCCTGGCCATAATGCACGGTGCCGATCAGCGGCATGCCCAGATCGTCGATGGAGTCGCGCTGGAACACCTGCCAGAAGAAGGTGTAGGTCGCGCCCAGGGCATCGTAGGCCTCGTCCACCGCGGGGTCGCCTGAAGCGCTCTGACCCTCGCGGCGACGGAGCGTGCCGGGCAGCTGCATGCGCTGCTCGGCATCGTGGATGCGCCGTTGCGGATGACCGGGCGTGCGCAGCTCGCCTAGCTCCGCGATCGCCGTGGGGCGTGGCGGTCCCGGATTGGGCAGCAGGCTCTGCACGTGGTCCAGCGTTTCGCGAGCACAGCTGCGCAAGTAGGGCGAGCCGCGATCGATCATGCGGTCGAGAATGTACGGCGGGATGAACGAACGGATGGGCACCGGCGAAACTCCTAGTCGGATGCGGCTAGCTGCAGCATAGACCCCTCAGGTTCGATCGGGCCGACCGCCGATCCAGAGGCTGCGACGACTTGCTGCGGCGGTTGCGCTGCACCCTTGGCGCGATCTGCTGTCACTTGTGCTGGACCCCGTATTCGCCGTCACAGACGAGGCGGGAGGTCATCAGACGAGGAGTTGCCCAATGTTCGGACTGGAAGCACTCGAGCTGGCACGTGTGCAGTTCGCGTTCACCATTACCTTCCACATCATCTTCCCGGCCATCACCATCGGCCTGGCCAGCTACCTCGCCGTACTCGAGGCGCTGTGGCTGAAGACGAAGCAGGAGGTCTACCGGGACCTTTACCACTTCTGGCTGAAGATATTCGCGGTGAACTTCGGCATGGGCGTGGTCTCGGGCATCGTCATGGCATACCAGTTCGGCACCAACTGGAGTGCCTATTCGGAGTTCGCCGGTAGCGTCACCGGGCCGCTGCTGACCTATGAGGTGCTGACGGCCTTTTTCCTCGAGGCCGGCTTTCTCGGCGTGATGCTGTTCGGCTGGAATCGCGTCGGGCCCAAGCTGCACTTCTTCTCCACGGTGATGGTGGCCGTGGGCACGCTGATCTCCACCTTCTGGATCCTTGCTTCCAACAGCTGGATGCACACGCCGCAGGGCCACGAGATCATCGATGGCGTGGTGGTGCCGGTGGACTGGCTGGCGATCATCTTCAACCCGTCATTCCCCTATCGCCTGGCGCACATGTCGGTAGCGGCGTTCCTTGCCACCGCGTTCTTCGTCGGCGCTTCGGCGGCCTGGCATCTGCTGCGCGGCAAGGACAACCCGGCGATCCGCAAGATGCTCTCGATGGCGATGTGGATGGCGCTGCTGGTCGCTCCGGTACAGGCGGTGATCGGTGATTTCCATGGTCTGAACACCCTCGAATACCAGCCGGCGAAGATCGCTGCGATGGAAGGGCACTGGGACAATTCCGGAGGCGGGCCGACGCCGCTGCTGCTGTTCGGCTGGCCGGACATGGAGGCCGAGGAAACCCGCTACAAGATCGAGATTCCCTATCTCGCCAGCCTGATCCTCAATCACAGCCTGACCGAGCCGATCCCGGCGCTGAAGGATTTTCCGCCCGAGGACCGGCCGAACTCGACCATCGTGTTCTGGACGTTCCGCATCATGGTCGCGCTCGGGCTGCTGATGATCATCACCGGCATCTGGAGCCTGCTGCTGCGCCGTGGCGATCGGCTGTATAGCTCCCGGGCGTTTCTGCGCATGGTGCTGCTGATGGGGCCGTCCGGGATTATCGCCATTCTCGCCGGCTGGTACACCACCGAGATCGGACGTCAGCCCTGGGTCATCTACGGCCTGATGCGCACCGCCGACGCGGTCTCGAATCACGGCGCGGGGCAGCTGGGGCTCACCCTGGCGATGTTCGTAGTGGTCTACTTCGCCGTTTTCGGCATCGGCATGGTGTATGTCCTGCGCCTGGTGAAGAAAGGGCCGGTGATCAGCGAAGGGCGCGAGAAAGGTGCCGGCGGGCCGGGCGAGGCGCGCACGCCGATGCGTCCGATATCCGCCGCGGACGAGGCGATCAACCATGAACAGGGCGATCAATTGGGCGAGAGGAACTGAGCCATGGGTATCGATCTTTCACTTATCTGGGCAGTGATCATCATCTTCGGGATCATGATGTACGTGGTGATGGACGGCTTCGATCTCGGCGTCGGCATCCTCTTCCCGTTCGTGCAGGACACTTCCGATAGGGACGTCATGATGAACACCGTGGCGCCGATCTGGGACGGCAACGAGACCTGGCTGGTACTGGGCGGGGCAGGGCTGTTCGCGGCCTTTCCGCTGGCCTATTCGGTGGTGTTATCGGCGCTCTACCTGCCGATCATCTTCATGCTGATGGGGCTGATCTTCCGCGGCGTGGCATTCGAGTTCCGCTTCAAGGCCAGCAAGCAGCGGCAGCACATATGGGACAAGGCCTTCATCGGCGGCTCGCTGACGGCGACCTTCTTCCAGGGCGTGGTGCTCGGCGCATTCATCAGCGGCCTGCCGGTGGAGGGGCGCGCCTATGCCGGCGGCGCATTCGACTGGCTGACGCCGTTCTCGCTGTTCTGCGGGCTGGCGCTGATCGTCGCCTATGCACTGCTCGGGTGCACCTGGTTGATGATGCGCACCGCCGGCGAGCTGCAGCGGCGCATGCACGACATCGGCATTCCTCTGGTCTGGGCGGTGTTGGCAGTAACCGGCATCGTCAGCCTGTGGACGCCGCTGACCCACCCGGATATTGCCGAGCGCTGGTTCAGCATGCCGAACCTGCTGTACTTCATGCCGGTCCCGGTGCTGGTTCTGCTATGCGCCTTCGGCCTGCTGCGCTCGATCCAGCGGTACGCCAACTACACGCCGTTCCTGCTCACCCTGGCGCTGATCTTCCTCGGCTATAGCGGGCTGGGTATCAGCCTCTGGCCGAACATCATCCCGCCATCGGTGACCATCTGGGAGGCGGCCGCACCGCCCCAGAGCCAGGGCTTCACGCTGGTCGGGGCGCTGCTGATCCTGCCGCTGATCCTGATGTACACGGCGTGGAGCTATTACGTGTTCCGCGGCAAGGTCAGTGCCGAGGATGGGTACCACTAATGACCCCGCATGAAGGAAAGCCCGCCGGCGAGGGCGAGCCGAAGCCACTCTGGCAGCGCATGAGCTGGCTGGTACTGATCTGGAGCGGCAGCGTGCTGGCGCTGGGCGTCGTGGCCTGGCTGCTGCGCCTGGCAATGAACGCGGCGGGGTTGTCCTCGCCGTCCTAGCTGCACACCTGCTCCAGCTGCCGGCGACAGTCGATCGTTGGCGTCGCTCCGTGCTCTCCGGTCACGATAGGTTCACCAGCGGGCTGTAGGCTCCCTGGCATGAAGCTTGATAACTGATCGATGAACATTGGCTCGACGTAGCCGCTGGCGAGGATATTCGCGATGGACGACTATCAGGATGAGCTATTGGAATGGCATGCCGCCGAGCATGATCATCCGGACAGTGCCGAGGACGCCGTCGAACTCTAGTCCGAAGGGTCGACTGGTCAGCCGCCGCGCCGCTGCGCGCGCCGGTAGTCACCCGGCGTCTGACCGCTCCAGCGCTTGAAGGCGCGCTGGAAAGCCTCCGCGGAGGAAAAGCCGAGCAGCCAGGCGATTTCACCGAAGGCCGATTCGGTATCGCGGATATAGGCCATCGCCAGATCGCGACGTGTGTCGTTCATGATTGCGCGGTAGCTGCTGCCTTCTTCGGCCAGTTTGCGCCGCAACGTCCAGGCGGGCATCTGCAGGCGGGTAGCGATCTGCTGCAGGTCTGGCTCCTGCCCCTTGAGCATGGGGCCGAGCATCTGCGTGACGCGTTCGCGCAGGCTGCGTGTGCGGGTACGCCGCTCCAGCTCGCCTTCACACAGCTCGACCAGGTGCCTCCAGGTGCCGGGACAGTGCTCCGGATTGCGCAGGGACAGCGCGCGCTGATCCAGCTGCAGCTGGTTCGCTTCGGCGCCGAAGGCCACCGGGCGACCGAACAGCGCTTCGTAACGCGCCGCATATTCCGGTGCCTCGAACTCGATATGGATTGCCGCGGGCACCAGCGGCTGCCCGCACAGGCGTGTCAGCTGGGCGATCCAGCTGGCGAGCACGGTGTCGACCACGAAACGGTTGTAGGCGTTGTACGGGCTGATGGAATAGAAGCGCAGCCAGGCACCGGCGGCGTCTTCGTGGAAGCTCGAGCTGCCGCGATAGTTGGAGGCATACAAGGGTTCGTAACGGATCAGAGCCCGCGCCGCGTCACGCACCGTCGGCGCCTGGGCGGCGGTCAGTCCGGCGAGCCCGAGGTGGCTCGGCTTGCGCAGACGTCCCATCTCCAGGCCCAGCGCGGGATCGCCGGCCAGCTGAATCGCCGCATGGCCGAGCCTCATATAGCGCGGGATGGACAGCCGTGCATGAGGCTCGGCGAGGCGCTCTGCATCCAGCCCATAGGCCTTCAGCAGCGGTTGCGGATCCTGCCCATACAGCTGCAGCGCCTCGCCCAGACTGTGCAGGAAGCCGACCGAAAGATCGCCCAGCCGCACCCGTTGCGCATTCATGGCGCGCTGCCAAGCCAGTGGTTCTTGATCTGTACCGGAATGCCATGTCCCGGTGGGGCCGGGCGGCGTGGGGAGCCGAGCAGGTTCCAGGGTACGGCCAGGGTATGCACGGACATGGCGGAGGGTTCGGCGAGCCGGTTGTCGGGTGCGCTGCCGCAGGCAGATTGTGGGTCCGCCAGGGCGCCCGGTACCGCCAGCAGTCTCGCCTCGGCTGGTGGTCGCTGCAGGTAGGCATCGCAACCTAGCAGCACCGCCAGCGAGCCTGCGGGCGTTTCGATCAGTCGGTGCGGTTCGGGGATCGGGGCGACGCTGAAGCGTCGCTCGTACCGGCTCAAGGCGTGCTTGTACTGCAAGGCACCGAGCGGCTTGCCGCGGCCGTCGAAGGTCAGGCTGATCTGGCGCAGCGGCCCGTCACCGATCTTGAGCCGGTCGTTTTCCAGATAGGGCTCTGGCAGCACGATCGAGCCCGCTACCAGGGTGACGCCGAACTCCTTGGCGAGGCCGCCGAAAATCGCCTGGTACTCTTCGGCCATCTGTCGAGCTTTGAGGCGCAGCACGGCACCGGTGCGTCGGTCGTCGCCCTGGTTGCCGGTCAGGGCGCGCAGATACCGCCCGGGGTTGCTCAACGCCATCCATTGCATGGCGTCGCGCAGCGTTCGCGCCTGCTGGACTTCCGGCTTCTCGCCCAGGGCGAACAGGCCGGTGCCGACATGCTCGGGCAAGACCACGACGGTGCGCTCGCTGAGCAGTCCTTCATCCGCCGCCTGTTGCAGGTAGGTACGGAACTTCAGCTGCAGCCGCTCGCGGCTCTGGTAGTCGGCCGGTTGCAGTCGGGTCTCGATGCCCAGCAGATTGCCCGCGCCGCCGGCTTGACCGCGGCTTTCGATGGGCAATGTGCGCAGGTCGGATAGCAGCGGACCGCTGCGGCGGTCGTGGGTCCAGTCGAAATAGACCGCGAGCGAGACGCCGGCCAGGACCGCCAGCAGTGCGAGATTCAGATAGGTGCGCATGAAAAGAAGGCCGTGATGAACGCCGTCAGACTAGGTAATGCGGCGTGGCTTGCCAAGCGTTTTGCGCTGAATGATCAGAAAGTTGTCATTTATGATCATTGAGCGTGAGGTTTGGGCTGTTTATCGTCGCTGCATATCCGACCGCAGCCCCAAGAGGCTCGGCACCGACAATGATGAGGACACACCGATGACCGCCTTCCCGCATCTGCTGGCTCCGCTCGATCTGGGCTTCACCACGCTGCGCAACCGCACCCTGATGGGCTCCATGCACACCGGTCTGGAGGAGATGCCCAACGGCTTCGAGCGGATGGCGGCGTTCTTCGCCGAGCGCGCCCGCGGTGGCGTCGGCCTTATCGTCACCGGTGGCGTGGGGCCCAATGAGGAGGGCTCGGTGCGCGCCGGTGCCGCCAAGCTGTCAACGCCGGAAGAGGCCGAAGAGCACAAGATCGTCACCCAGGCCGTGCACGAGGCCGGCGGCAAGATCTGCATGCAGATTCTGCACGCCGGTCGCTATGCCTACAGCCCGCAGCTGGTCGCACCCAGTGCGATCCAGGCGCCGATCAACCCGTTCACCCCGCGGGAGCTGGACGAAGAGGGCATCGAGAAGCAGATTCGCGATTTCGTCAACTGCGCGACCCTGGCCCAGCGCGCCGGCTACGACGGCGTAGAGATCATGGGTTCGGAAGGCTACTTCATCAACCAGTTCCTGGTCGCCCACACCAACCACCGTACCGACCGCTGGGGCGGCAGCTACGAGAACCGCATGCGTCTGCCGGTGGAGATCGTGCGCCGGGTGCGCGTGGCGGTCGGCCCGAACTTCATCATCATCTATCGCCTGTCCATGCTCGACCTGATCGAGGGCGGCAGCATCTGGGAAGAGGTGGTGCAGCTGGCAAAGGCCATGGAGCAGGCCGGCGCCACGCTTATCAACACCGGCATCGGCTGGCACGAGGCGCGGATTCCGACCATCGCCACCAAGGTGCCGCGCGCGGCGTTCACCAAGGTCACCGCCAAGCTGCGCGGCGAGGTGAACGTTCCGCTGATCACCACCAACCGCATCAACACGCCTGAAGTGGCCGAACAGGTGCTGGCGGAGGGTGATGCCGACATGGTGTCCATGGCACGCCCGTTCCTCGCCGATCCGGAGTTCGTCAACAAGGCGGCCGCTGGGCACAGCGAGCGGATCAATACCTGCATCGGCTGCAACCAGGCCTGCCTGGACCATACCTTCAGCGGCAAGCTGACCACCTGCCTGGTCAACCCCCGTGCCTGCTATGAAACCGAGCTCAACTACATTCCCACCACCGCGGTGAAGAAGATCGCGGTGGTCGGCGCCGGTCCGGCGGGCCTCGCCGCAGCGACCGTTGCAGCGGAGCGGGGGCATCAGGTGACGCTGTTCGACGCTGCAAGCGAAATCGGTGGGCAGTTCAATGTCGCCAAGCGCGTGCCAGGCAAGGAAGAGTTTTACGAGACCCTGCGCTATTTCCAGAATCGGCTGGAGGAAACCGGGGTCGAGGTGCGCCTGAATACCCGCGCCACGGCAGAGGCGCTGCTGGCAGGCGGTTTCGACGAGATCATCCTGGCCACGGGCATCGTGCCGCGCACCCCCGAGATTCCCGGAATCGACCATCCGAAGGTGATCGGCTATCTAGACGCGATTCTCGAACGCAAGCCGGTCGGTCAGCGCGTGGCGGTGATCGGTGCCGGTGGCATCGGCTTTGACGTGTCGGAGTACATCACCCACGATGGACAATCCACCAGCCTGGACCGCGAGGCATTCTGGAAGGAGTGGGGCATTGATCTCGGTCTTTCCGTGCGCGGCGGCATCGCGGGCATCCAGCCGGCGCCGCATGCGCCCAAGCGCCAGGTCTATCTGCTGCAGCGCAAGAAATCCAAGGTCGGCAACGGGCTGGGCAAGACCACCGGCTGGATTCATCGTACGGGACTGAAGAACAAGCACGTCCAGATGCTCAATTCGGTCGAGTATCTGCTGATCGACGACGCCGGGCTGCACATCCGTGTCGGCGAGGGCGAGCCGCAGGTGCTGCCGGTGGATACGGTCATTCTCTGCGCCGGTCAGGAGCCACTGCGTGAGCTTCAGCAGACGCTGGAGGCGGCGGGCGCCCGGGTCCACCTGATCGGCGGCGCTGATGTGGCGGCCGAACTCGATGCCAAGCGCGCCATCAATCAGGGCTGCCGTCTGGCCGCGGCGCTCTGATTCCATTCAGGCTTAACCCACGGAGCACGCGTATGGACATCAAGACAATGCTGCAGCCGCAAGCCGCCGAATGCCTGCAGGCCTGGCACGCGATGATCGCCCAGCGCGATCTGAGCGGCTTGCCGGAACTGCTGCACCCCCAGGCGGTGTTCCGCTCGCCGATGGCTCACAAGCCTTATGAAGGAGCCCCTGCGGTCAACCTGATCCTCAATACCGTGCTGCAGGTGTTCGAAGGCTTCCGCTATCACCGCGAGCTGGCCAGCGCCGAAGGCCGCGATGTCGTGCTCGAGTTCAGTGCTAGGGTGGGTGATCGCGAACTGAAGGGCATCGATCTGATCCGTTTCGACGAAATGGGCCGGATAATCGAATTCGAGGTGATGGTTCGCCCCATGAGCGGCTTGCAGGCGCTTGGCGACGAGATGAAGCGCCGCCTCGCTGCCTATGGCGGTAGCTGAATTAGCTAAGCTCATCGCAAATCCGCCGGACGGCTCTGGCGGGTCGCGCGATGCGCGGGCTCGCTGCCAACCGAGTCACATTGCACGCTTGATCAATTCCCCTAAACTCGAGCCCCAAAGAGACGCGATCGTGGATAAGCGTTTCAGTATTCGGGCTCGCGGTGACGGGCGATAAGGGAAGTCGAGCATGCAGAACAAACCGCAGATGGTCGAGGCCGTGCTGTTCTACAACGAAGGCACCATCTGCAAGGAAATGCTGTATCCGGAGTTCGAAGCGGTGCTGGACGGGGTGGTTGCGTTGCCCGAGTTCGCTGACCGCCAGATGCATGCCGTCTACGTGATGATCAATCCGCGGCTGCAGGTGCGTGCCGCCGTCTTTTTCTGCCTCGACTTCAATGAAGATGGTTCCGCCGATGACGGCTGGAACATTCCGCTGCGCCAACTGGCCGAGCGCACCGGCCGCGGGCCGGACATGGGCGCCGGTCCCATTCGCCTGGCCTGTCGCAGCCAGTGCCCCGTCTCCTGGCACCAGATGCATATGTGGGATCCCAAGGTCAGCGCCGAGCGCAACGATCTGGCAGTGCTGCGCGACACCATCAAGCGCAACCAGCTTGGCCTGCTGGTGGAGGACGAGGGTGCGCCTGTCGTGCCTGCCGAACGCCTGCAGATGGTGGCCGAAGACGCCTGGTACGCGGCCGAGGCTGGCAAGGAGGCCACTACCCAGCGATCCGAAAGTCACGAGCGGGAGCAGCGCCAGAAAGCCGCGTTGCTCATCAAGCAGCAGCGTCAGCGCATCGCCAATCTCGAACGTTTGCGGGAAGAGGACGCGCTCAAGAGCGCTGCTGCGGCGGACAAGGAGCGCAAGCTTCTGCAGGACGAGATCCGCTCGCTGCAGCAGCAGCTGCAGCAACAGACCGAACTCAATGCCAGCCTGCATGCGCAGATGACCGCGCAGGCGGAAAGCTTCCAGAAAGCCCGCGAGGAGATGAGCAGGCAGTTGCGGACGCTGGAAGTCAGCGGTCGTGTCGAGATCGGCGCGGCGCGAGAGCAGTTCGAGCATGAGGCCCAGGCGCGCATCGCCGCAGCAGTGGCCGAGTACAAGGAGCAGGTGGCGATCCGCGACGTAGAACTGGCCTATCGCAATGAGCTGGACGCGCAGCAGGAAGAGGAGATCCAGCGGCTGAAGAACGAATGCGAGACGCTGCGGCAGAGCGGTGACCGGGTGCTGGAGGACCTGTCGCGCCAGGGCGTGGTGTTCATGGCCTACCATCCGGGCGCCGGGCATCTGACCATCGCGCTTCAGGACCTTGCTCGTTACCGAGCCAACCCCCTCGCTTATGCCGCTGCCAAGTGCTTCGTCTCCGAGGAACAGTACCGGCAATGGCTCGAGCACTACCAGAAACCCGCCTGTATCGCGACCTTGGCCAGTGGTGAGCGTTGCGCCATGCCGCTGGACAAGGTCGATGCACCGAGTCGTTTCGTGATCGGCGAATCCAACTGCTGTGCCCGGCATCGCAAGGAAGACCGGCAGCGTACCGGTAGCTGAGCCGTTTGTTGATTTCCGAACGTTGCGTCGCCTCCGATGCCCCGCTGATTCTGCAACGCCTGCATCTGGACTGGTTGCAGCAGGCCGCTGTCGACGTGGTGGTGTTGCGGCTCGACCTGGTGGACCCGGAGCTGTCCGGAAACAAGTGGTTCAAGCTCGTTAACCATCTGGACGCAGCCCGCCGTGCCGGCGCGCCGGGGCTCATCAGCCTTGGTGGTCCGCATTCCAACCATCTGCACGCTCTGGCCGCGGCCGGTCACCGATTCGGTTTCGCGACGGTCGGCCTGCTGCGTGGACACGAGCAGGACACGCCGACGGTGGCCGATCTGCAAGCCTGGGGCATGCAGATCCACTGGCTGGGCTACGGTGGCTTCCGGGCACGCAACCTGCCCGGCTTCTGGCAGCCATGGCAGCAACGCCATCGCGGTTACTACTGCATTCCCGAGGGCGGAGGCGGGCTACCTGGCGCCCTGGGTTGCGCCGAACTCGTGCCAAGGCTGCCATCGGCACTGGCTGCGGTCGGCTGGGACGATTACGACGCTGTCTGGCTTGCCGCCGGAACCGGAACGACCCTGGCCGGACTGGTCATCGGTGAGGCCGGGCGGCATCCGGTAATCGGCGCGCTGGCCGGCCCGCCATCGCATGCTGTCGATGACAATGTGGCGGCGCTGCTCGCGCAGGCGGGCGTTGCCAATGAGGGCTACGAGCTGCTGGATGCCAGCCGCGGCGGTTTCGCCCGGTTCGACAAGGAGCTGGCGCAGTTCATGTATATGGCCGAGCGTGAGGGCGGGGTGCCGCTTGATCCGATCTATACCGCAAAGACCATGATGGCATTGCGCCTTTATGTCGAGCGCGGTTATGTTGCCGCCGGCACACGCGTGCTTTTCGTCCACACCGGTGGATTGCAGGGGCGCCGTGCTGCTGAGAGTCAGCTGCACAAGCTGATCCATGGCTAGAGGTTGGATTTTCCAGGATGAACAAACCGCTGCACCCTGATCAGCTGCGTGATCTGATCCCGTTGAACGCGCTGTCGTCACGTCAGCTCTGGGAGCTGCGTGCGCGCACCGTGCCGCTTGTGCTCACCGCAGGCGAGGTGCTTGAGCTGGACGAACGGCACGCTACGACACGCTACTACCTGATGGCCGGGAAGCTGCTCGTCAGCGATGTCGAGGGGCAACAGGGGCTGCTCGCGGCGGGGACTCCGGCGGCGCTGCATAGCCTGCTGTCAGAACGGACGCGGGAGGTGCGGGCACTGGAGGATTGCCATCTGCTGAGCGTGGATGCCGTGGAACTCGATCGCCTGCTTTCCTGGCGCCAAGCGCTGCAGGATGTGCTGCTGCAGCTGACCATGGACGGCGAAGAAACGGAGTGGCTGGAACGTCTGCTCGAAAATCCCCTGTTCGCCCAGGTTCCTCCGCAGAACATACGCAGCATGCTGCACCGGCTCGTGTCGGTCGAGGCACCAGCCGGGCAGACGCTATTGCGTGAAGGCGAGGCGGGGGACTGCTGCTATTTCCTCAAGAGTGGTCGCGCGCAGGTACTCAAGGCCGAGGGCAGTGGCGAACAGCTCTTGGCGGAACTCGAAACCGGCGCCTGTTTCGGCGAGGAAGCGCTGCTGGAAGATCGTCCGCGCAACGCCAGCGTGGCAATGATCGAGGACGGCAGCGTGCTGCGCCTGGGCCGGGCCGACTTTTTCGAATTGCTCAAGGCGCCGGTGGTGAGCGAGGTCGATCTGGACGAAGTGGCCGATCTGCTCGGCTGCGGCGCTCAGTGGCTGGACGTTCGGCTAGCCGATGACTACGAGCGCGGGCACGCCATGCAGGCGCTGCACATGCCGCTGCACCTGTTGCGGCTGAAGACGCGACTGCTGAATCCCCGCCGCACCTACCTGTGCTATTGCGAAAGTGGCAAGCGCAGCGCGAGTGCGGTCTTCCTGCTGACCCAGCTCGGTTTCACTGCCTATGCGCTGCGGGGCGGGCTCGATGCACTCGGCAGCGATGATCGCGCGGCGCTGCTGTGGGAGTGCGGCACCGGCTATCTGGCCCGGTCCGATGGACGCATAGAACGCAGCCTCTGAGCGGGTTGGCTCAGGCCGCGCTTCTGCGCAATGCGGCATGGCGGCGGATTTCCCGGCGCGCACTACGTGCCAGCCGCACGCTCAGCAGCAGCGCCGCGCAGCTGAGACCAGCGATCAGGCCCTGCCACAGGCCGCTCGGCCCGCTCGCCGGGCCAAGCTTATCGGTCAGCCCCAGCAGGTAACCCACCGGCAATCCGATGCCCCAGTAGGCGAACAGCGTGTAGACCATGGTCATGCGGGTGTCCTGATAACCGCGCAGCGCGCCCGCCGCGGTGACCTGAACCACGTCCGAGAACTGGAACAGCGCGGCATAGAAGAACAGGCTGGCGGCGACCGCGATCACCGCTGGATCAGGCGTATAGATCCGTGCGATCTGCTCGCTGAACAGCAGCATGACGCTCGCCGAGAAACAGGCATAGACCAGCGCTGCGGCGATCCCGACGCCGGCTACGAAACGGGCATCACGCGGTGCGCTGCGGCCCAACTCCTGACCGATGCGCACGGTCACGGCCATCCCCAGCGACAGCGGGATCATGAAGATCAGCGAGGTGAAGTTCAGGGCGATCTGATGCCCGGCAACCACCGTCGCACCGAGCGCACCGATCAGTAGCGCGATCACGGAGAAAATGCTCGCTTCGGCGAACACGGCGATGCCGATGGGCACGCCGACCGACAGCAGGCGACGAAGCATCGGCCAGCGCGGGCCCTCGAAGTGGGAGAACAGCTGGCTTGCCTGATAGGCCGGCGCACGCTTCACCCAGATGGCCATGGACGTAAGCATGAACAGCATCACCAGTGCCGTGGATACGCCGCAACCCACACCACCCAACGCCGGCATACCGAGCTTGCCGTAGATGAACACGTAGTTCAGTGGGATGTTCAGCAGCAGGCCGAGAATGCCGATAACCATGCTCGGCCGTGGGTGACCCAACCCGTCGCTGAAGCAACGCAGTACCTGATACAGCGCCATGGCCGGGAAGCCGCAGGCGACGGCGCGCAGGTATGCCATGGTTGGATCGATCAGGGCGGGTTCGACCTTCATCAGATGCAGCACCGGCTTCGCGTTCCACATCAGCAGTGCACTGCCGATGCCGATGCCAACGCCCATCCACAGGGCCTGGCGCACCAGCGGGCCGATTTCGGCGTGATGCCCGGCGCCGAAGCGCTGGGCGACGTTGGGTGTGGTGGCCAGGGTAATGCCGCTGACCAGCAGGTAGACCGGCACCCAGATCGAGTTGCCCAGCGCGACGGCAGCCAGGTCGTGCGGACTGACGCGGCCGGCCATCACGGTATCGACAAAGCCCATGGCAGTGCTGGCCAGCTGAGCGATCATCATGGGCAGGGCGAGGGCGAAGAGGGTGCGCAGTTCAAGGCGGACCCGTCTGAGTCGAAGCTCAGTGGGCATTGCGAGGCGTTCCAGTTGTATACAAGAAACGCGCTAGTCTACGCCGGGTCGCTGCACGCAGGAAGGCGGCAAAGCGTCGGCGGCCCGTCTAGAATGTGCTTCCCCCAACCGGAGCCACACCATGCACATCCTTGCCGACGAAAACATCCCGCTGGTCGATGAGTTCTTTGCCGGTCTCGGCGAGATCCGTCGCATGCCCGGGCGTCGCATCAATCGGGCGGCGCTGGAGGGCGTGGATGTGCTGCTCGTGCGCTCGGTGACGCGGGTCGATCGCGAATTGCTGCAAGGCACCGCGGTGCGCTTCGTCGGCACCTGCACCATCGGCACCGACCATCTGGACCTCGACTATTTCGAACAGTCCGGCATCGATTGGGCCAGCGCGCCTGGCTGCAACGCGCGGGGGGTGGTCGATTACGTATTGGGTTGCCTGTTGGCCTTAGCCGAAGTCAGGGGCGAAGCCCTGGCGCGACGCCGCTTCGGCGTGGTGGGTGCCGGCGAGGTAGGCGGGCGCCTGGTCGAAGTGCTGCGAGGCCTCGGCTGGGATGTGCGCGTTTGCGACCCGCCGCGCCAGACTCGCGAGGCAGGCGGTTTCGTGACGCTGGATGAAGTGATTGCCGAGTGCGATGTCATCAGTCTGCACACCCCGTTGAGCATGAGCGGCGACTGCCCGACCTTCCATCTGTTCGACCGTCAGCGCCTGAGTGGGCTGCGACCGGGGGCCTGGCTGATCAACGCCAGCAGAGGAGCGGTGGTGGATAACGCGGCGTTGCGCGATCTGCTACTGCAGCGCCCGGATCTCGAGGCGGTGCTGGATGTCTGGGAAGGCGAGCCACAGGTGGACGTCGAACTGGCTGATCTGTGTCGCATCGCCACGCCACACATCGCCGGCTACAGCCTGGACGGCAAGTTGCGTGGCACGGCGCAGATCCATGCGGCCTACTGCGCCGCTCGCGGCCTTGAGCCGACCGTCGAGCTGGCGCAGTTGATGCCTGGCCCTGCGCTTGCCGGGCTCACCTTCGCCGCATCGGCAGAGCCGGCCGAGATGCTGGCAACGCTGTGCAGGGCGGTCTACGACCCGCGTCGCGACGACGCGGATTTCCGCCGCAGTCTCCAGGGCGACGATGCGCAGCGCCGGGCCGCCTTCGATCTGCTGCGCAAGGCCTACCCGGCGCGACGTGAGATCGACGGTCTCGCCGTAAGGATAGAGGGGGACAATCCGGCGTTGACGGCGGTGGTGAGCGCGCTCGGGGCCCGCTTGCTGCGCTAGCCTCGGATCGGACTCAGCTCGGATGCAATTTCCATCCTGCTCCGCTAGCATTACCCGTCCTCTGCCTAGTTCCCCGCGATGGTGTTATGAGTTATCAGGTTCTTGCACGTAAATGGCGTCCGCGCTCGTTCCGCGAAATGGTCGGCCAGACGCATGTGCTCAAGGCCCTGATCAACGCGCTGGACAATCAGCGCCTGCACCATGCCTATCTGTTCACCGGTACCCGCGGCGTCGGCAAGACGACGATCGCGCGGATCATCGCCAAGTGCCTGAACTGCGAGACGGGCGTCAGTTCCACACCCTGCGGGCAGTGTTCGGTCTGCCGGGAGATCGATGAGGGGCGCTTCGTCGACCTGATCGAGGTGGACGCCGCAAGCCGCACCAAGGTCGAGGACACGCGCGAACTGCTGGACAACGTGCAGTACGCGCCGAGCCGCGGACGCTACAAGGTCTACCTGATCGACGAAGTACACATGCTCTCGTCGCACTCTTTCAACGCGCTGCTCAAGACCCTCGAAGAGCCGCCGCCCCACGTCAAGTTCCTGCTCGCGACCACCGATCCGCAGAAGCTGCCAGTGACCATCCTGTCGCGCTGCCTGCAGTTCTCGCTGAAAAACATGCCGCCGGAGCGAGTCGTTGAGCACCTGACCCATGTGCTTGGCGTCGAGAACGTTCCTTTCGAGGAAGATGCGCTGTGGCTGCTCGGTCGCGCCGCGGACGGTTCGATGCGCGATGCCATGAGCCTGACCGACCAGGCGATCGCCTTCGGTGAGGGCAAGGTGCTGGCCGCCGATGTGCGGGCGATGCTCGGCACGCTCGATCACGGTCAGGTCTATGGCGTACTGCAGGCGCTGCTCGAGGGCGATGCCCGGGCACTGCTCGAAGCCGTTCGTCATCTCGCTGAGCAGGGGCCGGATTGGGCCGGCGTACTCGCGGAAATGCTCAATGTGTTGCATCGCGTCGCCATCGCCCAGGCGCTACCGGAAGCGGTGGACAATGGCCAGGGCGATCGCGATCGGGTGCTGGCGCTGGCGCAGGCGCTGCCAGCCGAAGACGTGCAGTTCTATTATCAGATGGGCCTGATCGGGCGACGCGATCTGCCATTGGCACCCGATCCACGCAGTGGCTTCGAAATGGTTCTGCTGCGTATGTTGGCGTTCCGCCCGGCGGATACGGGTGACGCGCCACCAACATCGCTAAAGAATTTGGGAATCAGTCCGGCCACAGCTGATTCCAAGCCTGCAGCGGTGGCCGGTACCGCTGCCCCCGGCGTGTCGCCTGTTTCAGCCCCCGCTCCGGTTGCTCCTGCCGCCGCTGTGGCGCCGGCTCCGGTGGTGATAGCCAGTCCGGCTGAGTCGGCGGCCACAGTGGCCCCCGAACTGCCTGCCGTGGCGACGTCGCCGGCAGCGCCTGCGCAAGAGCAGGCCGTGCCGGTGATCGATGTACCCTGGAACGAACCGCCCGAGGTCCCGCCGGTTGCCGTCGAGGCCAATGCAATACTGCCCGAGCCGGCACTGGACGGGCCACCCGATCATGTGGCTGCCGTGGTTCAGGTCGAAGAGCCTGACGATGACGAGCCGCCGCTGACCGACGAAGACTATTTCGAGGTCGAAAATCAGGCCGAGGCTTACTTCGAGGAGCTGCAGCAGGACGAGACGGACCAGCAGGAGGTCGAGCCGCTGCCGGCAGTTGAGCCTGCCACCGGGCTGGCTGCCGAATGGCTGGAGCTCTATCTCAAGCTCGGTCTGTCCGGCCTGACCGGCAGCATCGCGGCCAACTGCACGTTGATTTCGGTGGAGGGCGATCGCTGGCTGATGCACCTCGACCCGGCCCAGAGTGCCCTGTTCAACCCGACGCAGCAGCGCCGGTTGAACGATGCGTTGAATCAGTACCACGGGCGTACGTTGCAGCTCGATATCGTGCTGCAGAAGCCCGAGCAGGAAACGCCGGCGCAGGCCGCGCAGCGTCGTCGCGCCGAGCGACAGCGCGCCGCTGAACAATCGATTCATGCGGACCCGCTGGTCCAGCAGTTGATGCAGCAGTTCGCCGCGGTGATCCGCGAAGGCACCATCGAACCCGTAGAACACTCAGAACCCTGATCGAATTGAGGTGATACCCATGATGAAAGGTGGCATGGCCGGCCTGATGAAGCAGGCGCAGCAGATGCAGGAAAAGATGCAGAAGATGCAGGAAGAGCTGGCGAACGCCGAAGTCACTGGCCAATCCGGTGCCGGCCTGGTCAGCGTGGTGATGAACGGCCGTCATGACGTCAAGCGCGTCAGCCTCGATGACAGCCTGATGCAGGAAGACAAGGAAATCCTCGAAGACCTGATCGCTGCGGCCGTCAACGATGCGGTACGCAAGATCGAGCAGAACAGCCAGGAGAAGATGGCCGGCATGACCGCAGGCATGCAGCTCCCGCCGGGCTTCAAGATGCCGTTCTGATCCAGCGCGCAGTTCCAGCCGGGCCGCCCCTCTCGCTGTGGGGCGGCCGGTTTTTTCAGTGATTCCATTTCGAGACGTACATGAGCTTCAGCCCGCTGATTCGGCAACTCATCGATGCCCTGCGCATTCTTCCTGGCGTAGGACAGAAGACCGCGCAACGCATGGCGCTGCAGCTGCTCGAGCGTGACCGCAGCGGTGGCCTGCGCCTGGCGCAGGCGTTGACCCGGGCGATGGAAGGTGTCGGCTACTGCAGGCAGTGCCGTACGCTGACCGAAGACGAACTCTGCCCGCAGTGCGCTGATCCGCGGCGGGATGATTCCCTGCTATGCGTGGTGCAGAGCCCGGTCGACGTGTTTGCGGTCGAGCAGACCGGCTTTCGTGGGCGTTACTTCGTGCTCAAGGGGCATCTGTCTCCGCTCGATGGCCTGGGGCCGGAGGCCATCGGCATTCCGGAGCTGCTGGGGCGGGTGGCGGATGGCGCATTCAGCGAAGTCATCCTGGCAACAAACCCCACTGTCGAAGGGGAAGCCACCGCGCACTACATCGCACAGATGCTCATTCCCAAAGGCCTGACCATCAGCCGAATTGCCCATGGTGTTCCACTGGGCGGCGAGCTGGACCTAGTCGATGGCGGCACACTGGCTCACGCCCTCGCAGGGCGCAAGCCGATCAGCCTATAACTCGACGCCTTTAGCTTATTGCTACTTGCTAGTGCCGTTCTGCAGATAGTTCGGGTAAAGTTCTAAGCCATAAACGTTAGATAACCAAAGCGAATATACTGCTTTGTTTTGGTTATATGCGCTGGCTATCCGAATCGAGGTCGAAATGAAAGCGAAGCTCTGGCTGGTTCCTGCTCTTGTGCTCCTGAGTGCGTTCGCGCAGGCGCAGGAAAAGTTCAAGGTAGGTTACATCCGGGTGATGGATGATGCCCAGGCCATGGTCGCCCACGAGGCAGGGCTGTATAAGAAGCACGGCCTGGATGTCGAACTGATCGAGTTCAGTTCGGGCACCGATCTGATCAAGGCCATCGTCGGCGGTCAGCTGGATACCGGTGTGCTGGGCTTTACCAATGCGGTGGCCTGGGCGTCCAAGGGGGCCGATCTGAAGGTGGTGGGTGGTGCGCAGCAAGGTTATCACTCGATCCTGGTGCGTGAAGATACCGACATCCAGGACGTGGCAGGCCTCAAGGACCGCACACTGGCTTCGCAGCGCGAAGGCAGCACGGCCGATGCGGTGCTGCGTGGCGTGACCTTGAAGAATGCCGGCCTCAAGCCGAGCGATGTCAACATCATGGGCGTCAGCCCGGCAGTCGCGGTGCAGTCACTGGTATCCGGGCGAGTGGATGCCGCCTTCCTGTTCGAGCCCTACGACCGCATCGCACAGCTGGTGGCGCCGGTTCGCCAGGTCTACGAGATCGGCGAAGTGTGGCCGTTCCCGTGCATGGTGGTGATCACCTCCGGCGACACCCTGGCCAAGCGCAAGGATGCCGTCTGGAAATCCCTGGATGCTCAGCGCGATGCCATCGAACTGCTGGACAAGCAGCCGGCCGAAGCGGCGAAGCTGATCGCCGGATACTTCATCGCCGAGCCAACCTTGAAAACCCTAAAGCGCGGCGAACTGGCCCGCGAGGTGGTCATCGAGGAAGCCATTGGTACCCAGACCTTCAGCGCCAAGCTTGGCGACGACGATCTGGCCCGTATTCAGGAGCTTGCCGACATTCTGCAGGAGCAGGGCTCGCTGAAGACTCGCGATGGCAAGCCGTTCGATACCCGAGCCATTCTCGATCTGAGCTGGCAGGAAGCACGGGAACTCTGATCGGCGCTGTGCCTTTCGGCAACACAAAGGCCCGACCCTGAGTCGGGCCATTCATTTTGCCCGCATTGCCGGGCCGTTTCGTTTCTGGATTTGCGGATTTTTATGCAGCTCAGGTTTGAAGATGTAGACAAGCGCTTCGGGCAGCTCGAAGTCATCAAGGGGTTCAGCGGCGAGTTCGCCCAGGGCGAGCTGGTCGCCCTGGTCGGGCCTTCGGGCTGCGGCAAGTCGACCTTGTTGCACCTGGTGGCGGGGCTGGAGAAGCCCAGCGCTGGCCGCGTGCTTGCCGATGGCAAGCCGATCACCGAGCCGAGCCCGCGACGTACCTTGGTGTTTCAGGAGCATGCGCTGTATCCCTGGCTGAGCCTGCAAGGCAATGTCGCCATGGCGCTCGAGCTGCAAGGCGTCGCCAAAAGCGAGGCCTTCGAGCAGGCGCGTGTCTGGCTCGAGCGTGTCGGGCTCAACGGCTTCGAGCATTACTATCCCCACCAGGTTTCTGGCGGTATGCGTCAGCGCACCGCCCTGGCCCGAGCCTTTATCGCCAAACCCGAGGTGCTGCTGCTGGATGAACCGTTCGGCGCCCTCGATGCTCTGACCCGCATGGCACTGCAGGACGTGCTGCGCGAGCTGATCGAGGAGCATCAGCCGACCGTGCTGCTGGTCACCCATGATGTGGACGAGGCGCTCTATCTCGCCGATCACGTACTGGTGTTCAGCCCGCGGCCGACTCGAGTGCTCAAGACCTTCAACTTCACCCATTGTGAGAAAAGCCACGACTTGTCGGCGTTTGCTGCCGAGCGTAAGGAGATTCTCAGCCTGTTGGGTATCAAGACGGAGGTAGCGCACCCATGAGTCAGGCTCGTCGTCTAACCGGCCCGAAGAAATACCTGGCCGTCGTTCTGGCCATCCTGTTCATTCTGCTGATCTGGCAGGCGGCGGCCTGGAGTCTGCCGGCATTCCTCATGCCGGGTATCCCGACCGTGGTCGAGCGCCTGATCACCACCATCCAGCAACCCGAGTTCCGCGACGGCCTGTATGGCAGCATGAGCCGCCTGGGCAGTGGCTACGGCTTCGCCTTGCTGTTCGGCATCGGTTTCGGCCTTGTCGGCGGCGTGTTGTTCTTCTTCCGCGAGATCCTGCGCTCGGCCATCGTTATCCTGCAGTCGATTCCGTCGATTGCCTGGGTGCCGCTGTTCCTGATCGTGATGGGGTTCGGCAATCTGCCGATCATCGTCGTGGTGGCGCTGGCAGCGTTCTTCCCGATGGCGCTTTCGGTGATGAACGCCACCGAGAGTGTGCAGCCGGTGCATGTCTCTGCCGCACGGGTGATGGGCGCTTCGCGTTGGCAGCTGCTGCGGCGTGTCTATCTGCCGGCGGTGATGCCCGAGCTGATCACCGGCGCCCAGCTGGCCTTCGGCAACGCCTGGCGTGCACTGATCTCTGCCGAGATGCTGATCGGCTTCGGCCAGGGGCTGGGGCGCTCGCTGGCTTACTCCGGGGAGATCGCCGATATGGTGGGAGTCATGATGAACATTCTGGTGATCGCCATTCTTGCCACCCTGATCGATCAGGTGGTGCTGGAGAAGTTCAAGCAGCGGATGCTGCGCTATCAGTACGTCTGAGGTTTGGCCGGTGCCTGTCTCTTCGCACATCGTTCTCTGGCTCGCCTTGTTCACGCCGGCAGTGGGGCTGGCCGAGTCGCTGCGGATGGAGTTGCCCGAGCATCGCGTGCTGTCGAGCAGCGAGACCGAAAGTTTCGAGGCGGCGCTGGCCGAGCAGCTTGGCGTCGAACTCGGGCGCTCGGTGCAGTTCGGGGTGTCGGACGGGCAGGTCGGCGTGCGCGTGGAGGCCAGCCAGCAACGTGGCGTGACCACTTACTATCGCGCTGTCCCCGCGGCTCTTGTCCCCACCGAGGCAGGGCCCGCCGCCTGGGCTGATCTTCGCGAGCAATCCGTCTGCGTCAGTACCGCAAGCCCCTATGCGCCAGTGCTGCGCGAGCGTTTTGGGGCATCGCCGCGAGAGTATGCCAGCTCGGCGCATGCGCTTATCGGTCTCAAGCTGGGCGAGTGCCAGGCCGTTGTCGAGGATGAAGCCTTGCTGACCGAACTGGCTACGTTGCCGGAGTGGCGCCGCTACAAGCGCCTGCTGCCGCCGCTGGCGGATGCCGAGCGGCAGCTTCGCCTGACCGCGGATGAGGCGGGGTTACAGCAGGAAATCGACGCACTCGTCGCGCAATGGAGTGTGGACGGGCGCCTGGCAAAGCTGACGCAGCAGTGGATCGACGAAGTTGCCTTTCAGGCCTATGTGTTGGCCGACACCCTGGATTGCCACTGACTGCTTGATTGCTTTCGAGCTGCGCGTGTGCGAAGGGCTCGTCAGCGTGCTGTATCAACGATCTGCGGCAACATCCGCCGCAACCCCTCGAGCTGGAGCGGGGCACGAATATGCCCCCGCAGCGTGCCGTCGGGGCCCACCAGGGCCAGATTGCCGCTATGGCTGACGCTGTAGTCCCCCTGCGTCTCGCTTGCTGGAACGAATGGCAGGCCCAGTGCCCTGGACAGCCGCTGCAGCTGCTCCATATCGCCGGTGAGGCCGTTGAACCCGCCGCGGTAGTAGTCCAGGTACGTTTTCAGCTGCTGAGGCGTGTCACGCGCAGGATCGGCAGTGATCAATACCAGCTGCAGCTGGTCGCGGGTTTCCTTCGGGAGCTGGCTGAACAGTCGGCGCATGTCGCTCAGCGTGGTCGGGCAGATATCCGGGCAGGCGGTGAAGCCGAAGAACAGAATATGCCAGCGTCCCTGTAACGATCGCGTGTCGAACCGCTGGCCATCCTGGTCGACCAGTTCCAGAGGCGGTATCGCGCGCTCACGGGGCAACAGGAGGATATTGGCCTGATCCAGCAGGACGTCGCGATCCAGCGCCAATGCGGGTGTGGTCCAGGCCAGCGCAAGAATCAGCAGGCAGCGCCAGAGTCTCGTTGGCACGGCGTCTCCTCCAGATCGAGCAATCGGCGATGGGTTGGTCAGCGGTCGCTCAGCTCGAAGGCGGTCAGCGTGAAGGTTGGGATGCCGATGTCCTGCAGTTTCTGCGACCCCCCGAGTTCGGGCAGGTCGATGATCGCGGCGGCTTCATGGATGCTGGCGCGCATGCGTCGTACCAGTTGGGCGGCGGCGAGGAGGGTGCCACCGGTGGCGATCAGGTCATCGAACAGCAGTACCGAGTCGCCTTCACACAGGCTGTCGGCATGGATTTCCAGGTGCGCTTCGCCATACTCGGTGCAATAGGCCTGCGAAAGCACGTCGGCGGGCAATTTGCCCTGCTTGCGGAACAGCACCAGCGGCTTGTTCAGCTCGTACGCGAGGATCGAACCGACCAGAAAGCCGCGGGCGTCGAGCGCCCCGATATGGGTGAAATCCGCTTCCACATAACGCTGGATAAAGCTGTCGGCCACCATGCGCAGCGCCTTTGGCGACTGGAACAATGGCGTGATATCGCGAAATATCACGCCGGGCCGCGGAAAGTCCGGAACCGGGCGGATCAAGGTCTTGATGCTGAATTCGTCGAAGATCATCGGGCTACTGCTCCAAACTCGGTGACTCAGACGTCCATGGCGCCGCCGGCGAGGGCGCACAGTCCGATGGAATCCAGGATGCGCACTTCCTTGCCCTCGGCTTCGAGCAGACCGTTCTGCTGGAAGCGGGTAAACACGCGGGATACGGTCTCGACTGCCAGCCCTAGGTAGTTGCCGATCTCGTTGCGCGACATGGGCAGGCGGAACTGATTGGCGGAAAAGCCCCGTGCGCTGAAACGAGCCGACAGGTTGATCAGGAAGGTGGCGATGCGCTCGTCGGCAGTCTTCTTGGACAGCAACAGCATCATCTGCTGATCGTCGCGGATTTCGCGGCTCATGATGCGCATCAGTTGGCGGCGCAGTTGCGGCAGCAGCACGCTAAGCTCGTCGAGACGCTCGAAGGGGATTTCGCAGACCGACGTGGTTTCCAGTGCCTGGGCCGTGACTGGGTAGCTTTCGGTGTCCATGCCGGAAAGGCCAACCAGCTCGCTGGGCAGGTGGAAGCCGGTGATCTGTTCTTCACCGCCATCGGTCACGCTGAATGTTCGAAGCGCACCGGAACGCACGGCGAAGACCGAACTGAAGGTATCGCCCTGGCGGAACAGTGTCTCGCCTTTCTTCAGCGGGCGGCCGCGCTTGACGATATCGTCCAGCGCGTCCATGTCCTGCATGTTCAACGACAGGGGCAGGCAGAGCCCGGAAAGGCTGCAATCCTTGCAATGAGCTTGCCGCTGCGCACGGACCTTGATCGATTCGGACATAGAGGGCTTCCTGGAAACCGGTTTATAGCGCGCAAGGTTAACTCAGTACGAACGCTATGGCCAATTGGCGCAAGGGTCGCAGGTCGGAAGATTGGACGATGGTCTGAGCCGCTAGATGACGCGCGAGAAGCCCTGGTTGCCGTGCTCGGGCAGGTAGTGATCGAAGAGCATGCAGATCGAACGCACCAGCAGGCGTCCGGCCGGCTGAACGATGAGATGGCTCTCGCTGATTTCGATCAGTCCGTCTGCGGCCATCTGTTCCAGCATCGGCCAGGGCTCGGCGAAGTAATGGCGGAATTCGATGGCATGAACGTGTTCGATTCGGGCGAAGCTGAGCTCGAAATCACAGATGAGCGCCTGGATGACGTCGCGGCGGATCAGATCGTCCTGATTGCAGCGCAGCCCCCTGGCGGTGGCGAGCTGACCCTGGTCCAGCTGATGCTGGTACTCCGCGATGTCGCTGTGGTTCTGGCAGTACAGGTCGCCGATCTGACTGATGGCCGACATGCCCAGGCCGACCAGATCACAGTGGCCGTGGGTCGTGTAACCCTGAAAATTGCGTTGCAGGCTGCCGTCTTCCTGAGCCATGGCCAGTTCGTCGTCGGGTAGCGCGAAGTGATCCATGCCGATGTATCGATAACCGGCGTCGGTGAGCAGGTGGATGCTCTGCTCCAGCATTGCCAGTTTCTCCGCAGGCGCCGGCAGATCACTGGCGTTGATCCGTCGCTGCGGTGCGAACCGCTCGGGCAGATGAGCGTAGTTGAACAGTGACAGGCGATCGGGTTGCAGATCGATGATGGCCCCAACCGTCTTGGCGAAGCGTGCCGGGGTCTGCAGCGGCAGACCGTAGATCAGGTCGATGTTCAGCGAGCGATACTGCAGTGTACGTGCCGCTTCGATGATGGTGCGGGTCTGCTCCAGTGTCTGCATGCGATTGATGGCGCGCTGAACATCCGGGTCGAGATCCTGCACGCCGATGCTGATGCGATTGAAACCAAGCTCGCGCAACAGGCCAATGGTCGGCCAGTCCGCTTCCCTCGGGTCGACCTCGATACTGAAGTCTCCGTGGTCGTCGTCCTGCAGATTGAAATGCTGGCGCAGATGTTTCATCAGGCGGCGCAGCTCGTCATGGCTTAGGAAGGTCGGTGTGCCGCCACCGAAGTGCAGTTGCTCGACCAGCTGGTCCTTGCCCAGGTGGCAGGAGATCAGCTCGATTTCCTTTTCCAGGCGCTCCAGATAAGGCTGCGCCCGGCCGCGGTCCTTGGTGATGACCTTGTTGCAGCCGCAGTAGTAGCAGACGTTGGCGCAGAAGGGCAGATGGACGTACAGAGACAACGGGCGTGACGCCTGGCGGCTGCTGCGCAGGGCGTGGAGCAGATCGAACGAACCGATCTTGTCATTGAACTGGGCCGCGGTCGGGTACGACGTGTAGCGCGGGCCGGCCTGATCGTAACGACGGATCAGGTCGGAATCCCAGCGAATGGAGTCGAGCATGTGGCGTTCCCGGTCATGACGGCGGTCGCTGGATTCTAGGTGCAGGGCCTCGCGACGGACTTGACCTGTATCAAAGTTGATCAGACCCTAGAGCGTTGGGTCCGATCGCTCCCGACATGCGGAAGGATCGCCGTGATTCGTGGTCAGATGGTCACCTTCCTCCGTTTCGAACCAGTAGATCCTAAATGTCGCTAGAGGAGAGTTTCATGCACAGTCGTCAGCAGGAAATCGCAGCCGCGCTCCATGTCTGCGCACCTTTCACCGGGCCGGAGTCCGTACAGACGGAAATCGAACGTCGGATACGCTTCATCCAGTCCTGCCTGCGCGAGTCCGGCATGAAGACACTGGTGCTGGGTATCAGCGGCGGAGTCGACTCGACGACTGCTGGCCTCTTGGCGCAGCGGGCCGTCGAGGGGATGCGCGCCGCTGGCGAGGGAGACCACTACCGTTTCATCGCCGTGCGCCTGCCGTATCAGGTCCAGCATGACGAGCATGAAGCTCAGCTGGCGGTGGATACCATCAAGCCCGATGAATGCCACACGGTGAACATCGGCACCGCGGTACTCGGTCTGGCGGCCGCTACCGAAGCACTCGAGCCGCTGAGCCCTGAACAGCGTGATTTCGTGCTGGGTAACACCAAGGCGCGGATGCGCATGGTTGTTCAATACACCATCGCCAATGCCCGTCAGGGGCTGGTGATCGGAACGGACCATGCGGCGGAGGCGGTGATGGGTTTCTTCACCAAGTTCGGTGACGGTGCGTGCGACCTGACGCCGCTGGCCGGTCTGGTCAAGGATCAGGTTCGGCAGATCGCCGCCGCGCTGGGAGCGCCGGAGCAACTGGTACACAAGGTGCCGACCGCTGACCTCGAAGAGCTGTCACCGGGCAAGCCCGATGAGGCGGCGCACGGCGTCAGCTACCGCAACATCGACGACTTCCTGCAGGGCAAGCCGGTACCGGACGAGGCCGCCCAGATCATCGTCGACACCTATGACAAGACCGCACACAAGCGTCAGCTACCGAAGGAGCCTTGAGTTCCGCGCCCAGACTAGTGCGAATGCTCGCCGTGGACTGCTGCATTGCCGTGGCCCATGAGCCATTGCTGATGAGGACCCGGCAGGGTCCACAGGCCGAACAGGATCACCATCAGGCCACCGGCGATGCGTACGCCGCGTTTGCGCAGCAGTCCCGTCAGGCGCTCGGCGGCCAGGCCCGTGGCAAGCAGAACCGGCCATGTGCCGATGCCGAAGGCCAGCATCAGCAGAGCACTGTCCCACGCATCGCCCTGGCTGGCCGACCAGAGCAGGGTGCTATACACCAGACCACATGGCAGCCAGCCCCAGAGCGCCCCGAGAACGAGCGCGCGGGGCAGGCTGGTTACCGGCATCAGCCGGCTGGCGACGGGCTGGATATGGCGCCAGAGACCACGCCCTAGCGCTTCCACGCGGGTCAGGCCGCTCCACCAGCCAGCGAGATAAAGCCCCATGCTGATCAACAGCAACGCGGCAACCACACGCAGTGCCGTCGCCGCCGGGCTATTCGCAATCGCCCAGCCTGCCAGACCGATCAGAAAGCCGGCAACGGCATAGCTGGCCACCCGCCCCAGGTTGTAAGCGAGCAGCAGGCGCAGACGCTTTGCGCGCTGTTCCGGCGGAATGGCCATGGTCAGCGCGCCCATCAGCCCGCCGCACATCCCCAGGCAATGTCCGCCGCCCAGCAGGCCAAGTACCCAGGCGGAAAGCAGAAGCGGAGCCAGTTCAGTCACCTTTGCGCTGCTCCGGCTGCTGTTTGGCATCATCCTGTGCGTCCGCGGGACGCTGGGGCTCTTCGTCATCGAACAGAATGCTGTGCGCCGGCCCGTCTAGGTCGTCGAACTGACCGCTGTCCACTGCCCAGAAGAACACCCAGATCGCAACGGCCACCAGGACCACGGCAACAGGGATCAGGATATACAGAGCGGCCATCAGGACCTCCAGAGGCCGAAATCAGCGTTTCGGCTGCGATTAATGGCGTGTCGCCTTGCGCATCGGCGCCAGTGGGGCGGTCCGCTGGCGGATCAGCCGCGGCCCGCTGGATCCGGCTGGCGCGTGAGCCGTAGGGCGTTGAGTACCACCAGCAGCGAGCTGATCGACATCCCGAGCGCCGCCCATAGAGGAGTGACCCAGCCCACTGCGGCGAACGGCAGAATCAGGCCATTGTACAGACTTGCCCAGGCAAGGTTTTCGATGATGATGCGTCGGCTGCGCCGGGCGATATCGAAGGCCTGCGCGAGGCTGCCGAGACGATTGGACAGCAACACGGCATCGGCGCTGGTCTTCGCCAGATCCGTTGCCGAGCCCATGGCGACGCTGATGTCGGCCGCTGCCAGCACCGGGACATCGTTGACGCCATCGCCGAGCATCAGCACGCGATGCCCTTCGGCCTGCAATGCCTGCAGCCTGGCGAGCTTCGCCGCCGGAGTCATGCCACCTTCGGCCTGGTCAATGCCCAGGTCGCTGGCGATCTGCGCCACCATCGGCGAGCTGTCTCCGGAAAGCAGAAGTGTCCGCCAGCCGCGTCGGCGGCAGGCTTCCAGCAGAGCCGGGGCGTCGTCGCGTAGCCGGTCGTCGAGTACCAGCCAGGCCAGCGGACCTTGCTCGTCGCCCAACAGAAGCCACTGGCCGTGTTCGCCAGGAATGGCCGGCGCGGAACCGGCGAAGCCTTCGGCCACGAAGCCCGGCTGGCCGATGCGCAGGTTGCGGCCTTGAACGCTGCCCTGCAGGCCGAGGCCTGGTACCGTCTCGACGGATTCGGCAGCCAGCGGCGCGCGGCCGAAGGCGCGGGCGATCGGATGCTCGGAGCGGTTCTCCAGCGCCGCGGCCAGCGCGAGACAGCTATCGGCATCGAGCTCACCGAGCGGATGCACGGCGCTGAGCGTGAGGCGCCCTTCGGTGAGGGTTCCGGTCTTGTCGAAAACAACGGTGTCGATCTGGTTGAGGCCTTCAAGGACATGTCCGCGGGTCAAAAGCAGGCCGAGCTTATGCAGGGTGCCGGTGGCCGCCGTCAGTGCAGTGGGGGTCGCCAGCGAAAGGGCGCAGGGGCAGGTTGCGACCAGCAGCGCGAGGACAATCCAGAAGGCGCGTTGCGGGTCGATCTGCCACCAGACCAGGCCGACGATGCTGGCCACCACCAGCACCACCAGCAGAAACCATTGGGCGACGCGGTCAGCCAGTTCGGCGAGCTTGGGTTTGTCGCCCTGGGCGCGTTCCAGCAGGCGGACAATGGCGGACAGCCGGGTGTCGTCGCCCAGTGCCTGGACCTCCACGGTCAGCGGGCCTTCGACATTGAGGGTGCCGGCGGTAACCGAATCGCCGGCACTGCGTGGAAGAGGCAGGTATTCCCCCGTTAGAACCGACTCGTCGACGCTGGATTGCCCGCTGAGAATCACGCCGTCAGCCGGGATCAATCCGCCGGGCTGCACCAGCACCTGGTTACCGAGCTGCAGTTCGCTGAGCAGGATGCGGTGACTGTGACCGTCGGCATCCAGCTTCAGGCAGGAGGCCGGCAGCAGGTTGACCAGTTGCGCGGTGGCGGCCGCCGTGCGCTCGCGTGCCCTGCGCTCCAGGTATCGCCCGGCCAGCAGGAAGAGGGCGAACATGCCCACCGCATCGAAATAAAGCTCGCCCTGGCCGGTGATGGTCGACCAAATGCCGGCGACATAGGCGCCGCCGATGGCCAGCGATACCGACACGTCCATGGTCAGGTGGCGGGTACGCAGATCGCGTAACGCACCCTTGAAGAAATCGGTACAGCAGTAGAAGACGATGGGCGTGGTCAGCAGCAGCGCGGTCCAGCGGAGGGTGACAAAGAAGCTCTCCGACAGGTCCAGGTTGAACTCCGGCCAGGTCGCCATGGTTGCCATCATGACCTGCATCCAGAGCAGGCCGGTGACACCCAGTTGGCGCAACGAGCGCCGGTTCTCGCTCGCCAGGCGTTCGGCCGCCTGGTCGGCCTGATACGGGTGGGCCGCGTAGCCGATGCGGCGCAGTTCGCCCAACAGCTCGCTGAGCGGTAACTGCGCATCGCTCCAGCGCACGTTCAGGCGATGATTGGACAGGTTGAGGTTGGCCTCGGCCACGCCCTTCAGGTTGCGCAGATGGCGTTCGATCAGCCAGCCGCAGGCCGCGCAGCTGATGCCTTCGATCATCAGGGACGTGCTTGCCAGCTCGCCCTGGTGCTGAACGAAAGGTTGCTGTACGTCCTTGCGGTCGTACAATGCCATTTCCTCGCTGAGCTCCTGTGGGAGCGCCTGGGGATTGATCGCCGTGTCGCTGCGGTGCAGGTAGTAGCTTTCCAGGCCGCCCTTGACGATGGCTTCGGCCACCGCCTGACAGCCCGGGCAACACAAGGCCCGCGTCTCACCCAGCACGCGGGCCTGAAAGGGGCTGCCGGGAGGAACCGGCAGCCCGCAGTGGTAGCAGGGGAGGGGCTTTGCCATCAGCAGCTCAAGGCTTCAGTTCGAGCGCGCGGCCGGTTTCAACCGTCTTTTCACCATACAGGCGCCAGTCCTGGTCGCCTTCTCGGCCGAGGAGCTCGATGAAGCGTCGGCCGGTGATCGACTCCTGCATCTGTCCCTGATAGATGCCATCGCCCTGCGGTTGCAGGACCACGCGGCGGTCACGCTCCGGCTGGGTCGGGGAGAGCAGATTCAGCACCAGTTGCTGAGGCCGGCTCGCACCGCTCAGCTGCACTTCGGCCAGACCGCGCTCGTCATTGAGGACGATACGGGCCTGCATCTCCAGACGCTCCGCCAGCTTTTCGCGCTCGAGGGACTGGTTGATTCCTTTGCCGGCATCGTAGTAGTTGTCCGCCACCAGCGTATCGGCGTTGCGGATGGCAATCGTCAGCAACGACACCCCCAACACAACCGAACTCAGCAGAATCGCGATGACAAACCAGGCCCAGAACTGGGTGTACCAACGTGTTTGTTCGTTATCGGAGCGCATGCATTACCTTTCTAGCGGATGCTTGGGCCGATGAAACGGCTGTCGGCATCGTCATTGATCGATTCGTCGTCTACCGAACGGACATGGAAGACGATCTCATTGGTGCTCGAGGGCAGCTTCTCCGGTGCGATGGACAGTTCCACCGGCACGGTCACGAGCTCACCCGCTTCGGCCCGTATCTCCCTGCGGCCCTCATAGACCAGGCCGTCGAGACCCGAGGCCTCGATCACGAAGGTCTGCTCGCGCTGAGCCTTGTTCATGACCTTGAGGGTGTACACGTTCTCGATATTGCCTTGCTCGTTCTCGCGATAGAGCACGCGATCCTTGAGCACGTCCAGCTTGACCAGCGGGCGATCATACACGGCATAGGTGAACAGCCCCATCATCGCCAGCAGCGCGACGGCGTAACCGATCAGGCGCGGACGCAGCAGATGGGTCTTCTGGCCGGACAGGTTGTGTTCGGTGGTGTAGCTGATCAGCCCGCGTGGGTAGTTCATCTTGTCCATGATCGCGTCGCACGCATCGATACAGGCCGCGCAGCCGATACATTCGATCTGCAGGCCGTCGCGGATGTCGATGCCGGTCGGGCAGACCTGCACGCACATGGTGCAGTCGATGCAATCACCCAGGCCCATGGCCTTGTAATCGGCGTCCTTCTTGCGCGGGCCACGCTTCTCGCCGCGGCGCGGATCGTAGGAAACGATCAGCGTGTCCTTGTCGAACATCACGCTCTGGAAGCGTGCGTACGGGCACATGTAGATGCAGACCTGCTCGCGCAGATAGCCGGCGTTGCCGTAGGTGGCGAGCGTGAAGAAAGCCACCCAGAACAAGGCCCAGCCGCCAACCTGCAAGGTGAGCAGGTCAGGTACCAGTTCGCGGATGGGGGTGAAGTACCCGACAAAGGTGACCCCCGTCGCGAAGGAGACGAACAGCCAGATGCTGTGCTTGCCCAGCTTGCGGATGAACTTGCTGCCGCTCATGGGAGCCTTGTCCAGCTTCATGCGCTGGTTGCGATCACCCTCGGTGACCTTTTCGGCCCACATGAAAACCCAGGTGAACACGCTTTGTGGGCAGGTGTAGCCGCACCATACGCGGCCGGCGAACACAGTGATGAAGAACAGGCCGAAGGCGCAGATGATCAGCAGCCACGACAACAGCATGAAGTCCTGAGGCCAGAAGGTAGCCCCGAAGACATGGAATTTGCGCTCCGGAAGATCCCACCAGACAGCCTGTCGGCCGTTCCAGTTGATCCATGCGGTGCCGAAATAAAGGATGAAGAGAACCGCTCCGCCGACGCGGCGGACATTGCGAAACAGGCCGGAGAAGGCTCGGGTGTAGATTTTTTCACGCGCGGCATAGAGGTCAGCGGACGCTCCTGCCTTGGACGGAGGGGTTACATCACGAACGGGGATCTGCTCAGTCATCGAGTGCGTACCACGGCGGAAGGTGGGTGTCCCGGCCGATACGTGCCAACCGGGATCATTTTTCTGTCCAGCTGCGAATGGTACGCCCGGAGCGTTGAGGTCGGGTGTGACAGGTCGTCACTCCCGACCTCGGTCAATCACTGCTCCGGTTGCTGCGACAGGCTGTAGACGTAGGCTGCCAGCAGGTGAACCTTGTCATGGCCAAGGATCGCTTCCTGGGCAGGCATGCGGCCATTGCGACCGTAGCGCAGGGTCTGTTGGATCTGAGCGAAGCTCGAACCATACAGCCAAACGTTGTCGGTCAGGTTCGGCGCGCCCATGGCTGTAACGCCCTTGGCTTCCGGTCCATGGCAGACTACACAGTTGGCCGCGAAGATTTTTTGACCCTGCTCAATGTCGACGCTGATACCCTCTGGGGTATCACGGCCGGACAGGCTGCGAACGTAGCCAGCCACGTTGCGAATGCCTTCTTCGCCGATCACGTCCTTCCACGCCGGCATTGCAGCCTGACGGCCATGCAGGATGGTGGTCTTGATCGTCTCGGGCTCGCCGCCCCACAGCCAATCATCGTCGGTCAGGTTGGGGAAGCCATAGGCGCCCTTGGCGTCGGAGCCGTGGCAGACGGAGCAGTTGGAGGCGAACAGACGGCCACCCATCTTCAGCGCCTGCGGGTCCTTGGCCACTTCCTCTACCGGCATGGCGGCGTACTTGGCGTACAGCGGGCCGTACTGCTCGTCGGCCTTGTCCATCTCGCGCTGCCATTCCTTGACCTGAGTCCAGCCGTCCTCATAGCCGGGCAGCAGGCCTTTCCAGTTGCCCAGGCCGGGGTAGAGCGCCAGGTAGCCGAGTGCGAACACCACGGTGCCGACGAACAGCATGAACCACCAGCGCGGCAGAGGGTTGTCGTACTCCTCGATGCCGTCATAGGAGTGGCCAACGGTTTCTTCGGTGCTGTCAGGGCGTTGGCCCTTGCGAGTTGCCAGTAGCAGCCAGACCAGCGCGGCAATGGTGCCGAGGCTCAGCAGGGTGACGTACCAACTCCAAAACGAGGTCATTTATTTCTTACTCCTGGAAGCTTCTTCATCACGCTTCTTGGCGTCGGTCTCGTCGTCCGCGAAGGGCAGGTTGGCGGCTTCGTCGAAGCTTTGCTTGCGTTTGCTGCTGTAGGCCCAGAGCACCACGCCAATAAAGGCGACGAATACCAGAATTGTGCCCAGGCCACGAAGAGTCCCGATTTCCATCATGCGTTACCGTTTGTTGGTGAGTGCGGTGCCGAGTACTTGCAGATAGGCCACCATGGCGTCCATCTCGGTCTTGCCACGAACGGCATCCCGGGCGCCGGCGATGTCTTCGTCGGTGTAGGGCACGCCGAGGGTGCGCAGCGCCGACATCTTCTTGGCGGTGTCCTTGCCATCGAGGGTCTTCTCGACCAGCCACGGGTAGGACGGCATCTTCGACTCGGGCACGACGTTGCGCGGGTTGTACAGGTGCGCACGGTGCCAATCATCGGAGTAGCGGCCGCCGACACGGGCCAGGTCCGGTCCGGTACGCTTGGAGCCCCACAGGAACGGATGGTCGTAGACGCTTTCGCCGGCGACGGAGTAGTGGCCGTAGCGCTCGGTTTCGGCGCGGAACGGGCGCACCATCTGCGAGTGGCAGCCCACGCAACCTTCGCGGATGTACAGGTCACGGCCTTCCAGTTGCAGCGCGGTGTACGGCTTCATGCCCTCGACCGGCTCGTTGACGGCGTCCTGGAAGAACAGCGGGACGATCTGGGTCAGACCACCGATGCTCACCGCCAGGATCATGAACAGGGTCAGCAGACCGATGTTCTTTTCAAGTATTTCGTGGTTCTTCATCTATCCGTTTCCTCAAGCGATCTGCGCGGCAGCGTCGTACTGGGCTGCTTTGGCGACACGCACGGTGCGCCAGGTGTTGTAGGCCATCAGCAGCATGCCGGCGAGGAAGAAGGCGCCGCCGAGCGCACGGACGATGAAGCCCGGGTGGCTGGCTTCCAGCGCTTCGACGAAGGAGTAGGTCAGGGTGCCGTCTTCGTTGATTGCGCGCCACATCAGGCCCTGGGTGATGCCGTTGACCCACATCGAGGCGATGTAGAGCACGGTGCCGATGGTGGCCAGCCAGAAGTGCGCATTGATCAGGCCGATGCTGTGCATCTGCTCGCGACCGAACACTTTCGGGATCAGGTGGTACATCGAACCGATGGTGATCATCGCTACCCAGCCGAGGGCGCCAGCGTGTACGTGGCCGATGGTCCAGTCGGTGTAGTGGGACAGGGCGTTGACGGTCTTGATGGCCATCATCGGACCTTCGAAGGTCGACATGCCGTAGAACGCCAGCGAAACCACCAGGAAGCGCAGGATCGGATCGGTGCGCAGCTTATGCCAGGCGCCGGAGAGGGTCATCATGCCGTTGATCATGCCACCCCAGCTCGGTGCCAGCAGGATGATCGACATCACCATGCCCAGGCTCTGCGCCCAGTCCGGCAGGGCGGTGTAGTGCAGGTGGTGCGGGCCGGCCCAGATATAAAGGGTGATCAGCGCCCAGAAGTGGACGATCGACAGGCGATAGGAATACACCGGACGCTCGGCTTGCTTCGGCACGAAGTAGTACATCATGCCCAGGAAGCCGGTGGTCAGGAAGAAGCCCACGGCGTTGTGGCCGTACCACCACTGCACCATCGCATCGGTCGCGCCCGAATAGATCGAGTAGGACTTGAACCAGCTCACCGGGATTTCCAGGTTGTTGACGATGTGCAGCATCGCCGTCACCAGGATGAAGGCACCGAAGAACCAGTTACCCACATAGATGTGCTTGGCCTTGCGCTTCATGATGGTGCCGAAGAACACGGCAATGTACGACACCCATACCAAGGTGATCAGGATGTCGATCGGCCATTCCAGTTCCGCGTATTCCTTGGAGCTGGTGAAGCCTTGCGGCAGCGTGATGACCGCCAGCACGATCACGGCTTGCCAACCCCAGAAGGTGAAGGCAGCGAGACCATCGGAGAACAGCCGCGTCTGGCAGGTGCGCTGAACCACGTAGTAGGACGTGGCGAACAGTGCGCAACCACCGAAGGCGAAGATCACCGCGTTGGTGTGCAAGGGACGCAGACGACCGAAGCTCGTCCACGGCAGGTCAAAATTGAGCGAGGGCCACACCAGCTGCGCGGCGATGAAAACACCCAGGCCCATCCCAATGATTCCCCACACCACCGTCATGATGGCGAATTGGCGAACCACCTTATAGTTATAAGCAGTCTCACTTATTGCTGTGCTCATGCAAGGCTTCCACGCTAATGGCATTTTCGAAGGCAAAAACGGCGGCAAGTATGGAGAAAGCAGGGGGGCAATGCAAACGACGCCCGGGCTCTCTTTGCTGGCCGAAACCCTGATTTAAAGCGTCTTCCGTGTGCTGTGCAGGGACGATTCGCACCAGGCCGGTGCGCGGGATTTATCGAGTTCGCCTTATGGTTCTAGGCGGGGCGGCGAATCGGAAGCAAAGCTTAAAAGTGCTGCTGCGGAGGGGGAAGGTCTTCGGTCGGCTGAGGATGCGACAGATAGTCGCAGCGCTGTGGAAGTTGCCTTGGAACAAGGCGGGAAGGGCGGTACGAGTGTACCGCCCTTTTACGACTCACTGCTTGGCGACTTGTTCCGGGTTTTTCGACAAGCTGTAAACGTAGGCAGCGAGTAGGTGCACCTTGTCGTTACCCAGGTACTGCTGCTGAGCCGGCATCTGGCCGTTGCGGCCGTGACGGATGGTCTGCTGCAGTTGGCCCAGGCTCGAACCGTAGATCCAGCCGGAGGCATGCTGCAGGTTCGGCGCGCCCAGCGCGGCCATGCCTTCGCCACCCTGGCCGTGGCAGACGGCGCAGGTCTGCGCATAGACCTCCTTGCCTTTGCCCAGATCGGCATCGGTGCCTTCCGGCAGCGGCAGACCGGCGAGTTCGTTGCGCACGAAGGCGGCGACGTTCTTCACGCCTTCTTCGCCGATGGCCTGGCCCCAGGCCGGCATGGCAGCGATACGGCCGTTCAGAATGCTGGTCTTGATCGAGGTCGCATCACCGCCCCAGCGCCAGTGCTGGTCGGCCAGGTTCGGGAAGCCCAGGGAGCCCTTGGCGTCGGAGCCATGGCAGATGGCGCAGTAGTTGGCGAACAGGCGGGCGCCCATTTTCACAGCCTGCGGATCCTGTGCCACCTGTTCCACCGACATGGCAGCGTACTTGGCGAAGATCGGTCCGTACTTCTCGTCAGCTTGCGAAACCTCACGCTCCCACTGCTTCTCCTGGGTCCAGCCACCTTCGTAACCCGGCAGGACGCCCTTCCAGTTGCCCAGGCCCGGGTAGAGCACCAGGTAGAGAATGCCGAACACCAGCGTGCCGATGAACAGCAAGAACCACCAGCGCGGCAGCGGGTTGTCGTATTCCTCGATGCCATCGAAAGAATGTCCCATCGTCTTGTCCGTGGTGCCGGCTGGCTCGCCCTTGCGGGTGGCGAAGATCAGCCAGAACAGAGCGACGATGCTGCCCAGCGTCAGCAGGGCGATGTATCCACTCCAGAAATTGCTCATGTTCTACTCCTGGACAGCCCGAGCAACTCTAGCTGTCCGCGATTGAAGTCCCTGATGGCCGCCCTCGGCGGCGCACCTTTCTTAGATGGATAGCCGTTTTACCGCTTGTTGGTCAGCGCGGTGCCGAGTACCTGCAGGTAGGCCACCATCGCGTCCATTTCGGTCTTGCCCTTGACGGAGTCCCGGGCGCCGGCGATGTCTTCGTCGGTGTAGGGCACGCCGAGGGTGCGCAGCGCCGACATCTTCTTGGCGGTGTCCTTGCCATCGAGGGTCTTCTCGACCAGCCACGGGTAGGACGGCATCTTCGACTCGGGCACGACGTTGCGCGGGTTGTACAGGTGCGCACGGTGCCAATCATCGGAGTAGCGGCCGCCGACACGGGCCAGGTCCGGACCGGTGCGCTTGGAGCCCCACAGGAACGGATGGTCGTAGACGCTTTCGCCGGCGACGGAGTAGTGGCCGTAGCGCTCGGTTTCGGCGCGGAACGGGCGCACCATCTGCGAGTGGCAGCCCACGCAGCCTTCGCGGATGTACAGGTCACGGCCTTCCAGTTGCAGCGCGGTGTAGGGCTTCATGCCCTCGACCGGCTCGTTGACGGCGTCCTGGAAGAACAGCGGGACGATCTGGGTCAGACCGCCGATGCTCACCGCCAGGATCATGAACAGGGTCAGCAGACCAACGTTCTTCTCGAGTTTTTCATGCGATTTCATTTACGTCGGCTCCTCAAGCGATCTGCGCGGCGGCGTCATACTCGGCCGGCTTGGCCGCCTGAACGGTGCGCCAAGTGTTGTAGGCCATCACCAGCATGCCGGCGAAGAAGATCGCACCACCGATCATCCGCACCACGAAACCGGGGTGGCTGGCTTCCAGCGCTTCGACGAAGGAGTAGGTCAGGGTGCCGTCGTCGTTGATCGCACGCCACATCAGGCCCTGAGCGATACCGTTGACCCACATCGAGGCGATGTAGAGCACGGTGCCGATGGTGGCCAGCCAGAAGTGGGTGTTGATCAGGCCGATGCTGTGCATCTGCTCGCGACCGAACACTTTCGGGATCAGGTGGTACAGCGCGCCGATGGACACCATGGCAACCCAGCCGAGGGCGCCGGCGTGTACGTGGCCGATGGTCCAGTCGGTGTAGTGGGACAGGGCATTGACGGTCTTGATCGCCATCATCGGGCCTTCGAAAGTGGACATGCCGTAGAACGCCAGCGAGACCACCAGGAAGCGCAGGATCGGGTCGCTACGCAGTTTGTGCCAGGCGCCCGACAGGGTCATCATGCCGTTGATCATGCCCCCCCAGCTCGGGGCGAGCAGGATCAGCGACATCACCATGCCCAGGCTCTGCGCCCAGTCCGGCAGGGCGGTGTAGTGCAGGTGGTGCGGGCCGGCCCAGATGTAGACGGTGATCAGTGCCCAGAAGTGGACGATCGACAGGCGATAGGAATAGACCGGACGTTCGGCCTGCTTCGGCACGAAGTAGTACATGATCCCGAGGAAGCCGGCGGTGAGGAAGAAGCCCACGGCGTTGTGGCCGTACCACCACTGCACCATCGCGTCGGTGGCGCCGGAGTACAGCGAGTACGACTTCATCGCGGTGACCGGGATTTCCAGGTTGTTGACGATGTGCAGGATCGCCACGGTCAGGATGAAGGCGCCGAAGAACCAGTTACCGACATAGATATGCTTGACCTTGCGCGTCGCCAGCGTGCCGAAGAAGACGATCGCATAGGCCACCCAGACGATGGTGATCAGGATGTCGATCGGCCACTCCAGTTCCGCGTATTCCTTGGAGCTGGTGAAGCCCAGCGGCAGGGAGATCGCGGCGAGCAGGATGACCAGCTGCCAGCCCCAGAAGGTGAACGCGGCCAGCTTAGGCGCGAACAGGGTGGTTTGGCAGGTGCGCTGAACCGAGTAGTAGGAAGTCGCGAACAGAGCACAGCCGCCGAAGGCGAAGATCACCGCGTTGGTGTGCAATGGGCGAAGACGACCGAAACTGGTCCACGGGAGGTCGAAGTTCAGAAATGGCCAGGCCAATTGTGCTGCGATGAAAACGCCGAGCCCCATCCCGACGATTCCCCACACCACCGTCATGATGGCGAATTGGCGGACCACCTTGTAACTGTAGGCGGTACTGGTTGCTGTGTTCATGTATGGGCTTCCATCCACGGGTAATGAGCAGTTTTTTCTTTCTAATAGAAAGCGGGGCAAGAATGGGGAAAGGGCAATCTGCCGGTATTGACCCGGGTCAATACACACAATGTGACAAAGGGCATCTCGTCGGCTGGAACCATCCTCGGGGCGCGGCGTCGGCCAGCCTGATTCTGGCCCACGGCGCCGGTGCGCCGATGGACAGTCCGTTCATGGAGCAAATGGCTGTGCGCCTTGCCGCGCGCGGGGTTGCGGTGTGCCGCTTCGAGTTCGCCTACATGGCGGCGCGACGCCAGGGAATGGGCAGACGCCCGCCCAGTCCGCAGGCTCAGTTGCTCGCACAATGGCGGGAAGTCCATGCGCTGGTGCGACAGCAGGCCACAGGACCGCTGGCCATCGGCGGCAAGTCCATGGGCGGGAGAATGGCGAGCCTGTTAGCCGATGAGCTGGAGGCCGAGGCACTGGTGTGCCTGGGCTATCCGTTCCATCCCGCGGGGAAGCCGGACAAGCCTCGAGTGGCCCATCTGCAAGGGCTGAGGACGCCGACGTTAATCGTGCAGGGCGAGCGCGATGCACTCGGTGATCGCGAGCGGGTGGCGCAATACCCGTTGTCGCCTGCGATCGCCCTGCATTGGCTCGCTGCGGCGGACCATGATCTGAAGCCGCTGAAGCGCTCGGGGCTGACCCACGAGCAGCATCTGGACGAAGCGGCGGACGTCATCGCCGCGTTTCTGGGCGGGCTTTCAAGCCCCTGAGAAGTGGCAGCGAGCACCTGCGACGCTCGCTGCACTTGCGCTCAGCGGTTGAAGCGTTCGACCAGTGCGTACTGCCCCTGCGCCGTTGCCGCGAGGTCCTCGCTGAGCAGCGCCGAGCTACGGGCGTCGCCGGCGGTCTGGTCGGCGAGGCGGGCGATGGTGCTGACGTTGTGGCTGATCTCGTCGGCGACGGCGCTCTGCTCTTCGGTGGCCGAGGCGATCTGGGTGGTCATGTCGATGATATTGCCCATGGCCTCGTTGATGCCCGTCAGCGCCTGGTCGGCCTGGAGCACCTGCTCGACGCCGCGGCTGGCATGGGCCCGACCGGCCTCTGTGGTCTGCACGGCGTGGCGTGCCTGCTGCTGCAGCTTTTCGATCAGCTGGTGGATCTCGCCGGTGGCCGCCCCGGTACGCTGGGCCAGCTGGCGTACCTCGTCGGCAACCACGGCGAAGCCGCGGCCGCTCTCGCCGGCGCGCGCCGCCTCGATGGCGGCGTTGAGTGCCAGCAGGTTGGTCTGATCGGCGATGCTCTTGATCACGTCGACCACGCTACCGATCGCCTCGCTATCGCTGGCCAACTGATTGACCGCTTCGCCGGTCTTGGCCACCGAGTCGGAGAGTTGCTGGATGGCCTTGCGCGTCTCGGCGGTGACTTCCCGGCCGTGGACAGTGAGGCGGCTGGCTTCGCGGGTGGCGTCGGCTGCCAACGCAACGTTGCTGGCCACCTCCTGCGTGGTTGCGGCCATCTCGTTGATGGCCGTGGCCACCTGCTCGGTTTCCTGATGCTGCTGCACCAGGCCGTTGGCACAGTTCTGAGCCAGCGTGTCGGCCTCCTTGGCCTGACCCTGCAGCTGCACGGCGGTGTCCTGCAGGCGTGTGAGGCAGGTCTTCAGGTGGGCCTGCTGGCTGAGCATGGCCATTTCCAGCTGCGCTTCGACGCCGCGGCTATCGGTGTACATGCGCGCGATCAGCGGATCACTGGTGCTCTGCTGCGCCAGCTGCATCAGCCGGCGCAGGCCACGCTGCTGCCAGTGCAGGCCGGCAAGGCCGAGCGGAATCGACAGCAGGGCCGCAGCCATGAAGCCCACGGCATGGTCGAAGAATGCACCGAGCAGAAAGCCGATCTGACCCACCAGAATGAACGGCAGCCACTTCATCAGTACGGGTAGCCAGACGTCGCTGCGCGGAACGCCGCTCTTGCCCGCATTCAGTCGTGCGTAGAGTGCTTCGGCGCGCTGGATCTGCTCGCGCGTCGGTTTGGTCCGCACCGATTCGTACCCGGTGACCTGCCGCTGCTGATCGAGAATCGGCGTGACGTAGGCATTGACCCAATAGTGATCACCGTTCTTGCGACGATTCTTGACCACGCCCATCCACGGCTTGCCTTGCTTGAGCGTCGTCCACATATGCTCGAACACCGCGGGAGGCACGTCCGGGTGGCGCACCAGGTTGTGCGGCGCGCGGATCAGCTCGTCGCGAGCGAAGCCACTGACTTCGGCGAAGATGTCGTTGCAGTAGGTGATCTGCCCTTTCAGGTCGGTGGTCGAGATGAGGCGTTGCTGGTCGGGGAAGGCATATTCACGCTGGGATACGGGCTGGTTGTTACGCATCGACTTTTCACGCCTGGCATTGAATGTTCGGAGGAGCGCGCCTGACCTTTGATGTTCTTCTGGGTCCGGGCTGACCTATGGGTCGGCCATGGCATGGCGTTCTTGAGACGGCAAAGCTGATTCGAGGATCAACTTTGGTCGAAAGGCGACTGACGGCAGATTCGGCTTAATGGTTCTGCAATCTTTTTGCGAGAGGGTTAATGCGTGTCCGGACGTTCCGGTCGGCGGGGCGGTGGCGAAGTCAGGGACCGGACAGCGTGCATGGATGTTCAGGCGGCTGGAGATTGGACGCCAGTGGACGGCGAAACGCCGGTGCGAACGGATTCGCACCGGCGTTTTTTCTGCCTAATCAGCTGCCGATCAGCTGGCGCAATACATAGTGCAGGATGCCGCCGGCCTTGAAGTACTGGACCTCGTTCAGCGTGTCGATGCGGCTCAGCACCTGGAACGAATCGCGCGAGCCGTCCTGCCGTTCCACGTCGACGGTGAGCAGCTGGCGTGGCTTGATGTCCGCGCCGAGCCCTCGGATCGACAATTTCTCCGTGCCGTTCAGACCCAGCGACTGACGCGTCTGCTCGCCGACGAACTGCAGCGCCAGCACGCCCATGCCGATGAGGTTGGATCGGTGGATGCGCTCGAAGCTCTCGGCGATGACCGCCTTCACGCCCAGCAGGTTGGTGCCCTTGGCGGCCCAGTCACGGCTGGAGCCGGTGCCGTATTCCTTGCCGGCGATCACCACCAGCGGCACGCCTTCGGCCTGATAGCGCATGGCGGCGTCGTAGATCGACAGCTTTTCACCACTCGGCTGGTAGAGCGTGTTGCCGCCTTCCTCGCCGCCGAGCATCTCGTTCTTGATGCGGATGTTGGCGAAGGTGCCGCGCATCATCACTTCGTGGTTGCCGCGGCGCGAGCCGTAGGAGTTGAAGTCTTCCGGCGCCACCCCCAGCGACTGCAGGTACAGGCCGGCCGGCGAACTCGCCTTGATGTTGCCGGCGGGCGAGATGTGGTCGGTGGTGATGGAGTCGCCGAACACCGCCAGAACCCGGGCATTCTCGACGTCCGCCGGTGGCGCTGGTGGCTGGCCGATATCTTCGAAGTAGGGCGGGTTCTGCACATAGCTGGAGCCGGCGTTCCACTGATAGGTGTCGCCGGCGCTGACCGGGATTTTCTGCCAGTGCTCGTCACCGCTGAATACGTCGGCATAGCGGCTGCGGAACATCTCGCCGTCGATGCGTGCCACCGCTTCGGCGATTTCGGCGCTGCTTGGCCAGATGTCCTTCAAATACACCGGCTGGTTCTGCCCGTCGTAGCCTAGCGGTTCGCGATCCATGTCGATTCGCGTGGTACCGGCCAGGGCGAAGGCCACCACTAGCGGCGGCGAGGCCAGCCAGTTGGCTTTGACCAGCGGATGCACGCGGCCTTCGAAGTTGCGGTTGCCGGACAGCACCGACGACACGATCAGATCGTTGTCGGTGATCGCCTGGCCGATGGCGTCCGGCAGTGGCCCGGAGTTGCCGATACAGGTGGTGCAGCCGTAGCCCACCAGGTTGAAGCCGAGCTGGTCCAGATAGCGTGTCAGCCCGGCCCGCTCGAGGTAGTCGGTGACCACCTTGGAGCCCGGCGCCAGTGAGGACTTGACCCAGGGCTGACGCTTGAGCCCGCGCTCAACCGCCTTCTTGGCGACCAGACCGGCGGCCATCAGTACATTGGGGTTCGAGGTATTGGTGCACGAGGTGATCGCTGCGATCACCACTGCACCATGCTTGAGCTGGAAGTTTTCGCCTGCGACCGGCACCGCGCTATCCGCCTGAGCCTGGCGCCCGGCGGTCTCCAGCAGCAGGTCGAAGTTGGCGCCGATATCGCCGAGGGTGACCCGATCCTGCGGACGCTTGGGACCGGCCACCGAGGGGCGTACCTGGCTGAGATCGAGTTCCAGCGTGGCGGTGAACACCGGGTCCAACGAGTCGCTGTCACGCCACATGCCTTGCGCCTTGCTGTAGGCCTCGACCAGCGCGATACGCTCTTCGTCGCGGCCGGTCAGACGCAGGTAATCGATGGTGATCTGATCGACCGGGAAGAAGCCGCAGGTGGCACCGTATTCGGGTGCCATGTTGCCAATGGTGGCCCGGTCGGCCAGCGGCAGGTGATCCAGACCCGGGCCGTAGAATTCGACGAACTTCCCGACCACGCCGTGCTTACGCAGCATCTGCGTCACGGTCAGCACCAGATCGGTGGCGGTGACGCCTTCGTTGAGCTTGCCGCTCAGGCGGAAACCGATCACTTCGGGAATCAGCATCGACACGGGCTGGCCAAGCATCGCCGCTTCGGCCTCGATGCCACCCACGCCCCAGCCCAGCACGCCGAGGCCATTGATCATGGTGGTGTGCGAATCGGTGCCGACCAGGGTGTCGGGGTAGGCGACGGTTTCGCCGTTCTCTTCGCGGGTCCAGACCACCTGGCCGAGGTACTCCAGGTTGACCTGGTGGCAGATGCCGGTACCCGGCGGCACCACGCTGAAGTTGTCGAAGGCCTGCTGGCCCCAGCGCAGGAACTCGTAGCGTTCACCGTTGCGCTGCATCTCGATCTCGACGTTCTGCTCGAAAGCCTGGTCGCTGCCGAAGCGGTCGACCATCACCGAGTGGTCGATCACCAGGTCCACCGGCGACAGCGGGTTGATCTTCTGCGGATCACCGCCGGCCCTGGCCACGGCATCGCGCATGGCCGCGAGGTCGACTACCGCCGGGACGCCGGTGAAGTCCTGCATCAGCACCCGGGCGGGGCGGTACTGGATTTCCTGGTCCGAGCTGCGGGTTTGCAGCCAGGTCACCAGCGATCTGAGATCGTCGCTGCGTACGGTCACGTCATCTTCCCAGCGCAGCAGGTTCTCCAGCAGCACCTTGAGGGAGGTGGGCAGTCGGCTGATGTCGCCCAGCTGGGCGGCTGCGTCGGGGAGGCTGTAGTAGTGGTAGGTCTTGCCGGCAACCTCGAGGCTGCGGCGACATTTCAGGCTATCCAGGGAAGGCATTCCTCATCTCCTTGTGCCCACACGGTGAGGGCTGGCTGATGAACGAGCTTTGAAACTAGCCCTTGGGCAGGTGTTTCGCTACTGCACTGGACCGGGCGATGCGGGCGAGGGTTCCCGCGGTCGGCTATGATGCGCGGCTTTGGCGCAGACCCGACCGCTCACAGGATCCGATCATGAATACATTGTTGCTGCATTGCCGCCCCGGGTTCGAAGGCGAGGTCTGTGCCGAAATCAGTGAGCACGCCGCCATCCTCGAAGTCGCCGGCTATGCCAAGGCGCGGCCTGACAGCGCCTGTGCCGAGTTCATCTGCAGCGAGCCCGGCGGCGCCGAAAGGCTGATGCGCCGGCTGCGCTTCGCCGATCTGATTTTTCCGCGGCAATGGGCACGTGGCGACTACCTGCAGCTTCCGGAAACCGATCGCATCAGCGTGTTGCTGGCGCACCTGGCGGACTACCCGGTGTGCAGCAGCCTGTGGCTGGAGGTGCTGGATACCAACGATGGCAAGGAGCTTTCCAACTTCTGCCGCAAGTTCGAGGCGCCGCTGCGCAAGGCGCTGGTCAAGGCCGGGCGCCTCGACGAGCAGGGCAAGGGGCCGCGCCTTCTGCTCACGTTCAAGAGCGGTCGCGAAGTATTCGTCGGCATCGCCGAGGCGAACAACAGTGCGCTGTGGCCGATGGGCATCCCGCGCCTGAAGTTTCCGCGCCAGGCACCCAGCCGCTCGACGCTCAAGCTGGAGGAGGCCTGGCACCATTTCATCCCGCGAGAGCAGTGGGATACGCGGCTGGAGGCGGGCATGACCGGCGTCGATCTCGGCGCGGCGCCGGGCGGCTGGACCTGGCAGCTGGTCAACCGGCATATCAAGGTCAGCGCGGTGGACAACGGGCCGATGAACGCCGACCTGATGGACTCCGGGCTGGTGGAACATTTTCGCGCCGACGGCTTTACCTTCCGCCCGAAAAGGCCGGTGGACTGGATGGTCTGCGACATCGTCGAGAAGCCGGCGCGCAATGCTGCGCTGCTGGAAACCTGGATCGGCGAGGGCCTGTGCCGCGAGGCGGTGGTGAACCTCAAGTTGCCGATGAAGCAGCGCTACGCCGAGGTCAAGCGCCTGCTCGAACGTATTGCTGACGGGCTGGCCGAACGTGGCGTCAAGGCCAGTATTGGCTGCAAGCAGCTGTATCACGACCGGGAAGAGGTGACCTGTCACCTGCGCCGCCTCTGATCGTTGATCGGCAGCGGATGACCTGTTCTCCCGCTTGCGCCACAATGCACGCCTGTTTTCCGGAGCCCTCTGATGAGCCAATCAGCTGAAATGACTGTCGACGCCGTACTCGACGCCACCGGCCTGAACTGTCCCGAGCCGGTGATGATGCTGCACAACAAGGTGCGCGACCTGGCTGGCGGGGCCATGCTCAAGGTCATCGCTACCGATCCCTCGACCCAACGCGACATTCCCAAGTTCTGCGTGTTCCTCGGCCATGATCTGGTCGAACAGCAGGCCGAGGCCGGTACCTATCTGTTCTGGATTCGCAAGAAACTCGACTGACCGCGCCTTCCCGCAGGGCCGACGCTCGGCGCCGTTGCGTGTCAGAGATCGGGCGCGGCGGCTCGCGTGTTCTGCCGGCGCCACATGCGGGTCAGCCAGCGCCAGGCGATCCAGCCGCCGCCGATCAGGTAGATCAGCCCGCCCGGCACCCACATGATCAGACCGGCCAGCTGCTGATCTTCCACTGAGCGACCTTCGCCGTAGAACGACACGCTACCGAAGGTGAGCAGGGCGCCCAGCAGGCCGGTGTGCATCAGCGTCAGCAGCACCGCCATCAGCGCCTGCGGTACCTGCTTCGGGTTCGCGCGCAGCGCCGACCACCAGAACAGCCAGCCGGTGAACAGGAAGCATGCATGCTCGAACGCGTGCCACCAGAGGTTGTCCAGCGCCAGCACATAGAGCTTCGGCGTGTGCCAGATCCAGATCACCGCACCATGCAGCAGCGCCAGCAATGTGGGATAGCGCCCGGCACGCAGAATGCCGGTCCATAGCGGCTGGGCGAAGCGCCCGGTGATGCCTCGCCACTGCGGCAACGGCCGGGCCAGCGCCCACAACGGGGCGATCACGATGATGAATAGCATGTGCTGGGTCATGTGCCAGGCGGTGCTGGTTTCCGCCCAGTCGTCGATGGGGCCGAACACCGAGAACACGACCAGCAGCATTGCCGCGTGAAAGCAGAGGGCTTCATGGCGCCGCGGCGGCACCTTGCGCCCACCGAGCAGGTACAGCAGCCAGGCCGCAGCCACCAGCAGGGCGGTCAGCAGCAGCGGCGCGCGGTCGAGCAGATGGGCGTCGAACAGGCCGTGGGCAAACGCCGGCATGGGCAAGCCGAGGCTGATGGTCATCGCCAGTAGGGGTGAAAAAAGCCAGCGCTTGGTTCGGGTGGTCACAGGCATGGCGGTATCTGCAGCAGCGGAATACCGACGAACAGGGTGGCGAGGGCGGCGATGAAGTGAATGCCCGCCGCGATCTTGGTAACGAACTGCTGCCGCTCGTTCAGCGCCTCGGGTGAGCGCGACAGGCGCCAGAAATAGCGCGCCATCCACAGCAGCAGCGCAAGAGTCAGCACAGTGAGCACGCCGAGGCTGGCATTGAGCCAGTTCCACACGCCCTGAGCCGGGTCGGGCGGGCTGAGTTTGCAGATCACCGCCTGGCCGCCATACATGGCTATGAACCACAGGCTCCAGATGATCAGGCCGATCGGGATCTGGATCGGATGGTAGGGCGACGTTCGCGCGTATTTCATCAGGCACCTCCCCAGGTCGCAGGGAACAGCACGATGGCCGCATAGCTGACCCAGAGCACACCCAGGTTGTAGTACCAGAGCTGCTCGACCACGACGGGCTCGTATGGCGCCTTGTCGCCCACGTAACCGAGGGCTACGCGCCATGCCTGCAGACCGGTGAGCACCGCTGCCAGTGTGCAATGGATCACGCTGTACGCGAGCATCACGAACACCACGGCATCATGTGCGGTTTCGGTAGGTGCCAGCCCCGCGCTCAGCATCAGCCACAGCAGCATCGCCGACTGCACCAGTGCCAGCAGCCCCAGCCACGCCAGCTGCGCCATCAGCCCGTGGTGCGTGCCGGCCCGCAGGCGCTTGATCAGGCAGTGTAGCCAGAGCGTACCGGCGCTCAGCAGCAGCGTGCTGGCCAGCATCAGCCAACCGTTGAGCTGGCTCTCCGGCACCTGCCATTGTGGCGAAACGGTCCACAGGTAGAACCAGCCGAACAGCAGCGACAGATACAGCGCGCCATTGGCCAGCAGGGTTACGCCCATGCCCCACAGGCCCGGCCCGTCGAAGGTGCGTGAATGCAGCGGCGGTTCGCCGGGTTGGGTATGGGCATCCGGCGCGGCCGCTGGATGCGCGCCGTTCTCCCAGGACCAGCGAAAGAGCACGACCAGCGTCGCCACGGTCGCGCCCAGCGCGACCCAGTAGAACTTGTTCAGCAGGCTCAGGCAGAGCACTGCGAGGAACACCGATGCGATGAACGGCAGCCAGCTGTTGCCCGGTAGGTGAATGATCTCGCGCACCTTGCCGGTCAGCGGGTCGCTGCCCCAGGTTTCCCGTCGGCCATGGTCAATCACGGTCAGTGCGTGCTCACCGCGGGAGACGCTGTCGGGCAGGTCCGGGTCCTTCCAAAGCGGGTGGCGATCGGTCACGTCCGGCAGGCTGAGGAAGTTGTAGGCGCTCGGTGGCAGGCTGGTGGCCCACTCCAGGGTATCCGCGTTCCACGGGTTCTTCGGCGCCGGAACGCCGAAACGAAAGTGCAGGACGATATCCAGCAGGATGGTCGCGACGCCCACCGCCATGATGAAGCTGCCGATGGAGGACACTAGGTTGGGCATGTCCCAGCCCAGTCCCGTGTCATAGGTGTAGACCCGCCGCGGCATGCCGATCAGCCCGGTCCAGTGCATGATCAGGAAGGTCACGTTGAAGCCGATGAAGAACAGCCAGAAGCCCCAACGGCCGAGCTTGGCCGAGGGCATGCGGCCAGAGAAGTGTGGCAGCCAGTAATACAGCCCGGCCATCAGCGGGAAAACCATGCCGCCCACCAGCACGTAGTGCATATGAGCAACCACGAAGTGGGTGTCGTGCACCTGCCAGTCGAACGGCACCAGTGCCAGCATCACGCCGGTCAGCCCGCCAGCGACGAAGACGATGAGAAAGCCCACCAGCCAGAGCATTGGCACCTTGTATACCGGCTTGCCGAGCCAGAGCGTCGCCAGCCAGGCAAAGATCTGCACACCGGTGGGGATCGCCACCAGCATGCTCGCCGCCGAGAAGAACGCTGTGGCCAGCTGCGGAATGCCGACCGTGAACATGTGGTGCACCCACAGCCCGAAACTGATGAAGCCGGTGGTCAGCACGCCCAGCACCACCCAGCGGTAGCCCACCAGCGGACGCTGGCAGAACACCGGGATCAGCGTCGAGACGATTCCCGCGCCCGGCAGGAAGATGATGTACACCTCGGGGTGGCCAAACAGCCAGAACAGGTGCTGCCAGAGCACCGGGTCACCGCCCCGGGCGACATCGAAGAATGGCATACCGGCCGCGCGCTCCAGCTCCAGCAGGATCGAGCCGAGGATCAGCGGCGGGAAGCCGACCACGATCATCATGGCCATCACCAGGATGTACCAGGCGTACAGCGGCATCTTGTGCAGCGCCATGCCGTTGGTACGGGTGCGCAGGATCGACACCACCAGCTCGACCCCCGCCGACACCGCGGATATCTCCACGAAGGTGATGCCGAGCAGCCAGAAATCCGAGTTCACCCCCGGCGTATGCGCTGAACTGGACAGCGGCGTGTACATGAACCAGCCGGCCTTCGGCGCGATGTCGAGGAAGATGCTCGACAGCAGAATCAGCCCGCCGAACAGGTAGCAGTAATAGCCCAGCGCGGACAGCCGCGGGAATACCAGGTCGCGGGCGCCGATCATCTTCGGGATCAGGTAGACCGCCAGCCCCTCCATCATCGGCACGGCGAAGAGGAACATCATCACCGTGCCATGCATGGTGAAGACCTGGTTGTAGACGTCCGGCTCCATCAGCTCGTAGCCGGGCAGGGCGAGTTGCGTGCGGATCAGCATCGCCAGCAGGCCGCCGACGAGGAAGAAGAAGGCGCCGGTCACCAGGAAGCGAAGGCCGATGCTGGTGTGGTTGACGATGGTCAGCGCGCGCCAGCCGCGCGGGTTGCCCCACACCTCGTTGAACTGGTCGTGCAGCTGGTCAGGGTCGGTGGCGGGGGCGCCAGTGTTACGGGTCGGGGTCATGGAGCGAGCGTCTCCAGCCAGTCGGCAAGCTGGCCGAGGGTTTCTTCGGGAATGTCGTCGTGGCGGGGCATGGCAATGCCGTGCTTGATGCTCTGATGATCGCTGAGCCAGCGGCGCAGGCCTTCGGCGTCGTTGGCAATCACCCCGGCGCCCAGCGTCGGGCGGGTCGCCAGGTCGCTCAGATCCGGGGCGCGATTGCCGTCACTGACACCGGCGACGCGGTGGCACTGCCCGCAGCGCTCGTCGAACACCTGACTGGCGGCGCCGCCCGGCGGCTGGTGCTCACGCCCGGTGCGGGCCTCGATCCAAGTGGCGAACGCATCGGCTTCGAGAGCTTCGACATGCAGGATCATGTGCGCGTGCTGGCTGCCGCAGAACTCCGAACACTGCCCGCGGAAGACGCCAGTCTGCGCCGCCTGCAGGCGCAAGGTGTTGGTCCGCCCGGGCACCATGTCCAGTTTGCCGCCCAGTCGCGGCACCCAGAACGAATGGATGACGTCGGCACTGGTCACCTCGACGTCGACGGGTCTATCTATCGGCAGGATGAACTGATTGGCGGTCACCACGCCGCTTTCCGGGTAACGCACCTCCCACCACCATTGATGGCCGATCACCTGGACACGCAGCGGCTGTTCGCCTTCCACCGGCAGCGGCAGCATGCTGCGTCCGGTAGGGATGCCGAAGGCCAGCAGCGCGACGATGCTGACCGTGGGCAGGACGAGGCCGCCACCGATGATCCAGCGCCGGTTGATGCGCTTGGCCTCTTCGGCGCTGTGGGTGCGCGGCTGACGCAGCATGGCGTAGATCCACAGCGCGCTGACCACCACCAGCACCACCACGGAGAAGCCGAACATCGCCCACCAGACATTAGCCACATCGCGCGCCATGGGGCCGGCCGGCGACAGCGCCGATTGCGGCCCCTCGCAGCCGAGCAGCGAAGGAACTGCCAGCGCCAGCGTGGTCCATTTGAAAGGGTTGCCGCCTCGTCTCGTTGAGCGGGCGGCCTGTTTCAGTTTGGAGCCTGGGAGGGCCGGATGGCCACAGAACGCGAGTCCATCAACAGTAACGCTGCCATTGCGGGCCATCCGCTGCACCCGATGATGATCCATTTCCCGGTCGCTGCCCTGATCGGTCTGGTGCCGGCGGACCTGGCCTACCTCTGGACTCTCGACGAGTTCTGGTGGCGTGCTGCGCTCTGGCTGTCCGGCGTCGGCGCGATCGGCGGCTGGATCGCCAGCATCGCGGGTGTCATCGACCTGGTATCGGTTCAGCAGATCCGCCGCAAGGTCACCGCCTGGTGCCATGCGATCCTGGCGGTGATGATGCTGTCGTTGGCCTCGCTGAACTGGCTGCTGCGCTACCAGGGCATGGACCGCGGCGACGGCGACGCGATGTGGGGGCTGTATCTCTCGCTGCTCACGGCCGTGCTGATTTCCCTGGCCGCTTTCCTTGGCGGGCGGCTGGTCTACGAGCACGCGGTCGGTGTGGATCTGGATGGCGAGCAGGCGCCCTGAGCCGTCGCAACGACGTGCCGGAGACGGCCAGCTCGGGCAGGCGGGATGGGAATGGTCGAGGCGGGCCGGGCGATCGGTCATGCGGGGCGGTCATTCCTTGAGTCAGAAGGGTTTGGCCAGTACCAGCCACAGGGTCAGGGCAATCAGAACCGGCACCAGTACACCCAGTGCCATGCACTGGTATGTGACGCCGCGCTCCGGCTCACGTTCGATACGCAGGACCAGAACGCCACACAGCGCATGACAGAGCGCCATGGCGGTGACCACCGTGAGTTTCATGATCAGCCAGCCGGCGAGGGTGCCGTCACGCAGGAACAATGCCGTGCCGGACCCAATGGCCAGTAGCGCGGCCGGTGTGCTGATGAGGGTGAAGACCATGCGGGTGAGGTGGGCATGGTCGCGGTAGAACAGCTGCTCGCTGCGCTTGGTGCCGGCGGCGATCATCGCCGGAAGATAGAGCAGCGAGCCGCACCAGCAGAGCAGGGCGGCGAAATGCAGCAGTTTGAGCAAGGGCATGCCGGTCTCCATCCTGCCTGACGCGAATCTGAGGATGTGACAGTAGCGCTTCAGGGCAGTTCGTCGCTTTTGCCGGCGAACTGCCTTCCCGGTCGTTCGCGGGTGTCAGCTTTGTGTCTGCTGCTCTCGCTGCTCGAACAGCTGGCTGCCGCAGCGGCTGCAGAATGCTGCGTTGGGTTCGTGGGTGAGCTTGTCGCAGGTAGGGCAATTGTGGCGCAGGCTGTCCTGGCGCATGGCATTGGCCAGCTCGGCGGTGAAGATACCGGTCGGTACCGCGATGATCGAATAACCGGTGATCATCACCATCGTCGCCAGCGCCTTGCCCAACGGGGTATGCGGAACGATATCGCCGAATCCGACAGTGGTCAGGGTGACTACCGCCCAGTAGATGCTTATCGGAATGCTGGTGAAGCCGTTGCTCGGGCCCTCGATGACGTACATCAACGTGCCGTAGACGATGATCAGGGTGGTCACGCTGAGCAGGAAGACAATGATCTTCTGCCGACTGCCCTGCAGCGCCACCAGCAGGAAGTTGGCTTGGCTGAGATAGGGCGCGAGCTTGAGGACGCGGAATATCCGCAGCATCCGGATGACGCGCACCACCAGCAGGTACTGCGCATCCGGGAACAGCAGGGCGATGAAGGCCGGCAGCACCGAGAACAGGTCCACCATGCCGTAGAAGCTGAGGATGTACTTGCGGGGTTCGGGGTGAGTGTAGATGCGCAGCACGTACTCGACGGCGAAGATCGCCGTGAAGCCCCACTCCAGATTGGTCAGCAACTGGCCGTGCCGCTCGTTGAACGAGGCGATGCTGTCGAGCATCACCACCACCAGGCTGGCGAAAATGATCACCAGCAGCCAGGTGTCGAAGCGCTTGCCGGCCGGGGTGTTGGTGAAAAAGATGATGGTGTAAAGGCGCTCACGCCAGCTCATCGCTTTCAGGGAGTCGTTGTCCATTGGCCGTGGTCTCTCGCATGGGTGGCAGATTTCGCGGTCGCCTGCCAAAGCGGCCCATTAAAGCATTGCCCCGGGCCGGCTGCATGCCACTCGGTGGCGTTGGCGGTACGCCATTGGTAACGTCGCTTTGCCTGAATCGTACTTAGCGCATAGTCTGAACACAGGCGCATCCCGCAGTTGGAGAGTTCCATGCCCGATTCCCAGTTGGTCGACCCATTCGGCCGGCGCATCACCTACCTGAGGTTGTCGGTAACCGACCGCTGCGATTTTCGCTGCACCTATTGCATGAGCGAGGACATGGTCTTCGCGCCCCGTGCGCAGATCCTCACGCTCGAAGAACTCTATGCGGTGGCCGATGCCTTCATCAGCCTGGGCGTCAAACGCATCCGCGTGACCGGTGGCGAACCGCTGGTGCGCAAGGGGCTGACCGGCTTGCTGGCGCGGCTCGGTGCGCGCAATGAACTGGAAGATCTGGCCATCACCACCAACGGCTCGCAGTTGCCGAGCCTGGCTGCATCGCTGCGTGAAGCCGGCGTGAGACGGCTCAATATCAGCCTCGACTCGCTCAAACGCGAGCGTTTCGCCGAGCTGACCCGCCGTGATCGGCTCGATCAGGTGCTCGAAGGCATCGAGGCTGCGCGTAGCGCCGGCTTCAAACGCATCAAGCTCAACAGCGTGGTGCAGAAGGGCCGCAACGACGACGAGATTCTCGACCTGGTGGAGTTCGCCATCGAGCGTGGGCTGGATATCAGTTTCATCGAAGAGATGCCGCTGGGCAGCGTGTCCAGCCATCAGCGCCAGATAACCTTCTGCTCCAGCGACGAGGTACGTGAGCGCATCGAGGCACGCCATACGCTGGTGCGCAGCAGCCATGCCACAGGTGGTCCTTCGCGCTACTGGCAGGTGGCCGGCAGCGAGACGCAGGTCGGCTTCATCTCGCCACACAGCAACAACTTCTGCGGCAGCTGCAACCGCGTGCGCGTGACAGCCGAGGGCAAGCTCGTGCTGTGCCTTGGCCACGAGGGCGCGCTGGATCTGAAAAGCCTGATGCGGCGCTATCCGGGCGACAGCGAGCGCCTGCGCAACGCCCTGGTGGATGCGTTGCAGCTCAAGCCGGAAAAGCATCACTTCCGCACCGACGAGCAGGTTCAGGTGGTGCGTTTCATGAGCATGACCGGCGGCTGAGACCGTTTCGTCTTCCATTCTCTGAATGGCGCTTCATTTCCGTGATCATCCTGTCGCCATAGAGCATGGCGTGGCCCGCGGCTGCGTTTCTGTGCACCGACGCGCTGCGAGTCAACCGGGGTGCCGTGATAAACTTCGCGGCTTCTTGCCAGCAGCCCAATCGATGCCAGGAATCCCGATGCTCATGGCGACTCCGCTTGTTCGTTCCCCCGTCGACCGCCACGGATAGGCCGCATGCGACTGAAAAGCATCAAACTCGCCGGTTTCAAATCCTTCGTCGATCCCACTACGGTTAGCTTCCCGAGCAACATGGCGGCGGTGGTCGGCCCGAACGGTTGCGGAAAATCCAACATCATCGACGCCGTGCGCTGGGTCATGGGCGAAAGCTCGGCGAAGAACCTGCGCGGCGAGTCGATGACCGACGTCATCTTCAATGGCTCCAACACCCGCAAGCCGGTGACCCAGGCGAGCATCGAGCTGATTTTCGACAACTCCGACGGTACGCTTACCGGCGAGTACGCCGCCTTCGCCGAAATCTCCATCCGCCGCCGCGTCACCCGTGACTCGCAGAACACCTACTTCCTCAACGGGGTGAAATGTCGGCGCCGCGACATCACCGACATCTTCCTCGGCACCGGGCTCGGGCCGCGCAGCTATTCGATCATCGAACAGGGCATGATCTCCAAGCTGATCGAGGCCAAGCCGGAGGATCTGCGCAACTTCATCGAGGAGGCGGCCGGCATCTCCAAGTACAAGGAGCGCCGGCGCGAAACAGAGAATCGTATCCGTCGCACTCACGAGAACCTGGCGCGCCTGACCGACCTGCGCGAAGAGCTGGAACGCCAGCTCGAACGCCTGCACCGTCAGGCGCAGTCGGCGGAGAAGTATCAGGAATACAAGGCCGAAGAGCGCCAGCTCAAGGCGCAGCTGTCGGCACTTCGTTGGCAGGCCTTGAACGAGCAGGTGGGCCAGCGCGAGCAGGTCATCGGTGATCAGGAGGTCGCCTTCGAAGCGCTGGTGGCCGAACAGCGCAGCGCCGATGCGAGCATCGAGCGCCTGCGCGACGGTCATCATGAGCTGTCCGAACGGTTCAATCAGGTGCAGGGTCGCTTCTATTCGGTGGGCGGCGACATCGCGCGCGTCGAGCAAAGCATCCAGCATGGGCAGCAGCGCCTGCGTCAGTTGCAGGACGATCTGCGTGAGGCAGAACAGGCGCGCCTTGAGACCGAGTCGCACCTTGGCCACGACCGCACGCTGCTGGCCACGCTCGGCGAGGAGCTGGCGATGCTCGAGCCGGAGCAGGAGCTGTCCGACGCTGCTGCCGAGGAGTCTGCCGCCCAGCTGGAAGAAGCCGAATCCGCCATGCAGGCCTGGCAGGAGCAGTGGGAGCGCTTCAACCAGCACAGCGCCGAGCCGCGCCGCGCCGCGGAAGTGCAGCAGTCGCGCATCCAGCAGCTGGAGCAGAGCCTGGAACGCCTGGCCGAGCGGCAGCGCCGTCTGGATGACGAGCGTGCGTTGCTGGCGGCCGACCCCGAGGACAGGGCGATGCTCGAGCTCGACGAGCAACTGGCGGCCAGCGAGCTGGATCTCGAGGCGCTCGCCGCGGTGGCCGAGGCGCTCAACGAGCGCCTGGAGCAGCTGCGCGATGAGCTGCAGCAGGCGACTCGGGCTCAGCAGCAGGCGCAAGGCGAGCTGCAGCGACTCAATGGTCGGATCGCGTCCCTTGAAGCCTTGCAGCAGGCGGCGATGGAGCCGGGCAAGGGGGTCGCCGAGTGGTTGCGCGAAGAGGGGTTGGAACAGCGCCCACGCCTGGCGGATGGGCTACGGGTCGAGCCGGGCTGGGAGTTGGCGGTGGAAACCGTGCTGGGAGCAGATCTACAAGCGGTGCTGCTGGACGATTTCGCCGAGGTCGAGCTTGCAGGCTTCCAACAGGGCGCATTGAATCTGGTCAGCGCGCCGCGCGGCGGTGACCGCCGCCCGGGCAGCCTGCTGGAGCGGGTCGAGTCGGCGCTTGATCTGTCGCCATGGCTGGGCCACGTGCGACCGGTCGAGTCGCTGGAACACGCATTGGCCGAGCGCCCGTCGCTGGCGGAGGGCGAGAGTCTGGTCAGCCGGGATGGCTATTGGGTCGGCCGGCATTTTCTGCGGGTGCGTCGCGCCAGCGAGGCGGAATCCGGCGTGTTGGCGCGTGGGCAGGAACTGCAGCGCCTGCTGGCCGAGCGTGATGAACGCGAAGCGAGCCTGGCGGCGATGGAGGATCGCGTCACCGCATTGAGCGGCGAACAGTCCCGACTCGAAGGTGAGCGCGAGCTGCAGCGTCGTCAGCAACAGGAAGAAGCACGCAAGCACAGTGACCTCAAGGCCAGGCTGTCGGCCGGTCATGCGCGGCTGGAACAGCTAGCGCTGCGCCGTCGTCGGCTGGACGAGGAGCTGGCCGAGCAGCAGGAACAGCGCGAAATCGAGACCGAACAGCTGGGCGAAGCGCGCCTTCAGCTGCAGGAAGCGCTGGAAGCGATGGCGCAGGATACCGAACAGCGCGAGACGCTGCTGGCCAGCCGCGATGGCATCCGCGAGCGGCTCGATCGTATCCGCCAGGACGCCCGGCAGCACAAGGATCATGCCCATCAGCTGGCACTGACGGTCGGGTCGCTCAGGGCGCAGCACGAGTCGACGCGTCAGGCCCTGGAGCGGCTGGAGCAGCAGTTCGAGCGCGCCGTCGAACGCCGCGAGCAGCTGACGCTGAACCTGGAGGAGGGCGAGGCACCGCTGGAAGAGCTGCGGATGAAGCTCGAAGAGCTGCTGGAGCGCCGCATGGGCGTCGAGGACGAGCTCAAGCACGCGCGACTGGCCCTGGAAGACGCCGACCGCGAGTTGCGTGATGCCGAGAAACGGCGCACGCAGGCCGAGCAGCAGGCACAGCTGCTGCGTGGGCAGCTGGAGCAGCAACGGCTGGATTGGCAAGGGCTGAGCGTCCGGCGCAAGGCGCTGCAGGATCAGCTGCAGGAGGACGGCTACGACCTGCACGGCGTGCTCGGCACACTCCCTGCCGATGCGAGCGAGCCGAGCTGGGAAGCGGAGCTGGAGCGGCTGAGCCAGCGCATTCAGCGTCTGGGGCCGATCAACCTGGCGGCGATCGACGAGTATCAGCAGCAGTCGGAACGCAAGCGCTATCTCGACGCACAGAACGATGATCTGGTCGAGGCGCTGGACACACTGGAAAACGTCATCCGCAAGATCGACCGGGAAACGCGCAACCGCTTCAAGGAAACCTTCGACCAGATCAACAGCGGTTTGCAGGCGCTCTTTCCGAAAGTCTTCGGTGGCGGTAACGCTTATCTGGAACTTACAGGGGAAGATTTACTCGATACCGGGGTGGCCATCATGGCGCGCCCGCCCGGAAAGAAGAACAGCACCATCCATCTACTGTCCGGCGGCGAGAAAGCGCTGACTGCGCTGGCGCTGGTATTTGCGATCTTCCAGCTCAATCCGGCGCCGTTCTGCATGCTCGACGAAGTTGATGCGCCATTGGATGACGCCAACGTCGGTCGCTATGCGCGGTTGGTTAAGGAGATGTCGGAGAAAGTTCAGTTCATCTATATCACCCATAACAAGATCGCCATGGAAATGGCCGATCAACTGATGGGGGTGACCATGCATGAGCCAGGCTGCTCGCGGCTGGTGGCGGTGGACGTCGAGCAGGCCGTTGCGCTTGCCGAAGCCTAGGATTAAGCCGCTTGTTTGAGCGTTTTTGATACAAGGAAGGGCACAAAAAGAGAACTACCGCACGGTGCAAATCTACCGTTCGTCGTGCTAGCTTAGAGCACAATTTTTACGATGCGCTAAAAGCAGTCCCGGCTTGTTGCGTCTTTATCATCGAATTCAGAGGTTAAAGCATTAATGGATATCGGTCTGCGCGAGTGGCTGATCGTCATCGGCATCATTGTCATTGCCGGCATTCTGTTCGACGGCTGGCGTCGCATGCGTGGTGGCAAGGGCAAGCTCAAGTTCAAGCTGGACCGCAGTCTTTCCAACCTGCCCGACGTCGACGACTCCCCCGAGCTGCTCGGGCCGGCGCGTGTCGTGAATCGTGAGCATGAGCCCTCGCTGTCCGAGAATGATCTCCCACCGGTAACTGCGCGCGAATCCAGCAAAAAGCGCCGCCAGGACGAGCCCTATCAGGGCGATCTGCAGCTCAGCACCGAAGAGCCGGTCCCGACGTTGCTCGACCCCGTGGTCGGAGACGATGACGACTTGCAGGAGCGGCCGCAGAAGGAGCAGGCGCCGGTGGAAGAGGTGCTGGTCATCAACGTCATTTCCCGCGACCCGCACGGCTTCCGCGGCCCGGCTCTGCTGCAAAACATTCTGGAAAGCGGTTTGCGATTCGGCGAGATGGATATCTTCCACCGCCATGAAAGCATGGCCGGCAACGGCGAGGTGCTGTTCTCCATGGCCAATGCGGTCAAGCCCGGCACCTTCGACCTGGACGACATCGATCACTTCACCACCCCGGCCGTGAGCTTCTTCCTCGGTCTGCCCGGCCCGCGCCATCCGAAGCAGGCCTTTGATGTCATGGTCGCTGCCGCGCGCAAGCTCTCCCAGGAGCTTAATGGCGAACTGAAGGACGACCAGCGCAGCGTGCTGACCGCCCAGACCATCGAGCATTACCGTCAGCGCATCGTCGAATTCGAACGCCGGCAGATGACCATCAAGCAACGCTGATAACTCACCGCACCGGGCCTCGCGCCCGGTGTTGCGTTTGAAGGGGCAGACTCGCTTTCACTGGCCTGTCGCCTCGCTCTGCAGAGCATCGTAGGGTGGGCTTCAGCCCACCGGCACTTCGCTTCAGCGCATCGTCACGCAACCTGCCTGCCAAGTCCGACCCCAGCCAACAGAACCTGCAGACCTGCCTTCGGACTCGCATTCGGCTAGAATCCGACGCCTTCCATATCAACCAAGGTGTGCTGATGCGGTCTGAATCAGCACAGCCCCAGTCACGGCTTCGTCCTATGCCTTCTGCCCAAACCGCCGCCGAGCGTATTGCCGAACTACGCAGCGAAATCGACGCCCACAACTACCGCTACTACGTGCTCGACGAACCCAGCGTTCCCGATGCCGAGTACGACCGTCTGTTCAATGAGCTCAAGGCGCTCGAGGCAGAGCACCCGGAGCTGGTGACACCCGAGTCACCAACCCAGCGGGTGGGAGGGGCGGCACTGGCGGCGTTCGGTCAGGTACGCCATGAAGTGCCGATGCTGAGCCTGGGCAATGCCTTCGAGGAGCAGGACCTGCTCGATTTCGACCGCCGCGTGCGCGAAGGGCTGGATCTGCCGGCGGGCGACCTGTTCGGCGATGGCGCTGTAGTCGAGTACAGCTGCGAACCCAAACTGGATGGTCTGGCGGTCAGCCTGCTTTATGAGAACGGTCATCTGGTGCGCGGCGCCACCCGGGGCGATGGCAGCACGGGTGAGGACATCAGCACCAACGTGCGCACCGTACGCAACATTCCATTGAAGCTGCATGGCAGTGGCTGGCCTGCGGTACTCGAGGTGCGCGGCGAAATCTACATGCCCAAGGCCGGCTTCGAAGCGCTCAATGCGCGACAGCTGGAAAGCGGCGGCAAGCCCTTCGCCAATCCCCGTAACGCCGCAGCCGGCAGCCTGCGCCAGCTGGATTCGAAGATCACCGCCAGCCGGCCGCTGGAACTGTGCGCTTACGGTGTTGGACGCAGTGATGGTGAGCTGCCAAATACGCACATCGGAATTCTCGAAGCGCTGAAAGGCTGGGGTCTGCCGATCAGTCGCGAACTGAAGCTGGCCAAGGGCGTTGCCGAATGCCGCGCCTATTACGACGCCATCGGTGCAAAGCGCGACGCGCTGCCTTACGAAATCGACGGTGTGGTGTTCAAGGTCAATGCCGTCGAGCAGCAGCGCGAACTGGGCTTCCGTGCACGCGAACCGCGCTGGGCCATCGCCCACAAGTTTCCCGCGCGGGAAGAGATCACCGAGCTGCTCGACGTGGAGTTCCAAGTCGGTCGTACTGGCGCCATCACCCCGGTCGCCCGGCTCAAGCCCGTGCAGGTTGCAGGCGTCACGGTGTCCAACGCAACCCTGCACAACATGGACGAAGTTGCACGTCTGGGCGTGATGATCGGCGATACGGTAATCGTGCGCCGCGCCGGTGACGTCATTCCGCAGATTCTCGGCGTGATCGCCGAGCGTCGCCCCACCGATGCCCGCGCTGTGCATGTGCCAGAGCAATGCCCGGTGTGCGGCTCTGCCGTAGAGCGCACCCAGCTGATCAAGCGCAGCAAGGGGCGTGAATCCGTCAGCGAAGGTTCGATCTACCGCTGCGTGGGGCGCCTGGCCTGTCAGGCGCAGCTGAAGCAGGCGATCATTCATTTCGTTTCGCGCCGCGCCATGGATATCGACGGGCTGGGCGACAAGATCGTCGAACAACTGGTCGACCGCGGCTTGGTCAGTTCGCCAGCGGATCTGTACTGCCTGACCTACGAGCAGATCATCGAGCTGGAAGGGTTCGCCGATATCTCCACGCGCAATCTGCTCAACGCCATCGACGCCAGCCGCAGGCCGACCCTCGCGCGTTTCATCTTCGCCCTGGGCATTCCCGATGTCGGTGAAGAAACCGCCAAGTTGCTGGCCCGTGCGTTGGGCTCCCTGGAGCGCATTGGTAGGGCGCTGCCGGATGTGCTGGTCTACCTGCCGGAAATCGGCCTTGAAGTGGCCCACGAAATCCATAGCTTCTTCGAAGATGAGCACAACCGCACGGTCATCGCTCAGCTGCGCGAACGCGGTGTGGAACTGCAGGAGGAGGGCGAGCTGCATCCCGAATTCGCCGCCTGCGCCACCCTGGCTGGCCTGATCGATAAACTGAACATCCCCTTTATCGCCAGCACCGGCGCAAAACGCCTGGCGGATCGCTTCGGCAGTCTGGAAGCCATCATCGCCGCCGACTGGCTCGACCTGCGCCAAGTCGAACGCCTCACCGAAAAGGCCGCCCGCTCGCTGCGCGAATACTTCGGCAACCCCGCAAACGCCAACCGCGCCCGCCTTATCGAAGCGCAACTGCGCGAGTTCGGCATGCACTGGCAGAGCGAACGCAAGCAAGCCGCAGGCCTGCCACTCGCCGGCCAGACCTGGGTCCTTACCGGCACCCTCGAAACCATGAGTCGCGACGAAGGCAAAGCCCGCCTCGAAGCCCTCGGCGCCAAGGTTGCGGGTTCCGTATCGGCCAAAACCAGCTGCGTGGTTGCGGGGCCGGGCGCTGGCTCGAAACTGACCAAGGCCAATGAGCTGGGGCTGACGGTGCTGGATGAAGAGGCGTTTCTGCAGCGGTTGGCGGGGTTGGAAGGCATTTGACCGCGACTAGATAATCATCACCTGTTATGTCCCATCTGCTTGATGGCATAACCGCATTTGCCTACTGCACCTGCCCCCTGTAGGAGCGGGCCATGCCCGCGAAAAACACCCGCATCCCTACAGCTGCCCAGCCGTCCTCTAGCACGTGCGCGGTGCGCAATTAAAGTTTATCGCCCCCCGCCCGAAAACCTGTGCAGGCAGGCTCGCTTGTTTCGTGAGCAGGCCGGCGTCGTACAGGTCGTTTCCGGGGCGGGCAAATTATTTTTCAACCGCCTCCTAAAGCTCACCGAAACGACGCCGATAAGCTAATCGAATGCGAACTCAATGGGTGCCTGGGCACAAGCCGGCCCGGAGTCGCAAGCTCAGGCAACCAAAGTAACTAGCGCCCTTGGAGGCAAACACCATGGCTCTTACCGTCAATACCAACATTGCGTCGCTGAATACCCAGCGTAACCTGAACAGCTCGTCCAACGCGCTGGCCACCTCCATGCAGCGCCTGTCCACCGGTAGCCGCATCAACAGCGCCAAGGACGACGCCGCCGGTCTGCAGATTGCCAACCGCCTGACCAGCCAGGTCAACGGTCTGGGCGTCGCGGTTCGCAACGCCAACGACGGTATCTCCCTGGCTCAGACCGCTGAAGGCGCCCTGCAGCAGTCAACCAACATTCTGCAGCGTATGCGTGACCTGGCCCTGCAATCGGCCAATGGCTCGAACAGCGATTCCGAGCGTGAAGCTTTGAACTCTGAGGTCGGTCAGTTGAAAAAAGAACTTGACCGGATTAGTAACACTACCACTTTCGGTGGGCGTCAACTGTTGGACGGCTCGTTCGGTGTCGCTAGCTTTCAAGTCGGTTCTGCTGCTAATGAAATTATCAGCGTTGGTATCGATAAGGTCAGCGCAGACTCGCTCACTGGCGTGTACTACAAGAGTGCATTTGGAGATGCCACTGCTGCTGGCGACATTGTCGCGGGCACAGGAACTGTCACTTTGATGATGAATGATGGTAAAACCGCCGGTGGTGTGGCTAAGACTGTCGATGTAGATTTCAAAGCCGGTGACTCGGCTGAAACGGCGACTGCCAGAATTGCTGCTGCTATCAACGACGCCAACTTGGGTATTAGCGTTCAGAAGGATGGTGACGGGGCTTGGCAGGTAATCTCTAAAGCAGGCAAGGACGACTCGGGCGATCCCGCGAACGCATTGGTCAGCATCGCGTTCGAAGCCAAGACTGGAGCGACAGATCCTGGCGTTGCACTGACCACAATTACTGCTGAAACTGATCCGGTTGATGACACGGATGATGGCAATAATGTTAAGGGCATTGATATCAGCAACGCTGCGGGTGCCCAAGCTGCCGTTCTGGTCATTGACGATGCACTCAAGACGATCGATTCACAACGAGCTGATCTAGGGGCAGTTCAGAACCGCTTCGACAACACCATCGCCAACCTGCAGAACATCAGCGAGAACGTTTCGGCCGCCCGCGGTCGCATTGAAGACACCGACTTCGCCGCTGAAACCGCGAATCTGAGCAAGAACCAGATTCTGCAGCAGGCCGGTACTGCGATCCTGGCCCAGGCCAAGCAGCTGCCGCAGGCAGTTCTCAGTCTGCTCCAGTAAGCCTAGAGTAATGAATGGGGTGGTTTGCCGCCCCATTTGTCCATTGAGAGGTGAACCATGGACGTCGCAAGAATTGCGCTCAATTCCCTTGCGTCATCCTCTGGCAACACTGCGATGCCCAGCTCCCGTTCGGAGGCTGGGCTTTCGGCCTTGGGCGCAGAGAATGAAGCCGGCAAGGCCGAGCAGAAACCGGATGTTGGCGAGGCGGTAGAGCGGATTCGCACGCAGATGCAGGCGTTGCAGCGTAACCTCAACTTCAGCGTGGACGATTCCACCGGCGAAGTGGTGGTGCAGGTGCTCGATGGCGAATCAGGCAAGGTAGTACGGCAGATTCCTTCCGAGGATCTCCTGCGGCTGGCCGAGCGCCTGGATGAAATGCGCAGTCTATTGTTCGAGGCTACTGCCTGACGGCACGGTTCTTGTTTGCTTTTTTGCAGTGATGCGTGATGTGGTTAATTTGACGAGGTGAGGCTATGGCAGGCGTAACAGGTATTGGTTCGGGCATCGACATCGACAGCATCGTAAAGAGAATGGTCGCTGCCGAGCGTGCGCCCAAAGAGTCGCAGCTCGCCAACCTCGAAAAGAAGACCACTACGCAGATCACTGCAGTTGGCGCGCTGAAAAGCGCGATCAGTGATTTTCAAACTGCCCTTCGCGGCTTGAACAAGCCGGAGCTGTTTCAGGCACGTTCAGCAACGTCGAGCAAGTCGGACCTGGTAGGTGTTACCGCTGGCACAACGGCCGGCGCGGGGAGCTATCAGGTTGAGGTTAAGGAGCTTGCAACCAGCAGTAAGGTTGCATTGGCTGCCGTGAAAAGTACGGCAGAAGCACCCGCGCGCTTTGGAAGTGGCTCACTGGAGATAAAGCTCGGCAATGAGGGCTCGTTCTCCATTACGGTCGATGAAAGCAACAATACATTGGCTGGCATACGCGACGCCATCAACAAGCAGGGCGCTGAAAAAGGCGTAACGGCAACCATCGTTACCGACGATCAGGGCGCTCGCCTGGTGCTGAGCAGCAGTAAGACGGGGGCGGATAAGGACATCACTGTTGGAGCCTCGCCGTCCGGGGTAGCAGGTGAAGGCCAGCAAAGCCTGAGTGTTCTGGCGTTCGATGGCGTGGAGCCAGATGATGACGCTGGGCCTCGCATCCTGGCCCAGGCTCAAAGTTCGGTTATTACCGTAGACGGGCTCACAGTCACCAGCGAAACCAATAAGGTCGAGGGCGCCATTGAGGGCGTCACGCTCGATCTAAAAGCCAAGACAGCCAAAGATGAGCCGCTGACCATCAACGTCGCGGAAGACAAAGCGGGCGTTAAAAAGCAGATCCAGTCTTTTGTCGATAGCTACAACAAGCTGATCGGCGTGATCAATGAGCAGACGAAAGTTACCAGCGTGGGTGATGGCAAGGCGCCGGTCACCGGTGCTCTGGTGGGTGATGCCACGGCGCGAACCTTGTTGGGGACGATTCGCAGCGAGTTGACCAATGTGCAAGGTGAAGGCGCCCTCCGTGCGCTGGCCGACTTGGGCATTACCACGCAGAAAGATGGCACGCTGAAAATCGACGATGACAAGTTGAGCAAGGTAATGGACAGCAACTTTGCCGAGTTGCCGGCGTTGTTCACGGGTGAAAAAGGCATTGCCACTCGCCTAGACGAGAAGCTGAAGCCCTATACCGAAACGGGCGGTATTCTTGAGCAGCGCAACAAGGTGATGACCGAGACGATTTCGAACATCGACAAGCAGAAGGAAGATCTTAATAGGCGCATGACCTCGCTGCAGGATCGCCTGTTCAAACAGTTCAACGCGATGGACTTGCTGGTGGGTCAGCTCGCCAATACATCCAGCAGCCTGCTTGCTTCTCTGGAAAATCTGCCCTGGGCAGCTAATAACTCCAAGAGGTAAGTTGGGTCACTAGCGGAAATCGCCCACCCAGCACCTAACACTAACTTGTTGTTGGCGGCTCGGGGTGGGTCGTAGCCTTCGTGCATGCCTGTAGCTCCGTTCGCCGCGAGGGCGCGCCTTGTACAGATTGGTTGCTCACTGCTGCTTTCGTGGGAGGCCCGACCTCGGGGCGAAGTTGCTGGGCTGAACAGCATTTCGCCCCTGCAGACAGCTTTTTGTTTGTTCATTTGCTCAAGTCTGGCCGTTCGTTACCGATAACTTGAGCATGTGATTGATGTGACGAGAGGCTCATCCAAAATGTACGCAATGGCAGCAATGAAGCAGTACCAGCAGGTTGGGGTTCAGGCTCAGGTAGGCGAGGCCGATCCGCATCGTTTGATTCAGATGCTGATGCAGGGCGGTCTGGATCGTATCGCGCAGGCCAAGGGCGCGATGGAGCGCGAAGCCTACGCCGAGAAGGGCGTGCTCATTGGCAAGGCGATCAACATCATCGGCGGCCTGCGTGACGCGCTGGACAAGGACGTGGGTGGCGAGCTGGCGGATAACCTTGATCGCCTTTATGAGTACATGACAATGTGCCTGTTCGAGGCCAGTCGTCATAACAATATCGACAAGCTGAACGAAGTCGGCAGGCTGCTCGGTGAGATAAAACTCGCCTGGGATCAGATTGCCCCGAAGGGTTGATCTATCATGTGCCCAGTTCATCATATAGCGCGTTCAGCGACGCTGATCGACCTGGAGAATATATGAGTTCGAAAGCACGCCTTTTCGCCGACTTCACTGAGCGGTTGCGTAATGCGCTAGCAAACGGGGATTGGGAAGGGATCGCCGCTCTGGACGATGACTGCGGCGCTCTGATTGCGACTTTACAGGATGAAGATGCAGCGGACGCTGAGCTGCGTGAAGCGATCGAGGCGATGGCCGAGGTATACGCCAAGCTTCAAGCGGCGGGACGCTCGGAGCGCGAACGGCTAGCACTGGAGCTCACCAAGCTGAGCCAGAGCAAGCAGGTAACGCAGGCCTATACGTCGTTGGGCTGATGCTTGGCTGCGTCGGCTGCTCTGCTTTTCATGATGTCCAGTCGTTGAGCGGGCTGCGACGCTCAGGCCTCAACAGTCCCTTGCGGAAGGTGGATGGCGCAACGTTCATCCACCTGGCCAGCGCGTCAGGCAATGCTCGTTTCGTCTCAGCGATACTCGCAAAGATAAGCCGTATCCACCTTGACCTTCAGCTGAAATTTGCTGTTCGCCGGTACGGTGAATTGGCTGCCGCTGGCAAAGGTTTCCCAGGCATCGCTACCCGGCAGTTTCACGTCCAGGCTGCCAGCAACTACGTGCATGACTTCCAGTTGCGCAGTGCCGAATTCGTATTCCCCTGGCGCCATGACGCCGATTGTGGCAGGGCCTTCAGCCATGTCGAACGCGATGGATTTGACGGTGCCGTCGAAGTACTCGTTAACCTTGAACATTTGGGTGCCTTTGCAGGATTGGAAAAGGGGCGCCAGTATGCCCAAGCGCCCGGGCTGGCGTCACCTGGCATGCATGCTAGCCGCGGAATATGAAGTACACGGCGCCGATCAGGCAAAGCCCTGCCCATAGATAGTCCAGCTTCAATGGCTGCTGCATGTACAACACGCTGAAGGGCACGAACACCATCAGCGTGATCACCTCCTGCATGATCTTTAGCTGGCCGATCGACAGCTCGGTATAGCCGATGCGGTTAGCCGGCACCATCAGCATGTATTCGAAGAAGGCGATGCCCCAGCTGATCAGTGCGGCGATCAGCCAGGGTTTGCCGTTCAGGCTCTTCAGGTGGCCGTACCAGGCGAAGGTCATGAAGAGGTTGGAGCAGCAGAGTAGGGCGGCGGTTTGCAACCAGACAGGCATGGTGGGTGGGCTCGAAATGATGATGCGCTAGGGTATTTCCAAGCGTTTTCGCCTGCAATGATGCATCTGGTGCGTAAGCTTCAGCCGGATTATTATCGCGCCCGTTTTTTCACTGAGTGGCAGTTTTATGGATTGTCGCCCCGGTTGCGGTGCCTGCTGCATCGCGCCTTCCATCAGCTCACCTATTCCCGGTATGCCGCACGGTAAACGCGCTGGGGAGCGCTGTGCTCAATTAAGCGCTGACTTTCTCTGTTTGCTGTTCGATGATCCGCGGCGGCCGGCTGTGTGCTCGGCTTTTTCGGCTGACCCTGTTTGTTGTGGGGAAAGCAGGGAGGACGCGATTCGTCTGCTTGGCTGGCTGGAGCAGGCGACGGCGTAGCGATAGACCCGGGTGGTACTGCGTAGAGGCCGCGTCCTCTAGGGTCGTACTTACGCACTACAACTAATGGTCCTGCAAAAGCAAAAAAGGCTGCCCGAAGGCAGCCTTTTCGTGCGCGGGGTTTGTCGCTTAACGCGGCAGGTCGCGCTTGGTGTGACCGGTGTACAGCTGACGCGGACGGCCGATCTTCTGGCCGGAGGCGATCATTTCCTTCCAGTGGGAGATCCAGCCGACAGTACGCGCCAGGGCGAAGATGACGGTGAACATGCTGGTCGGAATGCCGATGGCCTTGAGGATGATACCCGAGTAGAAGTCCACGTTCGGGTACAAGTTGCGCTCGGCGAAGTACGGATCGTTGAGGGCGATCTCTTCCAGCTTCATGGCCAGATCCAGTTGCGGATCGTTGATGCCGAGCTCGCCCAGAACCTCGTCGCAGGTCTGCTTCATGACCTTGGCGCGCGGATCGAAGTTCTTGTAGACGCGATGGCCGAAGCCCATCAGCTTGAACGGATCGTTCTTGTCCTTGGCCTTGGCCAGGAATTTCTCGACGTTCGACACATCGCCGATTTCGTCCAGCATGGTGAGTACGGCTTCGTTCGCGCCACCGTGTGCCGGTCCCCAAAGGGCGGCGATACCGGCGGCGATACAGGCGAACGGGTTGGCACCGGTGGAGCCAGCCAGGCGCACGGTGGAAGTCGAAGCGTTCTGCTCATGATCGGCATGCAGGATGAAGATGCGATCCATGGCCTTGGCCAACACCGGGCTGATCGGTTTGATCTCGCACGGGGTGTTGAACATCATGTGCAGGAAGTTTTCCGAGTAGCTCAGGTCGTTACGCGGATACATCAGCGGCTGACCGATCGAGTACTTGTAGACCATTGCGGCGATGGTCGGCATCTTGGCGACCAGGCGTACCGCGGAAATTTCGCGGTGGTGCGGGTCGTTGATGTCCAGCGAATCGTGGTAGAAGGCTGAAAGCGCGCCGACAACGCCACACATGATGGCCATGGGGTGGGCGTCACGACGGAAACCATTGAGGAAGGACTTCAGCTGCTCGTGAACCATGGTGTGGTTCTTCACGGTGCTAACGAACTGTGCCTTCTGTTCGGCGGTCGGCAGTTCCCCGTTCAGCAGGAGATAGCAGGTTTCCAGATAGTCGGATTTCTCTGCCAGCTGCTCGATCGGATAGCCGCGATGCAGCAGGATGCCCTTGTCGCCATCGATGTAGGTGATCTTGGACTCGCAAGAGGCGGTCGACATGAAGCCGGGATCGAAGGTGAAGTGACCCGTGGAGGTCAGGCTTCGTACGTCAATTACATCAGGCCCTACGGTACCGGTTAAAACGGGCAGTTCGACGGGGGCAGCGCCCTCGATGATCAACTGCGCTTTCTTGTCAGCCATGTATGGCCTCCTGTTTTGTGCTTGGAATCATCATGGCCCCCCACGCAGGGCCCGCATCACTATAGTGTGATAAACCGCAAAGTCAATTTGCGCGAACCCATGCCGTAGAGGGCTCTGCAGGGGGATGCGTACAGCTTGGGTGCACTGTTTACGGCATTTATATAGAGGTCGCTATCAGCCTTTAGTGGCACTTCACCACATTGTCATTAGTGACCTAACTGTTTATACTCGGACACCGACCGGCAGGGGCCTTACAGGCAGTATTCTGTAGGTTGTCACTCGTGGGTAGCGGGTACTGCTGCGTACTCTTCCCAACAACTTTGCCCTGCGCTCTGGGGCTCTCAAGTGTGAAAAAAAGCCGTGAAAAGCCAACGACCTGTAAACCTAGATCTTAGGACAATAAAACTCCCCATCACTGCTTACACGTCGATTCTCCACCGTGTATCCGGTGTCATCCTGTTCGTCGGTATCGCCTTGTTGCTGCTCGCGCTCGATACCTCGCTGTCTTCGCCAGAAGGCTTCGAGGAGGTTCGTGCGTACCTGGGTAGCCCTCTGGCAAAGCTGGTGAGCTGGGCGTTGCTGTCCGCACTGCTGTACCACCTTGTGGCGGGTGTTCGTCACCTGATCATGGATTCTGGCCATGGTGAGACGCTGGAAGGCGGCAAGCTGGGCTCGAAAATCGTAATCGCCGTATCGGCGGTGCTGATCGTTCTGGCGGGAGTGTGGATATGGTAACCAATGTCACCAACTTTTCGCGCTCGGGTCTGTACGACTGGATGGCGCAGCGCGTTTCTGCAGTGGTTCTTGCGGCTTATTTTCTGTTCCTGCTTGGGTACCTGATTGCGAACCCGGGACTGGAGTACACCCAGTGGCACGCGCTGTTCTCGGCCAACTGGATGCGCATCTTCAGCCTGCTGGCTCTGGTTGCCCTGAGTGTGCACGCGTGGGTAGGTATGTGGACGATCTCTACTGACTACCTGACAAATATGGCGATCGGTAAGTGGGCTACCGGCGTTCGTTTCCTGTTCCAGGCGGTGTGTGGCATTGCCATGTTCACCTTCTTCGTCTGGGGCGTGCAGATTCTTTGGGGTATCTGATTCATGGCTAACATTCGTACGCTTTCTTTTGACGCCATCATCGTCGGTGGCGGTGGCGCCGGTATGCGCGCGGCGCTGCAGCTGTCCCAGTCTGGTCACAAGACTGCTGTGGTCACCAAGGTCTTCCCGACTCGCTCGCACACCGTTTCCGCGCAGGGTGGCATCACCTGCGCCATCGCTTCGGCCGACCCGAACGATGATTGGCGCTGGCACATGTACGATACCGTCAAGGGCTCCGACTACATCGGTGACCAGGATGCGATCGAGTACATGTGTTCCGTCGGTCCTGAGGCTGTTTTCGAGCTCGAGCACATGGGCTTGCCGTTCTCCCGCACCGAGCAGGGCCGCATCTATCAGCGTCCGTTCGGTGGTCAGTCGAAGGACTTCGGTAAGGGCGGTCAGGCCGCTCGTACGTGCGCCGCTGCCGACCGTACCGGTCATGCGCTGCTGCACACGCTTTATCAGGGCAACCTGAAGAACGACACCGTTTTCCTCAACGAGTGGTACGCGGTCGATCTGGTGAAGAACCAGGACGGCGCAGTCGTGGGTGTCATCGCCATCTGCATCGAAACCGGCGAAACCGTCTACATCCGTTCCAAGGCTACCGTGCTTGCCACTGGTGGCGCTGGTCGCATCTACGCATCGACCACCAACGCCCTGATCAACACCGGTGACGGTGTAGGTATGGCTCTGCGTGCCGGTGTGCCGGTGCAGGATATCGAGATGTGGCAGTTCCACCCGACCGGTATCGCCGGTGCCGGCGTGCTGGTGACCGAGGGTTGCCGCGGTGAAGGTGGCTACCTGATCAACAAGCATGGCGAGCGCTTCATGGAGCGTTATGCGCCGAACGCGAAGGACCTGGCCGGTCGCGACGTCGTTGCACGTTCGATGGTCAAGGAAATCCTGGCGGGCAACGGTTGCGGTCCGGATGGCGATCACGTGATGTTGAAGCTGGATCACCTGGGCGAAGAAGTGCTGCACAGCCGTTTGCCTGGTATCTGCGAGCTGTCGAAGACCTTCGCTCACGTCGATCCGGTCGTCGCACCGGTGCCGGTTGTTCCCACCTGCCACTACATGATGGGTGGTATCGCCACCAACATCCATGGTCAGGCGATTACTCAGGACGCCAACGGCAACGACAAGATCATCGACGGTCTGTTCGCTGTGGGTGAAGTGGCCTGCGTATCCGTGCATGGCGCCAACCGTCTGGGCGGTAACTCGCTGCTCGACCTCGTTGTGTTCGGCCGCGCTGCCGGTCTGCACCTGGAGAAAGCGCTGAAGGAAGGTATCGAGCACCGCGGTGCCAGCGAAACCGATCTGGATGTTGCGCTGGGTCGTCTGGCTGGTATCAACGAGCGCAGCACTGGCGAAGACGTTGCTCCGCTGCGTAAGGAGCTGCAGAGCTGCATGCAGAACTACTTCGGTGTATTCCGTACTGGCGAATACATGCAGAAGGGTATCGCTCAGCTGGTAGATCTGCGTCAGCGTATCGCCAACGTCAAGATCTCGGACAAGAGCCAGGCGTTCAACACCGCGCGCATCGAGGCGCTTGAGTTGCAGAACCTTCTGGAAGTCGCCGAGGCTACTGCAATTGCCGCGGAGCACCGCAAGGAATCCCGTGGCGCCCATGCTCGCGAAGATTTCGAAGAGCGTGATGACGAGAATTGGCTGTGCCACACCCTGTACTTCCCGGGTGACAAGCGCGTTGCCAAGCGTGCCGTGAACTTCGCTCCGAAGACCGTTCCGGCATTCGAGCCCAAGGTTCGGACTTATTGAGGTCGCCGATATGTTGCAAGTGAGTGTTTATCGCTACAACCCCGATCAGGACGAAAAGCCGTTCATGCAGGACTTCCAGGTCAATACCGAAGGTAAAGACCTGATGGTTCTGGACGTCTTGGCTCTGATCAAGGAACAGGACCAGGGTTTCTCCTATCGTCGCTCCTGCCGCGAAGGCGTGTGCGGTTCCGACGGGATGAATATCAATGGCAAGAACGGTCTGGCTTGCATCACCCCGCTGTCCTCCGTGGTCAAGGGCAACAAGCTGGTCATCCGTCCGCTGCCAGGTCTGCCGGTCATTCGTGACTTGGTCGTCGATATGAGCATCTTCTACAAGCAGTACGAGAAAGTGCGCCCGTATCTGATGAACGATACGCCGCCGCCGGCTATCGAACGACTGCAAAGTCCGGAAGATCGCGAGAAGCTGGACGGTCTGTACGAGTGCATTCTGTGCGCTTGTTGCTCGACCAGCTGCCCGTCGTTCTGGTGGAACCCTGACAAGTTCCTCGGTCCCGCTGCGTCGCTGCAGGCCTACCGTTTCCTGGCCGACAGCCGCGATACCGAAACCGAGAACCGTCTGGCCGGTCTGGACGATCCGTTCAGTGTGTTCCGCTGCCGCGGTATCATGAACTGCGTCGACGTTTGTCCGAAGGGATTGAACCCTACCAAGGCAATCGGTCACATACGCAACATGCTGCTGCAGAGCGGTACTTGATGACACCCCGGTCGGGAAAGGTTATGCGCTAGCCTGGAACGGCCGGATTGCTTTACCCGTGACACCTGCGGCGCCGAAGTCGAAGCTCGGCGCCGTAGTTTTAGTAGGAATCCCAGCTCACAAAGCCGGGATTTCACTCTGAAAATTTGATGACCAGCAGGAGCATCCGGGTTGTGCCCGGGAACTATCTGCGCGGTCCGTAGTGGCTTTACCTGAGTCGCTGCTTCAGAACTTGGGAAGTCATGCTGCGGTTTCCACGCTGGTGGTGTCTCCTTATCGAAGGTGACCAGACATGCAAGAAAGCGTAATGCAGCGCATGTGGGACAGTGCCCACCTATCCGGTGGTAACGCTGCCTATGTGGAAGAGCTTTATGAGCTCTACCTGCACGATCCCAACGCTGTGCCCGAAGAGTGGCGCACTTACTTCCAGAAGTTGCCCTCCGGTGGCAGCGCTTCAGCCGATGTATCGCATTCGACGATCCGCGACCACTTCGTCCTGCTGGCCAAGAACCAGCGCCGTGCTCAGCCTGTATCCGCAGGCGCTGTCAGCAGCGAGCATGAGAAGAAGCAGATCGAAGTCCTGCGCCTGATCCAGGCCTACCGAGTGCGCGGCCATCAGGCAGCACAGCTTGATCCGCTTGGCCTGCAGCAGCGCACCGCCCCCGCTGACCTGGCGATCAACAATTACGGTCTGACCGACGCTGATCTCGACACCGTGTTCCGCACCGGTGACCTGGCCATGGTCAACGGCCAGGCCACTCTGCGCGAAATCGTCAACGCTCTGCAAGAAACCTATTGCCGCACCATCGGCGCGGAATACATGCACATCGTTGATTCCGAGCAGCGCAGCTGGTTCGTCCAGCGCTTGGAAAGCGTGCGTGGCCGTCCGGAGTTTTCGCCGGAAATCAAGAGTCATCTGCTCGAGCGTCTTACCGCTGCCGAAGGTCTGGAGAAGTACCTGGGTACCAAGTATCCGGGCACCAAGCGTTTCGGCCTGGAAGGTGGTGAGAGCCTGATTCCGCTGCTCGACGAGATCATCCAGCGCTCCGGCTCCTACGGTACCAAGGAAATCGTCATCGGCATGGCCCACCGCGGCCGTCTGAACGTGCTGGTCAACACCTTCGGCAAGAACCCGCGCGATCTGTTCGACGAGTTCGAAGGCAAGAAGGTCGAAGGCCTGAGCTCCGGTGACGTCAAGTATCACCAGGGTTTCTCGTCCAACGTGATGACCCCGGGCGGCGAGATCCACCTGGCCATGGCGTTCAACCCGTCGCACCTGGAGATCGTTTCTCCGGTGGTCGAGGGTTCCGTACGTGCCCGCCAGGATCGTCGCAACGACCCGGTTGGCGACAAGGTCCTGCCGGTCACCATCCACGGTGACGCAGCTGTCGCCGGTCAGGGTGTCGTGATGGAAACCTTCCAGATGTCGCAGACCCGTGCCTACCGCACTGGCGGCACCATCCGCATCGTGGTCAACAACCAGGTCGGCTTCACCACCAACAAGCAGGAAGATGCTCGCTCCACCGAGTATGCGACCGACGTGGCGAAGATGATCCAGGCGCCGATCTTCCATGTGAACGCTGACGATCCCGAGGCGGTGCTGTTCGTCACCCAGCTTGCCGTCGACTATCGGATGCAGTTCAAGCGCGACATCGTCATCGACCTGATCTGCTACCGCCGTCGCGGCCACAACGAAGCCGACGAGCCAAGCGGTACCCAGCCGCTGATGTATCAGAAGATCGCCAAACAGCGCACCACCCGTGAGCTGTACGCCGACTCGCTGATTCAGTCCAAGGTACTGGACGACGAGCGTGTTCAGGCGAAGATCGACGAGTATCGGACTGCGCTGGACAACGGTCTGCACGTGGTCAAGAGCCTGGTCAAGGAGCCGAACAAGGAACTGTTCGTCGACTGGCGCCCCTATCTGGGTCATGCCTGGACCGCGCGTCACGACACCAGCTTCGATCTGAAGACCCTGCAGGACCTGTCCAACAAGCTGCTGCAGACGCCGGAAGGCTTCGTGGTGCAGCGCCAGGTTTCGAAGATCCTCGAGGACCGCCAGAAGATGGGCGCAGGTGCGCTTGCCATCAACTGGGGCTATGCCGAGACCATGGCCTACGCAACGCTGCTGTTCGAAGGCCACCCGGTGCGTATTTCGGGCCAGGACGTGGGTCGCGGTACCTTCTCGCATCGCCACGCAGCGCTGCACAACCAGAAGGATGGCAGCACCTACATCCCGCTGCAGCACCTGTACGAAGGCCAGCCGCGTTTCGATCTGTACGACTCCTTCCTCTCCGAGGAAGCGGTTCTTGCGTTCGAATACGGTTACGCCACTACCACGCCGAACGCGCTGGTGGTGTGGGAAGCGCAGTTCGGCGACTTCGCCAACGGCGCCCAGGTGGTCATCGACCAGTTCATCACCAGCGGTGAGCACAAGTGGGGCCGTCTGTGCGGTCTGACCATGCTGCTGCCGCATGGCTATGAAGGGCAGGGGCCTGAGCACTCGTCCGCGCGTCTGGAGCGTTACCTGCAGCTGTGCGCCGAGCACAACATCCAGGTCTGCGTACCGACCACGCCGGCGCAGGTCTACCACATGCTGCGTCGTCAGGCGATTCGCCCGCTGCGCAAGCCGCTGGTAGCACTGACGCCCAAGTCGCTGTTGCGCCACAAGCTGGCCACCTCGACCCTGGAAGAGCTGACTCAGGGCTCCTTCCAGACGGTGATTCCGGAGATCGATCCGATCGATCCGGCCAAGGTCGAGCGCGTCATCATGTGCAGCGGCAAGGTCTACTATGACCTGCTGGACAAGCGTCGTGCCGAAGGCCGTGACGATATCGCCATCGTCCGTATCGAGCAGCTTTATCCGTTCCCTGAGGAAGACCTCGCCGAGGCGCTCGCGCCGTATCAGAACGTCAAGCACATCATCTGGTGTCAGGAAGAGCCGATGAACCAGGGCGCCTGGTACTGCAGCCAGCACCACATGCGCCGTGTTGCGACCGCACACAAGAAGGAACTGTTCCTTCAGTATGCGGGTCGTGATGCATCGGCGGCACCGGCGGTCGGTTACGCCTCGATGCATGCCGAGCAGCAGGAAAAACTGCTGCAGGACGCGTTCACCGTTTAATCCATTCGTGCGAGAGGCCGCGAACGTTCGCGGCCTCGATGTAGAAACCGAATCAATAGGACCCCTGAATAATGGCTATCGAGATCAAAGCCCCTACATTCCCGGAATCGGTCGCCGACGGCACCGTTGCCACCTGGCACAAGCAGCCGGGCGACGCGGTTAAGCGTGATGAACTGATCGTCGACATCGAAACCGACAAGGTGGTCATGGAAGTACTGGCCGAAGCAGACGGCGTGCTGACCGAGATCGTCAAGAACGAAGGCGACACCGTGCTGAGCGGCGAGCTGCTCGGCAAGCTGGAAGCAGGCGCTGCTGCCGCCGCTGCACCCGCTCAGGCTGCCGCCCCGGCCCCGGCCGCTGCTGCTCCGGCAGCCGCTGCCAGCGCGGGTGGCGAAGAGCCGATCCTGGCCCCGGCGGCCCGCAAGCTGGCGGAAGAGAACGGTATTGATCCGAACAGCATCCGCGGTACCGGCAAGGACGGTCGCGTGACCAAGGAAGACGTCGTCGCTGCCGTCGAAGCCAAGAAGTCCGCTCCGGCTGCCGCTGCCAAGCCGGCCGCTCCTGCCGCTGCGGCTCCGATCTTCGCCGAGGGTGATCGCGTCGAGAAGCGCGTGCCGATGACCCGCCTGCGTGCCAAGGTCGCCGAGCGTCTGGTCGAAGCCCAGTCCTCCATGGCTATGCTGACTACGTTCAACGAAGTCAACATGAAGCCGATCATGGAACTGCGCGCCAAGTACAAGGACCTCTTCGAGAAGACCCATAACGGCGTGCGCCTGGGCTTCATGTCCTTCTTCGTCAAGGCTGCGGTGGAAGCGCTCAAGCGCCAGCCCGGCGTCAATGCCTCCATCGACGGCAACGACATCGTCTACCACGGTTATCAGGACATCGGCGTCGCCGTTTCCAGCGACCGCGGTCTGGTGGTGCCGGTCCTGCGTAACGCCGAGCACATGAGCCTGGCGGAGATCGAAGGCGGCATCAACGAGTTCGGCAAGAAGGCCAAGGCCGGCAAGCTGACCATCGAGGAAATGACTGGCGGTACCTTCACCATCTCCAACGGTGGTGTGTTCGGTTCGCTGCTGTCGACCCCGATCGTCAACCCGCCGCAGACTGCCATCCTCGGCATGCACAAGATTCAGGAACGTCCGATGGCCGTCAACGGTCAGGTGGTCATCCTGCCGATGATGTACCTGGCGCTGTCCTATGACCATCGCTTGATCGACGGCAAGGAAGCTGTGACCTTCCTGGTTACCATGAAGGACCTGCTGGAAGACCCGGCCCGTCTGCTGCTGGATATCTGATAGAAACGCCCCGGGCTGCAGTTGGCAGGTCAGGTGAAAGCCGGTCTTGCTGCCTGCAGCCTTTGGCTTTTAGCTGCTTTTGAAGAGGATTCGTAATGAGCCAGAAATTCGACGTCGTCGTCATCGGTGCCGGCCCCGGCGGCTATGTTGCCGCTATTCGCGCAGCCCAGCTGGGTCTGAAGACCGCGTGTATCGAAAAGTACCAGGGCAAGGACGGCAAGACCGCTCTGGGCGGTACCTGCCTGAACGTAGGCTGCATTCCTTCCAAGGCTCTGCTGGACAGCTCCTACAAGTTCCATGAAGCCCACGAGAGCTTCAAGGTGCACGGCATCAGCACTGGCGAAGTGGCCATGGACGTTCCGACCATGGTCGCGCGCAAGGACCAGATTGTTAAGAACCTCACCGGTGGTGTATCGGCCCTGCTGAAAGCCAACGGCGTGACCGTCTTCGAAGGCCACGGCAAGCTGCTGGCCGGCAAGCAGGTCGAAGTTACCGGCCTGGACGGCAACGTACAGACTCTCGCTGCCGAGAACGTCATCCTGGCTTCGGGTTCCACCCCGGTGAACATCCCGCCGGCGCCGGTTGATCAGAAGGTCATCGTCGACTCCACCGGCGCACTGGATTTCCAGAGCGTGCCGGGCAAGCTGGGCGTCATCGGCGCCGGTGTGATCGGTCTGGAGCTGGGTTCGGTCTGGGCCCGCCTGGGCGCTGAGGTCACCGTCATCGAGGCCATGGACAAGTTCCTGCCGGCCGCTGACGAGCAGATCTCCAAGGAAGCTTTCAAGGTCCTGTCCAAGCAGGGTCTGAAGATTCTGCTGGGCGCGCGCCTGACTGGCTCGGAAGTGAAGGGCGATCAGGTGACTGTCGACTTCACCAGTGCTGAAGGCGAGCAGCAGATGACCTTCGACAAGCTGATCGTTGCGGTCGGCCGTCGTCCGGTCACCACCGATCTTCTGGCGGCCGATGCCGGCGTCGATATGGACGAGCGTGGTTTCATCTTCGTCGACGATTATTGCGCCACCAGCGTTCCGGGCGTATACGCCATCGGTGACGTGGTTCGCGGCGCCATGCTGGCGCACAAAGCGTCGGAAGAGGGCGTGATGGTTGCCGAGCGCATCGCTGGCCACAAGACCCAGATGAACTATGACCTGATTCCGTCGGTCATCTACACTCACCCGGAAATCGCATGGGTCGGCAAGTCCGAGCAGGCGCTCAAGGCCGAAGGCGTTGAAGTCAACGTCGGCACCTTTCCGTTCGCGGCCAGTGGTCGTGCCATGGCTGCCAACGACACCGCCGGCCTGGTCAAGGTCATCGCCGATGCCAAGACCGACCGCGTGTTGGGCGTGCATGTTATGGGCCCAAGCGCCGCCGAGCTGGTTCAGCAGGGCGCCATCGGCATGGAGTTCGGCACCAGTGCCGAAGACCTGGGCATGATGGTGTTCTCGCATCCGACCATGTCCGAAGCGCTGCATGAAGCGGCCCTGGCAGTGAATGGCCACGCCATCCACATCGCCAATCGCAAGAAGCGCTAATCGGTTTAGTGCTGTACCCGGGGCCCGACGTATCCAGCGATACGCCGGGCCTTTTGCAAACTGCAGGTTCGAAAGGATTGCAGGTCGCTGAGAGGTATCGTGAATTCGCAGATAGTTTTCAGCGACTTGTGAGGGAGGCACGGCGGTTCGTCGTGCCGTAAATGCGCCAATACCAAAACAGACGGTAGAAAGCATGAATCTTCACGAGTACCAAGGTAAACAACTGTTCGCTGAATACGGTCTGCCCGTGTCCAAAGGCTATGCGGTAGATAGCCCGAAGGAAGCAGCGGAAGCCTGCGACAAGATCGGCGGCACACAATGGGTGGTCAAGGCCCAGGTGCATGCCGGTGGACGTGGCAAGGCGGGTGGCGTAAAGCTGGTTCGCAGCAAGGATGAGGCCCGGGCGTTCGCCCAGCAGTGGCTCGATAAGCGTCTGGTGACCTACCAGACCGATGCCAATGGTCAGCCGGTCAGCAAGATTCTGGTCGAGGCGTGCACCGATATCGACAAGGAGCTCTACCTGGGCGCCGTGGTCGATCGCGCCAGTCGCCGGATCGTCTTCATGGCGTCGACCGAAGGTGGCGTCGACATCGAAAAAGTCGCTCACGACACGCCCGAGAAGATCCTCAAGGCCACCATCGATCCGCTGGTAGGCGCGCAACCCTTCCAGGCGCGCGAACTGGCGTTCCAGTTGGGCCTCAAGGGTGACCAGGTCAAGCAGTTCGTACACATCTTCGTCGGCCTCGCCCAGCTGTTCCAGGACTATGACCTGGCCCTGCTGGAAGTGAACCCGCTGGTGATCAAGACCGACGGCAATCTGCACTGCCTGGACGCCAAGATCAACATCGACAGCAACGCCATCTATCGCCAGCCGAAGCTGCGCGACATGGCCGACCCGTCACAGGACGATCCGCGCGAGGCGCATGCTGCCAAGTGGGAGCTGAATTACGTGGCGCTCGACGGCAACATCGGTTGCATGGTCAACGGTGCCGGTCTGGCCATGGGCACCATGGACATCGTCAACCTGCACGGCGGCGCGCCGGCGAACTTCCTCGACGTGGGCGGTGGCGCCACCGAGGAGCGCGTGACCGAAGCGTTCAAGATCATTCTCTCCGACAGCAACGTCGCTGCGGTTCTGGTGAACATCTTCGGTGGCATCGTGCGTTGCGACATGATCGCCGAGGGCATCATCGGTGCCGTACGTGAAGTGGGGGTCAAGGTGCCGGTGGTGGTGCGGCTGGAAGGCAACAACGCCGACCTGGGCGCCAAGATGCTGAGTGAGAGCGGTCTGAACATCATCGGTGCGAACAGCCTGACCGATGCGGCCATTCAGGTTGTCAAAGCCGCGGAGGGCAAGTAATGAGCGTACTGATCAACAAGGACACCAAGGTCATCTGTCAGGGCTTCACCGGCTCGCAGGGCACCTTCCATTCCGAGCAGGCAATTGCCTACGGTACCAAGATGGTCGGTGGTGTAACGCCCGGCAAGGGTGGCACGATGCACCTCGGGCTGCCGGTGTTCAACACCGTGCGCGAAGCGGTCGAGGCGACGGGCGCCGATGCGTCGGTCATCTACGTACCGGCACCGTTCTGCAAGGACTCCATCCTCGAAGCGGCCTTTGGTGGCATCAAGCTGATCGTCTGCATCACCGAGGGCATTCCGACGCTGGACATGCTGGAGGTGAAGATCAAGTGCGACGAGCTCGGTGTGCGCCTGATCGGGCCGAACTGCCCCGGCGTGATCACGCCCGGTGAGTGCAAGATTGGCATCCAGCCGGGGCACATCCATATGCCCGGCAAGGTCGGTATCGTCTCGCGCTCCGGCACGCTGACCTACGAAGCCGTGAAGCAGACCACCGACGCCGGTTTCGGCCAGTCGACCTGCGTCGGCATTGGTGGCGATCCGATTCCGGGCTCGACCTTCATCGATATCCTCAAGCTGTTCCAGGACGATCCGCAGACCGAGGCTATCGTGATGATCGGCGAGATCGGCGGTTCGGCCGAGGAAGAAGCGGCGGCCTTCATCAAGGCCAACGTGACCAAGCCGGTAGTTTCCTATATCGCGGGCGTTACGGCTCCGGCCGGCAAGCGTATGGGCCATGCCGGTGCGATCATCTCCGGCGGCAAGGGCACGGCGGAGGAGAAGTTCGCCGCGCTGCAGGACGCAGGCGTTAAGACCGTGCGCTCGCTTGCCGATATCGGCAAGGCGCTGGCGGAAGTCACAGGCTGGCAAATGAAGGCTTGATGAAAAAAGGCCCGGCGAAAGCCGGGCCTTTTTCGTTGGGCTTACCCAGGCCGCTTGCGCGGCGCACCTTGGGCGCTCTCATGGGTCGGCTGCGACCTTCTGGCCGCCGGCTTCCGCAGCGAATATCGACGTTCTGATCGGCATTCGCGCTGCATCGTGGCATCATTGCCACTCATTCATACGTGTTTCGCTCCACAAGAGCGATGGCGTGCATCGAAGGTTCGGCCCAACCGGCTGAGTGACGTTTCCCCTTATCCCTGAAGGAAACCCGTATCCCATCATCAGGCCTGTGTGATCGCTGAACCGCCGCTTTGGCTGCGCGGGCGTCGCGCCATTTGTGCCGTTATCTCTCTGGTAGTTTTCCCTGCATGAATCGTTTGAAAGGTTTTGACCTGCTTGCCCTCGGCTTCATGACGTTTGCGCTGTTTCTCGGTGCGGGCAATATCATCTTCCCGCCCAGCGCCGGCATGGCGGCGGGCGAGTTCATCTGGCGCGCGGCGCTGGGCTTCCTCCTCACGGGCGTCGGTTTACCGCTGCTGACCGTGGTTGCGCTGGCGCGCGTTGGCGGCGGGATGGATCGACTCACCGCACCTCTGGGCAAATTCGCCGGTACGGTGCTGGCTGTCGCGGTGTACCTGGCGATCGGTCCGCTGTTCGCCACACCGCGCACCGCAGTCGTTTCGTTCGAGATGGGTATCGCGCCGTTCAGTGGCAACTCGGGCATGCCGCTGTTCATCTACACGCTGGTGTTCTTCGCGGCCATGCTGTTTCTGGTGCTGAATCCGGGGCAGTTGGTCAACCGCATCGGCAAGTTCATCACGCCGGTGCTGTTGGCGGCCTTGCTGGTGCTCGGTGGCGCTGCGATCTTCGCTCCGGCGGGCGAGGTGGGAGCGGTCAACGAGAGCTATCGTGGCGCGCCGTTGATCAAGGGCTTCCTCGAGGGATACCTGACCATGGATACGCTGGGTGCTCTGGTGTTCGGTATCGTGATCGCCACGGCCATTCGTGATCGCGGTGTAACCGAGCCGGCGCTGGTGACCCGTTACTCGATGATTGCCGGCGTGATCGCCGCCATCGGCCTGTCGCTGGTCTACCTGGCCCTGTTCTATCTCGGTGCCACCAGTCAGGGCATCGCCGGCGGAGCGGAGAACGGCGTGCAGATCCTGACCACCTATGTGCAGCACACCTTCGGGACGCCGGGCAGCCTGCTGCTGGCTGTGGTCATCACCCTTGCGTGCCTGACCACCGCCGTGGGGCTGACCACCGCCTGTGGCGAGTTCTTCAGCGCGCTGCTGCCGGTCTCCTATCGCAGTGTGGTGATCGTGTTCGCGCTGTTCAGCCTGCTGGTGGCGAACCAGGGGCTGACGCAACTGATCAGCGTGTCTGTGCCGGTACTGGTCGGTCTGTACCCGCTGGCCATCGTGCTGGTAGCGCTGAGCCTGCTGGATCGCTTCTGGCTGTCGTCGTCGCGTGTCTTCGTGCCCGTGATGGCGGTGACGTTGGTTTTCGGCGTTGTCGATGGCCTCGCCGCGGCCGGTCTCGGCAGCTGGGTGCCGGCGCTGTTCACGCAGCTGCCGCTGGCGGATCAGAGCATGGGCTGGTTGGTTCCGGTTCTGGTGATGTTGGTACTGGCGGTCGTCACCGATCGACTGCTCGGCCGTGCCGAGCGGGTGCAGCACCGCGCGTAAGCTCAGGCAAGGCGCCGCATCGCTCGACGATGCGGCGCTGACCTCGGAAGCGGCTGGCTATAATCTGACGACCTTTCCGAGGACCCGCCATGACGTTATCCGATACACACGTGCCGCATCTGATCGCCGTCCTGTGGTTCATCCTCTGCTGGGTCGGCTATACACGCTATGCGGATTGGCGGGGGCGCGATACCGCCTGCCTGGCGAGTGTCATGCATCTTTATCGGCAAGACTGGATGCAGCGCCTGCTGTTGCGGGAGAACCGCATCGCCGATGCCAATGTCATTGGTAACCTGGAACGCAACGCCTCGTTTTTCGCCTCCAGCACGCTGATCATCCTCGCGGGCATCCTGACTGCGCTGGGCGCGTCCGACCGCGCGGTTTCGCTGCTGGCCGATCTGCCGTTCGCGCAACCTGTCAGCCGCGGGCTTTCGGAGATCAAGCTGCTGTGCCTCGCGGTGGTTTTCGTCTATGCGTTCTTCACCTTCAGCTGGTGCATGCGCCAGTACAACTTCGCCGCCGTGCTGGTGGCCTCCGCTCCGATGGTGGGGGAGCGCAACGTCAGCGATCAGGAGCGCAGAGCTTTCGCCGATCGGGCTGCACGGGTCATCTCCATGGCGGCCAACCAGTTCAACTTCGGCTTGCGCGCTTACTATTTCGGCATGGCGACGCTGGCCTGGTTTATCCATCCGTGGTTCTTCATGCTTGTCACCGCTGGCGTGGTGCTCATCCTCTATCGCCGGGAGTTCCATTCCGACGTGCTCGAGGTGATGGTATTCACGCCAACTTCGCCGACCGAATCGCCCAAGGAATAGGGCGCGCTGCTGGCGAGACGGTATCATGCGCGGCCCGACCCACATCCGAGAGTTCGAATGAGCGATAGCCAAATACTCGAGCGCACGCAGCGCTTTCTGTCTTTTCTGCGGCACTGTCAGGTGCTCGGGCTGAGCGTTGAGCATGCCGATCGCCGGGGGCTGACCTTGCGCCTGCCGTACAGCGAAAAGATAGTCGGCAACCCCGAGACCGGCGGCGTCCACGGCGGCGCCATCACCACGCTGATGGACACCACCTGCGGAATCTCCACGGCCTGTGCATTGCCAGAGCTGGAGGTGTGTCCGACGCTCGATCTGCGCATCGACTACATGCATCCCGCCGAGCCCGGTCACGACATCTTCGGCTTTGCCGAGTGCTACCGCGTCACACCAACGGTGATCTTCACCCGTGGCGTGGCCTATCAGCGAGATATCAACGAGCCGATCGCGCATGCCGTGGGCACCTTCATGCGCATGGGCAAGGCGGCTCAGGGCCCGTTCGGCAAAGGCGGTGCAGCATGAGCGAGCTCAATCTCAACGCGCTGGTGCAGAGCGCTCATGCCAACAACGATTACGATTCGCTGATCAAGCTGGTTCCCTATGCCCGGCTGATCGGGATCGAATGCCTGCGGCTTGGCGACGAGATGGTGTTCCGTCTGCCGCAGAACGAAGACAACATCGGCAACCCGCTGCCGGCCATCCATGGCGGCGTCATCGCGGGCTTTATGGAGCATGCGGCAATGCTGCACCTGCTGATGTTCATGGGGGCGCCACATTTGCCCAAAATCATCGACTTCTCGATAGATTATCTGCGTGCCGGTCACTATCGTGACACCTTCGCTGCCTGCCAGGTCTGGCGCCAGGGCCGCAGGGTCGCCAATGTCGCGATCACCGCCTGGCAGACCCATCAGGCCGAACCCATCGCCACCGCCCGCTGCCACTTCAAGATCGACGAGCCCTGACGCATCGACGGGTAGCGGCGCTGCGGTGTGCGCTGTTACCCCCTGCGATTGCGTGAAGGAACTCGAATGGAAGCACTGTTGATACTCGGCGGCCTGTTACTGATGCTCGCCGGTTTCGTCTGGCTGATCAGCCAGGCATTCACGACCAGCCTGCTGTGGGGGCTGGGCAGCTTGCTGCCGCCGATGACGCTGGCTTTCGCGTTCAGCCATTGGCGTGTGGCACGCAAGGCCGTGGTGCTTTCCTGTCTCGGCATCATTCCCCTCGTGGTCGGGCTGTCTTTGCTGGCCAGCCGCGATTCCGAGCGGCTGACTGCCATATTCAGCCTGGGCTGGCTGCCCGCCCAGTCGCAGCCCGAGCTGGAGATGGGCATGCGGGGGCAGTTGAACGGCCGCCGGTTCGTGCCGCAGCAAGGGGAGCTGATCAATGGCGTGCTGAGCTTGCGCGCAGGGCAAGGATTTTTTGCTCGCCAGGAAGTCACCATCCGTCTGCACCAGCCCGTAGACGGGGCGGTGCGTGTAGATGTCCTGCCGGATGACAGCGGCGACCTGCCGGAAGTGGAGATCGCCTGGTTGGGGCAGGATGAGGAGTTGCCCGAGACGCGACGTCTTGATCGCGGCTACACCCTGCATCTTGACCTGCAGCCGGTAGCGCCGAATCGGCTGAAAGGCGATTTCCATCTGGTCTTGCCGCCGCAGTACGACACCAGTCTCACTGGCGTTGTCGAGCTGTATACAGACCGCCTGCGTTATCGCGACGGTCAGGTCGATCGCCGTCACGACTCGCGCGACACCATCGCCTACGTCGTCGAAGACTATCTGCAGCGCCGCCACGCAAGCCGCGATGTCGTGCTGCAGGCCCTGCCTTCGCTGACATTGCCCGCCGATGAGTTGCAGCTGGAGGCGCAGGCACAGGTGAAGGGGGAGCCGCAGGCGTTTACGCTGCGTCTGGGCAAGAACGAGCAGGGCTGGCATGTGAAGGGGGATGACTATCCGCCTCTGGCGGTGGAGAAAGCAGCCTCCGTGCCGGCAAGTAAGACGGTGGAACCCGTCGGCGCTGTGCCCGCCGCACCGCGCAAGGTCGATGGGCGCCTGTACTTTTCCATGGAGCAGGTGCTGCGCAATCCGGGGCGCTACCAGCACCGGCTGATGCGTGCCCATACCGAGCGTGGCGGCATTGCCGAAGGGCGCTTCGCCGGGCTGGACGGCGATGGCAATCTCGTCATCCGACGGATCATTCGCGGGCCTGGCGAGGCGACCTACAATCTGGCGCCCGGCGAGATCGTCCTGCTGGAACTGATCGAGCCCTGATGCGGGTCGGCCGGCGCCCTGTCGCGTCGGCCGCCCTTGAAATTCGTCGTCCCGTCCCCATCTGCCAGACATCGCCGCAGCCGCGGTCCGTGCCCTATAGATGACGTGGAGTTCGTAGACGATGAGTGTGGAAACTCAAAAAGAAACCCTGGGCTTCCAGACCGAAGTGAAGCAGCTGCTTCACCTGATGATCCATTCGCTGTATTCGAACAAGGAAATCTTCCTTCGCGAACTGATTTCCAACGCTTCCGACGCCGCCGACAAGCTGCGCTTCGAGGCGCTGGCCAAGCCGGAGCTGCTCGAAGGTGGCGCCGATCTGAAGATTCGCCTGTCCTTCGACAAGGACGCCAAGACCGTAACCCTCGAAGACAACGGCATCGGCATGAGCCGCGAGGACGTGATCGCCCACCTCGGCACCATCGCCAAATCCGGCACCGCGGATTTCCTGAAGAACCTTTCAGGCGACCAGAAAAAGGATTCGCACCTGATCGGCCAGTTCGGCGTGGGCTTCTATTCGGCGTTTATCGTCGCCGACAAGGTCGACGTCTACAGCCGCCGCGCCGGTACCCCGGCCAGCGAAGGCGTGCACTGGTCGTCGAAGGGCGAGGGCGAATTCGAAGTCGCGACCATCGAAAAGGCCGAGCGCGGTACCCGCATCGTCCTGCATCTGAAGAAGGACGAGGAAGAATTCGCCGATGGCTGGCGTCTGCGCAATATCGTCAAGAAGTACTCCGACCACATTGCCCTGCCCATCGAGTTGCCGAAGGAGCACTACGGTGAAGAGAAGGACAAGCCTGCCGAGGTCGAGTGGGAAACCGTCAACCGTGCCAGCGCCCTCTGGACCCGTCCGCGCAGCGAAGTGAAGGACGAGGAATATCAGGAGTTCTACAAGCACGTCGCTCACGACTTCGACAACCCGCTGTCCTGGAGCCACAACAAGGTCGAGGGCAAGCTGGAGTACACCTCGCTGCTCTACGTGCCGGGTCGCGCGCCGTTCGATCTGTACCATCGCGAAGCGCCCAAGGGCCTCAAGCTCTACGTTCAGCGCGTGTTCATCATGGATCAGGCCGACGAGTTCCTGCCGCTGTACCTGCGTTTCATCAAGGGTGTGGTGGACTCCAATGACCTGTCGCTCAACGTTTCGCGCGAGATCCTGCAAAAGGATCCGGTAATCGACTCGATGAAGTCGGCGCTGACCAAGCGCGTGCTGGACATGCTGGAAAAGCTGGCCAAGGACAAGCCGGAGGACTACAAGAAGTTCTGGTCGCAGTTCGGCCAGGTGCTCAAGGAAGGCCCTGCAGAAGACTTCGCCAACAAGGAGAAGATCGCCGGTCTGTTGCGTTTCGCCTCTACCAGCGACACATCGGGCGAGCAGTCCGTGTCGTTGGCCGACTACCTTGGCCGCATGAAGGAAGGTCAGGACAAGATCTACTACCTGACCGGCGAGAGCTATGCACAGGTCAAGAACAGCCCGCACCTGGAGGTCTTCCGCAAGAAGGGCATCGAAGTGCTGCTGCTCACCGACCGCATCGATGAGTGGCTGATGAGCTATCTCACCGAGTTCGATGGCAAGCAGTTCGTTGACGTGGCGCGCGGCGATCTGGATCTGGGCAAGCTGGATTCGGAGGAGGACAAGAAGGCCCAGGAAGAGATCGCCAAGGCCAAGGAAGGGCTGATCGAGCGTCTTAAGGGGGCGTTGGGCGAAGAGGTGGCCGAGGTGCGGGTATCCCACCGCCTCACCGACTCGCCGGCCATTCTTGCCATTGGCGAGCAGGATCTCGGGCTGCAGATGCGCCAGATTCTGGAGGCGAGCGGGCAGAAGGTGCCGGAGTCCAAGCCGATCTTCGAGATCAATCCGCAGCACCCGCTGATCGAGAAGCTTGACGCCGAGCCGGACGAGGATCGCTTTGCCGATCTTTCACACATCCTGTTCGACCAGGCCGCGCTGGCTGCCGGTGACAGTCTCAAGGACCCGGCGGCTTACGTGCAGCGCTTGAACAAGCTGCTGGTCGAGCTCTCGGCCTGATCGGCAGACGCAGTAAACAAAACGGCCCGTCACTGACGGGCCGTTTGCGTTTACGAGCCCTTCTCAGAGCAACATGCTGACCAGTCGAGTGCCGTGAGTGAGGTTGTCGGCCACCGGACAGCGTTTTTCGATCAACTCCAGTAACGCCTGCTTGCCGGCGCGGTCGAGATCAGCATTGATGTCCACCTTCACCCGCAACTCCTGAAAACCGGGGCGCATGCTCGGGTCGCGCCCCAGCAGGCCCGACGGATCGTAGTCGGCCTCGATCTCGAAGCGCATGCCACGCAGTTCGATTTTTTGCTGGTGCGCGATAAAGCGGCCAATAGTGCCGAAGCATCCTGCTACCGCAGCCAGGATGGCTTCCAGCGGAGTTGGGCCCAGATCCTGACCGGCCGCGTTTCTGGGCTGGTCCATGATCAGGCGGTGGTTGCCGCACTCGACTTCGATCGCCATGCCGGCATTCATCTGTCCACGGGCACTGATGGTTTTCATGGCCATGCGCTGAGTTCCTTTGCTGATTCGAACAACGATGCGGCGAATGGCATCGATCTGACCGGATATTAGGAGCGCAGCGGGGAGGCCACGTTGATTCTGGTCAAATACGGTGGGGGGTATGCGGGATGCGGGCTCGTGGCCCCGCAAGCTGAACGCTCATGCGTGCCGGCGGTCTACTCGCTGGCTGTCAGGAGGACCGAGCTTTGTACATCCAGAGAATCTTTTGCGCGCTTTCCATCTGCCTGGTGGCCCCATTCACCGCGGCCGAGGAGCGGGAGTACCGGTATAGCGATGCACACCTGCACTATGTGGACTTCTTCCAGGAAACCGACGGCATGCAGAAGCTGCTCGAGGCAATGGATGCTGGACGCATCGATCATGTGATGATCAGCGGCATTCCGGTCGCAAAGAAATGGCACGAGAACGAACCCAAGCGTCCACGCTATTACGCAGGCGATGACGCGCCGGTGTACTGGTACAGCGCTACCGATGTGCTGGTGGCTGCGGCGCTGGAGGAACTCGACGAAGAGCAGCGCAAGCGGTTTCATCCGTTTCTCTCCGGCTTCAATCCCAACGACAAGAACGCCGATGCCCATATCCGTCGCATGCTCGAGTTGCATCCCGGGCTCTGGCAGGGGCTGGGGGAGATATTCACCCGCCATGACGATGTGACGGCCCTGACCGAAGGCGACACGCCGCGCGCCAACAACGAGGCGCTGGCCCGGGTCTACCACCTGGCTGCCGAGTTCGACCTGCCGGTGATGCTGCACTCGAACATCACCTCCAAGCGCGAGCGCAATCCGCTGTATCTGGTCGAGCTGGAGGAGCCGCTGCGCAACCATCCGCACACGCGGTTCATCTGGGCACATGCCGGCACCAGCATGGAGCTGCACCGGCATCAGGAGAAGCTGGAATTTCTCCATGAAACGGTCAGTCGGCTACTGGACGACTACCCCAACCTGTACATCGATCTGTCCTGGACCATGCTCAAGCCTTACTTGCTGGGCGAAGGGGACAAACCTGATCCGAAGTGGGTGGAGCTGGTGACGCGGCATCCGACGCGTTTCGTGATCGGCTCCGACGTAGTGGGCCATTTCGAGAATCTGGCCACAGGCATGAATGCGTTTGCCCCTTTTCTCGATGCCTTGCCCGAAGCGGTGGCGCAGGGTGTAGCGCGTGACAACTTCCTCGCGTTGCTGCCGCAAAAACGCCAGGACGAGCTGCGCTGAGCGTCATGAGGCTGTAATCGCGACGTCATAACCTGCCGGCTCCGCACATTGGAAGGAGCAGGTCATGTCGTTCACTCGTTGGTCGTTGGTTGCCACGTTGTTGGTGGTAGGTATTCCTGCGCAGGCGCAGGTTGAAGTGGTGGGGCCGGTGGAGTACGGCATCTTCGAAACGTCCAAGGACGACTTCCAGCCGGGCGAGCGTGTGCTGAGCCGCCGCGACCAGCCGATTCGTCAGACCATTGAGGTGCCAGCCAAGCTCGGCAGCAAGTTCGGGTTGCGCTATCGCCTCTCCGGCAAGCGTGAGGGGGATACACCGCTGACTCTGCTGTACCTGACGCCGGGCGTGGTGACGCCTGATGGCAAGCGTCACGACAAATTCGAGGTGGTGCAGAGCTTGGTGCCCGATGCCGAAACCGACGTGATGGCCTTCGAGTTTACCGAGGTGCACGAGGTGGTGCCGGGCGAGTGGCGGCTGATGGTCTTTCAGGGTGATCGGAAATTGGCCGAACGGACGTTTCAAGTCCGCTCGAGATGATGGCGATATCGCTTGGACGTAGTGGCCTTCAGGACCGTCAGTCGCCCAAACCATTAATTTGACGTCAAAAATTCAAGAGTGCGGTTCTGTCTCCGATAAATGAAGCAGGTCACGGTTTGTGGCGTCGTTTCAATTCATGGAGAAAGTAGCCCCATGTCCATCCGCAATCTCACAATCGGCAAACGTTCCGCCCTCGGCTTCGGTTTGATCGGATTACTGGTTCTGTTCCTCGGCCTGTTCGCATTGAACCAGATGGCGAATATGCGCAAGGAAAGCAGGGAGGTCGACGAGAACTGGCTGCCGAGCATCATGGCCATCAGCGAGCTCAACATGACGGTGATGCGTATTCGGGCGCTCACCTTGCGCATGACCGTCGCCGAAGACGTGCAGGTCGTGCAGAGCACTGCTCAACGCTTGGCACAGCTGCGCGGCGAGGTAGCGGAGCGCGATGCGCAGTACGTCAAGTTGTTGACGACGGCGGAAGAAAAGTCCGCATATCAGCGGTTCAAGCAGGCCTTCGACCAGTACCTGCCGTTGCAGCAGCGCATCGTCGACCAAGTACAGCGGGGCGAACATGATCAGGCTATCGCACTCATCAACGGCGCGATCAATGAGCATGCCGATAACGTCACGGCCGCGCTGAACGAGCTGCAGCGGATAAACAATGAAGAGGCCGGGCAGGCAGCTGAGCGGGCGTCCATTCAGTACGACACCGGTTTCGGTTGGGTTGTGGCCACGCTGATCTTTGCCGCCGTGGTTACGGTCATGCTCGCCTGGATGTTCACCCGTAGCGTCGTGGGCCCGCTGGGACAAGCGGTTTCGGTTGCCGAGCGTATTGCCAATGGCGACCTGACCGGCGATTTCGCAGTGAATGGCAACGATGAGCCAGCTCGTTTGCTGGCATCGCTCAAGACCATGCAAAACAATCTACGGGGGACCATCCAGGGCATCGCCGAGTCATCCAATCAGCTCGCTTCGGCGGCTGAGGAGCTCAACGCCGTTACCGAAGATTCGACGCGTGGCCTGCATCAGCAGAACCATGAAATCGAACAGGCCGCAGCAGCTGTCAATCAGATGACCGCGGCAGTGGATGAAGTGGCGCGTAACGCGGTGGCTACCTCCGAAGCCTCGCAGGAGTCGAACGACACGGCGCAGCGCGGGCGTAAGCAGGTTCTGCAGACGGTGGAATCGATCAACCTGCTGGCCAGCGACGTGACCAACACCGCTGGAGAAGTGGAGCATCTCGCCGGACAGGTGCGCGACATCAGCAAGGTGCTGGAGGTGATTCGTTCCATTGCCGAACAAACCAATCTGCTGGCATTGAATGCGGCGATCGAGGCCGCGCGCGCCGGCGACGCCGGGCGTGGTTTCGCGGTGGTCGCGGACGAAGTGCGCGCCCTGGCGCATCGCACTCAGCAGTCCACAGCCGAAATCGAACAGATGATCGGCAGCGTGCACCAGGGTACCGACAAAGCGGTGAGTGCCATGCATGTCAGTAATGAGCGGGCCCGTACGACGCTGGAAATGGCACGCGCCGCAGGTGAAGCGCTGGACGGCATCACGGCTGCGATCAGTCAGATCAGCGAGCGCAACCTGGTTATTGCCAGTGCTTCGGAAGAGCAGGCTCAGGTTGCCCGCGAGGTGGATCGCAATCTGGTCAACATCCGTGACCTGTCGCTGCAATCGTCGGCGGGCGCCAACCAGACCAGCGCAGCGAGTCAGGAACTGGCGAGGCTGGCGATTGGGCTGAATGAGGTGGTGCAGCGTTTTCAAGTTTAAGCGAACCTAAAGGAGTTAGATTCTCAGTTCCGAAAACATATTTTCATGCCAGGTGTCAAGTAACGATAGACCTTATCCGATATACGGTTATATCCCGTAGTCACGTGAGGTCGTCGTTATGTTCAGACAAATGAAAATAGCCCTGAGGGCTGGATTGGGCTTCGGCTTTGTGGCGTTGCTGGTCTTCGCGCTCGGCGTTTTCGCGTTGACGCGCATCTCGGCCATGGAGGATGAGGCCGAGGAAGTTGACCAGCGGCTGTTGCCTACCATTCAGCTGCTCGGTCAGGTCAATCAGGAGTTTCTGATGATCCGCGCCGGCACCCTGCGCCTGCTGATCAGCCAGCTTGAAGAGCGGCGCCGCGGAGCGGATACCCTCGATGGTCTGCGCAAGACCCTGGCGCAGGAGCGGCAGGATCTGGATCGGCTGATCCAGGACGCGGAGGGCAAGGCGCTGCTCGCCTCGTTCGACCAGGCGCTGACCCGTTATGAGAGCTTCCAGCGAAAGATCGTCGAGCTCGCGCTGCAGGATCGTGTGGATGAGGCAATCGAGCTGACCAGGGGTGAGCTGAACGAGCACGCGCGCAGCACCTCCCAGGCGATCGCCAATCTCATCGATCTCAATCGCAAGGCGGCCGATGCAGCCAGCGACCATGCCCTCGATGTGGCAAGCAACGCCTTCGAGGGTGTCGTCATTGCAATGGTGGTCGCGTTCATCGCCACGATCGCGCTGGCGACGCTGCTGACCCGCAGCATCGTGCAGCCGTTGGCTGAGGCCGTAGGTGTCGCCGAGGTGATTGCCGGCGGTGATCTGACCCGCAGCATAAAAGTTGTCGGCAATGACGAACCGGCACGCCTCCTGATTGCGCTTCAGGCCATGCAGCGCAGTCTGCGGGACACCATTCAGGGCATCTCGCATTCGTCCAATCAGCTGGCTTCGGCGGCGGAGGAGCTCAATGTCGTCACCGAAGATTCCACTCGCGGCCTCCACCAGCAGAATCATGAGATCGAGCAGGCTGCAACGGCGGTCAACGAGATGACCACTGCGGTGGACGAAGTGGCGCGCAACGCCGTGGCGACATCCGAAGCGTCGCGCGAGTCCGATGAGACGGCACAGCATGGCCGCCAGCAGGTCATCCGTACGGTGGAGTCGATCGGCCTGCTGGCGAACGACGTCACGCAAACGGCTACCGAAGTGGAGCGTCTGGCGGGTCAGGTGCGTGACATCAGCAAGGTGCTGGATGTGATTCGCTCGATCGCCGAGCAGACCAATTTGCTGGCGCTCAACGCGGCCATCGAGGCGGCACGGGCAGGGGATGCGGGCCGTGGTTTCGCCGTAGTGGCTGACGAGGTGCGTGCACTGGCCCATCGCACCCAGCAGTCGACCCAGGAGATCGAACAGATGATCGGTGATGTGCACCAGGGAACCGACAAGGCGGTGCACGCCATGCAGTTGAGCAACGAGCGCGCCAGAACCACGCTGGATCTGGCGCGCGCCGCCGGGGAAGCGCTCGATGGCATCGCCAGTGCGATCAGCCAGATCAGCGAGCGCAACCTGGTGATTGCCAGTGCTTCGGAAGAACAGGCCCAGGTGGCGCGCGAGGTCGACCGAAATCTGGTCAACATTCGTGACCTGTCGCTGCAGTCTTCCGCGGGCGCCAACCAGACCAGCGCTGCCAGCCAGGAGCTGGCGCGCCTGGCGATCGACCTGAACAACCTGGTGGCGCGCTTCCAGGTCTGAGCCATGGGTGAGGCTTCGTCAGACGCCTCACCCAATGACAGCTCATATGGGCATTTTTCGCCCTCCCGTGACAGCACAACGCTGGGCACGGGCGGGCGAGCGGCGTACTATCCCGCGTTTTTCCACAGCAGGAACGGGCTGAGTCGGGGCCGTTCTTCCCAGCTGCGAGATGTGCCCATGTCCGATCTGCCTCGAATTTTCCGCTTCATCAATCGCACCAGCCTGGTCGCCCAGATCGTGGTTGGCCTGCTGGCCGGCGCGCTGCTGGCGCTGTTCCTGCCTGGGGCTGCCAAGTCGGTGGCGCTGCTGGGGGACCTGTTCGTGCAGGCCCTCAAGGCGGTTGCGCCGGTTCTGGTGTTCGTGCTGGTGACGTCATCGCTGGCCAACCACAAGCGCGGGCAACCCACCCATATTCGGCCGATCATTCTGCTTTACGCGGTGGGCACCTTGAGCGCGGCGGCCGTCGCTGTGCTGGCGAGCTTCATGTTCCCCACATCGCTGACGCTGGTGAGCGGGGCGGCTGATGTAACGCCGCCGTCCGGTGTCGGGGCGGTACTGCAGACGCTGCTGTTCAACATCGCCGACAACCCGGTGCGTGCGCTGCTCAATGGCAACTTCATCGGCATCCTGGCATGGGCAATCGGTCTCGGCTTCGCTTTCCGCCATGCACAGGACAGCACGCGGCGGCTGATCGGCGATCTGTCCGATGGCGTCACGCTGATCGTCAAGGTGGTGATCCGCTTCGCGCCGCTCGGCGTGTTCGGTCTGGTGGCTGGCACCCTGGCCGATTCCGGTTTCGATGTACTGCTCGGCTATGCGCGGCTGCTGCTGGTACTGGTGGGCGCCATGCTGTTCATGGCGCTGGTGATGAACCCGCTGATCGTGTTCTGGCAGATTCGCCGCAATCCCTATCCGCTGGTGTTCACCTGCTTGCGCGAGAGCGGCATAACGGCCTTCTTCACCCGCAGTTCGGCCGCCAACATCCCGGTGAACATGCAGCTGTGTCAGCGTCTTGGGCTGCACAAGGACACCTACTCGGTTTCCATCCCGCTGGGCGCGACCATCAACATGGGTGGCGCGGCGATCACCATCACGGTGCTGACCCTGGCTGCGGTCAATACGCTTGGCATCCAGGTGGATGTGGCCACCGCGGTGTTGCTGAGCCTGCTGGCGGCGGTCTGCGCTTGCGGTGCCTCGGGTGTGGCCGGTGGTTCGTTACTGCTGATTCCGCTGGCCTGCAGTCTGTTTGGCATCTCCAACGACCTGGCGATGCAGGTGGTGGCGGTCGGCTTCATCATCGGCGTGGTGCAGGACTCGGCAGAAACCGCGCTGAACTCGTCGACTGACGTGCTGTTCACTGCGGCCTCCTGTATCGCCCATGGCGATATCGACGAGGGTGCTGAGCGGCGCGTCTGAATCAACTGATCGCGGAAACAAGAACGGCGCCCTAGGGCGCCGTTCTCATGTGTCGCTTGCTGCTGGCTCAGGCCTTGTAGCGGCGCAGTACCAGCGTGGCATTGGTGCCGCCGAAGCCGAAGCTGTTGCTCATGATCGTGTCGATCTGAGCGTTCTCGCGGGTTTCGCGAAGGATCGGCATGTCGGCGACTTCCGGGTCCAGCTCGTCGATGTTGGCCGAGCCGGCGATGAAGTTGCCTTCCATCATCAGCATCGAGTAGATCGCTTCGTGAACGCCGGCGGCGCCCAGCGAGTGGCCGGACAGGCTCTTGGTCGAGCTGATGGCCGGGACCTTGTCGCCGAACATGTTGCGCACGGCCTTGATCTCGGCCACGTCGCCCACCGGGGTGGAGGTGCCGTGGGTGTTGAGGTAGTCGATCGAGCCCTCGACGGTGGACATCGCCTGCTGCATGCAGCGCAGGGCGCCTTCACCGCTCGGTGCGACCATGTCGTAGCCGTCGGAAGTGGCGCCGTAGCCGACGATCTCGGCGTAGATCTTGGCGCCGCGCTTGAGGGCGTGCTCCAGCTCTTCGACCACCACCATGCCGCCGCCGCCGGCGATGACGAATCCGTCACGCTTGGCATCGTAGGCGCGCGAGGCCTTTTCCGGAGTTTCGTTGTACTGGCTGGACAGGGCGCCCATGGCGTCGAACAGGCAGCTCTGGCTCCAGTGCTCCTCTTCACCACCACCGGCGAAGACGACGTCCTGCTTGCCCATCTGGATCTGCTCCATGGCATGGCCGATGCAATGCGCGCTGGTGGCGCAGGCCGAAGCGATGGAGTAGTTGATGCCCTTGATGCGGAACGGGGTGGCGAGACAGGCCGAGACGGTGCTGCTCATGGTGCGCGGCACGCGGTATGGGCCGATGCGCTTGACGCCCTTGTCGCGCAGGATGTCGATGGCTTCCATCTGATTGATGGTGGAGGCGCCACCCGAGCCGGCCACCAGACCGATGCGCGGGTTGGAAATGTCATCCAGACTGAAGCCGGCGTCCTTCACGGCCTGCTCCATCGCCAGGTAGGCGTAGGCGGCAGCGTCCCCCATGAAGCGCAGGACCTTGCGGTCGATCAGCTCTTCGAGGTTCAGGTTGACGGAGCCGGAAACCTGACTGCGCAGCCCCATGTCCGCGTAGGACTGGTTGAAGCGAATGCCGGGGCGGCCGGCGCGCAGGTTGCCGGAGACGGTCTCTTTGTCATTGCCCAGGCAGGAAACGATACCCAGGCCAGTGATCACGACGCGACGCATGCGGATGTCCTTCAAAAGCTGTCGGTAGAGGTGAACAGGCCGACGCGCAAGCTTTCGGCACTGTAGATCTCGCGGCCATCAACGCTAACGGTGCCGTCGGCGATACCGAGAATCAGCGAGCGGTTGATGGTGCGCTTGATGTGGATGTTGTAGGTGACCTTCTTGGCGGTCGGCAGCACCTGACCGAAGAACTTCACTTCGCCCGAGCCGAGGGCGCGGCCGCGGCCAGGATTGCCTTGCCAGCCGAGGTAGAAGCCGACCAGCTGCCACATGGCGTCGAGACCCAGGCAGCCGGGCATGACCGGATCGCCTTCGAAGTGGCAGGCGAAGAACCAGAGATCAGGGTTGATATCCAGCTCGGCGACCAGCTCGCCCTTGCCATACTTGCCGCCCACTTCACTGATGTGAACGATACGATCGACCATCAGCATGTTCGGCGCGGGCAGTTGCGCATTACCGGGACCGAAGAGTTCGCCGCGGCTGCAACGAAGCAGGTCTTCCCGAGTAAAGGCGTGTTGTTTGGTCATGCGTATTCCTCAATGGGCCCCGCGAAGGGCTTTGCTGCTTACATACCGGGCCCGAGTTCGAGGCCTGATCATCAAGACTAGTCATAGACTGTCGCGTTGTGGCTAAAGTCACAGCCTGACAACAGCGACGCCATTCACCCGTACCTGCGGCTGAAGGACGCAAAGACAGAATCGGGCGGCTACTTTAACACTCCTGAAAGGCTAACGAGGACCTTGCGACAGCTTGTCCTCTATAGACAATCGTTGCAGTGACGGTTGCATGGCCCGGGTGAATCGTTTTCCAGGCGTGTCCGCCGACGCCGGATGCAACTGTAACCGGATGATTTCACAGGGGCTTGCTGTTGCGCTGTTCGCTGCGGACGCGAAACGTATAATGCCTCGCACTGCCATTTCGGATGGCCTACGACGGAACCCTCATGACACGACAGCAACCCATTGCGGTACTCGGCGGCGGCAGTTTCGGTACCGCGATTGCCAATCTGCTGGCCGAAAACGGTCACCACGTCCTGCTCTGGATGCGCGATGCCGAACAGGCCGAAAGCATCCGTACCCTGAGGCAGAACCCGCGCTACCTCAAAGGTGTCGAGATCCTTCCGCTGGTGGAGCCGACCACCGATCTGTCTTCCACTCTCGATGCGTGCGAGCTGGTCTTCGTCGCGCTTCCGTCCAGCGCGTTGCGCCAGGCGCTGCAGCCGTTCGCGACGCAGTTGGGGGGCAAGATGCTGGTCAGCACCACCAAGGGCATCGAGGCCGAGAGTTTCATGCTGATGAGTCAGATCCTCGAGCAGATCGCGCCCCAGGCGCGCATCGGTGTGCTCTCCGGGCCGAACCTGGCGCGCGAAGTCGCCGAGCACGCGCTGACCGCGACGGTGGTCGCCAGCCAGGACGAGGCCTTGTGCCGCCACGTGCAGAAGGTGCTGCATGGGCGAACCTTTCGTGTGTATGCCAGCTCCGACCGTTTCGGTGTCGAGCTGGGCGGCGCGCTGAAGAATGTCTACGCGATCATGGCGGGCATGGCGGCGGCGCTGGGCATGGGCGAGAACACGCGCAGCATGCTGATCACCCGGGCGCTGGCGGAGATGACGCGATTCGCCGTAAAGCTCGGCGCCAACCCCATGACCTTTCTCGGCCTCGCCGGGGTCGGCGATCTGATCGTCACCTGCACCTCGTCGAAGAGTCGCAACTTCCAGGTCGGCTATGCGCTTGGCGAGGGGCTCAGTCTCGACGAGGCGGTTTCACGGCTGGGCGAGGTTGCCGAAGGCGTGAACACCATCAAGGTGCTCAAGTGCAAGGCCGAGGAGCTGCAGGTCTATATGCCACTGGTCGCCGGCCTGCATGCCATCCTGTTCGAGGGGCGTACGCTCGATCAGATCATTGGCGTGCTGATGCGTGGCGAACCCAAGACCGATGTGGATTTCATTTCAACCGACGGATTCTGAGCCGAGGCTATGTCCATGAACCAATCGAATCAGGCTACGGAGCGCGAATCGCTGATTCTGCGGGCCGTCTGGATGCTGATCTTCTTCTTCGTCTGGCAACTGGCCGAGCTGGCGCTGCTGGTGGTCGTGGTGCTGCAGCTGGTGATGCGCCTGGTCAAGGGGAACGCCGACTCCAGCCTGCAGGGCTTCGGCGACAGCCTGAGCCAGTACATTGCGCAGATCGGTCGTTTCGCCACCTTCAATACCGAGCGCAAGCCCTGGCCATTGTCGGATTGGCCCACACCACGCCCAGCGGATGTGGAACTGGTCACACCGGTGCCGCCGGCTGCGCCCAGTGAATCGAATGACTCTCAACAAGGCCCTACGGCATGAGGCTCTGGTTGCTGCGTCATGGCGAGGCCGAACCACGCGCACGTACGGATGCCGAGCGCAACCTGACCGAGGGAGGCCGGCGTGACGTGCGCCGCAGCGCCACTTTTCTGCGCGGCAAGCCGCTGCAGGTAGTGCTGGTCAGCCCCTACCAGCGTGCACAGCAGACCGCGGATGAGGTCTGCAAGGCACTGGGTTTCAGCGGCCGGCGGGAAACCGTGGACTGGGCCACGCCCGAGTCGGATCTCGAAGAGGCCCTGCGAGCGCTCGATCTGCGCGGCGAGAGCGATCTGCTCCTGGTCACGCACCAGCCCTTCGTCGGCAACCTGTCCGGTTGGCTGGTCAACGGCAGTCATTCCGAGCCGCTGCCGATGGCGACGGCGTCGCTCGCCGAACTCGAAGGGGAAGCCATCGCGGGCGGGCTGATGCAGCTGGCGTCCTTGCACCATGTTGGTTAGGGTTGGTCGGGTCCGCTTGTCATGCGTGGTCACAGCGGCATCCCAGAACAACAATAGCCCTCAGGAGTATGCGCCTTGAGCATCTGGCACCGTCAGCCCGACCTGGAAGAGCTTCACTGCACTCGCAAGAACACCATCACCGATCTGCTGGATATCCGCTTCGAGTCCTTCGATGACTCGTCCATCACCGCAAGCATGCCGGTCGATGCTCGCACCCATCAGCCGTATGGCCTGCTGCATGGCGGCGCCTCCGTGGTGCTGGCCGAGACCCTGGGTTCCATGGCCAGCTACCACTGCATCGACACCAGCAAGTTCTATTGCGTGGGGCTCGAGGTCAATGCCAATCACCTGCGTGGCCTGCGCAGTGGACGGGTGACCGGGGTATGCCGGCCGGTGCATCTGGGGCGTTCGACCCATGTATGGGACATTCGCCTGAGCGGCGAGGACGGCAAGCCGAGCTGCATTTCCCGGCTGACCGTTGCAATCGTGCCGCTGGACAAGGGCGGCTTACCGAGCTGATCGCCGGCGGGCCGGACAATGCGGCCTGCTGATTGGCCTGAATGCCCTTCATTCGGCAGGGCTATGGCGATTGCCGCCTGCCGAGGGCTGCCAGACAATGAGGGCTCAGTCTGTCCGGCACCTTCAGTTCATGTCGCAACCTATCTTTTTCGCTCATGCCAACGGCTTCCCCTCGGCGACCTATCGCAAGCTGTTCGAGGCCCTTGCGCCGGAATACCGGGTCGCGCACATGGATCGGCACGGACATGATCCGCGTTTCCCGGTGGACGATAACTGGAACAACCTGCTCGACGAGCTGTTCGAGCAGCTCGAAAGCCTGCGCGAACCGGTGTGGGGTGTCGGGCATTCGTTCGGCGGCATGCTGCACTACCGCGCCGCGCTGCTGCGGCCCGAGCTTTACCACGGCGTGGTCATGCTCGATTCACCGTTGCCGACCTGGTTCGACCAGACCGTCATCTGGGCTGCCAAGCGGCTGGGCTTCATCGACCGGCTGACCCCGGCCGGCCGCACGCTCGGACGCCGCGAACAGTTCTCCAGCGCCGAGGAAGCGCGCGCCTACTTCGCCGGCAAGGCGTTGTTCAGCAGCTTCGACCCGGAATGTCTGGAAGCCTATATCGAACATGGGCTGGAGCCGACAGGGCAGGGAATGCGCCTGCGCTTCGATCCGCAGACCGAAATCAGCATCTACCGCAGCGTGCCGCATCTCACGCCGGGCTGGCCGCCGGCACTGAAGATTCCACTGGCCATGGTGCGTGGCCGCGAAAGTCGCGTGGTGCTGCCGCATCACGGCTACCTGCTGCGGCTGATGGCGCGTGGCGAAGCGCATACGCTACCCGGTGGGCACATGTTCCCGTTCGAGCGGCCGCAGCAGACCGCCGAGAAATTGCGCGAGCTGCTCGGCCGCTGGGGTGCGCAGCTGGAGCTATCCAAGGGGGCGGCATGAGTATCCTGTTCGAAGAGGTCCGACTGAGCCTGCCCCACCTCGAGGTGGCGGCCCACCTGTACGGGCCTGAAGATGGTCAGCCAGTGATTGCCTTGCACGGCTGGCTGGACAACGCGGCGACCTTCACCCGGCTTGCGCCGCGCTTGCAGGGGCTGCGCATCGTTGCGCTCGATTTGCCAGGTCACGGCCATTCCGACCATCGTCCGGTCGGGGCCAGTTACAACATCTGGGACTATGCCCACGATGTGCTGCAGGTCGCCGAGCAGTTCGGCTGGCAGCGCTTTTCCCTGCTCGGGCACTCCATGGGCGCGATCGTCTCGGTGCTGCTCGCCGGTGCCTTGCCAGCGCGCATCGAGCGCCTGGCATTGATCGACGGCGCCATCCCCTATACCGGCGAGGCGGACAGCGCGCCGCAGAAACTCGGTGCCGCGCTCGAGGCATTGCTGGCCGTGGACGACAAGCGCAAGCCCGTCTATTCCACGTTCGACAAAGCCGTGCAGGCGCGCATGAAAGGTGTCGGCGCGGTCAGTCGCGAGGCGGCCGAGCGTTTGGCGCAGCGCGGACTGATGCCGGTGCCCGGCGGTTATACCTGGCGAACCGACGCGCGTCTGATGCTGCCTTCAGCCATGCGGCTGACGCGTGCCCACGCGCTGGCATTCGTCCGCCAGGTCGCCTGCCCCAGCAGTCTGGTGCTGGCCGAGCAGGGGCTGATGATCCAGCCGGAGCTGCGAGAACTGGTCGACGGGCTGCCCTTCGCGGTGCAGCGCCTGCCCGGTGGCCATCATCTGCATCTGGATGACGAGCCGGGCGCCGAAGCGGTTGCTGCAGTGTTCAACGCCTTCTTCCACGGCTGAGAGCATCCAAGCGTTTGCAATACTCTCTCGCAAAGCCTTGCTTGACTTGCTTTTGCCAACTGGCGAGGCTGGACGGCAACGTTCCCAGCCGAGTCAGCGCAATGATCGAATGCTCCACCGTCGCAACGCTCGCTGGCCAAGCCCTTGCGCTTGACCTGGGCTTGCCGCAGCCGCCGAGTTCAGGCGAACAGTCGAAGGTGATCCGTTGAGGAGTTTTATGCGACGTGCATGGATGGCCGCACCGGCTTTGTTTCTGTCCGCTGCTGCAATCGCGGCCGATGTGGCCGGCAGTGCTGATCTCGAGCGTGTGCCGCGCTTCGCCCAAGCGCAGATCATCGACTACCGGCAGTCCACCGTTCAGGAACGCATCTACCCGCAAGACTCCATACGTCGCATCAGTGGCAACCTGCGCATGGCCGCTCAGGTGGTCGCCTCTGGTCGACTGACCGCCGTGACTTACCAGCTGCCGGCTTCGCACACTGGCATCGAGGCCTTCACCCAGGCCCGCGGCGACCTGCTGGAGCAGGGTGCCGAACTGTTGTTCTGGTGCGAAGGGCGCGAATGCGGCTCCAGCAGCCTGTGGGCCAACGCCATCTTCGGCAAATCCATGCTCTACGGGCCGGAAGCGCAGCAGGCCTATCTACTGGCTCGCCTGCCAGAAGGGGAAACCGAGGGACAGGACGACCTGATCGCGCTATACGGCGTGACCCGCGGCAATGGTCGGCCCTACCTGCATGTCGAGCAGCTGCAACCCGACGAGCCGCTGGCCCAGGTGCTGCCCACCGCGGCGACCCTGCTGCGTCAGCTGCGCAGCACCGGCGAGCTGCGCCTGCCACGCCTGGCTGATCAGCCGACTGCCGAGTGGGGCGAGCTGTTGGCCAATGTCCTTCGGCTGGACAGCACGACGCGCATCAGTCTCGCGGGGCAGGGCGCCGCAGCGTGGCGAGAGGCGCTGATCGCCGAGCGCATCCGCGGCGGGCGACTGGAAGTCGACGAGTCGCAGGAGTCGGGACTGCTGATCCGCCTATTGCGCTGACACGGCATTGCGGCTGCAATAGCCGACTCTGTCGACGCACCCAATGCATAGGGTGCGTCGGTATCTTTGCGTAGAGTAATTTCCCATGCTCAACAATGATCGCCTGCTTGCGCAGATCCTGCTGCTCGGCTTGCTGGCAGCCTGTCTCTGGGTGTTGGCGCCTTTTGCGTCGGCCTTGTTCTGGGCCGCCGTGCTGGCATTCGCCAGCTGGCCGGTGATGCGCCTGCTGACCCGCTGGCTGAACGGCAACGCCACGCTCGCGGCGGGGCTGCTCACCTTCAGCTGGATGGTGCTGGTGGCCGTGCCACTGGTATGGCTGGGGTTCAACATCGCCGATCAGATTCGCGACGCCAACGCGCTGCTGCACGACCTGCAGGTCGAAGGGTTGCCGCCTGCGCCGGAATGGCTCGGTGAGCTGCCGTTGATCGGTGATTCGCTGGTGAACTTCTGGAACACGGTGGACGAGCAGGGCACCGCACTGATCGCCAGCATCAGACCTTATATCGGCCAGGTCGCCAACTGGCTGCTGGTGCGCAGTGCGCGGATCGGCGGCGGCATGCTCGAATTGGCACTGAGCCTGGTGCTGGTGTTCTTCTTCTATCGTGACGGGCCACGGCTGTCGGCCTTCGTGCACAGTCTGCTGCACCGGCTGATCGGTGATCGTGCCGATCATTACCTCGAACTCGTGGCCGGAACGGTGCAGCGAGTGGTCAACGGGGTGATCGGGACCGCCGCGGCACAGGCGATTCTGGCCTACATCGGTTTCCTCATCGCCGGTATTCCGGGCGCGCTGGTGCTGGGTCTACTGACCTTCGCCTGCAGTTTCATCATGGTACCCCCGCTGATCTGGGGGCCGGCAGTCGCCTGGCTGGCCTGGCAGGGCGACTACGGCATGGCGGTGTTCCTCGGCATCTGGGGCATGTTCGTCATCAGCGGCGTGGACAACGTGCTCAAGCCCTATCTCATCAGCCGGGGCGGCAACCTGCCGCTGGTGGTGGTGCTGCTCGGGGTATTCGGCGGCATCCTGGCCTTCGGCTTCATGGGACTGTTCCTCGGTCCGACGCTACTCGCGGTCGCCTACAGTCTGCTCGGCGACTGGCTGATCAAGGAGGTGCCGCAGATGCCGACCCATGAGTCGACACAGCTTCCAGGCGAGTCGCGCGAGTCGGTCGGCCCGTAGCGTCAGGCTGCGCTCACTGCTCCTCTTCGTAACGCACCAGCGCGTCATGAGCGACGATGCGCCCGAGGGCGATCAGCTCGGGCGCCTTGTAGAACTCGTAGAAGCGACAGGCGCGCTTGGGGATGTTGACCAGCACGTTGGGCGGGTAGCCGGCGATCTTGTACTGCGCCAGCGATGACTGCATGACGTCGAAACTCTGGTTGATCAGCTCCAGCAGCGAGGCCGGCCCGGTCACGTCGACCACTGTTGCACCTTCAGCGGATTTCGGTGCACTGCGGCTGGTTGGCGCCGCCGGTGGCTGATCACCGCGCAGCAACTCGCCGGCGCGGATGTCGTCGAGTTCGGCCAGCGCGGTCTCCTCCTTGCGCCAGAAGGGCAGGTGCGAACTGATCGAACTCATGATCGTGTCGAAGCGTCCGGGGCGCTCGATCTCCGGCAGCGGATACTGCTTGTGGTTGTTGGCGTTGAGGTTGACCGCGATGATCATGTCGCAGTGCGCCGACACCACCGGGACGATGGGCAGAGGATTGAGCAGGCCGCCGTCGACCAGCATGCGGTTACCCTGCATCACCGGGGTGAACAGGCTGGGAATGGCGGCGGAGGCGCGCATCGCCAGCTCCAGGCTGCCTTCCTGGAACCAGATTTCCTGCTGGTTGGTGAGGTCGGTGGCAACGGCGGTGAAGGGGATCGGCAGGTCCTCGATGCAGATCTTGCCGACCATGTCGCGGATCCGACCGAACACCTTTTCGCCGCGGATCGCCCCCAGGCTGAAGCTGGGATCGACCAGGCGCAGCAGATCCAGGTAGTCCAGGCTCTCGATCCAGGCGCGATATTCGTCGAGCTTGCCCGCCGCGTAGATGCCGCCAACCACGGCGCCCATGGAGCAGCCGGCGATGCAGGCGATCTCGTAGCCACGCGCTTCCAGCTCCTCGATCACGCCGATGTGCGCATAGCCCCGCGCACCGCCGGATCCCAATACCAGTGCAACTCTCTTGCTCATGCGGTTCTCCCTGTGGCATCGGCGATAGCTTCATGCCTGGCCGGCGAGCCTGCAAGGGCGAATGCGTGGCCGCCTTTGCTACAATCGCCGCCCGTTTGTGCACGTGTCACGAGAGAGTCCGATGAGCGAACCGATCCGCCTCACCCAGTACAGTCACGGCGCCGGCTGCGGCTGCAAGATATCGCCCAAGGTGCTGGACGTGATTCTTGCCGGCAGCGGTGCGCAGAATCTCGACCCGCGTCTGTGGGTCGGCAACGCCTCGCGCGATGACGCGGCGGTCTATGGCATCGACGAGGAGCGCGGTGTGGTATCGACCACCGACTTCTTCATGCCCATCGTCGATGATCCCTTCGACTTCGGCCGCATCGCCGCCACCAATGCCATCAGCGACATCTATGCCATGGGCGGCGACCCGCTGATGGCCATCGCGATCCTCGGTTGGCCGGTCAACGTGCTGCCGCCGGAAGTCGCCCGCGAAGTGATCGCCGGGGGCCGTGCCGTCTGCGATGCCGCCGGCATTCCGCTGGCCGGCGGGCACTCGATCGATGCGCCCGAGCCGATCTTCGGGCTGGCCGTCACCGGCCTGGTGAACAAGCGCCAGATGAAGCGTAACGACACCGCTACCGCCGGCTGCAAGCTGTACCTGACCAAGCCGCTGGGCATCGGTATCCTCACCACCGCCGAGAAGAAGGCCAAGCTGCGCGTCGAGGACGTCGGCTTGGCCCGCGACTGGATGTGCACGCTGAACACCGCCGGCAGCCGCTTCGGCAAGCTTGAAGGCGTTCGTGCCATGACTGACGTGACCGGCTTCGGCCTGCTCGGCCATCTGGTGGAGATGGCCGATGGCAGCGGCCTGACCGCGGAGATCGAATACGCCCGCGTACCGCGCCTGCCTGGCATCGAATACTACCTGGAGCAGGGCTGCGTACCGGGTGGCACCCAGCGCAATTTCGACAGCTACGGGGAGCGCATCGCCACGCTCGACGAGCGCCACAAACCTCTGCTTTGCGATCCGCAGACCAGTGGCGGGCTGTTGGTCGCCGTGGCGCCGGAGGGCGAGGCGGAGTTCCTCGCGGCCTGTGCCGAGCTCGGCCTTGCGCTGGAGCCGATCGGCCAGCTGGTCGCCGCGCGTAGCCATGCGGTCGAGGTACGTTGATGCGCGGCGACACGGAGAATTATCGCGAGCTGTTCCTCAACGACGTTCCCATGATGGATGCCCGTGCGCCGGTGGAGTTCGGCAAGGGGGCCTTTCCCGGCGTGGTCAATCTGCCGCTGATGAATGATGTGGAGCGGCAGAAGGTCGGCACCTGCTACAAGCAGCACGGCCAGAAAGCCGCCATCGAGATGGGCCATCAGCTGGTCTCCGGCAAGACCAAGGCCGAGCGACTGCAGGCCTGGGCCGATTTCGTCCGCGCCCACCCGGACGGTTACCTGTACTGCTTCCGTGGTGGTTTGCGTTCGAAGATCGTCCAGCAATGGTTGAAGGACGAGATGGGCATCGACTATCCGCGCGTGGTCGGCGGTTACAAGGCGATGCGTCACTTTCTGCTCGAAACCATCGAGCAGGCGGTGGAGCAGTGCGAGTTCGTACTGGTGGGCGGCATGACCGGGACCGGCAAGACCGAGGTGCTGTCCCAGCTGGGCAACAGCCTGGATCTCGAAGGGTTGGCCAACCACCGCGGCTCCAGCTTCGGCAAGCGCGCCACGCCGCAGCCCTCGCAGATCGATTTCGAGAACGCGCTGGCGATCCGCCTGCTGAAGATGCGCGCGACAGGGATCGAAAGCTTCGTGATCGAGGACGAGGCGCGCCTGGTCGGGCGCTGCTCCATCCCGCTGCCGCTGTTCCAGGGCATGCAGCAGTTTCCGTTGATCTGGCTGGAGGACAGTCTGCAAGGCCGGGTCGAGCGCATCCTCAAGGACTATGTGATCGACCTGTGCGCCGAGTTCATCAGCGAACAGGGTGAGAACGGTTTCGCTGCATTCGCTGAGCGTCTTCAGCAAAGTCTGGTCAATATCAACAAGCGGCTCGGCGGCGAGCGTTACCAGCGCCTGGCCCTGCTGATGGATCAGGCCCTGGCGGAGCAGGCGCGCAGCGGTGCGGTCGATCTGCATCGCGCCTGGATCGAAGCGTTGTTGGGCGAATATTACGACCCGATGTACGCCTACCAACGCGAGAGCAAGGCCGAGCGGATCGAGTTCGCCGGTGACCAGCCGTCTGTCGTCGAGTATTTGCGTAACCGTAAGGCGCGTAGCGCGCCGTAACCCTGAATGGCACATGAGGGATGATGCGATGAAAACCTGGCTGACTTTGCCTTTGCTGGTTGTGCTGCTGGCCGGCTGTGCCGGCAAGACCGCGTACCGTGACAGCTGTGCTGCGGAGTTGGACGCGGCATGGAAGGAGCAGAGCCTGGCGGAAGCCGAGGGCTTTGCCGGTACCGTGAGCTATTCCAAGGCCATGGCGTTGCTGACCGGCGCCAAGACCCAGCAGCAGTTCGAAGCCTTCCGCGGTTGCACGCAGAAGGCACAGAAGGCACGTTTCTACCTCCGTGAATCCCGGGCCGGACGTTAAACCGGTAATCGCCGCTGCTCGGCCGTGCATTGAGTGCGGCCTGGGCAGCCGTTGGCGAGCGGTTTGGCTGGTCCGGTCAGCTTCCTGTCATCGGGCGTGAGCACTGCGCTTCGCGCCAGCATCCCCAGCGTCTTCAGCGCGCACGCTCGCCTGGCGCGCGGTCAAGCGGCCGGCTGCCAGAGCAGGGCGCAAATCACAAAGTCGTCACCGGGCGTTTCCATTGCTTTGCCTGGCCGCGGCCGACCAGTAGCATCGGGACGACGAACGAAGGAGATTTCGATGCGCACCCGATTGGACGCCTGCCTGCGAGCAGTCAATGAAGTATTGCTCGGCAAGGAGGCGCAGGTCCGGTTGGCCATGGCCTGCCTGCTGGCCCGCGGTCACCTGCTGGTGGAAGACATGCCCGGGATGGGCAAGACCACCCTGAGTCATGCCCTGGCCAAGGTGCTGGGCCTGGACTTCCAGCGCATCCAGTTCACGTCCGACCTGCTGCCTGGCGACATTCTCGGCACCTCGGTATTCGACAAGGACAGCGGGCAGTTCGTCTTCCACCCCGGGCCGATCTTCGCCGAGCTGGTGCTCGCCGACGAGATCAACCGCGCCACGCCGAAAAGCCAGAGCGCGCTGCTCGAAGCCATGGAGGAGGGGCAGGTCACCATCGAAGGGGCGACACGCCCCTTGCCCGAGCCGTTCTTCGTCATCGCCACGCAGAACCCGGTGAGCTCTGGCGGCACCTTCGCGTTGCCGGAGTCGCAACTGGACCGCTTTCTTATGCGCGTCTCCCTGGGCTACCCCGCCAAGGCGGCGGAAAAATCGCTGCTGCTGGGTGAGTCGCGGCGCGATCTGCTGACCCGACTCGAACCGTTGCTGCAGCACGACGAACTGCGGGCAATCCAGGATGCAGTCGGCCATGTGCGGGTCAGCGATGCCCTTGTCGATTACGTGCTGCGTCTGGTGGAGGCCACGCGCACTCAGCCGCAGTTCGCCTGGGGGCTGTCGCCGCGCGGCAGCCTGGCGTTGCTGGCGGCTGCCCGCGCCTGGGCATTCCTCGACGGACGCGACTACGTGATTCCGGAGGATGTGCAGGCGGTGTTGCCCACCGTGGTCGGCCACCGTCTGCGCGAGCGCGCGGATGCCACCGGTCACGGGGGCGGTGCGCTGGTGCAATGGCTGCTGCGCGAGGTGCCGGCGCTGTGAGGCAGCTGTCCGCCCCCTACTGCGGGCGTCCGGCGTGAGGTTGCTGCCGCGCTTTCGTGACCGCTGGTTGCTGCGGCGCATTCCGCCGGCTTCCAGCGTGCGGCTGAACCAGCGGCGAATCTTCATCATGCCGACGGCGGTGGGGCTGATGTTCATGGTGGCGCTGCTGCTGATGCTGCTTACCGCGATCAACTATCAGAACAGCCTGGCCTATGGGCTGACCTTTCTGCTTGGCTCCCTCTATCTGGTCACCATCCTGCACACCTGGCGTAACCTGGCCGGGCTGGTGCTGCAGGCCGGCGGCACCACCGCGGCGTTCGTCGGTGAGCAGGCCTTGCTGCGCGTCCGCCTGGAGAGCCAGGGACGCGCCTATCAAGCCGTTGCGCTGGGCTGGCCGGCGAGCGGGCTGCGCCTGGTCGACGTTCCGGCCGGAGGCACCGTGGAAGTCGAGTTGAGCCTGCCGACCCGTCGCCGCGGTTGGTTGCGACCGGGCCGAGTGCGGGTGGAGAGCCGTTTCCCGCTGGGGCTGCTGGTGGCCTGGAGCTGGATCGACCTGGAGCTGGCCGCGCTGGTCTATCCGCAGCCGTCGGCAGCCGAGCGTCCCCAGGGCGGCAGCGCGCCGGAGGCCGAGGATGAAGGCGTGCTGACCCGCGGCTCGGGCGTCGACGACTATCAGGGCTTGCGGGCCTGGCAGCCGGGCGATCCGCGTCGACGCCTGCACTGGAAGGCCTATTCGCGCGGCCAGGGCCTGTTGGTCAAGGATTTCGCCAGCCTGCTCGGTAACGATCCGCTGCTGGATTTCGACGCGCTTACCGGCGATACCGAGCAACGACTGTCGGTGCTCTGCCACTGGGTCATCGACCTCAGCGAAAAGCAGCAGCCGTTCGCGCTGCGGCTGCCGGCCGGCTTGTTCGGCCCGGACAGCGGCCAGGCGCATCGAGATGCCTGCCTGCGTGCGCTGGCGCTGCACGGCCTGGCCGATGGGGGCGATGCATGAGTGCGAAGCCGGGTATTCCGCGCAACAGCCTGATCTGGCTGCTGGTGGCGCAGGTGCTGGTGATCCTGCCGCATCTCACCCATCTGCCGCTGTGGATCATCGGCCTGTGGCTGGGCTGCGCGGGCTGGCGAATCCAGATCTTCCGCATGCGCGCTCGTTACCCGCGCAGCTGGACCAAGGCGCTGCTGATGATCGGGGCGGGATTCGGGGTGTACTTTTCCCGCGGCAGCCTGGTCGGGCTCGAGGCCGGTGTGGTGCTGCTGATTGCCGCATTCATCCTCAAGCTGGTGGAGATGAGTACCCGCCGCGATGCGCTGGTGCTGATCTTTCTCGGCTTCTTCGCGGTGGTGACCAGCTACCTGTTCGAGGACAGCCTGCTCGCCGGGCTCTACAGCCTCCTTCCGGTCACCGCATTGCTCGCCGCGATGATCGGCCTGCAGCAGAGCAGCCTGGTGACGCGGCCGTGGCCGACCGTGCGGCTGGCCGGCGCGCTGCTGTTGCAGGCGGTACCACTGATGCTGGTGCTGTTCCTGTTCTTTCCCCGCCTGCCACCGCTGTGGTCGCTGCCGCAGGCCGGCGACAGGGGTACGACCGGTCTGGCCGACCACATGGCGCCTGGCGATATCGCGCGGCTGGGGCGCTCGGCGGAGCTGGCGTTTCGTGTCAGCTTCGACGGCGAGATTCCCCCTCGCGACCAGCTCTACTGGCGCGCGGTGACCTTCGAGCGTTTCGATGGCCGGCGCTGGTCGCAGTCTTACGCATCCAACGTGCCCCAGGCACCGGAGTGGCAGGCGCTGGGCGAGCCGCTCAGCTACAGCGTGGTCATGCAGCCCAGCGGCCAGCCCTGGCTGTTCGCCCTGGACGTTGCTCAGGTTGCGTCGGGCGGGGCTCAACTGATGACCGATTTCCATCTGCAGCGCCGCCAGCCGGTGACCAAGCCGCTGATGTACCGGGTGACATCCTGGCTGGACGCACGACGCGAAGCCATCGGTGCGCCGGAAAGCCTTGCCCGGGCGCTGCAGTTGCCGGAGCAGGGCAACCCGCGCAGCCGCACCTGGGCTGCCGAGCTGCGGCGCAGCGCACAGGAGCCACAGGCAGTGGTGGATGCACTGCTGCGGCATTTCAACCGCGAGCCGTATCACTACACGTTGGAACCACCGCCGGTGGGTAGCGATATCGTCGACGACTTCCTGTTCCAGACCCGCAGCGGCTTCTGTGCCCACTACGCCGGCGCCATGACCTTCGTGCTGCGCGCGGCGGGCATTCCGGCGCGCGTGGTGGCCGGCTACCAGGGCGGCGAGGTCAATCCTGCGGGCAACTACCTTTCGGTGCATCAGTTCGATGCCCATGCCTGGGTCGAATACTGGGTCGCCGAGCGCGGCTGGGTCAGTGTCGACCCGACTTTCCAGGTCGCGCCCGAGCGCGTCGAGCAGGGACTGGAACAAGCCTTGGCGCGGGAGCGGAGCTTTCTCGCCGACGAGCCGCTGTCGCTGCTGCGGTTCCGCGACGTCGGCTGGATGAACACGTTGCGGCTGCGCTGGGACAGCCTCAACTATGGCTGGCAGCGCTGGGTTCTCAATTATCAGGATGAGCAGCAGTCGCAGATGCTGCAGCGCTGGTTTGGCAAGCTCGACGGCCAGGCGCTCGGTCTGGGCCTGGTCGCCGTGCTCGGGCTGCTGACCGGAATACTGGCGCTCGTGCTGTTCAAACCCTGGCGGCGGGAAAAAGATGTTCAGCAGCGCCAGTTCGATCGCTTCGAGCGCCTGCTGGCACGCCAGGGTATCCGCCGCCACAAAGGCGAGGGGGCACGTAGCTTCGCCGAGCGGGCCGCTACCGAAATGCCCGATCAGGCGCCAGCAATCCGCGCATTCGTCCGGCTGTACGAGGCGCAGCGTTACGCGCAGCTGCCCGGGCCGGGAGAGGAGCTGTCGCGCGCCCTGACCAACGTTCGACGCGCCATGCCCTGGCGGATCGCTGCCCCGCGGCGGCATTCCTGACATCCATTGCCAACATGGATGATTCGGCATTTCATCCGGCCGCTTCTGCCAGACAGGGTCGCGCCGCCTCCCACGCACCTTTAACATCGCCGGCATAACGAACGATAACGAGGTGCTTATGGAGCTTTGCGAGCTGCTGCAAGCGGTGCGTGACAATCCCGAAAGCTTGGTCGTGCCGGCCAGCTGGGGGCAGGGGCGTGCGGGTTTCGGCGGCCTGGTCGCAGCGCTGGTATTCGAGAACATGCGCGCCAAGGTGCCTGAAGGACGCCCGCTGCGCTCGCTGGCGATCACCTTCGTTGGTCCGCTGGCGGTGGACAAGCCAGCCAGGTACGAGGCCGAAGTGCTGCGCGAAGGCAAGGCGGTGAGCCAGATGCTGGGCCGGGTGGTGCAGGATGGCCAGGTGGTCACCATCGTTCAGGGCAGTTTTGGCGCGCCGCGCAGTTCGGTGATCGATGTGCCGGCCGAGCCCGGTCCGTCCATGCCGCCAGTGGAAGCCTGCCAGGAGCTGCCCTACGTACCGGGCGTGACGCCGGAGTTCACCCGCTACCTGGCGATGCGCTGGGGTGTCGGTGGCCTGCCGTTCAGCGGCAACAGCTCCCGCCAGATGGGCGGCTGGGTTCGTCAGCGTGGCGACGTTCCGCGCGAACCGATGACCGAGGCGCACCTGCTGGCGCTGGTGGACGCCTGGCCGCCCGCCGTGCTGCCGCACCTCAAGAGCTTCGCGCCGGGCAGTTCGCTGACCTGGACCATCGAGTTCATCCAGTCGATGCCCGTGCTCGACAGCCATGAATGGTGCATGTATCGCGCCGAGATCGAGCATGCCCGCGACGGCTACGGACATTGCGCTGCGGCACTGTGGTCGCCATCTGGCGAGCTGATCGCGCTGAGCAGGCAGACCGTGACGGTGTTCGGCTGAGGCGGCACGTCGCGCCGGCCTGACGTATTCCTCTGGATGGTCTGAGCGCTCGGCACACTGCCTCGCTCGTGCCGACCCGCTCAGCAATGATCTGTAGCAAGGTTGCGCGCCATGGCGGGTCGCGCGCAGGCAGGCTGAGCTAGTCTCTTAACCAGGGTCATGGCAAAGAGCCTGAGCCGTGGACAGACTCGAGCGACAGCAGGCGGATCGGCGCCGTGCTGTTTGCCGCCACACAGGGGAGACTTGGCGATGAAGATCGAGCGATTCGAAGACCTGATCGACTGGACACGCGACACCCATGCCATGCTGGCCCGCTGCATGGCACGTTGTTCCGACAAGCACGACGAGACTCGCGCCAAGTGGCTGCTGGTCTACATCGCCGATCACGAGCGAGCGCTGGCCGAAACGGTCGACAAGATCGAGAAGCACGCCGATCCGAAAGCACTGCACACCTGGATCTACGATTACCTGACGCGCAATCCGGTACTGCGCAACCAGGCCTGCAAGGCCTACGACACCATGAGCGTGGAGGAGATATCGCTGGATATCTTCACCATCCACAACCAGGTCATCGACCTCTACCGTTCCCTGGCGCGTCGGGCCGAGATCGACGGTGCGCGCAACCTGGCCGAGGACCTGCTGCATCTCGAGGAGCACGAGACGATGCGCCTGGCGCGCCAGGTCAGCCGCATTCACGAGATGTAAGCGCAGACGCGTTTCGAGCATACTGCCGCACCACTCAGAGACTGCTTCACGGGACGGTGGATGTTCGAGCTTTCCGGCTATCTCGGCCTCTTCCTGGCAGCCTTCGGCGCTGCGACCCTGCTGCCCATGCAGTCCGAAGCCGTGCTGGCCGGGCTGCTGCTGACCGAACGCTATGCAGCATGGGAGCTGGTGGCGCTGGCGAGTCTGGGCAACGTGCTGGGCTCGCTGGTGAACTGGCTGCTGGGCCGTTATGTCGAGCACTTTCGTCACAAGCGCTGGTTCCCGGTCAACGAGCGTCAGCTGGCGAGGGCGCAAGCCAGCTATCACCGCTACGGCCGCTGGACCCTGCTGCTCAGTTGGGTGCCGATCATCGGCGATCCGCTGACCCTGGTGGCCGGGGTGATGCGCGAGCCGCTGTGGAGCTTCCTGTTGATCGTCAGCCTGGCCAAGACCGGTCGTTATCTGATGGTAATGGCGCTCACGCTCGGCTGGATGTGAGGCGAGAGCTGACAGACGCGGCGGCCTGGCCGATCATGGCGGGCATCGATGGAGGAACCCGAGCCGCATGATCACCGAGGCGCAATTGAAGGCTGACAAGGCGGTCACCGCTAGCCGCGACAGTATCAGCGTGCGGCTGGTGGTCGAGGCGCTGCGCGGCTTCCTGCAACCGGGGCTGACCGCCGAGCAGCTGCTGGAACAGATCGGTCTCGAACCCGGCTGCCTGCGAAACCCCGATGGGCGCATGGACGTGCGCGACTACTCGCAACTCTGGCTGCGCCTGGCGCGGCGCTTCGACGACGAATTCTTCGGCATGGACCCGCGACGCCTGCGCTCGGGCAGCTTCGTCTTTCTCAGCCGCAGTTGCGTGCAGCAGCCGACGCTGGAGAAGGCGCTGGTGCACGCGCTGGAATTTCTCGGCCTGGGTCTGGAAAACCTGCGCGGCAAGCTGATCCGTAGCCAGAGTCTTGCCGAAGTGGTGTTGCGCGAGCGCAACGCCGAGCCGGCCCGGGCGTTCTGCTACTTCACCTACTGGATGCTGCTGCACGGGCTGGCCTGCTGGCTCGTGGGGCGGCGCATTCCCTTGCTGGCGGTGGAGTTGCGCTGCGCCGAGCCGGAGTACACCGACGACTACCGGGTCATGTTCTCCGATAACCTGCGCTTCGCGCGTCCTTCGACGCGCATCATCTTCGCTGCCGAGGTGCTCGATCTGCCGATCCGTCGCAGCGAGGCGGAACTGCGCAGTTTCCTTGCCGAGGCGCCGGCCAACATTCTGGTGCGCTACCGGGACCATTCCAGCCTGGCCAGTCGCATCAAGCAGCACCTGCGAAGCCTCCCCGCCGAGCGCTGGCCGGACAGCGAGACACTGGCGCAGGCACTGTGCATGTCGGCCTCGACGCTGCGTCGCCGTCTGGCAGAAGCGGGGCAGCCTTACCAGGCCATCAAGGACGGCCTGCGTCAGGAAATGGCCACCGAGTGGCTGGCCGACGCCAGCGTCAGCTATGGCGAGATTGCCGAGCGACTGGGGTTTGCCGATGTCAGCTCGTTCTACAAGGCCTTTCGCAAGTGGACGGGTATCAATCCGGGCCACTACCGCAACCTCATTCTCGCGCCGGCTCGAGGCTGAGCGCGAAGCTGCTGGGCTCCATCCCCCCGCAGCTTTGCCCACGCTCTATGGGGCAGACCTGTAATCGCTTTTTGCCATTGGCCAAAACGGTCAGGCAGGTTGAATAGATCGACCATTGCCGCCCGCCCGTCGCTGCCCAAAGATGATCCCGGCTTCGAACCCCATAACAACAAGCACGGGAGAACGCCATGCGGATTCAGGACAACGTATTCCTTATCACCGGCGGCGCGTCCGGCCTCGGCGCCGCAGCGGCGCAGGCGCTGGTCGAGGCGGGCGGCAAGGTGGTTCTGGTCGACCTCGACGAAACGGCCGCACAGGCCACTGCCCACGCACTGGGCGCGAACGCGTTCAGTGTGGTCGCCGACATCCGCGACGAGACGGCCGCCCGCCATGCCGTCAGCGCTGCTCGCGAACGCTTCGGTGCGCTGCACGGATTGGTCAACTGCGCCGGCGTCGCCGGCGGCGAAAAGGTCCTCGGCCGCAACGGGCCGCACAGTCTGGACAGCTTCAGCCGCATCGTCGGCATCAACCTGATCGGCAGCTTCAACATGCTGCGCCTGGCCGCCGAGGCGATGGCCGAGAACGCGCCGGACGAAGGCGGCGAGCGCGGCGCGATCATCAATACGGCCTCGATCGCCGCCTTCGACGGCCAGATCGGCCAGACCGCCTATGCCGCGTCCAAGGGCGGCGTGGTCAGCCTGACATTGCCGGCCGCCCGCGAGCTGGCGCGCTTCGGCATCCGGGTGATGACCATCGCCCCCGGCGTATTCGAGACGCCGATGATGGCCGGCATGACCCAGGAAATCCGCGACTCGCTGGCTGCCGGCGTGCCGTTCCCGCCACGTCTGGGGCATCCGGCCGAATACGCCGCGCTGGTGCGGCACATCTTCGAGAACAGCATGCTCAACGGCGAGGTGATCCGCCTCGACGGTGCCTTGCGCATGGCCGCCAAATGAAGGAAGCAGAGATGAAAGATGATCCGATCGTAATCGTCAGCAGCGCACGCACGCCCATGGGCGGCTTTCAGGGCGACCTGCAGGGCATGACCGCCTGGCAACTCGGCGCTGCCGCCATCCGCGCCACGGTGGAACGCAGCGGGCTGCCGGCCGAGAACGTGCAGGACGTGCTGATGGGCTGTGTGCTACCTGCCGGCCAGGGGCAGGCACCGGCACGGCAGGCGGCATTGAGCGCCGGACTGACCCGCGCCACTACCTGCACCACCGTGAACAAGATGTGCGGCTCGGGCATGCAGACGGTGATCATGGCCCACGATCAGCTGCTCGCCGGCAGCGCCGATATCGTTGTTGCTGGCGGCATGGAAAGCATGAGCAACGCACCGTACCTGCTCGACCGCGCCCGCGGCGGCTACCGCATGGGCCACGGCCGGGTACTCGACCACATGTTCCTCGATGGCCTGGAAGATTCGTTCGACAAGGGCCGGCTGATGGGCACTTTCGCCGAGGAATGCGCCGACGCCTTCGGCTTCAGCCGCGAGGAGCAGGATGGCTACGCGCTGGAATCGCTGCGCCGCGCCCAGTCGGCCATAGCCGAGGGGCGTTTCGCCGAGGAGATCGTCACGCTGGAGGTCACCCAGGGTAAACAGCAGCGGCAGATTCGTGACGACGAGCAGCCGCCCAAGGCGATGCCGGAGAAGATTCCCAGCCTCAAACCGGCCTTCCGCGAGGGCGGCACGGTGACCGCGGCCAATTCCAGTTCGATCTCCGACGGCGCCGCTTCGCTGCTGCTGATGCGCCGCTCGGAGGCCGAGCGCTGGGGTCTGCAGCCGCAAGCGGTGATCCACGGTCACGCGGCCTACGCCGATGCGCCGAATCTGTTCACCACCGCGCCGATCGGGGCGATCCGCAAGATGATGGAGCGCACCGGTTGGGCCGTCGAGGAGGTCGATCTGTTCGAGATCAACGAGGCCTTCGCCGTGGTTGCCATGGCCGCCATGCGCGAGCTGGGCCTGGACCACGCCAAGGTCAACGTCAACGGTGGCGCCTGTGCGCTCGGGCACCCCATCGGTGCTTCGGGCGCGCGAATCCTGGTGACGCTGCTTTCGGCTTTGCGCGCCCGTGGCCTGCGCCGCGGCGTGGCGGCGATCTGCATCGGCGGCGGCGAAGCCACCGCCATGGCCGTCGAACTGGTCTGAGGAGGCGCCCATGTTGCCCAATGAGGATCAATGCGCGATCGCCGAGATGGCCCGGCAGTTCGCCCGGGAGCGCTTGAAGCCCTTCGCCGAACAGTGGAGCCGCGAGCACCGTTACCCGGCCGAGGCGATCGGCGAGATGGCTGCGCTCGGCTTCTTCGGCATGCTGGTGCCGGAGCAGTGGGGTGGCAGCGACACGGGCTACCTGGCCTATGCCATGGCGCTGGAGGAGATCGCCGCCGGTGACGGCGCCTGCTCGACCATCATGAGCGTGCACAACTCGGTGGGTTGCGTGCCCATCCTGCGTTTCGGCAACGACCAGCAGAAGCGCGATTTCCTTGCCCCGCTGGCGCGCGGCGAGCAGATCGGTGCCTTTGCCCTCACCGAACCTCAGGCCGGCTCCGATGCCAGCAGCCTGCGCACCCGCGCCCGGCGCGACGGCGATCACTACGTGCTCAATGGTGCCAAGCAGTTCATCACGTCGGGCAAGCATGCAGGCACGGTGATCGTTTTCGCCGTCACCGATCCGGACGCCGGCAAGCGCGGTATCAGTGCCTTTATTGTGCCGACCGACAGCCCGGGTTATCAGGTGGTACGGGTCGAGGACAAGCTCGGCCAGCACGCCTCGGATACCTGCCAGATCGCCTTCGAGGATCTGCGCGTGCCGGTGGCCAACCGGCTGGGCGAGGAGGGCGAGGGCTACCGCATCGCCCTGGCCAACCTGGAGGGCGGCCGTATCGGCATCGCCGCCCAGGCGGTGGGCATGGCCCGCGCCGCCTTCGAAGCGGCGCGCGACTACGCCAGGGAGCGTGAAACCTTCGGCAAGCCGATCGTCGAGCACCAGGCGGTGGCCTTCCGCCTGGCCGACATGGCCACGCAGATCGCCGTGGCACGGCAGATGGTCCATCACGCTGCGGCGCTGCGCGAGGCCGGACGCCCGGCATTGGTGGAGGCCTCGATGGCCAAGCTGTTCGCCTCGGAGATGGCGGAAAGGGTCTGCTCGGCAGCGATCCAGACCCTGGGTGGCTACGGCTACCTGTCCGACTTCCCGGTGGAGCGCATCTACCGCGACGTACGGGTTTGCCAGATCTACGAAGGCACCAGCGACATCCAGCGCCTGGTCATCTCCCGCAACCTCGGAGGATCTGACTGAGCACCGCTGCGCCGCCCGCGTGCCTGAGGCGGCCAAACGAAGAACCATGCCGGTAGAACGCCGTTTCCTCGACCGGCACGTCGACAATAAAAACAAGATAGAGGTAGGAAACATGCAACCAGGTTTGATGCAGAACGCCCCCCTGCTGATCAGCGGCATCCTCACCCACGCCGCCCGTGCCCATGGCGACCGCGAAATCGTCTCGCGGCTGGTCGATGAACCCCTCTGGCGCTACGACTACTCCGGCCTTGCGAACCGCGCCGCGCAGGCAGCCAGTATGCTGCGTGCGCTGGGCATCGGCCCCGGCGACTGCGTGTCGTCGCTGGCCTGGAACACCCATCGTCATTACGAACTGTTCTTCGCCGTACCCGGCATCGGCGCGGTGCTGCACACCGCCAATCCGCGGCTGTCGGATGAGCAGATCGTGTACACCATCAACCATGCCGGCAGCCAGGTGCTGCTGTTCGACAGCAGCTTCGCCGCCTGCGTCGCCCGTCTGCGGCCGCGGCTGAGCAATATCCGGCATTTCATCGAACTGGCCGCGCAGCCTTCGTCCGGCCTCGAAGGGGTGATGGGCTACGAGCAGCTGATCGCCGTCGAACAGCCGCTCGCCTGGCCGCAGTTCGACGAGAACGCTGGTGCGGTGCTCTGCTACACCTCCGGCACCACCGGCGACCCCAAGGGCGTGCTCTACAGCCACCGCTCGGTGGTGCTGCACGCCATGGCGGCGGGGCTCTCCGGTGCGTTCGGACTGTCCGCCTTCGACTGCATCATGCCCTGTTCGTCGCTCTATCACGGCACCGCCTGGGGCCTGCCGTTCGCTGCGGCGATCAATGGCTGCAAGTTCGTCCTGCCGTGCGACAAGATGGACGGCGCCAGCCTGCAGGAGCTGATCAAAAGCGAGGGCGTTACCCTGTCCGGCGGCGTGCCGACCATCTGGACCATGTACCTCGCGCATCTGGAGCGCAGCGGCGAGGATTCGGGCAGCCTGGCACGGCTGGTGATCGGCGGTTCCGCCGTACCGCGGGCCATGGCCGAGACGTTCCAGACCAAGTATGGCGTGGCGGTCTGCCAGCTGTGGGGCATGACCGAGACCAGCCCCCTGGGCGTGGTGGCGACGCCGACGCCCAAGCTGGCCGAACGCGGCCAGCAGGCCACCAACGACACCATCTGGTCGCGCCAGGGGCGGTTGCAGTTCGGCATTGAGCTGAAAGTAGTGGACGAGCAGGGCAACGAGCTGCCCTGTGATGGTGTCAGCTCCGGCAGCCTCAAGGTACGCGGGCCATGGACGGTGGAACGCTACTACCGCAGCGAGAAAAGCGCGCTGGATGCCGAAGGATGGTTCGACACCGGGGACATCGCCACGCTGGACGCCGATGGCTTCATGCGCATCACCGATCGCAGCAAGGATGTGATCAAGTCCGGTGGCGAATGGGTCAGCTCCATCGATATCGAGAACGTGGCCGCGGCCTGCCCGGGCGTGAAGGTGGCGGCAGTGGTAGGGGTGTTCCACCCGAAATGGGAGGAGCGCCCGCTACTGGTGGTCGAGCCGCACAGCGATGCCGAGATCACGGTGGAGCAAATCCTCGCCCACCTGGAGCCGAACATCGTCAAGTGGTGGATGCCTGACGCGGTGATCTTCGACGCGGTGCCGCTCACCGCCACCGGCAAGATCGATAAGAAGGTCCTGCGCGAGCGTTATCGCAATCATCTGGTCGAGAACCAGCCCAGCGTCGTCAACCAGTAACGCCTGTCAACGGACGCGCTCTGCGCTTCGGCACGGGGCGCGTCCGCGCGCGTGTGTATTGAGGAGATCGACCCATGAACGAACATGACGATACCCGTAGCGGACCGCTGTGCGGGCTGCGCGTGCTGGAATTCGCCGGCATCGGCCCCGGTCCGCATTGCGCCATGCTGTTGGCCGACATGGGCGCCGAGGTGCTGCGTATCGAGCGCGAAGGTGGCAATGGCTGGCCGAACCCGGTGGTCGATCGTGGACGCAAGACGCTGACCCTCGACATCCGCAGTGTGGCTGGGCGAGAGCGCTGCCTGGCGCTGGCCGCGGACGCCGACGTGCTGATCGAAGGCTTCCGCCCCGGGGTGATGGAACGGCTGGGGTTGGCGCCGGATGAACTGATGGCGCGCAATCCGCGGCTGATCTACGGGCGCATGACCGGCTGGGGACAGAGCGGCCCGCTGGCGAAGGCCGCCGGGCACGATATCAACTACATCGCGCTGACCGGCGCGTTGGCGGCGATCCGTGGCGAAAGCGGGCCGGCCATCCCTCCGCTGAATCTGGTCGGCGATTTCGGTGGTGGCTCGCTCTACCTCGCCGTCGGCATTCTCGCCGCATTGTGGGAGCGCGAGCGCTCAGGGCAGGGGCAAGTGATCGATGCGGCCATCGTCGACGGGGTATCGTCGCTGATGACGTTCTTCGCCGGCTTGCTGCCGAGTGGACGGATCGACCTGCAGCGTGATCGCAATCCGCTGGCTGGAGCGGCGCCGAACTATCGCTGCTACCGCTGCGCGGACGGCCGCGAAATCGCCATCGGCCCGCTGGAGCCGCAGTTCTGGCGTGAGCTGCTGGAGCGCATGGACGCACCGGAAGCGCTGTGGGCGGGCTGTGCCGATCCGGCCGAGTGGCCTGCGCAGGGCGAGTTGCTGGAGCGGCTGTTCGCGACCCGCACCCAAGCCGAGTGGTGTGCCTTGCTGGAGGGCAGCGACGCCTGTTTCGCGCCCGTGCTGGAACTGGCCGATGCGCCGCAGCATCCCCATCTGCGCCAGCGCGGGGTCTACCAGGAGCTCGACGGGATGATGCAGGCGGCGCCGGCGCCGCGGTTTTCGCGCACACCGGGCAAGGCGCGGCGAACGCTGCGGTGCAGTACGAACGAAGGGTGGGACTGAGCACGCGGCGGGGTGAAATGGCGAAGAAGCCTGTGGGCTTTTTTCAATAAAAGCGTCGCTGGGGCCGTTCATGGTGCTGCCCGGGCGCCCTGCTTATCAGCATGGCCTTTATTGGACAAACAGTCAGGAAATGGATTCCAGAATATCTGCGACTTATGTTCGAACAGCCGCCAAAGTTATTGAAGGGTATCGACGAAAGTATGGGGTAATCCCTGTAAAGCCCGCCCTAGACGTGCCGCACGTCGGTTTTGGTTGCAGGCTTTTAACGGCGGACTAATATGAAAACGGAGGCTGCTTATTACAAGAAAAACGGGGAGTCAAACGTCATGAATAACAATGCCGAACAACAAGTAGTTGCACTTGAACTGTGTCGTTTCCTGGCCCATTGCGTCGCTGCGATCGTTGTCGTGGGGATGCTTTTCGTGGGTCTGATCGGATCCTGGCACGCTGCCCTCAGTGTTGGCGTCGTTCCACTGCTGGCCATTCTGGCCTGCGATTACATGGCAAGACGCAAGGAAACTGCTGTGCAAACAGCGGACGCCTGATACGCCCAGGCGCTAACCAGCCGAAGAAGCTACCTATGCCCATCGAGCGATCGACACCCTGACGGTGACCACTGTCGGGGTGTCCTGCGTTGAGCGCCCGATGCGGAGCTGCAGCTGTTACTGGAAACCTGTCCGAAGGTGTTACTCCTTTCGTACGGCGTAACGGTCTCCTGGGGTGGGCGGTAACGAAAGGGCTGGCGCGGCAGTCTCTCGTGACAGGTGAAGATGGCTAACCTATTGAAAATAAAGGATTCTCAAAAGCTGGCACGGCGAATGCTTTCTAATGGGCATAACAAGAACAAGAAAGCACACCCAATAACAAGAACAACACGTAGCGACTCCGACACAATAAAAACAAGCAGGTGGGAGACGTAGCAAACTGATTCTTTTGGAGAGGAATTGCCCGACAGGTTTCCTGTCGACCGGACCGAGAACAATAAAACTGCCTTGAGGCAGCTCCAGAACCGGTTGAGCCCGCGAGGGCAGTGGCAACATCAGCGACCAAAATAATCCGTTTGTTCTTTATGTCCCGAATGGGACTGCTATGCGGACGATGGTCCGATCGGGCTGCGAACAAAAACAACAAGCCCGTCAGCAGAAGAAGAACAAAGCAACACGCCCTGAAGGGGAGCCTAGCGGCTCCCCTTTTTATTTGGCTATGGTTATGGGCTTCGAGCGAGTGGTGGGCTGAAGCCCAGCCTGCAGACCATCGGGCAGTCAGGTGAAGCGGGGACGTCAAATCCCGTGAGGTATTTGCCCTAGGATGGGCGTTGGCCCGCCAATGAAAGCTGAAAATTCAGCCCCGGCTGTCCGGATTTGCCATCAGGCAGCACTGCGGCATCGGCGGCGCCTTTTCCAAGGATTCATCGCTAAAGCGGATAGTTCGCCAGCTCCCGCGCGATCAGCAGGCGCTGGATTTCGCTGGAACCCTCGTAGATCTGCGTGATACGCGCATCGCGGTAGTAGCGCTCCACCGGGTAGTCCTCGAGATAGCCGTAGCCACCGTGGATCTGCACAGCCTGCGAACAGACCTTCTCCGCCATTTCCGAGGCGAACAACTTGGCCTGGGAGGCTTCGGACAGGCACGGCAGGCCGGCGCTCTTCAGCCGCGCGGCATGCAGAATCAGCAGACGCGCCGCATTCAGTTGGGTCTGCATGTCGGCAAGCATGTTGGCGATGCTCTGGTGCTCGGCAATCGGTTTGCCGAACTGCACGCGCTCGCGGGCGTAGAGCAGGGCGGCCTCGAAGGCCGCACGGGCGATGCCCAGCGCTTGCGCGCCGATGCCGATGCGTCCGCCTTCGAGGTTCGACAGCGCAATCGCCAGGCCCTTGCCACGCTCGCCAAGCAGGTTGGCCTGTGGGATTCGGCAGTCGCTGAGCGAGACCGCGCAGGTGTCGGAGGCACGGATGCCCATCTTGTGTTCGCTGCGCTCCACCGCAAAACCAGGGGTGTCGGTGGGCACCAGAAACGCGGAAAGACCCTTCTTGCCGAGGTCCGGATCGGTCACCGCGAAGACGATGGCCAACTTCGCCCGCTTGGCATTGCTGCAGAACTGCTTGCTGCCGTTGAGCACCCACTGGCCGTCTACCCGTTCGGCGCGGGTGCGCAGGTTGTGCGCCTCGGAGCCGGCCTGCGGTTCGGTGAGGGCGAAGCAGCCGATGGCGCGACCGCTGGCCAGTTCAGCCAGCCACTCGTCCTTCTGCGCCTGCGAGCCGTAATTCAGCACCGGGCCGCAGCCCACCGAATTGTGGATGCTCATCAGCGCGCCGGTGGCGCCGTCGCCGGCGGAGATTTCCTCCACGGCCAGGGCGTAGGCGACGTAGTCGATATAGCTGCCGCCCCATTCTTCCGGGACGACCATGCCGAGCAGGCCAAGCTCTCCCATCTGGGCGACCAGGGCGTCGTCGATCCAGCCGGCCTTTTCCCAGGCCTGTGCATGGGGGGCGATCTCGCGGCGGGCGAAGTCGCGCGCCATGTCGCGGATCATGCGTTGGTCTTCGCTGAGTTCGAGGTCATGCATTGCGCGGTCTCTTCTTGTTGTTGTGCTGCAAAGAGGTTCAGGCCGTGGCGCTGCGGCGTGTCTTGCCGGTGGTGGCCTTGAAGCCGTCGAAGAACGCCTGGACGCGCTCCGGCGTGACCTCTGCCAGCGTCGGCGGATTCCAGCGCGGTGACTTGTCCTTGTCGATGATCAGCGCGCGCACGCCTTCCATGATGTCGCCCTTGGCGAACCATTGACTGTCCAGATGCAGCTCCAGGGCGAAGCAGTCGGCCAGCGGCAGATTGCGGCCGCGCCGCAGCATCTCCAGGGTGACGCACATCGCCAGGGGCGAGCGGCTGTCGAGCACCTTGAGGGTTTCGGCGGCCCAGTCGCTGAATTCGGGACGGTTCTCGGCTGCCAGCGAGGCACGAACCGATGCCACGTCCTGCTTGGCGAAATGCTCGTCGATGGCCTGGTGCAGCGCTTTGAGTTCGGAACCGGGCAGCCTGTTGGTGCCTAGTGTGGCCACCAGGGTGCGCAGCGCCTCCTGGGGATGGACCGACCAGCTCATGCGGTCCAGGCAGCGATCCAGCTCGGCAATCTGGTCGTGGCTGACGCACCAGTCCGCCAGGCCCACGTGTAGCGCATCGGCGGCGCGGATCTGCAGGCCGGTGACGCCCATGTAGGTGCCAAGCTCACCCGGCAGGCGCGAGAGGAAATAGCTGCCGCCCACATCCGGGAAATAGCCGATGCCGACTTCCGGCATACCCATGCGCACGCGCTCGGTAACCACCCGCAGCGACGCGCCCTGGACCAGGCCCATGCCGCCGCCGAGGACGAAACCGTCCATCAGTGCCAGCAGTGGTTTCGGGTAGGCATGGATGTACTGGTCGAGGGCGTATTCCTCCTCGAAGAAGGTTTCGTGCTCGGTGTCGCCGCGCTGGAAGCTGTCGTACAGCGAACGGATGTCACCGCCGGCGCAGAAGGCTTTTTCGCCATTGGCACGCAGTACCACGGCATGAATCTGCGGATCGGCAGCCCAGGCGCTGAGCTGCTGGTGCAGCAGGCGGACCATTTCCAGGGTCACCGCATTCAGCCCGGCCGGGCGGTTGAGGGTGAGGTGGCCGACGTGGTTGCGTACGGCGGCCAGCACGGGGCGTTCGGTTGCAGTCATGGTCAGGTGTCCTTGCGGTACTGATTGATGATCGCCGAGAAGTCCAGGCCGCCATGACCCTGGGCGCTGAAACTCTGGTAGAGCTGCTGGGCGAGGGCGCCGAGGATCACCGGCTGACGCACCTGCTTGGCGGCCTCGGTGGCCAGGCCCAGATCCTTGAGCATCAGGTCGCTGCCGAAGCCGCCGCTGTAGCCGCGGGAGGCCGGTACGTTGTCCAGCACGCCAGGGAAGGGGTTGTAGGTATCCGAGCTCCAGCAGCGGCCGCTGGAGGTGTTGATCACGCCGGCCAGGGTCTTGGCATCCATACCCAGCGCGACGCCCAGCGCCATCGCCTCGGCGACGCCGATCATGGAGATGCCCAAGAGCATATTGTTGGCGACCTTGGCCACCTGGCCGTTGCCGGCTGCACCGCAGTGCACGATGTTCTTGCCCATGGCCGCGAGAATCGGCTGCGCACGGTCGAAGTCCGCATCGCTGCCACCCACCATGAAGGTCAGGGTGCCGGCTGCTGCACCGCCGGTGCCGCCGGAAACCGGTGCGTCGAGCATCGGGTTGCCATGCTCGGCGGCAGCCTTGGCCACTTCGCGGGCACTGTGCGGATCGATGGTCGAACAATCGATCAGCATCACACCGGCACGGGCGCTGGCGATCAGGCCGTTCTCGCCCAGGTACACGCTCTTCACGTGAGGCGCCGCTGGCAGCATGGTGATGATCAGCTCGGCATTGCCCTGGGCGATGGCGGTCGGGGAGTCGACCGGCAGCGCGCCGGCGCCGACCAGGTTTTCAACGGCCGCGGCGTTGAGGTCGAATACGCTGAGCTGGTGGCCTGCCTTGAGCAGGTTGTGGGCCATGGGCGCGCCCATGTTGCCCAGGCCGATGAATCCGATATGCATGGCGTGTTTCCTCTTGTTGTTATGGCCAGATGCGGCTTAGCGATTGGTGAACTCAGGCTTGCGCTTCTCGCTGAACGCGGCCATGCCTTCCTTCTGATCCGCGGTCGCGAATACCGCATGGAACACGCGACGCTCGAAGCGGATGCCTTCGGCCAGCGTGGTTTCGAAGGCGCGGTTGACGCTTTCCTTGATCATCATGGTGGCCGGCAGGGATTTCTCGGCGATCACCCGGGCAGCCTTGAGGGTTTCCTCCAGCAGACTGTCAGCCGGGAATACACGGGCGACGAGGCCGGCGCGCTCGGCTTCGGCGGCGTCCATCTGGCGACCGGTCAGGCACATGTCCATCGCCTTGGCCTTGCCCACTGCGCGGGTCAGGCGTTGGGTGCCGCCAATGCCCGGCAGCACGCCGAGGTTGACTTCCGGCTGGCCGAAGCGCGCATTGTCGGCGGCGAAGATCATGTCGCAGAGCAAGGCGAGTTCGCAGCCACCACCCAGCGCGTAACCGGCGACGGCCGCAATCAGCGGCTTGCGGCGCGTGGCGATGCGGTCAGCTTCAGCAAAGAGGTCATCGAGATAGACCTGCGGGTAGGACAGCTCGGCCATTTCCTTGATGTCGGCGCCGGCGGCGAACGCCTTGGCCGAGCCGGTGAGCACGATGCAGCCGATCCGCGGATCGGCCTCGAGCTGGCCCAGGGCCTGGTTCAGCTCGCTGATCAGCTGCGCATTGAGCGCGTTGAGCGCCTGCGGCCGGTTGAGGGTGATCAGCGCAACGCGCTCCTGGATGTCGACGAGCAGGGTTTCGAATGTCATTTCAGCGTCCTTGAGGGCCGGCGCGTCCGCCGGCCCGGTGGGTGATGTCACTTCAGGTTGATGGTGGTGTTGACCGGGCCGCCGACCTCGTTTTCGTCGAACCAGCGCTCGGTGATGGTCTTGGTCTGGGTGTAGAACTGCACCACCTGCTTGCCGTAGGGGCCGAGGTCGCCGAGCTTGGAAGCGCGTGAGCCGGTGAAGGAGAACATCGGCACCGGCACCGGGATCGGTACGTTGATGCCCACCTGACCCACGTCGATCTCTTCCTGGAAGTGCCGCGCCGCCGCGCCGGAGCGGGTGAAGATGGCGGTGCCGTTGCCATTCGGGTTGGCGTTGATCAGCTCGATGGCTTCGTCCATGGTCGCCGCCGCCATGACGCACAGGACCGGGCCGAAGATTTCTTCGCGGTAGATGCTCATCGAGGGGGTGACGCCGGAAAACAGGGTCGGGCCGACGAAGTTGCCCTTTTCGTAACCGCTGACGCTCGGGTTGCGGCCATCCAGTTCGAGCCTGGCTCCGTCCTGTACACCACGTTCGATCAGCCCGCTGACGCGATCCAGCGCCGCGCAGGAAACCAGCGGGCCGACGTCGGTGCCAGCCTCGACACCGGCGTTGACCTTGAGGGTCTGCGCCTTGGCTACCAGATCGGGAATCCAGGCCTGCGCCTCACCCACCAGCACCACCACCGACAGCGCCATGCAGCGCTGGCCGGCCGCGCCGAAGGCGGCACCGGCGATGGCGTTGAGGGTCTGCTCCTTGTGCGCATCGGGCAGCACGATGGCGTGGTTCTTCGCGCCCATCATGCACTGCACGCGCTTGCCGGCCTGGCTGGCACGGTTGTAGACGTGGGTGCCGACCTTGGTCGAACCTACGAAGGACACCGCCTTGATATCCGGGTGGTCGCAGATAGCATTCACCGCATCGGCGCCGCCATGCACCACGTTGAGCACGCCCGGCGGCACGCCGGCTTCCAGCGCCAGTTCGCACAGGCGCATGGTGACCATCGGGTCCTGTTCGGACGGCTTGAGGACGAAGGTGTTCCCGGTGGCGATGGCCATCGGGAACATCCATAGCGGGATCATCGCCGGGAAGTTGAACGGGGTGATGCCGGCGCAGACGCCCAGCGGCTGCAGCAGGGTATAGGTATCGACGCCGGCGGCGACGTTGTTCGCCAGCTCGCCGAGCTGCAGGTTGCCGATACCGGCGGCGTGCTCGACCACTTCCAGGCCGCGGAACACGTCGCCCTCGGCATCGGCCAGGGTCTTGCCCTGTTCGGCAGTGAGGATCGCCGCCAGCTCCTTCATGTTCTCGCGGATCAGCTGCTGGTACTTGAGGAAGATGCGCGCACGTGCACCGATCGGCGTCTTGCGCCAGGTCTTGAAGGCCTGCTGGGCGCTGGCGACGGCGCGGTCGATTTCCTCGGCGGTCGCAAACGGCACGCGCGCCAGGACTTCCTGGGTCGCCGGGTTGACGACGTCGCGCCAGTCCTGGGTGGTCGATTCGATAAATTCACCGTCGATCAGCAGTTTGACGGTAGGAATGGCGTTGGACGTTGTCATATGGCTCTCCGCCTGAAAAGGCACTGTTGTTGTTATTGGCTCGCGGACGGCTGCGAGGGCTGCATTGAATGTAGCAATGCAAAAAATCACATTACAATGCGATCGACTGCAGAGTCGCTCTGCATAAATGCACAGGAACCTGCTGGAGGCGGCAACCATGGACTGGGACAATCTGCGCTATTTCCTCGAAGTCGCCCGAGCGGGGCGGCTGACCACTGCGGCGCGTCGGCTCGCGGTCGACCACACCACGGTCTCGCGCCGGCTGCAGGCGCTGGAAAAAAGCATCGGCCTGCAGCTATTCCTGCGCGAGCCGGGTGGCTACAAGCTCACCGAAGCCGGGCGCAACCTGTTGCCGCGGGTCGAGGCCATGGAAAGTGCCAGCGTGGCCATCGAACATTCACTGCCCAGCATGGGCGATGGCCTTTCCGGGCAAGTGCGCATCGGCGCCACCGAGGGTTACGGCACGGTGATGCTCGCCGGCCAGCTCACCGGGCTCAGCCGGCGCTATCCGCACCTGAACATCGACCTGCTGGCGCTGCCGCGCGCGGTGCGCCTGTCGCGTCACGAGGCGGACATCGTCATCACCCTGGAACGCCCGGAGCGCGGGCCGTTCATCATCACCCGGCTGACCGATTACATGCTGCGGCTGTATGCGTCGCCGGCATATCTCGACGAACACCCGCCGATCCGCAGCCGCGAGGATCTGGCAGAGCACCGCTTCGTCAGCTACGTGGATGACCTGCTGTTCAGCAAGGAGCTGCTGTTTCTCGATGGGATCGCCGATCCTCGCTCGGTCGGGCTGCGCAGCACCAGCCTGCTGGCGCAGCAGGAAGCCGTGGCGATGGGGGCGGGGATCGCGATCCTGCCGGCGTTTTCCGCCGATGCCGATCCACGGTTGCGACTGCTGCTGCCAGAGGAGGTCAGCTTTACCCGCACCTTCTGGATGCTGATGCCCATCGAGTTCAAGGACCTGGCGCGCATGCGCACCACCTGGGACTACCTCAAGGAGATGGCACAGCAGAATCAGGGCCCGTTGCTGGGGCAGGCTTGATCGGGCGTCGGTACGGCGAGGCAGGCGCCGACTCCCGGCGCGCAAAGGGTGGGCTTCAGCCCGCCTTGCAGGGGTTCAGACCTGCGGCGTGCCGCGCGTCTCGTGACCCATCGGCGTGCTGTCGGGCAATGTCACGTTGTCACCCTTGAAGTCCGGGCTGTGGACTTCCGAATCCAGCGGCATATGACTGTAGCGCTGGCTCGGCAGGGCTGGCTTGCTCTCCATTTCAGTCAACATGCGCTTGGCTTCGCAACGCCCGCTGATGCCTCGCGCCAGCGCCATACCGCCCATGGCGAGCTCCGCCAGCCCGATCAGCCCGCCCCGACGCAGCCCTTTGCCCATCATCACCAGCCCACCGGCAAGCGAGGCGGCGCGTTCCCAGCCGTGGACGTTCTGCGGGGCGGATTTGTCGAACAGTTGCTTCATCATCTGCGTCTTCCTCAAAAGGCAAGTGGTTAATAGAGGACTGCGCCGCTGCGCTGGCGTTCCAACAGCCGCGGACAAGCGGAGCGTTCAAAAAATACGGTTTCTTTACGCGGCCCGCGCCTCGCTGCAATCGAATCTTTACGCCGCCAGCCCGGACACTTCCGGTACACGCATCGACGCGTTACAGGGAGTACACCATTCATGACCATTCTCGACGGGCTCGCGCTGGGCCTGGCCATCGTTCTGTTCTTCTACCTGTTGGTCGCGCTGATGCGCGCCGACCGCGGTTAGGAGGTCGCATGCAGACCCATGACTACTGGCTGATCGCGGCCTTTTTCGTCCTCGTACTGGTTCCTGCCCCATGGCTCGGCCGCTATCTGTACCGAGCCATGGAAGGCGAGCGTACCTGGCTGACTCCACTGCTCGGGCCGCTGGAACGATTGTGCTATCGCGCGGCCGGTGTCGATCCGGAAGGCGAGCAGACGTGGAAGGGCTACAGCCTGGCGCTGCTCAGCCTGACTGCGATCAGCCTGGCGGTGCTGTTCGCGATCCTCGTGCTGCAGGGCCAGTTGCCATTGAATCCGCAGCAGCTGCCGGGTCTCGAGTGGCATCTGGCGCTCAACACCGCGGTCAGTTTCGTCACCAACACCAACTGGCAAGCCTACAGCGGTGAGGCCCAGCTCAGCTACTTCAGCCAGATGCTCGGGCTAGGCGTGCAGAATTTCGTCAGCCCCGCCGTCGGCCTGGCGGTGCTGGTGATTTTCTGCCGTGCTTTGGCGCGTCGCTGTGCCAGCGGCATCGGCAATTTCTGGGTCGATATGACCCGTGCCGTCCTCTACTGCTTGCTGCCGCTCAGCCTGGTACTGGCATTGTTGCTGGTGTGGCAGGGCGTTCCGCAGAGCCTGACCGACTATGTTCAGGCATCGACGCTACAGGGCGCCGAACAGACGATCCCGCTCGGGCCGGCGGCAAGCCAGATCGCAATCAAGCAGCTGGGGACCAACGGCGGCGGCTTCTTCGGCGTCAATTCGGCTCACCCCTTCGAGAACCCGACGGCCTGGAGCAATCTGCTGGAAGTTGCTGCGATCCTGCTGATCCCGGCTGCGTTGGTGTTCATGTTCGGTCACTACGTGCGGGACCTGCGTCAGAGCCGGGCGATCCTGGCCTGCATGCTGTTGCTGTTCGTGCTCGGGCTGGGGACCGTTCTCGTGGCCGAGCATCAGCCCAATCCTGCGTATGCGGGCCTGGCGGTGGAACAGCAAGGCTCGCTCGAGGGCAAGGAAAGTCGTCTTGGCATCGCTGCCTCTGCGCTATGGGCGGTGACCACGACGGCGGCATCGAACGGCTCGGTCAACGCGATGCACGACAGCTTCAGCCCGCTCGGCGGCATGGTGGCGATGTTCAACATGATGCTTGGCGAAATCGTCTTTGGCGGAGTCGGTGCGGGCTTGTATGGAATGTTGCTGTTCGTGCTGGTCACGGTCTTTCTGGCCGGGCTGATGATCGGCCGAACGCCTGAATACCTGGGCAAGAAGCTCGACGCGCGGGAGGTCCGTCTGCTGGTCGCGACGCTGCTGGTGATGCCGGTTGGCGTGCTCGTGCTGGCGGCGCTGGGCGTGAGCCTGCCAGGTCCCGCCGCGTCGATCAGCAACCCCGGACCGCACGGTCTGAGCCAGATCCTCTATGCGTATACGTCCGGCACTGGCAACAACGGTTCGGCATTCGCGGGCTTCGGGGGCGGCACCGTCTACCACAACCTGATGATCGCGTTCGCCATGCTGCTGGGGCGCTTCGGTTTCATCCTGCCCGTGCTGGCCATCGCCGGCAGCCTCGCGGCCAAGAATCGTGCGGTGACAGACCTCAACAGCTTTCCCACCCACGGCCCTCTGTTCGTGACGCTGTTGACCCTGGTGATCCTGATGGTCGGCGGGCTGACGTTCCTGCCGGCTCTTGCCCTCGGCCCTATCGCCGAACACTTCGCCCAACTGCAGGGCTACTGAGGAAGGTTTCGATGAACGTTCGTCAAACGGCATTTGGCGGTGCCGAGCCTCAATCCGCCTCCAGCTCGTTCGCTACGCTCTGCAAGCCCGCCATGCGGCAGGCTTTGCTCAAACTCGATCCGCGTCAGCTGATTCGTTCGCCGGTCATGCTGGTGGTGGAAATAGCCGCCATCTTCACCACGCTGCTGTGCTTTGCACCGGATGCGGCGGTGAGCCGCTCGGTGGCGGCGCAGATTGCCATCTGGCTGTGGTTCACCGTGCTGTTCGCCAACTTTGCCGAAGCGCTGGCCGAAGGGCGCGGCAAGGCGAGGGCGGACAGCCTCAAGGCGGGCGCACAGGGGCTGGAAGCACGCCTGCGGTCCGGCGACGGTTATCGGGTCGTACCGGCAAGCAGCTTGCGCCGCGGTGATGTGGTGAAGGTGGAGGCCGGCGAGCTCATACCGGGTGACGGTGAAGTCATCGAAGGAATCGCGGCGGTCAATGAAGCAGCCATCACCGGCGAGTCGGCTCCGGTCATCCGCGAGTCGGGAGGGGACCGTTCGGCGGTCACCGGCAATACGCGCGTGGTGTCTGACTGGTTGCTGGTGCGTATCGGCAGCGACCCGGGGGAGTCGACACTGGACCGGATGATCGCCCTGGTCGAGGGCGCCAGACGGCAGAAAACGCCCAACGAGATCGCCCTGGATGTCCTGTTGATAGGGCTGACACTGATCTTTCTGGTGGTGGTCGCCACGTTGCAGCCATTGGCGCGCTTCGCCGGCGGCGATCTGCCGTTGGTCTACCTGGTCGCGTTGCTGGTGACACTGATCCCCACGACGATCGGCGGCTTGCTGTCTGCCATCGGAATTGCCGGCATGGATCGTCTGGTGCGACTCAACGTCATCGCCAAGTCCGGCCGTGCGGTCGAAGCGGCAGGGGATGTGCAGGTGCTGCTGCTGGACAAGACCGGCACCATCACCTTCGGCAATCGACGCTGCAGCGCGATGGTGAAGGCGCCAGGCGTTTCGGCGACCGAGCTGTCGCATGCTGCGCTGCTGGCATCGCTGGCCGACGATACGGCCGAGGGCAAGTCCATCGTCGAGTACCTGCGCGCCCTTGCCCCGATGGCCGAGCCATCCGCGCAGGGCATTCTGCCGATCCCGTTCAGTGCGGAAACTCGCCTGTCCGGCGCCGACTATCAGGGGCGGCGGTATCGCAAGGGTGCCGTAGACGCCGTGCTCGGACATCTGGCCATGACGCCCGCGCAGGTGCCGCCAGTGCTGACGCGTGAAGTCGAGAAGATCGCTCAGAGCGGCGGCACGCCGCTGCTGGTGTGCGTCGATGATCGTCTGCTGGGCGCCATTCACCTGAAGGACGTGGTCAAGCCCGGCATACGCGAACGTTTCGCCGAACTACGCCAGCTGGGCATCCGCACGGTGATGGTTACCGGCGACAACCCGTTGACCGCCGCCGCGATTGCAGCGGAAGCCGGCGTCGACGACGTGATCGCCGAGGCGACGCCGCAGAAGAAGCTGCAGCGCATACGCCAGGAGCAGGCTGAGGGAAAGATGGTCGCGATGTGCGGTGATGGGGCCAACGACGCACCCGCGCTGGCACAGGCCGATGTCGGCATGGCGATGAACGACGGCACCCAGGCGGCCCGCGAGGCGGCGAACCTGGTGGACCTGGATTCCGACCCGACCAAGCTGCTCGACGTGGTGCAGGTGGGCAAGCAGTTGCTGGTCACGCGAGGCGCGCTGACGACCTTCTCGGTGGCCAATGATGTGGCGAAGTATTTCGCCATCCTTCCGGCCTTGTTCATCGGCATCTATCCGCAGCTGGCCGCGTTGAACCTGATGCAGTTGCACAGCCCGCAGAGCGCCATTCTGTCGGCCATTGTCTTTAACGCGCTGATCATCGTCGGGTTGATCCCCCTGGCGTTGCGGGGCGTGCAGATAAAGGCGGTCGATGCGGCCGGCCTGCTGCGGCGCAACCTGCTGATCTACGGTCTGGGCGGTCTGATCGCGCCCTTCGTCGGCATCAAACTGATCGACCTGTTACTCACGGCGATCGGCCTGGTTTGAGAACTGTCGCGCCATCGTGGCGCTGTTAGGGAGATGACAAGCATGTTCGAACACATTCGCCCCGCCATTGCCTCACTGGCCCTGATGACACTGGTCACGGGGGCAGCCTATCCGCTGACCGTCACGGCCGTTGCGCAGCTGGCCATGGCCGAGGCGGCTAACGGCAGCCTGCTGCGCGATGGCAGTGGCCAGGTTCGCGGCAGCGCCTTGCTGGCTCAGCCATTCCAGGGCGCCGAGTGGTTTCTGCCGCGGCCTTCTGCTGCGGACTACGCCACCGTCGCCAGTGGTGCCAGCAACCTGGCGCCAAGCAACCCCGAGCTGCTGGAGCAGGTTCGCCAGCGAATACAGGCCTGGAATGGCGGCATCGGGCAGCCGGTGCCCATGGAGCTGGTGACGACCTCTGCCAGTGGACTGGACCCCCACCTGACGCTGGCCGCGGCGCGCTACCAGATCGCCCGCGTCGCCCAGGCGCGAGGCATGCCGGCCGAGTCGCTGGAGCGTCTGCTACAGGCACACCTGAGCTCGCCGATGGTGGGCCCCGCCGTGGTGAACGTACTGGCCCTGAACCTTGCATTGGCTGACAATCGCTCGCCTGATTCCAGCGAGTGATGTGAATGAGCGATGCCATGCGCGCGGATGCGCTGCTCGACGAAGCTCCCAGGGAGGGACGCGGGCAACTCAAGGTATTTCTCGGTGCGGCGCCTGGCGTAGGCAAGACATACGCCATGCTCCAGGCCGCGCAACGCCAGCGCCGTCTTGGCCGCGACGTACGCGTGGGGGTGGTGGAGACTCATGGTCGGGCGGAAACCGCAGCAATGCTGGTCGGGCTTGCCGACCAGCCGCTGCGCCGCAGCGAGTACCGTGGCGTAACCCTGTTCGAACTGGACCTGGACGGCCTGCTCGCGGTGCGCCCCGACATCGCACTGGTCGATGAGCTGGCGCATAGCAACGCCCCCGGCAGCCGACATAGCAAGCGTTGGCAGGACGTCCTGGAGCTGCTCGAAGCGGGGATCGATGTCTACACGACGGTGAACGTCCAGCATCTCGAGAGCCTCAATGATCAGGTTCGCGCGATCACCGGCGTCCAGGTCCGGGAGACGGTGCCGGACTGGATCCTGCATGAGGCCGACGACATCCTGCTGGTGGACCTGCCGCCCCGCGAGCTGCTCGAGCGCCTGCGTGAGGGCAAGGTGTATGTGCCCGAACAGGCGCGGGCGGCCATCGACGCCTTTTTCACCCAGACCAACCTCACGGCCCTGCGTGAACTGGCGATGCAGACCGCCGCCGCACGAGTCGACGCCGATCTGCATCGCCGCTACCGGTTACAGGGGCAGCGTGCGCCGGCGGTACGTGGCCGCCTGTTGGTCGGCATCGATGCTGACGAGTCAGCCGAGGGGCTGGTGCGCCATGCCGCTCGGGTGGCCGAGCGCCGCCACCTGCCTTGGTCGGTAGTCCACGTGACCCTTGGTGCGGCGCGCGAGGAAACCGAGCTGGGTTATCTGCAGGCGGCCCAGCAACTGGCTGAACGCTTGGGCGGCGAGGTAGTGGAGCTGAGTGGGGCGCGGGTGTCCCGGACACTGATCGACCATGCCCATGAGCGCCGCGCCTCGCTGTTGCTGATCGGCCGGAGCAAACGACCACGGCGACGCTGGCCCGGGCGGTTCGGGCAGTCCATCGCCGAGCAGCTGATCGCGGCGGGCGATGGGCTCGAGGTCAGCGTGCTCGATCAGACGAAACCCACGCAGCGCAAAGCGGCGCGCCAGCGAACTGGACGATGGGACTGGCGCAACTACTTGCTCGCCGGGCTCGCCACCCTCAGTGCCACGGCGATCGCGCTGGTGCTGGCGCGCTACCTGGCACTGCCGAATATATCCCTGGTATTCCTCGCGGCCGTGCTGGTGGTTGCGGTCCGCAGCAGCCTCGGGCCGGCTCTGGCGTGTGCGGGGCTGTCGTTTCTGTTCTATGACTTCCTGTTCATCCCGCCCACCTTCACTTTTATCGTGGCTCGTCAGGAAGACGTCCTGACATTGCTGTTCTTCCTGCTGATGGCAATCCTGGCCGGCAACCTTGCCAGTCGCCAGAAGCGACAGCTGGAAGCGTTGCGTCAGACCCAGGCGCAAACCACGGCTTTGCTCGAGCTCTCGCGCCGGTTGGGTGCTGCCACCGATGTGCAGGCGGTCTGCAGCGTCGCGGTCCACCAGTTGCAACTGCTGGCTGACATCGAGGCGCTGGTGGCCATGCGTAACAAACAGGCCGCGTGGATATTCAGGGGGGACCATTTGCCGTCACTCACCGAGCAGGAGCAGGCTGCTGCGCAGTGGGCATGGAAGCATGGCCAGCAGGCAGGGCAGGGCACGGATACCCTGCCGGAGGGGCACTGGTGGTGGTTGCCCTTGAGCGGTGACGGACAGCCTCTCGGCCTGCTGGGTATTCGAACGTTCGCACAGGGACGGTTGCCGCCGGACAGACGCCGTCTCGTTTGTGCCCTGGCCCAGCCGCTGGCCCAGGCATTGGGGCGCGCGATGCTCGCCGATGAACTCGAAGCGGCTCGTCTGCATGGGCAGACCGAAGAGCTGCGCAGCGCATTGCTGGCCTCTGTCTCGCATGACCTGCGCACGCCGCTGACGGCCATGCGCGGCTCCATCGACTGCCTGGCGAGCCTGGGACACAGCATGAGCGAGTACGACCGGCGGGAGCTGCTGGAGACTACGCGTGACGAGGCTGAACGCCTGGATCGCTACATCCAGAATCTGCTGGACATGACCCGTCTGGGGCATGGTGGTCTGAAGCTCATTCGCGACTGGGTCGCACCAGGCGATATCGTCGCCAGCGCGTTGCAACGCCTGCAGCGCGTGCTGGCCGAGCTTCGAGTCGAGGTCCTGCTGCCCGATCCGCTGCCGTTGCTGTATGTGCATCCGGCACTGATCGAACAGGCGCTGGTCAATGTGCTGGAAAATGCCGCGCGGTTCTCGCCCCCAGGTGGCCGGCTGCAGGTGGCTGTAGACGCCGGGTCGAACGCCCTGCGCTTCGTCGTCAGCGATGAAGGGCCCGGTATCCCCGAGGCGGAGCGGGAGAAGATCTTCGACATGTTCTATACAGCGGCGCGTGGCGACCGTGGCGGACCCGGGACTGGTCTGGGGCTCGCCATCTGCCAGGGAATGATCGGTGCCCATGGGGGGCGCGTGGCCGTGGGCGAAGGGCTCGACGGGCGAGGTGCCAGCGTGACGCTGGAGCTGCCATTGCAGCCTCAGCCGGCAATGGACATGGAGAGCGACCTGACGTGAGTGGCGATTCGGCATCCGTACTGATCATCGACGATGAGCCGCAGATTCGGAAATTCCTGCGCATCAGCCTCGCTTCCCAGGGCTATCGGGTGCTGGAAAGCACGGACGGGCGCGATGGATTGGCGCGCGCCGCACTGGAGCAGCCCGACCTGGTGGTACTGGACCTCGGCTTGCCGGATATGGACGGCCAGGACGTACTCGGCGAGCTGCGCAGCTGGACCCGGGTGCCGGTGATCGTGCTTTCGGTTCGTTCCAGCGAGGCGGAAAAGGTCAGGGCGCTCGATGCCGGCGCCAATGACTACGTCACCAAACCGTTCGGTATTCAGGAATTTCTTGCGCGGGTACGCGCGCTGTTGCGCCTGCCCCAGTCGACCACGAACAGCCCCGGTCAGGTGCTCTGCGGGGCACTGTGCATCGACCTGGCATTCAGGCGGGTCAGCCTGGGCGAGCGAATGGTGAGCTTGACGAGGAAGGAGTACGCCGTGCTCGCCGAACTCGCCCGCCACGCCGGGCGGGTAGTCACCCAGCAGCATCTGCTGAAGATCGTCTGGGGCCCCAGCCATGCTGGAGACAGTCACTATCTGCGCGTCGTGATCGGCCACCTGCGCCAGAAGCTCGGCGATGATCCCGCCGCACCGCGTTTCATCGTCACCGAGGCCGGGGTCGGCTACCGGCTGATCAGCGATGCCTGAACCACAGGCAGTCATCGCTGCCAGTGAATCAGCCCAAGCTCCAGCGGTACGGTCAGGCCCAGCGTGCAGCCGGGGATGATCCGCGCGGTGTAGTCCGTCTCCGGACGGTCGGCGGAGAAGTGGCCGCGGAAGGTGGCGAACGTACCCTCATGCCGCGCAAGGTTGAGCGAATGGATCTCGGCGGGCATCGCGTTCCGACCCTCCGCGTAGAGTTGCACGGCGATATGCTGCGGATCGACGTGGCCCAGGTTCAAACGTGCTTCGACCTGATACCGGCCGTTCTCGCGGGCCCATTGCACACCGGTGAAGGCCAGTTCATGCCAGTAGCTGCGCAGACGGCTGAGCTGGTGCGACAGTGTGCTGGCCATCGCCGAACCATCGGCGCAGCGCCGGCGGTAGGCCGTCGCCATGGGCAGGTAATACTGTTCGGTGTATTCGCGCACGGTTCGATCGGCGGAAAAGCGCTCGACCAGCGCGCTCATGCTGCGCCGCATGCGTTGCACCCAGGCGGTGGGCACCCCTTCATCGTCACGGGCGTAGAAGGTGGGGACTACCTGGGTTTCCAGCAGCTGATAGAGCTGCTCGGCATCCACTTCATCGTGCTCCGGGCCGTATTCCAGGCCGTCGCCAACGGCCCAGCCGAGGTCGGTGGCGTAGGCTTCGGCCCACCAGCCGTCGAGTTGCGACAGGTTCAGGCCGCCATTGGCCAGCACCTTCATGCCGCTGGTGCCGCTGGCCTCCCAGGGCCGCCTCGGCGTGTTCAGCCAGACGTCCACGCCTTGCACCAGGTGCCGGGCGATGCGCATGTCGTAGTCCTCGAGAAAGACCACGCGGCCGGCGATGTCGGGCCTGGCGGCGAAACGTTGCCACTCGGTCAGCAACGCCTGCCCGGCGCGGTCGGCCGGATGCGCCTTGCCAGCCACCAGCAACTGCACCGGGCAGCTGCGGTGGTTGAGGATGCGTGCCAGCCGTTCGGGGTCCTGCAGCAGCAGGTTGGGGCGCTTGTAACTGGCGAAGCGACGGGCGAAGCCAAGCGTCAGCCGTTCCGGATGCAGGCGTGAACCGGCCACTTCGATGTCCGCTGGCGAGGCGCCATGCACGGCCAGGCTGCGGGCCAGATGGCTGCGCACGAAGCCGAGCAGTTCGTTGCGCGCATGCTGGCGGATCTGCCACAGCCAGCGATCGTCGACGCTGGCCAGCACTTCGTCCACCGAAGCGTGGTCGATGCCGCGCCAGGGAACGTCGTCCCCGTGCAACTCGTACCAGTGGGCTTCGGCATTCGGCGATACCCAGGTCGGCAGGTGGATGCCATTGGTGACATGCCCGACCGGTACCGCCGCCAGCGGCCAGCGCGGATACAGCTCGCGGAAGATGTAGCGGCTGGTGTGCCCGTGCAGCTGGCTGACCGCATTGACTGCGCCCGCCCCGCGGGTGGCCAGGTAGGCCATGTTGAACGGCTCGTGAGAGTCCTGCGGCTGCTTGCGCCCCATGGCCAGCAGCGTCTGCATGGAAATGCCCAGCTCGTATTCGGCATAGCGCTCCAGATACTGGCTCACCAGCTCGGGCGGAAAGCGATCGAAGCCGGCTTCGACCGGTGTATGGGTGGTGAACAGATTGCCGGCGCGCGTCGCATTGAGGGCCACGGCGAAGGAGACCCGCTCCCGGGCCATATGGCTGCGCGCCCGCTCCAGCACGGCGAATGCGGCATGGCCATCGTTCAGGTGGAGCACATCGGGCTGCAGGCCGGCGGCTTCCAGCAAGCGCCAGCCGCCGATGCCCAGCACCAGTTCCTGGCGCAGGCGCATCTCGTTGTCGCCGCCATAGAGTTCGCTGGCGATCAGCCGCGCGATGGGTGGATTGGCGGGGTCATTGGTATCGAGCAGCAGCAGGCGATTGAGGCCGACCCGGGCCTGCCAGCCGCGCAGCCAGATCTGCAACCCCGGCAGCTGTATGGCCAGCCTCAGAGGCGCGCCGCTGGCGTCATGCAGCGGCTCGATGGGCATCTGCCGGGTGTCGTTGACCGGATACAGCGCCTGCTGTCGGCCGTCCGGGCCGATGCTCTGTCGGAAGTAGCCGTGCTGCCAGAGCATGCCCACCGCGGTGACCGGCACGCCGAGGTCGCTGGCGGCCTTGAGCTGGTCCCCGGCGACGTTGCCGAGGCCGCCGGAATAGATCGGCAAGGCTTCGCTGAGCATGTATTCCATGGAAAAGTAGGCGACTCGCGCGAGGCGTTCGCCGTACTGCTGGCTGGCGAACCAGGTCGGCTGCTCCAGCCGTGCCTGGCGCGCCTTGACGATGCCGTCCACCAGGCGGTGGCAGTCGACGCGGCGCAGCAGCGCCTCCAGCTTCTGCTCTGGCACCGTGCTGAGGATCAGGCTGGGATTGCGGGTCAGCGCCCAGAGGTCGTTGTCGATCAGCTGCCAGAGGTCATCGTTCTGGCTGGTCCAGCGAATCGACTGGTCGAAAGCCAGTTCGCGCAGGGTGTCGGGCGTGAGGGCGGGGCGATCGGATGCAGGTGCCAAAGGAACCTCTCTTCTGAACCGGTGAGCGCTGTCTCGTCCAGTATAGGCCTTGCGCGTAGCGGGGATAACCCTCAGCGGCGCGGCCCGGCCTCGGGTTGTGGCACATCCTGCGATGTTGCCGGTTCTTCGGCTATGGTCTCGGCGGCCTGCCGCTGGTCATCACGATCAGCCTCGAGCCCTTGCTGCTCTTCAGTGTGCTTCGGGTCGTACTGCAGCTCGATGAACACCGGGAAATGATCGGAGCCGATGTCCGGCAGGCGCAGCAGGCGGACGAAACGGAAGTGCGCACTGTGAAAGAAGTGGTCCAGCGGCCAGCGCAGGAACCAGTGATGGGCATGGAAGGTGTTGTACATGCCGCGGCCCACGCGTGGGTCCAGCAGCCCGCTGATCTTGCGGAACAGCCGGGTGGTCGGCGACCAGGCCACATCGTTGAGGTCGCCGGTCACGATGATCGGGTCATCGCTGTGCTGGATGCTTCTGGCCACCACCAGCAGTTCCACGTCGCGCTCGGTGGACTCGTCGTTCTCCGTGGGGCTGGGAGGCGCCGGATGCAGGAAATGCATGCGCACCGAAAGGCTGTCATCGACACGCACCCGTGCATGCATGGAGGGTACGTCGTTTTCCACCAGGAACTTGAGTTCCGGCTCCTCCAGCGGCAGGCGCGAATACACGTGCATGCCGTAGAGGTTGTCCTGCGGGCAGTGAATACTGTGGGGATAGTCGTCGCTCAGCTGGTCCAGGTGTGCTTCCCACCAAGAGTCGGTTTCCAGCGTCACCAGCACGTCGGGTCGGTACTCGTGCACCAGCGCCAGCAGGCACTCGGCCTGGCGATTGGGCCCCAGCACGTTGGTGGCCATCACGCGGATGCGTGGCCCCGGGGCGTCTGGCTCGGCACGCAACACCTCGTTGCGCCACAGGCGGGTGTAGGGCGCGATCCACCAGAGCTGATAGATCAGGCAGGCGGCGCTGGTCAGCGAGGCGAGCAGATGCCAGGGCTGGCCATAGTCCAGCAGCGGCGCCTGCGCGACCAGCAGTACCGCCAGCAGTGTGGCGAGCTGCAGGCGTGGAAACTCCCATACGCGCACCCACCAGGCGCGATGCCGCCAGAGAGGCAGCAGTGTGACGAATGCGAAAAGGCCTGTGCTGGCCAGCAATATCCCTTCGAGCATGACGTTTCCCATTGTCGGCCGATCGTTACGGCGGCGGCCTTGCACATCGACGGGCAAGGGCCGAGGCATTCGACAGGCAAACAGGCGAAGCGTCGCAAGAAAAAACAGGCCCCGAGTGGACGGGGACTGTCTGGGCGGTCAGTTCTCCGCTGACAGCATGCCGCTGGTCAGTGCCGGCAGGTGCTCGGGCTGGCACAGGCTGTTCGCGCCTTGCAGGTACGGCTGCAGGATCGGCGCCATGCCCTTGAGGGTCTGTACCGGCAGCGCCGAGGTGAAGCGGAAGCTGTCGGCGGCCCGGCCCGGCACATAGGCCGTCAGCGTGCCGAAGTGATTCGGCCCCAGATAGAAGACGAAGGTGGCGGTGCGGTTCAGCGCCAGCGAACTGATCAGCCGGCCGCCGGCGCCGACGCTCTGGATGCGGTTGTCGCCGGTCCCGGTCTTGCCACCGATGCGCAGCGCGCTGCCATCCTCCTGCTTGAAGGCACCTTGCAGACGCCGCGCCGTGCCGCCTTCGACCACGTTGGCCAGCGCATCCTGCAGCGCCCGTGCGACTTCCGCCGGCATCACGCGCTTGCCGGATCCGGCCACGAAGCCCAAGCGCGTCTCGTATGGCGTGCCCTCGGCGAAGTGCAGGTTGTCGATACGCACGCTGGGCAGGCGGACACCGTCGTTGAGGATGATGCCCATCAGCTCGGCCAGCGCGGCCGGCCGGTCTCCGGAACTGCCAAGCGCGGTAGCCAGCGACGGCACCAGGTTGTCGAACGGATAGCCGAGGCGCTGCCAGCGCCGATGGATATCGGTGAAGGCTTCCACCTCCAGCATGATGCGGATGCGACTGTCGCGCGCGCTCTTGTGGCGGCTGCGGAACAGCCAGCCATAGACTTCCTGGCGCTCGGCGCGGCTGTCGGCGACCACTTCGGAGAGCGTTGCCTGCGGGTTGGCGATCAGATAGCCGAGCAGCCACAGGTCCAGCGGATGGGTGCGGGCGATATAGGCCTGATCGGGCAGGCTGTAGGCGCCCGGACCGTAACGGGTGTATAGCGAATCGAGTTCCTTCTCGCTTAGGGCCGCATCCGGCAGGTGCTGCTTGAGGAAGCGGTCGAACACTGCGCGTTCGGCATCCGGCATCAGGTAGCGATGCACGGCAGCCAGGCGTACGGGCGTCGGGCGCATGCCCTGAAGGAAGGTCTCGATACGCTCGTCGGCGCTCTTGTTGCGGTATTTCTTCCAGAACCGCTGCAGAAACACCGAGCCCTCGCGGTCGGCGAAGCGGGTCAGGTATTCCTGGCGGCGCGGGTCCTTGTCGTCTCTCAGCAGCTCGGCGCTGTTGATGGTTTCGTAGGTGCTGTAGCTGACCAGATCGCGCATCAGGCGCACGAAGGGCAGGTTGATCGACTCGCGCAGCGACTCGCGCACCGTGGGAATGCGCCCGTCGTCTTCGCGGCGGAAGTTGCCGAAGCGGTGCATGCCGGCGCCGGTGAAGAAGCGCTCGGCCGGGCTCGCCGAGTAGCGGCGCTCCAATGCGGCATCGAGCATGCGCTCCAGGCTGCGGTCGCTATTGGTTGCCAGATAGTCGATGGCCCAGCGGCTGAGGTTGGCTCGCGCGTCGATCTTGCGCAGTTCGCTCGCGCTGAGTTCGGAATAGCGCTGGTGCAGCTCGGCGATGACTTCCAGGTAGGTAGTCAGCACCCGCAGCTTGGCCGTCGAGCCCAGTTCCAGCTTGCTGCCTTCGTTGATGTCGAACGGCTGGTTGGTGTTGTCGGTCTGCACCCGCACACGGAAGCCTTCTTCGCCGCGCTCGAACAACGTGAAGCTGTAGCGCACGTCGCCGGTCTTCTCCGGCGAGAGCATGCGGTCGCCGAACAGACCGACCGACTCGGCGAAGGCCGGATCGGCCAGGCGCACCAGGTATTCGCTGATCTGGCTCTGCAGATCACCCTGCAACGACGTACTGGCGGTGAGGTCCAGCCGGTCCAGGTCATACAGCGGCAGGCCGAGCAGACCGGCCAGGCGCATGCGCGCCACGGTGATGCCCTTGGTGGCTTCCACGGGCTGAATCGCCGCGTCGCGATTGGGGTTCTGCGCCACGACGCGCTGGCTCAGCGCGGCATCGCGCAGAGCCGTGTCGATGATGCCGCCGTTGGCCAGCAGGCGAATATGGCTGTCGGTCAGGGCCGCCATTTCCTCGCGGCCCGCGCCCAGGTAATAGGAGGGCCGGCGCTGAGCGATCAGCAGCGATAGCACCTGACGCAGCGCCAGGCCACGGGCCTGCTGGTCGACCGCTTCCGGGCTGCGCGGATCGAGCAGGCGGTTGACCTCGCGGAAGTCGGCACCGAACCAGAGCCGCAGGCCGTCGGCGATACCGTGCACTTCGCCGTGACCCGGTGCGGCGGAAAGCGGCACGCTGTTGAGGTAGTCACGCACGATGCGCTGGCGGGTGGCGAGCGTCTGCGGGCCTTCGCGGTAGGTCCGTACGCTGGCGGAGACCATCTGCCGGATCTTTTCCTGCGGATCACCGGTGCGCCCCTCGGGGGAGTGACGATACTTTTCCACCTGAGTGGCCAGGGTGCTGCCGCCAGCGGCCTGGCCGCCGAGGCCCAGGCGCTTTTCCAGCTGGCTGATGGCAGCCTTGGTGAACCGTGGCCAGTCCACCGCCGGGTTGGCGTTCGGCCGGCTGGCGTCGAGCAGGCCACGATCCTCGATGAACAGCAGGCTCATCACCACGAGCGGGGGGATGTCCTCGAAACGTTCGTAGTACTGGCGTGGATAGCTGTTGGTATAGAGCGGCAGCCCACGGCAGTCGTTGATCGTCAGCCCGGCCTGGGATTCTTCCGGGTAGGGCGGGAAGAAGCCGCGGCTGGTGTAATCCAGCAGCGCGCGCGAGAAGCGCGCCTGTTCCTCGATGCGGAAATTGCGCTGCACCAGCCGTTCGATGAAATTAGGTAGATCGACGTAACCCAGTCGACGATCGAAGGGGCCATCCTCGGGAAACTGGATGCGCGGACTCGGCCCGGGCTTGACGGTGTAATCCAGGTCGGCGGCATAGCGGCTCAGCCACTGCGACTGCCAGCGTGAACTCTCCAGCTCCTGCCAGCCGAGATAGCCGCCACCGGCCAGCAATGAAACGCCCACGAGCAGCGCCAGACGCCGCGCCGTCTTGCGACGGCCCTTGCCGGATGTACGGGATGATGCAGGGGAGGGGGCGCGCGTGTTACGCCCATCCTGGGGTGTCTTGTCGGATCGCCATACTGCGCCCATGTGTGCCTGGCTTCCTAGCAGTTCTCTACGCCAAGCATAGTCGGCGCGCGGGGCTTAAGCGATGCCCGTTTGACGAACGGAACGGCTCAAGAATGCCCTTGCGCGGGCTGTGGTTGCCTGTCATCGGCATCGCTCGCTACCGTAGCGCGGGTCAGCAACGAAACGATGGACGCCGGACGATGACGCGACGCACATGAACGACAAGGATTGGGTCAGGCGCCCGCACGAACCGGGGCGGCTCGAGCGACTGGAGGCCTACTTCGCCGGTTACGGATTCGCTCCTCACCGGCACGACACCTATGCCATCGGTTGTACGCTGGCGGGCCTGCATCGTTTCAACTACCGCAAGTGCGCGCGCCACAGCCTGCCGGGCGACACCTTCGTGCTGCATCCGGACGAGCTGCACGATGGCGAGGCCGGTAATGAAGCGGGGTTCCGCTACCGCATCGTCTACATCGAGCCCGCCTTGTTGCAGGGCCCGCTGGGCGGCCAGCCGCTGCCCTTCATCGACGAAGGCGTATCCCGCGACCCGCGCCTGCAGCGAGCCATTGGCAGCCTGTTGCAGTGTCTGGACCGGCCACTCGAGGTGTTGGAGGAAGAGGATGCGCTATACGACCTCGCTCAGGTAATGGCCTCGATCGCCGGGACGAAGGGGCGGCGGCGCAGCGTCGATTTCCGCGCGGCCGAGCGGGCCCGGGATTACATCCACGAATTTCTGACTCAGCCCGTCAGCCTCGATGAGCTGGAGCGGGTGTCAGGCCGTGATCGCTGGAGCCTGTCGCGGGATTTCCGCGCGCTGTTCGGCACCAGCCCTTATCGCTATCTGACGCTGCGGCGGCTCGACCAGGTTCGCCGCCTGCTGCTCGGAGCAATCTCGCCCAGCGAGGCCGCGCTGATCGTCGGTTTCGCCGATCAGAGTCACATGAGCCGCCAGTTCAAACAGGCCTACGGGCTTTCGCCCGGGCATTGGCTGCGGCTGATCCGCCAATCCTGAACCACCTCGTCTGCACGATCGTGCAAGACGCTTCCGCGCGGCACGACCGAGACTGGCCGGGACAGGTTCGTGCAGCGGGGTGTCAGGTGACAGAGGCAACGGAGGATTTCGCTCGACCGCAGGGGCGCCGTGCGGCGAGCCTGGCTGGCTATCGACGTGCTTTGCCGGCCGCGCTTTCGGTCATGCCGGTGGGCATGCTGTTCGGCATATTGGCGGCGCGTTCCGATTGGTCGTGGTGGGAGGTGCTGCTGGTCGGTTTGCTCGGCTTTACCGGCAGCGGTCAGTTTGCCGCTTTGCCGCTCAGCGAGGGCGGCGCAGGCTTTCTTACCCTGCTGCTGGTCACGGCCTCGATCAACAGCCGCTACGTGCCCATGGCGCTCACCACGGTAGACCGCCTGCCGGAACGAGCGCTGGATCGCGCCTGCTGCGCGCACATGCTCGGCGACGAGGCTTACGCCAGCGAGCGTGACGACGATGGGCCCGGCGTGGTGCTGCGCCTTCGCCTGATGATTTTCCTCGCCTGGGTGCTGACCGGCGTGCTGGGTGCGTTGCTGAGCCGCGCACTGCCTACAGCCTGGCTCGGCGACGATCTGAATCTCGCCTTCCCGGCGAGTGCAGTGTTGCTGTATCTGGCCGTGTCGCAGCTCAGGAGCCGGATCGGTTCGTTGCAGCACGATCGGCAGATGGCGTTGATGCGGATCGCGGTCGTTGTCGCAGGGGCGAGCGGGCTGATCCTGCTGCTCGGGCCGGTGTATTTCTGGGTCCCCGGCGTGCTGCTGGCGACCTGGCTGCTGGGCAGGCGTCGGTCATGAACGATGCAGCGCTGGTCGCCATGGCTGCCCTTTCGACCACCAGCGTGCTGGTGCGCATAGTGCCCGCATTCGTTCGGCTCTCGCTGGGCGAACGGGGGCTGCACCTGGTCGGACAGGTGATGCCGATGGCCGTGTTCGTCAATCTCGCCGTGTATGTCGTCTACAGCGAAATCGGCAGCTCACCCGTGGCCGGCGGGCTGGCGCTGATGGCTGTCGCGGTGCTGGCCGTGCAGGGGCGCATCGGGTTGATGGGCAGCACGCTGCTGGCGGCTGCGATCTACTATCTGCTGGCCAGCCACCTGGCCTGAGCGGCTCAGAACCAGCGATCGTTGCGTTTGCGGCCACGGGTCAACGACGGCAGGATCAGGCCCACCAGCAACCCGGCACCGGCAATGCTGCCGCCGTAGACCATGTACTGCATGAGGACCTGCTTGTTCTCGTCACCGAGGCGGGCCTGGGTGGCGCGCAGTTCCGACTGTGCTTCGGTCAGTGCCGTCTCGAGGGTCATGCGCCGGGCTTCGAGCTCGTCGATCAGCGCCTTGCGCGAATCCAGGGTTTCCTGCATGCCCTGCACGCGGACCTTCCAGCTGTCGTCGATGGTCTTGAGCTGCTCGCTGAGTTCGGCGACCTGCTGCTCCAGTTGCGGCAGGCGCTCGGCCTGGCCGGGCACTTCCTGCAGCTCCCTGCTGGGAATCCACACGGTGCTGCCCGATTCGGAGCGTACCTGGCTGTAGTCACCCTGGGTGCTGATCAACTCGACCTTCTGGCCAGAGGTCAGGGTGCCGACGATGCGATAGCCATCGGTGGGACCACTGCGAACGAAAGTATTCAGACTGTCACTGACCCAGCGAGCGTTGCTGTCATTGTTTTCCTGGGCATGGATCGGCGTTGTGGCCAGCAGCGCGCCAAACAGGCCGGCGCCGATGAAATGGCGCGAAGTGAAGCGGGAAAGCAAGGCAGAAAGATGAAGAGATATGGACATGAAAGATTCGCGATATTGGAAGAAGAATAAGTCCCCGGGGCGGGGCAGTGGGGTTGGCTGCACCTGGCCCCGTTGGGGCGCTGTCGAATACCGGACGACAGGCGCATCGGAAACAGCCGGGCGGGTCGGTTGACCGCAGCCGGGCGCGCGAAGCACAGCGCGCCGTCAACGGAGCGCGCAGCTGCCGCTCCGTATGGTGCATCAGCTGAATGACAGCCCACGGCGGGGAAAGTTCAGGCATGCCAGCGCAGCCGATAGGCGGCAGGACATGGAGGGCAGGCGAGGCAACAGGCGCACTGGCCGACTCGACGTCATGCCTCGTGGTTGCGACTGCCGGTGTGCAAAACCCGGTCGTTTCTGGTCTGATTGCCGGCATTACATGACGGGTAGTGGTCCGCCCCTGGTCAAGGCTATGGAAGAGGGGGAGCAGCTCTGGAAAATCTTACCCGCGAGGAGCTCGTGGCCGAGGTGGTGCGCTTGCGCGCAGCGCTGGAGGAGCGCGCCATCGGCGACACCGAGGTGCGCTATCGCCTGGCGGCCAAGGCAACCAACGATGCCGTCTGGGATTGGGACCTGGACAGCGATCATGTGCTCTGGAACGACGCGCTGGAGCAGGCCTACGGCCATCCGCTGGCCAGCATCGAGTGCACCGGCGACTGGTGGCTGGCGCACATCCACCCGGACGACCGCGGCCGCATCGACGCTTCGATTCATGCCGTACTCGATGGCGGCCAGACTGCCTGGAACGACGAATATCGCTTCCGCCGTGTGGATGGCTCCTATGCGGAGATTCTCGATCGAGGCCATGTGATCCGTGACGAGCACGGGCGCGCCGTACGCATGATCGGTGCGATGCTCGACCTGACCCGCGTTCGCGCCGCCGAAGCGGCATTGCGCCAGAGCGAGGAGCGCTTCAGCGCTATCCTGCAGACCATCGAAGCCGCCTTCGCCATCGTCCAGGTCAAGTTCGACGCCGATGATCGGCCGGTGGACTACCAGTTCGTCGAGGTCAATCCGGCGTTCGAGCGGCAGACCGGCGTCGACCTGCACGGCAAATGGGTGACCGAATTCGCGCCGGAGCTGGAACGGTTCTGGTTCGATGCCTATGGCCACGTCGCCAAGACCGGCGAGCCGGCCAGCTTCGAAAGTTACGCGCAAGCGTTCGGTCGCTGGTTCGATGTGCGGGCGGTCCGGGTAGGTGCTCCGGCAGACCGCCGCATCGCCATTCTCTTCAACGACGTCACCCAGCGGCACGATGCCGAGGATCGCCTGCGCGTCAGCGAGTCCCTGGCGCGCGAGAACGTCCAGCGCGTCCAGCTGGCGCTGGCGGCCGGGGCCATCATCGGCACCTGGAACTGGGATCTGCGAACCGACCGGTTCACCGTCGACGAGGGTTTCGCCCGTGGGTTCGGCCTGGACCCGGCGCTGGGGCGCGAGAGGCTGAGCCTGGAGCAAATCATCACTAGCGTGCACCCGGAGGATCGCCCCGGACTGATCGCTGCCATCGACGAAGTCATTGCCCGTGGCGGAGCCTACGCCCATCAGTATCGGGTCCGCCGTGCCGACGGTCGTTACTACTGGATCGAAGCCAACGGCCGCGTCGACCACTCGCCGGAAGGCATCGCGCTGAGCTTTCCGGGCGTGCTGATCGATGTGGAAGACCGACGCTCCATCGAGGCCGAACGCGACCGTGCCACCGCGGCGCTGCGCGCTCTGAACGATACCCTGGAGCTGCGCGTCGCCGAGCGCACGGCCGAGCTGATCCATGCCGAGGAAAAACTGCGTCAGTCGCAGAAAATGGAGGCGGTCGGTCAGCTCACCGGCGGGCTGGCACATGACTTCAACAACCTGCTGGCCGGCATCAGCGGTGCGCTGGATCTGATGGGCATGCGGATCGCCCAGGGGCGGCTCAACGATATCGACAAGTACATGCTGGCCGCACAGAGCGCGGCCAAGCGCGCCGCCGCGCTGACCCATCGGCTGCTGGCGTTCTCACGCCGACAGACGCTCGATCCGCGGCCATTGGACGTGAACCTGCTGGTCGAAGGTATGACCGAGCTGATCCAGCGCACGGTCGGGCCGAGCATTCTGGTCGAGACCGTCAGTGCTCCCGACCTCTGGCCGGCATCGGTGGATGCCAGCCAGCTGGAGAACGCCATCCTCAATCTGTGCATCAATTCGCGCGATGCCATGCCGGACGGCGGTCGTATCATCATCGAGACGGCAAACCAGTGGCTGGACGCGGAGGCGGCGCTGGCCAACGACCTGCCGGCCGGTGAGTACCTGTCGTTGACGGTGACCGACACCGGTACCGGGATGGCGCCTGGCGTGATCGCCAAGGCGTTCGACCCCTTCTTCACCACCAAGCCGATCGGCGAGGGCACCGGCCTCGGCCTTTCGATGATCTACGGGTTCGCCAAGCAGTCCGGCGGGCAGGTGCGTATCAGTTCGGAACTGGGCAAAGGCACGTCGATGTGTATTCATCTACCGCGCTATCACGGCGAGGCGGGTGCCAGCACTGCGGCCCCGGTGCAGTCGGCTGCAGCGCTCACCGGATCCTGCGGGACGATCCTCATCGTCGATGATGAGCCGACGGTACGCCTGCTGCTGACCGACGTGCTGGGTGATCTGGGCTACACCCTGATCGAGGCGGCTGACAGCCTCACCGGGTTGAAGTTGCTGCAGTCGGATGTCGGTATCGACCTGCTGATCACCGATGTCGGCCTGCCAGGGGGCATGAACGGGCGGCAGATGGCCGATGCCGGGCGGGAGGTGCGCCCCGGCCTGAAGACCCTGTTCATCACCGGCTATGCGGAAAGCGCGGCGCTGGGCAACAGTTCTCTCGGTGCCGGAATGCAGGTGCTGACCAAGCCGTTCTCCATCGACATCCTTGCCACCCGGGTGCTCGAGCTTTTACGCGGCTAGCGCTTGCTGCCTTGCCACTGCCAGTTGAACAAACGGATCAATGGGCATAGCCTCTCGCTCTGCTCGCGGGTCGCCGGTCGGACGGCCCGTTCTCCTTTCCCGGATCTGTTGGCGCGGGTCGAATGAAATCATTGCTGCACCCAGGCAGGACCGTTGCTCTCGTTTTTCTGTTCGCCATCCTCTGCGGCACAGCGCTGCTCTCGTTACCCATAGCCCACGCCAGCGGCGAGACCGGCCCGTTGCTCACGGCCTTCTTCACCGCTGTCTCGGCGGTCTGCGTCACCGGTCTGGTGGTGGTCGATACGGGCACCTACTGGTCGACCTTCGGCCAGGTCGTGATCATGGCGCTGTTCCAGCTCGGTGGCTTCGGCATGATGACCCTGGCGACCCTGCTGGGCTTGCTGGTCAACCGTTCGTTCCGCTTGCGCGCCAAGCTGATCGCGCAGGCCGAGTCCCATGTACTGGGGCTGGGCGACATCAGCAGCGTGGCGAAACTGGTGTTGGTCGTCACGCTGGTGATGGAGCTGGCGGTCATGCTGCTGCTGACCCTGCGCCTGCATCTGTCGTACGGGCTTGGCTGGGGCGAGGCCGCCTGGAGCGGTCTGTTCCATTCCGTATCGGCGTTCAACAATGCCGGCTTTTCCATCCACGTCGATGGCCTTGTGCGCTACGCCACCGATGGATTCATCCTGCTGCCGGTGATGAGCGCGATCATCATCGGCGGTATTGGCTTCCCCGTTCTCAACGACCTGCGCCGCAGGTGGTCGGACCCGCGGCACTGGTCGTTGCACACCAAGCTGACGCTGTCGGGGACGGCAGTGCTGCTGGTGGGCGGCTTCATGGCAGTGCTGCTGTTCGAGTGGTCCAATCCGGGTACGCTCGGTCCCATGGCCTGGGCCGACAAGCTTCTTTCGGCAGCCTTCGTTTCGGTCTCGGCGCGTACGGCCGGTTTCAATGCGCTCGATATCGGCGCGCTGACCCATGAAAGCTGGGCGCTGCACTATTTCCTGATGTTCATCGGTGGCGGCAGCGCCGGTACTGCCGGTGGGGTGAAGGTCGGAACCGTGGCCATCCTGGCGCTGCTGGTGATCGCCGAGATCCGCGGCAGGGCCGACACCGAAGCGTTCGGCCGCCGGGTCGGCAGTTCGGCCCAGCGCCAGGCGATCACCGTGCTGGTGCTGGGGAGCGCCATGGTCGTGCTCGGTACGCTGGTCATCCTGCGTGACACGGACATTCCCACCGATCAGGTGATCTTCGAAGTCATTTCCGCATTCGGCACCGTCGGCCTGTCTACCGGTATCACCGCCGATCTGCCGGAGACCAGCCAGCTGATGCTGACGCTGCTCATGTACGTCGGCCGGGTCGGCACCATCACCCTGGCCGCCTCGCTCGCGCTGGGCGAGCACCGCATGCCTTACCGCTATCCGGAGGAACACCCAATTGTTGGCTAAATTGTTGTTTTCAGAGCAATTTTCGTTCTCCAAAGGCGACAGTGTGGTGGTCATCGGGCTTGGGCGCTTTGGCAGCTCGGTGGCGCGCTCGCTGACACGCCTTGGCCATGACGTGATGGGTATCGATCAGGCCGCCGAGCCCGTTCACGCATGGGCCGATCTGCTGACCCATGCGGTACAGGCCGACTCCACCAATGTCATGGCCTTGCGTCAGCTTGGCGTTGCCGATTTCCCCCACGCCATTGTCGGCATCGGCAGTGACCTGGCGGCGAGCCTGATGACCATCATGGCGCTGACCGAACTGGGCATCAAAGACATCTGGGTCAAGGCGCTGACCACCGAGCATGGGCAGATCGCAACGCGGATCGGCGCGCATCATGTGGTCTACCCCGAGGCGGACATGGGCGAGCGGGTTGCCCATCTGATATCCGGACGGATGATGGACTTCATCGAGTTCGACGACGGCTTCGCCATCGCCAAGATCCATGCGCCCGAGCGCATCCACAACAGCACCCTGGCCGCAGCGGCGGTGCGCGAGAAATTCGGCGTGACCGTCGTCGGCCTCAAGCGGGCCAACCAGGATTTCCAGCACGCGACGCCCAGCACTCAGGTGCTGCCGGGCGATCTGCTGATCGTCTCGGGGCCGACCCATGACATCCAGCGCTTCGCTGGCCAGGGGCGCAAGGGAAGCTGAAGCTGATCTTCGTTAGTGCGGCGGTCCGGAGGCGACTACGCTTCTCGGGCGGCCGAGCCACGACCGTGCGCCCGCGACCCCTGGCGCGGCGCTCTCGGCACTGACGGAGGAGACACAAGGTGAATTCATTAAGCGGTGGCTGCCTGTGCGGCGACGTGCGCATCGTGACGGCGGGGCAGCCCTATCGAGTCGGCATCTGTCATTGCCTGGACTGCCGTAAGCACCACGGCGCGCTGTTCTACGCCGCTGCGGTGTTCCCGCAGGATGCGGTGACCGTCGAGGGCGAGACGGCCGAATACGCCGGACGGTACTTCTGCCCCCGCTGTGGCTCATCGGTTTTTTCCCGCTTCGCCGATGAGATCGAGGTACACCTGGGCGCACTGGATGCGCCCGACCAGCTGACGCCGACCTACGAATGCTGGACCGTGCGCCGCGAAGCCTGGCTGCCAGCGTTTCCGCTCAACCGGCGCTACCCGCACGACCGCGACGACTTCAGTCGCTTCGAATGAGCGTCATTGCCCGCTGGCGATCAGCTGCTGCTCGGTCGTCCGCGTGTTCGGCAGCACGCGGATCGCGATGAACTTGGAGGTGGGCGTATGGCTGCGCGCGCCGAAGCTTTCCAGCGGCACCAGCGGGTTGGTTTCCGGGTAGTAGGCAGCAGCCTGACCCTGCGGGGTGTCGTAGGCGAGCAGGGTGAAGCCGCTAACGCGCCGTTCGATACCGTCGTCCCATAGCGAAACCAGATCGACCTGCTGGCCGGCTTCAAGGCCCAGGCGCTGGATGTCGGCGGGGTTGACGAACACCACCTCGCGCATCCCCCTGACGCCGCGGTAGCGGTCGTCCAGGCCGTACAGCGTGGTGTTGTACTGGTCGTGGGAGCGCAGCGTCTGCAGGATCAGATCGGCACCGATGCCCGCCTGGCGCGCCCGCTCGGGCAACAGGTCGGCCGGCAGCGCATGTGCCTTGAACTCGGCGCGGCCGCTGGCGGTGCTCCATTCCCGACGCGCGGCCGCGTTGCCCAGATAGAAACCGCCAGGGCGATGCAGGCGGTGGTCGAAGCCGGCGAAACCCGGGATGGTTGCCGCGATCAGCTCGCGGATTCGTGCGTAGTCCTCCACCAGCCATAGCCAGTCGACCGGGCGCTTGCCCAGCGTGGCGGCGGCGATGCCGGCGACGATGGCAGGTTCCGAACGCATCTGCGTCGACAGCGGCTCCAGCTGGCCCCGGGAGGCGTGGATCATGCTGAACGAATCTTCCACGGTCACCGCCTGCGGGCCGCAGGCCTGGCGGTCGATGTCGGTGCGGCCGAGGCAGGGCAGGATCAGCGCTTCGCGACCCATGGTCAGGTGGCTGCGGTTGAGCTTGGTGCTGATCTGCACGGTCAGCGCGCAGTTGCGCAACGCCTGGCGGGTGCGCGGGCTGTCCGGCGTGGCCTGGGCGAAGTTGCCGCCCAGGCCGATGAATACCTGCACCTCGCCGGCCAGCATGGCCTGGATGCATTCCACGGTGTTGTGCCCGGGCTGGCGGGGCATCGGCAGGGCGAAATGGCGCTCCAGCGCATCCAGTAGCGCGGCCGGCGGGCGTTCGTTGATGCCCATGGTGCGATCACCCTGCACGTTGCTGTGGCCGCGCACCGGGCAGGCACCGGCCCCAGGCTTGCCGAGGTTGCCGCGCAGCATCAGCAGGTTGGCGATCTCCTGGATGGTCGCCACCGAATGATGGTGCTGGGTGATACCCATGGCCCAGCAGACGATGGTCCGCCCGGCGTCGCGGTAGATCGCGGCGGCCTGGCCGATCGCGTCGCGTTCGAGCCCGGACTGCTGCTCGATCTGCGCCCACGGCGTGGCATCGATCGCCTCCAGATAGGCATCGACGGCATGGGTGTGCTCGGCGATGAAGTCGCGATCGAACACCGCCGGTCCGCCGCTCCCCAACGCTTCGCGTTCCCATTGCAGCAGGTACTTGGCGATGCCGCGCAGTACGGCCAGATCGCCGCCAAGGTTGGGGCGCAGGTAGAGGCTGTGGGTTGGCGCGTCCTGGTTGGCAAGCATCTCGATGGGCTTCTGCGGATGCTGGAATCGTTCCAGGCCGCGTTCGCGCAGTGGATTGAAACAGACCACCTGGGCACCGCGCTCCAGCGCCTGGCGCAGCGGTTCGAGCATGCGCGGGTGGTTGGTGCCGGGGTTCTGGCCAAGTACGAAGATCGCATCGGCGTGGTCGAAATCTTCCAGCGTTACCGTGCCCTTGCCGACACCGATGGATTCGGTGAGGGCGACGCCGCTGGCCTCGTGGCACATGTTCGAGCAGTCGGGAAAGTTGTTGGTGCCAAAGCTGCGGCCGAACAGCTGGTAGAGGTAGGCCGCTTCGTTGCTGGCCCGGCCGGATGTGTAGAAGGCTGCCTGGTGCGGGCTGGCCAGGCCGTTCAGGTGTCGCGCGATCAGCGCGAACGCATCATCCCAGGTGATCGGCCGATAGCGGTCGCTGGCCGCGTCATAACGCACCGGTTCGGTGAGACGCCCCTGGTATTCGAGCCAGTAATCGCTCTGCTCACGCAGCTGGCTGACGCTGTGGCGGGCGAAGAAGGCGGCATCCACGCGGCGGCGCGTGGCTTCCCAGTTCACCGCCTTGGCGCCGTTCTCGCAGAACTTCACCGCACCGGCATCCGGCGAATCGCCCCAGGCGCAGCCGGGGCAGTCGAAGCCGCCGTTCTGGTTGGTCTTGAGCATGGCGCGGATGTTCTTCAGCGCATTGCCGCTGCCGAGCCAGGCGCTGGCCACGCTGCGCAGGGCGCCCCAGCCGCCAGCCGGGCCGGCGTAGGGCTGGAAGCGGGTGGCGGGATGGAAGCGGGACATGCGGCTCATGGGTGACATCCGTTCTGGTCGGGCAGCGCAGGCGCAGGGCTGTAGACCCGCGGAGCGCTGTGGTGGGGCAGATGAATGAGGTTGAGGTGGTGCTGACGCGCCCACTGCACGGTGAGCTGAGTCGGTGCCGAGAGGCTGACCAGCGTGCCGATGCCGGCGCGCACGGCCTTGTGGATCAATTCCAGGCTGCAGCGGCTGGTGACCACGACGAAGCCTTCGCTCGGCTTGCGGCGTTGCAGCGTCAGCGCGCCGATCAGCTTGTCCAGTGCGTTATGCCGGCCGATGTCCTCACGGCAGAGGGCGATCTTTCCGTTGCCGTCGACATACAGCGCCGCGTGCAGCGCACCGCTGTCGCGCGCCATCAGCTGGGCGCTCGCAATGCGCTGGCGCAGCTCATGGAAATGCCCTTCGGGTGGCAGTGCTGTCGGCTGCAGCGGCACCAGCTGCGGCAGTGCCTGATCCAGCGCATCCACCCCGCAGAGTCCGCAGCCGCTGGTGCCGGCGAGCTGGCGACGCTGGTGCTTGAGTGTCCAGAACGCCCGCGGGCTGACCTGTACGTCCGCGCGGCGAGCGCTGCCGTCGCCGAGCAGGCGCAGGTCACGCAGGTCATCGAGTCGCTCGATCAGCCCGCCAGCGAGGCTGAAGCCGACGACGAACTCTTCCAGATCCTGCGGCGTCACCATCATCACGGCATGGTTCAGACCGTTGTAGCTGATGGCCAGCGCGCATTCCTCGGCCAACAGCGCAGCGCGTGCATCGTGCGGTTCGGCGGAGTTCAGAGTGGCGTAGAGCATGGCGGCTGCCTGCGACAGGTCGACGCAGGCAGCCTAGGAGCGCCGGTGCCGGCCGTCCAATCGCTATGTCCGATGGTGTGATCGATGGCGTCGATCACCAGCCCCTTTCATCGCTGTTGCAGCAGTTCGCGGGCCTCGTTGAAACAGGCCTCACCCAGTGCGGATCGCGGAGAGTCGCGCCGCAGGATCAGCCCCAGCGGCGCCAGAGTGCTGGCATTGTCGATAGGCGTCAGCGTCAGCCGGCTGTCCAGGGCCTCGAGTCCGCTATCGAGCGGCATGATGGCGCAGCACAGACCGGCGCCCACGGCCTGCAGCAGATGATGTACGGCATCGGTCTGCAGCCGCGGCGCAAGGCTCAGGCCACGGCTGCGCAGCGCGTGGTCGATGGACTGGCGAAAGTGCATGCCGCCGGTCAGCAGGCCCAGGGGCAGGCCAGCCAGGGCCTCCCAGCTCAGCGAAGGGGCATCGAAGCGGAAATGGCGCTCGTCATGCAGCAGGCCCATGCGCGTTTCGCCGAGGGGCAGGCTGGCGAAGTGCGCGTCGTCGAGGCGCTCCAGATAGGACAGGCCGAGATCCAGCAGATTACGGCTGAGTCGCTCGAGAATCTGCTCGCTGCTGAGTGCGAACAGCTCGAAACGCAGGCTCGGATGGCGTTCGCCGAACGCCCGTACCAGCTGCATCGGGTCGAACCCGGCCAGCGGCACTACACCCAGGCGCAGCGTGCCGACCAGCTGGCCGCGGCAGGAGGCGGCCTCGGCCAGCAGTCCGTCCTGAGCGGCCAGCAGGCTACGCGCCCAGGCCAGGATGCGCTCACCTTCGGGCGTGAAGCCTTCGAAGCGCTGGCCGCGAATCACCAGCTGCAGACCGAGCTCGTCTTCCAGTGTGCGCAGGCGCATCGACAGCGTCGGCTGGGTGACGTGACAGCGCGCCGCCGCCTGGCTGAAATGCCGCGTTTCGTCGAGCGCCACGAGAAACTTCAGCTGCTTGATGTCCATGCCCGGTCCGTTTGCATCGAAGGTAGTGCGGGCCGAACCTTAGCATTTCCTCAGGGCGCGTCGAACAGTGGCTGCAGCCCGCTGGGCACAACGCCTGTCCAGCGCTTGAAGGCGCGGCGGAAATTGGTGGTGTCGTTGAAGCCCAGGTGCCGCGCCACAGCCTCGTTACCCAAGCCACAGGCCTGGTAGAGGTAGAGCGCGACGTGCTTGCGAACCAGGTCCAGTTGCTCCTGGAAATGCGTACCGTGCTTGGCCAGCTTGCGCTTGAGCGTCGCCGGGCTCATGGCGAACGCGACGGCGACGCGCTCGAGATTCAGCGGCTCGCGGATGTGCGCCTCCAGGTACTGGTAGAACGCATCGAGAAAGGCGCACGGCCCGTCCAGCGCATCGATCTGTTGCTGGCTGGCCTGCACCGCGACCTGGCCCACGGTGGTCGACGCCTCCGGCCAGGGCTGATGCAGGTATTCGCGCGGCAGGCTGAGCAGGGTCAGCTGGCGGTCGAACTGCAGCGCATCGCCCAGATGCACCCAGTACTGCTCGATGTGCCGCGGCTGCGCATAGGCGAACTGGAAGCGCCAGGGCAACCGCAGACCGGAGCCGCGTTTGCACAGCGCGACGATGGCGGTCAGGTGCGCCTCCACGAGAAACCGCTGGTGCCGCCCACTGGCGCCACCATCCAGCCAGTACAGGTGAATCTGGCGTTCATCCAGCAGCAGCCTTGGAGCCAGCAAGGGGCAGAGCAGGGCGCGGAACTGACAGAGGCGCTCCAGCGCCTGCTCGAGATTGCCGGCATTGGCCAGCGCCAGGCTGACTTCGCCGTAATGGCCGGGCAGCAGGCGCTGGCCGAAGAGGAAACTGCTGTCCGCTGCGCCGAGCAGGCGTTCCGCGTTGCCGATCAGGGTCAGCAACTGCGCCGGGCTGACCCGCGCCCGGCCACTGGCGATGTCTTCGTAGAACAGCCCGCTGCCGCGCAGCAGCGCGTGGCTGTCGATGCCGCGCGACAACGCCAGGTCCAGCAGGACCGCCGGCTGGTGATGCGCGGCGATGAAGCGGCTATCCCACTCGTACCAGCGTAAGGGGCTGCTCATGGTCGTCTCAGGCGCAGCGCGGCAGTGACTGCTTGGCCTTGGCCAGCGCGAGGTTGAGGCGCTGCAGCAGCTGCTCGGCATCGTCGTCGAAGGCCATCACCACCGCGGTACTGGCGCGCAGATGCAGGCGTTCGCCATGCTGGCGCGTCTTGTGGGCGAGGCTGGCCACGGCGGTCTGCAACTCCTCGGCAAGCTGCCGCGCCTGCTGTTCGGCAGTATCCGGCAGGAGCACGACGAAGCGATCGCCGGCCAGGCGGCAGAGCAGGTCCTGATGACGAAGGTTGAGCACCAGCAGCTGCGCCACGGCCTGCAGCACCAGATCGCCCTCGGCCTGCCCGTAGCGCTGATTGACCCGGCTGAAGTCGTCCAGGTCGATCGCCAACAGAGACAGCGGGCGCTGCTCCTCGTCGGCCTGGCGCAGGGTCTGATCGAGCTGCCGCCGCAGGTATTCGGCGGTGCTCAGCGGGGTGAGGTTGTCGAACAGCCGATGTTCGCGGAACAGCCGCTCGCGCTTGTGCATCTGCGCGTTGATGGCGCGTTGTTCCTGGTTCAGGTGGTAGATGCCGAAGGTCAGCAGCAACAGACCCACCGGCATTGGCGCGGTTTCCAGCCAGTTGTCCCAGGCGATGCTGGCGGGGATCTGGATGAACTCGTCAAGCAGGTCCATCCACCAGGAAAAGCAGATGCAGGCCAGGCCCAGTGCGAGCAACCGCGTCACCCGGCCGGCCGGGCGGCTGTGCAGCAGCATGACCAGCCAGGCGAGGGCGAGGGCGGCGCAACCGCCTTCGCCGACGACGTCCATCCAGTCGATCTCGCCCCAGGATTTGACCGTGCCGACGGCGAGCAGCAGCTGCAGGCCGACGTTGGCAGCCAGGGCGAGGCCGAGGAGGGTGAGGGTGTGGAGTTTGAGGAGGGATTTCATGAGGTCTCCGTGGCGGGTTCGCGCCAGTGCGTGAGGGCACGGAAACAGATGGATGTGACGGTTGGATGAACGGGGTGGGGGTTGAATTGGCTCAGGGTTTTTTTGGTTTGGTTGATTTGCTGGATGGGATTGGGGATGTGGTTTGCCCTGATGGATTTGGATCAGTTCTGGACGAGGGGCTTGCAGGCATCGAGTCGATGCCGATTGCCGAGTTGCCTGGCGATTCAGGTTTCGCCCTGCTGGGCGAGTCCCTTTTGGCAGTCGCCCCAAAAGGAACCAAAAGGTCTTGCCCCACCATCCGGGTCTCGCTGCGCTCGACTCCCCTCGTTCCATCGCTGCTCCGGGGGCCGGCGTACAAGGGCCATCCATGGCCCTTTACGCCTTTCGCGGCATCCATGCCGCTCACTCCCCTACGCAACGATTGCACTCGGCCTCCTGAAAGGGGCGATTGGCGTTGCTCGTTAGTCAGTGCAATGTCCCGAAGCGGAGCGGTATCAACTGGTTTGTTGGATTCCACGCTCCGGTGCTGAGGGTCAAGCTTCGGCTTTCCAGCGCCATGATTGGAGCAGGCTCTCCTCGCACGAGCTTGGACCGGATTGCAAGGAGCGTCTCCCCCCGACTTTTACTTGCAGTGACCATCAGGCGACACCCGACGCCCCTTCAGGAGGGTGAGTGGAATCGCTGTGTAAGGGGGTGAGCCGCATGGATGCGGCGAAAGGCTTAAAGGGCCATGGATGGCCCTTGTAAGCCGACCCCTGGAGCAGCGATGTAGCGAACGAACCCCGCGCGTAGCGCGGGGCCGTATGCAGGGGCAAAGCGTTTTTGGTTACTTTTTTCCCGGCCGGGCAGGTGCGTCTGGAAAAAGTGACTCGCCCAGCAGGGCGAAACAGGATCTTTCGCCCCCCTTCAAAAAACGGCTCTGGCGCGCAGCTCGCTTTGAAAACAGGTCATATCAGCTCAACCCCACCCCCAAAATCCCGCAAAACCCACTCTTCCAAACCCTCCCCAAAGTTCCTGTCACAGAACCGCCATATCCCCCACCTACCGTCCGCTGCAGTTCCGGGATGGACCCGGCAAACACCATTCGGGGGAATCGTTCATGAACACATACCGCAGCGGCATCCGCCACGCAGGATTCCGCATCAGCCTGCTGGCCCTGGCTGTCAGCGCCGGTTCGGCCTGGGCCGAGGAGCCGCTGGTCATGGAGCATGTCGAGGTCATCGGCCAGGCCGTCAGCATCGACGAGGCACTGAAGGACCAGCGCAGTTCCGACAGCGTCAAGAACGTGGTCCACGCCGACGGCATCGGCCAGCTGCCGGATGACAACGCCGCCGAAGCGCTGCAGCGCATTCCGGGGATCTCGGTGGAGCGCGACCAGGGTGAAGGGCGCTTCGTCAGCGTGCGTGGCATCGCGCCGGACCTGAACAGCGTCACCATCAACGGCACACTGGTGCCTTCACCGGAAAGCAAGCGCCGCGCGGTGGCGCTGGATGTGCTGCCGTCCGAGCTGGTGCAGTCGCTGTCGGTGGTCAAGACGCTCACCCCGGACATGGACGCCAACTCCCTGGGCGGCACCATCGAGGTGGAAAGCCTCTCGGCGTTCGATCATGACGGCCTGTTCTACAGCATCAGCGCCGAGGGCAGCTACGACGAGAATGTCGAGAAGACCAGCCCGAAATTCTCCGGTGCGATCAGCAACCGCTTCAGCCTTGGCGATGGCGTCGACAACTTCGGTGTGGCCGCAGCCCTCAGCTGGCAGGAGCGCAAGTTCGGTTCGGACAACGTCGAAACCGGAGGCAAGTGGGACTTTGCCGACGATGGCGCACGCCTGGAAGAGTTCGAGCAGCGCGACTACGAGATCACCCGCGAGCGCACCGGTTTCGGGCTGAACTTCGACTACAAGCCGGATGACGTCAGCAGCTATTACCTGCGTACGCTGTACAGCCGCTTCAAGGACACCGAAACGCGCAACGCCGCCGGCGTGGAGTTCGAGGACGCCCAGTTACCCGGCGATACCGGCGATGCCGAAGGCTGGCGCGAGCTGAAATCGCGCGAGGAAATCCAGACCATCCAGTCCTACGTGTTCGGCGGCGAACGCATGATGGGCCTCTGGACCCTGAGCGGACAGGTCGGCTACAGCCAGTCCCGCGAGCGCAATCCGGGTGGCATCTCCGGCGCGACCTTCGAAGGCGACTTCGCCGACGCCGGTTTCTCCAGCAGCCGCAAGCCGCGCCTGACAGTGGATTCGGCCTTCTACGATCCGGCTTCCTTCGAGCTGGATGAAGTGGAGTGGGAGAAGAGCGATACCCGTGACCGGGAGAAGAACATCCGCCTGGACCTGGCCCGCGACTACGACATCCAGGGCTACGCGGCGCAGGCCAAGTTCGGCGGCAAGCTCAGCCGCCGACACAAGGACAACGACAGCGAGGTCTGGGTCTATGACGACTTCGACGACCTGACCCTGGCCGATTTTCAGGGAGGCAACGTCGACTACGCGCTCGGCCGCTTCGGCCGCGGCATCAGCGCCTCGGCGATCAAGGGCGCCATCGCCGGGCTGGACGCCAGCGAGTTCTACGACGAGGAGGAGTCGCGCATCAATGACTTCGACATGCACGAGGACATCAATGCCGCGTACCTGATGAACACGGTGGACGTTGACCGCTGGCGTGTCATCGCCGGCCTGCGCTACGAGGGCACGCGCTTTCGCGCCAAGGGCACCGGCATGCGCGACGACCAGTTCGAGTCCATTTCCAGCAGCAACGACTACCACCACTGGCTGCCCGGCCTGCACGTGCGCTACCAGCTGACCGATGACACGCTGATCCGCGCCGCATGGACCAACAGCGTGGTACGCCCGACCTTCGGCCAGCTGGCACCCGGTTTTGTCATCGATGGCGACGACGCCGAGTTCGGCAACCCCGATCTCAAGCCGCTGGAGTCCGTCAACTACGACCTCGGCATCGAGCACTACATGGGCCGCGCCGGCGTGGTGTCCGCCTACCTGTTCTACAAGGACATCGACAACTTCATCTACAACACCGACCTGGCCGGCACCGGCCAGTGGGCGGCGTTCGACGAAGCGCTCAGCTTCCAGAACGGCAGCAGCGCCAAGCTCTACGGGCTGGAGCTGGCCTACTCGCAGAAGCTCGACTGGCTGCCGGCGCCGTGGAACGGTTTGTTGCTGGGCGCCAATGCCACCTTCAGCAAGTCCGACGCGGACATCGAGGGGCAGGGCATGCGCCGCAGCATCGACCTGCCGAACCATTCCGATACGGTCGGCAACCTGATGGTCGGCTGGGAAAACGACCGGCTCAACCTGCGCCTGGCCGCCAACTACAAGTCCGACTACCTGTACGAAGTGGCCGGTATCGACGACAAGGCCCACGACCTCTACGTCGACGACCAGCTGTTCGTCGACTTCAAGGCCGGTTACTTCATCACGCCGAGCCTGCAGCTGACCTTCGAGGCGCTGAACCTGACGGACGAGTCCTATTACGTCTACACCGGCCGCCGTTCCTACAACGCTCAGTACGAAGAGTACGGCCCGACCTACAAGCTCGGCCTGACCCTGACCCACTTCTGACCCCTTGCCGCTCCGGTGCCCGCCGTTCCCCTTTACGGCCGGGCACCGGCCTGCGGCACCTGAATGGATATCGCATGAACGCATTACCCAAAACCCTGCTGCTCGGCCTGTGCATCACCCTGGCCGCCTGCCAGTCCGCCGGTCAGGACAAGGCGCCACAGAGCACGCGGCTGAGCATCACCACGCCAGCGCAGACGGGCCTCGAATACGCGCAATTGCTGGCCGGCAATGGCCCCTGGGCGGATGCCGAGCGCGTCCAGCTGGACACGCAGGGCCTGCGCCTGCTGGACAAGGCCGGCAACACACTGGCCCAGCACAGCGGGCGTTTCGAGGGCCTCGACCATCGCCTCGAACGTCGGGGCCTGCTGCTGGCCACCGTGGAGCGCAAGCGCCAGCAGGCGATGCTGATCGGCCTGGATGACAACCGGACCTGGAGCCAGCCGCTGTATCTGCCGCGCACCGCGTTCGCCATCGAGGGGCTGTGCCTGTACCGCGACAGCGCGCGCAACGACTTCGTATTCCTGCTCGGCGAGGAAGGTGTCGGCGAGCAATGGCTGGTGGGCAGCCAGGGCCGCCTGCTCGGTGAAGCACGGCGCGTGCGCGGGCTCAGCCTGCCGCCGCAGAGCACCTTCTGCCAGACCGATGACATGGCCGGGCAGCTCTACGTCAACGAGGAGAACGTCGGCTTCTGGCGCTACCCGGCGGATGCCGAGGCGCCGCTGCAGCGTGAGCCGGTCGATCTGGTCAAGCCGTTCGGCGCGCTGACAAAGGTGGCGGCTGGCATGGCGTTGGTGCCGGGTGGTCTGTTGGCCCTGGATGCCGAGGCGCCGGCGCTGCACCTCTATCGCCAGAGCGAATCGGGTTGGCAGGCGGACGGCGTGCTGCCGCTGGACGGCCTCGATGAGCCGGAACGCATCAGCGCGCGTCGCACCTCCGAAGGAGTCGAACTGCTGCTGGCGGACGAGCACGGCCTGCATCGCGCCCAGCTGGCGTGGCAGCCACAGGCACTGCCGCATCCCGAACCCATCGTCAGTCTGGCGGCAGCGGTGGAGACCGGCCCGGTGCCCAGTCTGGGGGACGCCGCCGATGACCCGGCGATCTGGGTCAATCCGCGCGATCCTGCGCAGAGTCGCGTGCTCGGCACCGACAAGAAGGGCGGGCTGGTGGTGTACGACCTGGAAGGCCGCCAGCTGCAAAGCCTGACCGTCGGCCGGCTGAACAACGTCGATGTGCGCAGCGGTTTCCGCCTCGGCAGCAAGCGCGTGGACCTGGCCGTGGCCAGCAACCGAGACCACAACAGCCTGCACCTGTTCGCCATCGACCGCGCAAGCGGGGTGCTCCGCGATATCGGCCAGATCGCCACGCCGCTGAGCGATATCTACGGCCTGTGCATGTTCCAGAACCGCCAAGGTGTCACCTATGCGATCGCCAACGACAAGGACGGCACCTTCGTCCAGTACCGCCTCGATGGCCAGTCCGGCCAGCCGCACGGTGAGCTGGTGCGGCGCTTCAAACTGGACAGCCAGCCCGAGGGCTGCGTCGCCGATGACCGTGGCGAGCGGCTGTTCGTCGGCGAGGAGGACGTCGCGGTCTGGGTGGTTGATGCCCGTGCCGAGGTACCGGCAGCGCCCCAGAAGGTGATCGGCGTCGGCGGGCCGGTGTACGACGACATCGAAGGCCTGGCGCTCTACCACGGCGAGGGTGGCGATTACCTGGTGATCTCCAGCCAGGGCAACGACAGCTACGTGGTGCTCGATGCCCAGGCGCCGTATGCCGTGCGCGGCGCGTTCCGCATCGGCCTGAATGCCGAGCGCAGTATCGACGGCGCTTCGGAAACCGACGGGCTGGAGGTCACCTCGGCGAACCTCGGCGGCATCTGGAGCCGCGGCATGCTGGTGGTGCAGGACGGCCGCAAGCGCATGCCCGAAGGCACGCAGAACTACAAATACCTGCCCTGGTCAGCCATCGCCGATGCGCTGGGTCTGGATTGACGTCATCGCCCGGTAACCGACCCGCCATCCAATAGCAGCTGCCCATGCGGGCAGGAGGAAAAGATTCATGCAAACGACTCTCGAGCACATGTCCGTCTGGGGCCTGATCAGCGAGGCCAGCCTGGTGGTGCAGGCGGTGATGGTGATCCTGGTGCTGGCTTCGGTCTCCAGCTGGTACCTGATTATCCGTCGCAGCGCCGCGCTGCACCGCAGCGAACGCCTGCTGCGCAGCTTCCAGCAGCGCTTTCGCCAGGGCGGCGATCTCGCCCAGCTCTACCGCGAAGGACAGCAGCAGCCGCTGCCGGAGGAGGCCGCGTTGCAGCGCATCTTCCTCGCCGGTTACGGCGAGTTCGCCCAACTTCAGCGTGAAGCGGGCATCGCCCCGGATGCGGTCGCCGAGGGCGTGGAGCGCAGCCTGTACGTCGCCATTGCCGAGCAGGAGGAACGCCTGGAGAAGGGCCTGCAGTTCCTCGCCACGGTGGGTTCGGTGAGCCCCTACATCGGCCTGTTCGGCACCGTGTGGGGGATCATGAACTCATTCCTCGGCCTTTCGCAGGTACAGCAGGCCACGCTTTCCACCGTCGCGCCGGGCATCGCCGAAGCGCTGATCGCCACGGCCATCGGCCTGTTCGCGGCGATTCCCGCGGTGATGGCCTACAACCGCTTCGCCGCCCACGGGCAGACGCTGGTCGGCCGTTACTACGCCTTCGGCAACGAGCTGCAGGCGCGCCTGCATCGGCGCCTGCACGCTGCTTCGCCCAGCGTCGCCGCAGCCGCCTGAGGAGGTCAGCAATGCTAGTCAGGCCACAGCGCAAACACGGGCCCAAGGCGGAAATGAATGTGGTGCCCTATATCGACGTGATGCTGGTGCTGCTGGTGATCTTCATGGTCACCGCGCCGATGCTGGTGCAGGGCGTCAAGATCGAGCTGCCGAAGGTGGCGGCCGAGGCGCTGCCGGTGGAGAACGAGCGGCAGATCCTGACGCTTTCGGTGAAGGCCGACGGCGGCTTCTACTGGAACCTCGGCAGCGAGCTGGACGTCGAGAACCAGACCGACAGCGCCGTCGACCTGGCCGAGCTGCAGGCCAAGGTCGGCGCGGTCATTGCCGCGCGGGGCGACACCCAGGTCTATATCCGTGCCGACGAGGCGGCGGACTACGGTCGTGTGGTCGCCGGTATCGCCGAGCTGCAGCGCGGCGGGGTGGTCAACCTGGGCCTGATCACCGAGGCGCCGGCCGCTGCGGAGCAGGAGCAATGATGGCGCTCGGCTTGTCGGCGCCGCCCGCGGCCGTGCTCAAACAGCGGCGATGGACCGGTGCCGCTGGCGCGGCGCTGACCACGCTGGGCTTGCATGCCGGGCTGTTCGCCCTGCTGCTGACCAGCTGGACGCCGACGATGGACGCACCGGTTGCCACCCAGGTGATGCAGACCCAGCTGATCAGCCTGCCGCCGCCGGTGCCAGTACTGCCCGAACCGCCGGTTGCGAAACCGGTCGAAGCGCCGCCGCCCCCCGTTCAGGTCGAAGCGCCACCACAGGTGGAGCAGGCCGACCTGGCCTTCAAGCGCGCCGAACGGGAGCGCGAAGCCGAGCAGCAGCGCAAGCAGCAGCTGGAACGTCGCCGCGAGGAGCAACGCCGCCGTGACGAACAGCAGCGTCGGGAGCAAGAGCGTCTGGCCGAGCAGGCACGGCTGGACGCGCAGCGCCGCCAGGCCGAGGCAACGGCCCGTGCCGAAGCGGCCGAGCGTGCCCGGCAGGCGGCTGCCGCGGAGGCAGCCAGCCGCCAGTACCAGCCGATCGCCAAGAAGCCGCCGGTCTATCCGCAGCGGGCGCTGGACGCCGGGCTGCAGGGCGCCTGCACGGTGAGCTACACGGTGGACGTCCAGGGACGGGTGCGTTCGCCCAAGGTGGTTGGTGACTGCCATCCGCTGTTCATCCGTCCATCGCTGATCGCGGCCCAGAGCTTCCGCTACCAGCCACGCATCGTCGATGGGCGGGCGGTGGAAGTGCCCAACGTGCAGAACACCTTTCATTACCGCATCGAGTGATGCGGTTCAGCCATTCAGGATTCGTTTCGATGAAACAGGATTTCAGCGATTTTCACGCCAGCATCGCCGCCCATGATGACCAGGCGATCAACCCCAGCCGCAACGCGCCGCTGCAGGATGTCATCGATCGGCGCCGCCGCGGCCTGCTCAAGGGCGGCCTGGGCCTGGCCGGCATTGCCTTTCTCGGCGGCGCACTGGCCGGCGCCCGGGCTGCTGCCGGACCTGCGCGACTGATCGGTTTCCAGGGCATTCCGGCGCAGCTCGACCCGCAGTTCGACCGGGTCGAGGTGGCGCCAGGGTACAGCGCGCGGGTGTTCTTTTCCTGGGGCGACCCGGTGCTGGCCGATGCGCCTCAGTGGCAGGCCGATGCCAGCGACGACTGGCAGGCGCAGCTCAAGCAGGCCGGCGACAACCACGACGGCATGCATTTTTTCCCGTTCCCCGATGCGCCGGACAGCCACGGCCTGCTGGTGATCAATCACGAGTACGTCAACCCGACGCTGCACACCGACGGCATGCGTCTGGAGGAAGGCCGGCGCCCGCTGGAACAGGTGCGCAAGGAGCAGGCGGCCCACGGACTGAGCGTCATTGAAGTGCGCAAGGATGCCCGTGGCCAGTGGCAGCGGGTGTTGCCGTCGCGCTACAACCGGCGCCTCAGCGCATTGACGGAGATGGCCATTTCCGGGCCGCTGGCCGGCCATCCGAGCATGAAGACCGTCGCCGACCCGGATGGCAGGACCGTTCTGGGCACGCTGAACAATTGCTCCAGCGGCTTCACCCCCTGGGGCACCTATCTGATCTGCGAGGAGAACTGGCACAACTACTTCGTCAACCACGATCCGCAGGACCTGGCGGCGCGGGTCTCGCACCAGCGTTACGGCATCGCCGGCAGCGGCTTGAGCAAGCTCTACGGCTGGGAAACCGCCGATCCGCGCTTCGATGCCACGCCGCGGGCCGACCAGCCCCACGGTGGCTACGTCAACGAGCCGCACCGCTTCGGCTGGGTGGTGGAAGTCGATCCGTTCGCCCCTGACAGCGTACCGGTCAAGCGCACCGCGTTCGGCCGTTATTGCCGCGAATGCTCGGTGCTGTCGCTGGGCGAGGACGGCCGCATGGCGTTCTACTCGGGCGACGACACCAAGGGCGAGTATGTCTACAAGTTCGTCCCCAACGGTCGCTTCGTGGCCGGGGCGGACGCCGACAACCGCCGCCTGCTGGATGAGGGCACGCTGTACGTTGCCCGCTTCGACGCCGACGGCGGCGGTGAGTGGCTGGCGCTGGTGCATGGCGAGCACGGGCTGACCGCAGAGAACGGCTTTCCCGGTCAGGCCGAGGTGCTGCTCAATGCCCGCGCTGCCGCTGACCGCGCCGGGGCGACGCCGATGGATCGGCCGGAATGGGTCGCGGTGCATCCGCAGACCCGCGAGGTCTACGTAACGCTCACCAACAACGACGGGCGTGGCGACAGGCAGCCTGTGGACAAGGCCAACCCGCGACCGAACAACCTGCACGGCCAGATCCTGCGCTGGCAGGAAGACGGCGGTGATCCGACCGCCACGCGCTTTGAGTGGGAGGTCTTTCTGCTCGCCGGCGAGCGCAGCGGGGCGCGGGACGCCCAGGGCAACCCGGTGGCGGCCAATCTGGTCGGTACCATCGACGGCGACTGCTTCTCTTCGCCGGATGGTCTGGCGTTCGATGCTGCTGGCCGGCTGTGGATCGAGACCGATTTCGACGACGACCAGCCAGCCATGCAGGCCATGGGCACCAACCAGCTGCTCTGTGCCGACCCGGTCACCCGGGAGGTTCGGCGTTTTCTGGTGGGTCCGCGTGGTTGCGAGATCACCGGCATCACCTGGAGCCCGGACTACCGCGCCATGTGGGTGAACGTGCAGCACCCGGGGCTGAGCTTTCCGGCCAGCGACGGCCAATCACGCCCGCGCTCGTCCACCGTGCTGATCACCAAGGACGATGGCGGCGTGATCGGCAGCTGAGGCGCTCGTCAGCACAGCTGCTCGATGGCATCGAGCAGCTCGTCCTGACTGAACGGCTTGGCCAACCGGTGCAGCGGAAGCGCCGGCGCGGTGGAGGGCAGTTCGGCGTAACCGGAGACCAGCAGGATCGGCAACTGCGGGCGGGTCTCCCGCACCACGGCTGCCAGCTGCGCACCGCTCATCAGCGGCATGGCGTGGTCGGTGATCAGGATGTCGACCTGGTTGACCTGCAGCAGATCCAGCGCTTCCCCGGCCGACCGCGCGGTGAGCACTCGATGTCCGGCCGCTTCCAAGATGCCGGCGGTGCTGAACAGCACCAGCTCGTCGTCGTCCACCGCCAGCAGGGTCAGCGGCTTCGTCGTGCGCCGGGGGCTTTCATCGGGTGCCGGCGTGGAGACAGGCGCCGATGCAGGCGCGTTTTCCGCCGCCAGGGCCGGTAGCCAGATCTCGGCGGTGGTGCCCGCACCGGGCGAGCTGCGCAGCACCAGCCGACCGCCGGATTGCTCGGCCAGCCCATGGACCATGGACAGCCCGAGCCCGGTGCCCTTGCCGACCCCCTTGGTGGTGAAGAAAGGCTCGGCTGCGCGCTTGAGGGTCGCTTCATCCATGCCGCTGCCGTTGTCGTTGAGATCCAGGCGCACATAGCGGCCGGCGGGCAGGCCGTTCTGCTCCTCGGGTAGCGTCAGCTCTTCGGCGGCGATGCGGATACGGCCGACGCCGGACATGGCGTCACGCGCATTGGCGGCGAGGTTGAGCAGGGCGGTTTCCAGCTGGTTGGGATCGGTCTTCACCTGCGCCAGCCGGGCCGGCAGCTCGACCTGCAGCTGGATGGTCGGGCCAAGCGAGCTGAGCAGCAGCTCCTTCATGCCCGCGATCAGCTGCGGCAGGTCGATCGGTTTCTTGTGCAGTTCCTGCTTGCGGGCGAAGGTGAGCATGCGCGCGGTGAGCGAAGCGCCGCGTTCGGCACCGGCTCTGGCATTGTCCACCAGGCGCAGCAGCGCGGGGTCGGCGGGCATGCGCCGACGCAACAGGTCGAGGCTGCCGAGCACGGCCATCAGCAGATTATTGAAGTCGTGGGCGATACCTCCGGTGAGGTTGCCCAGCGCCTCCATCTTGTGCAGCTGCTGCAGCGCCTGTTCGGCGTTCACCCGTTCGCTGATGTCCAGCGCCTCGGGTACCAGGGCCACGATGCTGCCGTCCTCGCCCGGTACCGGGCGCATGGAGAAATCGAAGACGCGCACGCCCTGGGGCATGTTCAGGGTCATGGTCACATGCTCGGTGGCGCCGGCCGCTACCCGCCGTGTCATCTCTCGCATCACCTCGGGCATACCCGGTGTCGCGGCGAACCAGGGCGATTCCCAGAACGGCATATAGGCCAGTTCGTTGAAGCGGGCGCTGATGCCGGCCAGGGCCGTGGCGTTCACGTAGAGAATCGCGCCGTCCGGCGCGAGCATCGCCATGTACAGGTGCGAGGTCTCCAGTACCGCGCGGATGTTGGCCTCGCTGCGGGCCAGCGCCGCGGTGCGCTCGAGCACCTTGGCTTCCAGCTGTTCGAGGAAGCTCTGCTCGCGCTGGCGCACCGCAGCGGCGGAACGCACCCGTTCGATGTGGGCCCAGGAACGGTCGGTGACCTCGGTGAGCAGGGCCAGCTCGCAGGCGCTCCATGCCCGCGGTACGCGGCTGTGAATGGCCATCAGTGCGGTCAGCCGACCCTCCTTGACCAGCGGCATGCAGATGGTGGCGGCGATGTCGAGTTGCTGGAAGGTCGCCGCGTCGGCGGCGGGCAGGCGGGCGAGGTGATCGTCGACGATGAAGGGTTCGCCGGCGCGCAGCTTCTGGACCGCCAGACTGCCGAACGCGGCGAGGCGGTAGTGGCCGACGATGCTCATGCAGCCCGGCGCCGACCAATCGCCACGGATGGTGAAGCTGTCCTGGTCGGGCTCCATGTCGGCGTAGGCGCAACTGGACAGTCCCAGGTGTTCGCCGAGCATGCGCGTGGTGGTGGCCAGGATGGCATCGGCATCGACACTGCGCGCCGTCTCCTTGGACAACGCATCGAGGAAGCGCAGGCGCTGCTCGTTTTCACGCAGCGCCAGGTCGGCTCGGGCACGCTCGGTGACATCGTGGCCCTCGACGAAGATGCCACCGACGTTGCCATCGATATCGGTGACCGGCTGGAAGACGAAATCCAGCACGCGGTCTTCTTCCGCTGCGCCGCGGGTGCGCTGCAGACCGATGTGAATGCCGGAGCCGACGAAGGCCTCGCCGCTGCGGTAGACCCGGTCGAGGATTTCGATGAAGCCCTGGCGCTCCACCTCCGGCAACGCATCGCGCACCGGCTTGCCGATGATCTCGCGCTCGCCGACGAGCCGGCAGTAGGCCGGGTTGACCATTTCGAATACGTGCTCGGGGCCGCGCAGCATCGCCATCATTCCCGGCGCCTGCTCGAACATCTCTTGCAGGCGTGCCTGCTGGCCTTGCAGCTCACGCTCGGCCATTACCCGTTCCGTGGTTTCCACGACCATGGCAATCACGCCGGCCGGCTGCGCCTGCTCGTCGAACACCGGCGAATAGTCCAGGTTCATCCAGGCGCGGGCCGGGCGGCCGTTGCGGTACAACGCCAGCTCCTGATCCTTATAGGAGAGCGTGCCGCCGGCCAGGCCGACCTTCATCACGTGGTCGTTGAAGTCCGCCACTTCCGGCCAGCCCAGGCGCACTTCCGAGCCCAGCAGCTGCGGATGACGGCTGCCGGCGAACCCGGAATAGGCGTCGTTGTAGATCATGATGCCGCGCTCGCCCCAGAGCAGGACGATGGGTGTTGGCGAGAGCAGCAGCATCGCCGTGACGGTCTTCAGGCTCTGCGGCCAGTCCCGCAATGGCCCCAGCGGAGTGCTGGACCAATCGAAGCGTCGGATCAACGTGCCCAGCTCGCCACCGTCCGGGAGGAAGCTGTGGCTCGCATCATCAGGCGTGGGGTTGGCTGCTGGTTCCATCAGAAGCGTTCCGTCATCCGGTAGAGGGGCATTCGGCTCGGCCGAAACATAGGCTGTTCAGCTCGGACAGCCATTTGCGCGCGAAATCCTGCAGGCGAAGCTGCCCGGCGCCTCATCTCAGCGAGTTTGCCTGCCGTTCGTTCCCGCGGCAGCCAGAGTACAGGGAAAAACCCTTACCATATCAATGATATGTGAATGGTCACGGTGAATTTCCGATGCTTTCTGCCGTCAAGCGCTACAGGTCCCTGGTCGCCGGGGTGCTGAAGCGCTGCTTTCCACGCACCTCGGCCCATCTTCGCGACGAGGACGAGCTGCTGTTCCGTCGCTGGGGGCATGGGCCGGACAAGGCGCAACCGCAGTCCACGGGCAAGCGCAGTGGCAAGGCCCAGGGCAAGGCCAGGGGCGCCAAGGGCAAGGCCAAGCCGAAGTCGGCAGCCAAGGCGGACGCCAAGGAAGGCGGCCCTGCCAAACCCCGGCGAGCGGCTGCGCAGGGCATCTACCCGGCGGCCGCGCTGAAGGTGGACGAGGGCCAGGTTCGTGCCATGCGCGAGCGTGTCGAGCAGGCGGTGGCAGCCGGTATCGTCAGCGCGCCGTCGGAGGAACAGTGGGCGATGATCCTGGGGCGCAGCCCGCTGACGCGCATCTTTGCCGGCGCCGGTTCGGGCAAGTCGACCACCTTGCTGCTGCGCGTGGTATTCATGCTCTGCCACCTGGGCATCGAGCCGGGACGGCTGACGGTGATCTCCTTCACCAATGCCTCCTGTGGGCAGCTGCGCGAGCAGCTGCTGCGGGTCCTGGCGTTCTGGCAGTTCCCGTTCGACGAGCGCCAGGCGCGCCAGTGCGTGCGCACCTTCCACTCGGCCATGGCACAGCTGGCGCGCGAAGTGCTCGGCACGGCGCAGTGGTTCGAGCAGCTGGACGACAAGGCTGCCGCGGGCGACGAGCCGGACAACCCGCTGGCGAATGCACGGTTGCGTCCGGCACAACAGCGCCTGCTCAAGCAGGCCTACCAGCGTTGCTATGCCGAGCAGCCGGATTTTCGCGAGCAGGTGCACCGGCTGCTCGATCTGCCCGGGCCGGCGGTCGAGCCTGCCAAGGGCAGGCGTGCCGCGCCAAAGGCGCCGGAGAAGCCCTTCAGCCTGGCCGGCGAGTTCGCGGCATTGCCGTTGTACGAGGCGTTTCACGTGCAGGCCGGATTCATCGAGAGCATCGGCCTGCGCATCGATCGCCTGCAGCCGTCCCAACTCGAATGCACATCCCGCGAGCGCCGGTTCATCGAGGCACTGATCACGTTCCACGGCTGTTTCCAGGCGGTGCTGCGCGAGCAAGGTCTGCAGACCTTCAATGCCGCGTTCCAGCAGCTCGGCGAGCGCCTGAACGCCGCTGATAGCGTACCGCCGGCGAGCCTCGCACCGTTCCAGCACCTGCTGATCGACGAGTTTCAGGACATCTCGCCGCAGATCGTCCAGTGGTTGCAGGCGCTGCATCGGCAGCTGGCCCGCCAGGGTTCGAGCCCGAGCCTGATGGCCATCGGTGACGACTGGCAGTCGATCTACGGCTGGCGCGGCAGTTCGCCGGAGCTGTTCATGGAGTTCGACCGGCACTTCCCGCGGCGTGGCGCCAAGGGCAGCGAAACGCTGCTGCTGGAAACCAACTACCGTTCCATCGAACCGGTGATTCGCGATGGCGAGGCGGTGCTGGCTGGTGTGCGCTTCAAACAGGCCAAGACCAGTCGGCCAAACCGGCCCATGCAACCGGGTGACCACGGCGTCCGGCTGGTCACCGGTTTCGAGCTGAACGGCGGACTGGCACAACTGGTCGCCGAGATAAAGGCGCAATGCGCCCACGTCGTCGAGCGTGGCAGCCGCGAGCGCACCGCGGTGCTGCTGCTTGGCCGACGCAACGACACGCTGCGCGCCATCCAGGCCGAGCTGGATCGCACGCTGCCGGTCAAGGCCTATACCATCCATCGCGCCAAGGGCCTGCAGGCGGAGGTCGCCATCGTCGTCGACGACTGCCTGCCACCGCAGGCGCACCCGCTGCGCAATGCGCTGTATGCGTACTGCGGGTTCTTTCGCAACAGCTATGACCAGGCGATGGCCGACGAGAGTCTGCGCCTGGCCTATGTGGCGATCACCCGCGGCGTCAGTCGGGTGCTCTGGTACACGCGCAAGGCGCAGGGCGCGACGGCACTGTTGCGCCCGCGCGGCTAGCGCAGCAGCAGTGCAACGACCGCCAGCCCCAGCAGCAGCGACAGGCCTTTCCAGAACAGCAGCGGGTTGCGTTCCAGCAAGGGTGGGCGAGTGCGGTTGAGCAGCGCCGGGTTGGGCTGGCGCAACTCGAAGACGAACTCGGACAGATCGGCGTAGCGCCGCCGTGGATCGGGATGCAGCGCCTTGGCCAGCACCTCGTCGACCCAGGCCGGGATCTCGCGCTGGGCGTCGCGTACCGAGCGGTAGTGCAGGCGCTTCTGCGCGGCCAGGGTGCGTGCCTTGCAGACATCGGTGCCATAGGGCAGGCGACCGCTGAGCAGCTGGTAGGCGATCACCGCGAGGGAGAACTGATCCGAACGCGGCGAGCCCGCCTCCCCAAGGAAATACTCCGGCGCGGTGTAGGCGGCGGTGCCGAGCAGCGCCTCCTGCGGATCCGGGGCCTGTCGGTCGGCGAGCCCGGCAACCCGTGTCGAGCCGAAGTCGATGATCTTCAGCGTGCCGGTGGCGTCGATCAGCAGGTTCTGCGGGCGCAGGTCCTGATGCAGCATTTCCAGGCGGTGAAAGGCGCGCAGGCCGCGGGCGATCTGTTCGACGAAGCCGCGTACGGTGGTCAGGTCCGGCGTCGGGTGGTCGAGCATCCACTGCGCGAGCGTCTGCCCTTCGATGAATTCGCTGACCGTATACAGGTAGTGCCGCCGGCGTGGCGGCGGGCAGGCCTTGACCACGTAAGGGTTATCGATACGCCGGGCGATCCATTCCTCGAGAAGGAAGCGCTCGAGATAGGCCGGGTCGCCACGCTGATCGAGTGACGGCGTCTTCAGCACCACCTGCGCGCCGCTCTTTTCGTCGACAGCCAGATGCACGTGGCTGCGGCTGCTGGCATGCAGCTGACGAACGATGCGGTAGCCGTCGAACTGCATGCGCGGCTCCAGCAGCGGCGGCAGGGCCAGTTCGCCGAGCTGGCGCTGCACGTCGTCGGCCGCTTGCTCGGGCAGGCTGTCGATGCGCACCAGCTGCACGGTGAGGTTGTCATCGCTGCCGTTGACCAGCGCCTGCTCGACCAGCCGCCGCGCTGCAGCGTCCAGGTCGTCGGCATGGGTCGCAACGATATCGGCCATCGCGCGCGGATCGAGGTGCTCGTACACGCCGTCGGTGGCGAGCAGGAACAGGTCGCCCGGTGCCAGCGGGAGGTTGCGGTAGTCGATTTCCAGATGCGGGTTGATGCCCAGGGCGCGGCCGAGATAGCTGGTTTCGGCGCTGACACGCACGCGGTGATCCTCGCTCAGCTGTTCGAGAGTGCCTTCACGCAGGCGATGGATGCGCGCATCGCCGATGTGGAACAGGTGCGCGCTGCCCCCCTTGAGCACCAGCGCACTGAAGGTGCAGACATAGCCGCGGTCGCGGTCATAGCGGTAAGGGCCTTGGCGGGTCTGCGCGTGCAACCAGGAGTTGACTGCCACCAGCACGCGCTGCGCCGACTGTTTCACCGACCAGGCATCGGAGGTGCAGAAGTAGTCCGAGAGAAAGCTCGCCACTGCGGTTTCGCTGGCGATATGGCTGACCTCGCTGCTGCTGATGCCGTCGGCCAGCGCGATGGCGATGCCCTTGCTGGCGAGCTGCGCGTCGGTGGGAATGCAGGCGCCGTGAAAGTCCTGGTTGAGCGGCTTGCGCCCGGCGTCCGAATGCTGGCCGAGGGAGATGACGAGTTGGCTGGGCATCTTCGATCTGCACGAAAGCCCCGGACGCCAATGCGCAACCGGGGCTCTCGGCCGCACTCCCGATCAGTAGACGCTGCGCTTGGGCGCGGTGCGTACGTGGGTGGTGTAGAGCGTGAGGCCGGTGAAGGCCAGGCCGCCCACCAGGTTACCCAGCGCGGTGGGGATCTCGTTCCAGACCATGTAGTCCATGACCGAGAAGTCGCCGCCCATGATCATCGCCGAGGGGAACAGAAACATGTTCACCACCGAATGCTCGAAGCCCATGAAGAAGAACAGCATGATCGGCATCCACATGGCGATGACCTTGCCGCTGACCGAGGTGGAGATCATCGCGCCGACCACGCCCATCGAGACCATCCAGTTGCACAGCATGCCGCGCAGGAAGATGGTCGCCCAGCCCGCCGCGCCGAACTCCGCGTAGCCCAGGGTGCGGTCCTCGCCGATGTGCGAGATCTTCTCGCCGATAGGTCCGGGTTCGGTGGAAAAGCCCATGGTGAAGACGAAGGCCATCATGAAGGCCACCACCAGCGCACCGCCGAAGTTGCCGAGAAACACCCAGCCCCAGTTGCGCAGGATGCCGCCCACGGTCACGCCCGGGCGGCGGTCAAGCAGCGCCAGCGGCGTCAGCATGAAAACCCCGGTGAGCAGGTCGAAACCCATCAGGTAGAGCATCACGAAGCCCACCGGAAACAGCATGGCACCCACCAGCGGCGAGCCGGTCTGCACGGTCACCGCGACCGCGAACACCGCGGCAAGGGCCAGGATCGCGCCGGCCATGAAGCCGCGGATCAGGGTGTCGCGGGTGGACATGAATATCTTCGATTCGCCGGCGTCCACCATCTTGGTGACGAACTCGGAGGGGATGATGTAGGACATGTCGGTCTCTCTGAATGGCAGTACGGGCCAGGCCCGCGACGGCGGCCGCGGGGCGCTGGCTGAGCGATGTGGGTGGCTGGCGAGTCGGGGTCAGGTTCGCGCGGTCAAGGCCGCTCCCGCAGGATCGCTGCGGTGTGCAAGGGATGTTGCCCGGGCAACGGGCGGCGATCAGCCCAAGGCGATCTGTACCTCGTCGCCGACCAGGCGCACCGGCCATACCTGCAGGCGCTGTTCCGGGTACTCGAGGCAGCTGCCATCGGCTAGGCGGAAGTGCTGCTTGTACAGCGGCGAGGCGATCACCAGTTCGCCCTTGAGACTGCCGACGATGCCGCGGCCGATGACGTTGGCGCCAGACTTGGGGTCGCGGTTCTCGATGGCGAACAGCTGCTCGCCGTCGGCGTTGTCAGGCAGGTGGAACAGCGCCACCTGGGCGCCATCGTGCCAGGCCACCACACCGGAATTGGCGACCAGATCGGCACGGCTGCACAGCGTCTGCCAGGACGCCTGCGCGTTGGAACGGGAGTCGAGACGAACGACGTTGGACTGGCTCATCAGAGCACCTCCTGGGTAAGTGGGATCAGGTGAAGTTCGCTGGCGCGCACCGGCCGACGCTGGCCACGCTCCTTGACGAAGTGGATGTCCGGGTCGGCGCGCCCGTCGTTGACGAAGGTGCGGAAGCGCTTGAGCTTCTCCGGATCGGAGATGGCGTTGGCCCATTCGCACTGGTAGCTGTCGACCACGTGCTGCATCTGGCTCTCCAGCTCGGCGGCGAGGTTCAGGCTGTCGTCGAGGATGACGTCCTTCAGGTAGTCCAGGCCGCCTTCCAGGCTTTCGCGCCAGACCGAGGTGCGCTGCAGCTTGTCGGCGGTGCGCACGTAGAACATCAAGACGCGGTCGATGATGCGGATCAGCGTTTCGTCATCGAGGTCGGTGGCGAACAGTTCGGCATGCCGCGGGCGCATGCCGCCGTTGCCGCAGATGTAGAGGTTCCAGCCCTTGTCGGTGGCGATCACGCCGATGTCCTTGCTCTGCGCCTCGGCGCATTCGCGGGTACAGCCCGATACGGCGAACTTGATCTTGTGCGGTGCACGCAGGCCCTTGTAACGGTCCTCCAGGCGCAGCGCCATGCCGACGCTGTCCTGCACGCCGTAGCGGCACCAGGTGCTGCCGACGCAGGATTTCACCGTGCGCAGGCTCTTGCCGTAGGCGTGGCCGGTCTCGAAGCCGGCGGCGATCAGCTCGCCCCAGATGTCCGGCAGTTCGTGCAGCTGAGCGCCGAACAGGTCAATGCGCTGGCCGCCAGTGATCTTGGTGTAGAGGTCGTATTTCTTCGCCACCTGGCCGATGGCGATCAGCCCCTCGGGGGTGATCTCACCACCCGGGATGCGCGGCACCACCGAGTAGGTGCCGTTCTTCTGCATGTTGGCCATGAAGGTGTCGTTGGTGTCCTGCAGCGGAATCAGCGCCGGATCGGTGATCGGCTGGTTCCAGCACGAGGCCAGGATCGAACCCACCGTCGGCTTGCAGATGTCGCAACCGACATGGCCGCGGCCGTGCTTGGCCAGCAGTTCGGCGAAGCTCTGGATGCCCTCGACGCGGACGATCCCGTAGAGCTCCTGGCGGGTGTAGGCGAAGTGTTCGCAGAGGCTCTTGTCAACCGCCACGCCGCGCGCCGCCAGTTCGGCGTCGAACACCAGCTTGAGCAGGGCATTGCAACCGCCGCAGCCGGTGGCCGCCTTGGTCGCGGCCTTGAGCTCGCCGAGGTCGGTGACGCCAGCGTCGACCTGGCAGCACACCGCGCCCTTGCTGACGTTGTGACAGGAGCAGATGGTCGCGCTGGCCGGTAGGGCGTCCGGGCCAAGCGTCGGCGCGCCCTCGGTCTGCGGCAGGATCAGGCCGGACGCATCGGCCGGCAGCTTGATGCCGTTCTGCGCGTACTGCAGCAGGGTGTCGTAGTAGCTGTTGTCGCCTACCAGCACCGCGCCCAGCACGCGCTTGCCATCGGCGGAGACGACCAGGCGGCGGTAGCTGGCGCTGGCCTCGTCGATGAAACGGTAGCTCCGGCTGCCCGGGGTCGCGCCATGGGCGTCACCGATGGAGCCGACATCCACGCCGAGCAGCTTGAGTTTGGTTGACATGTCTGCACCGAGGAACGGCGTGTGCGCTGCGTCGGCCAGCTGCGCGGCAACGCAGCGGGCCATGCTGTAGCCCGGGGCGACCAGGCCGAACACGCTGCCGTTCCAGCTGGCGCATTCGCCGATGGCGAAGATCGCCGGGTCCGAGGTACGGCAGTCACTGTCGACCACCACGCCGCCGCGTGCCGCCAGTTCCAGGCCGCAGTCACGGGCCAGGGCGTCCTGCGGGCGAATGCCGGCGGAAAACACGATCAGGTCGGTTTCGAGAAATTCGCCGTCCTGGAAGACCATGCGGTAGGCGTATTGCTCGCCAACGATGATTTCCTGGGTGGCACGCGACAGGTGCACGCCGACACCCAGCGCCTCGATGCGCGCCTTCAGCGCCGCGCCGCCGGCATCGTCCAGCTGCACCGGCATCAGCCGCGGGGCGAATTCCACCACATGGGCTTCCAGGCCGAGGGACTTGAGGGCGTTGGCCGCTTCCAGGCCGAGCAGGCCTCCGCCGACCACCACACCGCGGCGTGCGCCGGTTGCGGCCGCGCGGATGCCGTCGAGATCCTCGAGGGTGCGGTAGACCAGCCGCGAGTTGCCTTCGGCACCGGGAATCGGCGGCACGAAGGGGTAGGAGCCGGTGGCCAGGATCAGCTTGTCGTAGGGCTGGCGGCCGTTGCCGGTGACCACTTCCTTGCGCTCGCGGTCGATCTCCAGCACCTGCTCGCCCAGGTGGGCCTGTACGCCATGGCGGCTGTAGTAGTCGGCTTCGCACATCGCCAACGACTCGGCATCGCGGCCGCCGAAGTACTCGGACAGGTGTACGCGATCGTAGGCGCGCTGGCGCTCCTCGCCGAACACGTGCACGTCGTAGCGGGCGAGGGCGTCCTGTTCGATCAGCTGTTCGATGCAGTGATGCCCGACCATGCCGTTGCCGACGATGACCAATGTCTCGTGCTTGAGCGGGGTGACGGTTGAACTCATAGCCTTTCCTCTCCAGCGGCTGCGGCACGCGGCCGGCAAAACGCAAAAAGGCGCCTGGAGCTGGGGTCAGCTCCAGGCGCCTTTGCCTGGTTTCAAAAATGTTGTGGGGGTGATTGGCCTGGCGTCGTTGCCTGGTTCACCCGGTCCCGTGCCTGCTGGCGGGCGGTCGTCGCTGACCGCCTGGGACGTGCTGCCGTGCTGGCAGCTGTTGCAAGGGAATTAGCAGGTTGCGTGCCAGCTATGCCGGGGCACCGCTGCAGCCCCCGGCCGGCGGGCCTGCGCGGGCTTGTCCGGGGGTGCGAATCGCCGCCGGCCGCGCGAGGCGGTTGAACCACTTCGGTGCGAAAAGGGCTGTGCGCTCACTGCTTTGGGGCGATTCGCGCGACGTCAGCCGCCGAAAGCCTCGCGAACCAGCTGCGGCAAGGCCTGGCCGGCGGGCAGGGCGAGCAGGTGTTCGTGCGCACTCTGCGGCGCCTCGCCCTGTGGGTTTACATGCACCAGCGTGGCGCCGCCGGCCCGCGCCAGATGTGGCACTTCAGCGGCGGGATAGACAACCCCTGAGGTACCGACCGACAGCAGCAGGTCGCAGGCCTGGGCAGCGGCGAAGGCGGCGCGCAACGCATCGCCCGGCAGGCTCTCGCCGAACCAGACCACGCCGGGCCGCAGGCGTCCGCCACAGTGGCGGCAGCGCGGCGGTTCGAGACGACGTCCGGCTTCGGGTTCGTCGGGTGCGGGCAGCGGCTCGGCCGGCTCACGGGCGCAGGCGAAGCAGCGTGGCCGGTGCAGGCTGCCGTGCAGGTGGATCACCTCGCGGCTGCCGGCGCGTTCGTGCAGGTCGTCGACGTTCTGCGTGATCAGCGTCAGCTGCGGCACATGGCTGGCGAGCTCGGCGATGGCCATGTGCGCGGGGTTCGGCCGAGCCTGGAGAACCTTCATCCGGCGCCACTCGTACCAGCCCCAGACCAGCGCCGGGTCGCGACGAAAGGCGTCGGCAGTGGCCAGTTCGCCCGGATCGAAACGCTCCCACAAGCCGGTGAGCGCATCGCGAAAGGTCGGGATGCCGCTCTCGGCGGAGACGCCGGCACCGGTGAACACCACGACATGGCGCGCCGAACGCAGGGACGAAAGCAGAGAGGCTGGGATCACGGGCGGCTCCGGTGGCTGGCTGGTCGGACATCAATAGCACCGTGTGACGGGCTTGCCAAAGGTTGCGCTGCACCGATTGCGGGGCGGGTGGCTACCGTCCGGCTGCTCGCTGGGCCCATCTGTCACCTACTTGACGGGCGTCAAAGCCGCCTGGCTCCGCTCCCGGATGATGCCGAGTACGCGAGATTCGAGGGTGGGAGGCGCTTATGCTTGGCTCAGTGACCTGGGACGAGGCCTTGGTACAACGTTACGGACAGTTCGGGCAGCTGCACTGCAGCTATCCGGCTGCGGTCGATTTCAGCGACCGTGTCGCACCGCTGGACCTGTTGCGCGCCCTGCGCGAAAGTCGCCGCGGCGGACGGCCGCTCTCCCTCTCCATTCATCAGCCGGACGGCGCTGGCCTGCAGCCCGAGGCCGCGGCGGCTTACCTGCAGCGGCTCGAGCGCGAGATCGAGCAGCTCGGCTGTCACGCCGGGCCACTGCAGGCGGTCGAACAGCTGCGCCTGAGCGTCGGCACCCTCGGTATCGAGGCGCTGCGCCGCCTGCTCAGCCAACTCAAGCGGCGCTTCGCCTTCGTCGAACCCCATGCCGGCAGTTTCCTGGCCGAGGTGGAGCTGGCCCATGTCGACTGGCCGCTGATCGGTGCGCTGCACGAGCTGGGCTTCAACCAGCTCAGCGTCGCGGTACCGGACCTGCGCGCCGACGATGGCGGCACGGTGGAGTACTTCCGCAGCTCGGCCCGCATCCGTGCGGTGATCGAGGCGGCACATGCGCTGCACTATCGCTCGGTGAACCTGGACCTTGGCTACGGTCGCTCCTGGCAGACCCCGTCGAGCTTCGCCCGGAAGCTGGCTTCGATCATCGAGCTCGCGCCCGATCAGGTCACCATGTTCGATTACCGTGACGCCGTGCCGGCCGCTGTCGGCCGCCTCGGCCTCGCGTCGCCGGCCGACACCCTGGCGATGTACCGGCACGGGGTGGAGCAGTTGAGCGCGGCGGGCTACCGCTACATCGGCCTGGGCAAGTTCGTGCTGCCGCATGACGACCTGGCCATGGCCCAGGAGATCGGCGCGCTGCACCATGACTTCTGCGGCTACAGCCTGCATGGCGACTGCGACCACCTGGGCTTCGGCGTCGGCGCCGTCAGCCGGGTGGGCGGCCTGTTCTGCCAGAACGCCGATCGCGTGCCGGCCTACCAGCGGGCGCTCGATCAGGGCCAGCTGCCCTGCGTTCGCGGCCTGCATGCCAATCACATCGATCCGTTGCACCGCCTGCTGCTCGAGCGCCTGCTCTGCACCTTCGCGCTGGATTTCGATGCCCTGAGCCTGCAAAGCGGCGTCGATGTGCGTCAGCGCTATGCGCAGCACTGGCCGGCGCTGCGCCAGCTGCACGCCGATGGTGTGATCGTGCTGGACGACAGCGGGCTGCGGGTTCCCGCGCAGGCGCGGTTGCTGGTCGCGGCAGTCTGCGCGGCCTTCGAGCAGCCTGGCGCGGTGACCATCGGCCACTCGGCCGGGAACACCGCGCGGCGCTGAGGGCCGTTACAGGGCGAAGCGACCACCCAGGCTGCCGAGGCGGCCGGCCAGTTCGTGCAGCTGGCGACCGCCGCTGTCCAGCGCGCTGGCATCCCCGGCGTTGCGTTCGGCCACCTGCTGCACGCTCTGCAGATGGCGGCCCATGTCCGCCGAAACGGCAGTCTGCTCGTGGGTGGCTGCGGCGATCATCTCGTTCATCTGGCTGATGGCTTCGATCTCGTTGGCGATGGCGTCGAGCAGGGCGGTGGTGTCCTGGCTGCTGCTGACGCAACGGGCAACGCTGGCGCGGCTGTCGTGCATCGCTTCGGTGGCCTGGCGACTGCCCTGCTGCAGTCGGCTGATGATGCCCTGGATTTCGCTGGTGGAGGCGGCAGTCTTGCGCGCCAGGCTGCGCACCTCGTCGGCCACCACGGCGAACCCGCGCCCCTGTTCGCCGGCGCGCGCCGCCTCGATGGCAGCGTTGAGGGCCAGCAGGTTGGTCTGTTCGGCGATGTTGCGGATCACTTCCAGCACGCGATCGATCTGCTCCGCTTGTGCCGCCAGGTCCTGCACCACGCGGTCAGTACCCTCGATATGTTCGGCCAGGGTGCCGATCTCGTTGCGCACGCCGCTGACCGCCAGGCGACCGTCACCGGCCTTGCGGCTCGCACCCTGTGCGGCCTGGGCGGCGCGATCGGCATGGCCGGCGACGTCGTCGATGGCCACCGTCATCTGTTGCATCGCCTCGACCATATAGGCGGTTTCGTCCAGTTGGCGGCTGGCGCCCTCGCGCAGCTGGCGTGTCGCCGTGCTCAGGTTGGCCGCGGTGCCGTCCAGCCCGGCGGTGTCGCGCACCACCGCGCCGACCAGTTCGCCGAGCTGGTCCAGCATATGATTGAAGCGCTGGGTGACCGGGCCACTGGCGCGGCTGCGGCGGCTCAGGTCGATGCGCTCGGGATGCGCGGTGATGGCGGCAGCGGCGCCGAGCAGGGCTTCGCCTTCGCGGGCTTCGGCATTGGCGCGGATCGCCAGGTAGATGAGGATGGCGCTTTCCAGTACCACGTAGAAGGCATGCAGGAACACCACGCCCCAGGTTCCGTCCGGCACCAGATAGACGCCCGCGCCCTGTCGCTGCAGGGCAAAGAAGCTCAGGTGATGCACCGCGATGGTGGCGGCCGCGACGACGATCGGTAGCCAGTCGCGGTAGTACACCAGGAATGCCAGCAGGGCGAAGATGCCGAAATGCATTTCCAGCAGACCATGGGCCTGGTTGATCTGCAGTGCGGCCAGCACCATGAACGCGGCACCGATCAGGCAGCGCAACAGACGCTGGCCAGGAATCAGCAGGTACAACGCGGTCATCGAGACGGCGGTCAGCCCGCCGATGACCAGCGCCTGTGCCCAGTTGCCATAGAACGCCGCGATCCCGCAGGAATAAGCCAGCAGAAACCAGATCACGCCGAGCATGATGCGGTCGGCCTTGAGGTAGTGCGCTTGCAGCGTGACGCTATCGGTGCTCATGGGTGACTCCGGATGATGTGCGGTCTGGTTATCGGCAGCCGAGGCGCCGAATTACTCGACATAGAGGGGTTTCCGACGAGTGCCCGGTTTGCCCAGCAGCAGCTGTGCGGTGCCGATGGCGCGCTCGAGAAAGCCGCCTTCGCAGTAGCACAGGTAGAACTCCCACAGGCGGTAGAACTGCTCGTCGTAACCGTGGCGCTCCAGCTCGCCACGCGCCTGGCGGAAGTTCTCGTGCCACAGGCGCAGGGTGCGCGCGTAGTGCTCGCCGAAGTCCTCCATGTGCAGCAGGTTCAGATCGGTGTGCTGCGTGGCGACATCGAGCATGCGCTGCAGCGAGGGCAGGGCGCCGCCGGGAAAGATGTAGCGCTGGATGAAGTCGACATTGCGCCGCGCCTGCTCGTAACGCTGGTCGCGGATGGTGATCGCCTGCAGCAGCATCAGGCCGTCGTCCTTGAGCAGCCGCGCGCACTGGCGGAAGTAGCCTGGCAGAAAGTCATGCCCCACGGCCTCGACCATCTCGATGGAAACCAGCTTGTCGAATCGTCCTTCGAGATCGCGGTAGTCCTTGAGCAGCAGCGTGATGCGGTCCTGCAGACCCTCTTCCTCGATGCGCCTTTGGGTATAGGCGAACTGCTCGTGCGACAGCGTCGTGGTGGTCACCCGGCAGCCATGGTGGATCGCGGCATACAGCGCCATGCTGCCCCAGCCGGTACCGATCTCCAGCAGATGATCGTCGGCTTGCAGATCGAGCTTCGCGCAGATGCGCTCCAGCTTGTGCAGCTGGGCGTCCTCCAGGCTCTGCTCGGGCGTGGCGAACATGGCCGCCGAGTACATCATGGTCGGATCGAGGAAGCGCTCGAACAGCTCGTTGCCCAGGTCGTAATGCGCGGCGATATTGCGCTGCGAACCGGCGCGGGTGTTGCGGTTGAGCCAGTGCAGCGCCTTGATCACCGGCTGGCCGAACAGCGCCAGCGCGCCGCGCTCGATGCTGTCCAGCACATCCAGGTTGGCAACGAACAGGCGGATCACGGCGGTCAGGTCAGGGCTGGTCCAGTAACCATGGATGTACGCCTCGCCCGCGCCGATGGAGCCGCGTGCGGCCACCAATCCCCAGAGACCGGCGTCGAGCACATGGATCTCGGCCTTCAGCGGGCTTGCCAGGTCACCGAACAGCTGCTGCTGATCCCCGTGGTGCAGCGTCAGCTGACCGTGACGCAGCTTGTACAGCTGATGCAGCACGGTGCGGCGCAGCAGGCCGGCGGCCAGTCCCATCCCGGCCAGCGGGTGGGCTTTGACGGTCAGGCTAGGGCTCTTCATGGCGGCCTCCTGTGGAGTGGGTAACGGCCAACCCGAACGGCTTCGTCGGGGGCCGATGGTTGAAGATCGGCGTGCGCTTGAGCAGCAGGCGCAGCGCCTGCCAATAGATGGCGAGCAGGGTCTTGGCGGTCATCCAGGGGAAACCGAACAGATAGCGATGCACGGCGCCGCGGCCAAGCGGCTGGCGTTCCAGGCCGAGGGTGGCGTCGAACAGCTTCAGTTCGCCCTGCCAGTCCTCCATGTGCACGCCGATGCGCCGGCCCGGCGGGTTGAAGCGCATGCGGTACTCCAGGGCCTCCGGCAGGAACGGCGAGACGTGGAAGGTCTTGGCCACGCTGCAGCGCAGATTGCGGTTGCCGTTGGCCGGCAGTACGTAGTGATAACGCTCACGCCAGGGCGTGTTGCTCACCTCGCAGAGCACCGCGGCGAGTTGCTCCTGTTCATCGAAGCAATAGAAGAAACTGACCGGGTTGAAGCACAGGCCCCAGCTGCGCGGCTGGGTCAGCAGGCGCACCGCGCCGGTGACCGGTCGACCCAGCGCTTCGCTCACGCGCTGGCGCACGGCATCGGCCAGTGCGATGCCCTGTCCGGTGTACTCCGGCAGGTAGTCGCGCTCGCGGAAGGAGAAGGGGGCGAAGCGCTCACGGCCACTCAGCGGTGAAAGGCCGAGCACCGCATCCTGCTCGGCCAGGTCCAGGTAGAGCAGCCCCATGCGGTAGCTGAACGCATGGGCGCGCGGCGCGAAACGCCGGTGCTGCACCCAGCCGCGGTACAGCGCGCTGTGTACGATGGCGCCGTTCACAGCGCGGCTCCGAAGGCTGCGGCGACGCGCAGGGCACTGACCACGCCGTCCTCATGGAAGCCGTTGCCCCAGTAGGCGCCGCAGAAGTAGCTGTGGTTGGCACCCTGCAGCTCTTCGGCGCGGGCCTGGGCGGCGACGCCGGCAAGGCTGTACTGCGGATGGGCGTAGGTGAAACGCGCAAGAATCTGCTCCGGATCGATGGCGTCGGTCTGGTTGAGGCTGACGCAGAAGGTCTGTGGCGCCTCGATACCCTGCAGGATGTTCATGTTGTAGGTGACGGCTGCCGGCTGCTGGCTCGGTCCGCCGAGACGGTAGTTCCAGCTGGCCCAGGCACGCGGGCGCCTGGGCAGCAGGCGGATATCGGTGTGCAGCACCACGTCGTTACCGGCGTAGCCGATGGCGCCGAGGATGTCGCGTTCCGCCTGGCTCGGCCGTGCCAGCAGGCGCAGCGCCTGGTCGCTGTGGCAGGCGAAGATGACCTTGTCGAAACGCTCGGCACTGGCCGGGCTCTGGATCGTCACGCCATGCTCGTCGCGCAGCACCTCGAACACCGGACAGTTGAGGCGGATATGCTGGCTGAAGCCCTTGGTCAGCGGTGACACGTATGCGCTCGATCCGCCCTCGACCACGTACCACTGCGGGCGGTCGTTCACCGACAGCAGCCCGTGGTTCTTGCAGAAGCGGATGAAGAACTCCAGCGGAAACTCCAGCATGTCGGCCGGCGACATCGACCAGATCGCCGCACCCATGGGCACGATGTAGTGATCGATGAAGCGCTGGTTGTAGCGACCCAGTCGGAGGTAGCTGCCAAGGGTGACCTGAGGGGTGATGCGACCGTTGTGGTAGTCGTCCAGCGCCTCGCGATTGAAGCGCAGGATGTCGCGCAGCATGCCCCAGAAGGGGGGCGAGAGCAGGTTGCTGCGCTGAGCGAACAGGGTGTTGAGGCTGTGCCCGTTGTATTCCAGGTCCCGCTGGGGGTCGCAGACCGAGAAGCTCATCTCGGTGGGCTTGTAGCGAACTCCGAGCTGCCCCAGCAGCTTGATGAAGTTGGGGTAGGTCCAGTCGTTGAAGACGATGAAGCCGGTGTCCACCGCGTAGTCGCGTCCGTGCAGGCGCACGTCCACCGTATGGGTGTGGCCGCCGATCCAGCTGGCCGACTCGAACACGGTGACGGCGTGCTGGCGGGCCAGCAGATGCGCACAGGTGAGACCGGCAATACCGCTGCCGATGATGGCGATCTTCATGGTTATCCTTCCTTGAGAGGCGTGCGCGCCAGTCGCCGACCGAGGGCGAACTGCAGGCGCGCGGGCAGGTGCGAGAACAGGCGCAGCACGGCGATGAACGGCGCGGGAAAGGCGATGTGCAGAGGGCGGCGTTCCAGGCGCCGGGCGATCTGTCGTGCAGCCTTGTCTGCCGGCCAGCGCATGGGCATGGGAAAGTCGTTGCGACGGGTCAGGGGTGTATCTACGAACCCCGGGCTGACCAGCGTGAGGTCGATGCCTTCGCTGGCCAGGTCCAGACGCAGCGATTCGAGCAGGTAGCGCAGCGCGGCCTTCGATGCGCCGTAGGCTCCGGCGCGCGGCAGCGGCAGCCAGGTCACCGAGCTGCCGATGCCGACCAGATGCGGTCGCACCCCCTGCCGCAGCAGGGGCAGTGCAGCCTCGATGCAATGGCCGGCGGACAACAGGTTGGTCTGCACGACCCGCTGCAGCAGGGCCGCCTCGAAATGCCGGGCGTCGATGTACTCGCAGCTGCCGGCATTGAGGATCACGCTGTCCAGCGCGCCCCAGTGCGACTCGATCGCCGCGCCGATGGCACGTACCTGTTCGCTGTCGGTGAGGTCGCCAGGCAGTGCCAGTACCCGCCCCGGATAGCGTCGGGCAAACGCCAGCAGCGGCTCGGCGCGACGTGCCGATAGCGCCAGACAATGCCCCTCGGCCAGCAGCAGACGTGTCAGTTCGAGGCCGATGCCGCTGCTGGCACCGGTCAGCCAGATCCGACGCGAGAGGTTCATGCCAGTCTCCGCTGCAGCCAGCGGATCGCCGAGCCGAGCAGCGGTACGTGCTGGTAGAGCAGCGCGCCGGCATCGAAATAGTCGCGATGCCGCTCCACCTTGCCGTCGGCGTTCCAGCGCAACAGCGAGCACCCTTCCAGGCTGATCAGCTGGCCGCGATTGAGGCGCGGGTGGCGAAAGCTCATCAGCCAGCGCAGGTAGCCCTGTCCCTCGCACACCTGGTCGTGGCTGATGAACTCGAAATGCAGCTGCTCGACGTTGGCGTACAGTTCGGCGAAATAACGCTGCAGTTCAATCAGACCGACCACCTCGTGCAGCGGGTCGGTGAAATGCACGTCATCGCTGTAGAGCTCGCCCAGGCGCTCCAGCTTGTCGGCATCCAGACTGGCGAACTCGGCCGCGAAGCGATGCAGGAAGCTGCTCATGGCCGGACGTCCGGCAGGTTGCGGAAGGCGTCCAGGGCTCGCGCGCGGCTTTCCCCGAGGTCGATGATCGGTGCCGGGTAATCGGCCTTGCCGAACAGGCTGCGCTGCGCGGATGGGTTGTGTATCTCGCGCTTGCCCAGTCCCTGCAGTTCCGGCAGCCAGCGGCGCAGGAACTGGCCGTCCGGATCGAAGCGCTGTGACTGGCTGATGGGGTTGAACAGGCGGAAGTAGGGCACCGAGTCGGTTCCGGTGGACGCGCTCCACTGCCAGCCGCCGTTGTTGGCGGCCAGATCGCCGTCGATCAGGTTGCGCATGAACCAGCGCTCGCCCTCGCGCCAGTCGATCAGCAGGTTCTTGCTGAGGAACATGGCCGTGACCATGCGCAGGCGGTTGTGCATCCAGCCGGTTTCCCGCAGCTGCCGCATCGCCGCATCGATGATCGGAAAACCGGTGCGGCCCTCTTGCCAGGCCTGCAGCTCGTCGGTCGCGCGGCGCCACGGCAGCGCTTCGGTCTCGGCGCGGAAGGCGCGGTGCATCGAGACCCGCGGGTAGCCGACCAGGATGTGCTTGTAGAACTCACGCCAGAGCAGCTCGTTGATCCAGGTGGTGGCGCCGGCGCTCCCGCTGTCCAGCTCGCCGCGGTTGCTTGCCACGGCCGCGTGCAGACACTGGCGGATGGAGATGACACCAGCCGCGAGATAAGCCGACAGCTGACTGGTGCCGGGCTCGGCCGGCAGGTCGCGGCGTTGGTGGTACTGGTGCAGATCGTCTTCGATGAACGCCGCCAGGCGGTGCTGGGCGAAGGTTTCGCCGGCGGGCCACAGCGTGCGCAGGTAGTCGCTCGGCCGATCGAAGCCGCGCACCTCGTCCGGTGGCACGTCGCTGGTGACGGTCATGGGTTGTTGCGGGGCCGGTGGCGCGACGCATGCCGGCAGCGACATCGACAGGCGTGCAAGGCAGGCGCGACGGAACTGACCGAACACCTTGAAGTAGCCACCCGACTGGGTGAGCACGCTACCCGGCGCGAACAGCAGCTGGTCGAGATAGCCGCGCACGTCGATGCCGGCGGCCCGCAGCCGGGCGGCAACGGCCTGGTCACGGCGCTGCTCGTTGACGCCATATTCGTCGTTGTAGTGCAGGCGCTGCACGGCCAGCTCCTGGCAGAGCTTGAGCAACGCGTCGGGCGCGGCCTGCCAATCCTCTGCGTCGCGAATCAGCAGCGGCACATTGAGCGCCTGCAGGCGGCCCGCCAGCTCGACGAGGTTGCGCAGCCAGAAGTCCACCTTGCAGGCGGCATCGTCATGGGCGAGCCACTGGCCGGGGGTGATCAGGTAGACCGCGACGGTGGGGCCGGCGGCCATGGCAGACGCCAGGGCGGTGTTGTCGCTCGTGCGCAGATCGCTGCGCAGCCAGATCAGCTGCGTCATGCGGCACCTCCCTCGCTGCCGGGCAACAGGCCGGCGTGCTGCAGGCACTGCAGGGCGCTCAGCGAATCGTGGGCCAGTGTCAGGCCACGCTGGCCCTGCAGCACCGGCGCGTGGATGTGCACGGCCGGGCCGGTCATGAACAGCGGTGCGGCGCTCTGTTCGAGCAGACGCGGCAGGTCTCGCTGCAGGCAAAGGCCCGGCAGGCTGTTGCTGGCATACAGCAGGACGGCGCGCGGCCGAATGCGTTCGCCGGCCAGACTCAGCTCGTTGAGCGGCACCGGCCATTCGATGACTTCCACCGGGCAGTCGGTGCTGGAGACCAGCCAGGCGCTCAGCCAGAGGCCGGGCGTGAAACTGTCCTGGTCGAGATTGACCAGCAGCAACGGGCGGCCTGCCTGCTGTCGTTTGTTGAAATAGATGCGGCTGCCCAGCTTGCTGCGCAGCCAGGAGTGGAACAGCACGCGCTCCAGCGATGCGCCGTACTGGCCCTGCCAGCGTCGCTCCAGGGCTTCGAGCAGCGGCTGCAGCAGGTGCTGGAAAAGCGTGCGCGGCGGGTAAAGGGCGACCGCGCGGTTGAATGTGTCATCCAGCTGCCGTTCGCTGAAGCGATCGATCGCCTGCAAGAGCTCCTCGAGCAGTGCAGACCACTGATTCTGCTGCGGCAGCTCCGGGGGCGTGCTGGTGCCGAGCAGTGTCTTGATCTGGCTGACCGCCACGCCGCGATTGAGCCAGGTGACGATGTCACGGATGCGCTCGATGTGGGTGTCGTCGTACAGCCGGTGCCCCTTGGCCGTGCGCAACGGCACGATAAGCCCGTAGCGGCGCTCCCAGGCGCGCAGGGTCACGGCGTTTACGCCGGTGATGCGGGCCACTTCGCGGATGGGCAGCAGGCCGTCGGCGGTCAGCTGCGCCAGGTCCGTTGGTTCGATCATGGTCAGATTCCGTTACGCAGACTGAGTGTTTCGGGGTGCGGCTGCAGGTAGGCCTGGCGCGCGATGTAGTGGTCCGGGTGACGGCGGAAGTGGTGCTTGAGCAAGGTCAGCGGCACTACCAGCGGAATCACGCCTTCGCGGTACTGGTCGATCAGCCGGCGCAGTTCACGGCGGTCGTCCGATCCGAGGGCATCCTTCAGGTAGCCGCTCAGGTGCAGCAGCACGTTGCAATGCGTGCCGCGAGTGGCGGGCTTCTTCAGCGCCCGCATCAGCTGGCTGAAGTAGCCTGGGGCGAAATCTTCCAGCGCGTGCTCGGCCAGGGCCGCGACCCGTCGGCCGAGCGCCTTGTATTCCAGCGGATTGCTGGCCATGAGCTGGTACTTGTAGCGCGAGTGGAAATCGACGATGGCGCGACGGCTCAGACCGGTCTGCAGCAGGCGCTGCCAGTCGGCGTAGGCGTAGACGCGGGTGAGGAAGTTCTCGCGCAGCACGGCATCGTTCAGTCGTCCATCCTCCTCGATCGGCAGATCGGGGCGTGCCTGCATCAAGGCCTGGGCGAACACGCCGGTGCCACCGCCGGGCAGGGTGTGGCCGTTGGCGGCATAGACCTTGACCCGCTCCATGCCGCAGGACGGCGACTTCTGCATCAGGATGTAGCCGCTGATGTCGTGCAGCTGCTCGGCGATCTGCCGACCGTAGGCGGACAGCGCGTCAGTCACGTCCAGCTCCGGGCGCACCGTACCGACCGCACGCGGCGCATCGGCATCGCCCACCAGGCGGATCGGTTCACGCGGCGTGCCGAGACCGATGGCCACTTCCGGGCAGACCGGCACGAATTCGAAATGCTGTGCCAGTGTCTCGCTGCACAGGCGCGATTCCTTGTGGCCGCCATTGAACCGCACCGGGTTACCGAGCAGGCAGGCGCTGATTCCGATTCGGGGGGTGGGGAGCATGGTGTGCATGATGACAACCTCTTGTACAAGATGAATTTCTGTACAACTTAATGTCATCATATTCCTCGTCTTGTACAAGTCAATATGCGATGTACAAGATCTCGCGACTTTTCTTGTACAAGAAGGCGGCTGCCGGCAGAATGACGCTCAGCAACGCGGTGTCGCATCCTTGGCGGACCGTCAATGCGCGCTTCAGGCTCGCAGCGTTACCGATGGTTGTGGCTCTTTCTGCACCGAACGGGGCGCCATCAGCTGTACATTCGAATAACCATGTATAGGTGTATGCTGTAGGCGAGGCGGGTCGACCCGCACAGCGCGCAGCGCAACAGGAGCTCACCATGAACATCTTGCTCACCGGCGGTACCGGGTTGATCGGGCGGGCGCTGTGTCGCCGCTGGCTGGCCGACGGGCATCGACTCTGGGTCTGGAGCCGCTCACCGCAGCGTGTGGCGCAGCTGTGCGGCGCCGAGGTAAAGGGCGTCGGCAGCCTGCAGCAGCTCGATGCGGTAGCGCTGGATGCCGTGGTGAACCTAGCCGGTGCGCCCATAGCCGACCGACCTTGGACCAAGGCACGCAAGAGCCTGCTCTGGGACAGCCGAGTGAGGCTGACCGAGGAGCTGGTGGAGTGGTTGGGCCGGCGCGAGCAGAAGCCGGCGCTGCTGATCTCTGGCTCGGCAGTCGGCTGGTACGGCGACGGCGGCGAGCACCGCCTGACCGAAGCTGATCAGCCGGTCACCGCCGACTTCGCCAGCCAGCTGTGCAACGCCTGGGAAGAGCGCGCCAGCGAGGCCGCGGTGTTGGGTATTCGCGTGGTGCTGATACGCACCGGGCTGGTGCTGGCGCGTGATGGCGGCTTCCTGCAGCGCTTGCTGCCACCGTTTCGCCTGGGGCTGGGTGGCCGGCTGGGCAATGGCCGGCAGTGGATGCCCTGGATTCATATCGAAGACCAAATCGGTCTGATTGATTTTCTTCTGCGGCAGCCGGCGGCCAGCGGCCCGTACAATGCCTGCGCACCGACGCCGGTACGCAACCTGGAGTTCACTCGCAGCCTTTCCCGCTGCCTGCATCGACCGGCGTTGCTGCCGGTTCCGGCAGCGCTGCTCAAACCTTTGCTCGGCGAACTTGCCGGGTTGCTGCTCGGTGGCCAGCACGCCCAGCCGCAGCGGTTGCAGGAGGAGGGCTACAGCTTTCGCTTCACCGATCTGGATTCGGGGCTGGCCGACTTATTGACGCACCCCTGAGCGGTGCACCCTGTGTGAAAATAGCGCGCCTGCCTGGAGCGAGGCGCCACCCTTTAACGTAGTCAGGAAGTTTGCATGACAGAGCAGGCGTTGTTGTTGGTCAATCTGGGTTCGCCAGCCTCCACGGAAGTCGCCGATGTGCGCCGCTACCTCAACCAGTTCCTGATGGACCCGTACGTGGTCGATCTGCCGTGGCCGCTGCGCCGCCTGCTGGTCTCGATGATCCTGATCAAGCGGCCCGAGCAGTCCGCACATGCCTATGCCTCGATCTGGTGGCCGGAAGGGTCGCCGCTGGTGGTCCTCAGCCGCCGACTCCAGGAGGCGGTGAAACCGCACTGGACAAAGGGCCCGGTGGAACTGGCGATGCGTTACGGCGAGCCGTCGATCGAAGGGGCGCTGAAGCGCCTGGCCGGACAGGGGGTCACCCAGGTGGCCCTCGCACCGCTCTATCCGCAGTTTGCCGACAGCACCACGACGACCGTCATCCAGGAAGCGCGCCGGGTCATCCGCGAGCACGGGCTGGATCTCAAGCTGTCGATCCTGCAGCCCTTCTATGATCAGCCGGAATACCTCGACGCGCTGGTGGCCAGCGCCATGCCGCACCTGCAGCAGGGCTTCGATCATCTGCTGCTGAGCTTCCACGGGCTGCCGGAGCGGCACCTGCACAAGTCCGATCCTACCGGGGCGCATTGCCTGAAGGGTGACGACTGCTGCCAGCGTGCCGAAGGTGCCGTGCTCGCCACTTGCTACCGCGCCCAGTGCATCCGCACTGCCGAGGGCTTCGCTGCGCGTGCCGGGCTGCGCAGGGATCAGTGGTCGGTGTCGTTCCAGTCGCGACTGGGGCGTGCCAAGTGGATCGAACCCTACACCGAGACGCGCCTGGACGAACTGGCCGAGCAGGGCGTGAAGAAGCTGCTGGTGATGTGCCCGGCGTTCGTCTCCGACTGTATCGAGACGCTGGAGGAGATCGGTGATCGCGGACGCGAGCAGTTCATCGAGGCGGGTGGCCAGGAGCTGGTGCTGGTGCCGTGCCTGAATACCCACGAGGATTGGGTCCAGGCGCTGGTCCAGCTCTGCAGCCGAGCGCCGCAGGCGCTGTAAGCCTCGCCTGCGGTGACGTCGCCACGGGCGACGCCCTGGCCGTCATGCGCGGCCGTGGGCGACGCCGTGCGCTGTGGCTGAAACCATCTCCTCCAGTTCCATCGCCGGCATCGGCTTGCCGAACAGATAGCCCTGGAACCGATGGCAGCCATTGCCGAGCAGCACGCTTCGTTGGGCTTCGCTCTCGACGCCTTCTGCAATCACCTCCAGCCCGAGTCCACTGGCCAGCGCACAGATGGCCCGCACGATGGTCAGGCTGCTGGCGTCGTCCGGCAGACGGCGGATGAAGGTCTGGTCGATCTTCAGCTCATCCAGCGGCAGCTGCTGCAGGTAGCTCATGGACGAATAGCCGGTACCGAAGTCATCGATGGAGAAACGGATACCGTGCTGCTTCAGGCGCGTCATGCGGGCGATGGCTTCGGGCATGTTGTCCAGCAGCAGGGTTTCGGTCAGTTCCAGCTTGAGCCTGGCCGGATTGGCGCCGCTGCGCTCCAGCAGGTCGAGCAGTTTCTCGACGAAATGATCCTGATACAACAGATGAGCGCTGAGGTTGACCGAGAGCGTCAGGTCGGCGAATGCCGGTGTCGCCGCCCAGCGCGCCAGCTGGCCGCAGGCCTGCTGCAGCACCTGCAGGTCGAGGGCATGGATCAATCCGGCGTGCTCCGCCTGGGCGATGAAGGCGGCCGGGCTCAGCAGCCCGCGTTGCGGATGCTGCCAGCGCACCAGGGCTTCGGCCCCGATGACCCCTGCGTTCTGTTCCAGCTGCGGCTGGAAGCTGAGCACGAACTCGCCATTCTTCAGGCCTTGGCGAATCTCCGCTTCCAGGCGCAGACGTTCCTGTACCGCCAGTTGCATGCGCGGGTCGAAGAAGCGCAGGGCGTTCTTGCCGGAAATCTTGGCCTCGTACATCGACATGTCGGCGCGCTTCATCAGCTCGTCGCTGCTGCAGGCCTCGCCGCCGAACAGCACCACGCCGATGCTGGCGCTGCTGTACAGGCCGAGTTCGTTGAGGCGGTACGAACGATCCAGCGAGTTCAGCAGCTTCATGCCGATGTGTTCGGCCTGGGCCGCGGCGCGTAGTGGGTCGTCGCCGAGGTTCTCCAGCATCACCACGAATTCGTCACCGCCGAGGCGCGCGACCGTGTCGCTGGCGCGCACCTCGGCATGCAGTCGCTCGGCGGCGACGCGCAGGACCTGGTCGCCGGTTTGGTGGCCATGCAGATCGTTGATGTTCTTGAAGTTGTCCAGATCGATGAACATCAGCGCGCCCAACTGGTTGCTGCGCCGGCTGGCGGCCATGGCCTGGTGCAGGCGATCGAGCAGCAGCCGGCGATTGGGCAGACCGGTCAAAGGATCGTAGAAGGCCAGGTTGTGGATCCGCTCCTCGGCCGCCTTGCGATCGGTGATGTCGGTAAAGGCGGCGACATAATGGGTGACCTCGCCGTGGACGTTGCGTACGGCACTGATGGTCAGCCACTCGGGAAATATCTCGCCGCTCTTGCGCCGGTTCCAGATCTCGCCTTCCCACACGCCGGTGGCTTCGATGCTCGACCACATGGAACGGTAGAAGTCCGGCCCGTGTCTCCCGGACGCGAGCAGGGCGGTGGTCTGGCCGATGGCTTCGGCGGCACTGTACCCACTGATGCGGCTGAAGGCGCCGTTGACGCGCAGGATGCGGTTCTGCGCGTCGGTGATAAGCATGCCTTGCTGGGATTCGAAGGCGATGGCCGCGATGCGGCGCTCCAGTTCGGTATTGACGCGATCGGTGATGTCGCGGCTCAGCCAGACCACGGCGCGCTTCTGCCCCGGAGGCTGTTCCAGAGGCAGCGCACGGCCTTCGAAGACCTTCGGGCCGCCGAGCGTCGGCAGGCTGTATTCGATCAGCTGCGGTGAGTCGCTGTTGAGGGTCTGCTGGATGAAACCGAGAAATCGCCGCTCCTCGGCCTCGGGCATGACGTCATGCAGGCGGCGGCCGAGCAGCTTGGACGGCTCGTCGTACAGCAGGCTGCGCTCGGCGCAGAGGATTTCCAGGTAGCGGCCGTCCTCGTCGAGCACCAAGAGCAGGTCGGGAATGGCCTGGGTGATGGCGCGCAACCGTGCCTCGCTGAAGCGCAGCGCCTGTTCGATCCGATCCCGCTCCAGCAGATCGTTGAGCAGCACGCCGAGGGTGGCAGTGGCCAGAGGAAGGATCAGCAGCGTCGGCAAGGCGATCTCCCGCACCGCCTCCGCGCCCAGCGGGCTTGGCAACAACAGGGCGATCAAGCCGAGCACGCCCAGGTGCAGAAGCACGCCGAACCCGAGCAGCTGCCAGAAGGCGATGCCGATCAGCCGCCTGCGCGAAGCGCAGCGGTAGGCCAGGCCGAGCGCGATGGGCAACAGTACATTGGCCAGCCCCGGTACCACGCCGGGCCCGCCCATCCACAGGCGAAACCCACCCGCCAGTACGCCCGCTATGCCCGCCACCAGTGGTCCGCCGAACAGCCCGGCCATGCTCAGTACCGCGGTACGTGCATCGAGGATGATGCCGGTCTGGCCGATGCTGGTGTTGAGCATGCCGAAAATGCAGGCGCTGCCGAACCAGAGGCCGGCGAGCAGTTTCGCGGTGCGTTGTCCGCTGCGGTTCCAGCTGCGGGTGGTAAAGGCCAGCAGCCAGCACAACGCGAGCAGCATGACCGCGTTTTCTACGACGGCATCGAGGGTCAAGACAGCATCCTAGGGCAAGAATGCCCACTGCAGGATTGTGGAAAATAGCAAATCGCCATTATTCCACGTCGAATGCGCTCGGCGGAACGAAACTTAGGTAGGGGTTCGCGGGAGGAAGTGCATGGCTGGCAGGCGGACCTCGTTCCGGCCCGCCGTCTGGTAGCGTGACTGGGCTTTCAGCGCTCCGCAAGCTTCGCCTTGAGTTCGCGGATTTCCGCTTCCAGCGCTTCGACTCGCTGCAAGGCGTCGACCTCGGCGGTGACGTTCTTCTGGATACCGATGAAGTAGGTCAGCTGGTCCGCTTCGTTGAATACCGGGGTGATGGACAGTTCGTTCCAGAACGGCGTGCCGTCCTTGCGATAGTTGCGGATGATCTGCCGGCAGGGCTTGTTGTTCTTCACCGCATCGCGGATGGCCTGGAGGCCTGGCTGGTCGCGGTCCTCACCCTGCAGGAAACGGCAGTCGCGATAGAGGATGTCGTCGACCGCGTAACCGGTCAGCCGCTCGAATGCCGGGTTGGCGTAGATCAGAATGTTGTCGTCGCCTTCCTGCTCGGCGACCACGATTCCGTCGTTGGAGGCTTCGATAACCAGTTGCAACAGCTTGGCATTGATCATGTCACGACATCCTGAAAGGGCATGCGGCGCATTCTAGAACAACTTGCCCCGATCGGTGCCTGGCCATGATGGTCCTCGCACAGCTCAATCGGCTCGTTTGCGGAAGAAGAGGGTGACCTGTCCCAGTTCGATGCCGAACTTGCTCATGAAGGAGCGGTTGGCCAGGGTCTGCTGGTCGATGAGGTACATCCAGTCGTCGAAGTCGACACGGTAGACCTCGTCATCCACCGGCAGGCTGAGCACATAGCGCCAGCGCAGCGCATTGCCGGACACTTCGCCGCGCGCCTCGCCGATCACGTCGGCGGCAGTACCGCGCCAGCGACCCGGTGTGTCTTCGGTCAGCGTCCAGACCCGTCGCTGGGTGGTTCCGTCGCTGTAGCGGAAGTGCTCGTCCAGGATCAGCCTGTCGCCATCGAGGCTGCCGTCGATTTCCACCCGAAAGCGCTTCACCACTTCGCCGGAGCGCTTCTGGAACATGCCCCAGGCGTCGACCTCGCCAACGAAATAGTCCCGCAGGTCCAGACGGGGTTCCTCATTGCGGTAATGCTCGACATCGACTGCAGTGCAGCTCATCAGCAGCAGGCATAGCGCCAGGGTCATCATTTTCTTCACGGCGCGGGTTCTCCGCTTGGCGTGGATGTGAGCAGCCGCGCCACCAGCAGTTTCAGCAAGCAGGGCAGGCCGGCATAGATCAGCGCGAGGTTCCAGCCGGCGGGTGTGCCGGGCTGGTAGCCGGTGAGCGCCAGCAGCGGCAAGGCCAGGCCGGCGATGGCCAGGGCCAGCTTGGCAAGCAGGCTCCACAGGCCGAAGTAGCCGGCGGTGGCGTCGCGTTCGGCTGCCGGGATGACGTCCGCCAGCAGCGCCGGCGGCAGTGCGAGGTCTGCGCCCAGAGCAAGCCCCGAAAGCACGCATACCGCGGCATAGGCCCACGCCGAACCGGGGTCCAGCAGCAGGGCCCAGACGAAGGCGGCACAAGCGCTGAGCATGCCGATCCGCCAGCTGCGGCGCTTGCCGAGCCGGTCCGCCAGCCGTGTCCAGAGCGGCAGGCCGGCCGCCCCGCTCAGGAAGTAGAGCGCCAGAAACGAGCCGGTCAGCTGCGCCAGCTGCAGGCGATCGGCGATGAAGAACAGCGCCAGTGTGGCTGGGATCGCCACAGCTACGGCGTTGATGAAGAAGATTCCCGCCAGCCGGCGGAATGCCCCATTGCGCAGCGGCTGGCGCCAGCTGGCGGGCACGCGCTGTGCGCTGCGCCGCGGCTGCGGCGCAGCGCACAACAGGATGACCATCGCGGCGCAGAGCAGCACGGCGAAGGTGGCGGCAAAGACACTCAGCGCTGCAGCCATGCCGTACCGTGTCGCCAGCGCGCTGGGCAGGACGCTGGCGAGGACAACACCGAGCAAACCGGCACCTTCGCGCCAAGCCGCCACCCGGGTGCGTACATCAAGCTGATCGGAGAGCCGCGCGCCCCAGGCCAGGTAGGTGATGTTGACCAGGCTGTGCAGGGTGTAGGCGAGGGCCAGCGATGCCCCCAGCCAGACTGCGAGGGCGAGGCTGTCGAGGGCAGGGGGCACCAGCAGCGCCGCCATCGTCAGGCTCAGAAGGAGGGCGGAGCTCGCCAGCAGACGCGTCCAGCCGCGCGGCGAGCGACGGTCTATCAGCCGGCCGAGCCAGGGGTCCTGCACGGTGTCCAGCAGGCGCGCCAGGAACAGCACGCTGCCGGTCAGGGCCAGACCGAGGCCGAGGTCGGCAGCATAGAAGTTCGGCACCAGCACATAGATCGGCAGCATGGCCATCGCCAGCGGCAGGCCAAGCACGCCGTAGGCGGCAAGGGCGGATTGCTTCATCGCTCACCCAGCAGACTGCGTCGCAAGCCCGGGTCGCGGCTGCGCGGGTCGAACCAGATGGCGAAGAAGGCCTCGGCAAACTGCGGGTCGGTCACCTCGTGGTGCAGCCGCTCGTTGACATAGAAGCGGCAGCCGCGCTCAGGCAGGTACACGCCGGTGATGCGCTCGCCGGGCCGAACATCGACGAAGGCCTGCTGCATGTGCTCACGCCAGCGTGCCGGCACAGATGCATCGGGATCCGGACCGGAGAGCCGCTTCATCTCGTCGAGGCTGGTGCGCACGAAGTCGTCGCGACTGATGGAGCGGTGATAGGTCAGCTCCAGCGCGAAGGGCGTCCGGGCCTGCAGCGGCGCCGTCGGGCTCCACAATCGGGCGTCATAGATGCGAAAGCCGAATATCCGCAGCGTGCCCTCGCCAACCAGGCGCGCGTCCGGCATGGCCTCGCGCCAGCTGCCGCTGGCGAGGCCCGGCAGCAGGCAAAGCAGGCTGACCAGCGCGACGACACCCCGAGCGTTCATGGAGTCGCCTCAACGCTGGCCCGCAAGCGTGATGGACACCGAGTCGGCGAAGCGCAATGCGTGAGGCTTGTCGACTTCCACTTCGGCGTAGCGCACCGCCGGATGGGCCATGACCAGATCGAGCAGTTCCTGGGTCAGGCGCTCGAGCAGGGCGAAGCGATTCTGCTCGACGTGGCGAATGATCGCCTTGGTGATGGTGCGGTAGTTGAGGGCCTGCTCGATGTCGTTGTCGCGAACCGCGTCGAGCGCCGGGTAGAGGATGAGCAGATTGATCAGCACATCCTGGCGGTTGAGAATTTCGTCCTCATTGATGCCGATGTAGGTGCGCAGGCGCAGGTCCTTCACGCGGATGCGCGCCATCCCAGGTTCCAGGCGCGGCATCACTGGCCCCTGCCGATCAGCTGGAGAAACTCCATGCGCGTGTTGCAGGAGTTGCGGAAGGCACCGAGCATCACCGACGTGTTCATCACCGAGTTCTGCTTCTCCACGCCGCGCATCATCATGCACATGTGCTTGGCCTCGATGACCACCGCGACTCCGGCGGCGCCGGTCACTTCCTGGATCGCTTCGGCGATCTGACGGGTGAGGTTTTCCTGGATCTGCAGGCGCCGCGCATACATGTCGACGATGCGCGCCACCTTGGACAGACCCAGCACACGCCCGGTGGGGATGTAGGCGACATGCGCCTTGCCGATGAAGGGCAGCAGGTGGTGTTCGCACAGCGAGTACAGCTCGATGTCCTTGACGATCACCATTTCATCGTTGTCGGAGGCGAACAGGGCGCCGTTGACGATTTCCTCCAGGCAGCGCTGGTAACCGCCGCACAGGTACTGCATGGCCTTGGCGGCGCGCGTTGGCGTATCCCGCAGCCCCTCGCGCTCGGGGTCTTCGCCGAGGCCGGTGAGTATGTCGCGATAATGACCGGGCAGATCGTTCATGGTGGAGTCCCTTTCAGAAAGGAAGTGAGCGGTCCTGTGCCCCAGTCCCGCAGCAAAAAACTATACGGTGTACATGTTATGTACAAGTATATGTACAGCTTTTTGCCCGCTGCAACAGCGTCATCACGCTGCTTCGAGCGAAAAACGGCAATCACTCGCCAGCGCTACGGTTGGCGGGCTCGTTGCGTTGACGGCAGGCCGGGGGAGGTACCAGTGGGAGCGGTCTGGTCCGCGAACGCCACTGCGGGGTACTCGTTAGGGACGAGACCTGATGCTTCAAATAGCAGTGCCGCTCAGCGCTCGTCCCTAGCCCCCGCTCTGGGCTTGGACGACGGAGCAGCACATCTTTCCGCACAACGCTGTGCGCCGTCTGGGTGAGGCAGCCAGTTCAAATGCGGGCGCAGCAGACGGATCGGCTTGCCGTTCCAGCCAGCGCACCTCGCGCGCGCAGAGCGGGCAGGAGCGGTCCACATAGAGCGTCAGCGGCAGGTCCGGCGTCATTTCATCGCATCTCGCATTTGTACAACGTTTGTAGAGGGTATGCGGCGAAACGCTGGGTTACAATCTCGGCATTTCCATCAGCGAGCCGCCCCATGACCGAGCCTTCCGGCGCTTCGACCCTCGCCTCGAATGCCTTCGAGCAGCAGGAGCTGTTTCCCATCCGCGAAGTTTCCCGCCTGACCGGTGTCAACCCGGTCACCCTGCGTGCGTGGGAGCGCCGTTACGGCCTGATCCGGCCGACGCGCACGGACAGCGGGCACCGCCTGTACTCCATGGCCGACGTTGAGGCTGTTCGCAGCATCCTCGCCTGGACTGAACGTGGCGTCGCGGTCAGCAAGGTCGGCAGCATTCTGGCCCGCAGCGCGGCTACCCGCGAGGCGGAGGAGCCGACGGTCACCGCTACCGGCGAATGGAGCGAATGGCAGGCGCAGCTTCGCGAAGCGGTGCGCAGCTTCGACGAGGTGCGCCTGGAGCAGCTCTACGGGCAGGTGTTTTCCACTTATCCGCTGGCCGTGGTGTTCCAGGACGTGCTGCTACCGGTCTGGCAGGCGTTGTTGCTGCGCCAGGACGAATTCGGTGGAAGCAGCGAGTGGTTGTTCCTCGACGCTTTCCTGCGCGCGCGGGCGCTGCAGCGCTTGCAACTGGCCCGTGTGCCGGGCGCCGAGCGTGTCCTGCTGAGCGCGCTGCCGGGGCAGTGCCGTGAACTGGAATTGCTGGTGGCCGGCCTCTTGCTCAGTGGTGACAGCCTGGCCGTCACGGTATTGCCGCTCGGTCAGCCACTCGAGGAGCTGGCGCTGGTGTGCGACAAGATGCGTCCTCAGGGGCTGGTGATGTTCTCCAACGTACCGCCGAACGAGGTTCAGCTGCGCCAGTTGAACAAGCTGTCGCTGAGCCTGGATTGCCCATTGGCGCTGGCCGGCGAGGCCGCCGAGCTCGGGCGCGAGGCCCTTGCGGGTTCGCCGATCGCCTGCCTCGGCAGTTCCGGCAAGCTGATGCAACGCCGCCTGCGGCAGTTTCTCGCCGGCCAGCTGGACACCTGAGCGAATCGCTGCGCGGCGTAAAGGAGTGCCAGCCATGAAACCCAGCGTTCCATCTGCCGTGCCGCCATCGCGCCATCGATTGCCCGGCGGCATGCGGCTGGGCTTCATCGCGTTGCCGCCTGGCAGCCAGGCCGCGGCGCTGGTGCGTGTGCATGCCGGTGCGCACGATGCTCCGCTCGATTATCCCGGCCTGGCGCACTTTCTCGAACACCTACTGTTTCTTGGCAGTCACGGCTATCCCCAGGCGCAGTCGCTGATGCCCTTCGTGCAGGGCTGTGGCGGTCGGCTCAACGCGTCGACCCGCGAACGCCACACTGATTTTTTCTTCCAGGTACCGAGCGACGCGTTCGACGATGCGCTCAAGCGTCTGCTCGACATGCTGGCCCGACCACTGCTCGACCCAGCGGCGCAATTGCGCGAGCGGGAAGTGCTGCAGGCAGAATTCCTGGCGCGCGGCCGCGACCGCGAAACCCTCTGCGATGCTGCCATCGGTACAGCGCTTGGTGAAGCGCATCCGTTCGCGGCGTTTCACGCCGGCAACCGCGAGACGCTGCCGGTGGAAGACGAGGCATTTCAGCGGGCGCTGCACGGCTATCACCGGCGTTTCTACCAGACGGGCCAGCTCGAACTGCTGATCGCGGCGCCCTTTGCCCTTCAGCAGGTTCTGCAGACGCTCGATTGCCCGGAATGTCAGTTGCCGGGCGGTGAGCCCGTCACTCGTTCGATCCCACCGCTGCGAATGGCCGAAGGTCCCGCGTTGCGCCTGCAGGTCGCCGGCGCGCGGCCCTGTCTGAATCTGACATTTGCCCTGGATGGTCTGCCGGGCGAAGCCGCAGTAGCGCTCGATCTGCTCGGAGCATGGCTGGCTTCCCAGGCGCCGGACAGTCTGCTGGCGCGGCTGCGCGAGCCGGACTGGTGCGATCGGGTCACATTGCGCGTGCCGTACTGGCATAGCGGACAGGGTGTGGCGGTCGTCGAGCTGCAGCTGACCGACCAGGGCATCGCCGCGCGTACCCAGGTCGTCGCCGCCGTGCAGCAGTGGCTGCGCTTCATGACATCCGAGGCTGCGTGGGCGGCTGTCTGGGACGAATACGTGCAGATCCGCCAGCGCGGGCTATTGGGCCGCGAGCCGCTTTCCCTGCTGCGCTACTGGGTGGACCCGGCGGCCTGGACGCCGACCCTCGACGCGCAACGCGTGCGCCAAGGGCTCGAGGCGCTGGGCGAGCAGCTGCACCGCAATCAGCCGCTGATCCTAACTGTCGATGACGAGGACGGAGACCTGTCTGAGCCTATCGAGCCGTCGCCGCAGGGTTTCGCTTTGCGGCTGTCCATGGAACGCTTGGTGGTGCATGCAGCACCGGATTGGCAGTGGCGCCTGCCTTCACATAATCGCTGGTTGAGCGAACGGCTGCCGCCTCGCCGGGTGACTGCGGAGAAAGCCGGGCTGCGCTGGCTTGCACATGGCGACGGCGAGGCCTCCGGAGGGCTGGGCGCGCTCTACCTGCGCTGGCGTTTCGCTGCGCAGCAGCCGGTACCGGGACTCTGGTACGTGCTCCAGGCTGCCCTGCAGCCTTATACCCTGGCGGCCGAGCAGGCCGGCGTCGAGCTGCGCTTCGAGAACTACGGACGCAGCTGGTGCCTCGCACTGTTCGGTTATGCCGAAGCGCTTCCCGTGATTCTGCGCGACCTGGTGGGGATCCTGGAGCAGCCGCCGGCGGCCGTGTTCGACCAGGGCCGCCGTTTGCAGGCCGACGCCGTGCGGCCCGGTGCGGACGAAATCCTCATTCGCCAGCTACTACGTCGCTTGCCCGTTCTGCTCGAGCCACCGGTGGCCGATGGGGGCGGGGAGCTGGATCAGTCGACCCTCGCGCAGGCATGGCTTCTGTCACAGTGGGACGCACTGGCAGTCGGGTTGCCGATGCACCTGAGCGGCCCGCTGCATGATGTGCTGGATGAGCTGCCCGGCGTTGCCACGCCGCTCGTGCAGCGAGATGAGGCCAGTCCCGCTCGCTATCGCTGGTGCCGCTTCGGCGACCCCGGAACGGAGACTGCACTGGTGCTGTTTTGCCCGCTGCCGTCTCGCACCCCTGCGGTCGAAGCCGCCTGGCGTCAGCTGGCGCGGCTAATGGAGGGCGCGTTCTTCCGCCGCCTGCGCAGCGAATTGCAGCTCGGTTATGCGGTGTTCTGCGGCTTCCGCCAGTTCGGCGGGCAGGGCGGGCTGGTCTTTGCGGTGCAATCACCCAGCGCGACGGCTGGCGAGCTCCTTGGCCATATCGAAGCCTTCCTCGAATCCTTTGCCGGTCAGCTGGACGACCAGCCCACCCGCGCTTCCCAAGCCAGCGGTGCGCCGCCAGGTGGCAGCGATATACGCCGTCATGCCGAGGCCAACTGGCAGGCGCTACTGGCAGGCTGCGATGCCGGCCATCCGGTGGCGGTCGCCGCGGCGATGGCGCAACTCGACTCCGAGGCGCTGCGCCTGCAACTGCGGGCCCTAAGGGCGGCCGATGGCGGCTGGATCGTGGTCGCCAATGCCGACGCTGCGGATACGCGCTGGCACAGCCGCTGACCTCGTAACCGTCGCCCACTCCTTTCCGCTGCATTCACCCCAGTCATCGCAGGCGCGACGGCTGGGCTGTGCGCTGCTTTGGGTGTACGACCTAAGCCTGGTCGATCAGCCGCAGGGAGGAGATGCTTTGCGGGCAAGACGGTCTGCGTGCCGAAAGTAGTAGCGTTTCGCCGCTATCGCAGCGTATGTGCGCCAGGAGGGCCTTTCGATAATCGCTCCCGACACGACTGCGAGTCGTCAATACAGCGGAGAGCGCCATGCACAACAACAAGAAAGCCGTATCAACCCTGCTGCCACTGGCCTTGGCCAGTGCTGTTGCCATGACCGTGAGCCAGTCGGCCATGGCTGAGATCGTGCTCTATGACGAGAACGACACCACTTTCTCCACCGATGGTTATTTCAACACCTTCTACGTTCACAGCGACGTGGAGCGGGACGGCGAGCAGTTCGATCGCAAGCAGTCTCGGGTGAAGATGGGCTTCCTGCCCAACTGGATCGGCTTCAACTTCGGCAAGCAGGTCGGCGACCTCAAGCTGGGCGGCCGCTCCTCGTTCTGGGTCACCATCAACGATAGCGATACCAACGGTACCGAAACCGGCATCGACGTACGTCAGTTCTACGCCACCGCGGCCAACGAGCAATGGGGTGAAGTGCTGTTCGGTAAGGACTTCGGTCTGTTCGGTCGTTCCAACATCCTGCTCGACGAGATGCTCAGCGGCTACGGCCAGGTCAGCGACACCCTGGGGCTGGTCGATGGCGGCGGCGTCTCCTTCGGCAACATCGGTACCGGCTACCCGTACCCGTTCCCGACTTCGCAGATCACCTACCGCTCGCCGAAGATGAATGGTCTGCGTATCGCCGCGGGCATCATGGACCCTGTGGACACCACCGAGGACACCGATTCCGATCTGGACAAGGCCTACCAGGAAGCGCCACGTTTCGAAGCCGAGGTGACCTACGAGTTCGAACTGGGCGGTACCCAGTTCTACACCTGGATCAACGGCATGCAGCAGAGCTCGGACAACACCGACAGCAGCATCGACAAGGTTGACTCCAAGGGCCTGGGTTACGGTGTGCAGGCCAAGATGGGCAACCTGTCGCTGACCGCTTCGGGCTTCCAGGCCGAAGGTATCAACCCGTTCTTCACCAACAATGCCGGCGAGGCGCTGCTGCGTGAAGTGGACAGCGACGGCTACCTGCTGCAGGGCTCCTATCGTTTCGGCAAGAACCGCGTGGCGCTGTCCTACGGCAAGACCAAGGACGACGGCAACGGTCTGGGCAGTGCAGCCGACTACGAAACCCGCGGCATCGCGCTGTTCCACAGCATCAACGACAACCTGACCCTGGTCGCCGAGCTGAACCAGTTCGAGATCGAAGGGCGCGACACTGCAGCGCTGGATGAAGAAACCCGTACCTTCGCAGTGGGTGCGGCACTCAGCTTCTAAGCCGAATACAGGGCGCGGATGGCAGCCGAACCGTAGGTCGCGCCATCCGTTGCGATGCAGTGGTGCGTACGTCGAGCGTCCCCACGCCCTGAACACAGTGCTCAGCGCTGTACCGCAAAGGCCGGCTCCCTCAAGGGACCGGCCTTTTCGCCATCAGCGCCGCCGGCGTCGGTTCCGCACGCTAGACAGCGCCTGCGTTGTTTCGTCGCGATGCTACCTAGGCAGGCCTTTTCCGGTACTCAAGTAGCATTTTCGTGCCATATGCCCTGCCCAAGAATGGGGTCATCCGATTCAGGCTGTGCGGGGTGCGTGCGTGACCGAACATCAAGGCGAAGTGATCCGCACGGCGATGTCCGATGCACGGCTGGCCGAAACGGTGGCTCAAGATCTGGCCCGACAGCTGATGCATCCGCATCTGGGCTTCGTGCTGTTCTTCTGCTCGGCCGAATACGACCTGCCCGCGCTGGGTGATGCGCTGCGCCAGTACTTCGGCGGCGTGCGCCTGGTGGGCTGCACCTCGGCTGGCGAGATCACGTCCCAGGGTTACGGGCGCAGCTGCGTGACGGCGGTCGGCTTCGACCACCGCAGTTTTTCCATCGCCTGCGAGCTGATCGACGAGATGGACCGCTTCAGCCTGATCGAAGCGCAGCAGCTGGTCGAGCGCCTGGGCAGCGACTGTCGCAGCAACTCGCTGGCGCCGATCAAGGATCACAGCTTCGCGCTGACGCTGCTCGACGGCTTATCCAGCCGCGAGGAACTGGTGCTGTCGGCCCTCAGCGCCGCCTTCGGCAGCATCCCGCACTTCGGCGGGTCGGCCGGTGACGACAATCATCTGAGCGACACCTACGTCTATTACGACGGCCGCTTCTACAGCGGCGCGGCAATCGTGGTGCTGATCAACACCTGGCTGGATTTCGAGGTGTTCACCACTCATCACATCCTGCCGCGCGAGGAGAAGCTGGTGGTAACCCGCGCCGACAGCACCAGCCGCCGGGTCTACGAACTGAACGCCGAGCCGGCCGCCGAGGAGTATGCGCGGCTGATCGGTGTGCCTGTCAGTGACCTCGACCATCGACTGTTCGCCGCCCACCCGCTGGCGGTGCGTATCAACGAACACTACTACGTGCGCTCGATCCAGAAGGTCAACGACGACCTGAGCCTGACCTTCTATTGCGCGGTGGAGAACGGCATCGTCCTCACCGCCATGCAGCCCGGTCCCTTGATGCCCAACCTGGAGGCGCTGTTCCAGCGACTGGAGCAGCGCCTCGGCCCGCCGCTGCTGACCATCGGCTGCGACTGCTTCCTGCGCCGGCTGGAAATCGAGGCCGATGGCAGCAGCGAGCAGACATCGGCCTTTCTCCGACGCCAGCAGGTGATCGGCTTCAACACCTACGGAGAGCAGTTCAATGGCATGCACATCAACCAGACCTTCACCGGTGTCGCCATTGGCCGACCGGGAGGACGGGCGAGTCGCTGAGCTGCTGGCGCGGCAGGCCGAACTCGAACGGGAGAACCACAAGCTCAAGCGCATCAATGCGGCACTGATCGAGCGCGTGGAATCCAGTGGTGCCGGCCGCGATGCCTCCTACGCGGCCTTCCAGCACTCGGTGGAACTGGCCGAGCAGGTGCGCGAGCGCACCGATGCCCTGAATCAGGCGATGGCTGAACTCAAGGGCAGCAACCAGCTGCTCAGCGATGCCCGCTTGCGCGCGGAAACCGCTCACCAGCATCTGGTGGACGCCATCGAGAGCATCTCCGACGCCTTCGTGCTGTTCGACCGCGATCAACGCATCGTGCTGTTCAACCGCCGCTTCAAATCGCTTTGGACACGCACCCGCGCGCGCATCAACGCCGGCACGCGCCTGGCCGAGGTGCGGCGCATGGCCGAAAGCACCGGCCTCATCGTGGAGGAGCACCGTGGCAAGGGCGACGAACCCACGGTGTACCGACTGAACAACGGTCGCTGGGTGCAGGTCAGCGAGCGGCCGACCCGCGAAGGCGGGCTGGTGATTCTCTACACCGATATCACCGAGGTGAAGGTCAGCGAGACCATGCGCCACGAGCAAGCGCTGGCGCAGAAGTCGCGGCTGCTGCAACGGGCCGTGGACAACCTGTCCCAGGGTGTGGCGATGGTCAGCGCCGAAGGCGCGCTGGAGCTGTGGAACCGACGCTTCCTCGAGCTCTGCGGGCTGGCGCCTATCGAGGCGCATCGACCGTTCGAGGAAGTCATGGCCGACAGCGAGCTGACCCTGCTCACGCCCAACAGCCGTGACGCCCGCGGCCGGCCGATTCGCGAACTGGAACAGCGTCTGTTCGATGGTCGGGTGCTGGAGATTCGTACGCACCCACTGCCCACCGGCGGTTTCGTCAATACCTTTACCGATATCACCGAGCGCTACCGTCATGCCGAGGCGCTGCGCGAGAGCGAGCGCTGGATCCGCCTGATCACCGACCATGTGCCGGCGCTGATCGCCTACGTGTCGGCCGATCTCACCTACGAGTTCACCAACAAGGTCTACGAGGAGTGGTACCGCTGGCCCAGCGACGGCATGCTCGGCCAGTCCCTGCGCGAGGTGCACAGCGGCGAGCACTGGCGGCAACTGGAGCCCTACATCGATCGCGCGCTGTCCGGCGAAAGCGTCAGCTTCGAGATGGCCGAGCGCAACCATGCCGGCCAGCAGCGCTACATGCTGCGATCCTACGTGCCGAACCGGCAGGCCAACGGCGAAGTGGCCGGTATCTTCGTGCTGATCCAGGACATTACCGACCGCCGGCGCACCGCCGAGGCGCTGCATCAGGCCTACCAGAACCTCGAACAGCGGGTTCGCGAGCGCACCGCCGAACTCACCAGCCTAAACGACCAGCTATTGCGCGAGATCGACGAACGCAGCCATGCCGAGGCGCGGCTGCGCGAAGCCAAGCGCGAAGCTGAATTGGCCAACCTGTCGAAGACCAAGTTCCTCGCGGCGGTCAGCCACGACCTGCTGCAGCCGCTCAATGCCGCGCGGCTGTTCACCAGCGCTCTGCTGGAGCAGCCGGGCGCGTCCAGCGGCGGGCTGATCCGCAATATCAGCAATTCACTGGAGGACGTGGAGAACCTGCTCGGCACACTGGTCGATATTTCCAAGCTGGACGCCGGCGTGATCAAACCGGATATCGCACCGTTCGCTGTCAGCGAGCTGCTTGAGAATCTGGCCATGGAGTTTCGCCAGATTGCCGGTGCCGAACAGTTGCAGCTGGACTTCATTCCTTGCTCGGCGCTCGTGCGCAGCGATATCCAGCTGCTGGCGCGCATCCTGCGCAACCTGCTGACCAACGCCATTCGCTACACGCCCAAGGGACGCGTGCTTCTAGGCTGCCGCCGGCGTCGGCAGAGCCTGTCCATCGAGGTCTGGGATACCGGCGTGGGCATCCCCGCGGACAAGCTTGAGGAAATCTTTCAGGAGTTCAAGCGCGGCGAGGGCGTGCGACCGAATCAGGATCGCGGCCTCGGTCTGGGTCTGGCCATCGTCGACAAGATCGCCCGCATGCTCGGCCATCGCATCCGGGTCAGCTCGCATCCGGGCCGCGGTTCCTGCTTCGCCATCGACGTGCCGCTGGCCAAACGCGCGCCCAAGGCGCGGCCGGAGCCGAGCACCACCGAACTGGTGCTGCAGCGACTACAGGGTGCTCGGGTGTGGGTGCTGGACAACGACACGGCAATCTGTGCCGGCATGCGTACGTTGCTCGAAGGCTGGGGCTGCAAGGTGATCACGGCACTGTCCGAAGAAGACCTGGCGCGGCAGGTGGACAACTTCCACGCCGAGGCCGATCTGATGATCGCCGACTACCACCTGGACAACGGCCACACCGGCATCGATGTGGTGGCCACCGTCAATGCGCGGCGCGCCAGCCCGCTCCCGGCCCTGATGATCACCGCCAACTACAGCAACGAGCTCAAGCAGCAGGTCCGCGAGCTTGGCCATATGCTGATGCACAAGCCGGTGCGCCCGATGAAACTGAAGACTGCCATGTGCCATATGCTCGAGCACGGCAGCGCGGGCTAGAAGCCTGCGCTGCCTTCGCGGCTGGAGTGGTCAGCGTTGCGGCCGTGTCCAGATTCCACGCCCCGGCAGCCGCTCGCGGTCATGCGTGCGCTCCAGGCCCAGCGCGGGGCCCTTGGGGACGATTCCAGTGCCGTTGATCTGCCGATGGCTGGCGTAGTAGTGGTGCTTGATGTGGGTGAAGTCCACGGTCTCGGCGATTCCCGGCCACTGGTACAACTCGCGCAGCCAGTTCGACAGGTTCGGATAGTCCTCGATGCGGCGCAGGTTGCACTTGAAATGCCCGTGATACACCGCATCGAAGCGAATGGCAGTGGTGAACAGGCGCCAATCGGCCTCGGTCAGGTACTCCCCGGTCAGGTAGCGCTGCTTGCCCAGTCGCCGCTCCACCCAGTCGAGTTCGCGAAACAGCTCGTCGAAGGCTTCCTCGTAGGCGTCCTGGGTGGTGGCGAACCCGGCGCGGTAGACCCCGTTGTTGATCGCCGGATAGATCCGGGCGTTGAGCGCATCGATCTCGCCGCGTAGCGGCTCCGGATAGAAATCCAGCCGCGAGCCGGTGATGCCATCGAAGGCGGTATTGAGGATGCGGATGATCTCGGCGGACTCGTTGTTGACGATGCACTGGCGCTCGCGGTCCCACAGCACCGGCACGGTGACGCGGCCGGAATAGTCCGGATCGTCGCGGGTGTAGCGCTGGTGCAGAAATTCCAGATCGTCCAGCGCGTCGCCGCTGGAGCCGGTGGCCTTGTCGAAGGTCCAGCCGTTCTCGGCCATCAGCCAGCTGACCACCGAAACGTCGATGAGCGATTCCAGCTCCTTGAGTTTGCGGTAGATCAGCGTGCGGTGAGCCCAGGGGCAGGCAAGTGACACGTATAGGTGATAACGACCGGCTTCGGCCGGATAGCCGGTCTTGCCCTTGGGGCCAGGTGAACCGTCTGCCGTGATCCAGTCATGGCGCTTGGATTGTTCGCGCTCGAATCTTCCGTCGCGGTTTGCATACCAGCGGTCATGCCACTGGCCATCGATCAGTAATCCCATGATGCCCTCCTGTTACGGAATAGGAGGGCAGTCTAGGAAGCATCGTTCGATCGATGTGACCGAACGGCCGCTTAATCCTATCGCTTAAATCGATGAGTGGCGGCTCTGCCAGTAGTCACGCGCCTGCTCGAAAGCCGCGTCCCGCGGGGCGCCAAGGCCGCGCAGGGCCAGGGCCATGGTGGCGATCACGGCGAGTTCGCCATAGGCATCTTCTTCCCGGCCTTCCCAGACCGCCAGCAGATGCCGAGGGTCCAGCTGGGCCGGTTTCACATGGCGGCGCTCGGACAATGCCGGCCATTCTTCATCCCAGGGCAGCCCGCCAGTGGTGCCGTAGAGGTGGGAAATATTGTCCGGATTCATCTCGACCTCGCCGCCTTCGCCCTTGATGACGATGGCGTGGTCGCCGAGCAGGGTGCTGGCCTGGCGATGGGTGTCCTGATAGCCGGGATGGAAGATGCTCTGCAGGCCGCAACGCGCACCCAGCGGGTTGAGCAGGCGCGCCAGCGAGTGGATTGGCGAGCGCAGGCCGAGCAGGTTGCGCATGTCGATCATGCGTTGCAGCACCGGCATCCAGGCACCCAGTGGAATGAAGGCAAGGCGGTTCTCATCCAGCACAGCACCGACCTCGGCCCAGTCGTCGCAGCGGCGGATACCGAGCAGTTGCAGCTGCTGTTCGGTATAGATGCGCCCGGCAGTGTGGGCGCCGCCGCCGTGCATGACGATGCGCACGCCGTTGGCTGCCAGGCACCTGGCTGCGAGCAGGTACCAGGGCAGGTGGCGTTTCTTGCCTGCGTAGCTTGGCCAGTCCAGGTCGACAGCCGTCTTCGGCGCTTGCACCCGCTCGCGTACCGCTTCGGTGAATCCGGCCAGCTCTTCGGCGCTTTCTTCCTTATGCCGCAACAGCATGAGGAAGGCGCCGAGCTGGGCCTCCTCGACCTTGCCGTCGAGCAGCATGCCCATGGCTTCGCGGGCTTCTTCACGCGTCAGGTCGCGGGCGCCACGTTTGCCCTTGCCGAGGATGCGCACATACACGGCGAAGGGGTGTTCGGCAGGAGTCTCGAGGATCATAGGCAATTGCTCGGTTTTGGCAGCCCCGCCAGCTTGGCGGCCAGTTTGGCTGGGGTGCCCTTGAACAGACGGTTGAGGTGCAGGCTGTTGCCTTTTTCCGCGCCGAGTTTGAGCGCAGCGTACTTGATCAGCGGTCGCGTGGCCGGGGAGAGCTGGAACTCGGCATAGAAGGCGCGCAGCAGATGAATGATCTCCCAGTGCTCGGCTTCGAGGGCCAGTTCCTCCCGCGCCGCCAGGGCCTCGGCCACGGCTTCGCTCCAGTCCGCTAGATCGACGAGAAAACCGTCCTGGTCCAGCGCGATCTCGCGCCCTTCGACGATCAGGCTCATAACCAGCTGTTGACCCGCGGATAGCGACAGGTCAGCTCGACGAAGCCGGGATAGTCCAGCAGCTGGACGCGCGGCGGCACGACGGTGATCGAGCGTGCCTGAACGTCCTCTTCCAGGGCGAACAGCGCGACCTGCTCGGGAAGCTGGTGCAGCGCCAGGCACGGTTGGCTGCCGGGCTGTAACGCGTAGGTGGCGTCACCGGTCAACAGCAGGGCGTCGGTGTCGCCCAGCAGCGGCAGGCAACTGGCGAAGCGGCTGTCGCTGAACGGCGAATGAGAAAGCAGGTGCAGAGTAGCCATCAGAGGGTGATCACGTGGTCGTAGCGGTTGATCAGGGCGCGCAGGTCTGCATCGTCGAGGACCTCGACCGGCAGCGCCAGCGTCGATTCTGCGAGCTGGCGCTCGCTGAGGCTGCGTCGCGCAGCGAACAGGGCATCGATACCGAACAGCGGCAGTGCCTGCAGATTCGCGGTCAGATCCTTCTGTTCGACGGATGCCGCCAGCTGCGCGGGGGCGAGCTGGAATACGCCATCGTCGAGAAACAGCAGCCCCAGCGGTAGCTCGAAGGCGCCGCCAGCCAGCACGATGTCCAGCGCTTCGCGGGCGGATGGGCCGGACCAGGGCGCCTGGCGGCTGATGATGAGCAGGGAGCGCGCCATCAGTGACCTCCGAAGCAGATGAGGCGATCGGCTTGCTGTGCCGCCTCGTGCAGTTGGCCCAGCCCGGACAGCTCCCAGCCGGCGGCGAGGTTTGCCGCGGGTCGCCGATAGCGCTGCGCCTCGCCGGCATCCAGCACACCGCGACGCAAGCCGGCCGCGATGCAGACCACGCCATCCAGTTGGTTGGCGGTGACGAAGCGGCTCCATTGCGCCGCGACATCCAGTTCGTCCTGGGCCGCGACGATGTTCGCCGAGGCGCTGTGTACGCCGTCCTGGTAGAAAAACAGGCGACTGATCTCATGGCCGCCAGCCAGCGTGGCTTCGGCGAAGCGCAGCGCGCGACGCGCGGCCGGTGAGTGGGGCGGGGCGAACAGGGCGATTACGAATTTCATCGGGGCACCATTGCGAAACAGCCCACATGATACGCCAGCCGGGCGTATGAAGAATCCGTCGTCGGCCATTCCGGTGCTCGTCCGTCGGCGACGGTGCCGCGAGAATGTCCGAGTCTGCGAGCGGGCAGGGAGGGGCGGTCGGGCGGGCCAGCATTGCTCGGGTCTTCACCCCTCCGGTAGATTGGCCGGCTTTCTGCCCGGTACCGGGCCTGGCCGTCTGGATACCCCATGTCTGTTGCCGACGCTTCCGCTTTGCCTGATTCCGTCTACCGTCAGCCTGGCTTTGTGCCATTTCTGATCAGTCGCGTGCTGGCCATGTTCGCCGTGCAGATCCTCGCCGTCGTGGTGGCCTGGCAGGTGTACGACATGACTCGCGATCCGCTGTCGCTGGCCTATGTCGGCCTGGCGCAGTTCGTCCCGATGTTCCTGCTGCTGATGCCTGCCGGCGACCTGATCGATCGCTACGATCGCAAGCGCATCCTCGCCCTGAGCTGGGCGCTCGAGGCAATCTGCGCGGCGGCTCTGCTGTGGCTCTCGCTGAGCGGCGGGGCGGTGCTCAGCTTCTATATCGTGCTGGTGTTCTACGGCTGCGCCCGTGCGTTCACCGGACCGGCGTTGTCCAGCCTGTTGCCGCAGATCGTGCCGCGCGAGCGCCTGGCTGCAGCCATCGCCGCCAACAGCATGATCGTGCGCGGCTCCACTATCGCCGGCCCGGTGTTCGGCGGAGGCCTGTACGCAATGGGTGGCGGTGGGCTGACCTATGCGGCCTGCCTGCTGTTCTTCCTCGCGGCAATCGTGCTGTTGCAACGGGTACCGGTGCGCTACGGCGAGCCCATGCGGGCGCTGGAGGCTACCGCATGGCAGCGCTTCACCGCGGGCATCCGCTTCATTCGCTCGCGGCCGATCATCCTCGGCACCATCTCGCTGGACCTGTTCGCCGTGCTGCTCGGAGGCGTGGTCGCGCTGTTGCCAATCTACGCCCAGGAGGTGCTGGAAGTCGGCCCGACCGGCCTCGGTGCACTGCGCAGCGCCATGGCGCTGGGTGAGGTGATGGTGGGCTTCTACCTGAGCACGCGGCCGTTCAACCGCCATGTCGGCATGACCATGTTCATTGCCGTGGCGGTGTTCGGTCTCGCCAACATGGTCTTCGCGCTATCCAGCCTGTTCTGGCTGTCGTTCGCCGCGCTGTTCGTCGCCGGAGGTGCGGACATGGTGAGCATGTACATCCGCTCGTCGCTGATCCAGTTCTCCACGCCTGACGCCATGCGCGGACGCGTCAATGCCGTGAACATGCTGTTCATCGGTTCGTCCAACGAGCTCGGTGAGTTCCGCGCCGGTACCAGTGCCGCCTGGCTCGGTGCGGTACCGGCGGCACTGCTGGGCAGCTTCTGCACGCTGGCGGTGACCGGCGGCTGGATGCTCGGCTTCAGAAGCCTGCGACAGGTAGACCGCTTCGAGGATGCCTCGCCCGAGGCTCAGGCCTCGCGCGCCGGCTGAAACGCGACGGATTGATCGCCCAAACGAAAACACCCTGCGAAAGCGTTGCCTTCGCAGGGTGTCGGATTGCTCGCCGAGGCGGGCAGGTTTAGCGCTGAATCAGTCGTCGCCGCCGAAGATGCCCAGCAGCTGCAGGAGGCTGATGAACAGGTTGTACAGCGAAACGAACAGGCCGATGGTGGCCATGATGTAGTTGCGCTCGCCACCATGGATGATCGCGCTGGTCTGGAACAGGATGCAGGCCGAGGAGAACAGCACGAAACCTGCGCTGATCGCCAGCTGCAGCCCGGTGATCTGGAAGAAGAAGCCCGCCAGCATCGCACCGATCAGCACGAAGAAACCCGCAGTGATGAAGCCGCTGAGAAAGCTCATGTCCTTGCGGGTGATCAGCACGTAGGCCGACAGCCCGAAGAACACCAGTGCGGTCATCGACAGCGCCGAGCTGATCAGCTCACCACCGTTGGCCAACCCCAGGTACATGTTGAGGATCGGGCCGAGCGTATAGCCCATGAAGCCGGTCAGGGCGAAGGTGGACACCAGGCCCCATACCGAGTTGCGCAGTTTGGCGGTAAGGAAGAACAGGCCGTAGAAGCCGATCAGCACCACGAAGATATTCGGGTAGGCGGCGTTGGCCTGCATGGACAGGTATGCCACCAGGCCGCTGAACGCGAGCGTCATGGCCAGCAGCCCGTAGGTGTTGCGCAGGACCTTGCTGACCTCACGCTGTTCGACCTGCGTGTGGCTAAGCGCGTATTCGTGTTCGTGCATGGCGACACTCCTTGGATGAAATCAAGCCTGGGACGATTTGTCCCGGATCATAACAGAGGCAGTCCAGCTGCCTAGCATCAGTGTTTGACAGTGTATTTCTATCCGGTACTATTGCGCCCGCTTTATCCGGAAGTGTGGCCGAGTGGTTGAAGGCAGCGGTCTTGAAAACCGCCGAAGGGGAGACCCTTCCCAGAGTTCGAATCTCTGCGCTTCCGCCATCTGCAATTCTGAAGGCCCCGTACTCCGGGGCCTTCAGCGTTTCTGGGATGCGTATTCCTGCAGTCGGCGTTCCCATGTTGTTCCCATCCTCCAGCCTTTCAGCACCTGACTTTTGCTGGCCCCCTGGGTCAGGCCTGGCGTTCCGTTTGGTGCCTGTCCCACCGCGTACCCGTGATATCTCCATCCGGCTTGTGGCGCTGTTGGCAATCGGGCCGCCTGCGAGGCGGCCGCTGCTGCTAGAATCCGCGCCCCGACAAAAGGAGTTGTCGCCATGAAACGATTCAGACAGCCGGAGGCCTTCGCTCTGGTCCAGCAACACTACGAACCGCTGGTGTTCAACGCACGGATGGACTCGCCAACTACGGTGCGCGTGATGTTGCTCGATGAGGCCACTGGCGAATCCCTGCTGCTGACCGGACTGCCGTGCCGCATCTCGCTGTCGCGCGCTGAAATCGCTGGCTTGATCGCCTCCATCGATGCCGATGCCGCCGCGCTTCGGCCCGCTCTGCTGAACAAGCTCAAGCGTCCACGGCTACTCGGCTGATCGACCCGTTCCGCTTGTCCCGCCTGCCATCTCCAAGCCCGGCGCCATGGAGCTCAACAGACGTCTGATGAGAAACGGTGCCTGTTCCCTCAGCGAAAAGAGCTTGGGCGACAGCAGCCAGGTATGGGTGATGCCCATCAGGCTCGAATAGAGCAGCAAGGCCAGTGATCGCGCCGATCCTTCATCTGCGTGCGCCTTGGCAATCAGGTCTTCCAGCAGCTGCACCATGGCACGGGTGAGCTTGCGTTCGCGTTTCAGGGTGCTCGCCATCTGCGCGGTGAGTTCGGTCTTGTTCAGCAGGATCTCGAAGGACTGCCGATACCAGCGCTCGTCCAGCAGCAGGCGAAACCATTCGCCGACGAAGTGCTCCAGCGCAGCCTGCGGGCTACCGGCCAGCTGGCGACTCTGCTCGATCAGCTGCTCCAGCGGCTCCTGGGAGTAGGCCAGCACCGCTTCGTACAGCTCGTCCTTGCTCTTGAAGTGCCAGTAGATCGGGCCACGGCTGAAGCCGGCGGCCTCGGCGATCATCGCCAGGGTGGTGTTCGAATAGCCGTTGCGGCTGAACAGCTCGAGCGCCGCGGCGATGATCTTGAGGCGGGTCTGTTCGGCGTCTTCTTTGGTACGGCGCATGAGGCTCCTCGAAATGCGCGGCGGCCACGCAGCGTGCCGGCAAGGCCCGCTGCGTGGCAAGCCCTCACAGGGCGCCGTCGGCGGCCATCTGCATGTAGGTGGTGTCGAAGCGCAGCTTGAGATTGCCCTGATCACCGAGCGCGCCGGCCGGCATGGCGATACCGACAAAGTCCGCCGAATCGGCACCGTCGCCCAGCAGGCCGTGGTCGAAGGAGAACTTGCGCACGCTGTCCATCGCTTCGTGGGCCGGTTCGCCGGAGATGAAGGCGACCGCTTCGGCTGGCTGATAGAACATGCGGGTGCCCTTGAGTTGCGCCTCGTAGCCGGCCTGGTCGGTGCCGGAAGCTGCGCCCAGCTGGGCGCGCAGCTCGGCGCCTTGCGGCGTGTCGCTGGCCATGATCGCCATCACCTCGTACCAGGCGCCGGTGACTGCCTTGCCGAACGCGGGGTTGTCGGCCAGCGTCTCGCTGTTGACGATCAGCAGGTCCTTGACATGGCCCGGCACGCTGGCCGAGTCGAAGACCTGATGTGCATCCGGTGTGGCGGCGACTTCCTGCAGCAGCGGACTCCAGGTCGCCACGTTGCGTACATCGGCCGTGCTGAAGGCAGCGACGATGTCGGCGTCCGAGGTGTTGACCACCTGCACGTCCTTCTCCGACAGGCCTACGCTGTCCAGCGCCTTGGCCAGGATGTAGTGCGACACCGACAGTTCCACCAGGTGCACCTGCTGGCCCTTGATCTGTTTGAGATCGCTGGTGCCCTTCATCACCAGGCCGTCGTTGCCGTTGGAATAGCTGCCGACTATCAGCGCGGTGGTGTCGACGCCGCCGGCCGCCGGGATCGACAGCGCATCCATGCTGGTGGCGACCACGCCGTCGAACTGGCCGGCGCTGTACTGGTTGATGGACTCGACGTAGTCGTTGATCTGGCTGATGTTCACCTCGATCCCGTACTTGTCGGCCCACTTCTTCATGATTCCCGACTCGTCGGCGTACTTCCAGGGCATCCAGCCGACGTAGATGGTCCAGGCCAGGTTGAAGGTCTTTTTCTCCTCCGCCTGGGCCAGCGGGGCGAGGGCGGCGAGGGCAATGGCCCCGGCGCAGAGCAGCTTTTTCATCATGGTGCCGTGCATGGCGGTACTCCCGGTTCAGAAGAACTTCAGATAGCGCTGGATTTCCCAGTCGGAAACATGGGTGTGGTAGGCATTCCATTCGTCGCGCTTGAACTCGACAAAGGCCTGGTACATGGCATCGCCGAACACCTGGCGCGACAGCGGGTCGGCCTCGAAGGCGTCGATGGCTTCGCTGAGGGTGCGCGGCAGGGTCTCGATACCCATCTGCGCGACCTCCCGTTCGCTGTAGTGATACATGTTCTCGCGGTGCGGCTGGCCGGGATCGAGCTTGTCGCGGATGCCCTCCAGGCCGGCGGCGAGGATCATCGCTGCACCGAGGTAGGGGTTGCAGCCGATGTCGGCGGCGCGGCATTCGACCCGCGCGCCCTGGGACGGAATGCGCAGCATGTTGGTGCGGTTGTTGTTGCCGTAGCAGCAGAACACCGGCGCCCAGGTCGAGCCGGACATGGCGCCCTTGCGGATCAGCCGCTTGTAGCTGTTGACCGTAGGCGCGATGACCGCGCAGATGGCCTTGGCATGTTTCAGCACCCCGGCGATGAAGTGATAGGCCAGCGGGGTCACGCCGCAGCCGTAGGGGTCTTCGCCATCGACTTCGAACAGGTTCTTGCCGGTCTCGATGTCGGCTAGCGACATGTTGTAGTGCGCGCCGCTGCCGGTGCGGTTGGCCGAGGGCTTGGGCATGAAGGTGGCGAAGGCGCCGTGCTTGCGGGCGATCTCGCCCGCCATCATGCGGAAGAACACGAAGCGGTCGGCCATGCCGAGGGCGTCGGTGTACTTGAAATCGGTTTCGAACTGGCCGTTGGCGTCCTCGTGGTCGAAGGAGTAGACGCCCCAGCCCATCTCGTTCATCGCCTGCACCAGTTCGTCGACGATGGGCAGGTTGTCCATCAGCAGGCGCGGGTCGTAGCAGGGCTTGGCCATGTCGTCGCGCTCGGAAATGGGCGCGAAGCCGCCATCCGGGGTGTCCTTGAACAGGAAGAACTCGGTCTCGATGCCCAGGTTGAAGGTGTAGCCCAGCGCCGCAGCGGCTTCGGTCTGGCGCTTGAGAATGCCGCGCGAGCAGGCGTCGAAGGGCTTGCCGTCCAGGTAGAGGTCGCTGGCGAACCAGGCGAGATCGCGGTTCCAGCTGCACTGGGTGGCGGTCGCCGGGTCTGGCATCGCGGCCACCTCGTTGTCGCTGATCTCCTGCGGGACGCCGTCCAGCGCCGCACCGGTGTAGAGCTCGGAGCCGCGGAGCATCTGGCCGAGATGGGCGATGGGGACGAACTTGCCCTTGATCACGCCGTGGATGTCGACGTAGCTGGCCATCGCGTACTTCACACCCTTGTCCTGCAACTGCTGCTTCAACTCCTCGACGGAGGAGAGGGGAAAGCTGGTCATCGGCTTGCGCTCCTTGGAGTCATGAATGGCGGCCGGGGCCGCTGGCACGATTCCTTCATCCAATATACATGCCAGCGTGTATAGAAACGGGCCGACGCTGGTGCCGCCTGGCGCCCTATGCGCCACTGCAGGAGTCACGCAGATGATTGAAATAAAAAGGGAAAAGAAATTTTTTGCGCTGGGCGAAATGCGCCTCGAAAACGGCGAACGCCTGCGCAATGCGCGGCTGTGCTATCAGGTAGTGGGCACGCCGAACCGCGCGCGGGACAACCTGGTGCTGATTCCAAGCTACTACGGCGGCACACATTGGGGCAGCCTGCCCCTGCTTGGTGCGGATAGCCCGCTGGCAGGCGGCGATTACTGCGTGGTGCTGACCAACCTTTTCGGCGCAGGCTGGTCGACTTCGCCGAGCAACGCAGCGCCAGGGCAGGAAGGTGCGGACTTTCCACAGGTGAGCCTGCTGGACAATGTGCACGCACAGAAGGCGTTGCTCGATCGGTTGTATGGCGACGACTGGCAGCTCGCCCTGGTCAGCGGCTGGTCCATGGGCGGCATGCAGACGTTGTTCTGGGCAATGGCCTATCCGGAGCGGATGCGTGCCATCCTGCCGTTCTGCTGTACGGCACGCTGCTGGCCGCACAATCGGGTGTTTCTCGAAGGGGTGAAAGCGGCGCTGTGCGCCGACGCCGCCTGGTTGGGGGGGCGCTACAGCGTGCCGCCGGAACGTGGTCTGCGGGCGTTCGGCCGTGCCTATGCCGGCTGGGCCTATTCGCAGGCGTTCTATCGTCATGAGTTGTGGCGCGAGCTGGGTTTCGAGAGCCTTGAGGCGCTGCTCGACTACTGGGAACAGGATCATCTGGAGCAGGACGCCAACGACCTGCTCTGCGTGCTGCATACCTGGCAATCAGCCGACCCGGCCCGCAGTTTCGCTGCCGGCTCGCTGGCCGAAGCGCTGGGGCGCATCCGTGCGCGGACCATCCTTATGCCCGGCAGCAGCGATCTGTATTTCACCGTCGAGGATGCCCGCCACGAGGCCGCGCTGATTCCGGGTGCCGAGCTACGGGTGCTCGAATCGGACTGGGGCCATTGCGCCGGCGGGCCGGGCCGCAGCGCGGCGGCCATGCGCCAGGTGTTCGCGGCAATGGCCGAACTGCTTGGCCGCTAGCCTTCAGCCGGCCACGGCGCTGAGTTTGGCCAGCTGCTCGAGGTCGGTCTGCATGCCAGAGGTTTCGCGGATGCGGGCGAGGATCTCGCGCTTGAGCTCGGTGAATTCCGGCGAGAGCTTCATATCCTGGTGGCGCTGGGCCGGCAGCGGCACCTCGTAGATGGAATCGATGCGCCCGGGGCGGGGCGCCATCAGCACGATGCGGCTGCCCAGATAGATGGCTTCTTCGACATCGTGGGTGACGAACAGGATGGTGCTCTTCTCCAGCCGGTGCACGTGACGGATCAGGTCGTGCATGACTTCGCGGGTTTGCGCATCCAGCGCGCCGAACGGCTCGTCCATCAGCAGTGTCGCGGGTTTGGGCAGCAGGGCGCGGGCAATGGCAACGCGTTGCTGCATGCCGCCGGAGAGCTGGCTGGGGTAGGCATCGGCGAAGCGCGTCAGACCCATCAGGTTGAGCAGGGCATCGGCGCGGCCGGCGGCGGACTCCACGTCTCCATCGTGGCGCACGGTATCGCCGATCACCTTGAGCTGGCGGCAGAACTTGATGTTCTGCATCACCGTCAGCCAGGGGTAGAGGCTGTAGTGCTGGAAGACCATGGCGCGGTCGACGCCAGGGCCGTCGATGGGCTTGCCGTCGAGCAGGATCTCGCCACGGCTCAGCGTTTCCAGCCCGGCGATGATTCGCAGCAGCGTGGATTTGCCACAGCCCGACGCGCCGACGAAGGTGACGAACTCGTTGGACTGGATATCCAGGTCGATCGACTGCAGCGCCTGCACCTCGCGGCGCTCGCTAACAAAGGTCTTGCCGACCTGGCGTACACGAATCTTGGCATCGGACATGGTCATTTCCTCATCCAGGGAAAGGCGCGGCGGTGCAACCAGCGGAAGGCCTGATCGGTGATCAGGCCGATGAGACCGATCAGCAGGATGCCGGCGAAGATCTTGTCGGTGTGCATGTAGCGCTGCGCCTTGAGGATGGCGTAGCCGAGGCCGGAGTTGGCCGCGACCAGTTCGGCCACCACCAGGTAGGTCCAGGCCCAGCCACAGGTGATGCGCAGGGTGTCGAGCAGCGCCGGCTTGGCCGACGGCAGGATCACCAGCTTGACGATCTCGCTGCGGTTGGCGCCCATGGTCTGCGCCGCCTCGATCTGCGCCATGGGTACGCGGCGCACGTCTTCTGCGACCATCAGTACCATCTGGAAAAAGGTGCCGATGAAGATGATCAGCACCTTGGAGCCTTCGTCGATGCCGACCCAGAGCATCACCAGCGGAATGAAGGCCACGGCCGGCATATAGCGGATGAAGTCGGTGAGCGGTTCGAGAAAGGCCTGCACCGGCCGGTACGTGCCGATGTACAGGCCCAGCGGCAGGGCGATCAGTGCCGAGGCGCCGAAGCCGGCCATGACCCGCCAGACGCTGATGCCGATGTCTCCCAGCAGCCCCTCGCTGGTCCACCAGCGGCCGATGCGCTCGAGCACTGCGCCGGGGCTGGGCATGAACATCGGGTCGGCCAGACCAAGGGCGGTCCACAGCCACCAGACGACGAAGGGCAGGCTCAGCCCGGCGCCGGTGAGCAGCCAGGCGCTGCGCCGCGAGAGTTCGCCGCGAATGCGCCAGAAACTGCCTTTGCGCACCACCGGTTCGGCCCGCGCGACGGGTGCTGTGGTGTGTCGTTGTTGAGCAGCGGGGGCAGCGGAGGGGATGCTGATCTGTGCGGTCATGCGGGAACCTCCTCTGTAGCGGTAGGCACATCCAGTTCGACGCGTTGCCAGCCGCCGGCCGCCGGATAACGGCCCAGCGCGGCGAGGTCCGCGGCGGGCAGACTGGCGGGGTCGGCGAAGTTCCAGTAGCTCGACAGCAGCGCGTCGCCGACGCGGCCGGGCAGCGTCGAATGGGTGATCTGCCAGGGTGTGGCGCCGTTGCGGTGGCGGCCGAAGGACAGCTCGCAGGCCAGCAGCTGCGGCCGCAACGCGGGGCCGATGGCGGCCAGCTGGTCACGCAGATGCCCCGAGCTGGCCGGCAGCAGAATTGGCCGCTCGGCGGCGAACAGGAAGTAGTCGCCCGCTACCAGCAGGCAGGCCTGGCGGGCTGGCTGCTCCGCCGCGCGCAGCCAGATCCCCCAGTTTCGCCCCTGCGATTCCGGCAGGCGCTGCCAGATTTCGTGATAGCTGCCGTCCAGTCCGTCTTCCAGCAGCCGTTCCGGGGTCTCGAAGCGCATCAGGCCGATATCCGCAGGCCCGCCCGGCGGCTGGAAGTCGATCAGCCGATGCCACTGGCAGATATCGCCGTTGACCTCGGTGATGCCGGCAAAGCCGGCCTGTTCACTCAGCGCCAACTGCTGGGCATGGCTGCAGGTTTCAAGCGAAGCTGCCGGTGCCACGGGTTGACCCCCCGGCAGACGCAGGTCGGCGTGCAGGCTGGCGGTCTGCAGCCAGTAGACTTCGCTGGTTTCGTCGCGCAGGCCGGCCGTGGTGGTCAGCAGGCGGCGGCGCCAGACGCCGAGATAGGCATCGGGAACGGTTTTCATGGGTAATGCTCCGCAAATGACGTGCTTCGGACGCGATCAGGCCGGGGGGTCATGGCGATCCCTCCAGCTGGCTCAGCAGCCGATGGCTGTCGATCACGCTGCCGAACAGGCCGCCTTCCACCCCGATCATCGCCAGCGCAGCCGCATGCAGTTGCGGGTCGGCCGATGCGCAGGCGTCGCGGACGGTCAGGCAGTCGAAGCCAAGGTCGATGGCCTGGCGCAGCGTCGAGGCCACGCAGACCTCGGTGGTCACGCCGGTCAGGATCAGCCGCTCGATACCGCGACGGCGCAGGATCAGTTCGAGATCGGTATGGGCGAAGGCGCTGTAGCCCGGCTTGTCGATCACCGGCTCGCCGGCGCGCGGTTGCAGCTCGTCGATCAGGTCGTGACCGAATTCGCCGCGCACCAGCAGGCGGCCGAGGGGGCCAGGGCTGCCGATGGGAGCGCCGGTGGCCTGGGCGCGGCGGCGTTTGGGCTCGGGCAGGTCGGAAAGATCCGGTCGATGGCCTTCACGGGTGTGCACCACCAGCATGCCCACGCCGCGGGCGCGATCCAGCAGCGCCTGGATCGCCTCGATCGGTGCGCGCAGGCGGCTGACGTCCATGCCGGCCTGGTCGGCGTATCCGCCCAGCGCGCAGAAGTCGCGCTGCATGTCGATCACCAGCAGCGCCGTATGCTCGAGGAACAGCGGGTTCGTCGTCAGGCTCACAGGGCAAACTCCTTGCACACCGCGGCGGCGATGCCTTCGACGATGTCGTGGGCCAGCCGCTGGCCTTTCGCCGCGCTGGAGCCTCTGGCCGAGGACAGCACCCCGGAGGGCGGCACCCATTCGGTACGGGTGGGGTACATGTCGTAGGGCGGAAAGTCGGCCGGGGCGTCGTCGGGAATCTTCTCCAGCGCGACCAGTTGCGGATGGAAATGCAGCATCAGCGAGGTCTCGATCACCGCGGCATGCTCCAGCGCGAAACCGGGAAAGCCTTCCGGGAAGATGTCGGTCAGGGTCTGCTCGTGGCAGAAATCCCAGTGCTCCAGGCGCATCACCTCCAGCCCGGCGTCCGGCCCGAGGTCGCGCAGCGCCAGCTGGATGCCCTCGGCGACGAACCACTGGTTCTCGTAATGGCCGAGCACCAGCACCAGGCGGCGCACACCGTGGCGATAGAACTCACGCACGGCGTCGCGCACAAGGGCGCTCAAGGTCGCGCCATCCAGGCTGGTGGTGCCGCAGAAGTGCTGGCCGCCGCCGCATTTCGGTTGCGACTTGTAGCCGTATGACAGCGCCGGTGCCACCAGCCCGCCGACTCGTGCCGCCACGTCGGCGCTGATGGCACTGGCCAGCAGCGCGTCGGTGCCCAGCGGCAGGTGCGGGCCATGCTGCTCGGTGGCGCCGCAGGGCAGAAAGACCACGGCGCCTTCGCGCACGCGGCGTTCGTAATCGACCCAGCTCAGTTGATCCATGTGCACGGTCATGCGCAGGTGCTCCTTGTCGCGATTGAAAGGGGACGTTCCGGCCAGCCGGCGATCAGCGCGGCGGTGGTGATCAGGGCGGCGCCGAGCCATTCGTTCGGGCCGATGGCGTGGCTGCCGAACCAGGCGGACGACAGCACCGCGGCGATCAGCTCGAACACCACCAGCACCGCGGCGCGGCCGGCTTCCAGATGAGTCAGGCCGTACTGCACGGCGGCCATGCTGACCAGCCAGCCGAGGGCGAGCAGGGCGATCTGCCAGCTCAGGGTCAGATCCAGGGGCGGAAGTGGCTGGCGCAGCAGCAGGCAGAACAGCCCACCGAGCAGCGCGCTGCCGACGAAACTGACCAGCGCCTTGCTCGCCAGCGGCACCCGGTCGGCGGCGCGAGTGGCGAGGTTGTTGAGGCTGAAGGCGAGGCCGGCGGAAAGCGCCAGCCAGTCGTTCGCGCCGGGCGCGGCCAGCGCTTCGCTCGTGACGCCGAGGGTCAGGCCGATGCCGAGCATCGCCAGTCCGAGGGCGAACAGCCGCGTGCCGCTGAGGCGTTCGCCCAGCAGCAGCCAGCCGCCGACCATCGCCCACACCGGCGCCAGGTAGAACAGCAGCATCACCCGCACCACGTTGCCATCGGCCAGGGCGGTAACCAGGGCGGCGGTCGCCCAGCCACCGCACAGGCCCATGGTGAGCACCTGGCGATACTGGCTCGCCCACTGGCGGCGCTGCTGCCAGAGCATCGGCAGCGCCAGCAGGCTGAGCAGCGAATAGGTCAGCAGCACCAGCGGCATCCCGGCCAGGCCGCGGGCTGCGAAGAACTGCAGCGGCAGCCAGCCCAGCCCCCACATGATGGCGCCGCCGATCAGCATGCCCTGTGGCATCAGGCTGTTCATGCGCCCATCCAGGAGCCGCCGTTGGGCCCGAGCAGCTGTCCGGTGAAATAGCTCGCCTGCGGCGAAAGCAGGAAGACGATGGCCGCCGCGACTTCCTCCGGCGTACCCAGGCGCGCCATGGGGATCGCCAGCTCCTTGGCCATCCACTCGTCGCTCATGTGCTCCGGGCTGACCATCGCTGTGGCGATGGGGCCGGGTGCGACGCCATTGATGCGGATGCCGTCTACAGCGAACTCGCGGGCCAGTGAGCGGGTCAGGCCGATCACCCCGGCCTTGGCCGTGCAGTAGGCGGCGTACTGTTCGCGGCCGAGAAATCCGAGGTCCGAGGCGACATTGACGATGGCGCCGCTGCGCCGCGGCTGCATCTGTGCCAGTGCATGGCGGCAGCAGCGGTAGACGCCGGCGAGATCGACGCCCAGCACCCTTGCCCAGTCCGCCTCGCTGGTTTCGAGAAAGGGCTTTTCCAGGATCACCCCGGCGTTGTTGACCAGCAGATCCAGCGGTCCCTGTGCCTCGATGGTCTCGAACATCGCCGCCACCGCAACCGGATCGCTGACATCGGCCTCGATGGCCCAGGCGCAGCCGCCGCTGGCGATGATCTGCTCGACCACTCGTTCCGCCAGGTCGTGTTGATCGCGATGGTTGATCCAGACCCGCGCGCCTTCGGCGGCCAGCGCGAGTGCGGTGGCACGGCCGATGCCGGTCGCTGCGCCGGTGACCAGAGCGGTCAGCCCGGTAAAGATGGCAGCCATCAGTGCATCACCTCGCCGTGGCTGACCGACAGCGCCTGGCCGGTCAGGGCGGCGGCCAGCGGTGAGCCGAGGAACAGGAAGGTGCCGCCCAGATCGGCCGGTGTCAGCAGCTCCGGAATGGCCTGGTTGGCGAGTATCGCCGCGAGCTCGGCGCTGTCGCTGCGGCCGTTGGCGTCCGCCGTCACCTGCAGCGAGCGCATGGCCGCATCGGTGCCGATCCAGCCGGGGCACACCGCGTTCACCCGGATGCGCCGAGGGCCCAGCTCCCAGGCCAGCGAGCGGGTCAGGCCGACCACCGCGTGCTTGCTGGCGACATAGGCGGAAAAGCCCGGCACGCCTTTCAGACCCCAGATGGAGGCCTGGTTGATCACGCTGGCGCCGGCGCGCAGGCGTGGCAGCAATGCGCGGGTCAGGCGCTGCATGGAACCGACGTTGTTCTCCAGCAGGGCCGACCAGCGCTGATCGGCCTCGAAGCTGCACTCGCCCAGCGGCGTGGCGTACTCGACACCGGCGTTGTTGATCAGCACATCGGCGTTGAGGCCGCGGCAGGCGAGGTCATCGGCATACTGCTGCACCGCCTGCCAATCACTCAGGTCCAGTGCGGTGCAGTGCAGCGGCGTCTCGCCAGCGAGTTCGTCGGCGAGCCGGGCGAGGGCGTCGGCGTCACGGTCCAGCAGCTCCAGGGTGGCGCCGGCAGCGGCGAAGCTCTGCGCCAGGCCCCGACCGATGCCCCCGGCGGCGCCGGTGATGACCACGCAACGGCCGCGGTAATCCAGTGCCTTGTGCATGTCACACCGCCGTCAGGAACGAGACGCCCACGGCGCCGTAGAAGTTGTCGGCCTTGTTCGGTCCTTCGCTGACCACCCCGTAGTCATCGTCCAGCACGCGGCGTACGCGGTAGCGGTGGAAGCTGCCGAGCAGCTTGCGCATCGGGATGACCTGGTTGTAGGTGCTGCCGTACAGCTCGGCGTGGAGCTTGGGCAGGCGATACCAGGGCGCCACCGGCTTCTCGTGGTGGGCGTTGTGGAAGGAAAAGTTGAGCAGCAGCAGGTTCAGCGCCGGCCAGCGCTCGGAAACCACGTTGCTGTAGGTGTTCTGCTGCTCGTAGCTGCGGTCGCGGCGCTTGTCCTCCGGCAGCTTGCCACCGTCCTCCAGCACGGCGAAGGCCTCGTAGGTGTGCTGATAGGCATCGGCGAAACGCAGCACGCTGAGCATGATCATCCAGGCCACGGCGTAGAGCAGCACGGCCTTCAGCGAGAGCACCGCGAGCCCGGCAAAGAGCAGTGTGCGAATGGCCAGCACCGCGGCGACCTTGCCGCGCCGGGCGCGGTGCTTGTCGTTGTCGGTGATGAAGGGAAGGGCGATCACATAGAAATGCATGATCAGCTCCACCGCCGGCACATAGGCCCATTCCAGCGCCAGCACCAGCTTCTGGAACCACAGCGGGCGTGCCTTGAGGAAGGCCTTGCTGTCGAAGGTGATCACGTCGGCGCGGTCGACGTGATGGCGCATGTGCTTCTTGCGCAGGTCCTGGAACTCGGCGTAGCAGCTGCCGCACAGCCAGCTGCAGACATTGCCGGCCCATTCGTTGTGCTTGGGCACGCTGAAGATGGCGCCGTGGGCGAATTCGTGGATCAGGTAGGCGGCGATGATCATGCCGTGGGCCAGCAGCAGCGTGCCCAGCGCGTTCAGCCAGCCGTTACCGGCGAACAGCAGAGCCAGGCCGCCGCCGTAGGCGAGCGCGGTATAGAGGATCGCCAGCGTGTTGGGCAGGCGGCCATCGGCGTAACGGTACAGAGGTTTGGCAGTCATGGTTTTTCTCCAGCACAGGCGGGCCGCGGCCCGCCCGGCGTCGGCTTACTGGGCGAGCGCTTCGGTGAACTGGGCGTCGTAGGTCTGGCTGAAATCCGGGATGGTCGGGATCTGCCCGTTGTCCTTGAGCAGCTTGGCGATGATCGCGCCGCTGCCATGGAAGGAATGGGTGTCGTCGCCTGGGGTGAAGCTCTTGCCCATCTCCGCAAGGGGGATGTTGTAGGCGCCGGCCATCTGCTCGACGGCTTCCTCGGCGCTGACGCCGAGCACGTCGCCGATGATCTTCGCCGACTCCTCGGGGTGCGCCTGCATGTAGGCCAGGCCGTCGAGATAGCCCTGGATCATCGCCTTGATGGCGGCAGGCTTCTTGGCGATCACCGCCTCGTCGAAGACCAGCACATCGGTGATCAGCCCCGGTGCGTCCTTGGACGAATAGACCACCTTGAATTTGTCGCCGCCGCCCATGGAGAGGATCTGCGAGACGTTGGGCTCGTAGGTCACGCCGACCGGCAGGTTGCCCGAGGCCATGGCGCCGGGGATGCCTTCCGGAGTCATGTTGACGGCGTCGATGTCCTTGTCGCTCATGCCGTTCTGCTGCAGCGCGTAGGCCAGCAGGAAGTCGGAGGGCGACAGCGGGTTGAAGCCGACCTTCTTGCCCTTGAAGTCGGCGATGGACTGGATCGACGCGTCGGCGACGATGGCGTCACCGCCGTTGGAGAAGTCGATGGGCATCACCACCCGGTGCTTCAAGCCCTTGGCGACCGAGGCCACTACCTGGTCGTAGGTGAGCATGCCACCGTCCAGCGCGCGGCTCACCATGGCGGTGGGAATCAGCGCCGGGTCGTTGAAGAACTGCAGGTCCACGTCCAGGCCGTGGGGCTTGAACAGGTCGAGCTTGTCGGCGACATAGAAGGGGCCATAGCCGGCCCAGACCACGGTGCCGATCTTCAGCTTCTCGGCGGCCTGGCTGGCCAGCGGTGAAAACAACGTCGCGACGGCCAGGCCGGCGGCGAGGAGGGTCTTGTTCAGCGAGCGCAGTGTGGACATGGCGTGATTTCCCTACACATTGGAATGACAGGCACGGGATGACATCGCGTCTCCCGGGCTTTTATCCCTCCGTGTAGTCCCGTCCCTGGGACCGGAGAACTCTCGGACCAGCGCCCACTCCCTGTGAGCCGGAACCCTAGTTCTCCTTGAAGTTGCTCCTGATTGTGCCAAGCGTCATGAGTGCCGGAGGCGACTCATCCCGTGCAAGGGGGATAGAGCAGGTTGCGTGCCAGATGCGGTGGCTGGCAGCGAACTCGTGGAGTTTCAATGAGTTGCAGCCAGCGCCGGAGCCAACACGGGTGGCGCGCCGGCACGGCGCTGCTCACTAATGGGGAGGCTTGCTCCGCGATAGTGCGGATGGTGCAGCTGATGACACCGTTCCGGCCCAACCGCCGCCACGGGCCAGGCGGCGCATGGGGCGGTCAGCCCGTTACGGCTTGGCAGAGGTCAGATTGGCACCGGCGCATCCTCGCGCAGCAGGCCGTCGCGCTTGAGGGTCTGCCAGAACTCGCGGGGCACCTGGGTGTTGAAGTAGTCCATGTACTGCCGGGGACGCTCGGGATTGGCCGTGCCCGGGATGACCGAGGCGACCACCGGGTTGGCCAGGCAGAAGTGCAGGGCGGCGGCCCGCAGATCGACGCCGCAGCGCTCGGCAGCGGCCTTGAGCTGCTCCCTGCGCTGGGCGACCTGTGGTGGGATCTGGTCGTACTCATAGTGATCGCCACCGGCCAGGACGCCGGAGTTGAACGGCCCGCCAACGACGACGCCAACGTCGCGTGCCTGGCAGGTCGGGAACAGGGTGTCCAGCGCCTCGTCGTGCTCCAGCAGCGAGTAGCGGCCGGCCAGCAGGAACACGTTCGGGTCGCTCTGCTCCAGAGCCAGGCGGCATGGCTCGACCAGGTTGACCCCCAGGCCCCAGCCGCGAATCACGCCTTCATCGCGCAGCTGGGTCAGCGCCTTCGCCGCGCCGTTCATGGCCTGCTGGAAGTACTCGCGCCATTGCGGGCCCCATTGGTCTTCGGAAACGTCGTGGATGAACACTACATCGAGGCGATCGACGCCCATGCGCTCCAGGCTGTCCTCGATGGAGCGGCGCGCGCCGTCGGCCGAATAATCCGGCACACGCTTGTTGGGCAGCTCGTCGACGAAGGGCTTGGCGTTCTCCGGTTGGCCGGCCGGCTGCAGCAGGCGTCCGACCTTGGTGCTCAGGACGTACTCGTCACGCGGCTTGCCACTCAGCATGCGCCCGAAGCGCTGCTCGGCCAGGCCCGCGCCGTAGTGCGGCGACACGTCGTAATAGCGAAAGCCGGCGTCCCAGGCGGCATTGAGGGTGGCGTCGGCGGTTTCTTCGCTGAGCGGATGGAACATGTTGCCCAGCGGTGCGCCGCCGAGACCGATGCGTGGCAGGGTGATACGCATGGAGTCCTCCTTCGGATGCAGATGGTGCCGGCCGGAGTCGGCGTGGCTCTGCATCGGAGGTCGGCCCGGCGCTGGATGTTCCGACAATGCGACGGGATGGCCGCAGTGCAACCCCGTCGCTCCTCGTCTGCCTCAGCTGCGACGCTTCAGATAGGTGCGCCAGCCGCCAAGTTCGGTGATGTCCTGGGCGCCGTCCAGGCCGTAGGGCTCGCAGATGAAGCCTGTTTCCCAGCGGCCGTCGGCGAGCTGCACCTTGCCCAGGCCGAGCGGTGCCGGAATGCCGGTGAGAAAGGAGCCGAGCTCCTGGCTCGGCAGCTCCCAGACTTCAACCTCGACGGCCGCTCCGCCTTCGGCGACGCGAACCATGCCCGGGCGCAGCGGTAGCCCGCCGGCCAGGGCGTAGAGCTTGTAGTCCGGCGAGCTGCGGGTGGTTTCCAGCAGCCGTCCGCCACGCTGCCTGAGTTGCCAGTTCAGCGGCAGGCCGTCCAGGTGCGCTCCGCAGACCACCAGGCGGGCGCGGTCGTTGCGGGCCGGATTCCGGGGCGGCGGGGTAATGAGCGCGTTGCCGCCGATCAACTTCAGCCCTGTCTGATGCTGCAGCGCATCGGCCAGGCTCAGCAGGTACTGGTCGGTGAACACCCGGCCGAACAGCGTCACGCCCCACGGCAGGCCGTTAGCCATGACGCCGGCCGGCACCGCGACGGCGGCGTAATCCAACATGTTCATGAAGTTGGTGTAGTAGCCCAGGTCCGAATTGCGCTTGACCGGCTCGGCGTGAAGTTCGGCGAGCGTCACCGGTCGCGGGTAGGCGGGCGTCAGCACACAATCGACCTCGGCCATGGTGTGGTCGCAGACGGCCTTGAGTTGCTGCAGGCGGTATTGCGCCTGGAACAGCTGCACGGCGGTTGTACCGGGGGCTTTCTCCAGAACGGCCTTTATTACCGGCAGCACGGCGTCGGGTTGCTGCTCGATCAGCGCGCCCGCCACGCTATAGCGTTCGGCGACCCAGGGGCCTTCGTAGAGCAGGCGTGCAGCTTCAAGAAAGGGCTCGAAGTCAATCTCCACCGGCTCGCCGCCGAGGGCTTTCAGATGCTCGATTGTGGCGGCGAACAACGCCGGGCTTTCCGCGCAGCCGAGAAATTCCGGGTGCTGGGGTATGCCGAAGCGGAAGGTCTTGATCTGGCCGAAGGCCGAGCCGTCATTCCACAGCGGGTTGCTGCGGCTGTACTCGTCGCGCGGATCGAGCCTGGCGGTGAGCGCCAGCAGCTGACTGGCTTCGGCCGCCGTCGCGGTGAAGAAGGTCACGCAGTCCAACGTACGGCAGGCCGGGACAACGCCGGCGGTGGAGATCAGCCCCTTGCTGGCTTTCAGGCCCACCAGGTTGTTCAGTGCCGCCGGCACCCGGCCGGAACCGGCGGTGTCGGTGCCCAGGGCAAAGGAACAAAGCCCGAGCGCCACGGCCAGCGAGGAGCCGGCACTGGAGCCGCCGGAGGGGTAGTCCGGGTGCACGCTGTTGCGGCATTCGCCATAGGGCGAGCGGGTGCCGTTGAGGCCGGTGGCGAACTGGTCGAGGTTGGTCTTGCCCAGCGGCACCGCGCCGAGGGCGATCAACTGATCGACGATGGTGGCGCTGGTCTCGGGCGTGTAGGCATACGCCGGACAGGCAGCGGTGGTGGGCACGTGGGCGAGATCGATGTTGTCCTTGATGGCGAAGGGCACGCCATAGAGCGGCAGCTCGGCGGGCGTCTTGCCGTCGAGGGCGGCCAGATACGGCTCGAGCTCCGCGGCCGTCATCAGGTGGATGAATGCGTTGAACTCAGGGTTGAGTCCCGCAGCCTTGTCGCGCAGGGCAATGATCAGCTGGCGCGGGGTGGTGTCCCCGGCAGTGTAGGCGGCGCTCAGGGTGGCGAGGCGCAGGTCAAAAGTCGTGGTCATCTCATGTCCCTCATAAGGTGAAAACGGCGAAGCCTTTTCCACCGCGATGTTCGTTGCCGGCCCGCTGGGCCGGTGGGTGGATCGATAAAGCGCGATCCACCCTACGGTTGCTTCGGGTGCCGAGGGGCCTCACGCCTCCTCGATCACCACCACCCGCTGGCCGGCGCGCACCGGCGAGCCGGGCTGGGCGCGGACTTCCTTGACCACGCCGGCGACCGGCGCGGTGAGCGGGATTTCCATCTTCATGCTCTCGAGGATCACCAGCACGTCGCCGGCCTCGACCCGCGCGCCCTCGGCCACCGACACCTGCCAGAGGTTGCCGGCAATGTGGCTTTCGATGCCGTGCTGGCCGGTGCCGAGCGGGGCGTCCTCGCCGAGGTCGGCGGCGATTTCCTCGCTCTCGAAGTGCGCCTGGCCCGATTCGATCCAGCGCTGGCGCTCGGCGTCGAAGGCGCCGCGCTGCTGGCGGCGGAAGGCGTCGATGCTGTCGGCTTCGGCGGCAAGAAAGTCCTGGTAGTCGGACAGGCGCAGCTCGGTGTGCTCGATCTTCAGCGGGTAGCGGCCCAGCGGGAAATCGCGGCGGATCCTCACCAGCTCCTCCGCCGAGACCGGGTAGAAGCGGATCTGGTCGAAGAAGCGCAGCAGCCACGGCTGGCCGCCGAACGCCTCGACCGCGCGGTAGCGGTTCCACATCTGCAGGGTGCGGCCGACGAACTGGTAGCCGCCCGGGCCTTCCATGCCGTAGATGCACATGTAGGCGCCGCCGATGCCCACCGAGTTCTCCGCGGTCCAGGTGCGCGCCGGGTTGTACTTGGTGGTGACCAGGCGGTGGCGCGGGTCCAGCGGGGTGGCCACCGGCGCACCGAGGTAGACGTCGCCCAGGCCCATCACCAGGTAGCTGGCGTCGAATACGGTCTGAAACACCGCCTGCAGATTCGGCAGGTCGTTGATGCGGCGGATGAACTCCAGGTTGCTCGGGCACCAGGGCGCGTCCTTGCGCACCGTGGTCATGTACTTCTCGATGGCCAACTGGCAGGCCGGGTCGTCCCAGGACAGCGGCAGGTGGACGATGCGCGAGGGCACCTTCAGGTCCTGCGCGGCGCACACGGCATCCCACAGGCCGGCGACAATCTCCAACAGATCCTCCAGCGCCAGGGTCTCGGGCTGGTAGTGCACCTGCAGGGAGCGGATGCCGGGCGTCAGGTCGATGACGCCGTCGAGCTGCTTGGCTTCGAGGGCCTGCATCAGCGCATGGCCACGAAAGCGCAGTACCAGGTCAAGCTCCGGCGCGCCGATTTCCAGCAACAGGTGGGTGTCGCCGGAGAGGCGGGCGACCAGGCGGCTGTCCGCTTCACCGATATCGAGCACGATGGGCGACTGCAGCGCCACCGGCGTGGCGAACACGGCCGCCGGCGCGAGGCTGGCGCACTCGGCATCGGCGGCCTTGGCCAGCTGGCGTGCGGTCAGCACATCCACCGGGACGAAGCGCAGCTTGTCGCCGGCCTTTAGCTGGCCGAGCTGCCACAGATCCGCCTCGATGATGGTCACCGGGCAGACGAAGCCGCCCAGGCTCGGGCCGTCCGGGCCGAGGATCACCGGCATGTCGCCGGTGAAGTCCACCGCGCCGATGGCGTAGGGGTTGTCGTGGATGTTCGACGGGTGCAGGCCGGCCTCGCCGCCGCTCTCGCGCACCCACTCGGGTTTCGGGCCGATCAGGCGCACGCCGGTGCGGCTGGAGTTGAAGTGCACTTCCCAGTCGGTGGCGAAGAAGCGCGCGATGTAGCCCTCGGTGAAGTATTCCGGCGCGCCGTGCGGACCGTAGATCACCCGCAGCTCGCGCACCGTCGGCAGGGCGCTGCACAGCTCGGCGGCGAGCCTGGCGCCGGCCGACGAGTCGCTCAGCGGTGCCAGGTGCAGCACGTCGCCGGCGCGCAGGGCGCGGCCACCGTGGCCGCCGAACTGGCCGAGGGTGAAGGTGCTCTTGCTGCCCAGATACTCCGGCACCTGCACCCCGCCGCGCACGGCCAGGTAGGAGCGCGCACCGGCGCCGGCAATAGTGCCGATGGTCAGGGTGCTGCCGGCCGGGACGAAAATGGCGGTGCACATCGGCTGCGCGACGTCATCGAGCTTCACGGGGATCGCGGCGCCGGTCAGCGCCACCACCGCGTCGGTGTTGAAGCGCAGGATCGGCCCGCTCATGGTGATTTCCAGCCCGGCGGCGTCCTCGGGGTTGCCGAGCAGGGCGTTGCCCAGGCGCAGCGCGCGGCTGTCCATCGGGCCGGACGGCGGCACACCCACCGCCCAGTAGCCGAGGCGGCCGGGGAAGTCCTGCACGGTGGTCTGGGTGCCGGCGCCGATGACCTCGAAGGTGCTGGCCGAGTAGCGCAGGCCTTCCAGGCAGCGGGTCCAGGGGTTGCCGCTGGCGAAGGGTGTAAAGCCGAGGATCTGGCGCAGGTAGTCGCGGTTGGTTTCCACGCCGTAGAGCAGGGTGTTGCCGAGGGCGGCGTCCAGCGCGACGCGGGCCGCTTCGCGGCTCGGCGCCCAGGTGATGACCTTGGCGATCATCGGGTCGAAGTAGGGCGGGATTTCGCAGCCAGCCTCGACCCAGGTGTCGATACGCAGGGCTTTGCCGTCGGCTGCAGGGAAGCTCGCGGCGGTGAGCAAACCGGGGCTCGGCTGGAAATCCCGGCCCGGGTCTTCGGCGTAGACGCGCGCCTGGATCGAGTGGCCGCTGGGCTTGAGACCCTTCACCAGCTCGGCCAAAGGCGGCAGGTCGCCGGCGGCCAGCTCGATCATCCAGCGCACCAGATCGACGCCCCAGACCTGCTCGGTAACGCCATGCTCCACCTGCAGACGGGTGTTCACCTCGAGGAAGTAGAAGCGCTGGGCTTCGGCGTCGTAGACGAACTCCACGGTGCCGGCGCTGCGATAGCTGACCGCCTTGGCCAGGGTGATTGCCGCCTCGCACAGGGCCTCGGCCATGCCGGTCGGCAGGTTCGGCGCCGGGGTTTCCTCCAGCACCTTCTGGTTGCGCCGCTGCACCGAGCAGTCGCGCACGCCGAGGGCGATGACTTCGCCGGCGCCGTCGCCGAACACCTGCACCTCCAGATGGCGGGCGCGCTCGATGTATTTCTCGATGAACACGCCCGAATCGCTGAAGTTGTTCTGCCCCAGACGCTTGACCGCGTCGAAGGCATCAGTGAGCTCCGCCGCCGAGCGGCACACGCGCATGCCGATACCACCACCACCGGCGGTGCTTTTCAGCATCACCGGGTAGCCGACCTGCTCGGCTGCGCCGAGGGCATCGGCGAGGCTGTCGAGCAGCTCGGTGCCCTCCAGCATCGGTACGCCGCGTTGTTTGGCCAAGGCGCGGGCGGTGTGCTTGAGGCCAAACACCCGCAGCTGTTCCGGCGTCGGGCCGACGAAGGCGATCCCGGCGGCCTCGCAGGCTTCGGCAAACGCCGCGTTCTCGGAAAGAAACCCGTAGCCGGGGTGGATGGCATTCGCGCCGGTTTCACGGGCGATGCGGAGAATCTTCTGCGCGTCCAGATAGGTCTGTGTGGCCGGGCCTTCGCCCAGGCTGTGGGCCTCGTCGGCCTGCTGCAGATGCAGGCTGGCGGCGTCGGCCTCGGAGTAGACGGCGACGCCGTTCACATTCAGGTTGCGCAGCGTACGCAGGATGCGGCAGGCAATGGCGCCGCGGTTGGCGATCAGCAGTTTGTCGAACATGGTCAGTAACCCTCGAAGGGCTGGCGGGCCGTCCCGCCTTTATTCATCAGTGCCACGGCCGTCCGTGGTTGGGGAGGGTTTCTTCGTTGCCGGCCGCTCGGGTCGCTGCCCGGCGCGCGCCTGCAGCAGCGGCAGCAGGTAGCGACGCAACAGCGGCATCAGTTCCACACCAGCACCTCGGCCGGCGTCGGGTTCCAGCCGTTGCAGGGGTTGTTCAGCTGCGGGCAGTTGGAGATCAGCACGATCACGTCCTGCTCGGCCTTGAGCTCCACATACTTGCCTGGCGCGGAGATGCCGTCGGCGAAGGTCAGGCCGCCTTCGGGGGTCACCGGCACGTTCATGAAGAAGTTGATGTTGGCGCCAATGTCGCGTTTGGTCAGGCGACCGTCGTTGAGGCTCGCGCGCAGGAAGTTGTCACGGCAGCTGTGCATGTAGCGCTTGTCCAGCGCGTAGCGCACCACGTTGCTCTCCTGGGCGCAGGCCCCGCCGAGAGTGTCATGGCGGCCGCAGGTGTCGGCGGTGATGGTCAGAAGCGGGTTGCCGAGGTTCGAATAGAGCACCGTGCCGGTGGTGAGGTAGACGCGGTTCTGCCGGCGCAGGGTGCGCTGCGGGTCGTAGCGCTCGCGCGGGTTTTTCGCGCTGAAGAACAGCGTGTCCACCGCCTGGTTGCCTTCGAGATCGAGCAGGCGCAGGGTCTGTCCGGCCTTGACTTCGAACAGGTACGGTTCGCCGGCCGGGATCACATGGCGGAACGCGGCGGTTTCGGGGTGCAGGCTGCTTTCGGTAAGGCTCATCGCGGCCACCTCCTCAGATGTACAGACGTTCGGTGTTGTGAAAGGCACGGCCGTTTTCCGGGCGCGAGGTGCGGCAGAGCACGCTGATGCCATCGCTCTCGACCTTGTGCCAGCTCAGCTGCACCGGTTTGGGTGCGTACAGCGGATTGGGGTCCAGCGGATGCTGCAGGGCGGTGAGGATCACCAGGGTGTCCATCGGTGCGTACAGTTCTATGTAATCGCCGGCTTTGGAGTGGCCCTGGTGGAAGGCGAAGGCACCGTCGGCGGTGACGTCCACGCGACTGAACAGATTGAGCACCATGAGCAGGTCCTGCAGGTTCAGGTTCCACTTGCCCATTTCCACCAGCAGGTTGTCGGTGCCATTGCGGAAGAAGCCGTTGCGCAGTTCCTGATAGCGGCCCTGGCCGTACTTCTCGGCGACTTCATCGGCGTTCAGCACACCGCCGAAGCTGTCGTGCCAGCCGCAGGTGTCGGCCGTGATGGCGGCGAGTACGCGCCCCATGTCCGAGTACAGGCAATGCCCCGCGGTGAGCTTGGCGGTGTGCTGGCCCTTGAGGGTATCCGGCAGGTTCAGCCGCTCGCTCTTCTCCTGGGCGTTGAGCAGCATCAGGCTGACGTTGGCGCCGCCTTCGAGATCGGTCAGACGCAGCAGTTGACCGCGCTTGAGGATGAAGGAGGTGTGGCCGCCGCCGGGAACGGTTTCCTCGTACAGCGTGGGGCGGATCGCGAGTGAAGCACTCATGTCAGGCTCCTTGATAGGCAGTGCGAAAAGAGTCGGCGAGGGCGGTCGGCAGGCCTGCGGACGCGCCGGGAGCATGGCGGCCCTCGTGCAGCGGAATGTCGTAGGTCACCCGTGCGCCATAGGCACCCGGGGCGTGGGGATCGATGCGCGGTTTGTCGAAGACCAGAATGCGGCTGCCGAGGGTGAAGCCTTCCGAGAGGTCATGGGTGACCATGAACACCGTCAGCCGGGTTTCCCGCCACAGCTCCAGCAGCAGCTCATGCATGTCCTTGCGAATGCCGGGGTCGAGGGCGCCGAAGGGCTCGTCGAGCAGCAGCACGCGGGGCTTCATCACCAGCGCCTGGGCGATGGCAAGGCGCTGCTGCATGCCGCCGGAGAGCTGCGCCGGGTACTTGTCCAGCGCATGGCCGAGGCCGACCTTGTGCAGCATCTGCGCAGCCTGCTCACGGGCATCGCGCTTGCGGCGTCCGAGCAGACGACCCAGCAGCGGGGCGCGCGGCAGTTCCAGGCCGAGGGCGACGTTGTCCAGCACCGTCAGGTGCGGAAATACCGAGTAGCGCTGAAAAACCACGCCGCGGCTGGCGTCCGGTTCGTCTGCCAATGGCTGGCCATCCAGCAGGATCTCGCCACGGCTGGGCGCTTCCTGGCCGAGCAGCAGCCGCAGGAAGGTCGACTTGCCGCAACCGGAGGCACCGACCAGGGTGCAGAACTCACCTTCGGCAATCTTCAGGTTCAGGCGCTCCAGCACCACCTGGTCGCCATACTGCTGCCAGACATTCCTGACCTGGATGAACGGTCTGGCATCGCCTGCGCTGCGGCTTATAGGTGCGTCGTGCTCCAGCTGGGCGATGGATCCGCCCGCAACGGCTGCGCTCTTTCTGTCGCTCATGCCTTGGCTCCTTCATACCAGGGGAACAGCAGCTGGGTCAGGCGCCGCAGTGAGAGATCCATGGCCCACGCCAGCAGGGTGATCCAGGCGACGTAGGGCAGGATCACGTCCATGGCCATGTAGCGGCGTACGAGGAAGATGCGGTAGCCGAGCCCGTCCGTGGAGGCGATGGCTTCGGCGGCGATGAGGAACAGCCAGGCCGAGCCGAGCACCAGGCGCAGGCTGATAAGCAGGCGCGGCAGCAGCTGCGGCAACACCAGGCGCAGGATCAGCGTCCAGGTGTTGGCGCCGAGGGTCTGCGCCTTGATCAGCAGTTCGCGCGGGATCTCGCGAGCACGCTGCTCGAGGTCGCGGGCGAGGATCGGGGTGATACCGATGACGATCAGCATCACCTTGGACAGCTCGCCCAGCCCGAACACGATGAACAGGATCGGCAGGATCGCCAGCGGTGGCACCATCGACAGCACGGTAAGCAGGGGCGACAGCGGCGCACCGAACAGCGGCAGGGTGCCGGCGGCGACGCCCAGGCAGAGGCCGGCCACGGCGGCGATGGCCAGTCCGCTACCGAGGCGCTTGAGACTCGAGGCGGTGTCCTGCCAGAACAGGTAGTCGCCCGAGCGCTTGTCCGGGGTGAAGGCGAGGCGTTCGACAGCCGCGCTCATCTGGCCGAAGCTGGGCAGGAGCTTGTCGTTGGGATTGATTTCCAGGCGCTGGGTAGAGCTGGTCAGGTACAGCGCCAGCAACAGGGCGAAGGGCAGTATGGCCAGAGCAAGCCAGCCGCTGCGGCTCGGCGTTCGATTGATCAGGCGCATGGGCAGGTGCCCCGGTTTGCGACAGCTGCTAGAACGGGCAGGGCGGTGAACGGCAGAGCCGATACGAGCGGGCACATGGCAAACCCTCCAGTGTTTGGGGATGGCGCAGGAGCTGCGTGCGGATCACGCTGTTCTCCCGGGCTTTTATCCCGCCGTGTAACCTCACTGGAGGTCGCCAACTCTCGGACCAGCCACTCGCGAGCGAGTCGGAACCCTAGTCGGCTATTTCGAATTGTCGCAGCAGCTTCGCCTGCAGGATCGACAAAGCAAGAGCGGTGCCAAGGCAGGATTGGCAGGCGTCAGCGGCTTGTTGCGCTGAACCAAGGCTGGCGAGACGCCCCTTCATGGGGCATGAGATGGGGCGCTGCCTGTTTTTCGGGCAGGCCGCGCCGCGTTGTGGTGCACGCGGCGCGGGGCGTACCTCAGAGCCTGAGCTGGCCGATGGCGCGACTGAGGTCGGTGGAGAGGGCGGCAAGTTCGGCGCTGGTGCTGGCGGAGCTGACGGTCTGCTCCACGGTGCGCTCGGTGACGTCGCGAATGCCGGTAACCGAGCGGTTGAGTTCCTCGGCGACCTGGCTCTGCTGCTCGGCGGCCACGGCGATCTGCGTGTTGCTTTCGCGCATCTGCGCCACGGCTTCGGCGATGGCTTCCAGGGCCTGGGCGGCCTCGTGGGCCTCGCGCACGCAATCGTCGGCCTTGAGCGAGCTCTCCTGCATGAATTCCACGGCGTCGCGGGTCATCGATTGCAGTCCGGTGATCATCTGGGTGATCTCGTCGGTGGAGTCCTGAACGCGTTTGGCCAGGTTGCGTACCTCGTCGGCCACCACCGCGAAACCGCGACCCTGCTCACCGGCGCGGGCGGCTTCGATCGCAGCGTTGAGCGCCAGCAGGTTGGTTTGCTCGGCGATGCTGTGAATCACGCTGACCACACCGTTGATCTTCTGGCTGTCGGCAGCGAGCTGCTCGATCATCTCGCCGGTCTGCTGCACACCCTGGGACAGGCTGGAAATGGACTTCTCCACCCGCCCGACCACCCGATGGCCGTCGCCTGCGAGGCGATCGGCATTCTGCGACAGGTCGCGGGTTTCGCGGGCATGTTCGGCAATCTGATGTACCGTCGCGCTCATCTCGTTGATCGCCGTGGCTGCCTGGTCGGTTTCGCCCTGCTGGCCGCGCATGCCGCTATGCACATCGTTCATGCTCGAGGCCAGCCGGCTGGCGCCCTGATCCAGGCGCGCGGCGGCCTGGGCGACGGTGCTGACGACGCGCTGATAGCCGCCCTGCATCGCATTGAATGCGCCGGCCATCTGACCGACTTCGTCACGGCTGTCCAGCGGCACGCGTGCCTGCAGGTCGCCGCTGCGCTCGACGTGCAGCATGACGTCCTTGAGCGTGTTCAGGTGGCTGAGCAGGAAACGGATCAGCATCTGCGAGGCGGCGAGCAGACCGAGCATCAGCACGGCGACGGCGGCGGCATAGCTGAAGAAATGTTGCCCCAGCACCTGGATCACGCTGGGCGCGCGAGCCATAACCGCGAGCTTCTGACCGTCGGGTCGGGACAGCATTTCCACACCGATCAGCGGATGGGTGGAAAACAATCGGTCGTGGTCCAGTGCTGTCCAGCCGGAGTCGGCCAGTGACTGACGTCCGATCACGGCGCGCTGCCCCGCGGGATAGAGGGTCAGATCAGCGGCCTGCGGCAATGCCGCGTCATTCGGCCAGGCTGCCAGCACGCTTGCGCGCGCCTGGGCTGCACTGCGGGCATCGGCACTGCGTGCGCTCTGCTCCAACTGCACGGCGTAAAGCACCAGCAACAGGGCGATGACGAAGCTCACCATGTTGAGCGCCCAGAACTTGTACTTGAGCGACAGATCGCGAATCCAAACGGCCATGGCTGCTCTTCTTCTATTTGAGGGTTCCCGGAGCGCGGCTTGGCGCTTTCGGCACGACGGGATAATTAACGGCCGCCAGGCGCGGAGCTTGAGTGCAATCTGCGAATCAATCGATGTCCGGCAGGCCGAAGAACTGGCGCGCCGTCAGGGTGGTATGCGCGGCCAGCTGAGCTTCGCTTTCGCCACGATGGCCGGCCACTTCGCGCAGCACTTCCGGCAGGTACGCCGGTTCGTTATGTCCGCTTTTCGGCTTTGGTCGCAGGCTGCGAGGCAGCAGGTAGGGGGCGTCGCTTTCCAGCATCAGCCGGTCCGCACGGATGTCCCGCACCAGAGGATGCAGATGGGTGCCTCGCCGCTCATCGCAGATCCAGCCGGTGATACCGATGTGCAGATCGAGGTCGAGATAGGCATACAGCGCCCGCTTGTCGCCGGTGAAGCAATGCACGACCGCTGCACTCAGCCGATCACGGAATGGTTTCAGGATCGCCACCAGTCGTTCGCTGGCGTCCCGTTCGTGGAGGAACACCGGCATTGCGCTTTCCACTGCGAGTTGCAGCTGCTCTTCCAGGGCGCGTTCCTGTTGCGGTCGGGGCGAGAAGTCGCGGTTGAAGTCCAGCCCGCACTCACCGACGGCACGCACCTCGGGCTCGGCCAGAAGAGCGCGCAGCTGGCTGGCGCTGTCTCCGGTCCACTGGCTGGCGTCATGCGGGTGCACGCCGGCGGTGCTGAACAGGTGCTGGCGGGATTCGTCGAGTTCACGGCACAAGGTCAGGGCGGCTTCGCTTTCCGCGAGGCTGGTGCCAGTCAGCACCATCTGGGTCACACCGGCGGCTCTGGCGCGCTCCACCACCGCGGAGGGGGCGGAGGCGAACGAGCGGTGAGTCAGGTTGACGCCGATATCCACGAGTTGCATGAGAACCTCTAAAACGTAAATGTTATTTAAATCAAATGGATAGGAAATATAGCTAAACCAGTTTTTCAGGCGAAACTGGCGCATTCGTTCGAGCTGTGCGAATCTTTGCCACCTTTTGCGGGCAGGGAGCACCGCATCAGCGTTCTTCGTGTCCCAAACCGGTACATCTTCGATGTCACGATTGCTGCCACTTCTGCTCTGTCTGTTGCTGGGTTCGCTGCCGCTCACGGCAAGCGCCCGCATGGCCGGACCGGAGGCCTGGCAATCGAGCGACAAGGTACGTGATCTCGCCGAAATCCGCCGCAGCGGCGTGTTGCGGGTGCTGGTCAACCAGAGCCGCAACAGCTCCGGTGAGATCAAGGGCGAGGCGATCGGCGTGGAGTACGCCCGCTTGCGCGCCTTCGAACAGTACCTGAATCGCAACGCCGCATCCGGAAAGGCCATCACCCTCAAGATCGTTCCCAAGGCTAAGGACCAGTTGCTCGGAGCGCTGCAGCGCGGCGAAGGGGATCTGGTTGCACCCGGGGAGCTGCTTCCACTGTCTGGTATGAAGGGCATCAGCCGCAGCCGACCGGTGGTCAGCGACGTTGCCCTGGTGCTGGTCAGCCGCCAGGGTGGGCCGCGCTACCAGCGCCTCGAACAGCTCTCCGGGCGCAGCCTGGCGCTGCCGCCGGGCAGCGCGGCCGGGCCTGCACTGGCGCAGCTGAACAAGCAGTTGATGGAGCGCAAGCTGGCCCCCATTGTCGCCGAGTGGGTCGACCCGACGCTGGCGGTGGAGGATGTGCTGGAGATGGTGCAGGCCGGGGTCTACCCGGCGACAGTCGTCGAGCAGACCATCGCCCAGCGCTGGGCCAAGGTGATGCCGAAGCTGCGCATCGAGCAGCACCTGAGTCTTGGCGAGAAGACCAGCATGCACTGGTTCGTGCGCAAGGAGGCCAGCATGCTCCGGGCCAGTGCCGATCGGTTTCTGAAGGACTATGACCTTCCCGACAATCAGGATGCAGCCTTCGAACGGGTCTACCGGCGACTGTACAAGGTGCAGTATCCGCTGGATCGGGTTGGCCGCCAGCGCCTGGAAAAGGTCCGCCCGACCCTGCAGCGCTACGCCGAGCAGATCGAGCTGGACTGGCTGAATCTGGCCGCTCTGGCGTTCAAGGAGTCGACGCTCAACCCCGCCGCACGAGGCGCAGGTGGTGCCACCGGCCTGATGCAGGTGACGCCGGCGACCGCGCGCGCAATGGGCGTGAGCAACGTCCAGCAGCTGGACAACAATGTGCAGGCCAGCGCCAGGTACCTGGCCAATATCCGTCGCAACCATTTCGCCAGCCCGCGGTTGAACGAGCGCGAGCGCATGGCGTTCATCCTCGCTGCCTACAACCTGGGCCCGCAGCGCGTGCAGAGCATGCGCGCCGAAGCCAGGCGGCGCGGCCTCAACCCGGACCAGTGGTTCTTCCAGGTCGAGCGCATCGCCATGGAAACGGTCGGCATGGGAGTCGTGGCCTACGTCAACAGCGTCAACAAGTACTACCTGGCCTACCAGCGCGAACGCTATCTGCTGGAGGCGGACCGCAAGACCGCCGCCAACTGACCCGCTCAGCGAGTCCGATCCTCCTGCACAACCGCGAGCAGACGCAGGCGCTCACTGTCGCTGAAGCGCTGTGCTTCAAGCCGTTCGACGGCGGCACGGCGTTCGACCTCATCCAGCCCGCTGGCGGTTTCGATACGGGTACGCTCCTGCTGGTAGCTGGCGACGCGCTGCTGCCACTGCCGCCGTTGCAGATCCAGTGCCTCCAACCGATCCGCTGCGTCGCTGCCGACCAGTTGTTGGCGCAGCTGCCGCAGCTGCTGTGGACCCGCTCCGTTCGCTAGCAGGGCGGTGGTCTGCTCACGCAGTTCGGTCTGCAGCTGGGGCATCAGCAGGTCCTGCAGTTCAGCGGGCAGCCCGGCTCGCAGCTGGTCGATCGCGCGACCCTTGGCATCGCTGTCCAGCGCGGGATCGAAGCGAATGGCCAACCGCTCCAGACTGAAATGGTCATAGGCTTCTTCCAGGCCGAAGAACGCCTGGTGAGTCGCCGGATCGAGCGCGTGCGCGCGCAGCGCTCGTACGGCGCTCAACCGGTCCCGCATCGAGGCGAGGTCCGCAACCCGAGGATGCTGCGCTTCGAAATCAACGAGTTGGCGCTTGTAGTTGAGATATTGGTTGAGCACGGCAAGTGCCTGCGCCTGGGCAGGCTCCGGCAATTGCGCAGCGATATGGCGCCGCAGGCGCTCGATGCTCTGTTTGAGCGGCTCCTCGCCAATGGCGCTGAGGAAGTAGTCGAACAGTTGACGCAGCTCTGGACCGATGATCAGGTTGCCGGCGGCGTCCAGCTGGAACTGGCCGTCGACCTCGGTGCCCTTGAAGGAGGCGGGCAGCTTCGCCATGACCTGCGGTGCCGCGCCGGTCGCTGTGCGCTGGGCAGGACGAGCGGCAGTGAGGTTGGCGGCGGGAGACGATGCGGGTGCTTCTGCCACCGGCGTCACGGTGGATTCGGGCCGGGCGATAAAGAAGCCCAGGCCCAGCGCGATGGCCAGCGGCAACAAAAGGATGGATCTGCTCATGGACTCGCCTTTCGGTAGCGGCCGGGATCGATGATCCCGGCCTGGTTCAAGGAAACGGCTGCGTCAGAGCCCCGCGTTCTTCAATCGGTTCGCGTGCTGGCGGTAGACGCTGACAGGATCGGTCTCGAACAGGCTGGTCAGCCCCATGAACTGGTTGACCTCGTCCAGATGGTTCATGCGGTAGTTGTCGCGGATCACCATCCCCAGGTGCGAGCTGCAGCGTCCGACCAGCCCGTCATTGGGTCCGCTGAAGGCCAGCGAGCCTGCGCCCATCATGGCGTCGCTCACGTCCAGCGGATTGGTCAGCGGACTGGTGCCGCTCCAGGAGTAGTAGTGCACGCCATTGACCTTGTAAGCGCCTTCGCCGCATGCGGTGGTGGGTATGCCCTGGGGGAACTTGGCATTGAAGCGGGCCGCGCCCTCGCTGTTGAGCGATTCCAGCGAACCCAGGGAGTTCTGCGGAGCGGTGCTGGAACTGCCGGAGACGAAGTTGATGAACGCGCCCATGGCGTTCACCAAGCCGGCGATTATGGCCTCACCGGATGAACCCTCTGGAACCTTGCGGATCAGATCCGCCACGTCCGAGCCCTTGTGGGGCGCGCCGACACTGGTGACCGAGGCGATCAGGTCCGGCCGTACGCCTGCCACGTACCGGATGGTCGGTCCGCCGTGGCTGTGGCCGATCAGGTTGACCTTCGGCTTGCCGCTGATAGCAACGATTTCCTCGACCTGGGCCAGCAGTTCCTCGCCACGCAGTTCCGATGTGTTGAGCTGGCTGACTTCGGTGACATAGACCTGCGCGCCGTCTCGGCGCAGCGCACTGGGGATGCCATACCAATAGTCGATGCCCAGCAGACTGTCGAAACCCAGCATGCCGTGGGCGAGCACGATCGGGTACTTCGTGGCGGTGTAGCCGCTGCCGGTGGCAGCGAATGCCTGACCGGAAAGCGCCAGGGCGCTTCCGAGACAGAGGGCGAGCAAGGTTTTGTTCTTGTTCATGGACGCACTCTTCGAATGTGAATCGGGCTATGGGGCAGTCCCTTGCCGTTCACCGCGCATGGCGCGTACTGCGCCCTTGCCAGCGCAGCATTCGTGCCAGAGCCGACCCACTCGGCAGCGTCCGCTCTAACTGGCGGATCGCAGCGATGCGGCTAGCGTTGCGCTATCAGGCATGTTGGGTGTGCCTGTTACGAAGCGAAACGCCGGAGTGGGTGATTAGGTGATGATCAGGCTTTTTCGCAGAACATGAGCGTTTAAAGCCTGCATGATCGACGATTATCGTGACTAAATATTCTGTATCTGACTGCCTGGTCATGGGTAATCGATGGCGACGACGTACCAGAGCTTTGTTCCGGTTGGCGTCTGCACCTGCACCTCAGCGTCCAGCGCCTTGCCGACCAGTGCGCGGGCGAGGGGTGAATCGATGCTGATCATGCCCTGGCGCAGGTCCAGCTCATCGGGACCGACGATGCGGTAGCGCGCCTGCTCACCGTCTTCATCCTCGAGCGTCACCCAGGCACCGAAGTACACCTTTTTGGGGTCGCTGGGTCGTTCGCTGACGACTTTCAGCTTTTCCAGACGCTTGGTCAGAAAGCGAACACGGCTGTCGATCTCGCGCAGCATCTTCTTGCCGTAGGTGTACTCGGCGTTCTCCGAACGGTCGCCCTGGGCGGCGGCTTCGCTGACCGACTGGGTAACCTGTGGTCGCCTGACATGCCACAGTTCGTGCAATTCGGCGCGCAGCCGGGCCTCGCCTTCTGGTGTGATCAGCGGCGTGCCGGCCGGGCGGGGTGGGCGATAACGGCTCATTGAATTCCGACCTCGCTGCAAAAGCGCCGATTGTAGCGCTTCAGTTCTCGCGCAGTACGCTCAACGGGCTCGCGTTGAGGGCGCGACGCGTGCCGATCAGCCCGGCGCTGCCGATCAGCAGCGCGCCGATCAGCGGCAACAACAACAGCCAGGGATGCGGCTGCCAGCGCAGGTCGAACGCATAGTGATAGAGCAGGGCGCTCACCAGTTCGCAGCCAAGCGCGGCGAGCAGGCCGCTGGCAGCACCGAGCAATCCGAACTCGGCCCGGCGCGCCCTCAGCAGCAGACGCCGTTCGGCCCCTAGCGCGCGCAGTAGCGCACCCTGGCGGATGCGTTCGTCCAGTGTCGCTTGCAGACCGGCGAAGAGCACGGCCAGCCCCGCCGCCAGCACGAACAGCAGTACGTACTCCACCGCCAGCGAGACCTGCGCGAGGATGCTGCGCAGCTGGGCCAGCAGCGCCTCCACCTGGAGCAGGGTCACCGACGGGAACGCCCGCGCCAGCTCCACCAGTTCGCGCTCGTTGCCTGGTGGCAGGTGAAAGCTGGTCATGTAGGTGGCCGGCATGCCCTGCAGGGTGTCGGGCTCGAAGATCATGTAGAAGTTGGGCTGGAAGCTGTCCCAGTTGACCTCGCGCAGGCTGGTGACGCGAGCGTCACGCGTCAGCCCGCCTATGGTGAAACTCAGCTGGTCGCCCAGCTTCAGCTGCAGGCTTTCGGCCAGTTCGGCCTCGACGGACACGCCTGGCAGCTCCGCCTCGGCCCGCTCATGCCACCACTGGCCAGCCACCAGATGATTGTCCTTGGGCAGGTCGGCCGACCAGGTCAGGCTGAGATCGCGACGAATCGCGCGTTCGCCCTGGGACTCCTTGCTGACCAGCTGGCGGACCGGCTCGCCATTGATCGCCACGAGTCGGCCCGGCACCACCGGATACAGTGGCGCGGCATGGCTGGAGAGTGCGTCGATTCGCTCGGCGAAGGCATCCTTTTCTGCAGGCAAGACGTTGAGTACGAAATGGTTGGGTGCGTCGTCCGGCAACTGGTCCTGCCAGGTGTCGAGCAGCTCGCCGCGCAACAGGGCGATCAGTGCCATGGCCAACAGGATCAGGCCGAAGGCAAGCGCCTGTCCCGCCGCTGCAAGCGGATGCCGCAGCAGCTGACCCAGACCCAGCCGCCAGCTCAGCGAAGCGCCGGCAAGCAGGCGACGCATACCCTTCAGGCCGAGCAGCAACAGGCCTCCCAGCACCAGCGTGGCAAGCAGGCCGCCGCCCAGCAGAGCCAGGGTGATCTTCAGGTCCAGGCTCAGCCGCCACATGATCAGGCCGAGGGCCAGGATCGCCGTGCCGTACACCAGCCAGGCGCTGGGTGGCACCGGCAGCAGGTCGCGGCGCAGTACCCGCAATGGTGGTACGCGACCCAGTCCTGCCAATGGCGGAAGGGCAAAGCCCGCCAGCGCCACCAGACCCGTGGCCACACCGGCTGCGGCGGGCCAGATGCCGCCGGGGGGAATCTCCTGCGCCAGCAGATCGCGCAGGAGGTAGAACAGCCCGTGCTGTGCGGTCCAGCCGAGCAGGGCGCCGACAAGGCTGGCCAGCAGACCAAGCATGCCCAGTTGCAAGGTATAGAGCAGCAGCGCGTCTTGGCGGGAGAGGCCCAGGCAGCGGAGCAGCGCACTGGCATCGAAGCGGCGGGTGGCGAAGCGGGCAGCCGACAGCGCGACGGCAACGCCCGCCAACAGGATCGCAGCCAGGCTCGCAAGGTTCAGATAGCGTTCCGCACGGCCCAGTGCGCCCCCTATCTGCCGGTTGCTGTCGCCGGCGGTTTCGATGCGTTGATGGGCTTGCAGCCCGGGCTGCAGTGCCTGCTGGTAAGCCGCCAGTGCGGCGCTTTCGCCGCGCCAGAGCTCCCGGTAGCGCACTCGGCTGCCAGGCTGGACGACACCGGTCGCGGCAAGATCGTCCAGGTGCATCAGCACGCGTGGCGTCAGGCTGTAGAAATCACCGACCCGATCGGGCTCGTAGGTCAACACGCGGGTCAGGCGCAGCAGCTTGTTGCCGACTTCGATGTCGTCACCGATTGCCAGGTCCAGGGCGGCGAACAGTCTGGCCTCGGCCCAGGCTTCACCCGGGGCCGGACCGGTGCCGGCTTCTTCGGCGCCGTAGGGTTGCGCAGCACTGCGCAAGGCGCCGCGCAGGGGATAGCTGCTGCTGGCCGCTTTGACACTGGCGAGCTGCAAGTCCTGGTCGGTGGCGATGACGCTGGAGAATTCGACCACCTGGGCGTGTTCCAGCCCCTGTGCCTTGCCGGCGTCGATCTGTTGCGCCGAGGCGGGTGCGCTGCCGCCCAGCACCAGGTCGGCGCCAAGGAACTCGCTGGCCCGCAGCAGCATGGCGTCGTTCAGGCGTGCACCGAAATAGCCGATGGCGGTACTGGCGGCGACGGCGATCAACAGGGCGAAAAACAGCACGCGCAACTCGCCGGCGCGAGCGTCGCGCAGCAACTGTCGGCAAGCCAGAGCGAACAGGCGCGCCTTGGGTAGGCCCATCATTCGCTCGTCTCGCTGGCGATCTGGCGCCCGCCCTCGAGGCGAAGCACGCGATGGCAGCGCCTGGCCAGGCGCTCGTCGTGGGTGACCAGCACCAAGGTCGTGCCGCGCTCGCGGTTAAGCTCGAACAACAGTTCGGTGATATGCGCGCCAGTATGTGTGTCGAGGTTGCCGGTGGGTTCGTCGGCAAACAGCACCTCGGGCTCGGCGGCGAAGGCGCGGGCCAGGGCGACGCGTTGCTGCTCGCCACCGGATAGCTGGCGGGGATAATGCTGCAGGCGCTCGCCCAGGCCGACGCGAGAGAGCAGCTCGGTGGCGCGCTCGCGAGCGTCGCGGCGCCCGTCCAGCTCCAGCGGCAGCATGACATTCTCCAGGGCGTTGAGGCTGTCGAGCAGCTGGAACGATTGAAAGACGAAGCCGACGTGTTCGGCACGCACCCGCGCCCGCTGGTCTTCGTCGAGCGCCGCCAGCGCATGGCCGGCCAGATGAACTTCGCCCGAACTCGGTAGATCGAGCCCGGCCAGCAGGCCGAGCAGTGTCGACTTGCCCGACCCTGAGGTGCCGACGATGGCCAGGCTGTCGCCCTTGGCCAGCTGCAATGAAAGGTCGGCCAGGATGCTCAGCTCGCCTTCCGCGCTGGGTACCACTTTGTTAAGGTTCCGGGCGTCGAGAATATTGCCGCTCATGAGGGAATCCGATGCGAAGGTGGCTGAAATGCGGGGCCCTGGCGCTGCTGTGCTGGACTCAGGGAGCCCTGGCCGGAACCGTACTGGTGGTCGGCGATAGTATCAGCGCCGCTTTCGGGCTGGAAACCAGCCAGGGCTGGGTGCATCTGCTGCAGGAACGCCTCGTCGAGGGCGATGAATCCTGGCGTGTGGTGAACGCCTCCATCAGTGGCGATACCACGGCTGGCGGGCTTGCCAGGCTCGATCCCCTGCTTGAGGAACATACCCCTGAAGTGGTCATTCTGGAGCTGGGCGGCAATGACGGATTGCGTGGGCAATCACCTGTGCAATTGAAACAGAATCTTGCCGACATGATCGATCGCAGCCGCGAAGCCGGTGCTGAAGTGTTGCTGCTGGGCATGCGCATGCCGCCGAATCTGGGGCAGCGCTATACCCGTGCATTCGCCGATGCGTTCGACTCGCTTGCGCAGGAAAAGAGCGTCGCCTACGTGCCGTTCTTGCTGGAGGGTGTAGGGGGTGTTGCCGGTATGATGCAGGCCGACGGCATCCATCCGACGGCCGAGGCGCAGAGCCAGTTGCTCGAGACGGTCTGGCCGGCACTCGAGCCCTTGCTTTGAGGCGTGGCCGCAGCTACTGTCGCGCCCTCGATTGGAGCCTCAGATGTCGCGCTCAGCCAGGACCCTTTACGCTTATCGACTCATCGTGCCGGACGAACAGTACGACATGTTCGCCTGCCGCGAGAATCGACTGCACCTGGCGCTGCGGCAACTGGAACTGAGCGGAAATGCCGACCGCACGTTGTGCGGCGGCTTGCTGCCGGCTCAGCCCCGTTGGCGGGAACTCGAGCGGGCCACGCTGAAGGACCGTCAGTTGTGTCCCAGCTGCCGTCAGCTGCTCGAGGCGCGCCGCAAGGGCCTTCCGTCTGCCACTGCGGCTTGGTAGCTCACGTTTCGGTCGGTTCAAGTACAATCGCATCTATCCTTCTACTCTGGATTCTCAAGGACTCTTCAATGGTCTCGCGCGCGTTTGCGGTCGCCTCCTGTTTGTTATTTGCTGCTTTGCTTTCGGCGGGCCCCAGCGCGGCGCTCGAACTGCCGCTGCCGCCGGAAGGCGAAGACATCGTCGGCCAGATTCAGGTCATCAAGGCGAAGTACGAAGATACCTTCGCTGCCATCGGTGAAGCCCACGATCTTGGCTATCTGGAGTTGGTCGCGGCCAACCCGGGTGTCGACCCGTGGCTGCCGGGCGAGGGCACCGACATCATTCTGCCGACCCGTTTCATCCTCCCGCCGGGCCCGCGCGAGGGCATCGTGATCAACATTGCCGAGTACCGGATGTACTACTACCCGGAAGGCAAGAACGTGGTGCATACCTTCCCGCTGGGTATCGGCCGAGAGGGCTGGGGTTCTCCGGTTGGAACAGCCCGGATTACGGCCATGACCAGCAACCCGGCCTGGTATCCGCCGAAGTCGATTCGCGAAGAGCACGCCGCCGATGGCGATCCGTTGCCGACGGTGGTTCCGCCAGGCCCGGACAATCCTCTCGGCCCATACAAGATGAGCCTTTCGCTTCCGGGCTACCTGATTCATGGCTCGAACAAGAAGTTCGGTATCGGCATGCGGGTGAGCCACGGTTGCTTCCGTATGCTCAACCACAACGTGCTGGAACTGGCGAAGATGGTGAAAGTCGGAACGCCGGTGCGTATCGTCGACGAGCCCTACAAGTTCGGCGTCAGCGAGGGCAAGGTCTATCTAGAAGCCCATGCGCCGCTGGAAGACGGTGATCAAAAGACGCTGACACTGATGGACAAGCACGCCGTCGTCATCAATACCCTGCTCAAGCGTGACGAGGCCGCGGGCAAGTTGCACCTGGACTGGGAAATGGTGCGCGAGATCATTGCTGGCGAAGACGGCTTGCCGATCCAGATCGCCGAGCAGCGGACCGAAGTCGCCGTCCATGAAGAGCAGTTGTTCTGACTGCTTTTCCGCGGGCATAAAAAAGCCGACCTTGAAGGTCGGCTTTTTTGCTTTTACAAGCTTACTTGCGGCTGGCGCGTTCCAGCATACGCAGAGCACGCTCGTTGGCTTCGTCAGCAGTCTGCTGAGCCTTCTGAGCGGCGGCCAGAGCTTCGTCGGCCTTGCTGTACGCTTCGTCAGCGCGAGCCTGGGCGCGAGCAGCGGCGTCTTCGGTCGCGGTCAGGCGAGCTTCGCTTTCTTTGGTCATGCTGTTGCTGCAACCGGTAGCCAGAACTGCGGCCAGAGCCAGAGCAGAGAATTTCAGAACGTTGTTCATCTTGTTCCCCTTAAGGTGGAAATCCATAAAGCAACTTCCGTTATGGAAAGTTTGCGCGCACATACTACCTATAACTTAGCTTAAGTAAACTGAGTGGGCGCAGGCGCTACAGGTTTTTTTTCAAACTGCCTTTGCTTTGTCTCTCATCCCGGCAAGTTGGATAAAAAACATCCAGCGCTGGTTCCCCAAAGACCCATCATAGTTGCCTGATTGCATCACGCATCGAAAGTTCCGGTGCAGGGCGTGCAAATAATGATCAACGCAAGGCTGGTCGAACGACTTCGAAAGAGGTAGAAAAGACGTCTGTGAATGTATGCGGCTGCCGACGACACGTCCCTGGTGCAGCCACCCGAAAACAAGAAGACAGGACAATCCTGCTGAAGGAGTCACGATGAGCGACACGGTGCGCGTCCATCACGACCAGGCTGGCCATCGCTTCGAGGCGATGATCGAAGGTCACTGCGCCTACCTTGCCTACATGGATCTTGGCAAGCAGACACTGGATATGTATCGCACCTTTGTTCCGGACGCATTGCGTGGGCGAGGCATCGCAGCGGCCCTGGCGCAGCATGCGCTCGAATACGCGGAGCGGGAGGGCTATCAGGTCATCCCTTCATGTTCATATGTGGAACGCTACATCGAACGCAATCGAACGGGCTCTGGCCAGGCCACGCCAGAGCCATAAAAAAACGCCGGGAGACCGGCGTTTTTTCTTCCTAGCCGCGCTGCCGTTTGGGCAGCACGTCCTTGAGCTTTTCATGCATGCTCAGCACGGCTTTCTCGGTGGTGTCCCAGTCAATACAGGCGTCGGTAATGGACACTCCATACTTGAGATCGCACAGGTTCTTCGGAATGGCCTGATTGCCCCAGCCAAGGTGGCTTTCGACCATGAGGCCAACAATGGAATTGTTGCCTTCGAGGATCTGGTTGGCGACGTTGTCCATCACCAGCGGCTGCAGGGCCGGGTCCTTGTTGGAGTTTGCATGGCTGCAGTCGATCATGATGTTCGGGCGAATGCCCGCCTTGTGCAGCTCCTGCTCGCAGAGCGCGACGCTGACCGAGTCGTAGTTGGGCTTGCCGTTACCACCGCGCAGCACCACATGGCCGTAGTTGTTGCCCTTAGTGGTGACGATGGACACGCCGCCAGACTGGTTGATGCCAAGGAAACGGTGCGGGCTGGAAACCGACTGCAGCGCGTTGATGGCCACGGTCAGGCTGCCGTCGGTGCCGTTCTTGAAGCCGACAGCCGAGGACAGCCCGGACGCCATCTCGCGGTGCGTCTGCGATTCGGTGGTGCGCGCGCCGATCGCCGACCAGCTGATCAGATCCTGCAGATACTGCGGAGAGATGGGGTCGAGTGCCTCGGTGGCGGTGGGCAGGCCCATCTCCGCCAGATCGAGCAGCAGCTTGCGGCCGATGTGCAGACCGTCCTGGATCTTGAACGAGTCGTCCATGTAGGGATCGTTGATCAGGCCTTTCCAGCCGACAGTGGTACGGGGCTTCTCGAAATACACGCGCATGACGAGGAACAGGCTGTCGGACACCTTTTCCGCCAGGACCTTGAGGCGCTCGGCGTACTCGTGGGCGGCTTTCAGGTCATGGATGGAGCAGGGGCCGATCACCAGGAACAGGCGGTGATCCTTGCCGTCGAGAATGTCGCGTACGACCTGACGACCATGGGAGACGGTCTGCAATGCCGAGGCGGTCAGCGGGATTTCACGCTTCAGTTGCTCCGGCGTGATCAGGGTCAAGTTGGACGCAACGTTGAGGTCGTCGATTGGTAAATCAGCCATTTGTCACTCGTCAGGAATCACGGGAGCCGTCCGCCAGCGATCCCGGTGCGGCGGAACTGGACTTGAGGGCGCAGCGGGGAAACGGAACCTTAGCGCTAAAGGGCTTAATCGACAACGAGATTGATGGCGTATTGAGTCGATCCGCCTGTCGATCTTCGCAACGCCAAGCGGGACGCTGTGATGCGCATCGTCGGGCTGCTATCGTTCTGCTTTTTCAATCGGTTGGCGCGGGTATCCCGCCGGCCACATGACCTGGAGCGCTTATGTCTGCAGCCAATCCACGTATAGGCATCATCGGCACGGGTGCCATCGGAGGCTTCTATGGCTTGATGCTGGCGCGCGCCGGCTTCGATGTGCATTTCCTGTTGCGTAGCGAATACGATGCCGTCCTCGCCCGTGGCCTGCAGGTCAATAGCGCGGTGCATGGGCCATTACTGCTGGAGCAGCCGCAGATTTACCGCGCTGCCGCCCAGATGCCTCCCTGCGACTGGCTACTGGTGGGGGCTAAAAGCACCAGCAACCAGGATCTGGCGCCGCTCATCGCTCAGGTCGCAGTACCCGATTGCAAGGTGGTGGTACTGCAGAACGGGCTGGGGGTGGAGGATGTGCTCAGGCCATTTCTGCCGGCCAGCGTGCACCTGCTGGGCGGCCTGTGTGCGATCTGTGCACATCGTTCCGCGCCCGGCGTGGTCGAGCATCAGGCCCTTGGCGGGGTCAACCTTGGCTACCATTCCGGGCCAGCCGGGCATGACCCGCAGGCACAACAGGCATTACTGGGCGAGATGGTCGAGATGTTCCGTCGGGCCGGGGTGGATTCTTCACCGATGCCCAGCCTGGCACAGGCGCGCTGGATGAAGCTGGTGTGGAACGTGCCGTTCAACGGCCTCTCGGCTCTGCTCGACGCTGGTACCGAGTCGCTGCTCGCCAGCGACGACTCGCGGGCGCAGATCAAGGCCATCATGCAGGAGGTCTGCGCCGCGGCGCAGGCGCTGGGTTGTGCGCTGCCGGAGGATTTCCCGGAGAAGTTGCTGATGGGAACGGCACGCATGCCCGACTACCTGCCCAGCATGTATCACGACAGGTTACACAACCGGCCGATGGAGCTGGAGGCGATCTATGCCGCACCGCTTGCCGCAGCTGCGCAGCAGGGCGTATCGATGCCCCGTACCGAAATGATCTATCGCCTGTTGCGCTTCCTGGAGCAGCGTAACGGCGCCTGACACAAACGCCGGCCCGGTTTTCGCCGCACTGCTAAGCTCAACGGCAGTCGCGGCGAGTCAGACCAAAGGTCGCACAGCAAAAGCCAGGCGGAACATCTATCATCCGTTGGCGCACCGTTCATAAGGTTATAAGTGTTGCGGCAGGCGCAGTGGTGCCTTTGCCTTGAGGGATTTCTATGAAGCTTCAACAACTGCGTTACATCTGGGAAGTGGCGCACCATGACCTCAACGTTTCGGCAACTGCCCAGAGTCTGTTCACCTCGCAACCCGGCATCAGCAAGCAGATTCGCCTGTTGGAGGATGAACTCGGCGTCGAAGTGTTCGCCCGCAGTGGCAAGCATCTGACGCGGGTGACACCTGCTGGAGAGCGCATCATCACCACGGCTGGCGAGATTCTGCGCAAGTGCGAGAGCATCAAGCAGATTGCCCAGGAGTTCTCCAACGAAAAGAAGGGCACCCTGAGCATCGCGACCACCCACACCCAGGCACGTTATGCGTTGCCTCAGGTGATCAGCAGCTTCATCAAGCAGTACCCGGACGTGTCGCTGCACATGCACCAGGGTACGCCGATGCAGATCGCCGAAATGGCCGCCGACGGGACGGTCGATTTCGCCATCGCAACCGAGGGGCTGGAACTGTTCGGCGACCTGGTGATGATGCCTTGCTATCGGTGGAACCGCTGCGTGATCGTGCCTCGCGGCCATCCGCTGGCGAAGCTGGACAAGCTCACCCTCGAGGCGCTGGCCGAGCACCCGATCGTGACTTACGTGTTCGGTTTCACCGGGCGCTCCAAGCTCGACGAAGCCTTCGGCCATCGTGGGCTTTCGCCGAAGGTGGTTTTCACCGCAGCCGACGCTGACGTGATCAAGACCTATGTCCGGCTCGGGTTGGGCGTTGGTATCGTGGCGCGCATGGCGGTGGACCCGAACCTGGATTCGGATCTGGTGGTGCTGGATGCCAGTGAGCTGTTCGAGTCCAGCGTGACCAAGATCGGCTTCCGCCGCGGCACTTTCCTGCGCGGCTTCATGTGCGACTTCATCCAGCAGTTCGCCCCGCATCTGAACCGGGACATGCTGGAAAAGGCCATCCAGTGCCGCAACAAGGCGGAACTGGATGAGCTGTTCGACGGCATGCAGCTGCCGACCTACTGATCATTCGAGACACGGGTTCGGCGCTGGCGCCAACCTGTCTACCGCATGAGTGTGCGGTCAGCTCTTGGCGATCAGATTGCCGGCGTGCAGCCCGCATTCCTTGTGGGTGGCTTCCTCCCACCACCAGCGACCTTCACGCTCGTGCTGGTTCGGTAGCACCGGCCGAGTGCAGGGCTCACAGCCGATACTGATGAACCCGCGCTCGTGCAGGCTGTTGTAGGGAATTTCCAGCATGCGGATGTAGCCCCAGACTTCCTCGCTGGTCATCTGTGCCAGCGGGTTGAACTTGTACAGCGGGTGGTCCGGTGTCGAGAACGCGGTATCCAGTTCCAGTACTGCAACCTGGCTACGGGTGCCAGGGCTTTGGTCACGCCGCTGGCCGGTGGCCCAGGCGCGCACTGTCGACAGTTTGCGGCGCAGCGGCTCGATCTTGCGGATACCGCAGCATTCGCCATGACCGTCGCGGTAGAAACTGAACAGGCCCTTTTCGTTGACCAGCGGCTGCAGCAACGCTGGGTCCGGGGTCATGATCTCGATGGCGATGCCGTAGTGATCACGGACCTGCTCGATGAAACGATAGGTCTCGCTGTGCAGGCGCCCGGTATCGAGGGTGAACACCTTGACGCTCTTGTTCAGCTTCCAGGCCATATCCAGCAGTACCACGTCTTCGGCGCCACTGAAGGAGATCCACAGGTCATCGCCGAACAGATCGAGGGCGAGCTTAAGAACGTCTTGCGGCGATTTCTCGGCGTAGGCTGTAGCCAACGCGGCGACGTCGATGGAGGTGATCATCAGGCGGCTTCCTTATAAATGTCCACGGCGCTTCGGCGCTCTGAGGCGGCGGATGGTAGCAAAAGGGGTTTATGCCGCTAAATAACGTTTAGGTACGCGTATCAGCCTTTTCGGGTATAAGCGCTGCGTTGCTTCGGCTGCGAGCTGCCGTTAGAGTGCCGCCTTCAATTTTCTGCATTGAGGAGTGGCCCGTGGAAATAGCCTGTCTCGACCTGGAAGGTGTGCTGGTTCCGGAAATCTGGATCGCCTTTGCCGAGGCCACCGGAATCGAATCGCTCCGGGCGACCACACGGGACATTCCCGACTATGACGTGCTGATGAAGCAGCGCCTGCGCATCCTCGACGAGCACGGCCTGAAGCTCGCCGATATCCAGAAGGTCATCGCAACGCTGAAGCCGCTGGAAGGCGCGCCGGAGTTCATCGACTGGCTGCGCGAGCGTTTCCAGGTGGTGATCCTTTCCGACACCTTCTACGAGTTCTCCCAGCCGCTGATGCGCCAGCTGGGCTTCCCGACGCTGCTCTGCCATCGCCTGATCACCGACGAGACCGACCGCGTGGTGGACTATCAGCTGCGCCAGAAGGACCCCAAGCGGCAGTCGGTCATCGCGCTGAAGAGCCTGTACTACCGTGTCATCGCTGCGGGTGACTCTTACAACGACACCACCATGCTCAGCGAAGCCCATGCCGGCATCCTGTTCCATGCGCCGGACAATGTCATCGCCGAGTTCCCGCAATTCCCTGCAGTGCATACCTTCGATGCGCTCAAGCAGGAGTTCCTCAAGGCGTCGAACCGCAAGCTGACGCTCTGATCTGTCCGGATCGAGGCGACCGTTCCGTTGATCGGTCGCCTCAGCCTGATAGCTGCTCCAGCGTTTCCAGCAGCACCTTCACTTTGTCGATCGACTCCTGGTATTCCGCCTGCCAGTCCGAGTCGGCGACGATGCCGCCACCGCCCCAGCAGCTGGCTTGTCCGCCACGGACGAGCAGGGTACGGATGGCGATGGAGCTGTCCATTTCCCCCCTGACATCGACATACAGCAGCGACCCGCAGTAAATCGAGCGGCGGGTAGGTTCCAGCTCGTCGATGATCTGCATGGCGCGGATCTTCGGCGCTCCGGTAATGGACCCGCCAGGAAAGCTGCCGGCCAGCAGATCGAATGCGTCCAGCCGGTCGGCGAGCTCGCCGGTGACACAGCTCACCAGGTGATGGACATTGGGGTAGCTTTCCAGCGCGAGCAGCTGCGGGACGCGCACGCTGCCGATGCGACAGCTGCGGCCGAGATCGTTGCGCAGCAAATCGACAATCATCAGGTTCTCGGCACGATCCTTCTCGCTGGCCAGTAGTGCCTGCGCCTGTGCGGCATCGCTCTGCTCGTCATGCCCGCGGGGCCGCGTACCCTTGATCGGCCGCGTCTCCACCCGGCCGCCCTGCAGCCGCAGGAAGCGTTCCGGCGAAAGGCTGACGATGGCGCCATCGCCAAGCCCGACGAACCCGGCGAATGGTGTCGGGCAAGCCTTGCGCAGGGCGCTATAGGCACTCCATGCATCACCCGAGCAGGCGGCGCGAAAACGCTGGGTGAAGTTCACCTGGTAGCAGTCGCCCGCCTGGATATAGGCCTGGATGCGCTCGATGCCGCGGCGATAATCATCCCGCGAGATATCCGGAGTGAACCGCCCATGCAGCCTGAATGGCTCGGGTGCGGCAGGGGAGGCCGTTTCGAACAGGCGGACCAGGCGTTCACGTTCGGGCCGGGCGGTGGCCGGATGAAACAGCAGCTGGCTGGTCTGACGCTGGTGATCCGTGATCAACGCCCAGCCATACATCCCCAGGCGCGCCAGCGGTAAACCACTGTCATCGCGTGCGCGCTGTGGAAGTCGTTCCAGCCGCGTGCCGAAGTCGTAATTCAGCAGGCCGATCAGTCCGCCCGCAAAGGGCAGCTCGCAACCGTCGGGCAGCGTGGCCGGCCCCAGGTCGCGCAATGCCTGGCGCAAACGCTGGAAAAAATCACGCCCTGATTCGCTCCGGGCAGGCTCGAAGATCGCCGATGGCCAGGCGCTGAGGATGTCGAAGCGGCCGCGCTCGGCTACCGGCCGGCCGGAATCCAGCAGAACGGCGCCGGGCGCATGACGAATGCGTTCGAACCAGTGAGCAGGATCGGCCTTATAGGGCAGAGGGTGCAGCGTGCAGAGGGGCATGGTCGGATCGATAAGGGCCGGCCCGCGAGATGCACGGGCCTGCCAATGGGTCAGTCGTGCGGCGGAACGTGGCCGAAGAGCTCCTGGGAGAACTTCACGCGTTCCTCGACGGTTTCCTGGATGCCCTTTGCCTTGAGCTCTTCCAGACGGTTCTCCACGGCGTGGGCGCGGTGGGTCAGCCCGCAGTCGTTGGCGATCTGGATGTTCAGGCCCGGGCGTGCATTCAACTCCAGGATCAGCGGTCCCTTGTCCTGATCGAGCACCATGTCGACACCGATATAGCCGAGCCCGCAGAGCTCGTAACAGCCGGCGGCCAGCTTCATGAAGCCGTCCCAGTTCGGCAGCTGTACGCCGTCCACAGCATTGGTGGTGTCGGGGTGCTTGGTGATCTTGTTGTTCAGCCAGGTGCCGCGCAGGGTGATACCGGTCGCCAGATCCACGCCGACGCCGATTGCACCCTGGTGCAGGTTGGCCTTGCCGCCGGACTGGCGGGTGGGCAGGCGCAGCATGGCCATGATCGGATAACCCATCAGCACGATGATGCGGATGTCCGGCACGCCTTCGTAACTGATGCTCTTGAAGATCGGATCAGGCGTGACGCGGTACTCGATCAGCGCACGGTCGCGGTGACCGCCGAGAGAATACAGACCAGTGAGGATGTTGGAGATCTGATGCTCGATCTCCTCATGGGTCATGATCTTTCCGGATACGGTCTTGTAGCGACCCTCGAAACGGTCCGCGATCACCAGAATGCCGTCGCCGCCAGCACCCTGGGCCGGTTTGACGACGAAGTCGGTGTGGTCCTTGACGATGTCCTTGAGCTTGTCGATGTCCTTCTCGGTCTCGATGATCCCGTACATCTCCGGCACATGAATGCCGGCCTCGATCGCGCGCTGCTTGGTGATGATCTTGTCATCGACGATCGGGTACAGGCTGCGCTTGTTGTACTTGAGCACGTAGTCCGCGTTGCGGCGGTTGATGCCCATGATGCCCTTGGCTTCCAGGGCCTTCCACGTCTTGATCAGACCGAACATGGCTCAATCCTTCAGAAAGGCTTTGAAGCGGAACAGCTCGGTCAGGCGGTAGCCGCGGTAGCGACCCATCGCCAGCATGAAGCCCACCATGATCAGCAGCACGGCCGGGAAGGTGAAGATGAAGTAAGTCAGCTCCCGGATGTTCATCAGCATGAAGGCCAGGCTTGCGGCGATCAGCGTGCCGACCGCGACCTTGAAGGCATGGCCGCCGCCGCGCTCTTCCCAGGTGATGGACAGGCGTTCGATGGTCATGGTCAGGATCACCATCGGGAACAGCGATACCGACAACCCGCGCTCGAGGCCGAGCTTGTGGCTGAGCAGGCTGATCACTGCAATCAGCACAACGACGAAGGTCAGCACGACCGACAGGCGCGGCAGCATCTGGAGTTTCAGATGTTCCAGGTACGAGCGCAGCGACAGGCCGAGCGCGGTGATCAGGGTGAACAGGATGATGCCGAAACCGATCTGGGTTTCGCGGAACGCCAGGGCGATCAGCACCGGGGTGAAGGTGCCGAGGGTCTGCAGGCCGCCGAGGTTACGCAGGATCAGGATCACCAGCACGCCGATCGGGATCATGATCATGATCTGGTAGGTCTGCTGAGTCTGCAGGGGCAGGCCGTACAGCGAATACTCCAGGAATCCGGCCTCGGTGTTCTCGTCTGTCAGCTTGGCGAGGCGGATGGCGTTCATCTCGCTGTTGTTCAGGGTAAAGGTCACCTGCGGGTTGCGGCCACCTTCCAGGTTGATCAGCGGCTCGTCACCGGTCCACCAGACCAGACGGTCACCCGGCAGGCCCTGTTCGCCGGTGCCGGGGTTGAAGAACAGCCACTTGTCGCCATTGAAACTGCGCAGCCAGAGTTCGGGCGTTTGCGGCTGATCGGCATTCAGGCGGATGGTATGCACACGCTCCATCGGCACGTGGGCGATGGACAGCAGCAGCTCGATGACGCGTGCCTTGTTCGGAATGGAGGTATCGCCCCCGAGCAGCAACTTGACGTTGTCATCGTTGGGATTGTTGACGCGCTTGATCGCTTCGCTGATGAAGGTCTCGACGTCGGCCGAATGCTGGCGAATGGGAGAGAGCAGGGCCTCGGCGGCAATCTTCTCCGGGCCTTCGACCGGGATGCTGTCGCGGAAGATCGGGCCGGTGGGCTTGCTCTGCTCGCCGCTGTAGCGCTTGGTCAGCACCAGGCGGTAATAGAGTGTCTGGTTGCCGCTGGCGCGACGCGCGGACCAGGTGACGCGGCGGTTGCCATCGACGCGGTTGACGCTGACACCGTAGTTGTTGGAGATGAAGCTCTCGTTGAGGCTGACGAACTCCTGATTCAGTGGCGGCACGTACATCTGCAGCTTCACTGGCTCGCGCGGATTGGCCTGGAACTCGACCTTGGCGTCGATATTCCACAGGTCATCGGTTTCGTCTTCGGTAACCGGAATGCCGAGGATGAAGATCTGGTAGGCAGTAATCGAAATTCCCAGTGCGACGAGCAGGAAGATCAGGACTTTCAGATGCAGAGTGAGAGCGCGCATGGGTATTACTCGTCAGCGTCAGATTCGTTGAGGCAACCGGGCTTGCCGGCAATAAAGGTGCGACTTGGGTCCACCAGGGCACCGAAGCGGGTGAGCGCATCGGAACCGATCAAAAGTGGGTATTGGAAAGCCGTACGGTCGGTGAGGTTCACTTCGATGGTGCGTTTGACCTTGCCCATGCACAGATCGAGCTCGATGACCGGTCGTGCGGTATAGGTCTTTTCCTCTTCCGGATCGAAGTCGCCGGCGCGACGTTTGATCTTGCTGATCCGCGCCAGGGGGCGTTCGATGGGGTGCGCATGGGCGCTGTCGACGGCCAGGTAGAAGCGCACCCAGGATTCGCCCTTGCGCTTGAAGCGAGTGATGTCGCGCGCGCTGAGCGATGCCGTCTGCGCGCCGGTGTCGAGTTTCGCTTCCACTTCCAGATTGAAGTCGGGAATGCCGACGTGTTCGTTCAGACCGTAGATCGCCTTTTCGGCAGCCACGCCGATGGCGGGCAGGATCAGTACGCAGAGCAGCAGAAGGTGGGCTTTAACTCTCATGGAACCTGAAATCTAAGGGAAGGGAAGAATGGCCGGCTGGCCTGCGCCGAAAGGTCCGGCGAGCGGCCTGGACGCGAAAGGCTGGCATTCTAGCATGCTGATTTCTTGGCGCTACAACGGCCACCAGCGCTTTGACACCCCATGATACAGACCATGCCGAGCGTACGACTTTAGTAAAGGTGTCGACAATCGGCGGACTGCGTCAGTTGACTGTTAGGTTATGCAGGCGTAATTTCGCCGTACTGTCTTTCGGATTGTCGACAATCATGCTGGATACCGTTGAGCCACCCCCATCAGTACAGCAGCTTGATAGCGGCACACTTGCCGAGAACGTGTTCCGTCTGATCCAGGCTGCGATCGTCAAGGGTGAGATTGCGCCGGGCAGCAAGATTTCCGAGCCCGAACTGGCGCGTACCTACGGCATCAGCCGCGGGCCGCTGCGCGAGGCTATCCACCGGCTGGAGGGCCAGAAACTGCTTGTCCGCGTTCCCCATGTGGGCGCGCGCGTGGTTTCGCTGAGCCATGCCGAGCTGATCGAACTCTACGAAATCCGTGAGTCCCTGGAAGGCATGGCCTGTCGCCTGGCCGCCGAACGCATGAGCGAGGCGGAAATCGATGAACTGCGTCGGGTGCTCAGCACTCACGAACGCGATGAGGCGTTTCAGGCTGGCGTCGGTTACTACCAGCAGGAAGGCGACTTCGACTTCCACTACCGGATCATCCAGGGCAGCGGCAACCGCACGCTGGCCAAGCTGCTGTGCGACGAGCTCTACCAGCTGGTGCGCATGTACCGCATCCAGTTCTCCACCACGCCGAATCGGCCGCATCAGGCCTTCGCCGAACACCACCGAATCCTGGACGCCATCGCCGAGCGCGATGGCGAACTGGCGGAGCTGCTGATGCGCCGCCATATCGCCGCTTCCAAGCGCAATGTCGAGCGCCATTTCAAAGGTGCTCTTGAGCAAACACCACAACCAAGAGGTGAGGCATGACACTCCCAACCCCCGGTCAGCGTTTTCGCGACGCGGTCGCCAGCGAACATCCCCTGCAGGTGGTCGGTGCGATCAACGCCAATCATGCGCTGCTGGCCAAGCGCGCCGGCTTCAAGGCGATCTACCTGTCCGGCGGTGGTGTCGCCGCCGGTTCGCTGGGTCTGCCTGACCTGGGAATCACCGGGCTCGACGATGTGCTGACCGACGTCCGTCGCATCACCGACGTCTGCGACCTGCCGCTGCTGGTGGATGTCGACACCGGCTTCGGCTCCTCGGCGTTCAACGTGGCCCGCACCGTGAAGTCGATGATCAAGTTCGGCGCTGCCGCGATCCATATCGAGGACCAGGTCGGCGCCAAGCGTTGCGGCCATCGTCCGAACAAGGAAATCGTTTCCCAGCAGGAAATGGTCGATCGCATCAAGGCGGCGGTGGACGCGCGCACCGACGACAGCTTCGTGATCATGGCGCGTACCGATGCGCTGGCGGTGGAAGGTCTGAACTCCGCGCTGGATCGTGCCGCTGCCTGCATCGAGGCCGGTGCCGACATGATCTTCCCGGAGGCGATCACCGAGCTGGCCATGTACAAGACTTTCGCCGACCGCGTGAAGGCACCGATCCTGGCCAACATCACCGAGTTCGGCGCCACGCCGCTGTACACCACCGAGGAGCTGGCCAGCGTCGACGTTTCCCTGGTGCTCTATCCGCTGTCGGCGTTCCGCGCCATGAACAAGGCGGCCGAGAATGTCTACACCGCGCTGCGCCGTGACGGCACCCAGAAGAATGTGATCGACACCATGCAGACCCGCATGGAGCTCTACGATCGCATCAACTACCACGCGTTCGAGCAGCATCTCGACGCGCTGTTCGCCCAGAAGAAGAGCTGACGAGCAGGTCCCGCCGGGATTTGCCAGCGGGACCTTTGCGATCCATTTTTCAACGTGATTTGCAGTATCCAGAACAAATCCAAGAAGGAGATAGCAATGGCTGAAGCAAAAGTATTGAGCGGTGCGGGGCTGCGCGGACAGATCGCCGGGCAGACCGCCCTGTGCACCGTCGGCAAGACCGGCGCCGGGCTGACCTACCGTGGCTATGACGTACGCGACCTGGCGGCTGAGTGCGACTTCGAAGAAGTGGCCTATCTGCTGTTCTACGGCGAGCTGCCCACCACGGCGCAACTGGCCGACTACAAAAAGCGCCTGAAGACCATGCGCGACCTGCCGCAGCCGCTGAAGGAAGTGCTCGAGCGCATCCCGGCCAGCGCGCATCCGATGGATGTGATGCGCACCGGTTCGTCGGTGCTCGGCACCCTTGAGCCCGAACTCAGCTTCGATCAGCAGCGCGACGTGGCCGAGCGCCTGATGGCGGCCTTCCCGGCCATCATGTGTTACTGGTACCGCTTCACCCATGACGGTGTGCGCATCGATTGCACCAGCGACGAAGACACGCTGGGTGGTCATTTCCTCGCGCTGCTGCACGGCAAGAAGCCGAGCGACCTGCACGTCAAGGTGATGAACGTCTCGCTGATCCTCTACGCCGAGCACGAGTTCAACGCCTCGACCTTCACCGCCCGTGTCTGCGCCTCGACGCTGTCCGACCTCTATTCCTGCGTGACCGGTGCCATCGGTTCGCTGCGCGGCCCGCTGCATGGCGGCGCCAACGAGGCGGCGATGGACATGATCGAGCAGTGGAAGAGCCCGGAAGAGGCCCGCGAAGCGATCCTCGGCATGCTCGAGCGCAAGGACAAGATCATGGGCTTCGGCCACGCGATCTACAGCGTCTCCGACCCGCGCAACGAGGTGATCAAGGTCTGGGCCAAGAAGCTCGCCGACGAAGTGGGCGATACCGTGCTCTACCCGGTCTCGGTGGCCGTCGACGAAACCATGTGGGAGCAGAAGAAGCTCTTCCCCAACGCCGACTTCTACCATGCCTCCGCTTATCACTTCATGGGCATCCCCACCAAGCTGTTCACGCCGATCTTCGTCTGCTCGCGCGTCACCGGCTGGGCATCCCATGTGTTCGAACAACGCAGCAACAACCGGATCATTCGGCCGAGCGCCGAGTACATCGGTCCGGAACAGCGCAAGGTAGTACCGATCGCCCAGCGCTGATCGGGATGGGGAGCCCGCCGTGCGGGTTCCTCCAGGCCTTGCCCCTCGGAACATTACTGGATTGAGTTCTTCCGGCATGAATACAGAACACCGCAAACCGCTGCCAGGCACCGGGCTTGACTACTTCGACACCCGCGAGGCGATTGAAGCCATTCAGCCGGGCGCCTATGACAAGCTGCCCTATACCTCCCGCGTGCTGGCCGAGCAGCTGGTGCGCCGCTGCGAACCGGCAGCGCTGACCGATTCGCTCAAGCAGATCATCGAGCGCAAGCGCGATCTGGACTTTCCCTGGTATCCGGCGCGCGTGGTCTGCCATGACATCCTCGGCCAGACCGCGCTGGTCGATCTCGCCGGCCTGCGTGACGCGATCGCGGAGCAGGGCGGCGACCCGGCCAAGGTCAACCCGGTGGTGCCGACCCAGCTGATCGTCGACCACTCGCTGGCCGTCGAGTACGCCGGCTTCGATCCGGATGCCTTCGAGAAGAACCGTGCCGTCGAGGAGCGCCGCAACGAGGATCGTTTCCACTTCATCGAGTGGACCAAGACGGCGTTCAAGAACGTCGACGTGATCCCCGCCGGCAACGGCATCATGCATCAGATCAACCTGGAGAAGATGTCCCCGGTGATCCAGGCCCGCGGCGGCGTGGCCTTCCCGGACACCTGCGTGGGCACCGATTCACACACGCCGCACGTCGATGCACTGGGCGTCATCGCCATCGGCGTCGGCGGCCTGGAGGCAGAGACCGTGATGCTCGGCCTGCCTTCGATGATGCGCCTGCCCGACATCGTCGGGGTCAAGCTCACCGGCAAGCGTCAGCCAGGCATCACCGCCACCGATATCGTTCTCGCGCTGACCGAGTTCCTGCGCAAGGAACGTGTCGTCGGAGCCTGGGTGGAGTTCTTCGGCGAGGGCGCCGACAGTCTGTCCATCGGTGACCGCGCCACCATTTCCAACATGTGCCCGGAGTACGGCGCCACCGCCGCGATGTTCTACATCGACCAGCAGACCATCGAGTACCTCAAACTGACCGGCCGCGAACCGGAGCAGGTTGCCCTGGTCGAGCAGTACGCCAAGGAAACCGGCCTGTGGGCGACAGCTCTGGAAGGCGCCGAGTACGAGCGCGTGCTCGAATTCGACCTGTCCAGCGTGGTGCGCAACATGGCCGGCCCGAGCAACCCGCACAAGCGTCTGCCGACGTCGGCACTGCACGAGCGTGGCATCGCCGACGAGGCCAAGCTGGCCGCCGCACGTGCCGAGGAGGCCGAAGGCCTGTTGCCGGATGGCGCGGTGATCATCGCCGCCATCACCAGCTGCACCAATACCTCCAACCCGCGCAACGTGGTCGCGGCGGGCCTGCTGGCCAAAAAGGCCAACGAACTGGGGCTGGTACGCAAGCCCTGGGTGAAGACGTCGTTTGCGCCGGGCTCGAAGGTGGCCAAGCTGTACCTGGAAGAGGCGGGCCTGCTGCCGGAACTGGAGAAGCTTGGCTTCGGCATCGTCGCCTATGCGTGCACGACCTGTAACGGCATGTCCGGTGCGCTGGACCCGAAGATCCAGCAGGAAATCATCGACCGTGACCTGTATGCCACGGCAGTGCTGTCCGGCAACCGCAACTTTGACGGACGCATCCACCCGTACGCCAAGCAGGCCTTCCTGGCCTCGCCGCCGTTGGTGGTGGCCTACGCCATCGCCGGCACCGTGCGCTTCGACATCGAACAGGACGTGCTGGGCACCGACAAGAACGGCCATCCGGTCACTCTGAAGGACCTTTGGCCATCCGACGAGGAGATCGACGCCATCGTCGCCGCCTCGGTCAAGCCGGAGCAGTTCAAGCAGGTCTACATCCCGATGTTCGACCTGGGCAGCATCGAGGAGGCCAAGAGTCCGTTGTACGACTGGCGCCCGATGTCTACCTACATTCGCCGCCCGCCGTACTGGGAAGGCGCGCTGGCTGGTGAGCGTACCCTCAAGGGCATGCGACCGCTGGCGATCCTGCCGGACAACATCACCACCGATCACCTGTCGCCATCCAATGCCATCCTGCCGGATTCGGCGGCGGGCGAGTACCTGGCCAAAATGGGCCTGCCGGAGGAGGACTTCAATTCCTACGCAACCCATCGCGGCGATCACTTGACCGCACAGCGCGCCACCTTCGCCAACCCGCAGCTGGTCAACGAAATGGCCGTGGTCGATGGCAAGGTGCAGAAGGGCTCGCTGGCCCGTGTCGAGCCGGAAGGCCAGGTCATGCGCATGTGGGAAGCCATCGAAACCTACATGAATCGCAAGCAGAACCTGATCATCGTCGCCGGTGCCGACTATGGCCAGGGCAGCTCGCGTGACTGGGCGGCCAAGGGCGTGCGTCTGGCCGGCGTGGAAGTGATCGTCGCCGAAGGCTTCGAGCGCATCCACCGTACCAACCTGGTGGGTATGGGCGTGCTGCCGGTCGAGTTCAAGCCGGGCACCACCCGCCTGACCCTCGGCCTTGACGGCACCGAAACCTACGACATCGAAGGCGCACTGTCGCCGCGTTGCGATCTGACCTTGGTCGTGCATCGCAAGAATGGGGAAGAGACCCGCGTGCCGGTCACGTGCCGCCTCGACACCGCGGCCGAGGTCAGCGTCTACCAGGCCGGTGGCGTACTGCAGCGCTTCGCCAAGGATTTCCTCGGCCAGGCCTGAGGCACGCCAGTTCCGCACATGCTCTGTGGTTCGTTCGCAGAGCGTGTGCGCAGCGGCGACATTTCATTCCTGCGCGACCGTCCGGTGGCGCAGCTTCATGAGGACCAGATTCCCATGGCTCATCTTCCCCAGATCAGGATTCCTGCCACCTACATGCGTGGCGGCACCAGCAAGGGCGTGTTCTTCCGTCTGCAGGATCTCCCGCAGAGCTGCCAGGTGCCGGGTGCTGCGCGCGACAAGCTGTTCATGCGCGTGATCGGCAGCCCTGACCCGTACTCGGCGCACATCGATGGCATGGGCGGCGCCACATCGAGCACCAGCAAATGCGTCATTCTGTCGAAGAGCAGTCGCCCCGATCACGACGTCGAGTACCTCTATGGCCAGGTGTCGATCGACAAGCCCTTCGTCGACTGGAGCGGTAACTGCGGCAACCTCTCTACCGGCGCCGGTGCCTTCGCGCTGCACGCAGGGCTGGTGGACGCCTCGCGTATCCCGGACAACGGCACCTGCGTAGTGCGGATCTGGCAGGCCAACATCGGCAAGACCATCATCGCCCATGTGCCGGTAGCCAACGGCCAGGTACAGGAAACCGGCGACTTCGAGCTGGACGGTGTGACCTTTCCGGCTGCGGAAATCGTGCTGGAATTCCTCGATCCGTCCGATGATGGCGAGGAGGGCGGCTCGATGTTTCCTACCGGCAGCCTGGTCGACGACCTGGAGGTGCCCGGTATCGGCACGCTCAAGGCGACCATGATCAGTGCGGGCATCCCGACAGTATTCGTCAATGCCGAGGACATCGGCTATCAGGGCACGGAGTTGCGCGAGGACATCAACGGCAATCCGGAGGCGCTGGCTCGTCTGGAGTCGATTCGTGTGGCCGGTGCGCTGCGCATGGGCTTGATCAAGACCGCGGAGGAGGCGTTGACCCGCCAGCACACGCCGAAGGTTGCGTTCGTTTCCCAGCCTAAAAGCTATCGCGCGTCGTCCGGCAAGAACATCGAGGCGGGCGAGGTCGATCTGCTCGTCCGCGCACTGTCCATGGGCAAGCTGCACCACGCCATGATGGGCACCTGTGCGGTGGCCATCGGCACGGCGGCGGCGGTGCCCGGTACGCTGGTCAATCTCGCCGCGGGTGGGGGTGAGCGTCAGGCCGTGCGCTTCGGGCATCCGTCCGGCACGTTGCGCGTCGGTGCCGAGGCGAAGCAGATAGACGGCCAGTGGACCGTGACCAAAGCCATCATGAGCCGCAGCGCGCGGGTGTTGATGGAAGGCTGGGTGCGGGTCCCCGGTGATGCCTTCTAAGGCTGGTGCACGACCAGGTCGAGTGGGTCCTGCGCAGATATTTCTTGCGCCTTGAACGCAAAAAGTCCGCACCAAGCGGACTTTTTGTTGTCTAGCGAAGCGGCGGTTATTTGAGTCGACGCTCGACGCCTTTCTCCACCAGGATCTTGGCCGAGATTTCCTCGACCGAAAAATGCGTGGAGTTGATGAAGTTGATGTTCTCGCGGCGGAACAGGTTTTCCACCTCGCGCACTTCGAATTCGCATTGGGCGAAACTGGCGTAGCGGCTGTTGGGCTTGCGTTCGTTGCGGATGGCAGCCAGGCGGTCCGGGTCGATGGTGAGACCGAACAGCTTGTCCTTGTACTCCTTGAGTGCACTGGGCAGCTGCAGGCGCTCCATGTCGTCCTCGGTGAGCGGGTAGTTGGCGGCGCGGATGCCGTACTGCATCGCCATATACAGGCAGGTTGGCGTCTTGCCGCAGCGGGAAACGCCAACCAGGATCAGGTCCGCCTTGTCGTAGTAGCGGGTGCGCGCACCATCGTCGTTGTCGAGGGCGAAATTGACTGCCTCGATACGCTCCATGTAGTTGGTGTTGTGGCTGATCGAGTGGGATTTGCCCACGGAATAGGAGGAACGTGACATCAGCTCATGTTCCAGCGGAGCAAGGAACGAAGAGAAGATATCGATCATGAAGCCATTGGATTCGGCCAGAATGTCACGGATTTCCTGGTTAACCAGCGTGTCGAAGATGATCGGCCGGCCACCGTCCTTTTCCGCGGCATTATTGATTTGCTGTACCATGGCCCGCGCTTTTTCCGCGGTGTCGATGTACGGGCGCGTCAGTTTCGTGAAAGTGATGTTCTCGAACTGTGCCAGAAGACTCTGGCCCAGGGTTTCCGCGGTGATGCCTGTGCCGTCCGAAATGAAGAAAGCAGTTCGTTTCATGTGCCTTGGGCCTTAAGTCGAGAACGGTTCCCAGCTATAGTAGGCCCTTCGCCGAGCCCGGTTGGCGGGCATTGTTACTTATTTTGCAGGGTCGGGCCACAGTCGTGCGGCCTGGCTCCGGTTGAGTTTCCAACACTAATGTGGAGAGATCACCTTGGTAGAGTACGTAGTTTCCCTCGATAAGCTCGGCAATCATGACGTTGAGCGTGTAGGGGGCAAGAACGCCTCCCTGGGCGAGATGATCAGCAACCTCGCCGGTGCCGGCGTTTCCGTACCGGGCGGTTTCGCCACGACGGCTCAGGCCTATCGCGACTTCCTCGAACTCAGCGGTCTGAACGATCAGATCCACGCTCTGCTCGATGCCCTCGACGTGGATGACGTCAACGCCCTGGCCAAGGCCGGCGCGCAGATCCGCCAGTGGGTCATGGACGCCGAGTTCCCGCCGCAGCTCGACGCCGACATTCGCAAGGCCTTCGCCGAAATGTCCGGCGGCAACGACAACATGGCCGTCGCGGTCCGCTCCTCGGCCACCGCCGAAGACCTTCCGGATGCGTCCTTCGCCGGCCAGCAGGAAACCTTCCTCAACATCCGTGGCGTGGACAACGTGATCCGCGCGGCCAAGGAAGTGTTCGCCTCTCTGTTCAACGACCGTGCCATTGCCTACCGCGTGCACCAGGGTTTCGATCACAAGCTGGTCGCCCTGTCTGCCGGAGTACAGCGCATGGTCCGCTCGGAAACCGGCACCGCCGGTGTGATGTTCACCCTCGACACCGAATCGGGCTTCCGTGATGTGGTCTTCATCACCGGCGCCTACGGCCTTGGCGAAACCGTCGTGCAGGGCGCGGTCAACCCGGACGAGTTCTACGTCCACAAGCAGACGCTGGAAGCTGGTCGCCCGGCTATCCTGCGCCGCAATCTGGGCAGCAAGGCGATCAAGATGGTCTATGGCGACGAAGCCAAGGCCGGCAAATCGGTCAAGACTGTCGACGTCGATGCGGCCGACCGTGCGCGCTTCTGCCTGACCGATGAAGAGGTCACCAACCTCGCCAAGCAGGCGATGATCATCGAGAAGCACTACGGCCGCCCGATGGACATCGAATGGGCCAAGGACGGTGACGACGGCAAGCTGTACATCGTCCAGGCCCGTCCGGAAACCGTGAAGAGCCGCAGCAGCGCCAACGTGATGGAGCGTTACCTGCTGAAGGAGAAGGGCACCGTACTGGTCGAGGGTCGTGCCATCGGCCAGCGCATCGGCGCAGGCCCGGTCAAGGTCATCCACGACGTGAGCGAGATGGACAAGGTCCAGCCGGGCGACGTACTGGTCTCCGACATGACCGATCCGGATTGGGAACCGGTGATGAAGCGCGCCAGCGCCATCGTCACCAACCGCGGCGGGCGTACCTGCCACGCAGCGATCATCGCCCGTGAGCTGGGTATTCCGGCAGTAGTTGGCTGCGGCAACGCCACCGAAGTCCTCAAGGATGGCCAGCGCGTTACTGTCTCCTGTGCGGAAGGCGATACCGGCCTGATCTTCGATGGCGAACTGGGCTTCGACATTCGCCAGAACTCCATCGACGCCATGCCGGAGCTGCCGTTCAAGATCATGATGAACGTCGGCAACCCGGATCGCGCCTTCGACTTCGCCCACCTGCCGAACGAAGGCGTCGGCCTGGCCCGCCTCGAGTTCATCATCAACCGCATGATCGGCGTGCACCCCAAGGCGCTGCTGAATTTCGAAGGCCTGCCGGCCGACGTGAAGAGCAGCGTCGAGAAGCGCATCGCTGGTTACGACGATCCGGTCAACTTCTATGTCGAGAAGCTGGTCGAAGGCGTCAGCACCCTGGCAGCAGCGTTCTGGCCGAAGAAGGTCATCGTGCGCCTGTCGGACTTCAAGTCCAACGAGTACGCCAACCTGATCGGCGGCAAGCTCTACGAGCCGGAAGAAGAGAACCCGATGCTGGGCTTCCGCGGAGCCTCGCGCTACATCAGCGACTCGTTCCGCGACTGCTTCGAGCTTGAATGCCGCGCGATGAAGAAGGTCCGCGACGTCATGGGGCTGACCAACGTCGAGCTGATGGTGCCGTTCGTGCGCACACTGGGCGAAGCATCCCAGGTTGTCGATCTGCTGGCGAAGTACGGCCTCAAGCGTGGCGAGAATGGCCTGCGGGTCATCATGATGTGCGAGCTGCCGTCCAACGCTCTGCTGGCTGACGAGTTCCTCGAGTTCTTCGATGGTTTCTCCATCGGCTCCAACGACATGACTCAGCTGACTCTGGGCCTGGATCGCGACTCCGGCATCATTGCCCACCTGTTCGACGAGCGTAATCCGGCGGTGAAGAAGCTGCTCGCCAATGCCATCCAGGCGTGCAACAAGGCTGGCAAGTACATCGGTATCTGCGGTCAGGGTCCGTCGGATCATCCGGATCTGGCCAAGTGGCTGATGGAGCAGGGCATCGAGAGCGTGTCGCTGAATCCGGATTCCGTGCTGGACACCTGGTTCTTCCTGGCTGATCGCCATATCTGACCGTTGCGGTAGATCGAAAACGGGGCGTCAGCCCCGTTTTCATTTGCGCCGAAAATCCCTGTCCGTTCCGCCATTGGCCGCTTGCGGCTAATATGTCGCGCCAGATGGTTCTAAGGTCGTTATCCCTAGCAGAAGGAGCTTTCCATGCAATACGTCACGCCTGATCTGTGCGACGCCTATCCTGACCTGGTGCAGGTCGTCGAACCGCTGTTCAGCAATTTCGGCGGTCGCGATTCCTTCGGCGGGGAGATCGTGACCATCAAGTGCTTCGAGGACAACTCGCTGGTCAAGGACCAGGTTGACGTCGATGGTACCGGCAAGGTGATGGTCGTCGACGGTGGTGGCTCGCTGCGCCGTGCGCTGCTGGGCGACATGCTTGCCGAGAAAGCGGCACGCAACGGTTGGGAAGGTCTGATCATTTACGGCTGCGTACGTGACGTCGACGTGCTCGCTCAGACCGAGCTGGGCGTACAGGCCCTGGCCAGCCACCCGATGAAGACCGACAAGCGTGGAATTGGCGATCTCAACGTCCCGGTGACCTTTTGCGGCGTGACGTTCCGTCCGGGTGAGTACGTGTACGCCGATAACAACGGCATCATTGTGTCGCCAGAGCCGCTGTCGATGCCGCAGTAATCCGCTGCACTGGCGGGCATGCCCGTCATCTGTTCCGAGCCCGGCTTCGCCGGGCTTTTCATGAGTGACGACGGTACATCGATGCGGGAATCTCATAGCGAGCAAAACGGCCTGATCCACGCGTTTGTTCTGGATGGCAGCGGCGGTGCCCGACAGATCGGCTATCAGGCCCTGCCGACCTTGCAACTGAACGCGCATGAAAGCCTCTGGTTGCACTGGGATCGCAGCCAACCCCAGGCGCAGCAATGGTTGCGCAGGCAGAGCGGGCTCAGTGCGTTTGCCTGCGATGTGCTGCTGGAAGAGAACACGCGGCCTCGCATGCTGGCCTTGCCTCAGGAGGAGCTGCTGCTTTTCCTGCGGGGCGTCAATCTGAACCCCGATGCGGAACCCGAAGATATGGTGTCCGTGCGCGTGTTCGCCGATCGGCAACGCGTCATTTCCCTTCGGCTGCGGCCATTGCGATCTACGGAAGTGGTCATACAGCTGCTGTCGGAGGGAAGAGGGCCGAAGACCGCGTCTGAGCTGCTGATCTATCTCGCCGAGGCGATGACCGACCGCGTCGATGACCTCGTCATGCAGCTTTCCGAGCGGATCGATAAGGAAGAAGAAGCGCTTGAGGCGAACGAGCGCTACACCCCCGAGCACGATTCGATGCTCTCCTTGCGTCGGCAGGCGGCTGGCCTGCGCCGGTTCCTGCTGCCCCAGCGGGAGCTCTACGGGCAGCTGACGCGCAACGGACTGAGCTGGTTCGTCGATGACGATACCGAGTATTGGAACGAGCTCAGCAATCGCCTGACCCGTTACCTCGAAGAGCTGGAAATGGTCCGGGAGCGGATCAATCTCGTGCTGGAGTCTGAACACCGCAGGCTGAGCGAGCGGATGAACCGGACCATGTATCTGCTTGCTATCATTACGGGCTTTTTTCTGCCGCTCAGCTTTCTCACCGGGTTGCTCGGAATCAACGTCGGGGGTATCCCAGGTGCCGACTTCCCGTACGGGTTCGCCGTAGCCTGCGTACTGATCGGCAGTATCGCCTTGCTGCAGTGGTGGATGCTTCGCCGTTTGCGTTGGCTATGAATGTGACTCCCACCCGGTCGTAGGCCGTCTAGGCGACATACTTTTGCGAGGTTTGCATGCGCGATCCCTTCGAAGAATCCCTGCGCGACCTGCTCAACAAGCCGTCCGTCCATGACGACGATGCTTGTCTGGGGCGCGTTCTGAAAACGGCCAACCGTCAGGTAGGGGCTGGCGACCTGTTCGCGCTGATCGGCCACTGGCTGCAAGCACTGATGATGGCCGCCAACAGCGGCAAAGGCCATCTCGCTCCCGTCTCTCGTCGAGGCACCTCCCACCGTTCGTTCGATAAGGCTGATTGATCATGGAATTCGATCCCTGGACCCAAAGTCTGCTGGCGGCGATGAGTTCGCTCTGGGCATCTGTCGCGGCCTTCATTCCCCGCCTTTTCGGCGCACTGGTCGTGGTGCTGCTCGGTTTCGTGGTGGCCAAGCTCCTGGACACGCTGCTTTCCAAGGTTCTCGCCAAACTGGGGCTGGATCGCCTGATGGCCGGAACCGGCCTCACCAAGTTGCTGGGACGGGCGGGCATACGCATTCCGGTATCGGCCTTGATCGGCAAGGTGGTGTACTGGTTCGTCCTCCTGATTTTCCTGGTTTCGGCTGCGGAATCGCTCGGACTGGAGCGGGTATCGGCGACCCTGGACATGCTTGCGCTCTACGTGCCGAAAGTATTCGGTGCGGCGCTGATTCTGCTGGCTGGCGTGCTGCTCGCACAGGTGCTCAGTGGTCTCGTTCGCGGCGCTGCGGAAAGCGTGGGGCTGGACTACGCCAACGGCCTGGCCCGGATTGCACAGGGTCTGGTGATCATCATCAGCATCTCGGTGGCTATTGGTCAGCTGGAGGTCAAGACCGAACTGCTGAACTACGTCATCGCCATCGTGCTGATCACCTTTGGCCTTGCGGTGGCGCTGGCGTTCGGTCTCGGTAGCCGCGAACTGGTCGGCCAGATCCTGGCAGGTATATATGTTCGCGAGCTGTACGAAGTGGGCCAGCGGGTGCGCCTGGAAGACATCGAAGGGCAGATCGAGGAGATCGGGACGGTCAAGACATTGCTGCTGACCGATGACGGCGAGCTGGCTTCGGTTGCTAACAAAGTGCTGCTCGAGCAGCGCGTCGGCAGCCGCTAGCCATCCGATTCTGGTAAAGTACGTCGCCTTTTTTCCGGTTTCCATGAATGGCGGCCGTGACTTTGATTGCCGGCTCGAAGCGTCTTGACTAAAACCCCATCGTCCATATCGCGCTACGACCCTCGCCAGCTCACCGATGAAGAGCTGGTGCAGCATGCGCATGTCGAGCTGTTTCATATTACGCGGGCCTACGAAGAACTCATGCGCCGATATCAGCGCACGCTGTTCAATGTATGTGCCCGCTATTTGGGAAACGAGCGAGACGCCGACGATGTCTGTCAGGAAGTAATGCTCAAGGTTCTATATGGCCTGAAGAACTTTGAAGGCAAGTCCAAGTTCAAGACCTGGCTATATAGCATCACTTATAATGAGTGCATTACCCAATATCGCAAAGAGCGCCGCAAGCGACGCCTGCTCGATGCGCTGAGCCTGGATCCGCTCGAGGAAGCCTCAGACGAAAAGGCGCCAAAGATCGAAGAGAAGACCGGTCTCGACCGATGGCTAGTACATGTGAATCCAATCGATCGCGAGATATTGGTGTTGCGTTTTGTTGCTGAACTCGAGTTCCAGGAAATTGCCGATATCATGCACATGGGTTTAAGCGCGACGAAGATGCGATACAAGCGCGCGCTCGACAAGCTGCGAGAAAAATTTTAGGATACCGCTGAAACTTAATCCCGGAAACTTGTCTTATACCTTGCGAACAGCTTGGGCATACAGACAGCCGGTTTCCTTAGATTGTTCTGATTCTAACCACCAGATGGGGATTTACGGATGAAACTTAAAAACACCTTAGGCGTCGTTATCGGTTCGATGGTTGCCGCCACTTCTCTTAGCGCGCTGGCCCAAGGACAGGGTGCCGTAGAGGTGGAAGCGTTCGGCAAGCACTACTTCACCGACAGCTCGCGTGACATCAAGAACGGCGAGCTCTACGGCGCTGGCGTTAGTTACTTCCTTACCGACGATGTTTCTCTGGGTCTTTCCTATGGCGAATACCACGACATCACGTCCGAGGATCGGGTTCAGGACGGTAGCCACAAGAAGATCAAGGGCAGCCTGACTTCCCTCGACGCTGCTTACCATTTCGGTAATCCAGGCGTAGGCCTGCGTCCATACGTCTCCGCTGGTGTTGCTCACCAGAGCATCGGTCAGGCCGACCGTGGCGGCCGCGATCGCAGCACTTTTGCCAATGTTGGTACCGGTCTGAAGTACTACTTCACCGAAAACTTCTTCGCTAAAGCCAGCGTCGACGGCATGTACAACATCGATGCAGACGAAGGCGAGTGGATGGCTGGCGTTGGCGTCGGTCTGAACTTTGGCGGCGGTGCACGTCAGGTTGCAGCGGTCGAGCCGACTCCAGAGCCGGCTCCTGCTCCGATCGTCGACAACGAGCCGGAGCCAGCTCCGGAGGTCGTGCGCGTTGAGCTGGACGTCAAGTTCGACTTCGACAAGTCGCGTGTTCGTGAAGAGAGCTACAGCGATATCAAGAACCTCGCTGACTTCATGCAGCAGTACCCGCAGACCACCACCACTGTCGAAGGTCACACTGACTCGGTTGGTACCGATCAGTACAACCAGCGTCTGTCCGAGCGTCGCGCCGAAGCTGTGCGCAACGTTCTGGTCAACGAGTACGGTGTCCAGGGTAATCGTGTGAACTCCGTTGGCTACGGCGAGTCCCGCCCGGTCGCTGACAACTCCACCGAGGAAGGTCGTCAGATCAACCGTCGTGTAGAGGCCGAGGTAGAAGCCCAGGTTCAGTAATGCTGAACTGAAGCCTTCAAGCTCGAAAAGCCCGGCATAGTCCGGGCTTTTCTTTGCCTGCAGCAAACGTTGCCGGGGCTTCCGCCACAGCGGTGCGCTGGTGATTCCCCGGTGGGTTAGGCGGCGCACACGACTGCGCCCGGATCAGCGTCAATCGGATTCCGAAGAAATCACTGGGCATAAAAAACCCCGCCGGAGCGGGGTTTTTTATTGCCTTATGCAGTCATCAGACTTCGACGACCTTGATCTTGGCCTTTTCCGCAGCGTCACGGAACTCGGCGATCTGGTCGAAGGACAGGTAGCGATAGATGTCGGCAGCCATGCTGTCGATGTTCTTCGCGTATTCCATGTACTCCGCGACAGTCGGCAGCTTGCCGATGATGGATGCGACTGCAGCCAGCTCGGCCGATGCCAGGTAGACGTTGGTGGCGTCGCCCAGACGGTTCGGGAAGTTACGGGTCGAGGTGGAGACCACGGTCGAACCGGTCTGTACGCGCGCCTGGTTACCCATGCACAGCGAGCAGCCCGGCATTTCCATGCGCGCACCGGCCTTGCCGTAGATGCCGTAGTAGCCTTCCTCGGTCAGCTGGTGAGCGTCCATCTTGGTCGGCGGAGCCAGCCACAGACGGGTCGGGATGCCGCCCTTGACCTTGTCCAGCAGCTTGCCGGCAGCGCGGAAGTGGCCGATGTTGGTCATGCAGGAACCAATGAATACTTCGTCGATCTTCTCGCCGGCAACGGTGGACAGCAGGCGGGCATCGTCCGGGTCGTTCGGTGCGCAGAGCACGGGCTCTTTCACTTCGGACAGGTCGATCTCGATCACGGCCGCGTATTCGGCGTCCTTGTCGGCTTCCAGCAGCTGCGGGTTGGCCAGCCAGGCTTCCATCGCGCGAGCGCGACGCTCCAGAGTGCGGGCATCGCCGTAGCCTTCGCTGATCATCCAGCGCAGCATGGTGATGTTCGACTTCAGGTACTCGGCGATCGACTCTTCCGGCAGCTTGATGGTGCAACCGGCAGCCGAACGCTCGGCGGAGGCGTCGGACAGCTCGAACGCCTGCTCGACGGTCAGCTGGTTCAGACCTTCGATCTCGAGGATGCGGCCGGAGAAGATGTTCTTCTTGCCTTTCTTCTCGACGGTCAGCAGGCCTTGCTGAATGGCGTAGTAGGGAATCGCATGAACCAGGTCGCGCAGGGTGATGCCAGGCTGCATCTGACCCTTGAAGCGCACCAGCACCGACTCCGGCATGTCCAGCGGCATGACGCCAGTGGCGGCGGCGAAGGCGACCAGGCCAGAACCCGCCGGGAAGGAGATACCGATCGGGAAGCGGGTGTGCGAGTCGCCGCCAGTGCCGACGGTGTCCGGCAGCAGCATGCGGTTCAGCCAGCTGTGGATGATGCCGTCGCCTGGACGCAGGGACACACCGCCGCGGGTCATGATGAAGTCCGGCAGGGTGTGGTGGGTGTTGACGTCGATCGGCTTCGGATAGGCCGCGGTGTGGCAGAACGACTGCATGACCAGGTCAGCGGAGAAGCCCAGGCAAGCCAGGTCCTTCAGCTCGTCGCGGGTCATCGGGCCAGTGGTGTCCTGGGAGCCCACGGTAGTCATCTTCGGCTCGCAGTAGGTGCCCGGGCGCACGCCCTGGCCTTCCGGCAGACCGCAGGCGCGACCGACCATCTTCTGTGCCAGGGTGAAGCCTTTGCCGCTGTCCGCCGGAGCTTCCGGCTTTTTGAACAGGGTGGACGGCGCCAGGCCCAGCTCGGCACGCGCCTTCTCGGTGAGGCCGCGGCCAATGATCAGCGGAATACGGCCGCCGGCACGGACTTCGTCCAGCAGGACTTCGGTTTTCAGCTCGAAGGTGGTGATGACTTCATCGGTACCGTGCTTGCAGACCTTGCCAGCGTAGGGATAGACGTCGATCACGTCGCCCATGGCCAGGTTGGTGCAGTCGAACTCGATCGGCAGGGCGCCGGCGTCTTCCATGGTGTTGTAGAAGATCGGGGCGATCTTGGTGCCGAAGCAGAAGCCGCCAGCGCGCTTGTTCGGAACGAAGGGGATGTCGTCGCCGAAGAACCACAGCACCGAGTTGGTGGCGGACTTGCGCGAAGAACCGGTACCGACCACGTCGCCGACATAGGCAACCGGGAAGCCTTTGGCTTTCAGCTCTTCCATCTGCTTGATCGGACCGACGGAACCGGGTACGTCCGGGTTGATGCCGTCGCGAGCCATTTTCAGCATGGCCAGAGCGTGCAGCGGGATGTCCGGGCGCGACCAGGCATCCGGAGCCGGCGACAGGTCGTCGGTGTTGGTTTCGCCAGTGACCTTGAAGACGGACAGGGTGATCTTTTCGGCAACTGCCGGGCGGTTGGTGAACCACTCGCCGTCGGCCCAGGACTGCATCACGGCCTTGGCGTGCTCGTTTCCGGCTTTGGCTTTCTCGGCTACGTCATGGAAAGCATCGAACATCAGCAGGGTGTGCTTCAGCTGCTCGGCGGCAACGCCGCCCAGCTCGGCGCTGTCCAGCAGCTCGACCAGGGTAGCGATGTTGTAGCCGCCCTGCATGGTGCCCAGCAGCTCGACTGCACGCTGCTTGCTCAGCAGCGGCGAGGAGGTTTCGCCTTTGGCCAGGGCGGACAGGAAGCCAGCCTTGACATAGGCGGCCTCGTCGACGCCAGCAGGGACGCGGTTGGTGATCAGATCAACGAGGAATTCTTCTTCGTCGGCCGGCGGGTTCTTCAGCAGTTCGATCAGGCCGGCGGTCTGTTCGGCGTTCAGCGGCTGGGGCACAACGCCCTGGGCGGCACGCTCTTCTACGTGTTTGCGATAGGCTTCAAGCACAGTTTTTACCCTCATCATTGGTCCCTTGGGTGTTTCGGGACGCGCATCCGGAAGCTGTTTTCAAAGTTTTACGCTGGCGGACGAGGCCGGATGAGCAGGGAACAGGCAGCTCTGCGCATCCGGCACGTTGCCGGGTCAAACTGTGCTCGTGACGCTTTGAAAACAGCTTCGTGCGGACTATGGCGCCAAAAACGGCGGGCTGAGTCTAGCGGAAATGGCTCACGAAGTTAAGTCGAGCGCGGCTGGCCGCTGGGGTGCGAGTCGTGTCTGGCGCGCTTTTCCGGACAAGCTCGGGGCCGCCAATCACAGGGCTCGCGGAGGGATTCGGCCGATCCGCATGCAAAGCCGGGTGACCCCGGTTGGACAAAAGTCTAAGATGCGCGGCCGGCCATCAAACCTGTTCTGCCATGTCCAGCCAGCGCATCAAAACCCCATGCATAGGTCTCTGCTCGACGGTCTACGGTGACGTCGTATGCCGTGGCTGCAAGCGCTTCCACCACGAGGTGGTGAACTGGAACGCCTATGACGACATGGAAAAGCGTGCGGTATGGCGGCGCCTGGAAACCCTGCTGGCTCAGGTCATGGCGGCCAAGCTCGAGGTGTTCGACCCGCAGTTGCTTCGCCAGCAGTTGGAGGCCCGACAGATCCGTTTCGTCCCGGAGCAGTCGCCCTATTGCTGGGCATATCAATTGATAGCTCGCGGCGCTCGGGTCATTCAGCAGCTCGAGGCCTATGGCGTCGTCCTGCTTCCGGAATTTCGCGAGTGGCCGCTACCGGAGCTGCGCGACGCGGTCGACCGGGAATTCTTTCTGCTGTCCGAAGCCCACTACGAGCGTTACATCGCGCCGCGCTTCCTGCGTGAAGGCATGGATCTGCGCATCTGAGAACGAAAGCCCGCTGCAGGGCTTTCGTTTCTACGGTCTCAATGGCGGACCAGATCTTCGAGGTGGTCGATGACGTCGTCCGGCTTGAGTACCAGCACGTCGCTTTCCAGCGTATCCAGCACCACTTCGGCGGTATTGCCCATCAGCGCGCCGGAGAAGCCCGTGCGTGCCACTGTGCCGATGACCGTGACGACGGCCTTGAGCTGATGACAGACCCTAGGGATCAGCGCGTCGGCCGGACCCTCCTCGACGTGCAGCTGTGCGTCCGGAATATCGAACTCCTCCTGGAAGCGCTTGCAGGCCTCGCGATAACGCGCCTCGATGGTTTCCTTCAACTGGAACGCCGGGTCGGCCGCGGACAGCATGGCGGAAGGGTGCGCGCTGATCACATGCAGCTTGCCGTCAGCCAGGTTGGCGATCTCGTAGCCGTGGTTGACGATGGTGGCGTGGAGCGTACGGTGCTCGAGATCGGCATTGCCCACATCCACCGCAGCGAGGATGTTGCCACCGGTCCATGGGTTGTCAGTTTTCACCATCAGCACCGGGCAGGGGCAGTAGCGCAGCAGCTTCCAGTCTTCCGGCGTAAGCAGGGCGCGCTTGAGCGGGTTGTCCGGTACGTGTTGCTTGACGACCAGACCACAGCCCTCGGCCTGCTGGGCAGCGATGATGGTCTGGTGCAGACTTTCGTGCCATGCCTGTTGAGTGGTGACCTGATGCCCCTCGCTTTCCAGCTGCGCACGCAGATTCGCTAGATGCCCGCTGTGATCGTGCTTGGCATCGCAGGCCAGCAGGTGCAGGCGCGACTGGCTGACGGTCGAGATCAGGCGTGCTCGTTTCAAGGCCAGCTCTTGTGGCTGGTTCGGATCAATTACCACGAGGATGCAGCGAATGGCTTGCATGATCGGCTCCATTTCCTGATGCGGGTTGGTCAACTATAGACAAGCCTGCGACGCCAGTTGTGATGCATATCAAGGAAGACTGGCTGCCCCGCGCGGCATTCGTATAATGCCCGCCCGTTGCGGCGCGGTACCACGCGGCGAGACACTATTTTGTTCCTGAATATGCAAGGTTCGACATGCTGCCTGATCTGAACGACTTCCTCGCCTGCGCCACTCCCGCTGCCTGGGTGGAGGCTGCCTTGCAGAACCAGGACGTGATGCTGATCGACCACGGCAACTGCGAGAAAAAGGCGGCGGGGTCGGCGTTTCAGTTGATGTTCCGCTATGTCGACAAACCCGACCTGCAGAACAAGATGTCGCGTCTGGCGCGGGAGGAGCTGCGTCATTTCGAGCAGGTGCTGGCGATCATCCGTCGCCGCGAGATCGAGTTGCGCAATGTTGGCTCGTCTCGCTATGCCGCAGGATTGCGCGAGCTCGTGCGCAACCACGAACCCTATCGGTTAACCGACACGCTGGTGATCGGCGCCTTTATCGAGGCGCGCTCCTGTGAGCGCTTCGCCATGCTCGTGCCGCACTTGGACGAGGAGCTGGGCAAGTTCTATCACGGGCTGCTCAAGTCGGAAGCGCGGCACTTCCAGGATTACCTCAGGCTGGCTTATCTGTATGGCGACGCCGCCGATGTGGACGCCACCATCGTTCGGGTGCGCGAGCGGGAAAGGGAACTGATCGAAAGCCCGGACAGCGAGTTCCGGTTTCACAGCGGCGTGCCGGCGGCAGCCTAGCTCAGGGCGAATGGCGCCTGGTGGTACCCGTTTTCATCCACCTGCAATGCCCACCCCTGTCGATCCCAGTCGCCCAGCACGATCCGCTTGGCGGGTTGGCCATTTACCTCGAGGTCATGTGTCGCCGGTCGATGGGTATGGCCGTGGATCAGCGTGCGTACGCGATGCTCGGCCAGCACGCCGGGTATCAGCTCCGGGGTGACGTCGATGATGTCGCTGGCTTTCATGCGCGTCTGGGTACGGCTTTCGTTGCGTAGCTTGCGGGCCAGTTTCCGGCGAGTGGCGAGTGGAAGATTGCGCAGAACGAACATGCTGAGGGGGTTGCGCAGCAACCGGCGTAGCCGCATGTAGCCCTCATCGCGGGTGCACAGGCTGTCGCCGTGCATCAGCAGTACCGGCTCGCCGCAGAGCTGGACCACGCTCGGGTCAGCCAGCAGCTTGCAGCCGGCCTTGTGGCAGAAGGTCTGGCCGAGCATGAAGTCGCGGTTGCCGTGCATCAGATAGATTCTGACGCCGCGCTCGCTCAGCGCACGCAGGGCGCCGGCAATCGACTCCTGGAACGGTGTCATGGCGTCGTCGCCAATCCAGACCTCGAAGAAGTCACCGAGAATGTACAGGGCTTCAGCCTGGGTAGCGCGCGTCGCGAGAAAATGCAGAAACGCCCGGGTGATATCCGGGCGTTCCTCTTCCAGATGCAGATCCGAGATCAGCAGGATCACTCGCGATTACTCGACGATCTCGGCCTTCTCGATCACCACGTCCTCGACCGGGACGTCCTGATGGCCGGACTTCATGGTGGTTGCCACAGCTTTGATCTTCTCGACCACATCCATGCCTTCGGTCACCTCACCGAACACCGCATAGCCCCAGCCCTGAACGGTTGGCGCGCTGTGATCGAGGAAGTCGTTGTCCTTCACGTTGATGAAGAACTGCGCGGATGCCGAATGCGGCTCCATGGTGCGCGCCATCGCCAGAGTGCCGGTTTTGTTCGACAGGCCGTTGTTGGCCTCGTTCTTGATCGGCGCGCGGGTGGCCTTCTGCTTCATGCCCGGCTCGAAACCGCCGCCCTGGATCATGAAATTGCTGATCACGCGGTGGAAGATGGTGCCGTCGTAGTGGCCGCTCTTCACGTATTCCTTGAAGTTGGCAGTGGTTTCCGGAGCCTTGTCTTCGAACAGATTGACGGTGATGACGCCGTAGTTGGTGTGCAGTTTGATCATCGTGAGGGGTTCCGTTTCGTTGGTGCGGGCGTGCCGCTGCAAGGGTCGTCGTACCGAGTGCCGCCAGTCGCTGATCGTAGCGCCGCCTGAGCGCATTGCTCTGTCAGGGGGTTGACGGGTCCGCTATGATAGGCGCTTTGAATTGGTCGGCCTACCCTGAGAGGGTACTTGCAAACTACTGCACTCGGCATGCGGCGTTAAAACCTGCCTCGCCATCGCTCACTACTTTGTAAACCTCTCTAAGCCGCATACTCGCTGATCGTTAAGGACACCATGAGCAAGCCCGAGACTCCCGCCGCTAGCAACTTTCTCCGTCCGATCGTCCAGGCTGACCTGGACTCCGGCAAGCATGCCAAGATCATCACCCGTTTCCCCCCGGAGCCCAACGGTTATCTGCACATCGGGCACGCCAAGTCGATTTGCCTGAACTTTGGCCTGGCGAAGGAGTTCGGTGGTGAGTGCAACCTGCGTTTCGATGACACCAACCCGGCCAAGGAGGACCAGGAGTACATCGACGCGATCAAGAGCGACGTGCAGTGGCTTGGCTTCCAGTGGGCTGGCGAAGAGCGTTATGCCTCCGATTACTTCGATCAGCTGCATGACTGGGCCGTACACCTGATCAAGGCCGGCAAGGCGTATGTCTGCGACCTGACACCAGAGCAGGCTCGAGAGTACCGCGGCAGCCTGACCGAACCGGGCACGAACAGCCCGTTCCGCGAGCGCTCGGTGGAAGAGAATCTCGACCTGTTCGCCCGCATGAAGGCCGGCGAGTTCCCGGATGGCGCCCGTGCGCTGCGGGCGAAGATCGATATGGCGTCGCCGAATATGAACCTGCGCGACCCGATCCTCTACCGCATTCGCCATGCGCACCATCACCAGACCGGCGACAAGTGGTGCATCTATCCGAGCTACGACTTCACTCACGGTCAGTCGGATGCCATCGAGGGCATCACGCATTCCATCTGCACGTTGGAATTCGAGGACCATCGTCCGTTGTACGAGTGGTTTCTGGCCAACCTGCCTGTACCGGCCCAGCCTCGCCAATACGAGTTCGCCCGTCTCAACCTGAACTACACCATCACCAGCAAGCGCAAGCTCAAGCAGCTGGTCGATGAGAAGCATGTGAGTGGTTGGGACGACCCGCGCATGTCGACGCTCTCTGGCTTCCGGCGCCGCGGCTATACCCCAGCCTCGATCCGCAACTTCTGCGACATGATCGGCGTGAACCGCGCGGGCGGTGTTGTCGACATCGGCATGCTGGAGTTCGCGATTCGCGAAGACCTGGACGCCAACGCCGCGCGTGCCATGTGCGTGCTCAAGCCGCTCAAGGTGGTCATCACCAACTACCCGCAGGATCAGGTCGAGAACCTCGAGCTGCCGCGCCATCCCAAGCAGGACATGGGAGTGCGGGTGCTGCCGTTCAGCCGCGAGATCTATATCGATGCGGGCGACTTCGAGGAAGTCCCGCCAGCGGGCTTCAAGCGGCTGGTTCCCGGCGGGGAGGTACGCCTGCGCGGCAGCTACGTGATCCGTGCCGACGAGGCCGTCAAGGATGATCAGGGCAATATCGTCGAGCTGCGCTGCTCGTATGACGAAAACACCTTGGGCAAGAATCCCGAGGGCCGCAAAGTCAAAGGTGTGATCCACTGGGTGCCAGCTGCCGAAAGCGTCGAATGCGAGGTGCGCCTGTACGATCGTCTGTTCCGTTCCGCCAACCCGGAGAAGGACGAGGAGGGCGGCAGCTTCCTGGACAATATCAATCCCGAGTCGCTCGTCGTGCTCAAGGGGTGCCGCGCCGAGCCGTCGCTGGCCAATGCGGCTCCTGAAGAGCGCTTCCAGTTCGAGCGTGAAGGGTATTTCTGTGCCGACATGAAGGACAGCAAGCCCGGCGCTCCCGTGTTCAATCGCACCGTCACGCTGCGTGACTCCTGGGGTCAATGATGGCGCTGGCAATCTACAACACCCTGAGCAAGGCCAAGGAGCCGTTCCGCCCCCTGGAAGGCAACAAGGTGCGCATGTACGTCTGCGGGATGACGGTCTACGACTTCTGCCATATCGGTCATGCGCGGGTGATGGTGGCGTTCGACGTGGTCACCCGCTGGCTGCGCCACCGAGGCTACGATGTCACCTACGTGCGCAACATCACTGACATCGACGACAAGATCATTCGCCGAGCCAGCGAGAACGGCGAGCCGTTCCAGGCGCTAGTCGAACGCATGATTGCGGCCATGCATGAAGATGAGACGCGCCTCAACGTGTTGCGTCCGGACGTCGAGCCTCGCGCCACCGACCATATCGCCGGCATGCATACGATGATCCAGACACTCATCGACAAGGGTTTCGCCTATGCGCCGGGCAACGGGGACGTCTACTACCGGGTCGGCAAGTTCGTCGGTTATGGCAAATTGTCGCGTCGCAAGATCGAAGACCTGAAGATCGGTGCTCGTATCGAAGTGGACGAAGCCAAGGAAGATCCGCTGGACTTCGTACTGTGGAAGGGCGCCAAGCCGGGCGAGCCGAGCTGGGATTCGCCGTGGGGCCCTGGGCGTCCCGGTTGGCATATCGAGTGTTCGGTGATGTCCACCTGCTGCCTGGGCGAGACGTTCGACATCCATGGTGGCGGCCCGGACCTGGTGTTTCCGCACCACGAGAACGAGATCGCACAGAGCGAGGCGGCCACCGGCAAGCTTTACGCGAACGCCTGGATGCACGCCGGTGCGGTGCGTGTCGATGGCGAGAAGATGTCCAAGAGCCTGGGCAATTTCTTCACCATCCGCGAAGTGCTGGAGAAGTACCACCCGGAGGTGGTGCGCTATCTGCTGGTATCCAGCCACTACCGCAGCCCGATCAACTACTCCGAAGACAGTTTGCGTGAAGCCAAGAGCGCTCTGGAGCGTTTCTACAACGGCCTCAAGGGCTTGCCGGAGGCTCAGCCTGCCGGCGGCGATGAGTTTGTTGCGCGCTTCGCTGCGGCGATGGATGACGACTTCAACTCGCCGGAAGGCTGCGCCGTGCTGTTCGAGATGATTCGTGAGGTGAACCGCCTGCGTGAGTCTGATCTGACTGCCGCGGCGGCGCTGGCTGCACGACTCAAGGAGCTGGCGGGCGTATTGGGCGTGCTGCAGCTTGAGCCTGGAGCCTTCCTGCAAGCGGGTGCGGCGGGGAAGGTCGATGCAGCTGAGGTCGAAGCGCTGATCGCTGCGCGACTGGCAGCCAGGGCGGAAAAGAACTGGGGCGAATCCGATCGCATCCGAGATCAGCTCACCGCGATGGGGGTGGTGCTGGAGGACGGGAAGGGCGGGACGACCTGGCGCTTAGCCGAATAGTCGAATACAAACAAGAACGGCGCCAAAGGGCGCCGTTCTTGTTTGCGTCGTTCCCGATCAGTCGTGCAAATGTTCTGCAGCGTACAGGGTATTTTCCAGCAGGCAGGCGCGGGTCATCGGGCCCACGCCGCCCGGGACCGGAGTGATCCAGGCAGCGCGTTCGCTGGCAGGCTCGAACTCCACATCACCCAGCAAACGCCCGTCGGTCTGGCGGTTGATGCCCACGTCGATAACGATTGCACCGGGCTTGATCCACTCACCCTTGACCAGTCCAGTGATGCCGGTGGCGACCACTACCAGGTCGGCACGCCGTACATGTTCGGCCAGATTGCGGGTGAAGCGGTGAGTTACGGTAGTGGTGCAGCCGGCGAGCAGCAGCTCCAGCGCCATTGGCCGGCCGACGATATTGGAGGCGCCCACGACTACGGCGTCCAGACCGTGCAGGTCGACCCCTGTGCTTTCCAGCAGCGTCATGATCCCTTTTGGGGTGCAAGGGCGCAGCAGCGGCATACGTTGGGCCAGCCGACCAACGTTGTAGGGGTGGAATCCATCCACGTCCTTGTCCGGACGAATACGCTCGAGCAGTTGCGACGCATCGAGGTGCTTGGGCAGCGGCAGCTGCACCAGGATGCCGTCAATGGAGGCGTCGTCGTTCAGCTGATCGATCAGAGCCAGCAGGTCCTCCTGGCGGGTATCGCTCGGCAGGTCATGAGCAACGGAGTTGAAACCGACTTCCTCGCAATCCTTGCGCTTGTGCGCCACATATACCTGGGAGGCCGGGTCGCTGCCCACGAGAATCACGGCGAGGCCGGGCGCGCGGAGCCCTTGGGCACGGCGCTCGGCAACACGACCAGAAATCTGTTGGCGAATATTGGCAGCAATCGTTTTACCGTCGATCAGTTTTGCGGTCATGACGCTTGATTAACCATTGGAGAGGACGAGGAAAGGGCGCGTATTCTCGCATGCCATGGTCATACGGCAAAGGCGAACCGGCTAACGGCGGTTGTAACTCCTTTATCTAACTGAAATTTTTTTGAATTTGCTGTTGACGACTGTTTGGAGCCTCTATAACATTCGCCCCGCTTGTCGAGCACAGCCTGCTGCTGGGTAAGATGGCTTAGAAGAAACAGCTTCTTCAACGGCCGGAGCTTCAAGTCTGCGCTCCGAACAGAATGCAGATAAAAGCGCCCGTAGCTCAGCTGGATAGAGCATCCGCCTTCTAAGCGGATGGTCGCAGGTTCGAGTCCTGCCGGGTGCGCCATTTCGGGCTCTGGCACAAGCAAAGCGTAATATGGTGGGCGTAGCTCAGTTGGTAGAGCACAGGATTGTGGCTCCTGGTGTCGAGGGTTCGATCCCCTTCGTCCACCCCATATTCCAGAAAACGCCAGGCGCTGCCTGGCGTTTTCGTTTAAGCCCGCTTGGCGGACGTGGTGAAATTGGTAGACACACCAGATTTAGGTTCTGGCGCCGCAAGGTGTGAGAGTTCGAGTCTCTCCGTCCGCACCATGTAACAAGGTGAAAGCCCCGGATTCCGGGGCTTTCGCGTTTCTGGCGATGTGATTTCTGTTACCCGATGAAGCCGTTGACTGAAACGGCAAAACGTCCGCTGGATTTTGCGCTCCGCCTGGAGCGACTCTCCGGCTCTCTCCTTGATGACCGCAGCTTCATCCCTCTGAACGTTCCGATGTGTGGCGCTCGACGTTGTTCACCACCGAAATTCATCCTATGATCCATACGTAGGATGAATTTGGAGGTGGCGAATGACGTTGCAGCATGCGGAACGTTTATCGCTGGTGGAGCGCGTCATCGACCAGCTGCGCACGCAGATCACTGCCGGCTCATGGGAATGCGGTGAGCGTATTCCTACCGAGCCCCAGCTCAGCGACATGCTCGGCGTGGGCAGAAATACCGTTCGTGAGGCGGTGCGCGCGCTGGTGCACACAGGGCTGCTGGAGGTTCGCCAGGGTGCCGGCACGTTCGTTCGGTCAAACCGGGACCCTTCGGAGTTGCTCGAAAGCCTGGACCATGCCGCGCTGCACGATCAGCTGGAGGTCCGTCGGGCTTTGGAGGTCGAAGCGGCGCGACTCGCCGCGTCACGTCGTACCGATGACGACCTGAAAGCGATCAGTGATGCGCTTGGCGCCAGAGGAAGCTGGACTGACGCGGCCTCGCTTGAGGCATTCGTCCACCGCGATGCGCAGTTTCATTTAAGCATTGTCCGGGCCAGTCACAACGCGGCACTGGTTGAGATGTACCGGTTCTTCTGGGCTGGCCTACAGAACACCATCGCCAGGACGGAAGCGGAGAAGCATCTCCCTGAACCTACCTATCAGGCCCACGCGGCCGTCTATGAGGCCATTGTGCGTGGCTGCCCGGAGCAGGCCGCCATCGCAGCCAGCGAGCTGCTGACTCCGGCGCTACAGGCCCTTTCTTCGACAACAAAAAAAGCAACGAACAAACCGGAGTAGCCATAGACATGGATCATTCGATCGCCACTTGGGCAATCCTGCTCGCAGCTGCTTTCCTGGGCGGTGGGCTGAATGCCATCGCCGGAGGCGGTAGCTTTTTCACGTTCCCGGCCCTGGTTTATGCAGGCGTGCCGCCTGTTGCAGCGAATGCTTCGGGGACCGTTGCGCTGTTGCCGGGATACTTCGCAAGCACCTGGGGTTATCGGGAGGATCTCCAGGCTCCGGCCACGCTGAGCATGCGTTCGCTTCTCGCCGTCAGTCTGGGTGGGGGTGCATTTGGCGCGGCGCTGCTGCTAACGACGCCAGATGACGTGTTTCGCGCCATCGTGCCCTGGCTGCTTCTGGTTGCCACTTTGCTTTTCGCGTTCGGGCCATGGTTGCTGCGCACGTTCAAGCGCACCGCCGGCTCCGGCGAGGCCGGTACCTGGGTGCAGGCCTGTGCGATCGCTGCGGTGAGTGTTTATGGTGGCTACTTCAACGGCGGACTGGGCATTGTCCTGCTGGCTGCTTTCAGCCTGCTCGGCCATAGCAACATCAACGCGATGCAGGGACTCAAGAACCTTGTGTCATCGGTATTGACCGCAATCGCCGTGTCGGTTTACGCCTTTGGAGGCGCCATATTCTGGCGTGAAGCGCTGGTAATGATGCTGGCTGCAACAGTCGGAGGGTATGTCATGGCTCGTGTCGGACGACGCCTGCCGGCAACGCTGGTACGCGCGGTGGTAATCGTGACCGGGTCGATCATGACGATACTGTTCTTCCGGAGCTGATGAGCGATGCCGCCCGTAAGGCTCGGACGGGCCGGCAGGTGCGATTCGCAAGCGCCCTGCGGCTTGCAGGTTGTGTGAGAGGCAGGGTGACTTATGCTGGTCGAGCCACTAGAATGCTTGCCCATTCTGGGGCCGGAACGCCCGGCTTATGTCTGTGCAACGAGGAAAATCCATGCAAGTTTCTGTTGAAAGCACCTCCGCTCTTGAGCGCCGCATGACCATCGGCGTGCCGGTCGAGCGCATCGAGACCGAAGTCAACAAGCGTCTGCAACAGACCGCCAGCCGTGCCAAGATCCCCGGTTTCCGCCCCGGCAAGGTGCCGATGAGCGTGATCCGTCAGCGTTATGAGGAAGCCGCTCGTCAGGAAGCGCTGGGCGACCTGATCCAGTCCACCTTCTACGAAGCCATCGTGGCCGAGAAGCTGAACCCGGCTGGTGCTCCGTCCGTCGAGCCGAAGGTATTCGAGAAGGGCAAGGATCTCGAGTACGTCGCCACCTTCGAAGTATTCCCCGAGTTTGAAGTGGCTGGTTTCGAGGCCATCGAGATCGAGCGTCTGCAGGCTGAAGTGACTGATGCCGACGTCGACAACATGCTGGAAATCCTGCGCAAGCAGAACACTCGCTTCGAGAGCGTCGAGCGTGCTGCCGAGAACGGCGACCAGGTGAACATCGACTTCGTCGGCAAGATCGACGGTGAAGCTTTTGCCGGCGGCTCGGCCAAAGGCACTCAGCTGGTGCTGGGTTCCGGCCGCATGATCCCGGGCTTCGAAGACGCCCTGGTCGGCGCCAAGGCCGGCGATGAGCGCGTGATCACCCCGACTTTCCCCGAGGATTACCAGAACCTCGATCTGGCCGGCAAAACTGCCGAGTTCACCGTCACCGTGAATAGCGTCGCGGCTCCTCAGCTACCGGAACTCAACGAGGAGTTCTTTGCCCAGTTCGGCGTTCAGGAAGGTGGCGTGGAAGGTTTCCGCGCGGAAGTGAAAAAGAACATGGAGCGCGAACTGCGTCAGGCCATCAAGACCAAGGTGAAGAACCAGGTCATGGAAGGGCTGGTTGCGGGTAACCCGATCGAAGTGCCCAAAGCACTGGTAGACAATGAAGTGAACCGCCTCCGCGTACAGGCGGTGCAGCAGTTCGGCGGCAACATCAAGCCAGACCAGCTGCCGGCTGAGCTATTCCAGGAGCAGGCCAAGCGTCGTGTCGTGCTGGGTCTGATCGTGGCTGAAGTGGTCAAGCAGAAAGAGCTCAAGCCGGACGAAGCGCGCGTTCGTGAGCTGATCGAAGAAATGGCTTCCGCTTACCAGGAGCCGGAGCAGGTTGTGGCCTGGTACTACAAGAATGCTGAGCAGTTGAACGAAGTTCGCTCGGTTGTGCTCGAAGAGCAAGTTGTAGATACTGTTCTGCAGCAGGCCAAGGTGACCGACAAGTCGGTCTCCTACGAAGAAGCCGTCAAGCCTGCGGAAGCTCCGCAAGCAGCCTGATTTTCTTCATATATTCGAGTGCACAAACATAAGCCAGCCTCGTGCTGGCTTATGTCTTTTGAGGCATGACATAGGGAGTATCGTTGGAACATGTCCCGCAATCCTTTTATGCAAGCTCCGGACATTCAGGCCGCCGGCGGCCTGGTCCCGATGGTGATCGAGCAATCCGCACGCGGTGAGCGCGCCTACGACATCTATTCACGCCTCCTGAAGGAGCGGGTGATCTTCATGGTCGGCCAAGTCGAAGACTACATGGCCAACCTGATCGTGGCGCAGCTGCTGTTCCTCGAGGCGGAAAACCCCGAGAAAGACATTCACCTCTATATCAATTCCCCGGGTGGCTCGGTGACCGCTGGCATGTCGATCTACGACACCATGCAGTTCATCAAGCCTAACGTCTCGACCATCTGTATCGGTCAGGCTTGCTCCATGGGAGCCCTGTTGCTGGCGGGCGGTGCGGCGGGCAAGCGTTACTGCTTGCCGCATTCGCGCATGATGATTCACCAGCCTCTGGGTGGCTTCCAGGGTCAGGCTTCGGACATCGAAATTCACGCCCGGGAAATCCTGACCATTCGCGAGCGCTTGAACAAGGTGCTTGCCCATCACACTGGCCAGCCCATGGACGTCATTGCCCGTGATACCGATCGCGACAATTTCATGAGCGGTGAAGAAGCCGTCAAATACGGCCTCATCGACCAGGTTCTGACCCAGCGCCAGCTGGCCGTCTGATCGCCCCAGCCTGCGATATGTGGCTGTTCCGTGGGCTTGAAAAAGCCCACGATTGCCTTCATCTTGTGTTTCAAGCCTTCCCGATTGGATCGATCGAATGACTGACACCCGCAACGGCGAGGACTCCGGCAAACTGCTCTATTGCTCTTTTTGCGGCAAAAGCCAGCATGAAGTTCGCAAGTTGATCGCCGGGCCCTCCGTTTTCATCTGCGACGAGTGCGTCGACCTGTGCAATGACATCATCCGTGAGGAGGTGCAGGAAGCCCAGGCCGAGAGCAACGCGCATAAGCTGCCTGCGCCAAAGGAGATCAGCGGCATTCTCGACCAGTACGTCATTGGTCAGGAGCGCGCGAAAAAGATCCTCGCGGTGGCCGTGTACAACCATTACAAGCGCCTCAACCAGCGCGACAAGAAAGAAGAAGTCGAGCTGGGCAAAAGCAACATCCTGCTGATCGGTCCCACTGGCTCCGGCAAGACGCTGCTCGCCGAGACGCTGGCGCGCCTGCTCAATGTTCCGTTCACCATTGCCGATGCAACCACGCTCACCGAGGCGGGTTACGTGGGTGAAGACGTCGAGAACATCATCCAGAAGCTGCTGCAGAAGTGCGATTACGATGTGGAGAAGGCCCAGATGGGCATTGTCTATATCGATGAGATCGACAAGATCTCCCGCAAATCGGATAACCCGTCCATCACCCGAGACGTTTCCGGTGAGGGCGTGCAGCAGGCGCTGCTGAAGCTGATCGAAGGCACCGTTGCTTCCGTCCCGCCGCAGGGTGGCCGTAAGCATCCGCAGCAGGAGTTCCTGCAGGTCGACACGCGCAACATCCTGTTCATCTGCGGCGGCGCATTCGCCGGCCTGGAAAAGGTTATCCAGAGTCGCTCCACCCAGGGTGGCATCGGCTTCAACGCGGAAGTGCGCAGTAAGGACCCGGGCAAGAAGATCGGTGAAGCGCTGCGTGCGGTCGAGCCGGATGATCTGGTCAAGTTCGGCTTGATCCCCGAGTTCGTCGGTCGTCTGCCGGTGATCGCAACCCTCGACGAGCTCGATGAAGCTGCGTTGATCCAGATCCTGACCGAGCCGAAGAACGCGTTGACCAAGCAGTACGCCAAACTGTTCGAACTCGAGGGAGTGGATCTCGAATTCCGCCCGGACGCGCTGAAAGCTGTCGCTCATCGTGCACTCGAACGCAAGACGGGTGCCCGCGGTTTGCGCTCGATTCTCGAAGGCGTTCTGCTGGACACCATGTATGAAATTCCGTCGCAGAAGGACGTCAGCAAGGTGGTCATCGATGAAAGCGTGATCGAAGGCACATCCCAGCCTTTGCTGATCTACGAGAACACCGAGCCGCCAGCCAAGGCTGCGCCTGAGGCGTGATCGAACAAAGGGGCCTTCGGGCCCCTTTGTATTTGGCTCGCCGCCTTGTTTTTTGCCGAGGGTGCCCTCATCTTTGCTGCAAGGGTATAGCCCGTCCGTTTACCGCCGTATGGCCGTCGTAGAGCTGAATTTATGAAAACAACCATCGAATTGCCCCTCTTGCCGCTGCGCGATGTGGTGGTTTACCCGCATATGGTGATCCCGCTTTTCGTTGGCCGTGAAAAATCCATCGAGGCGCTCGAATCCGCCATGTCCGGCGACAAGCAGATTCTCCTGCTGGCGCAGAAGAATCCGGCCGACGACGACCCGGGCGAAGATGCGCTATATCGCGTCGGCACCGTTGCTACCGTGCTGCAGCTGCTCAAGCTTCCGGACGGCACCGTCAAGGTGCTGGTCGAAGGTGAGCAGCGGGGCGTGATCGAGCGATTCGTCGAAGTCGACGATCACTGTCGAGCCGAGGTTTCGCTGATCGAGGAAGCCGATGTCGATGCACGCGAATCGGAAGTTTTCACGCGCAGCCTGCTCAGTCAGTTCGAGCAGTACGTGCAGCTTGGTAAGAAGGTCCCGGCAGAGGTGCTGTCCTCACTGAGCAGCATCGACGAGCCGGCCCGCCTGGTCGACACCATGGCGGCGCACATGGCGCTGAAGATCGAGCAGAAACAGCAGATCCTGGAGATCACCGACCTACCTGCCCGTGTCGAGCACGTCCTGGCGTTGTTGGACGCCGAGATCGATCTGCTTCAGGTCGAGAAGCGCATTCGCGGCCGCGTGAAGAAGCAGATGGAGCGCAGCCAGCGTGAGTACTACCTGAACGAGCAGATGAAGGCCATCCAGAAGGAGCTCGGCGATATCGATGAAGGCCATAACGAAGTCGATGAACTGAAGAAGCGTATCGAGAACGCCGGGCTCAGCAAGGATGCCTATGCCAAGGCCCAGGCGGAGCTGAACAAGCTCAAGCAGATGTCACCGATGTCGGCCGAAGCGACGGTAGTGCGGACCTATATCGACTGGCTGGTGAACGTGCCTTGGAAAGCCGCCAGTAAGGTCCGGCTGGACCTCGCCAAGGCAGAAGAGGTGCTCGACGCCGACCACTATGGTCTGGAAGAGGTCAAGGACCGCATCCTTGAGTATCTCGCCGTGCAGAAGCGTGTGAAGAAGCTCAAGGGGCCGGTGCTCTGCCTGGTAGGGCCGCCCGGTGTCGGCAAGACGTCCCTCGCCGAGTCCATTGCGCGTTCGACCAATCGCAAGTTTGTTCGCATGGCGCTGGGCGGTGTGCGTGACGAAGCCGAGATTCGCGGCCATCGCCGCACCTACATCGGTTCCATGCCGGGCCGTCTGATCCAGAAAATGACCAAGGTGGGCGTGCGCAACCCGCTGTTCCTGCTCGACGAGATCGACAAGATGGGCAGCGACATGCGCGGCGATCCTGCCTCGGCACTGCTCGAGGTGCTGGACCCGGAGCAGAACCACAACTTCAACGATCACTATCTGGAGGTCGACTATGACCTCTCGGACGTGATGTTCCTCTGTACCGCCAACTCGATGAACATTCCGGCGCCGTTGCTCGACCGCATGGAAGTCATCCGCCTGCCTGGCTATACCGAGGACGAGAAGGTCAACATTGCCACACGGTATCTGGCGCCCAAGCAGATCGAGGCCAATGGTCTGAAGAAGGGCGAGCTGGAGTTCCAGGAAGCCGCTATCAGGGACATCATCCGCTACTACACACGCGAGGCCGGTGTTCGCAGCCTTGAGCGCCAGCTGGCCAAGGTGTGTCGCAAGGTGGTCAAGGAGCATGCGGCCGAGAAACGCTTCCATGTGATTGTGGATGCCGATTCTCTCGAGCATTTCCTGGGCGTTCGCAAGTTCCGTTACGGGCTCGCCGAGCAGCAGGATCAGGTAGGGCAGGTCACCGGGCTGGCCTGGACTCAGGTCGGTGGCGAGCTGCTGACGATCGAGGCGGCCGTGGTGCCGGGCAAAGGGCGGCTCACCAAGACCGGCTCGCTGGGCGAGGTGATGGGCGAGTCGATTACCGCGGCGCTGACGGTGGTTCGCAGCCGGGCGGTCAGCCTGGGCATTGCTGCCGATTTTCATGAAAAGCAGGATATTCACATCCACGTGCCAGAGGGCGCCACCCCCAAGGATGGCCCGAGCGCTGGTATCGGAATGTGCACGGCGCTGGTTTCTGCCCTGACGCAGATCCCGGTGCGCGCAGATGTCGCAATGACCGGCGAGATCACATTGCGTGGACAAGTGCTGGCCATTGGTGGACTGAAGGAGAAACTTCTGGCTGCGCATCGCGGCGGAATCAAGACTGTGATCATTCCGGAAGAAAATCAGCGTGATCTGAAAGAGATTCCTGAAAATATTAAGCAGGACCTGCAGATTAAACCGGTGAAGTGGATTGACGAGGTCCTGCAAATTGCGCTGCAATACGCGCCGGAGCCCTTGCCCGATGCGGCTCCCGAGATTGTTGCAAAGGACGACAAGCGCGAGCCTGATTCCAAGGAGCGAATCAGCACGCATTAGTCTGGAAGGCCACGTTGACACACTTCAGGTGCCCTTGTTTAATCGGCCTCTTGTGTCAGAGCCATCTAGCACCGCTTTGCTTACACCCGAAAATTAAAGATACGACTCAACAGAAATAAGGGGACTTAGAGTGAACAAGTCGGAACTGATCGATGCCATCGCTGCATCTGCTGATATCCCAAAAGCTGTTGCTGGCCGCGCGCTGGATGCAGTGATCGAATCCGTCACCGGCGCCCTGAAGGCTGGTGACTCCGTGGTACTGGTTGGTTTCGGTACTTTCGCTGTCAAGGAGCGCGCTGCGCGCACTGGTCGCAACCCGCAGACTGGCAAGCCGATCAACATCGCTGCTGCCAAGATCCCGGGCTTCAAAGCTGGCAAGGCTCTGAAAGACGCTGTCAACTAAGCGTTTTGTTACCCGGCCAGTCAGCGTGCGCTGCGCTGGCACGGGGCGGTTGTCGAGCAGGCCTGGCTTGCCGAGATCTGGCTTGGGGGAATAAGCCCAACCGCTCCAAAGGCTCCGAGAAGGCGCATCCCTGGATGCGCCTTTCTTTTATCCGGTTTCCACCCGCGGTGCGCAGTCTTGCGGGCCGCAGACTCCTGGGGGTCGCATGCTTCAGAACATCAGGGACAATTCACAAGGCTGGATTGCCAAAACAATCATCGGCGTCATCGTCGTGCTGCTGGCCTTGACTGGCTTCGATGCCATCTTCAATGCCGCCAGCAACGCCCAGAACGCTGCAGAAGTCAACGGCGAGGAAATTTCCCGCTACGACCTCGACCAGGCCATGAACATGCAGCGCCGGCAGCTTGCCCAGCAGCTCGGGCAGGATTTCGATCCTTCTCTGCTCGACGACCGCCTGCTGCGCGATGCGGCTCTCGGCTCGCTGATTGATCGCATGCTGCTGTTGCAGGCCGCCAAGGGCGCCAACTTCGCATTCTCGCGCGAAGCGCTCGATCAACTGATCCTGCAGACCCCCGAGTTCCAGGTTGACGGTGCTTTCAACCCTGCCCGGTTTGATCAGGTGATCCAGCAGATGGGCTATTCCCGTCTTCAGTTCCGCCAGCTGCTCGAACAGGAAATGCTGATTGGCCAGCTGCGTGCCGGCATTTCCGGTACCGGTTTCGTTACCGATCAGCAGGTGGAAAACTTTGCCCGCCTGGAGATGCAGACCCGTGATTTCGCTACGCTGACCGTGCCGGCGCAGCACGAAGCCATCGAGGTCAGCGACGAACAGATCAACGAGTTCTACGAGGCCAATGCCGACCGTTTTCGTACCCCAGAGCAGGTCGTCGTCGAATACGTCGAGCTGAAGAAGGAGTCGTTCTTCGATCAGGTCGAGGCGTCCGACGAGGAGTTGCAGGAGCTGTATCAGAAGCAGATCGCCAATCTGGCAGAACAGCGCCGCGCCGCGCATATCCTGATCGAGACCGGCGGTGAACTGAGCGACGACGAGGCCAAGGCGAAGATCGACGAGATTGCCGCGCGCGTGAAGAACGGTGAGGATTTCGCCACGGTCGCCAAGGAAGTTTCCCAGGATCCGGGCTCGGCCAACGAAGGTGGCGACTTGGGCTTTGCTGGTCCAGGGGTCTACGACCCGGCATTCGAAGATGCGCTTTATGCATTGAACGAAGGCGAGGTCTCGGCACCGGTCAAGTCGGAGTTCGGCTGGCACATCATCAAGCTGCTCGGCGTCCAGTCACCGGAGGTTCCCTCTTTCGAAAGCATGAAGCCGGAGCTGGTACGCGAGCTGAAGGCCCAGCAGGTCGAGCAACGCTTCGTGGAGACCAGCAAACAGCTGGAAGATGCTGCCTTCGAGGCATCCGACCTGGCGCAGCCTGCGCAGGAGCTGGGTTTGATGGTGCAGACCACCGAAGCGTTCGGGCGCGAGGGGGGCGAAGGCATCACGGCCAATCGGCAGGTCATCCAGGCGGCGTTCAGCGAGGAAGTGCTGGTGGACGGCGCCAACAGCAGCGTGATCGAATTGGACCCTGATACGGCGGTGGTGATTCGCGTCAAGGAGCACCTGAAGCCTGCGGCGATTCCGCTTGCCGACGTTCGTGACGATATCGTGCAGCAACTCCAGCGCAAGCTGGCGGCCGAAACCGCTCGTACTCAGGGTGAGCAGCTGTTGGCCGAGCTGCGCGAAGGCAAGCAACCTAAAGGGCAGTGGCAGGCGGTCGAAGCGGCCACTCGCAGCCAGGAGGGCGTCGCACCGGCGCTGCTGCAGGCAGTGTTCCGCATGCCGCGTCCGGAGCAGCAGGACAAGCCCAGCTACTCGGGCGTGGCGCTGAACAACGGCGATTACGTGGTTGTGCGACTGAACGGCGTCAATGAGGCTGACGCCGCTTTGTCCGACGAAGAGAAGCTGAACATTCGCCGCTTCCTGGCTTCGCGGATGGGGCAGCAGGACTTCGCGGCGTTCCGTCAGAAGCTGCAGGCCGAAGCGAAGATCGAGCGTTTCTGATCGAATGAATGGCTGGCAAGCTGCGAAGCCTTGCCAGCACCCACGACAACGCCCCGACTGGTTCGGGGCGTTGTCGTTTCTGCCGGGGAAGAAGCGCTACCGCAAAAGCCGGCGTGCGAGCCAGGGGCTCTGGTGCATGAAGGCGGTGTGGACCTGCACGAGTTCTGCGCCCGCACTCATGCGGGCACGCAGATGATCAGCGGTCTGGACCCCGCCGACCGAAAGCAGAGCCATGTCGGGCCCGCAGAACCGGCGCAGGTCTTCGATCTGTTGGCAGGCGTGAGCCTGCCGCCGGGGATCCTGCCAGGCCCGGTAGCGCTCTGCTGTCGCCGGTGGCCCGGGGTCGTGGGCGGCGAGCAGGCCATCGAAGCCCAGTTCGACAAGCAGGCCGGCGATAGAGAAGGGCGTGCGTTCGGGCATGCAGCGCAGCTTGGCCAGCAACGGCACGCGCCGCCGGCCGTCCTGGTTCAGTTGGCGTTGCTCGTCGACGAGCGCGGCGAGCAGATGGCGGAGCCGTGTCGATTGCGATAACAGCGGTGCGCTGGTCGGCCCGATCAGGTTGAGCATCAGGTAGTCGGCATGGGGCCACGCGGCCCGCAACATGGCGCGGCTCTCCGCCGAAGCCTGCCTTGCATCCAGGGTGAGGCTGATGCCGAGACGTGCAGCGCCGTTGTGCATGACGCCGAGCTGCGCCACCTCGTTTGCGGTCAGGCTGCCGATTTCGTTGAAGCCGAATCCCAGCGCAGCCACTCGCCGAGCCAACCGTCCGTAGCGATCGAAGCCTGCTGCTATTCCCACCGGGGAGGGAAACCGCAGCCCCATCGCCGTAACCGGTCGAGCGTGTCCTTCGCCAGAACAAGCACAGGCAACGCTGGCCAGTTCCAGTGCCAGGCGTTGTACCGCGCGGCTACGCAAGGCTCGCCAATCGATCCGCTTATCCATGCGCTTGTTCGAACGCCGTCATGAAAGCGATCAGCCGGCGGACGCCTGCCTGAGGCATGGCGTTATACAGGCTGGCCCGGATGCCGCCCTCGGCGGCGTGTCCATGCAGGTTGTACAAGCCGTGCTGCGCCGCCTGCTGGACAAAGGTGTCGGTCAATCCTGGCTCTATGAGCCGGAAGCAGACATTGATCGCCGAGCGGTCCGGCGGATGCTGTCGGCAGCGATAGATTCGGCTGGCATCGATGTACCGGTAGAGCTCGCGGCTTCTGCGCTGTGCAGCTCCATCCATCGCCGGGAGACCGCCGTTCTGGCGGATCCAGCGCAGCATCAGCCCGGCCACATAGAGTGCAAAGGTCGGTGGGGTATTGAAACGGCTTTGCTGCTCGGCCTGGACGGCGTAACTGAATGCCGCAGGCAGGTGGCGCGGCGGCCGTCGCAACAGGTTCTGGTGAACGATGACCACGCAGAGCCCGGCAATCCCGAGGTTTTTCTGCGCACTGGCATAGATCAGCCCGAATCGATCGACCGGAATCGGACGGGTGAGAAAGTCCGAGGTCATGTCGGCAACCAGCGGCACGGCCAACTGTGGAAAGTCCCGCAGCTGAAGTCCGTTTCCGGTTTCGTTGCTGGTGATATGGCAATAACCCGCGTCCGGCGACGAGCGCCATTGCTCGAACGAGGGCAGGGCAGTGAAGGACTGAGCTGCAGCGCTGGCGATGACGTTCACCCGTGCGTGTCGACGAGCCTCACTGATCGCCCTGCGTGCCCAGTGCCCACTTTCCAGGTAGTCGGCGCTCTGCCTTGGATGCAGCAGGTTGAGCGGCAGCAGCCCGAACTGGGCACTGGCTCCGCCCTGCAGGAACAGCACGCGATAGCTCCGGGGGATCGACAGCAGCGTACGCAAGTCTGCTTCGACTTCTTCCATCAGCCCCTTGAAGGCTGCGCTGGTGAAGGGTTGTTCCAGTATCGAAGAACCGGAGCCGCGCCAGTCCGGCATCTCTTCGCGGATCTGCGTCAGCACCTCGGCAGGCAGCATCGCCGGGCCAGCGGCGAAGTTATAGCGCTCGGCGAACTCAGTACAGGTGCAGACCATGGCCGCCGGTCGCCATCAGAAACAGCAAGGGGATGGACAGGATGGTATTGCTGCGCGACGAGAGAAAGGTGATCCGCGAACAGCGTACCCGCTCTTCCAGCGTCGCCGGAACGAAGCCTAGCAGCTTTTTCTGATGCGGCCAGAGCACCAGCCACAGATTGAGCAGCATCAGCGTACCGATCCAGGCCCCTAGCCCGATCACCGCTAACGGGCCCTGCAGCAGCAGCGCGTCGACCAGCCAGCCGCGCTGCCAGAGCATCACCAGGCCCGACAGCCAGACCACCAGTGAGGCATAGCGGAAGACACCGTGCTCGCGCTTCATCCGCGCCTCCAGATCGCGGTTGAGAGCGGCAACGTCGACGCCGTTCTGCAGCGGCACGAAGCGCGGGTTCTGGATGAAGTTCGCGTAGTTGTGGCCGACCCAAACCAGCGCGAACAGAAGATGCGCGTAGCGCGCCAGCAGGTCGAGAACGGGCAGTTGCATGTCAGCTCACCAGCCAGTAGCGCAGCAGCAGGTAACAGCCGAGTGTCAGCGCAACGCCGGCGCCTATGGTGCCGGCGAAGGAATCATGGGGCAGCTGCAATTTCCACCCCCTGGCTGGCCTGTCGTGGAATGAGCGTCCCGGCAGGACGGGCCGCGTTCTGCGCCAGCTCGACAGCCAGACGAATCAGCTGATGATGCGGCGACTTGCTGCACGCCGGGTCGGTATTGGCACCGTCGCCCGTGAGCAACAGAGCCTGACAGCGACAGCCGCCGAAGTCCTTTTCCTTCTCGTCGCAGCTGCGGCAGGGCTCGGGCATCCAGGTATCGCCTCGGTAGAGATCGAACACCGGCGAGTCGTGCCAGATCTGCTCCAGGCGTTGCTGGCGCACGTTGGGAAAGGTGATGTGCTTGAAGTTGCTGGCTTGCGAGCAGGGCAGCACGTTGCCGTTGGGCGCGACGGTCACGTGAATGGCGCCCCAACCATTCATGCAGGCCTTCGGGCGGCCTTCGTAGTAGTCCGGGATGACGAAAAAGATGGTCAGCCGCTCACCGAAGCGTTCGCGCGCGGCATGTACTTGGCCCTCGGCGCGCTGCAGCTCGGCGTGCGTCGGCATCAAGGCGTCGCGGTTGAGCAGGGCCCAGTTGTAATACTGCACGTTGGCCAGCTCCAGGTATTCCACGCCCAGCTCGACGGCGAACTCGATGATGTCCGGCACCTGGCCGATGTTCTGCCGGGTGATCGGTACGTTGAGCACCATGGGAAAGTCCATTGATTTGATCAGCTGTGCCATGCCGAGCTTGCGCTCCAGCACATCGACTCCGGCCAGCTGGCGTGCCACGTCATGGTCGGTGGATTGAAAACCGAGCTGAATGTGGCGCAGCCCCGCATCCTTCAGGGCGCGCAGACGCGCCTCGGTCAGTCCTATGCCCGAGGTGATCAGGTTGGTGTAATAGCCCATGCGGTCGGCTTCGGCGACCAGCGTTTCGAGGTCCTTGCGCAGGGTGGGCTCGCCGCCGGAGAAGCCGATCTGCACCGCACCCATGGCGCGGGCCTGAGCCATCACGTCGATCCACTCGTCTGTGCTGAGCTCGTCCCGACGGTAATCGGCGAAGTTGCGTGGATTACTGCAGAACACGCACTGCAACGGGCATTGATATGTCAGCTCCAGCAGCAGCCAGACCGGGTTGCCGCTGCCATCAAGCCTTAGCTCGGATCCAGCCCTTGGCATGGGACACCTCCAGGAAATTCAGAACGCCTGCACGGATCGCGTCGATGGCGGATGCGTTGTAGTCGCAACCCAGCTGCTCGATCAGCTCGACGACGCTCGTGCTGCCATCGCAGCGCTTGAGAATGTCGCCAGCGGTGGCATTGAGCTTGACGATGCCTTCGGGGTAGAGCAGCACGTGGGCCTGCTGGGAATCCTCCCAGCGGAACAGAAAAGGTGGGCGGATCTCGTAGCGGTCGGTCGGCGCTATGGTTGTTGTTTTCATCGTTCAGCTCCTCGCGGAACCGGCGTGGGACGCATGGCCCGACGCCGGTCAAGGCTCAGCGCACGTAGACGTACGCGGTGACTTCGAAGCCCAGACGCAGATCGCAGAAGTCCGGATCGATCCACTGCATGGCGTATCTCCTTTCATGTTGTCGTTGGGAAATGCGGTACCGCAGCTCGAAGCTAAGGCGCTTTGCAGGGGCGTCTAATAAGACTTTGGGGTCGGTTTTGCAGGCTTTTGGTCGTGCTTTTCTTGCGCTCGGAGAATATTTGCACTGTGGTTCTGCGCCCTTGTCTGGGGTCATTTTTGCCGCGTGGACCAGGGGCTAGCCTGTGCGGCTTTTTTGGCCGAGAAATGCGCGTCGGAGATAGGCTAGAAGCCGCGGTACAGCGGGCTGTGCGCCTTGGCATCTACTACCAAATGAGGAGTCCTCCGCTGCCATGGGTGCATACCGGAGCCTGGAGCGGGCTGGAGTTATGGTGATTTCTGGTGTATGGAAGCAGGCTGAAGGGGTGGCGTATCCTGTTGGTTGATCACCGCGACGATCACAACCAACAGAGGAATGATACGCCATGTCCAAGTCTAACCTGCATGCTCT